>Ga0182011_10000016_pt1 | contig 135105 bp, 107 predicted proteins | sample 711E1DmetaG_FD_120481 | JGI IMG/M metagenome (GOLD analysis project Ga0182011, IMG submission 120481) | Permafrost microbial communities from Stordalen Mire, Sweden - 711E1D metaG | ecosystem: Environmental > Terrestrial > Soil > Wetlands > Permafrost | place: Sweden: Stordalen | collected...
CAAACTGGTTACACTCTGTGCTCATAAGGCTGTTCTCCTTCTTGGCAGGATTTCTTTCTAGACAAAAGAGTTATGCCATGAAGAGACAGCCTTTTTCTATTTTTTATGAGAAATTCAGGCTAACCGAATTCACCTCAACAAAAAGGCCCCCGCAAGGGGGCCTTAGTCTTTGTAGGGGCGCAGGATACATTCGTGCCCCTCTTGGGTTCGCCGGGAACGCCATTCTCCTGAATGGCATTTTTACCTCGGCAAGATAACTACCTCAATTCCGCTCCGTTTTTCCCATTCCCTAATCGCGCCATCCCTACGCGTGCGCGCAATGCACCGCGTCCAGCGCGCCCCATAGCGCATCCAGCGCCTCGTGCGTGGTCGCCAGGATCTCTTCCTCGTCGCCCTGCGCGTGCTCCTCCAGCCAGTTCCGCCACGCCGCGCGGTGCTCCCTATCCGCAACCTCGTGCACCGTAAAATAAGCCAAGCCCTTCGCCGAATCCACTCCGTAAAACTTCTTCAAACCATCAATCTTTGTCGTCGCGATCTCCGGCACCTGCGCTTCGTAGGCGTAGAGGGCCGCGACCGCTTCCGCCACCGGCCGGTCGCCCACGATCTCGCGGAAAGTCTCCACCACCGTTTGGGTTCCTGGCAATGCCGGGCAGCACGTGATGTCTTCTTCATTTACGCCCAGCGTCGCCGCAAAATCGCGCCAGAGTTTCGGGTGCGGCCGCGCGGGATTTTCCTCTTCCGCCAGGTTTTCCACCACGATTTCGCGGAGCGGGCCTTCTGTGCGGGCGGCCAACACGCGCAAGTGCTTCGGGAACGCTTCGACGTGCCGGTAATACTGTGCGGCATACAGTTGCAACGCCTCGCGGCTCAGCTTCCCCTCCATCCAATCCTGGTAAAACGGATGCTTTAGCAGGCTCTTCTCCGCAATCGCGGCATCGATCTTTGCCATCAGTTCGGTGTTCCGCATGGGTGGCCCCTCCAGTTGGTTTCCCCTGGCGCTTCAGAATTGCCCTGCCACTGGGTGCAAGGCAATTCGCGGATTGTACCAGACTTTGCCAAAATTTGCCCCAATGCATCCTGCCTCTCAGAGCGGCGCATCTAGAGAGACGAAAGTCACTGCTGTCGGGTAGAGGTAGATGAAGGTCACCTGATGGCGAACGGATATTATTTGGCCGTTCCGCTCGGACGCCAGAAGAAAAGAGCCATAAGTGAGCCAAATGCTGTCGATAGGAAAACTGCAGTGCATGTTTGCAGGGCTGTGTAGACAACATCTGTTGCACTACCCGGGCGGTCAAACGGTTTTCCGCCAACGTAAATACAAAACCCGAGGGCAACTAACTCAAGTATTCCTGACCCGATCGCTACTCCGACCCACTGAAGGCGCTTGAATCCGTGGGGGCGACCCTTCCATGCCAAGAATGGAATCAGGAACGGCATCACCACAACCAAAAGCAGAGGCAGGATAACAAGAGAGAGCATCAGCATGACTCCAGCTTGCTGAAGTTTTGCAATCGTACTTCTTGTGTGGGCCGAAAGCAACACTTGGAAAGATGTATCGAGGGGTGTATCGTACATGTGACAGTGGGTCGGACGTATTATGCGCCCGGCCCTTTTCCTTTTTCTGAAGGAGGCTAGCCGTGGGAAACTTCCATATCTACGAGAACTGGCAGGCGGGACCGCATAAAGCGGTCATTCACAGAGGTTCATGCGGGCACTGCAAGGACGGCCACGGAAGTGCGGGCGGCTCAGATCCAAGGCATGGCAGGTGGCTCGGACCTTATCCAACACTGGACGTAGCGGAAGGCGTTTCCGCAGGGTTGCCAGGTATCCTGGTCCGTAAGAGACATCGCTGCGTTTGAAATCTCGGCGGAACCAAGCGTCAAGATTACAGAAATCAAGAGCCCCGGTCCTCTGCGAGGGCCGGGGCTCTTCTTGGTCAAGAGAAGTTCGGTGAATCACGACCCAGACACATGCAACCGCTTAATATCCGCTCCCACACCCTGCAATTTCTCCACAATCCGCTCGTACCCGCGGTCAATGTGATACACGCGGTCAATCATCGTCTCACCTGACGCCACCAATCCTGCCAGCACCAATCCCGCGCTCGCCCTCAGGTCGGACGCCTGCACCGTCGTCCCCGTCAGCTTGGCCGGTCCGCGCACCACCGCGCGACGCCCGTCAATCGAAATATTCGCGCCCATGCGCATCATCTCGCTCGCATGCAAAAAGCGATTCTCGAAAATTGTTTCCGTGATCACCGAAGTGCCTTCCGCCTGCGTAGCCAGCGCCATGTATTGCGCCTGCATGTCGGTGGCAAAGCCCGGATACTCTTCCGTGGTCACGTCCGCCGCGGCCAGCGTCTTCGCGCCCCGCACCCGCAGTGTTGTCGCATTCGGCGTTTCAATGGGCACGCCTGCCTTTTCCAGCTTGGCAATCACCGCGCCCAAGTGCGCCGGCGCGCAGTTCGTGATTGTCAGATCGCCGCCGGTAATGGCGCCGGCCACTAGAAAAGTGCCCGCCTCGATGCGGTCCGGAATCACCGAATGGTTTGCGCCGTGCAGCTTTTCCACGCCGCGGATGCGCAGCGTCGAAGAATCGTCGCCGCGAATGTCTGCTCCCATTTTTCGAAGGAGGTGGATCAGGTCTGTCACCTCCGGCTCGCGCGCGCAATTCTCCAGTATCGTTTCGCCCTCCGCCAGCGTCGCCGCCATCAGCAAATTTTCCGTTCCCGTCACCGTAATTTTTTCAAAGACGATGTGCGCGCCCTTCAACCGGCCATTCCCTGGCGCCTTTGCGCGGATATACCCGTGGTCCGTGCTGATCTCCGCACCCATCTTCGCCAGCGCGGCCACATGCAGATCCACAGGCCGTGCCCCGATCGAGCAGCCTCCCGGTAACGAAACGTGCGCAATCCCGGCACGCGCCACCGCCGGCCCCAACGTTAGGATGGACGCCCGCATCGTCTTGACTAGTTCGTACGGCGCCACCGCACCATGCAGTGTTGTCGCTTCGATGGTGTAGTCCGCCGCGGGGAAGTCCGCCGTCGTCACCCTCGCGGACATGAACGCCAGCAGCCTGGCCATGGTGATGATGTCCCGCACCATCGGAATGTTATGAAGTGTTACCGGCTCCGAGGTCAGCAGCGCCGCGGCCATCGCCGGCAGCGCGGAGTTCTTCGCGCCGCTGATCGTCACCGTCCCGTGCAGCGGCTTACCCCCGCGAATTTGAAATTTGTCCATGCCCCATTTTCCCTGTTATTCGCCCAATGCCCGGCGCAAATGGCCTCTGGCCGCCGCCAGGCGCTTCTTCGCCTGTTCCGCCGAAATGTTCCGCTTCAGCATGATCAATGCGAGGCGCAGGTTGTGTTTACTCTGACGCAGAGCGTGTTCCACAGCAGACACATCCCTCCCGCTCGCTTCCATCAGGATCCGCTTCTCCCGGTCCCGAAGCTTCTCATTTGTCCGCGCAACATCAATCATCAGGTTGTCATACAGATGGCCCAGGCGCACCATCGTTGCGGTTGAGAGCATGTTCAGGACCAGTTTCTGCGCTGTCCCCGCCTTCAGTCTCGTCGAGCCCGCAATCACTTCCGGGCCCACCTCCGGCGCGATGGCAATTCTTGCCGCGCGCGCCAGGGGCGATCTCCGGTTCGACGTGATCGCAATCGTCAGCACCTTGCGCTTCTTTGCGAAGGCCAGCGCCCCTAGGACGTAGGGTGTTGTTCCACTTGCCGCAATCCCTACAACCGCGTCTGTACCGGTCAGCCGAATCTTTTTCAAATCGCGCACCGCGTCGCCCCGGCGGTCTTCCGCGCCTTCCACGGCCTGCGTCATCGCTTTCTTTCCCCCGGCAATCAGCGCCTGCACCAATTCCAGCGGCGTTCCAAACGTTGGTGGGCACTCCGAAGCATCCAGCATTGCGATCCGCCCGCTCGATCCCGCTCCCACATAAATCAACCTGCCACCGTTTTCAATCCTTTGTACGATCGCCTCTACAGCCCGCGCAATCGCGGGCAACTCCCGCGCTACCGCCGCCGCCACTATGCGGTCCTCGCGGTTCATCAGCCGCACAATCTGCATCGCCGTCATGCGGTCGAGATTCCTGGAGTCTGAATTCCTTTGTTCTGTCTGCCGGTGTTCCGTCAGCCTGCGCTTATTGCCTGGGATGGGCATTCCTAAATTATAGCTGTGCTTGGAGCGCTCGTCTGATCTGTGCTGGAACAAAACAGCGTAAGCGGCAGGACCGTCAATACGCTCGCGGGACTCTCCTCAGAAGCTATCTCACAGATAGTTTCTCGGGAAGGCATGGCTTTTTACCCTGAGCGTAACGGAGGGCATAGCTTGTGGTTTCTTTAGGAGGCCGGGGCTTCAGCCCCGGCGTAATGCCCCTAAATGCAATGGGCTTTAGCCCCTGAAGAAAGGTTTTCCAGTACTTTTCAGAAAGCTCTTAGGAAACTGCCCCGAATTAACGTCCACGACATCTTCCCGCGTTCCTTCCTATCGGCATCCCCGGAATCATCTATGATGGAAAAGCACGCACCTGGCCGGCTCGCAAAACCGATTTACCGGAACTCTTGTCTATGGACATTCTCAAGAAACTTTTTGAGCAGCATTTTCATGCACCCCCCGCGCGCATACAGCCGATTCAGGGGGACCTCGGCGGCTCCGGGCGCAAGATCATCCGTCTTGCCAATGAAAGGGTCAGCGCCATCGGGATTCTCTACGGCGTTCGCGAGGAAAACGTCGCCTTCCTCGAATTCTCCCGGCACTTCCGCAAACATGGCCTGCCTGTGCCGGAGATTTATGCCGAAGATCTGGACCGCGGCGCGTATCTCGAGGAGGACCTGGGCGACACCACGCTTTTCGAGTTTCTCTCAAAAAATCGCGATGGCGCGAACATCACCGCGCCGGTCGTTGAGGTATACCGCAAAGTCGTCGCCGTCCTGCCGCGTTTCCAGGTCGAAGCCGGCCGCGATTTGAACTATTCCGCCAGCTATCCTTGCGCCAGCTTCGATCGCCAATCCATCGCCTGGGACTTGAACTACTTCAAATACTATTTTCTCCGCCTCGCCGCTATTCCCTTCAATGAACAAGGCCTGGAGAACGATTTCAGCCGCCTTGCCGATTTCCTCTTGAGCGCGCCCCGCGATTATTTTCTCTACCGCGATTTTCAGTCTCGCAACGTGATGTTGCGCGATGGCCAGCCATTCTTCGTCGATTATCAGGGCGGCCGCAAAGGCGCCCTGCAATATGACATCGCTTCTCTGTTGTTCGATGCCAAAGCAGATCTGCCGCCGGAACTCCGCCAGGATCTCCTGGATGCTTATCTCGACCGGCTAAGCGAGTTTCTCGATCTGGATCGCGATGCGTTCCTTCACTTTTACTATGCTTACGTGTACGTCCGTCTCCTGCAGGCACTGGGCGCTTATGGTTTTCGCGGCTTTTACGAGCGCAAAACACATTTCCTCCAGAGCGTCCCCTACGCCCTGAAAAACCTGCGCTGGCTCCTGCACAACACAAAACTGCCCATCGAGTTGCCCACGCTCATGGAAGCGTTTCAAGGCATGCTAGCCTCTGAGAAGCTTCTCGGCCTGGCCTCCGAAGCGCAAAATCTTGTTGTCCGCATCTTCAGCTTTTCCTTTCATCGCGGTTTACCGCAGGATGAAACAGGAAATGGCGGGGGCTTTGTGTTTGATGGCCGCAGCCTGCCGAATCCCGGCCGCGAGGAGCGCTTCAAAACTCTCACCGGCAAAGATGCGCCGGTGATCGAATACCTCAACCAGCAAGAAAGCGTGCACCAGTTCCTTGCGGGAGTGCTATCGCTGGTCGATGCGAGCGTGAGCAACTATCAGCAGCGCGGCTTCAAGAATCTGATGGTTTCCTTCGGATGCACGGGCGGCCAGCATCGTTCGGTCTTTCTAGCGGAACAGTTGGCCAAGCGCCTACGCATCCGAAACGGCCTCGAAGTCGTTGTCCGCCACATCGAACTGGAAAAGATGGGCAAATGAAAGCCCGGCGATGATGAATCTGCTTGGCAATTGGGGGTCGGACCTTCAGGTCCGACATGAGCGGCGCCTTTTCTTCACGGCTTCAGCCGCTGAGGAATTGGCTACGCGGTTGCCATCCTGGCTCAGGAAGGTCGCCCAATGAGAGCGATGATCCTGGCGGCGGGGCTCGGCACGCGCCTCCGCCCGCTCACCGACACTCGCCCCAAGGCCCTCGTGGAAGTCGCCGGCCGCACCCTCCTCGAAATCACTCTTTCCCGCCTGAGTTCCTTCGGCGTTCGCGACGTTATCATCAACGTGCACCACTTCCCGGAGATGATTCTCGATTACCTCAAGGCCCGCGACAATTTCGGCCTGCACATCGAAATCTCCCGCGAAGAGCAATTGCTCGATACCGGCGGCGGCCTGAAAAAGGCCTCCTGGTTTTTCCTCCAGGATTCCGCGCATTCCGATGAGCCCTTCATTCTGCACAACGTAGACGTGATCAGCACCATCGATCTCCGCCGCATGCTCGAATTCCATATCAAAAAACAGGCGTTAGCCACACTGGCAGTCCAGCACCGCAAGAGTTCCCGGCAGTTGCTGTTTGACGCCGACCTCCGCCTGTGCGGCCGCCGAGTCGCCCCTGACCAAGAGCCTGAATTGGACCGCAGCAATCCCACGAATGCTCTTCGGGAGGGCACGCCGAAACCCGTCTCGATCTCAGCCGAAGGTGCCATGCCGATCCGCGTGGAAGGGGAGGGCGCGGCTTTACCGCCTGCCGAAACGAGTGAGCATTGTCATTCCGAGCGAAGCGAGGAATCTGCTTTTTGCGAATCACAGCCAGTGCGCTCACAGCCGCCGCAAGCTCTCGCTTTCTCCGGAATCCACGTCATCTCCCCGCGTCTCCTCCGCCTGATGGAGGAACAAGGCGTCTTCTCCATCATCGATACCTATCTCCATTTGTCCGCCCACGGAGAGAAAATCCTCGCCTTCCCAGCGGACGATGCCTATTGGCGCGATCTAGGCAAGCCAGACGACCTCGCCCAAGCCAGCCGTGATCTGAAGTAACAAAGCCTTTTGTAATGTGTGTTGGCCAAGCCTGTGATCTGGAAATCTTACATTAATGGGCGGGGAGTCAGTTTCCAGCTACCGCGCAAGTCAGGTATTTGGCAATTGCCCGCAGCACAATTTCAAGGTACAGGCCGTGCCATCTGTTGACCCATCAAATGCCACCGAGCTTCACACTAGAAACGATGTACTTCTGCTTCTCGCAATCATAGCGGAATTCGACTTCGCTCCAATCCGAAAGTCCAAGAAGCAATTTATGCTTTTTGTAGCTGAGGTAGTAGACAGAAATCACGATTCTCAGTCGTGCCCCGTCGCTCTGCATAGAACCAATTTTGAGAATTGAAAATTCCTTCCGCAGTTTCTTGTATCTATCAATCTGCTCCCGGTAATCCAGGTATTCGACCCGATAATCTCCCAGTTGTGACGGTAAGCCATCTGTGATCTCATTGTCCTTTTGTACCAGCATGCGGTGGTAGTCCGTATGTATTCTACTGCCGCCATCACTGTCATCGATGTGGCCCCAAGATTTGTCCATTTCAGATATGCTGGTGAACAACGCTACTGAATAGAGATTATCTTCCTTCGCGGGTGTGCCGCCCTGCTGCGGGGAAGCAGAGAGGGCACTGATAAGCAGCACAAGGCAAGAAACAACCGACCGCTTGATTGCGCACACGAGAAGTCTCCTTGTTCACGATAAGCTGCCACAGTATTCCCTATTTCTATCGCCTGGAGCAACGGCATGTTACGTGGCCTTCTCGCACATTGCAGGAAATAGCTAGGCCGAATGGTATTTGGGGGGGCGATGCCCAGAACAGAGCGTCGGGACAATCCACTTACAAGTGTCCGCCACCACTCCCTGTTTTCTGATTCCTGAAAACTGATAACTGATTACTGATTCCTGATAACGTTCAGCCTCGTCACCTAACCGGCGCGCTCTCGCCCGCAAACCCCAACGCCTTCATCACCGCATCGTGCACCGCCGGCCGCACCTCGGCAATCTTGTGATTCTCGCGCGTGGGATGGACGCGGTTCGTCAGCAGCACCACAAACAATTGCCGGTCCGGATCGATCCAGATCGTCGTACCCGTAAATCCCGTATGCCCGTAACTGTGCGCCGAAAAATAATGCCCGCTGGAGCCGCCTTCGGTCGGCACCACCCAGCCCAGCGTGCGCATATTCTTCGCCAGCGCCTGCGGCACCGTGAATTCCGCGATCGTCGCGCGTTTCAGCAGCCGCTTGTGCCCGTAAACCCCACCATTCAGCAGCATCTGGCAAAATGCCGCCAAATCCGGCGCGGTGCTGAACACCCCGGCGTGCCCCGAAACTCCCCCAATCACGTAAGCATTTTCGTCGTGGACTTCGCCCTGCACCAAGCGGTGGCGCAACTCATTGTCCACCTCCGTCGGCGCAATCTCCGGCCACAAATTCTTCGGCGGGAGGTACATCGTGTTTTTCATTCCCAACGGGCCGAAAATCAACGAGCGCGCCAGTTCGTCGAGCGGTTTTCCCGTCAGCCGCTGGATGATCTCCGTCATCAGGATGATGCCCAGGTCCGAATACTCCACCTTCGTTCCGGGTTCGTACTCCAGCGGCTCCGCGAAAATCATGCGCAGCGTGTCGGCTTTGCCCTGCGACGTGCGCCAATACTCCTTGAACGGGGGCAGCCCCGAAGTGTGCGTCATCAGATGCCGCACCGTCACTTTGTGCCGCCACGCGATTTGCCGCTCGCCCGGCCAATTGGCGAGTTCGCGCAAATCCCGCACCACGATTTTGTGGGGACCCTTGACCTGCGGTCCGTCGATCCATTCCGGCAGATACCGCTCGATGGGAGCGTCGAGATCCAGCGGGGAAGGGAAGTCGCCCTCCACCAACATCTCGACAAGCGTGGTCGTCGCCACTACCTTTGTCAGCGAGGCGATGTCATACATCGTGTCAATCTTCGTGGCCGGCGAGTCCGCGTCGTAGCTCAACTTTCCAAAGGCGTGCAGCGACACCTTTCCGCGATACCCCACCGCCAGCGTCGCTCCGGGGAACGCTTTGTCCGCGATGGCCTTTTCCACCACCTCAAACGCCGGCCGCAGTTGCGCCTCTCCGCGCACGTCCATCGCCTGCAGCTTCATCGGATCCGCCGCAACTTCGATCCCGAAGCCCGCCTTCAGCTCCACGCCGGGAATCGTCACCGGCAAGTGTCCTTGCACGGGAATTTGCCCAAAGATCGCGCGCGCAATCGAAATTTGCGCCACGTCGCTGATGCCAAACGCGGAAAGCCAAGTCTCTGCTTGCGGGAATTTTTCAATCAGGTACGGACTGCCCAGACCCACCATGATCACCGGCTTGCCCGCCTTCAGGATTTGCTCGATCACCGGCAACTGGTCTGCCGGCACGTCCACATTGCCCTTGCGATCGCTCACCCGCACAAACAGCGCCAGTATGGCCACGTCATACTGATCCGGTGAAGGCAATTTCAGCGTGTCCGCCTTCACAAATTTCGTGTCCGCGCGCAGTGCAATCAGCGAATCGAACCGCAAGCGCAGCTCCCGCTCCAGGTCTTCCCCCGGATAAGGCTCCGGGTCCGCATAAAGCGAAACCAGCAACCCTCGTAGCGGCTTCGTCCCGTTCAGCGGCAACCGGTGCGGCGTATCCCGCAGCAACGTGATTCCCCGGTCCGAAATTTCCTGCGCCTCCGCTTGATACGCGGCGCTGCCGAACTTCGCATTCAGCGCATCCAAATCCACCAGCCGGTTGCTGTTCAACCCCAGCCTCGCCTTGGCCAGAAGAATGCGCCGCACCGAAGCGTCCAGCCGTTCCTCGGTGATTTGCCCGGACTGCGCCGCGGCCAGCAGCGCATCGTACGCCGCATCCGGCACCGGCGGCATCAGCAACGCGTCCGCGCCCGCCAGGAACGCGCGCACCGCCGCATCTCCCGGCGCAAAACGAACCGTGATCCCGCCCATATCCATGGCGTCCGTCACCACCAGCCCTTCAAATCCCAATTCCTTGCGCAGGACATCCGTAAGAATGCGCGCAGAAAGCGTCGCCGGCGTATTCGCATCGGGTTCCAGCGCCGGCACCGAGAGGTGTCCGGTCATGACGCTTCCCACGCTCGCCGCAATCGCCGCGCGAAACGGCACAAGTTCCAGATGCTCCAGGCGCTCCCGGTCCGCCTTGATCACCGGCAAATCAATGTGCGAATCCGCCGCCGTGTCGCCATGCCCGGGGAAGTGCTTCGCTGTGGCCAGCCCGCCGTTCTCCTGCACCCCGCGAATGAATTCGCTTACAAATTCCGATACCCGCGCGGGGTTTTCGCCAAACGACCGCGTATTGATGATGGGATTCCCCGGGTTATTGTTTACATCCGCGTCCGGCGCGTAGATCCACTGGATGCCCACGGCCCGCGCCTCCAGCGCCGTGGTTTTCCCCATGGTGTACGCATCCCTGGGATTTCCGGCGGCCGCCAGCGCCATCGCCGTCGGGAACGATGTCCCTTCATCCAACCGCATTGCCGTGCCGCGCTCGAAATCCGCGCCAATCAGCAACGGGAGCTTCGATTTGGATTGCAGTTGGTTCGTTAGCACGGCTGTCGGATACGCCTGGCTCTTCACGATGCCCAGCGGCGATCCGTGCGTGATGTTGATGAATCCGCCGACGTGCAACTCGTTCACGTCGTGCATCATCTGCGCGTACGCTTCGGAATCCGTGGGCGTGAAGCTGCCATGATATGTCGTGAAGAGGACCTGCCCGACCTTTTCCTCCACGCTCATCTGCCGGAGCGTTGTTTCGGCCCATTTCTCCTGTTCGGCCGTGGATTTGCCCGCGAGGGCGCTCTGGGCGGCGCGCTTTTCACTTGCCGTGGCTTTCGCGGATTCTGCGATTCGTAGGTCGCTGCGAGCGTTCAGTGTCATAAGAAATAGAAGCAAAAATGGCAGAAACAACAATCCGGCAGCACGCCTGTTCATATTCCGATGATCCCCCGGCCGCCTGCCCGCCGCCTCGACTGTATATAGCACGCGCACTCCATGCTCACAATGAAGGTGCGGACGGCGCGTTCCAGAATATCATTGTAAGCTATGGAACCCATCGGCCGTCCGAACTGCTCCCTCCGCCAACTCCGCCGCGCGTTTGCCTTTTCGCTTCTGGCCGCCGTTTTCCTGGCGCACTTCACTTTCGCAGCGCAGAAGCACGCGAAACCCCAGCGGAGCCACGTTGGCCGGGTTCAGACGGGCCTCGACGTCCTCGAATCGGAGAAATTCGCCTCGCTACGCGGCAAACACGTCGGCCTGATCACCAATCACACCGGCGTGGATTTTCAGGGGCGCTCCACCGTGGAAGTCCTCGCAAAGGCCCCCGGAATCCAGTTGGTCGCGCTGTTCAGCCCCGAGCACGGCATCGCCGGCCACGCCATTGACACGGTCTCTTCCTCCAAAGATCCCTCGACCGGGCTCCCCATCTACAGCCTCTATGGCGAGCAACTTCGTCCCACCGACGACATGTTGAAAGATATTGATGCGCTCGTTTTCGACGTGCAGGACGCCGGCGTTCGCTTCTATACCTACACCACCACGATGGCCTACTGCATGGAGGAAGCCGCGAAACACGGCATTGCCTTCTATGTACTCGATCGCCCCAATCCCCTGAGCGGCGACATCCTCGAAGGGCCCATGCTCGATGCGGACAAAACCAGTTTCGTCGCCTACTTTCCCATCCCCGTGCGTTACGCGCTCACCATCGGCGAACTCGCGCAGTTCTACAACTCCGAAAATCACATCAATGCCGATCTCCGCGTCATCAAGATGAAAAACTGGCACCGCAACTATTTTTTTGAAAGCACCGGCAGCCGCTGGATTCCTCCCTCGCCCAATCTCCGCACGCTGAAAGGTTCCATCCTCTACCCCGGCCTGGAAATTCTCCAGAGCGCCGGCGTTTCCGTGGGCCGCGGCACGGAAGCGCCTTTCGAGGAGCTTGGCGCGCCTTGGATCGATGGCGACGACGTTGCCGCGGAATTGAATGCGAAAAATCTTCCCGGCCTGCGCTTTTCCAATCAGCCTTTCATTCCCGTCAGCGGTCTCTACGCCGGACAGCGCTGCGGCGGTGTCGGCGTCAAGGTCACGGATCGCGCGGCCGTGCGCTCCATGCGCATGGGCCTGGAAATTGCCGCCCTCCTGCAGAAGAAATATCCGCAGCAGTTCGATTCCTCCAAAATCCTGCAACTCATCGGCAATGAGCAGGCCGTGCGTGATCTCCAAGCCGGTGTATCCCCGGAACAAATCGTCCGCGGCTGGGCCGAGGCACTCGCGGCCTTTGATCAAGTCCGCCGCAAGTATTTCCTGTATCCCTGAGCAGCCGCCCCGCCGGTACCTTCGTACAGTTGACAATCGCGCTGTTATATATAATACTCTTATATGTAAGGGGACACGCCATGATTCGCACCGAACTGAAGCGCGGCACCGCCGAACTCGCCATCCTCAGCGTCCTGGAGCAGCAACCCCTCCACGGCTACGAAATCTCTCGCCGCATCGAACACGATTCCGGGGGCGCCCTCCGCTTCACCCTCGCCGCGCTCTATCCGCTCCTCTATCGCATGGAAAATCGCGGCTGGCTGCGCGGCGAGTGGGAAACCGGCGACAATGGCCGCCGTCGCCGCTGCTACAAATTGCTGCCGCGTGGCCGGAAGATGCTCGCACCCCTTCGCGCCGAGTGGTCTGACCTCTTCCGCGCCATGCGCCGCGTCGCCAGGGTGAACCATGCCTGATTGGCTCGCGTATGTGAACGGCCGCCTCGGCCGCTTGTCTCTTCCGGAGGTGGAGTCGGCGCAAGTGAGGGAAGAGCTTGCCGCGCATCTCGAAGACACCTATCTCTCCCTGCGGGCGCAAGGCGTTTCTGAATCGGACGCCGTTCGCCTCGCGTGCGATCAGGTCCCCAGTTGGTTGGAACTTCGCCGCGACATTCTCTCGGCAAAATTGGAGGCTTTCATGCAAAACCGCGTCTCGCAAATCTGGATTCCCGGGCTCGTCACTCTATTCTCTGCGTATGTTCTCTTGGCGCTGATGCAGTTTGCCGGCTTGCGGGTGATGATCTCTCACCCCGGTGAGCCGCGTGGAATCGTCCTTTATCTTCCGTGGATGTTGAGCCTGCCCTTGATCGGAGCTATCGGGGCATATCTCTCCCGGCGGGCGCAAGCAACAGGATGGCGCGTTTATTTCGCGGCCTCCCTTCCCGCCCTGGCTCTTGGAGTGTTTTTCTTGCTGCTTTTTCCCTTGGCGTTCCTGATCGACCCGCAAGTCTCCCTGTCCATCAAGGCAACTGCGCTCGCCGCTGCCATCGTCAATTGGGTAATTCTGCCCGGTTTTGCCCTGTGCCTGGGTGTTGCCTTGCAGAGCCTGCGCAAGGTGCGTGAAGCGCACTCCTAGTGCCGTCCTGGAAGTTCCTTGCATTTTTCCTTAGGAGGCCGGGGCTTCAGCCCCGGCGTAAAGCCCGTGGAGCGAATTGGGCTTTAGCCCCTGAAGACTCTGCACTTTTGCACGGTATTTTCGGGACACAACACTAGCTTTGCGCGTCGGCGGCTCTCCTCGTCCACCACCGGTAAAACGGCAGCCCCGCGAGTATCAGTAACAATCCAATCGTCGAGCGACCCGGCCGATCCAGCCAAAGATTCACTGTGAGCGCCAGCGCGCCCAGAACGAAAGCACCGGGAATCCACGGATACCCCCAGCAGCGGTACGGCCGCTCCATTTCCGGTTCCGTCCGGCGCAATCGAAACAGCGCCACCACCGCCAGTCCGTAAAAAATCCAGCCCGCAAAAATGAACAGGTTCGTCAGCTCCTCAAACGTTCCGCTCAGCGCCAGCACGCTGGCCAGCGCTCCCTGAAATATCAGCGCCCGCGCCGGCGTGCGGTGTTTCGGATGTATGCCATCGGCGATCTTGAAGAAAATTCCATCGCGCGCCATCGCGTAGGGCACGCGCGCGCCGCTCAGGATCGAGGAATTCATCGACCCCAGCGCGGAAATCAACATCGCCAAAGTTACCCACGCGGCCGCGCCATGCCCCACAACTCGCGCCACCACGTCCGATGCCACGTGCGACGAATTCGCCAGGCTTGCAAACGGCAGCACCTTGAAGCAAGCCGCGTTGAACAGCAGATACACCAGCGCCACGCACGACACTCCGCCCACTAGCGCCCGCGGAAAATTCCGTTGCGGATCCTTCACTTCCGATCCTACCAGGTTCAGATCTTCCCACCCGTCGTACGCCCACAGCGCCGCCGCCAGCGCCGCCAGAAACGCGCTGAACAATCCCGCATTCACCGCCGCCGGCCACACCGGGTCCCCCGCATGCGCCCCGCCCGACGGAAGAACAAACGCCACGCCAATCACAATCGCGATGCTCACCAGTTTGATCGCCGTCAGGAAAACCTGCACGCCTCCGCCCAGCCGCACGCCCAGATAATTCACGCCGGTCATCAGCACCAGCCAGAACACGGCCAGCGGTTGCGCCCACGTAAAAGCAAAATCGTACGGCTTGATCCACGCGGTCAGCCCCGGAAGCGCAATGTGTACGGTGAAGATCGGCGCCGCCACCGCCGGAAGAAAAAAGCCGAGGAAGCGCATCATCCCCGCGGCAATCGACGCCGCCGAAGCCGGCCGCCCCACAATCGAATGCATCCACCCGAACAAATATCCCCACACCGGCCCGAAGCCGCGCCGCAAATACGCGTACTCGCCGCCAGCCTCCGGAATCGCCGCGCCCAGCTCCGCATACGACAGTGCGCCAAAAATCGAAAGCACTGCGCCAACGATCCACGCCGCAAAAACAATCGAAACCGAGTGGCCTTCCCGCGCCATTTCCGCCGGCTTCAGGAAAATGCCCGTTCCGACCATCGTACCGACCACAATGGCCACCGAGGCCCACGGCCCAAGTCCTCGCACCAACTCTAGGCGTTTCTCGCTCATACTCCTCCGCGCAAATTCTCAGCCACCGAGTCTAGCCCAATTCTCGCTGGCAATTCGTCACCCCGCCGCCCGGCGCTCCACAATTAATCGGCTCACCACCGCCCCAACGGCGAACGTCACGCACGCGCCAATCAGCACGTACCACGTAAACGCGATCTTCGTGAACCGAAAAACAAGCAGCACCGTCGCCAGTCCGGCAAACATCCCTGCGAGCGAGCCTCTCGAATTTGCCCGTGCATCAAACGTCCCCAGCAAAAACAGCCCCAGCAAACTTCCAAACGGCAAGGAAGCGACCGTCAGCCCGGCCTCCAGCACTGGTCCCCATTTCACCAGCCCAAGGACGATCAACACCGCGCCCCACACCAGCGTCATCCTCCGCGAAAGCTTCAGGAAATTGCCGGGATCCGTGGAGTGCCCGCGTAGCACCGCCAGGTCCATCACGCTCGAAGCCGCCAGCGAATTCAACGACCCGCTCGCATTGGACATCGCCACCGCCAGAATCGAAGCCAGCAGCAGCCCCGCCAGACCCGTCGGCATCTCTCGAATCAGGAACAACGGCAGGATGCGGTCCGTCCGCTCTCCCGCGGCCAGCAGCGGCGTGTGCTGCGCAAACACAAAAAGCGCCACGCCCATCAGCAGAAAAATCGTGAACTGAAACAACACAATGAAGCCGCTCGCCAGCAACGCGCGCCGGCTGTCCTTCTGATTTCGCGCTGCCAGCAACCTCTGCACGATCGTCTGGTCCGTTCCGTGGCTCGCCATGGTCAGGAACGCGCCCCCAATCACTCCCGACCAAAACGTATACTTCGTCGCCAAATTCCACGAGAAATCCAGCACACGCAGCTTATTCCCGCTCACCGCCGCCACCTGACTCACTTCCGCCCATCCTCCGGGGATGCGATGCAGCAGCAAGCCCAGTGTGAGCAAACTCCCCGTCAGGTACAGCAGGAACTGCGCCACGTCCGTCCAGATCACCGCCTTCATTCCGCCTTCAAACGTGTACAGCACCGTCAGCGCAATCACGATGAACACCGCCAGCCGCTCCGATGTACCCAGCGCCACGCTTACCACCAGCGCAATCGCGGACACGCGCACGCCCTCCGCCAGTGTCCGTGTGGCCAGAAACGTCACCCCAGCAACAGAGCGCATGCGGCTGCCGAAGCGCTTCTCGATCACGGCATAGGCCGTCAGATACTCCCCGCGAAAATATCCTGGCAACAAAATGATAGTGATCAGAATCCGCCCAACGATGTACCCGAACACCAACTGCAAAAATGTCATGTTCCCCGAATACGCAATCGCCGGTGTCCCGATGATCGTGAGGGTGGAAGTTTCCGTGGCGACAATCGAAAACGCCAGCGCCCACCATGGCGCGCTGCGTCCTCCCAGAAAATAGTCGCGGGCGTCCTGCTGCCCTCGCCGGAAATGCAATCCCAGCGCCGTCACTCCCAACAAGTACGCAACAACAATCGCCAAATCCAGCGGATGAATGTGCATAAGCACCATGCCGCGCAGAATTACCGGAAAGTTCCGTGGAGCGAGTCGAGAATAGTGGCTGCGCATAACACCGTCAAGCCAACACTCCGCTGCTAATCCGATCTTCCGCCTGGTTCTGGCTCGCCAGTTGGCGCCCGGTCGGGGCGAGCACTGCTGTGCCCCATGTCCGCACTATTTTCCCTTGGAGCGCGGCGGCTTGCCGCCGCTTTTACGCCCTAAGCAGATCCACAATCGTGTTTTTCCCAAGAAGATGTGGAGGCCGCCACCAGGCTGGGTGCCTTTCTCTTGGGTTTGTAGCGCTGTGCCCGCCGTTTTCTGGCGGGAGCCCTGCGGTTTTTCTCTTCCCGCTCCCGGTGAGGAATCCTGGCCAATCTCTCCTTACCCGCAACCCTTTCAGCACCCCGCCTTTCGCCCTTGCGCACATAGGCCCCGCCTCGCGTATGCTTTGGTTATGCGCTATGTTCTCGGGTTCGATGGCGGCGGCACGAAAACGGAATGCGTCCTCATGGACGAATCGCGCCACGTCCTTGCGCGCAGCCGCAGCGGCCCCTCCAATCCGATGCGCGTCGGATTTGGCGGCGCGCTGGCTGCCGTTTGTGAAGCCGCGCGCTGGGCCCTGCAGTCCGCCAATATCCCGCCGGCGGAAGTCATCGCTCTTTGCGCGGGTCTTGCCGGCGCGGGCCAGCCGGATGCCGAACGAAAAATGAAACGCCTCCTCGAGGAAGAATTTCCCGGCAAAACCGTGGTGGTGTGCACCGATCTTGAGCTTACTCTGGAAGCCACCGGCGAAGGTCCCGCGATTGTCCTGATTGCCGGCACCGGTTCCGCCGCGGTTGGGCGCGATGCGCAGGGCCAGATCGCCCGCATTGGCGGCCACGGTCCGCTCCTCGGAGACGAAGGCAGCGCTTTCGATGTCGGCCGCCGCGCTGCCATTGCCGCTTTGCACGAATTCGATCGTACTGGCGCCAACACCACGATGGGCCGCCTGATTCTTCAGGAACTCAACGCCACTTCCTGGCACGAAGTCCAATCCCTCGCCCACGGCGTCCCCGATGAAGTCTTCCCCAAGATTTTCCCGGTGATTCTGCGAGCTGCGGATCAAGGCGATTCCGCCGCGCACGCCCTGCTCCAAGCGGCTGCCGACGACCTCGCCACGCTTGTCGCCGCCCTCATCGAGCGCCTGCATCTCAAGGATCAGAAATTCCTTCTGGCCAAGACGGGCGGCATGGTGGGCTGCTCCTTCTTCTTTGATCAGTTGGTGGACGAACGCCTCCACGCCGTTGCCCCTCAGGCGGAATTTGGCGCCATGGCCATCACCCCTGCCGAATCTGCCGCACGCCTCGCTCTCCGCTTCCTGGTGCCCATCGAGGAAAGGAACTAACGTGCGCGAGTTCGAGCAAGAGCTGCAACTCGCGCGTACCGCTACAGGTGATGACCTGAGCGCTCTCCTTTATCACCCTGCGCCCCAAGTGCTCGCCGCGCTCCTCGATAATCCCGCCTTGGATGACACGAAGCTTTGCCTGCTACTTTCCCGCAAGGATCTTCCCACGGAAATACTCGAAAACATTGGCACGCGCAAAAACCTCCTGAAAAGCTATTCCGTCAAGCGTGCGCTGCTTTTTCATCCGCGTGCCCCGCGCCTCGCCTGTTTGCGCTTGCTGCGCGACATCTACCTCATGGATCTTGTCCAGTTCGCCCTCTCGCCCGCCTCCTCCGTGGAGCTCAAACGCCTCGCCCAAGCCCAAATCGTTGCGCGCCTCCCGCAATTACCCCTGGGCCAGAAGATTACTCTTGCTCGCCGCGGACCCACGCACGTTGCCGGCGCACTCGTCGCGGAAGGCCACCCGAATGTCCTGCCTGTCGCCCTCGATAATCCCTTCCTGACGGAAGCCCAGGTGCTCAAGGCCATGGCGCGCGAGAAAACTTCTCTTCGCGTAGTGCAAGCCATCGCCAGTCACCGCAAATGGTCCCAGACCTACAACGTGCGCCTCGCCCTTGTGCGCAATCCCTCCGCGCCTCTCGCCACCGTGCTCGCCTTTTTGCCCCACCTCACCGTTTCGGATCTTCGCGCACTCGCGGATCCCGGCATCGTCCCCGAAAACCTGCGCCGCTATCTTCAGGCGGAGGTCCAGCGCCGCATGCGCGCCTCCAAAACCCTCGCCAACAAAAACTCCCAAACCTAATTTCTCACCGCCAAATCCGCACAAATCGCGATCTTCTGTAGTGGCCGGCCTTCAAGCCGGTTCTTGGGTCTCTGCCTTTTGTAGCGGCCGCCTTCTGAGGCGGGCGCCTTTGCCTTTCTCTCGCGTCTCTTGTTCTTGCATCGGCCGCCTTTTCCCCCCCCGCTATTTCCGCAACCTGGCGATCAAAATCGCCCCCGCAAAAAACAACACCGCCGAAAATGAAAACGCCGCCTTCACCGAAACCTGTGACCACAACAACCCCACGACGATGCTCGAAAGAAAATCCCCCACCGCGTTCACCGCCGCCAGTGTCCCGAACGCCATGCCATGCTGCTCTTTCGGCAAAAGTTCCGCCGCCAGCGAATCCTCCAGCGCCTCTTCCGTTCCCACATAGACGCCCGCAAACACGAAGATCGCGGCCAACAACCAGAGCGAATGCGGTGCCGCCGTCAGAAATATCGCTGTCACACCACCCAGCGCATAACCTCCTGCGAGAATCGCCTTTCGGTGTGGCACGTGGTCGCTGATCCAACCGCTCACGTATGCCGAGCCTGCATAAAACACGTTGTGCAGCGTGTATAGCCCCACCGCAATGCTCGCCGCCCAGGCCATTCCCCGCGTTGGCGCCAGCATGCGCGTCGCATAAAGAATCAGCAGCGTGTGTGAAAAATCGCCAGCCCCGAATATTCCCACTCCCAGCAAAAACCGGCGAAAGGAACCCGGCAGCGCGCGCAGCCCCGTCAGAAACGACACTTGCTTGCGCGTCCCAATCGGCCGCTCCCGCACCAGCAGCCAGAAGCACAGCACCGCAGCCAACCCCGGCAACAGGGTCCAAAAAAACACTGTGCGATACGCGTGATTCGTTACCCGCAGCAGCCACAGCGCCGTCAGCGGCCCCGCAATCGCTCCCACCGTGTCCATCAATCGTTCAAAGCCAAACGCCCGCCCGTACGCGGAAGGCGGAACGTCCGCTGCCAGCAGCGCCTTCTTTGCCGGCGATCTCACCCCCCGCCCGAACCACGCCGCTGCCCGCCCAAACAACACATGAATCGCCTGCGTTGCCAGCCCAAACGAAGCCGTCGCCACGGCCGTAAACGCATACCCCACAACTACCAGCGGCTTGCGATGTTTCAGCCGATCGGTGTAGTAGCCCGCCGCCAGCTTGGTGAAGCTGGACAATCCGTCCGAAATCCCTTCAATGGCGCCCAACCACGCCGGCCCCGCGCCAATTGCCGCCAAAAAAGCCGGCAGTATCGCCGTGGCCATCTCGTGGCTCCAGTCGCTGAACAGGCTTGTCAGTCCAACGCCCAGCACGGTCCTGTTTAGCCAGTGCCCGCTGCTCGCCTGTATTGCGCTAGTTTTTTCGGAATTCACAGCCAACAGTGTACATTCTCAGCACACTCTTGCCCAACGTTCCTCGCAGCGCGGCCAGTCAATAGAAGTTGTCGCATCAATGCCCTTGCTGGTTCGCGTCACCCGCCGGAGGTGGCGCCGGCACGGCCTTTTCCACCAGCACAATCTTTTCCAGGTGCCCCACGTTTTCCCCCACCACCAGATCCGCGCTGATCTTGTCCCCTGGCTTCAGCGGCTCGATCTGCTTTTCATCCGCCACCAGGTAATTCATGGTCATTGCAGGCATCAATCCCGGTATCTCGCCATGCTTCACCGTCACCATCTTCTTCGGCACGTCCACCGAGATCACCTCCGCCTGGATCGCATAATGTTTCACCGGCGTCGTCTGGCAGCCTGCGCTCGACATAACGAACATCCCCAGCAAAAGTAGAATGAATTGTCTCATCGCTGCTCCTCAATAATGGAAACGATAGCGGAATTCAGCGTAGATTTCCCGCGGATCGTTGTAGTGAAATCCTCCGAACGTCAAACTGTTGTCCAGCAGCACGCGTCGGTTCCCCACATTCAGCGCGGTCACGGAAACGCTGTATTTCTCAAAGAAGCTTTTCCCCAGCGAAAGATCAAACGTGGTGTGCTGCGGCAGATAGTTCCCGGGATATTGCGCGTCCGGCATCCCGTTCGTGAACCCTGAGCCGTAGTACACATTCGCCGAAGCGAACGCTTGCCAGGGAAGGGTTGCGTTAAAACCCAAGTTTAGTGTGTTTCTCTGGTCATGGTCCACCGCGGCATATCCTGGCGGCGGTTCGCATCCCACCGGCGCGGGGTTCGGGCAGATCAAGCCTCCCGTGAAGGGCCCCTCTGCCTGCGCGATTTGATTCGCGTAAGCCAGGTGAAACTGGCCGCGGTGCCAAAGGCGGGGGGACCGCAGCGTGAGTTCCCAAGTTTGAATCAATGCCTGATACCACGTGAGTGGCCAGAACAGGTTTGATTCACCGATATTGCTGTGATCCAGCCAATTCTGTGCCTTTGTTTGAAAATGATCTGCGTCAAGAGCCCAGCCGCGAAAAGGAATCGTGACCCCAAACTGATACTCTTCATCCCGCTCACCGTGCAGCGGAGCAAAAGTCAGATTCTGGCTGTTTGCTAAATCCAGCAGCGGGCCGGTGGCCGTCAACAGCGGCGGGGGTTCGTAAAAGTGGCCATAGAAGGCGTGAAAGACCCAATTCAGCCGCGGGACCTTTACGGCCATGCCAAAGCGTGGGTCCACCTCATTTTCCACAATATCCGCCGTAAAGTGTGATTGGCGAAAGCCGGCGATTAATGTCAGCCACGAAGTCACCTTGAATTTGTCGCTTACAAATATTTCCTCAAGTCCCCCCGTGACAGAAGCCGAGGAAGGAGGGAAGTTTTGGCTGCCGTCCGTGAATAGGTTGTCGAAGTAGTTGCTCTGGTGTTGGGCGAATCCGTACACGCCGGCCTGAATATCATTTCTCCAAACACTTGCGCTCACGGCCGCCTGTAACCCCTCATAATTGGAAGTTTGATCCGCGCTCGTGACCACCGGCGTGTCGTTGGGTGAGGCTTGGTAGTTGGCTTTGCTGTAGTGATAAAAGGGCGAAACCGTAAGCAGCAGGTTTGCATTGAATGTGTGGATCCAGGAGAACGCAACATAGCCGTCGGTTTCGTGCTCGCCATCGCGAAGGCCGTAGCTGGGGTACGACTGATTTCCAGATGAATTGGGATCCGGGTCGTAGGGAATCTGGTAGTAGTCCTGCCGCAAGGACGTGACCAATCGAAATTGGTTCTCGGAATTGGGGTTGTAGATGAAGGACGCGAATCCCCCATAGCCGTTCTCTGCATCGTGAAAGACTTGCCCAATCGGGGTCTGCAGTCCGTAATTGCTCCGGTTTCCGTTTAAGCTTGCATAATAGGCGAAGCGCTCGGTGTGCCCACCGAAATTGATTTGATCGTTCGTTTGATCCCAGTTCCCCAAACTCAGCACGAGCTCCGCCTCATTGTTCCGCTCAAACCCGGTTCGCGGCACGATATTGAAGATTCCGTAGGTGCGGTCCCCATAATCGGCTTCGTAGCTGCCTCTTTGCACCTCGAGATAATCAATGTCCTTTGGGTCAATCACCGGGCCCAGGTTGGTGGCGATATTGGTGTTGGGTATAGGAACGCCGTCAATCAGCCAGTCCACCTGGTGGCCTCCGCGCATGTGCAGCATATCGTGAGTCACGTAGGCGGCTGGCACGTAGTCGGTGATCATTTGCAATGCGTTCGTGCGGTCGGCACCGGGCGTCTGCGCGATGTCCAATCGTGCCACGAGCGTTGTCGGCGTCACGGAATCCACGTTCGCCACTTCTTCCTGTCCTTCTGCCAAAACGGTTGTGGTCTGATTTACCGAAGCGATCTTGAGTTGAAAATGCAGCGTCGGCGAGGAAGCCGAAACCACGGTGACCGTTTCCTGCTCCTCCGCAAAGCCGCTCCTTGTCACCGTCACCTGGTAATCGCCCACCGGCACCGCTGTAAACAAAAACGCCCCATCTTGGTCTGTTTGCGCCGTTTGCGTCCAATCAGAGGTCGCCGACTTCAGCTTCACCGCGGCGTCGGCCACTGGCCGGTGCTGCGGATCGTGCACGACGCCTCGTACCGTTCCAAATATGGTGGCAAACACTCCGCTCACAAAAAGAAATACGACTGCCATGACAAGCAAAATTCGTTGCATCTTGAATTCTTCTCCGTTGAATGGCGGGAAAATCCGCGGCGGGTCGCTTGGACCCGGAAAATTTTCCATTCCACGAAAATAAGCGGGAAATTACAGGGAGACGAGAGGCGTGCGAGGAGGGGGAGAGGGTGGCGCGAACGATTGCACAAATTCCTTCGGCGCAAAGGTACCGGCCGCTATCGTGGCCTCGGATGGCTGGCCAATGGTTGCGGGCTCTGGCGTCACAAAAATCGCTGGTGCCGCCAGGATTTGACTGCGTTCATGGCAGCAGGACATCGAGCAGTTGGCCATGCCGCTTCCGCCATGGTGCGCGCAGTCCATCGGCGATTCCTTTGCCCCTGCCTGCTGCGGACGGGCGGGATTTGATTGCGAGTGAGCGTGCGCCATGCACAGGCCGTTCTTACAGCAGTCCATGCCATCCGTTGGCCACGCCGCTGCCCACATCGGAGCCCACAGCAGCACCACCGCCACCAGGCACACCCACGCCCCCAGTTTTCCCGGAGCGATAGGGATGGCCCGCAATCTCTTCATAGTTGGAGTTGGCAGGATACCCTAACTCCCACGTCCTCTCCAAGCCAAATAGGAAGGGGGCCCCGCCAGCGCACTGCTAGCGCCGCAATCCACTGGCATTTCTTGACTTACTCCCCCCGCGAGCCGCAAAATCATTTTATGCCCCACACTTATATTCAATTTGACTTCGCAAAAGACGAAGAAAAAGCGCAGCAAGCGCGCCACAAACTCGAAGGCTGGAAGCAGGCCTACCGCCTCGACAAGAAACTCCTCTTCAAATTTGAACGCATCGCCGCTGCTGCTCCTGCCGAAGTCGGCGAAAAGCCTGACAACTCCAAGGGGAAGAGCAAAGACAATCCTGAAGCTCCCCCAGCCGCACCTTCCGAAACCGTCAAGCTCCTCGTGCGTCTCGACTTTTCCAATCACGAAAAACTCTCCGAGCAACGCTGGCTGCAAAGAATTCCGTCCGAGGAACCATTTCAGGGCGCTTCGCCTACCATCGTCAAACCCTCCGACGCGCCTTTTGCCGATACCGAAAAGCACTTTGACGACCTGGTATAGTACTGCCGTTTGCGGCGAAACCACCCTGCTTTCCTATCGATTCGCCGCCCTCATCCGGTATACTTAAAATTCGCGCGTAAGTTACTCCTCTCCATCACGAAGGCGAACCGAATGTCCGTGCAAACTCGCGTGAAGATCGCCAAGCTGGAATCGCCCAAGTACCACGGTCTGGACCGCGACACCCTCGTCCGCCTCTACCGCACCATGTATCTCTCGCGGCGCCTCGACGACCGCGAAATTCAGCTCAAGCGCCAGAGCAAAATCTATTTCCAGATTTCCAGCGCCGGTCACGAAGCCGTCACCGCCGCTGCCGGCCTTCTCCTGCGTCCCGGTGTGGACTGGCTCTACCCCTACTATCGCGACCGCGCTCTCTGCCTCATGCTCGGCGTCACACCTCTCGACACTCTCCTCCAAGCCGCCGGCGCGAAGGACGATCCCAGCTCCGGTGGACGCCAGATGCCCTCCCATTGGGGCCATCCGAAATGGAACGTCGTCAGCAGGTCCTCCTGCACCGGCACGCAGTTTCTCCACGCCGCTGGCGCCGCGGAAGCAACGCTCTACTACGAGCATCGCCACAAGGCGCTTGCGCAAGCGCAACAGGCCCCGCTGGGGGAACACGTCAATTACCAACCCGAAGAGATCGTCTACGTCTCCTCCGGCGATGGCGCCACCAGCGAAGGCGAATTCTGGGAATCACTCAACGTCGCCTGCGCCAAGAAACTTCCCCTTTTCTATCTCATCGAGGACAACGGTTACGCCATCTCCGTTCCCGTCGAAGTGCAAACCGCCGGTGGCAGCATTTCCCGGCTGGTCAAAGGTTTTCCCGGCCTGCACATCGCCGAATGCGACGGCACCGACCCGCTGGAAAGCTACGCCGTCTGCAAGGAAGCCATCGCCTACGCTCGCGAGCGCCGCGGCCCCGCACTTGTTCACGCCCGCGTCACGCGTCCCTACTCCCACTCGCTTTCCGACGACGAAAAGCTCTATAAGACTCCGGAAGAGCGCGAAGCCGAAGCCCGTCGCGACCCGCTCTCCAAGTTTTCGCTCTTCCTCATTCGCGAAGGCCTTCTCGATCAGAAAGAAATTGAATCCCTCGAAGCCCAGGTTGATCGTGAAGTCCGCGAAGCCGCCGATCAGGCCCTCGCCGCCGAGCATCCGGAACCCTCCTCCATCCCGTTGCACATTTATTCGCAGGACATCGATCCCACTTCCGCGAGCTTTGCCGTCGAGCCGAAATTCCAGGCCGCTCCCAAGACCATGGTCGAAATGGTCGCTGCAACGCTCCTGGATGAGATGGCTCGCGATGAACGCATCGTCGTCTTTGGTGAAGATGTCGCCGATGCCAGCCGCGAGGATACTCTCCGCGAAGTGAAAGGGAAGGGCGGCGTTTTCAAAGCCACCGCCGGTCTACAGCGCAAATACGGCTCCGATCGCGTCTTCAATACGCCCATCGCGGAAGCCAGCATCGTTGGCCGCGCTATCGGCATGGCCACCCGAGGCTTGAAGCCCGTCGCGGAAATCCAGTTCTTCGATTACATCTGGCCGGCCATGATGCAGATTCGCAATGAACTCTGCGTCCTTCGCTGGCGCTCCAACGGCGCCTTCAAGTGCCCCGCCGTCATTCGCGTGGCCATCGGTGGCTACCTTACCGGTGGCGCCGTCTATCACAGCCAGAGCGGCGAATCTATTTTTACCCATTGCCCCGGCTTGCGCGTTGTCATGCCTTCCACCGCGCTCGATGTCGCCGGCCTGCTGCGCACCGCCATTCGCTGCGACGATCCGGTGATGTTCCTCGAACACAAACATCTCTATCGCCAACCCTACAATCGCTCCGAATACCCCGGCCCGGATTTCACCATTCCTTTCGGCAAAGCGCGCCTTGTCAAGGAAGGCGAACAGGTCAGCATCATCACTTACGGCGCCGTCGTTCGCCGCGCTGAAGTTGCCGCCGCGGCCCTCCAGCGCGAAGGCATTTCCGTCGAAATCCTCGATCTTCGCTCCCTCTCCCCCTTCGATTGGAATGCCATCGCCGCCACCGTGCGCAAAACGCACCGCGTCATCGTTGCCTATGAAGACATGATGAGCTGGGGTTACGGCGCCGAAATCGCCGCGCGCATCGCCGAAGAACTCTTCGCCGAGCTGGACGCCCCCGTCAAGCGTGTCGCCGCCATGGACACCTTCTGCGCCTACCATCCCAAGCTCGAGGACGCCATCCTCCCCCAAACCGACGACCTCACCGCCGCCGTCCATCTCCTCCTAGCCTACTAACAACTCGCTTCGTCTTTGTAGTGGCCGACCTTCAGGTCGGTTCTTGGGTTTCTCTTGCCCTCGTAACGGCCGCCTGGCGTTTGCCCCGACCTGGTCGGGGAGGCGGGCGCCTTTCGTGCTGTTGTTGCGCAAGCCGAGTCCGCGAGCCCTGTGGCTTTTCTCCCAGTAGGGGCGCAGGATGCCTGCGCCCCATGTCCGCACGATCTCCGCGTCTAGGCTCTTGGTCTAACTTGGAGTGCGGCGGCTCGCCGCCGCTTTTACGGCTGCAAGCCCTGCCACCAAACCACAATTCCGCCGCCCACCATCCCTAAGCCAAATGCACTCCTGTTTACCCTGAGCTTCGAAGGGTTTACCCTGCTTGCCCCGATCTTCGAGGGGAGCCGCGAAGGGACTGTACTCTTGGGTGGGCCTCTTCTCGCTGCCCTCTCCGCCGGAAACATTTTCCTCCTCTTTTTCGTATATACGTTTAGAATCCATTCGATACCGCTCTGTGGGGGGTACCTCATGCTTTGCTCATCTTGTCAGAAGGAAATCGCCCCAGGTTCCAAGTTCTGCTACAACTGTGGCGCAAAACAGTCTGATACGGCCGCTGCGGGCGCTCCTCCCTCCGTCGCCGCACCCAAGCGCTTGATGCGCTCCAGCAGGGACAAGAAAATCGGTGGTGTCTGTGCCGGCCTTGCCGATTATTTCGATCTTGATCCCACGCTGGTTCGCGTGGTTTGGCTCTTGGCCATTTTCTTCGCTGGCACCGGCTTCCTGGTTTACCTGGTTCTGTGGATTGTGCTTCCGGTTGCGCCCGCGACCCTGCCAATCACTGTGCCGGGGTCTCCCGCGCAAGTTTGACGGTCTGGCAGCGGCACGCCTCACCTATCCAAAATCCGTCATTCCGCCTGCCCGGAGCGGAGGTACGGTTCTCCATCGCACGTTTTTTGTGCGATGAATCCCTCTGCGACTTCCGAATTCAGACTTACTCCTTGCCGCTCTTCGCTACCCGTCTCTTCTTCCCGCCATCTCCAAAGATCAAATAATCCATCGACACGGCCCCCGCTCCCACCGTAGCCAGCGCAAAACACGCCGCCCCCACAGCCAGCGGGAATTCATAATCTTTCACCGCCATGTATCCGTGGCCGCTGTGTACTTTCCAGATCGCCACGCCCATCTCAATCGCCAGCAGCAACGCCACCGGCCTCGTGAACAATCCCAGCACCAGCAACAACCCCCCAAACCCCTCCAGGATTCCCGCCACCGGCACAAGGTAGCCCGGCAGCCCGTGCATCACGAAAAACTCCCCCATTCCCGCGTTCGCGTGTACCAGTTTGGGATATCCGTGGTACACGAAGATAATTCCCAGGCACACGCGCAACACCAGCAACGCCAACGGCTGCATTCCATTCAAGAACTTCATTTTGATCCCCCTGTGTCTCCCACCTTACTTTCGTTCTTGTTGCCTTTCCATACTCACACTGGTGCGCTGTGTCACGTCGGCTACGCCTCCAAATCAGGTACAATTTGTCAAGTAGTTAAGTGTCCTCTGCGAGGCTCCATGAAATCTTCCGTTCGCACCTTAGCCATTGTCAACGGCGGCGGCGACGCACCAGGTCTCAATCCCGTCATCCGCGCCATCGTTCGCTCCTCCATCTATGAACACAACATGCGTGTGATCGGGATCCGCAACGGGTTCGATGGCCTCATCTGGCCTGAAGGCGCAAAGGAAATGACGGAGGAAACCGTCAGCGGTATTCTTCCGCGTGGCGGCACCATCCTCGGCACCACCAATCGTGGCAATCCCTTTGCCTACATAACGACCGAAAATGGCCAGGAAGTCGTTCACGACTATTCCGATCTTTGTATGGATAACGCTCGCCGCCTTGGCATTGAAGCCATGATCGTCATCGGCGGTGACGGCACCCAGCACATCGCCCGCGATTTCTCTCGTCGAGGCGTCAACATCGTCGGCGTCCCCAAAACCATTGATAACGATCTCGACGCCACCGAAGTCACTTTCGGTTTTGACACTGCACTGGTCATCGCCACCGAGGCCATCGACCGTCTCCACACCACCGCCGAAAGCCACCACCGCGTCATGCTCATCGAACTCATGGGCCGCGACGCTGGCTGGATCGCTCTCCACGCCGGAATCGCCGGTGGCGCCCACATCATCCTCGTTCCCGAAATCCCCTTCAGTTTCGAGGCTGTTTGTGACGCCGTTCGCGCCCGCGAACTCCGCGGCAAGCACTTCAGCATCATTGTCGTCGCCGAAGGCGTAAAGCTCCCCGCTGCTGATCCCCAAGGCAAGCCCATCCCCCCCCGTCGGCCCCGGCGGAGTTGCCAATGTCATCGCCGATATCCTTCGCGAAATGCTGCACAAGGAGATTCGCGTCACCGTCCTGGGTCACGTCCAGCGCGGCGGCTCTCCCACCCCCTTCGACCGCATCCTCGGGACACGCTTTGGTGTCGCCGCCACGGACCTCGTCGCCAAGGGTCAATTCGGTCGCATGGTTTGCCTCAAAGCCGGTAAAATGGCTTCTGTGTCTCTCGACGAAGCCCTGGAAAAAATGAAGTTCATCGAACCCGGCTGCGAAATTGTTCACGCGGCGCGCGCCGTCGGCGCCACTTTCGGGGATAGCGAATGAAGCGAAAGCTTCTCGTTGCCGTGCCGATTCTGTGTCTCGTGGCCCTGCTGGCGTGGTTCTTCCGGCCAAAACACGAGTCCCTCGGTGTTGCCTATGTCAGCGAACGCAGTGTCACTCTCTGGAGTGGCGTCGCTCAGGTGCGCGAACAGCTTGGCGTGCTTCTCTATGGGGACCGCGTCGAAGTCCTCGCCCGCCGCAACGACAACGTCAAAGTGCGCACCGCCGTTGGCGTAACTGGATGGGTCGATGGCCGCTATTTGACGGAGCCGGAACTCTGGCAGCGCAGCGCGAAACTCCTCGAGCAAGCCAAATTCTTGCCCGTCCAGGCTCGCGGCCGCACCAAGGCCACCACCAATCTTCGCGTTGCGCCGGGCCGCACAGAGCCGCGCCTCTATCAGTTCGGCCGCGGCGCCGAACTCGAAATCTTGGGCCGTGCGGTTGCCGATTGGGAGCAGGTTTCCGACGAGAAGGAATCTTCCGGCGACGCCGAAGAAACCAAGAAAGAAGACTGGTTTCTCGTTCGCGGCGTCGCCACGCGTCCTCCTGGCGAAGGAGTCGTGCGCAATTCCGCCATCACCACCACAACGCAGCCCGGCGATCAGACCATTCCCATCGCGGGCTGGGTCATTGCCCGCTTCGTATCCCTTGACGTACCGGATGCTGTCCGGGAAGGCACCAACTCCGCCAACGTGCGTCCCCTGGCCTGGTTTGAGCTGAATCGCGTCACCGATCCCGATGGCGATCACCCGCAATATCTCGTTGCCGGCACCCGCAGCCCGGAAGGACAGCCCTGCGATTTCACCACGCTTCGCGTTTTCACCTGGAACGCCAGGAAATCCCGCTATGAAACCGCTTATAGCGAAAATAACCTCTGTGGCGCCTTCCCCATCCAGGTCGGCAAGGGCCCCAAGGGTGAGCCGGAATTTCGTTTCCACGTCATGGATGGCGCCAAGGAAGAACGCGCCTATCACCTCAACCAAACCGTAGTCCGCCGCATCCGCGAAGAAAATCCCTCCAAGAAAACTCACGCTTCTCACTACTGACCCCGTCTCTTGACACTCAACAGCGGCGCTGTGCCCCATGTTCGCAAGATCTCTGCGGCTTCTCGGCTAATTTGGAGTGCGGCGGCTCGCCGCCGCTTTTGCGGCCGCCTGCCCCGCCAACAAGACATAATTCCTCCACCCGCCCGCGCATTCCATCCCCTGTGCTAAATTACCTTATCGAGAACTCCCATGACCCTCCACATCAACGAATCCGAAGTTCGCCAACTCCTCACCATGCCGATGGCCATCGACGTCGTCGAAGACATCTCTCGCAAGCAGGGCCAGGGCAATGTACTCGTCCACCCCCGCCGCCGCTTTGAACTGGGTGGTGGCGGCTTCTTCCATCTCATGGCCGCGTTCGATAAGGAAGCCGGCTTCGTTGCCACCAAGCAATACACCTACGTCAAGGGCAAGCTCTGCTTCCTCGTCACCCTCTTCAGCGCGACAACCGGCGAACTTCTTGCCCTCATCGAAGCCGATTACCTCGGCCGCCTACGCACCGGTGCCGCTTCCGGAGTCGCCACCAAATATCTCGCCCGTCAGAACGCCAGCACCGCCACCATCATCGGCACGGGTGGCCAGGCAAAAACTCAGCTCGAAGCCCTTGCCGCCGTCCGCAAAATCACCGCCGCGCGTGCCTATGGCCGCGACGCGCAGCGCCGGACCCAGTTCTGTGAAGAGATGTCCGCCCGTCTACAGATCCCCGTCACTCCCGCGCACTCTGCCGCGGAAGCTGCTCATGGTGTGGACATCATCTCCACCGCTACCACATCCCCGCGGCCCGTTCTCGTCGCAAACGATCTCTCGGCAGGCGTCCACATCAACGCCATCGGCGCCAATCACGCTCACAAACAGGAACTCGACGCTGCTGCCGTCGCCAAAGCCAATCTCATCTTCGTGGATTCCCTCGAACAGTCGAAGCAAGAGGCGGGCGACCTCATTATCCCGTTCCAGCAGCAACCCGCGTGCTGGAACGACGTTCACGAACTCGCGCAACTCGTCGCCGGCCAAGTCCCCGGGCGCACCTCGGATTCCCAGATCACCCTCTTCAAATCCAACGGCATCGCTGCCTGGGATCTCGCCGTCGCCGTCAAGGTCTACCATCTAGCCAAAGAAAAGGGCTTCGGCCGCGATCTGCCGTTCTATTCCTCAATTCCGGCTTAATCCCTCTCCCACCGGGAGGATGCCAAGGAAGGCCGCACCGCCTATGTAGAAAAGCGTGCCCCGAATTTCAAAGGCAAGTAGAATCTATGCACTGGCTCGCGCAGCACGAAAGGCTTACCATCGGAGCGCCGCGACAGAACTGTTCTCCTGATCGAGTGAACGCTGAATGAAGACACTTCCAGACTATCTCCGCAAAGGCATGAAGCTCGTGATCGTGGGATGCAACCCCAGCGAATCCTCCGTCCGCGCCGGCCATTATTACGCCGGCCGCGGCAATCAATTCTGGCCCATGCTCTATGAATCGGGCGTGGTCCCCGAACCATTCGACTATCCCGACGACCGCCGCATCATCGAATTCGGGATTGGCCTCACCGATCTCGTCAAGAAACCCACCAGGGGCGTCGAGGAACTCACGCGCGAGGATTTTGCCGAAGGCCGCATCGTCCTCTCGCAAAAACTCGAGGAATTCACGCCGCGCGTGGTGGCCTTTAACGGCAAGATCGTCTACGAGCAGTTTGCCCAGCGCAAATGCAACTTCGGCCTGCAAAAGGCCAATCTTTACGGCGCGCAGGTCTACGTTCTCCCCTCCACCAGCGGTCAGAATGCCCGCGGCAAGAGCGACCGCCTGAAGCACTTTCGCAAGCTTGCCCAGCTCGTCGAACGCACCCAGAACGTACGCGACTCGCATCCCGGCTAATGGGTAGCCGGGAAAAAGGACACCTACGATGAGCCACGGCACTGGATCTCCCCCAAAGGCGCAATCCAATGATCTCCCGCCTCGCCCATTTGGAGTGCGGCGGCTCGTTTACCCTGCTTGCCCCGATTTTCGAGGGGAGCCTCGAAGGGCCGCCGCTTTTACGGTTGATCCACTCGGCGAGCTCATCTGATCTTCAGACAATCCGCCTCCTGATCGCTGATATCTGATAGCCGTTATCCGATACCACCACCCACTCTCCAGCGCGCTTCCCCCTCGCTCAATCTGTTCTACAATGCTCACAATGAAACCCCTCACCGAGCGCATCATCATCCAGCAAGGCGACATCACCGATATGGATGTGGACGCCATCGTGAACGCCGCCAACAACGATCTCATCCTCGGCGCGGGTGTTGCGGGCGCCATCTACCGCAAGGGCGGCGACACCATTCAGCAGGAGTGCAACAAAGTCGGCAGCATCCCCATCGGCTATGCGGCCATCACCGGCGCGGGCAAACTCAAGGCGCGTTACGTCATTCACGCCGCGAGCATGGGCCTCGGCGGCGTGCGCACCACTGCCAAATCACTGCGTACCTCCACGGGGCACTCGCTGCGAATCGCCGCTGAACGCAAACTCAAGTCCATCGCCTTTCCCGCCGTGGGCACCGGCGTTTCCGGCTTTCCCCTGGACGAATGCGCGCAGATCATGCTCAGCGAAACCATCGAGCATCTGAAGGGCGAATCCTCCCTGGAATCCGTTTACTTCGTCCTGTTCGATGCCCGCGCCCGCGACGTCTTCCAGTCCACTTGGGACGATCTCCGCAAGCAACTCTCCACGGGAGCCGCTTCCGCATGACCCCGCTCGCCGCACTTCTCGCCGAACGCATCCGCCGCTTTGGGCCGATCACCTTTGCCGAGTACATGCGCGAGTGCCTCTACCATCCGGTTCACGGTTACTACAGCCAGCCGGAATCCGCGCGATTCGCTGATTACTACACGAGTCCCGACGTGCATCCCATTTTTGGCCGCCTGCTGGCGCGCCAATTCGCCGAATTTTGGGAACAACTGGATCGCCCGTCTGAGTTTTTGCTGGTCGAAGCCGCTGCGGGCGTAGGCCGCCTGGCCAGACACATCCTGGAATTCGCGCAAACCAAATTGCCGGACTTTTACGCTGCGCTGCGCTATGTGGCCGTTGAGCGTTCTCCCGCGCGTTGCGATCAGATGACCGTGCAGCTCGCGCCTTACCTTCAGGAGGGGAAGTGCCGGCCATCCATCGAAATTCCAGCCCACATCCCCGCCGGCTGCGTTTTTTCCAACGAACTGCTCGACGCGCTCCCCGTGCATCGCCTCCGCCAGCAGGAGGGCCACCTTCAGGAAATCTTCGTCGGCCACGACGGCAACTCCTTCGTGGAACTCCTCGTGCCGCTTTCTACCTGTGCCATCAGCGAGTACTTCGCCGCGCAACAGATTTCCCTCGAAGAAGGCCAGCAGGCCGAAGCGGGTCTCGAGGCTTGCGACTGGATCGACGAAATCGCGCGGCGCCTGGATCGCGGTTTTGTTCTGACGATTGACTACGGCCACGAGGCCGCCGATCTTTTCGATTCCCACCATATGGCTGGCACCCTGCTCGCTTACGCGAAGCATCAGGCCAGCGAAAGTTTTTATGCCGCCCCCGGCGAACAGGATCTGACCGCCCACGTCAATTTCACCGCGCTTCGCCTCTGGGGCCAGCGTCGCGGCCTGGAGACCCTGGGCCTCATTTCCCAAACCGCGTTCTTGCTCGCATTAGGGCGGGGGAACGAGTTCGCCGACCTCTACGATGATCGCATGGATGAAACCGACCGCGTCCGCGCGCGCCTCCAACTCAAAACGCTCATCTATCCCGAAGGCATGGGCGAACGCTTCCACGTCCTCCTCCAACAAAAATCCGTCCCCGCCGCCAAACTCACCGCCCTCTCCTCCGTGTAGCGGACGCCTTTTGACGCGGGCCGCTCTTGGGTTCCTCCTCTTTGTGCAGGGCGCCTCCTCCTGCCTGCCCGCCGTTGGAGGGGGGCGTGACTCGTGACCCGTGATTTGTGACTCGTGATTTGTCATCCCGAGCAACGCGAGGGATCTGCTTTTGTCTTCCCCTCGTGCTGGCGAAAGCCGGCCTTGGAGTGCGGGAGCTTGCTCCCGCTTTTACGATGCCATCCGTTCCTCCCATACAATTCAATTGGCGGCCCTGTGTCACCCCTAAAAGCGGCGGCGAGCCGCCGCACTCCAAGATGTCGGCGCGCCGACATATTTGGGATACGTTACCATATCGGTACCCCCCCCCCCCTGTTTTTGCGTATGTACGGGAATGATTGGACTTAGCGGTGGTTTGTGGCCCCAAAAGCGAAGAAAAAACAAAAGGACTAGGGAAAAGTGGTCTGGGATTTAGTCCGGGGAGGATGCTCCGGGAAGCACACGCGGGTTTGCGCCGACGATTCACAACTCATGATATCATGAATTAGTTACCACGTCAATAGCTAATGTAGTGGTACTGCGTTCGAATGCAGCGTGGGGCGACGGTAGAACTGGCGGGTGGCGCAGCCTCAAAGCGCCGAGTCAAACTCGGGTGGCCTACCCTTTGCGTTTTCTGCAAAGGGTGGGACGTTCTTCTCTTTGATTTTGCAACTTGACTGCCCCACAACTGAACGCAATAAAGTGCAAATGCCCTTTGCCGTAGTAGCGCTTCAGCCCAGCCGGCATCGCAAACCCCAAAGCGGGAAATGCCGCCCCAAGACCCAGGTTCCCACACCGAACCTGGGGCACCCTCCGTCTCTCTCCACTTCCGCGGGAATTGTTGAAGTGATATCCTCTCCCCGTCTCCCATGTCAACAAGTTCTACTACGTTCAACCAGGGCCACCCGCCAAAGGAGGACGCTAACCTATGGCGACCAATAAAAAAAAAAGAGACTCTACTGAGCCTACGGTAATCGCTTTCATCTCCTACTCGCACGAAGATCGTAAGTACGGAGCACAGGCTAAGGATGTGCTGGCGGAAGTCGGTATCCAGGCGTTTCTGGCGCATGAGGACCTGCATGTATCGGACGAATGGCGCGAACGAATAATTGAGGAGCTAAAACGGTGCAACCTGTTTATCCCCCTGCTGAGCGCGAATTTTCTGGCGTCCAAGTGGGCACCGCAAGAGGTCGGGTTCATAGTTTCGCGTCCCGAAGTAACCATCGCTCCGATATCACTTGACGGTACGACGCCGTTCGGTTTTATATCTCACGTACAGAGCAGCAAGATCACCAAGGGCGGCATTACCCGCGAGCTTCTCGTTGAGCCACTTGCGCGCCGTATACCCAGGAAGATTCTCCCCGGCCTGATCCGAGTAGTCTCAGATGCTGGCAGTTTCCGGTCGGCTGAAGCTCTCATGGCTCCCCTCGTGGAGTATTTCCCGATCTTCACTGCGACCGAAGCCCAGGCCTTCGCGGAGGGATCAGTCCGCAACGGTCAGATTTGGTCCGCTGCTCTGTGCAGAACAGAGTACTTGCCGCAGTTCATTCAACACCAAGCGAAAAACATTGATCCTAAGACACTCCGAGCGCTGAAGTATCAGATCGCCAACGACAAATGGTACAACGAAGAAGATTGAGGCGGGCGGCCCGTGCTTAGCGCAATGGAATTCCCTGATTTGGGAGGGGCGAAGAGGACAACGCGTGAACAATTTCCGTGCAAGCACAAAGACCGTCCGTCCCTGATCACTTCCTCGATATCTGTCGGAGTGATATCCTCTCCCCATGCCCCATGTCAAACGATTCCACCACCCCTAACCAGGGCCACCCGCCTACTTCGCTGCGTTCAAACCGCTCTAGTTCGGGCTGCTTGGGTGTCGGAATTGGCTTTCCCATTCCTGTTTGGTCGCATTCCATTTTCGGACAGGCGATAACGGGCGTTCCCGAGAGCCAGGAGCATCGTACTCATGATTCCCCGTTCCGTCCCCGCTGGTGCTCAGAGACATGGCTACATCCCCACCCCACCCATATGAAGCATTGCACGCCCCGCTGAAAATACTCCGACCAGCACCCATGTCCTGCCTCGTCTCACTTATTACGATCGGGTCGTTTTGACCAATCACGTAGAATATTCCGAGCAAATGTATCACGTGTCGGTTGAGGTATCTTACGTTTAACACTTCTGTTCCCTCTTGATCCGTCACTATCAAGGTGCTTCTGTCTGGCCGTTGCATGGTCAGTATATGGGTGCGATTTACTATAAAGTAGTTGTGTTTAATACGTGCGACAATTATTCCGTCCTTTCCTCGCACATCGAGGTCAATTGCAATCCTAGGGTCTAAGTCTCGTTCAACAACAAGCACTGGCGTAGGAATCCTACGGTCTTGAGGCACCAAGACAGACCACATGGTTACATCTGCACCAGCAACCAGCCTAGAATTTCCTAGATAGAGTGCTGTTGCACCCTCCGGAACTGGAAACCTAGTACTGCAAGGAGGGTCAGGGTCATTGGCTGGATACAGCCAGCCCTCATATTGTTCCAGTTCCCATACCCACTGTAGGCGATGAACGAAATAACCACAGCCAGCAAAGAACGCAATCATCAAAAGAGTTGGGATGGCTTTCCACAGCATGTAGCGCCGACCCGAAGGAACGTACAGCGTGGCGTCGGGTAGGACCAGAGAGCTGCGTGGCCGCTTTTGTTCCAGCGCATCGGAACTAAGCCAGCAACCTACCGAATAGACGCCACATATCAAGATGAACGTATACGCCAGTTCGAATTTATCGGCCAGTGCTGCGGTCAAAGCAGCACCTCCGGCAAGCGCAATAACCCAACTGGTGTGCTTCCAATGAAAGGCGCGATGGATAGCAGAGAGCATCGCCGGCACTCTAGCACATTTTCTGTGCAGTATATTGGTACCCTTACAAAAAACAGGGGGGAGGGGCGGGTGGCGCACGCTTAAAGCACTAAGGCAACTTCGGGTGGCCCATCCTTGCGGTTTTCGCAAGGGTGGGTCCGCTCTTTTCTCTTTGTTCCCCAGTCTCCTCGTCCCAGTTTCGGACCTACTACCCAAGATTTTCCTTGACTGTCTATTAATCTTATAGTATAATGAATTTGAATGGTATAGCCGCCTCCGCGCGGCTAGGGGCTGTCCTTCTACAGAGGCCCCAGGCTCTTTGAAAATTAACCCCCGGCAAGCACTCTCTAACCTCCTCTAGAATCAACACTTTCAAAAGTGTATGAAAACAAACAAACTTATCCCCCTTTAGAATCAACACTTATGAAAAACAGGGGGGGGAGGGTCAGTGCACTCTTCCGCGCGCAATCGCTACGGATTCGGCCGCTTCAACGTGGGCCTTTCACCTGACGCCGGCTCCGGCATCTCAGCCGTTTTCGACTTTGCCGGCGTCGCACTGGCATCCGTGGGGGTGACCGCAGGCATGCCACCTTCCGTGTACGCCTTCTTCACCAGCGCTTCCACGTTGTCCTGCGCGCCCCCAGTATTGTCGTTCGTTTGCCGGGCCTTGCTGTATTCGTTCAGGGCGCGCTCGCGCTGCCCCAGCAAATCGAAAATCTTCCCCAGGTAGATATGGCCCCACACTTCCGTCCACTTCTCGGAGGGCTCCGGAACCGTGGCCAGGGCTTCGCGAAAGGCATTCGCTGCGGCCTGATAATTCTTTTGGTAGAAAAACGCCTCGCCCATGCGGAAATTCGCCAGCGAGCGGTTGGGCTGGATGCTCAGCGCCCGCTGGTACTGCTGCACCGCATCGTAGTATTTGCCGAGTTCGGCGAGTTCTTCGCCGCGCGCAATCGCCGCCCGCGCGCGCAGGCTCGGCGAACTCTTCAGAATCAAGTTGTTGGGATCGATGTGAATGCCGCCGGATTTCGGCCGCCCAAAAGTCTCCACCGTGAAATCGGACTCCATGCCAACGACGTCGATGGTTTTCAACTCCGGATTTCCTTCGGTATCAATGCGCACCTGGATGAGCATGGCGAAGGTGTCCAGCGGCTGCTTGAGCTTGCCGACGATGCGAAAGCCCTTGCGTGTCCGGTAGGTCACATACTCCAGCGTAAATTCCGGAATGCCGGTCGAGTTCAGCCATTGCGAGAAGTAGCCCTGCAAGTTCCGTGGCTCGTCACCGCGCTTTGTCGCAGCATCGGCGGTGGCGATGGCCATGCCCTCGAAAGCCAGCATGGTTGCGGTCTTGCCCTGGAACGTGGTGTAGAAGGCGTGCAGCAGCGACTTGAAGGCGACGTCGCCCATCTGCGCGCGCAGCATGTGAAAGAGCATCGCGCCCTTGTTCATCACCACGGAGCGGTACTCCGCGGAGTACGGCACCAGCCGCGCCGACTGTGCCACCGGGGCCGAATCCTCGAACATCAGCGCGCCCACCGCAAATTCGTCAATGGCTCTCAGACCGGCTTCCTTGCCGAAATTCTGTTCGGCGTAAAGCTCCTCGGAATAGCGCGCCAGTCCATCGCTGATCCAGACATCCGCGGTGGAGGCCGGCAGCACCTCGCTTCCCCACCACTGGCCCGCCACCAGGCGGCTCAGCGTGCGATCGCTGTACTTGGGATCCCACACGCGATGGCCGAGCATCACCACACCTGGCGCGGAAAATTCGCGCAGCGTGCCGTCGGGCAATTCCACGACGGCGATATCCGGGTCCGGGAGCGCCCCGAATAAATCCGAAAAAATGATTTCCTGGTGGGCCACGATATTCGCGAACTCCTGCGCCTTGCCGGAATCGGCGTGCGGCGCGTACACGGCCACGCTGATCCCTTCGGCCTGCTTGGGATTCAATTGCAATGGGCCGCCTACGAAGGACCCGTTGGGTTCCGGGCGATCGCAGTGAAACGTGTACATCAAGCGGTTGCCCTCGGCAGGTGCGCGCGGCGCCAGCGGTTGCGGCGAATCGGCTTTGCCCGTCCCCGCCATCGCCATCGTATCCGGCACATTCAGCCGAAACGTTCCCGTGTAGCGGTTCGCCGGATAATTCGTCAGGGGAAACCAGCGCGACGGCAGCAGCAGGTACACCCAATCCTTGCCGATGGATGCCACGCGAATATTCGGCACCGGACTGTTCTCTTCATTCACCAGAAGCCCGGCGTAGCTGAAGGTCAGCGTCACGGTTTTGCCGACCGCCACCGGCGCGGGGAGAATCACGTTGACGAACAGGGGATTATCGTTCTCGCGCTGAAAAGTGAGCGATTTTCCGTCCGTGGTTTTGACGTCCCTGACGTCCAGATTTTGGTGTAATTCGACGCGCAGATTCGTGGAAACGTCCATGGCGCGGAAATCGATCTTCACAACCGCGTTGATGGATTGGCCGGCGGTGTCCAGATAGGCGGCAAGTTCGTACTTTTCCGCCAGAAAGCTCGGTGGACGCGCTGTCTGGGCGCGCAGGGGCGAGCAGAAAGCCGTCAGAATCAGGAGCAGGGCCGACCACACCGCGGGGCAGCCCAATTGGCGTCGCGTCATCGTTTACCTTTCCGGAGGGTTCCCATCCGGGGCATGTACATAGGATAGCAACGCCTTAGGAAGCGTTGCCAGTGCCGGGGCCCAGTAAAGCGGCAATGTGGTCGGCGGCGCGTTCGATGGCCCCCGGCGGCCCCAATTTCCGCCGCACTTCGGCTAGGCCCCGCCGCAATTCTTCTCGCGCGTTGGCGTCTTCCAGAAGGTGCAGGGTTTCCGCCGCCACGCGCTCCGGGGTAAAGCGGTCCTGCACCAATTCCGGGACCACCTTGCGCTCCGCTATTAGATTCACCATGGCGAAGAAAGGTGTACGCACAAGGGGCCCAGCCAAAGTGGCCGTCAGCGCCGACACTTTGTAAATCACCACCATGGGCGCATCGAGCAACGCGGCTTCCACCGTCGCGGTTCCGCTGGAGACAATCGCGGCATCGGCGCAGGCCAGGGCGTTATACGTTTCCCCCTCGACGACGCGCACGGTCAGCGCCGCGGGCCAGCCAGCCTTCAAACGCTCCACGTTTTTCGGATGCGCGGCCGCCACGACGAACTGTGCCGGCACCTTCCCGTGAATAATCGCGCAGGCCTTCTGCAAGACAGGTAAGTGATGCGCCAACTCCCCCGCGCGGCTGCCTGGCAAAACCGTCACAATCTTGCCGCCGGGGTCGAGGCCCTGCGCGGCGCAGAATTGCTCGCGGCTCTGTGTCGCGCTGACCGCGCCTACCAGTGGATGCCCGATAAACTCCGTGGGCACGCCGGCATTCCGGAAAAACTTTTCTTCAAACGGAAAGATGCACAGTGCTTTCACAAACCGCTCGCGGATCAGCCGCACCCGCCACGGACGCCAGGCCCAGAATTGCGGGCAGATGAAATAGACATTGCGAATGCCGCGCGGAAAAAGCTTGCGGGCCAGCCGCAAATGAAAGCCGGGAAAGTCCGTAAGAATAGCCAGCGCGGGTTTCCTGCGGTCCGCTTCGCTGACCAGGCGATCCATGGCGCGGAGCAGCGACGGCAAACGGCCCAGGATTTCCGTGATGCCCACAACGGCCACCTCGGAAGAATCAATGATGATCTCAACGCCGGCCGCGCGCATCTGCGGTCCGCCCATGCCGAAAATTTCCACATCCAATCGCTCTTGCAGCGCTTTTGCCAGCCGCGCCGCGTACATATCCCCGGAAGCTTCACCGGCTGAGAGCAGTAAGGGAATCGGTGGCATGAGAGAAAGAATGCTCAATCGCTGGTGGGGAGCGAAGCCGGCAGCGGTGAAGAGCCTGCCAGGCGATCGTTAGCCAGCGGTTCGTGGAGCTCCTGCTCCTTATACTGCAACTGGTACAGGCGATAGTAAATGCCGCGCTGCGCAAGCAGTTCCTGATGCGCGCCCTGCTCGCGCAGGCGGCCTTTGTGAAAGACTAGGATGTGGTCGGCGTCCTGAATGGTGCTCAAGCGGTGGGCGATGACCAGCGCCGTGCGGCCCGTCAGCAGCCGGTTCAGCGCCTCGCGAATCAGCAATTCCGTCTTTGTGTCCACGCTGGACGTGGCTTCGTCCAAAATCAGGAAGCGCGGATTGTGCGCCAGCGCCCGCGCGAAGCTGATCAGTTGCCGCTGGCCGACGGAAAGCGTGGAGCCGCGCTCGTTCACATCCGTGGCCACGCCTTGCGGCAGCGATCGAATAAACTCGCCCAGCCCGATTTCCCGCAGCGCGTGCTCCACATCTTCCCGCGTGATTCCCGGTGTGCCCAGCCGGACATTCGATTCGATGGTGCCGGTGAAAAGGAAAGGGTCCTGCAGCACAATGCCAAACTGCTTGCGTAATTCCTGCAGATTCAGCAGGCGAATATCAACGCCATCCAGAAGAATCTGGCCGCGCTGAATATCGTAGAAGCGCAGCAGCAGCGAAATCAGCGTGGTCTTGCCCGCGCCCGTGTGGCCCACGATGGCAAACGATTGTCCGGGCAGCATGCGGAAGGAAACATCGCGCAGCACCCAGTCCTCGTCGGCGGGTTCGGCTACGTCGCGGTAGCTGAACCAAACATTGCGGAATTCCACTTCGCCCCGCGGCTTCACGATCGCTTGCGCATTGAGATTCGTGTCGATGGTAATCGGCTCATCCAGCAGCTTGAAGATGCGTTCGGAAGCCGCCATCGCCGACTGCAAAATGTTGAATTTCTCGCTCAAGTCCTGAATCGGCCGGAAGAATCTTTGCGCGTACATCGTGAACGCGGTCAGAACACCCAGGCTCAGTGTTCCGCCCAGTATCCGGTTGCCTCCCGAATAGTAGATCAGGGCGATGGTCGCGAAGCTCAGGAATTCCACCACGGGATAAAACAGCGCATACGCGAGGATGGCATCCCGCCACGCCAGCATGTTGTCCTTGTTCCGGCGCGCAAACTCCTCTCGCGCTTGGCGCTCGCGGTTGAAAAGCTGCACCACGCTCATTCCGGAAATGTATTCCTGCAAGAACGCGTTGATCCGCGCGATGGCCGTCCGGATCTTCCGGTTCGCGTCGCGCACGTATTTGCGAAACACCAGCGTCACCACAAAAATGAAGGGCAGCACCACCAGCGCGTCCAGCGCCAGCCTGCGGTCAATGGAAAACAGCAAGATGGCCATCACCGCCAGCAGGAAGAAATCATTGATCATGGTCACGACGCCGGCCGCAAAGAGGTCGTTCAGCGCGTCCACGTCCGTGGTCACCCTCGTCATCAGCCGTCCCACCGGGTTCTTGTCGAAATAAGTCATGGGCAGCCGCTGCAGGTGCCCGAAGATCTCCTTGCGCATGTCGTACATCGTCTGTTGCCCGACGCGCTGCATGATCCGGATTTGAACGTATTGCGCCAGAAAATCGAACAGAAGCACGAGTATGTAAATCGCGCTGATCAGCAGCAACCCATGCTTTGCCTCTGCCACGCTGATAATTCCCGTGGTGCCGGGTATCAGGTATTTGTCGATGGCCTTCCAGAAAAGCGCCGGCGGAGCCAGCTCCAGCGGCGTCACCACGGACACTAGCGCCATTGCGAACACCACGCGCCACTTGTACGGCCGCATGTACTCCAGCAGCCGCTTCATTAGCCGCGAGTCGTACGCTTTTCCTATCGCTTCTTCTTCTTGAATATTGCTCATGCCCGTTCGAGCTCTTCTTCCAGCAACTGCTTCTGATACAAATCCGCGTAGTAGCCCTGGCGCGCCAGCAATTCGTCGTGCGTGCCGCGCTCGATGATCTGGCCGTCCTTTAGCACCACGATCTGGTCGGCGTCGCGCACCGTGGACGTGCGGTGGGCGATCAGAATGGTGGTGCGGCCGCGCATCACGCCCCGCAATTGCCCCAGGATTTTTTCTTCGGTCTGCGTATCCACGGCGGAAAGGGAATCGTCCAGGATCAGAATCCGGGGATCGCGGACAATCGCGCGAGCGATGGCGGTGCGCTGTTTCTGCCCGCCGGAAAGCGTGATGCCGCGCTCGCCTACCATCGTTTCGTATTTCTTCGCGAAGCCCTCAACGTCGCCATGCAAGCTGGCGATTTTCGCGGCTTCCTGAACCTCAACTGGATCGTGCGCCGGCACGCCGAACGCAATGTTCTCCCCCACCGTTTCGCTAAACAGAAAAGTATCCTGCGGCACGTAGCCGATCGCGCGACGCAGCGTTTCCAGCGGCCATTCGCGGATGGCGTGCCCGTCGATCAGCAACTGGCCTGCTGGCACTTCCCAGAGCCGCGCCACCAGCGCCGCCAGGGTCGTCTTGCCGCTGCCCGTGGGCCCGACAACGGCGAGCGTTGAGCCGGCGGGAATTGTCAGATTGATGTTGCGCAACACCGGCTGAGGAACGTGGCCGTTGGAAGCGGGCGCGCCGTTCCCGGAAAGCCTCGTAGGGTAAGTGAAGTTTAAATTACGGAACTCGATGTTGCCCTCAGGCTGTCTTCCCGCGGGGAGTTTCGCGTCGCGATCGTCAATCTGCGTCTTGGCCCGCAGGATGTAATTCAACCGCCCCATGGACGCCGCGCCGCGCTGAAAAATATTCGTCACCCAGCCGAGGGCGATCATCGGCCATACGAGAAAACTCAAATACGTGTTGAAAGTAATCAGCGCGCCCAGCGACATCTGTCCGTACAGGAAACGGTAACCGCCCTGCCACAGCACGATTAGGAACGTCGTCCCGATCAGCGCCTGCAGCGACGGCATGAACATGCTCCACATCCGGATCAACTGCACGTTTTTCGCCACGTATTCGCGGTTCGGCTCGTCAAATAGGTGAATCTCCGCCTCTTCCTGCGCATACGCTCGAATCACTCGCACCCCGGAGAGATTCTCCTGTACTTTGGCGGAAAGCGTTGCCAGTGAAGCTTGAATCTTTTCGTACAACTCGTGGATCACTTTGCCGAAATGCCGCACCGTGATCGCCACCACCGGAACCGGCAACAGCACCCATAAAGTCAGCGATTTCGACAAAACCACCATCACCGAGATCGATAAAACCATGGTCACGATGGTCGTGCCGCTGTACATGATTCCCGGGCCCAGCACCATGCGCACGGAATTCAAATCGTTCGTCGCGCGGGACATCAGTTCGCCCGTGCGGTTGCGCACGTAAAATTCCGACTCCATCACCAGCAGCCGGTCCAGAACATCGTTGCGGATATCGAATTCAATGTCGCGCGAAATGCCGATCAGGACCCAGCGCGTTGCGAACGACATCAAGCCCTTCAGCGCAATGCACCCGATCAGTATCACGCAATAAATCCACAACGTGCGCCGGCTGTGCGGTTGGTAGTAGGGCACCAGATCGCTCAGCCAACTCAGCGGCGGAACGTCATGCGCGCCATGCATCGCGAGTTCAAACGGCCGCGGGCTCCCCGCCAGCGTGTCCGTGATGATCCCCGTCGTCAGCGGCACCACGTTTCCGATCAGCCCCATCAGTAACAGCGTGAGCATGCCCAGCGCAATCGCGCCTTTGTAGCGCCCCAAATAGGGCAGCAGGCCGCGCAGATTCTCCCATGAAGAGACCTTGGCGCCCTTCTTCGCGGGCTCCCCTGCGCGCAGGGCTGCGGCCGCCGTGCTCATCGCAATGTGGACCTCGAATTTTGGAGCGTGGGGGCTTCACCCAGGAAATTGGTGTAGGAGTAGTCCATGGACTGATAGCGTTTCGTCGCGGGGTTCCAACGAACCGCGATGGGCAGTGTGCGCCCGCTCGTGCCCGCCTGCACGGGCGTCAGGTAAAGCGCCATTCCTTGCTCCGCGCTGTTTTCGTACTGCAGTCTCCAGCCGCTCACGGCTTGCAGTGGCGTGAGCGCCAGGTAGCCTTTCGCGTTCTTCAGGTATTCGTCACACCGCACCAGCTCAACCCACTTGCCATCTTCGTTTTCGGCGATCACGGCCCGCGTTATCACCATGCCGGCAACCGTACTTTTTGGAGTGTTTGGCACAACATTTGCCGCCAGAAATTGCTGCTTGCCCGTCTTTGCCAGGTCGCCAAAAAGCAAGACCTGCGCCTCGCTCCCTAAAAGCGATTTTGTGGCATCCTGAATTTCCTCGGGAATGGCGGGCTTCTGCGCGGCGTCTGCGGCGGGTTTTGACGCATCGAAGCCGAAGCCACAGCCCTGCAAAGACGCGGCGATCACCAGCAGGCCAAAGCACGCGGCATAGCGCGGCAAATGCAAACAGCGGCCGCCCGGGGAATGGGTAGCTTTTTCTTCGGACTTCGCCAATTGCACAAGTGCACGCAGCATCCTGGTCCTTTCCTCTCCTACCCGGGCTGTTCAACTCTTAAACTCTTACACTCTTAAACTCGTTAACTCTTGAACTCTTCAACTTTCAACTCCTTCATAGACGCGCCAATCACCGCGAAGTAACCGCCCCACCGCGCTTCCGCTTAGCTAGCTACAAGCTGGGCGCCGCCAGCGTGATCTCCACTACGCGTCCCGGCTGCCCGTCCTTTTCCTTCGTGCAAAGCACTTCCATCACTTGCGGCACATCCGGTCCCGCCCAGTCGAACGCGTAATACCACAATTCTAACGGTTGCCCGTCCTTCGTGCTAGGACTCCGCGAATCCGGCTCTCCATACAGTTGCGCCACCTTTGCCGCTGCGTCTCCCACGCGAAGCCCGCGGCCCGTTTTCCACGGTCCGGGCGGCCCTTCGCAATCCACCGTGGAACAGCAATAAAATCCCACCCGAATTACTTGAATTCTTTTCTCCTTGTCGCTGTCTACGGTCAGCGACGAATCCCTGCATGCGTCAAACCAGGCTGTCTGGCCTCCAGGCAATTCCTTTCTATTTCCAAATCGTTTATTCAGTTCTGCGGCCCGCGCCAAGTTGTCTTTCCCTGGCCGCAATCCCGCTAGCGTCAATTCATTCACCCGCCTTGCGGTCGTTTTTTTCGTCGCCGGTTTCTGTGTCGTCTGGGCGCTTGCGAACGTGCTCGCCAGGAACAAAAAGAAAAGCGCCCGCTTCGGAAAGCGGCCGCTACAACGGCGAGTCAAAGCACTAGCGCTGGCCCAGAATCGCATCCAGCCGCGCCTCAAAATTCTCTTCCCCCTCGCTCCACAACTCGCTGCGCTGCACCGGCAAGGCGTGCTCCACCGCTTCCACCCATGCGAATAACTTTTGGATGTTTTCCCTGGTCTTCTGGTGATACTGCTTCAGGTTCTCCCCGCTGGTCATCCAGCTTCGGAAGGTTTTCTCAATGGGGTGATCGGAGCCGGCAAACGGGTCCGAGGCCGCGCCGGGTGCGAGCAGCCCGGCATGCCCGGTGAAGAGATGCTCGAAGCCCAGGTCCGCGGAAAACTGGCCCTCGGTTGCCGCCGCGCCGTCGTCGTAGTCTTTCCCCTGGCACAGGATCACCAGCGGCTGCGGACCGTGTTGCCACTTCAACGTCTCGATGTCGAAGGCCCACAAATCCCACTTGGCATCGACAATGTAGGCGACATCCGCATAGAGCTGCTGCGCGGCGAGCGCCGCGACTTCCGCCGGGCCGTAATTCTGCTCGCGGAAGTCCCACTCCACGATAGGTATTTCCGTCGCATCCACGGCCTGCACTGTAAGCTGATCAAAACCCGCGTGCGATTCGGACAGGGGAACGCTGGCGAGGAATCGCGCAAACTCCGCGATCATCGTTTCTTCGGAAAAGTCGCGCGTCCACACGCGCAGATACGCTCGGTTGGCCATAAACAATCCTATGAATTATACAGGGCTTGACCCGCGCTCGCGAACGGAGCGTTAGGAGGGGGAATGCCCGTGTACTGGATGCCCCGAGCGGCAATCGGCAGGCGTCACTTTGAGTCAGGTGTTGGCTTCACGTTCTGCACCGTCAACTGGCCAGCGTCACGCCTGGGAGGAACGCCCTTGGGCTCTTTTTTCTTGGGCTTCTTCGCTTCACGTTTTCTAGCGTCTCTGTTTCCCATGCGAGATAGGTTGCCACAAGTCGCCCGCCATAGCTAGTGGAATCACTTCACAACCGGCCAACGACGCGCGCAGCCCGCTCAGGGCTTCGGCGGTGCGGGCTTGTCGAAGCCCGCGGCAATCTGCTGCAGACGCTCCCGCAGAGTTTCCCCGAATCGTGAGAAGACCTCGCTGGTGGCTTCCTTCAAGCGCTCTTCGGCGGTCGCGGCGATCTTGGCGATGACGTCGCGGGATTGATGATCCAGTGTAGCCACGGTTGCCACCATCCAGGAGTTAGTGATGTTTTCCAGGCGCCCGCGGTATTGCGCCGCCGCTTCTTCGCTGATCTGCGCCACTTCGCCGCGCATTTCCGATTGTTTGGCGTCGCCCATCGCTCTCCACGCATCCAGCACACTGTTGAAGCTGGATTGCACTTTTTCCTGCGCCTCCGCCAGGCCCCTTTCCACCGCGCCGTGCATCGAGGTTTGGAAGCGCCGCAGAAAATCTTCCTGTCCGGAATTCAAATGGTTGCCATATTCCATGCGTGCCGCATCCAGGCGTTCGCGCGATTCTTCGACGCCCTTCTGCGCCAATTCGTTGAACCCATCCAGCTCCTGCCGGGCATTGCGCTGAATCTCGTCGGTGAAAGCAGCGGAGGTAGTATCGGCCGCTTCGGAAAACAGGATTCGCACGCGCTCAAACGCGTCGCGCACCGATTCTTCCAATTGCTGCTGGGTCTGGGCCACAAAGCCCCGGCTCGCCTGGCTCAATTCGCTGCTGAACACGCTGGAAACCTCGCCGGCCTTCTCCCGAAGTTGTGCGCCAGACTGTTCCGCCAGCTTTTCCGTCAGACTCTGCAACTGGGTTTGCGTTTTTTTCTCGTACCATTCCGCGGACTTGAACATTTCTTCCAGGGTGTGGTGCTTCAGGTCCACGGCCTTGCTTTCCAATTCTTCCAGGTTGCGCCCGGTAATGGCCTGCGCGGATTCGTTCAAGATCTGTTCCACTGTGCCCAGATTTTCGCGGAAGCGCGCCAACGAATCGGCAAACGCTTCGTCGGCGGTGGCGCGGACGCGATCCTGCTGCATGGTCATGGCGGCATCCAGCAGCGAGCGGCCTCCCGCCAGCCGGTGAATTGCCTCTTCCGTGTGCGTCAGGTGCGGCTGCACCAGGGACTGCACCTGTTCGTCGAACTTTTCAAGCGCCGCGCTGTTGGCTGCTTCAAAGCTGCTGCGGATGCGCGCGTGAATTTCCTCAAACAGATTCTCCGAACGGCGCTGCAACTCATTGCGGTGCAGGCTCAGGACTTCATCGAGTTGCGACTGGAAACCTGTGACGGCCTGCTGCTGCACCGTTTCGATCCGGGCAGCGTGCTGCTCCAAACGTTCGGACACGCCATTGGCGCGCACCAGAATATCTTCCAGTTGCCGCGCGTTCGCTTCCATTGCTTCGCGCACGCTGGTGCTCTGCTTGGCGCCCTCTTCCTGTAATTCCGCGCGGTAGCCCTTGGTCTCCTCGTGCAACGCTCTCGTCGCCCGCTCCTGGGCCGCCTGAATCGCGGATTCCAGGGTAGCCTGCCAGCGCGCCTGGGCGGACTCAAGTTCGCGGGCAAGCTGTTCGCGCAGGGAATTCTGCGCCTCCGTCAATGTGCCGGACACGCGTTCGTGCAGCTCGTTCACCGCCGTCGTCAGCGCTTCCCGCTGCGCCCCTGTGGACTCCTCACGCCGCCGCGCCTCTTCTTCGGCATGCTGCGCCGCCGTGTCCAGCCGCGAAGTCACCTGGGATTCGACCGCTTCGGCCTGGGTGCGTAGTTTTGCCGCGGCTTCCTCCGCCTGTCCGCAGAGTGTCTGCAGGGTTTCGTGCGCGGCGGAGAGTTGCTTTTCATGCTGGTCTCGCTGCAAAGCGCCTTCGCGCGCGAGTTGCGCCGTCAATTCGTGCGTCAGTTGCTCCAATTGCGGCGCCAGCCAGCGCGGCAAATCCATTTTCAACGATTCGGCGGCGGCAGCCTGCGCGGAGCGTGCCTGCGTTTCCGTTTCCTGCTGGATCGTGCCGATGGCCTGGGCCGTTTCACGCGCTACTTCCTCTCGAAACGCCACGTACTTCTGCTCCCACTGCTCAAAGGCCAGCCGGTGCTCGGTGCTGACCGCCTGCACGGCCGCCTCGCGCGCCGCCGCATGAATCTGCTGCTTCGCTTCCGCAAGCAGCCGCGCGACCTGCCGCGCCAGTTGCAACGACGCGTCCGTGGCGCTCGCCGGGGCCGGGAAGACCCGCAAGTTGTCCGGCAATGGTCCGCCCGCTTCGGCTTCCACTGCGGGCAGTGTCACTTCTCCCGCGAGCGGCATCGTCGAACTTGTCGGTAATTCGGCGGGAATCCCGCCGCCTGCGGAAAAGCTCGGCTCTTCTGGAAACACAAACCAATCGTCGGGAGGGAACGCTATCCCCCAGGCATTGCCGGCCTGTTCCAATTCCAAGGCCACCTGGAAGAGCTGCCGCACCGTCCGTGGCCGCTGGATCCACGCCACCTTGCCGCGCACGCGCCTCGGCGAATGCCCGGAATCCGGGTGGGGCACCTCCAGGTTCACCCACATGTTTTTCAGGACGTAATGCTTGGACTGGTAGCGGCAGCCGTGGCAGTTGATGATGAGGGTCGAGGTGCGCTCGGCGAACGGACGTCCAAGGGCGTCCACGCCGGTCACCGTCAGCGGCACCGCCTGCACGATCCGCGTGCTGCGCCGCTTCCTCAATTCAGAGCTCGTGTTCACTGCGCTTTCGGTCACCATTTCGCCCGCCTCACCCTGTAGCTGAGGCGCCCCATCCGGTGCCAGTTCGGGCCCGTTTTCTTTATTTTGCATCGTCGCCGTATCCTGAGTAACATCCACCTTTACAATGACTTAGGACTGCTTCGGGGGCAGGGTGTCGTGCTCCTGTCCTTGCTGTGCCCTGCTCAGAAACGTCCATATTTCCTTGGCCACCCAGATCGGCCCTACCAGCAAATAGATCGCTCCCTGGAAAAACGCCGGGTTATTGCCCTCGATCCGGTGTCCTACGAACAGGAGAACCCAGCCGCCCACGAAACACGATACTCCCCAGCGCCACTTCAGCAGCACTAGAAGGATAATCCCAGCAAAAATCAGCGGGATCCCAACGCCACGGAGCAGCTTATTCCAAGGCGAACCATGTTCGTGATCGTACTGAGCCATGTAGTGCGGCAATCTGGGCATTGCGCACCTCCTGCACCGGTTCGTGTCGAACCAGTCGCGATATGGTGGGGACTTCCACCGCGGGATTCAAACTTTATCCTGAATTGCTCTGCTTGCCTAGAGGGACAAACATCCTAGACGTACTAGCGCTGCCGGTTCACGAGTTTTCCGTTTTTTCTGCTTGCATTTGCGGTCAGCCTGCGGCAATTCCCGCCTGCTGCCGCACCGCCTCGGAAATATTGCGCCCGGTGACAAGCAATGCTGTTTGCCCCGTGCGCGGTCCACTGCTTAGATACGCTGCCACAGCGGCGGCGCCCGCGGGCTCCGCCAAAAGTCCCTCCTCCCTGCGAAGTCGTCGGATGGCGTCGAGCATTTCTTCCTCTTTGACCAGCAGCACCTCGTCCACCACCTCGCGGATGCTCGCCACATTGCCTTCGTCGGGCGTGCGTGTCGCCAATCCATCGGCGCAAGTGTTGCACGTGTCGGTTTGCACCGCCTTGCCCTGTTGCCACGACAAATAATAGGAGGGCGCGCGTTCCGCTTGCACGCCGACGACTCTCACGGAAGGCGCGCGCTGCTTCAATGCCGCGCCGATGCCGCGGATCAGCGCCGTGTCTCCCATCGGCACAATCACGGTGGTCATCGCGGGCAACTGCTCGAGGAGTTCCATGGCGATCGTGGCAGGGCCCGCGGGAAGATCGGGATCGGTGGCATCATTCAAGAAATAGACGCCGGGGCGCCGCGCGTACTCGTTCGCGTGCTGAAATGCGCCGGCAAGGTCGGGGCTGCCCGTGTCCACGATCCGCGCACCCAGTTGCTCAATTTTTTTGCGTTTCACGGGAACCGGATGCTCCGGCAGGAAAATGGTGGCTGGCACGCCCAGGGAACTCGCGGCAAACGCGACCGCCGCGCCATGATTGCCGGTGCTGCAAGCGATCACTTCCTCGATGCGGCGGCGTTTCAGGTTGCTGGCGAGGGCGAAGAGCGCGCCGCGCGGCTTGAATGAGCCCGTCGGAAGCACCGTTTCGTTTTTAAGGTAAACCTGAGCGCCCGCACTGCCCAGGGTTTTCGACTTGATCAGCGGCGTTGGCCCGAAATGCTCCAACAGCAGCTCTTGCGCTTCGCGGATCGCCGAGAATCGCGGAGAAATGGGCATGGATCCGAACTCTCTCGCAGGCCGGGGGTCTTACCCGCGCAACGCAAGATAGTACTTCGCCACTGTTCTCTATTCCAGACCCTAACCGTCGGCCGGCAAGTCTTCAGAAATCGGATCGCTGCTATCCCGAATCCCTCCTGGCGTCACAGCTCGCGCCGCCCTTCCATGGCCTTCAGCATGGTGACTTCGTCGGCATATTCCAGATCCGCGCCCACGGGAATGCCCACGCCGATGCGTGTGACGCGCACGCCCAGCGGCTTCAGCAATTTCGACAGGTAGATGGCGGTCGCTTCGCCTTCGGCATTGGGATTCGTGGCGATGATGATTTCCTCGACCGTGCCGCCTTTCAGGCGTTCGATCAGGCTCTTGATGTGCAGTTGCTCCGGCCCGCGTCCCTGCAAAGGCGAAAGCGAGCCGCCCAGCACGTGATACATCCCGCTATACGCGCGCGTCTTCTCGATGGCCATAATGTTATGCGCTTCCTCCACAACGCAGATGGTGCGCTTGTTCCGCGTGGGTCCCACGCAATAGAGACACGGATCGGTATCCGTGATGTTGTAGCAGACCGTGCAGGTGCGGATCTTTTCCTTGGCGTCGCGGATGGCTTCGGCCAGCGAGAGGGCCTCCTCCGGCGTTGCCCGCAATAAATGGAAGGCCAGGCGCTGCGCGGTCTTCTGCCCGATGCCGGGCAGGTGCTTCAGTTCGTCGATGAGTCTTTCCACGGGAGCGGCAAAATCAGGCATGTCCCTTGTGTAGCACAGGCGTGCTTACCGAAGCAAACCCGCCGCCGATTTTCTGGTATCCTTTATGGAGAACCCCTCATCTAACTCGCAAGCAAGGTCATGTTCAGAGGATATGGCTCAACTACTTGACGGAATCCGCTCCCCCGCGGACGTAAAGCAACTCAACTTTTCGCAACTCGAGCAGCTCGCGGCGGAAATCCGCGAGGAACTCATCAACGTTCTCGCGAAGAATGGCGGGCACCTGGGCCCGAATCTGGGCGTCGTGGAACTCACCATCGCCATGCACTACGTTTTTGACACGCCCAAGGATCATTTTGTTTTCGACGTCAGCCACCAGGCCTACGTCCACAAATTACTCACCGGGCGGCGCGACCTTTTTCACACCATTCGTAAGCCCGGCGGCTTGAACGGCTTCATGCTGCGCACGGAAAGCGAACATGATTGTTACGGTGCGGGCCACGCCGGTACGGCGCTCTCCGCGGCTTTGGGCATGGCCGTGGCGCGAGACAAACAAGGCGGGTCCGAACACGTGGTGGCGCTCGCGGGCGATGCCGCGTTTACTTGTGGCATCACCTTCGAAGCGCTGAACAATATCGCCCATCATACGGAAAAGCTGCTGGTCATCCTGAATGACAACGAGTGGTCCATCGACAAAAACGTCGGAGCTATTGCCGCTTACTTGAACAGGATCGTCACCCATCCCCAGTTCGACGCGTTGCACGGCCACGCCGGAAAATTCGTGAAACTAATCGGCGGGCAGAGTGCCTTTCGTCTGGCAAAGAAAGCCGAAGAAGCCGCCAAAAGCATGCTGCTGCCCAGCGTCATCTTCGAGGAATTCGGCTTGAAGTATTACGGACCCATCGATGGCCACGACATTCCAACTCTGATCCACACGCTTGAATCGCTGAAGCGGCAGAAGCGCCCGTGCCTGCTCCATGTGCTCACCACGAAGGGAAAGGGCTTTGAGCCGGCCATGCAAAAGCAGAAGAAATTCCATGGTCTCGGCCCTTACGATCCTGAGACGGGCGAAACGAAGCCGGCCGGGACGCCAACCTACTCCGAAGTCTTCGCCGATACGCTGAACAAACTGGCGGACCGCGATCCCAACATCGTGGCCATCACCGCGGCGATGCCCAATGGCACCGCGCTCGACCGCTTCCAGGCAAAGCATCCCGGAAAATATTTCGATGTGGGCATCGCCGAGGAACACGCTGTGCTCTTTGCCGCGGGCTTGGCCGTCAAGGGACTGAAGCCCGTTGTGGCCATCTATTCCACCTTTCTGCAGCGCGCTTTCGATCCTATCGTCCACGACGTCTGCCTGCAGAATCTTCCCGTGGTTTTCTGCATGGATCGCGGCAGCCTTTCCGGCGACGATGGCCCCACGCATCACGGCCTCTTCGACATCAGTTATTTGCGCGGAATCCCCAACATCGTGCACATGGTTCCCAAGGACGAAGACGAACTTGCGGACATGCTTTATACTGCGACGCTCCACAATGGCCCTATCGCCATCCGGTATCCTCGCGGCGCCGGTATGGGCGTGGAAATGAAGCCGTTTCCCAAAGTCATTCCCATCGGCAAGGCGGAAATCCTGCGCTACTCCGAAAACGACCGTGTCGCGATCTTTGCTTTGGGCGCCATGGTGCCGCTGGCCGAAGAGGTTGCCGCGCAACTTGAAAAGGAGGACGTCAGCACGGCGGTGATCAACGCGCGCTTCAGCAAGCCCTTGGACGCGCAGACTCTGGAATTCTTCGCCCGGAATGTAGATGTGATTCTCACGCTGGAAGATCACGTGCTCATGGGCGGCTTTGGCAGCGCAGTCCTTGAAGAACTCAACAATCTTGGCATTCAAAAGCCGGTTGTGCGCATCGGCTGGCCCGACCAGTTCATCGAACACGGCAAACCAGAACAGCTCCGCGCGAAATACGGCCTTACGGCAACGGCGGCCCTGGAGAAGTTGCGTCCCCATCTGCAACTCCAGGAGTCTCGGCGCGCCCCCATACCGTTCCGCGCGGTTTCCCGCTAGCAGGTTGTCCCACAGGAAGGTCGGGAATTTCTCAAGAGGCACAATTTGGCCGGGTCCTCAGACACAACAGTAAACTGTCATCCTGAGGGACGCGTCGTTTGCGCCCCGAAGGATCTCAACTACAGCACCGTGCATGATTGCAGGGTTGAGCCCCCTCGCCGATCCTCATCACATCGCTTCAGAATGACGATGCTGTGCTGAACTTGAACAACCAATAAGCTGCGCCTGATGAGAAAGCCCCGCCGGCAATCCGTTGCAACGTTTTCTGCGAATCGGTTGACACTAGCCTCTTCGCCAAGTAAGGTTCCACAGGATAATTCGCCTGCTAATTTTCAAGGAGCAACCGCATGAGCCCCTTCCGCCAGAATGCCGCGCCATCACGGCGTCTATTCCTGCTTTTTTGCGCCGTGCTATTGCTCCTGCCCACGATTCTCCAGGCGCAAGCCAAGCCCGAAAATCCACCGGCGTACGACCTCAAGGCGCACTACACCAAGTATGAATTCCGCATCCCCATGCGCGATGGCGTCAAGCTCTTCACCGCCGTTTACGTGCCGAAGGACGCCTCGCACGCGTATCCTTTCCTCATCAATCGCACGCCCTACGGTATTGATCCGTACGGCCCGGATCGCTACCGCAAATCGCTGGGGCCCAGCGAAAGCTTCGCGCGCGATGGATTCATCTTCGTGTATCAGGATGCCCGCGGGCGCTTTCTCTCCGAAGGCGATTTCGTCGAAGTCACGCCGCACAAGGAAAACAAAAAGTCGGCGAAAGACGTGGACGAAAGCACCGATTGCTACGACACCATTGAATGGCTGTTGCACAATGTTCCCAACAACAACGGCAAAGCCGGCATCTTCGGGATTTCCTACGACGGTTTTTACACCGCCGCGAGCATCATCAATTCGCATCCCGCGCTGAAAGCCGCGTCGCCGCAAGCGCCGGTCACCGACCTTTACATGGGCGATGACGCCTATCACAACGGCGCGTTCATGCTGGAGGCCAATTTAGGTTTCTATGTAATTTTTAGGCCGCGCACCGAAATCGCTCCGGCGCCGGACGAATGGCCGCACTTCGATTACGGCACCACCGATGGCTACGACTTCTACCTGCAGATGGGGCCGCTCTCCAACGCCAGAAGCCGCTATCTGAAGGACTACAGCGTCTATTGGGATGATCAGGTCAATCATCCCAACTACGACGATTGGTGGAAGGCGCGCAACATTTCCGCCTTCATGAAGAATGTGCATTGCGCCGTGCTCGCCGTTGGCGGCTGGTTTGACGCCGAGGATCTGGTCGGCCCGGGAAAAGTGTTTCAAGCAGTGGCGAAATTCAATCCCGATACGCCGGACACGCTGGTGATGGGCCCGTGGGTTCACGGCGGCTGGGCTCATGGGGAAGGCGATCACCTCGGTGACGTCGACTTCGCCGCCAAAAATACCCCATTCTTCAACGACAACGTGCTGCTGCCTTTTTTCCGCCAGTATCTGAAGAGCGAGGGCAACGCCAATCTTCCGCGCGCCTTGATGTTTGAAACGGGCACGAATGTCTGGCGCCGCTACGATTCCTGGCCGCCGAAAAATGCGGAGCCGCGCTCGCTCTATCTTCATTCGGGCGGTCGGCTTTCCTTTGATCCGCCCACGGAATCAACCGGCAGTTTTGATGAGTATGTCAGCGATCCGGCCCACCCCGTGCCCTTCGTGAATTTCCCCGCGCTTGGCGTCCCGCAAACCTACATGGACGCCGACCAGCGCTTCGCCGCCAAGCGTCCGGACGTGCTCGTTTATCAGACCGCGCCGCTGGACGAAGACATTACCGTTTCTGGGGCGGTTGCGCCGCACCTGTGGGTTTCCACCTCGGGCACCGATTCCGACTACGTCGTGAAACTCATCGATGTCTACCCCGACGATTTTCCGAATCCTGATCCTAATCCCAAAGAAGTAAAAATGGGCGGTTACGAGCAACTGGTGCGCGGCGAACCCTTCCGCGGAAAATTCCGCAACACCTTCGAGCGGCCCGAACCCTTTGTGCCCGGCCAGCCCACTGCGCTCAATTTTGCTTTGCCGGACATCAACCACACCTTTCGCCGCGGCCATCGCATCATGGTGCAGATCCAGAGCACCTGGTTTCCCCTGGTCGATCGCAACCCCCAAAAGTTCGTGAATATTCCGGAAGCCACCGCAGCCGATTTCCAGAAAGCCACCGAGCGCGTCTATCACTCCAAGTCCAACGCCTCCGCGCTCGTGCTCCCCGTGTTGCACTAAAACGCGCAACGCCTCGCTGAGGACTTGGCGTCTTCGTATGATTCAGTTTTGTTGGAAGGGAATTCGATCTCTAATCCGAGTAGCAGGGGCTAGAACAATCCTGGAATTTTCAATCCCGCCATGCCGGGTATGCCGCCCGCAAGGTTCCGCATCTGGTTAGCCAGCTCTTCATCCACGCGCCGTGAAGCTTCATTCATCGCTGCCCGCAGCAAATCCTGCAGCATCTCCTGATCCTTGCTCGCATACACTTCCGCTTCGATCTTAACGTCCAGCACTTGTTTCTGGCCGTTCATCTTCACCGTGACCATGCCGCCGCCGGCCGAAGCCTCCACCGCGACGGAGTTCACTTGCCGCTGCAGGTCTTCCTGCACCTGCCGCAGCCGCGAAAGCATCTGTTGGAGAGCGTTGACTTCCATAATTTTCAAAGCCTCACCTTTCAGTGCGACTTCATTCCTCTTCACGCCGCCGCACTTCGGAAATTCTCCCGCCGAAGCGCTGCAGCATGGACTTCACCATCGGGTCATTTTCAAACTGCGCGCGCATTTCCTGCGTCGCCGGTGCCGCGCTCGCCAAATTCGGGCCGTTCGCCGCACCTGTTTCGAGTCTAGCACAGACGCGAACGGCGCGCCCTAGTACCTTGCTCGATGCGGCACGAATCTTTTCCAGCGTGTCGCGTCCTTCGATTAATCCCGCGAACGTGCTCTTCTCCGATGGAAAACTAATGCGCAATTCGCCGCCTTCGAGCTCCCAGCGCGACACGTGCTCCAGCAATTCGGCGATGAATTTCTGCTGCGCCTGAATCGTTGTCTTGATTTCGCCCACTTGCGCAACCGTCAGGCCCGCCACAGCGACTTCGGATGTCGAGACTTTAGCGGGCTCTGGCGCGGGAATGGATGCTTTTTCGTTCGCCATCGCGGCCCCGCTCGCTTGCCTCGCTGGTTCGGCAGTACGCGCGGGCACCGCCGCGGCTGCCACATCGCTTGCGCCCCACGCGTTTGTCGCCATCGCTTTCGTTTCCGCTTGCGGGGCAAACGCACTTGCCGACGCGAAACGCGAAGGGAACGACGGTGTTGCAGATCCCGATCCTGCGCTTCTCGGTGCCGCGCCTCCTCCACTGTTCCCACCTGCGCCGCCGCGTGCCTGTGCCAGCAATTCCTCCAGCGGAGCCAGCCGCGCCGCGTTCACCATGCGCAGCAATCCCATTTCCAGATGCACGCGCGGGTCCGGTTTATGCCTCAAATCATTTTCCGTCTGCAAAAGAATCTGGAAGTAGCGCGTCAGATCTTCTTCGCTGAAAAGTGCCGCGGCCTTTGCCAGACCGGGCCGCTGCTCCGGTGTGGCGGCGATCAAATCGGAATCCGCGCCGCAGACGCGCGCAATCAGCAGGTTCCGCATGTGCCGAATGGCTTCGCGGCAGAAGTGCTGGAGGTTCCGCCCCTCTTTCTGGAACGCGTGCACCAGGCCCAGGGCGCGCTCGGCCGATTGCCCGGCGATGGCTTCGACAAGTTCATTCAGGGTATCCTCGGGCACCACGCCCAGGAGATTGCGCACCGGCTCGTCGTGAATGTCGTCACCGCAATACGCGCGTGCCTGCTCCAGCAGCGATAAGGCGTCGCGCATGCTGCCTTCCGCCATGCGCGCCATCACGGAAAGCGCGCCGTCGTCAACCTTCAGATTTTCTCTTTCCGCGATGTACTGCAGCCGGCTGGTGATTTCGTTGAAGGTCAACGCGCGAAAATGAAAATGTTGCGCGCGCGAGCGGATGGTGTCTTCCAGGTCTTCGGGCTGCGTCGTGGCCATCACGAAGATGACGCGTTCCGGCGGCTCCTCCAGCGTCTTCAGCAGCGCGTTGGACGCCTCGCCCGTCAGCATGTGCGCTTCGTCGAGGATGACCACCTTGCTGCGAGACGAGGCCGGCGCGTAGCGCACCATCTCCCGCAACTCGCGAATCTGGTCAATGCCGCGATTCGATGCCGCGTCAATCTCAATGACGTCCAGCGACGACCCCGCGGCAATCTCCTTGCACGAATCGCATTCGCCGCAAGGCTCCGGCGTCGGCCCGTTCACGCAGTTCAGCGCCTTGGCCAGGATGCGCGCCGCCGTGGTTTTCCCCACGCCCCGCGCCCCGGAAAAAATGTACGCGTGCGCCACGCGATTCATCTTGATCGCATTCGCCAGCGTTTCCGTTACATGTTTCTGCCCGACAAGGTCCGCGAAGGTCTGCGGCCGCCATTTTCGCGCAATCACCTGATAAGTCATACGTGCTTGGGTGCCCCACCCTTTGCAGTTATTGCAAAGCGTGGGTTCATTTTCGGCGTCCGCCCCGAAAAAGTCAAAACTTTCGGAGTGCGGCAGCTTGCTTGGAGTGAGCGACGAGCGACCAGCGACCGGTGATCAGCGACCAGGAAGCAAAGAGCGGCCCACCCTTTCCAAAAGGGAAAGCCACCCGAGATCGCTTTTGGAGGTTAAAACTGTGCCGCTCGTCTGTTTGTTGATGAGAGAGCGTTCACGACTCCCCGAGCAACTTTTTTGCTTCCTTTATGTCTATCTTTGCCCGGTAGCCGTGCTTGCCCAGGAGATAGAGCAGTTCACTTCCGCTCAAAAGTGTCAACGGCTTTCCCTTGATGAATTCGTAGGCGTCGGGTCCGTAATCCGAAGTCGTGACGAGGATTCCCTTGGTTGCGCCTTCATTATGAACAGTGCCGAATAGATCTCTGACTGCCGCGACTCCTACGGTATTGGTATACCGCTTTGCCTGTATGACAATCTTCCCTCCACGAATCGGATCGGGATCAAATGCGATGGCGTCTACTCCACCATCTCGGCTGGCTTGGGTTATCTTGACTTCGCCTCCATCCTTGCTGAACTCCTTCTCAAAGAGTTCCCGTATCAGGTTCTCAAAGTCGAGCCAATCCATTGCGGCCAAATTCGTCTGATCGTTCAGAGCCTCCGCAACGTTGTAAGAGCCAACAAACCGAGGATCGTCCCGATTAAGCGACAACACCGGGCGTACAGGCGTGAAATCGATAAGCTTGCTACCAGATATTCCTTTTAGAGATCTAAAGCACACTTTCAGATCGATCTGACTGAGATTCAGAGCCAAAAACTCACTCTTGGCAACTTGGACAGTCATAACACAGGGATGAGTGTTCGCCCCTGTGGCTTTGTCCACCGCATCTACCCAACCGTTGAACACAATGCTCTTAATCATGTCTACCTGATCGGCCTGGAAAAGCTCGTAGAGGGTGCGCAGACAAATTTGGTACAGAACCTCATCGTACAGTCTTTTAGATTCGGCCTCCGAGATGAAAGTGTTTTGGAACTCCTTCCTGGCCGTTGAGTATTTGACACTCTTTACATTGGGCAGATTGTGCTGAGGCGGCAATTCAAAATCGACGACCAATACGCCATCCTCCGAATCAAAAGCAATGGCACAGTCCTTTGTAAAAGCCTCTGGATATTCAGAGCGGGCCAGCACTTCAGCGCAGTATCTTTTCAGCGCCTCTTCGGACCGATTCCCATATTGTTTTTGAAGGTCTTCCACTTCGAGGTTGAGATGATTCTGCTTCTCATGGAAAACTTTCTTAGCCAGCACCCATGCTGCTTTAGCCTTCTCGTGAATAGCCAGAGCAGCCTCATTTGCTTCCCTGATCGCTCTGCATTGCTTTTCCCATTCAGTGTGGGCTTGTTGGAACCGCCTATCTGCTTCGTCTCTTTGGTATCTATTTATCGAATCTGCTTCGCTTTGCCTCTTTTTCCTCAGTCCCGGAATGATCCAGTCGAGGAGTCCAAAATTCGCAATAACAGGTTGGGTCTTAAAGCGATCCTCCGTCCTTTTAGGTTCGGCTTGCAGAGATTTTGGTTGAGGGGGCGAAGGCTCGGGTTCCGCAAAGGAATTCGTATCCTTAAGGCTCTTCCAATCGAGTTCGTGATTCTTACCGAGAGCGCTGCTGAGTAGGTTCCTTGCAAGAGCGAGTTCGGCTTCAGCTTCTTTGGTGAGTTGGAGAGCCTCGTCCCTGGCACGCCTATCAATATCCGCTTGATGATCGCTCCAGTTCCGCTTATTGATACGCAGTTGTCGGGCTGCTTCAGCCGCTACAAGCCGTGCCCAGCGAGCATTCCAAGCTTCAATCTGAAGGCGTGCTCTAAGCTCTGCTTCCTCTTTTGTGGCGCCTCGGACCACACGATAGGTGTGTAATCCTTCGTGACTGACTCGTATCTCCCAACTGTGCAAGTTTGACATAGGAATAGTATCTAATTGTTATCTATAACAGATCTCGTGTGCCGACAAGAGGCGAGTGGCGCTTTCAAAAACCTTGAACCGTTCGTGAGCAAAATCGCCGTGGGTAGGAAGAGGAAAGCAGATCCCTCCGCTTCATGGCCGACGTTCGCGCAGCGCGAACGGGAGAAAAAGTCGGCCATTCCGGTCGGGATGACATGGATGAGAGTTCGGCGAGCGGGGCAGCCGGGGAATTGGAGGGGGTTTGGGCGGTGTGTTAAGCTTTGGGTTGCAGACGCGAAGAGCGCGACTGCCGAACCGTGGAACTTCGGGCTCTGTGCAACGAGGTCCCGCGAACCCCGCCAGGCCCGGAAGGGAGCAACGGTACCGGGTAAGCCAAGTGTGCCGCGGAGATCCCGAAGTTCCTCGGTTTGAAAGGCAGCGATCAGAGACCAGTGATTAGAAAGCGGCTGGTTGCCGTAGAGAACACATCCCCGAAACATATTGGCAAGTGGTGACATCCCCGGCCTAAACTAGTTGCCGGTTGGAGTTCCTCCCCAACCGCCTTGCGCCCCCGACCGCATCTGGGTCGCAAGGTCCGCGCGCCAGCGCAGCGTCCCGTTCGCGGGACCTCCCCACGTTACGGGGACATCACACCTGCACGCACCGTGCAGGCAGGAGGAATTGCATGAAAGCAGTGGTATCTCTTCTATTGGCATTAGCCCTTGTGTGCTCCGCGGCGCCACCCACCTACGCCGAGCCGCGCCAGGTCCTGCAGGGCACCGAAATCCATCTCACGCTCGTGAATGGCATCAACACGGCCAGCGCCAGGGAAGGCGATCCCTTCATCGCGGTTCTGGCGCAACCGGTCGCGATTGACAGCCGCATCATTCTTCCCGCGGGGACGCGCGTGCATGGCGTCATCGGCACGATTCAGCGGCCCAAACAGTTTGCGATGTTTCGCGGCCAGGCGTACATGAACCTCACGTTCAAGAGCATCGAGATGGATAGCCGGCTCATTCCGGTACAGATGAGCTTGCTGGCTATCGGGCAGCCGCGCGTCAATTCAGACAGCAAGCGCCGCCGCGACGTTAAAATCGTGGAAGGCGAAGTGGTCCAGGAGAAGCACGACTACAAGGGCGACGCCTTGGGCATGGCGATTGGGGGAGGCGGAGGTTCCGCGATAGGACTGGTGTTCAGCAACGTGGCCCGGGGCTTTGGCATCGGCTTTGCGGCCGGGGCCATCTATGTGGCCGCACGGAAGGGCAAGGAAGTAGAAATGCCCGCGCAGACCGGCATGCTCGCACGCCTGGACGGCACGGTCACAGTGCCGTACGTCGCGGCGAGCAACGACCCCGTCGGCGGCACGCCGAATTCCCGATAGAACAAGAAAGAACCCTCCTATCACGCGCCCGCTCGTGACAACACGGGCGGGCGTTTTCTTTCGAGAGAAGCCGCGGCGAGGCTACGGCTGGGTCTGGGGAGGATCGGGCGCCGTGATTCCATTAGGGTAGAATCACGACGCCCTGGGGGTTCTGGCTGGACAATTCGTGGACTTTCCTTGGGGTGATGAGTGACGCGGAGAAACAACGCTAGCTAGCAGATGCCAGTCCACGTTGCCTTCCGGTCGTCCAACAATACAGCTAAGCCAGCAAAGTGCAGGAGAGTGGCCATTGTGAGAGATTCCCAACTTGCTGCAAACTATGCGCTTACGTGGGAGCCCGAGGAACGAAGTTGCATCAGCGCGGGAAGGCGTTCCGTAACGGGACATTCCCCGTGGAAATTCTAACCGGCACTTAGCCGAGTCACGACTCCTCCCAGATTCCGTTGCCGCTGCTTGATTCACTTTTTTTGATGCACGCGATTCGTTTTTTCCTCTTCTTTCCCCGCCTTTTTCCAATTGACGCTCCGTGGAACACCGCGATACCTTTTATCCATCAAGGGACCACATGGTCAGCACAAAGCGATTCAAAAAATTCCATATCGCTCCATCTCAAGGAGATTCATGTCCAACGAACTGCGTAATTTTCTAGCCCTCAGCTACGAGGAGCTGGAAGAACTGAATTTGAAAGCGAAAGAGCACCGCAAGAAACGCACGCCCTTCGGCAAAATCCAGGAAGAACGGCTGAAGTACCTTACCGACGAAAAGCGCATTAAAGCGGTCACGGTCCTCTTCTCCGACCTCGAAGGCCGCCTGCACATGCTGGACTACGACAAAAAATTCCTGATCAAGAGCTACGACAACCTCACCTTCGACGGCTCCTCCATTCGCGGGTTCACGGCGCAGCGCGAGAGCGATCTTCGGCTCGGTATGGACTGGGCCTCGTTCTACTGGGCGCCCGCCGACATTTTCGGGGGCGGGAAAGTGCTGGTTTTCGGCGATGTCATCGACAAGGATGGGTCGCCCTACAGCGCGGATATCCGCGGGGTTCTGAAGGGTTACGCTGACTCGCTTTACAAGAAGGAAGAGTACACGCTCAACGCCGCCAACGAAATCGAGGGCTTCCTCTTTAAGGGCTCGGACGCCGAGCGCCAATACCACGAGAACCAGAAGTTCGAGTATGTGAACACGGGCGGTTACTACCACTCGCTGCCGGGAGATCCCCTGCGCACATTCATTGACACCACTGCGGAAGTGCAGCGCTCCATGGGCTTCCAGAACGAAAAGGACCACCCCGAAGTGGCGCCCTCGCAGTTTGAGATCAACTATAGCTACACCGACGTGGTTGGCGCGGCCGACCAGATCCAGCTCTACAAACTGATCTGCCGCCAGGTGGCCAACAAAATGGGTCTTACCGCCAGCTTCCTGCCCAAGCCCGTCGTGGGCGTCAACGGAAGCGGCATGCATACGAATGTTTCCGTCAGCAAGGAGGGCAAGAACCTCTTTTGGGATCCCAAGGGCGAGGAGAAGCTCAGCAAATTCGGGTGGGCCTTTGTCGATCGTGTGCTCACCCACGGCAACGATCTGTGCTTGCTGATGAACTCCAGCGTGAACGCCTATCGACGGCTCGACCCGCACTTCGAGGCGCCCAATCAGTTGAAAGCTTCGCCCGTGGACCGTGGCGCGATGATCCGCGTGCCAATCGGCAACGAGCGCAGCATGCGCGTGGAATTTCGCGCCGTCGCGCCCGACGCCAATCCTTATCTGGTGATGTACTCGATCTTCAAGACCGGGCTGGAAGGAGAAACCGCGAAGATCAAGAACCTGCGCTCTGCCGAGCGCTACCTTCCGGACAACATTTACACGGCCATCGAAAACTTCGAGAAAGCCGAGTGGACCACGAAACTGTTCGGCGGCGACGTCAAAGGCCGCTATGCCGACTTGAAGCGGGCTTCCGCGGATCGCTGCGCGCGCTCGCTGGGCACCATCGTCAAAGCCCCCGAAGTCCAACATCACCACGAGGTCTACAACCAGTTCCTCTGGAACATGTTCTAGACTCCGGCGAATTTCCAATTTGTGCAGACCCCTGGCGTTTGCCAGATCCCAGAAACGCCCGCCAACTTCGGATGGCGGGCGTTTTGCCGTCGCAGGGGTTTGCCCAGAACGCGGGCGAGGCTAGATGCCCGAAGTGGAGGATTGCGTGGGGAGGAATTCGGCGCCGCAGCGGTAGAGCTTGCCGTTGGGGAAGCTGGAGATGTTGGCGATGCGCGCGAAAACAAAGATGGCCGGAGCCTGCGGAGAATCCGGCGAAAAGGGGACGGCAATGCGCACGGTGGTGGTCACGAGATAGAGGTTTTTGGTCTTGAAGCAGAGGCCTCCGCGCGACATGTCAATACACACGACGATGTCATCGCCAAAAGCGTCACTGCGCACGCACGCGAAGTAATTGACCTTGGCGCGTACGCGCCGGCGGCGCTCGAGGAGTGGCGCGGGAGCAGGCGGTACGACGGGGCGGGGCGCCGGCAGTGGCTGCGGGACGGAGCGTGCCGGCGGCAGATCGAGAAGAGCCACGGCAGCGGCGGCAGGCCGCGGCTTTGCCGCGGGCGAAAGGGCGGCCAAAAGCGGGCGCAGCGAGGGCAGGTGCGTGGTCTGTTTCCAGACCGTGGCCATGCCGCAGTTGTCGCAATGGCGCACCAGTCCTCCGTGAATGGCGCAGACATCAAATTCAAAGTCGCCGTTCTCGAGGGTGATGGGCGTGCGGCAACTGCTGCATTCAAGGGCGAGGACCAGCGGGCGCTCCTCGGGCGGCGGGGGAGGCGGGAATTCGAGTTGCCAGAAATCGAGCGACTCATCCAGGAAGGCGACGCCATAGGTGTAGACACCTTCGTGCTCCGCGATTTCGCCAACGACGCGGGCTTCGACTTCCCGATTGGTGACCATGGAACGGATATGGAGCTCCTGCTCGGCGATGAGCTTGTTTGCGGAGACGATGCCGGCACCATGAAAGCTGATGACCACGGTCTTGGTGACTTCGGAGAAGACGCGGCCAGCGGCATCGCTGCCGATTAAAAGAATGGGAACTTGTTTGGAGATACGTCCACTCCGGCGGACCTTCTGGTAGGTCATCTTGGCAACCTGGGGAAGGGGCCAAGAGTTTTGCAGCTTCCATGATAGCTGACGGCGAAAGAGGCGTTGGGGGAATTCGCGCGCGTGTTGCGAGAAAAGCACCGTGAACCCGGCGAAAGAGCAGGCCAGTGCGGCAAATCAGGTGGAAAAGCCCCATTCGATCAAAGGGGCAACGGAGTAGAAAAAAGCAGAGTAGCGCAGTTCGACTTTAGCCGGGGAGCAGCGTTTCCTGGCTGGCGACGACTTTCCAGCCGCTCTGGCCGTAGACAAAGATTTGAATTACACGCGACTGGCGGCTGAAACTGCGACCATCCTGCGTGCCGCGCGCGGACCAGACCGACGTGACGACGGCGGTGTCCTGATAGATGCGGACGCGCACGTTGGTGGCGATAAATGTGGCGTACGTGGCCGGAGAATTCTGTAGAGAGGCAATCAGGGCAGCTCTGTCCATCACCGTGCCGTTGGGAGAGGTGCCGACGAAGTCGTCGCCATAGACGCGGCGGAAGAATGAGGGGTTCTTAAGCTGCACAGCCCGTGCGGTATCCCGCACGAGATTGTCGAGCTCCTCGCGGTGCATCTCCGCATCGGCGGCCATTTGCTTGCGCTCCTCGAGATCGCATTGTGCTCGCGCGGATGGGGAGAGCAACAAACATGACGCACCCAGCAGAATCAGGATGGAGAACGTTTTCATCGGAAGACCCCTCAACAGTCCGGCCTGGAAGGCTTTTGAAAGAAAAGCAGCGGCCTGCAATGCAGGCCGGCTCCTAGCGTAAGTATAGCGGGGAAAGCGGGAGGCGCACGGAGGTGGTGCGGTGAGAGTAAGCAGGGAGAGAAGCGAAGAGAGAATGCGCGTCCCGGCGGAGTGAAGCAGGGTGCAAGCCCATCGGAACGCGCTCAGGAGGAGACGTAAAGAACGGTAGAGGAAAAGTGAGCGGCGCGCGAGCCGCGGGAGAAAGGCGTGGCACAGGCGCGCGGAATGTCTGGTTAGCGCTTAAGCGGCGGCGCCGGTGGAATGCGTGTGCGGGCGGATGTCCAGGCCGTCGCGCTTGAGATAGCGGTACAAGCTGGTGCGGCCGATGCCGAGGATTTGCGCCGCGCGGAGGCGGTTGCCATTGCACATCTGGAGAACTTTCTGAATATGGTGCTTGCGGACTTCATCGAGCGAAAGCGGATGCCAGTCCTCGTCGTTGGCGAGCCGGGGGCTGCGATGCTGGAGATGCTCGGGCAGATCGCTGATGTCAATGAAATCGCCGGTAGCGGTGATACACGCGGTGGAGATGACGTTTTCCAGTTCGCGGACGTTGCCGGGCCAGGGATGCTGGAGGAGAAGAGTTTGCGTGCGGCGGGTGAGGCCGGCGATGTTCTTGCCATAGGCATCGTTGTACTTTTTCAGGAAAAACTGGACGAGCAGCGGAATGTCTTCCAGACGTTCGGAAAGCGAAGGAATGCGGATCTGGATGGAACTCAGGCGATAGAAGAGATCTTCGCGGAAACGGCCGGTGAGAACTTCGGCGCGAAGATCGCGGTTGGTGGCAGCGATAAGGCGGACATTGACCTGTTTGATTTCCGGAGAGCCAACGCGCTGAATTTCGCGGTTCTGGATGACGCGCAACAGCTTGGCCTGCATGGGCAGGGAAGTCTCACCGACTTCATCCAGGAACACCGTGCCGCCATTGGCGTACTCGAACAGGCCCGGGCGAGTATCCGTGGCGCCGGTGAAGGCGCCGCGGACATGGCCGAACAACTGGCTCTCCAGAAGGGTGTCGACCATGGCGGAGCAGTTGCAGACCGCCAAGCGTTGCTGGCTGACCGGGCTGATCTGATGGATGGCGCGGGCCACCAGTTCCTTGCCCGTGCCAGTGGCGCCTACGAGGAGAACATTGGTGTAGTGGCGGGCAACCTTGCGAGCGAAGTCGAAGACTTCGAGCATGGCGGGGCTTTTGCCGACAATACCGTGGAATTCGAGGTCTTTGAGGAGTTGCTCCTCCAACGCGCGGACGCGGCGGCGCTGATCGTAGAGGGCGGCAACTTCGTCGAGGGTGCGCTTCAGGCGGGCATGATCGACAGGTTTGGGGAGGAAATCGGTGGCGCCGCGGCGAATGGCCTCGAGAGCGTTGTCCAGGGTGTAATCGGCGGTCATGACGATGAGGTGGACGCCGGGATCGCAGCGGAGCGCGCGGTCAAGAAACTCAAAGGGAGCCGAATTCTGCATATGAATGCTGGCCAGGACGAGGCGGGAGCGTCCAGAGCGGATGAGACGCAGAGCTTCCTCGGGGTCGCCAGTGGGGATGGGCTCATAGCCTATGTCAGAAATCAGCGCGGAGAGCGAATCGCGCTCGAGGGGTTCGTCGTCAAAAATGCAAGGGGTGAGCGAGGTGTGAAGAGTTGCGACTTCTACAGATTTATAAGTTGCGTAAGCCATGATCAAGGAAGAGGCAACAAGTGTGCCAAACGGGACGCGGAGTGTTTCGCGGAGGAGAGGCAGAAGTGCTGGCAAATGTAAGTAGTGTGCAATGAAGGAACTAATGAGGCGCGACGGGTCAAAAATCAGAAAACGGATGTGCGGAAGCAGGAGAGGGGGTTAGAAAAGGCCGAGGAGAGCCTCCCGATTCGGGCCATTGTTCCGAAACGGAAGGGAATAAAAAACTAATTTACGCGGAAGCGATTGCGGCCGTGGCGAGGCTGGACGGGATTCAGGCGAAATTCGTGAGAGCCGTGAACGTCGCAGCCGATGAACTCCGCTCCATAGGCGATGGGAAAGGAACGCTGAAGAGAAGCCGGCTGGAGCGTGCGTATGAAAACGAGGGCGCCCTCGGCGAGCATGTGCTTCAGGGAGATGTGTTTGCCGGCGAAGTCGTCCCAGGAGAGCTCGGACTTCTCGACAAAGAAGATTTCATCCTCGTCCCAGCCGGAGACTTCAATGCGACAAGCGCTGGCAATAGGAAGCGTTTCCGAGAGCACCAGAGTTCCTCCCGACGAGGAAAGAGCAGTTTTCCTGCCAGGGGAAGAGAAGGCACAAGAAAGCAGGGAAAGCATTTAGGTGGGATTAGGAAGAACAAATGTGCAGGCGAGAAACAGAACGGCGCGCCGATGGTTCAGAGTGAAGCAGAGCGCGGAAGGAGTTCGGCGCGGCTCAGAAAAAGATGCGGAACGCCGCATATTGCACGATGGGGAAAATGCGCTGGAAGACCACCAGGCCCACGAGAAGACCGGCCATGGCAAAACTGTTACCGCGAATCCAGTCGAGATAACGCTGCGCGCGATCCTCGGTCATGAAGACCATGATGCCAGTGCTGCCATCAAGTGGCGGAACAGGAAGGAGATTGAAGGTGCCGAGGAGAAGATTCAGGGAAAAGACGATGAAAAGGGTCAGGAAGACAAGACCGGGTTTGCCGGTGAGCGGATCGACCGTCAAGAGATGCTGGGAACGGCCGATGCGGATGGCCAGAGCGGCGACGATCATAAGCGTGAAGTTGGCGGCGGGGCCGGCCAGGGCCATCCAGGCAGAGCGGTGAGGATGACGGCGTTCCCAGAGAGGATCGTAAGGAGCACTGGCCCAACCGATCATGCCGCCGGAGAAAAGAAAGCTGAGGATAGGGATAACGATCATGCCAAAGGGCGCCCGGCGGATGTGAGGGATGGGATTGAGGGAGACCTGGCCGCCGAGGGCAGCGGTGGTGTCTCCTCCGAGTTTGGCGACGAAGGCATGGGCCGCTTCGTGACAGGTGGTGGAGAAAAGAAACGCAATGTACCAGATAAAGCCGAGCGCGAGTGTTTCGGGAGAGAGGTCTGGCATAAAGAGTTTAGGTTAGAGTCTCAGGCGGCCGAATGCAAGGAAGGAGGAGCCAAGAAGCGAGGATGGATGTGCGGGAGATGGAGGGGTAGCTTCAAGCGGAGTTGCATGGCGAGCGAGGCAAGGGCTATGCACGGACAAAAGTTTGCGGTATGGTGAGGTCAATCTGTGTGTTGGCCGCCTAATTCTGGTGTGCTGAGGAAAAACAGGTTGAGGCTTCACGATGAAGGCGTGTTTCCTTAGCACACCCGCGGCAGTTGAGAGTAATCCCCTACAATATGGAGAATTCGCAAAGCCCAAACCGGCAGCCGGCGAGGTGCTCGTGCGGGTGCAGGTGTGCGGCGTGTGCCGCACGGACCTGCACGTCATCGAGGGGGAACTTCCTCCGAAAAGGTCACCAGTCATTCCGGGGCACCAAGTGGTGGGGCGGATTGCGGCGAGGGGCGCAGGGGCGGAGAGGTTCCCGGCGGGGACGCGCGTGGGAATCGCGTGGCTGCACAAGACGGACGGTACGTGCGAATACTGCCGGCGCGGAGAAGAGAATTTGTGCGATGCGCCGCTTTTCACCGGGTATAGCGTGAACGGCGGGTATGCGGAATACCTTGTGGCGCCGGAGGATTTCGTCTATGCGATCCCGGAAGTATTTCCAGACGAGCAGGCGGCGCCGCTTTTGTGCGCGGGTATCATCGGCTACCGTTGCCTGAAAATGAGCGAGATTCATAGCGCAGAGCGGCTGGGATTTTACGGGTTTGGCGCGGCCGCGCACGTGGCCATTCAGGTGGCGCGTCACTGGGGAGTCGAGGTGTATGCAGCGACGCGTGATGCGCGGCACCAGGCGCTGGCGCGGGAGTTGGGGGCGAGGTGGGCGGGAGGAACGCTGGAGCAGCCGCCGGCGAAGCTGGATGCGGCGATCGTGTTTGCGCCGGCGGGAGAGATCGTGCCGGCGGCGTTGCGAGCCTTGCGGAAGGGCGGGCGGTTAATTCTGGGCGGCATTCATATGAGCGCGATACCCTCATTTGCGTATGAATTGCTTTACCAGGAGCGGGTGATTCGCAGCGTGGCAAACAACACACGCAAAGACGGCGAAGATTTTTTGCGGCTGGCAGGGGAGATTCCGGTGCGGACACATGTACAAGTGTTTCCGCTGGCAGAAGCGAACCGGGCGCTGAATGCGCTGAAGAATGATGCGATATCAGGAGCGGCGGTGCTTCGGGTGAACGCGTAGGTCCCCTTTCCGAGCACGATCAGGAGTTGGCGAAGTTGTTTTGCCAGAGTGGAGCGTGACAGAGTTGGGAGAAGTTCCTGCCTGTGGCTATCTCGGAAGATCCATTTAACAATTAAATCGCAGAAGGGATTCGCCGGTGCGATCGGCCGCAACGTCCACCGCCGAAACAGAAGGCGCAAAGGTGGGACAGTGAACAGGCAAAAACCTGAGTCGAGGGGGAGCGGCGTTGGGAGGGGAGGGCCATTGCAAGTGGAGGAAATGCAGGGGTTTATGGAGATTGTTTAATTTTTCAACAGTCCTCTGTGTGATTTCGCATCACAAAATGAGGGAAAACACTCAAAAATGGGCTCCAGGACTATCTTTGATCGTCTGCGAGGAGTGATTAAGTAATGGCAATTGAATGGGTTAGGTCCACTTTATCGTTTTGAGCCGGTTCGGCACAGGGGGTGCATATAGGAACACGGAAATAGGGGTCAATGAATGAGCGCTTCCCTCGTTCAGGCTTTCTTGATGCAGTTGGGGCATCCGCAGAGTGCAGTTCTTCCCACTTGCTCCACAAGCTCTCAAGAGAAAAGACAAGGGCAATTCCCGGGGGGCGAGGATTGGATGAAATTCGTTGATCCCTGTGGTGGTTGACAGGGAGAAGAGCATGACGGTGACAATGACAAATCGCTCCCACCGCGTCGCGTACATGGTGCTGCTGTTGTTGGTGGCCGTGGCCTTGACCTCGGCACTGGTTCTGGCGGGGGAGCGGAGCTGGGGCAGCCAAAAGAAGGAAGTTTCCAAGCGGATTCCTGCAAGCGCACAAACCATAAACGTGAAGGCAGGGTTGACGGGATGGCGATGCGTCTAGCCATGATCGCACGGCACCTGGCGATCCTGCTGGGGAGTGCGGTTGTGCTTCTGCTGGTGGGAGTCACGCCGGCGAAAGCGGACATCCATCCGGTACCGCTGGAGAAGAACACGGATTCGGCGAAGTGCCTGGAATGCCACGCGGAGAAGGCGAAAGGGAAGGCGGTGCACACGGCGATCTCGATGGGGTGCACCACGTGTCACGAAATTCGAGTGAACAAGGATGTAACGCGGGTCAAGCTGACCACCACGACGCCGCAAGCGCTGTGCTTCACCTGCCACGCGGACAAGAACGCGGCGGAGATCAAGGGATTGGTGCACAAGCCAGCGGTGCGGGATTGCCTGAAGTGCCACGACCCGCACAGTTCGGACAACAAGTACCAATTGCTGAAGCCGACGTCGGGCGGCGTGAAGGAGAACTTGTGCCTGAGCTGCCACACGACAGGTTTGAATGTGCCGGAGAAGGGCAGCAGGCACGCGGCGCTGGATATGGGGTGTGAGACGTGCCATGTGACGCACAAGACTGGCGCGGACCCGACGCCCGAAAATCTGAACCACCTGACCAAATCGGCGCCGGCGCTTTGCGTGGATTGCCACGATCCGAAGGACAGCAGCTTGCAGAAGGCGCACCAGAACCAACCGTTCGGCACAGCAAATTGCCTTCAGTGCCACGATCCGCACCAGTCGGCAGCGCCGAAACTGATGGCGAAGTTTATGCACCCGCCGTTTGCCGACAAACAGTGCGAGGTATGCCACGCACCGGCTAAGGACGGGAAAGTGGTGCTGACGCAGGCGGACGCGAAATCATTGTGCGTGATGTGCCACGGCGAGCAGGCCAAACAGATTGAAACGGCGAAGGTGCAGCATCCGGGAGCAGCGGGTGATTGCACCGATTGCCATTCGCCGCATGCGAGCAAGACGCCCGGGCTGCCGAAGACAAATGGCGTGGAGATTTGCCTGACCTGCCATACGGAGCAGGCGGAAATGCTGAAGACAAAAAAGATTTTGCACCGTCCGGCATTCCGAGATGGTTGCGGGACCTGCCATGACGCGCATGGCAACGATAACGAGCATTTGCTGCGAGTGAAGGACGTCAACACGCTTTGCCTGGAATGCCATGGGCCGGACACCGTGCCGGAGAGGCTGGAGAGTCAGCATTTGATCGCGATTTTCGACGGGAAAGTGAAGCTGCCGGAGAAGTATCACGTGCCGATCCTGTCGCTGAAGTACAACGCGGGACACCCGGTGCAGTTCCATCCGATCGCGGGGCCGGTCGATGCAAAGAATCCGGCGGCGGGCCAGATGAACTGCCTGACCTGCCACCAGGCGCACGCCGGCAATCAGGTGGGGATGTTGGTGAAGGATCAGAAGCCGGGGATGGATTTCTGCAATACCTGTCATAAGGGCAGGCTGAATTAGGAACGGGAGAGACGCAGGTATGTTCGCTCATCGCTCAAATAGGACTCGCGGCTGGAAAATCATGGCAGCCCTGGCCGGCTTGCTGGCGCTCGCGTTGATCCTCCCCGGCGTTGCGGGCGCAGCCCAGAAAAAGAAGAAGAGTGGGGCAGACCCAAACGCGAACCTTGCGAAGCGAGTGAACTTTGACATCAGCAAGATCGTGTGGCCATCCCCGCCAGAGATCGCGCGTGTCAAGTTCGTGGAACAACTCACGGGCGAAAAGATCGATTTCAACAGACCGATCAACAAACCGCAAAAGGCAAAGCAGAGTTGGATGGACCGGTTGGCAGGCACGAAGCCGCAGGTGGATACGGTGCAAGATCTACCCTTCCAACTGGTTCGAACGTACGGGCTGGCTTTTGATTCGAAGGGGAATATCTACGCGGCGGACCAGGCGGTGGGAGCGATCTTCATCTTCAACCCGGACGCCGACAAGAAATTCGACGTGAAGTTGATCCGCAACGGCAAGGAAGCGCATTTTGGGTTGATCAATGGTCTGGCGATCGACGACACCGACCGGCTTTTCGTAAGTGACGACCAACACCACAAGGTGATTGTCATCAACCCGCAGCACCAGGAGGAAGCCGCCTTTGGCTCGGACGTGCTGGTGCGCCCCGGCGGCATGGCCATCGATGAGGAGAACCGCTTCCTGTATGTGGTTGACACGGGCAGCGACGTTGTGGATGTGTTCGATGCGGACACTTACAAACTGCTGCGGAAGATCGGGACGCCAGGGAAGAAACACCTGTTGAGCGATGCGGGCAATTTTTCGCTGCCGACGAACGTGGCGGTGGATAAAGAGGGCAACGTCTATGTGACGGACACGCTGAACAATCGCGTGGAGATCTTCGATGCGGACGGAAAATTCATAAGCGCGTTTGGAAAGAGCGGCGATGGCCCCGGACACTTCGCGCGGCCCAAAGGGATTGCCATTGATAGGGACGGACACATTTGGGTGGTGGACGCGGTGCAGCAGCGGGTGCAGGTATTTGATACCGAAGGACAACTGCTGATTTACTTCGGCCAGCCGGGGAACTGGCCGGGACAGTTCTCGGCCCCGTATGACATCGCCATCGATCCGAAGAACAATCGAGTGGTGACGTCGGAGCAGTTTCCGGGGCGCGTGCAGGTGTTCCGCTACGTGACCGATGCGGAAGCAGCGTCAGAGAAGGCTAGCCGCGAAGCGCAGCCGGATAGCACAACAACGAAGCCGGCAGAGGCACCGGCCCAAAAGTCGCCAGAAGCCGCGCCACCGAAGAGTGACGCGGCAGCGAAGGCGCAAGGATTGGTGACTCCGTGAGGCACCCAGAGTTCTGGCTGTCTCCGGAAAACCAAAACGGGGAGGGGCGGCTCCGGCCGGCTTGTCCCTTTTCGATTCGGAGAAGTGATCGTTCGAACGAAGTAGCAGTGGAGTGTTGCAACACAAATCAGGAGGTTCTTTCAATTATGAAAAGAATCATGTTGGTTCTAATAGGGGTTCTGGCGGCGGCGACGTTTGCTTCCGCCCAGGCGAACCCGAATTGGTCGTCGCCGACGGACGTGTTGGGTGCGCACCTCGTTTATGGACGGGGTTGTGTAGCCTGCCACGCACCGCACAGCGGCGCACGGGGCAATGGCATCGCGACAACGGACACCACCAGCGGCGATGCGGCGTTGTGGGGTGCGAATGTGACACCGTACTACAGCCAGACGTTTGCGTTTGGCGATGCGGGCGCTTACCCAGTCACGACCCCGGCGAATATGGCTGCGGGCGTGCATGACCCGACGGTCGGCATCATGCTCTGCCTGAGCTGCCATGACGGCAATCTGGCAGTGAACGGAATGATGACGGGACATACCTTCGAAACGATCCCGAATGCTATCGGCGGTCACGCTCCGACGTGGCTCGGCAACGACGGCAATGGCAAGGGCGACTACAAAAACGATCACCCAGTGGGACCGTTAGCCACGATCGGCTGCGGCGGATCCTACAACTGGGATTGCACGATTGCCGGCGGGAAGCTGGTAGCCCCAGCGGGCAGCCACTTCGCGCAGTTCCAACTCGACTACGGCTTCACCGTGAGCACCGTGTCCTTTGACGGTGTCAACCCCGCGGTGAACTGCACCACCTGCCACGACCAGCACAGCATGACGGCCTATGCCGGCACGATCGGCAACGTCAAGGGCGTGTTTCAGACGATGTTCTTCGTCCGCGGCTACTACAACCCCAGCAGCCCAACCAGCAACTCCGTGGCGCAGTTCTGCCGTCAGTGCCATGGTGGCGAATCGAACGAAATGCACAACACGAACCTCCCGACGACCTAAGCCGGGTTGTTCATGAAATGGGGGGAGGAAGTTTCTCCCCCCACTTTACGAGCGAGCAGCGATCCGTGGTTCGGAATAAGAGGAAAGAAGTGAAGTGGGCAGAGGGAAATATGAAGAAGGCGCTGATAGCGATGATGCTGGTGGTGCTGGCGGGCATGGGGTCATCTGCGAAGGGGCAGATGGCGGTTTCTCATGAGCTGACGGCCACTCCGGCAGCGCCGAGCGCAGACGCAACGACGGTTCCCCCGGAAAAGCCGGTGGCCCGGGTGAACGGAACGGTGCTGACGGACCGCGATTTGCTGCGCGAGATGTTCACGATTTTTCCCTATGCGCGGCAGCACAACGGCGGATTCCCCAAAGCGATGGAAGAGGACATTCGCAAGGGCGCGCTGCAAATGATTGTGTTTGAGGAGTTGGTATACCAGGAAGCCAAGCGGCGGGGGATGACGGTGACGCCTGCGAAATTGGATCACGCCGTGGCGGAGTTTCGGAAGCAGTTCAAGAGTCCCGACGACTACAAAGGATTTATGACCTGGGAATGCCAAGGCTCGGAGCAAGTGCTGCGGCAGAAAGTCCGGCGTTCGCTGCTGATTGACCAATTGCTGGCCGTCGAAGTGAAAGACAAGTCCGGCGTTTCGCTGGCCGAAACGAAGGCTTACTACGACAAGAATGCCGCGACGTTCCGGTCGCCGGAATCTTTTTCCTTCCAGACGATTTCGATATTGCCCCCGGAAAAAGCCACGCCCGAGCAATTAAAGGACGCCCGCAAAAGGGCGGAGGATGCGCTAAAGCAGGCCAAGGCAACCAAGAATTACGAAGAGTTCGGGTTGCTGGCGGAAAAGATTTCGGAAGATGACTACCGCGTGATGATGGGCGAGCACAAGTCCGTGGATCGCGACAAATTGCCGCCGCAGGTGGTGAGCGCGGCCCTGGCCCTGCAACCCGGGCAGGTGAGCGACTTAATCCAGGTGGAACAAGCCCTCACGATAGTGCGGCTCATCGCCCACAGCCCGGCTGGCATGCAGAAATTCGAGGACGTAAAAGATTCGCTGAGCAAGCAATTGCAGAACTTGAAGACCGAGCAATTGCGGTCTGGGCTGGACAAAAAACTCCGGGCGACGGCTAAGGTGGAAGTGCTGTAGGGGAAAGGGCGACGGGGCCGTGAAGTGGCGCGCAACGTGGATCGGATGCTTCATCGTGCTGGCAGCGGCAGCGCGCGTGCCGGCGCAAGTTACGGTCGGAAACGATGTGAGCATGAATATGAACGGGCAGATTTCCGCCGGGTACACAGGGGACTACGGAAACCAAATTCCCTCGGACCATGGCCTCACGGCCGGGGGGAATGCCACGCTGAACGGATCCTTTTATGACCCCAATTTTCTATCGTTTCAGGTGAGCCCTTATTTCAACCAATCGCGAGACAATTCGACGTCATCGTCGATTTCCGATAGCAGCGGAGTGCTCGCAAATGCATCGCTTTTCAGCGGGAGCAATTACCCTGGCTCGATAAGTTACTCGAGAACGTACGATAGCTTGGGCACGTTTGACGTCCCGGGCTTGCCGAATTACACGACCCACGGAAACTCGAATGGGTTTAACGTTGGCTGGGGAGTGAATGTACCGGATTTGCCGCATGTTTCGTTGAACTACGCGCAAGGCACGAATGATTATTCGATTTACGGGACCGATGCGAATGGGTCTTCGGACTACCATAACTTCAATGCCCACGCGATGTACCAGATAGACGGATTCAACCTGAACGGCGGATATGTCTACAATCTGACCCATGCGCAATATCCACTGATCCTGCAAACGCAACAACTAGAGAATCTGGACAACGATGGAAGCTCGTATTCGTTCGGGGCGAGCCGCAATCTGCCATTGCACGGAAGTTTTAGCGCGAACTTCAACCGGTCGGATTTCACCTCCGATTTTTCGGATGGCCGCTACACTGGCACGGTGGACACGTTCAGTTCGAGTGTGAATTTCCATCCCGAAGCGCAATTGACACTGGGCGCCGATTTCAACTACACGGACAATTTGCTGGGGACGCTGTACCAAAACATCATTTCGGCGGGTGGCATCCTGCAGCAGAGCACGCCGGGTCAATCGTCCAATTCGTGGGATGCGAGTGGGTTGGCGAGCTACAACCTGACAAAACATTGGATCTTCTATGGGACGTTTGAGCACCGCGATCAAAGCTATTTCGGCAGCGCGTACGGGTCCAATGCGCTGACGGGCTCGGTGAACTATTGGAACCGGCTGCTGGGCGGATCGTTTAGCACGGCGTTGAGCGTCACGCGCACAACGGAGGACACTTCCAACCTAAGCACGGTGGGATTGCTTTCCGTGGTGAACTACTCCCGCAGGATAGCACTTTGGGACGTGAGCGCTTCGGGGAATTACTTTCAGAACACGCAGACCTTGTTGGTGGGGTATACGACTTCGGGATGGGGCTACTCCGGGCAGTTGGGCCGAAAAATTGGGCCGGTGCACTGGAATGCCAACGCCGGCGAATCACAAAGCTTGTTGAATGTGTCATCGGGGTATGGCTACAATGCGCAGAATTACGGCACAGGATTTAACGTGAGGTGGTTTGGATTCAACGGCACGTACTCGAAATCCAGCGGAACAGGGCTGCTTGGGGTGAATGGAGTGATCACGCCGCCGCTGTCGGGTGGGACGACGCCCCTGCCGACGGACCTGATCCTGTACGGAGGTCATGCGTATGGGGGAGGAATCGGAATCAACCCCTATAAGCGGCTGACAATTACGTTCAGCTACGCCAGGGCGTTCAGCGATACGGTGAGCAACAGCATCGGATCGCAGAACAATTCGGAGAATGTGTTTGGCCGCGTACAATATCAGTACCGGCAGATGTTCTTCACGGGGGGATATAGCAGGTTCATTCAGGGATTCAGCGCTTCCGGTACTGCCCCCGCTCAGCTAAACTCGTTCTACGTTGGTGTGCAACGATGGTTCAACTTCTTCTAGATCGGGCATCAGGAAAAAGACGTGGCCCGATTCTGGAAGTGACCGTGGCTATTCTCCTGGTTGTCTCGCCGGTTTGGGCCGGGCAGAAGAACAAAAAAGCGGACAAAAAGACGCCGGTGCAGGTGAGCGTTCCAGAGCTGCTACTGGAGGGCGGGCGCAAGCTTGTGTACGAGAGGAACTTCGGCTGGGAACGCGACGTGAAGCCGAAGAAAGGGTTCTGGGCGCGGGTGGTGGACGTAGTGGCGGGACCGCCGGAGTACCACTCGATGGTGAGGCCCTACAGCGTGGTGACCGACTCGCGCGGACGGATTATTGTGACCGACCCGGATGCGTTCGGGATCCACATTTTTGATTTTGCGCAGCAAAAGTACAAGTTTATTGCGCGCCACGATAAGGGAAAAAACTCGCTGTTTGCGCCGCAATGCGTGGCGGTGGACGCCAAGGACAACATTTACGTTACGGATTCGGAGTCGGGCAAGATTTTTGTGTTCGACGCGAATGGCAAGTATGAGCGCATGATCGGCGCCTTAAAGTATGGAGAGGGAATCTTCAAGCGGCCAACGGGAATTGCGATCGACTCCGGGGCCGGGCGCATTTATGTATCGGACACCCTGCGCAACAAGATTTACGTGATGGACATGCAGGGGAGCGTGGTGCAGACAATCGGCAAGCCAGGAGGCGGCGAGGGCGAGTTTAACTTTCCGACAGAATTGCGTCTGGACGGCAACAATTTGATTGTCGTGGACGCCATGAACTTCAGGGTGCAAGTGCTGGACAAATCGGGGACATTCCAGTACGCGATCGGGAAAATCGGCGACTCGTCCGGAGCGATGTTCCGGCCGAAGGGAATTGCCGTGGATTCGGAAGGGGACCTGTACGTGGTGGACGGGCTGTGGGGCGCGATACAGGTTTTCAATCGCCAGGGTGAGCTGCTTTATTACTTCGGGAAGCGGGGAACGGCTGCCGGACAATTTCAATTGCCGACAGGACTCTTCATTGACCGGAACGACCGGATCTATGTGGCGGATTCGCTGAACCGGCGCGTGCAGGTTTATCACTACTGGGGATTGCCGAAGCCAGGCGCGGGGGGAGCGCAGTGAGAAAGACATTGTGGATCTGCGCCGCCATGCTGCTGGCCAGTACGATGACGCGAGGCCAGCAGATCACCGGAGACGTGTTGGGCGCGCATGATTTGACGCCAAGCGGGATCTCGCCGGTCAAGGGCGGGCTGTCTGCTTCGTGCCTTTACTGCCATGCGCCGCACTCGGGCGTTGGGGGAAACACGCCGCTCTGGAACCAGCAGCTCTCGACCAGCGTGTATACAACGTATACGAGTACGACAGCGGCAGAGAAAGAATCGCAGCCCCTGCTGGGAGGGTCGAGCAGCTTGTGCTTGAGCTGCCACGACGGAACCGTGGCGCCAGGCCAGACGGTGGCCTACAAGACCATACCTATGACCGGGCAGATGAATGCGGCCGACAAATTCTCGACGAATTTGGAGGGATCGCACCCATTCAGCCTGGTGTTGCCGCTGGTGGATGCGCCGGACCTTGCGGCGTCACTGGTTTCGCAGGGGAAGACGGCGGATCCAACGGGCACGATCAAGTTGATCAAAGGAAACATTGAGTGCACCACTTGCCACAACCCCCATGTGCAATCGACGGATCTGTTGTCACCGAATTTCTTGCTGATGGACAGCTCGAACGGTCATCTGTGCCTGGCGTGCCATGATCCGAATCGCGTGGTGACGGGGAAACAGAACCCCTTGGCGGGCTGGACCGTCAGCATTCATGCCACGGCCACAAACAAGATTGCTGCACAGGCAAATACGGGGAGCTATCCTTCGGTAGGGCAGAATGCGTGCATTTCCTGCCATGCCCTGCACAACGCGCTCGGCGGGACCCGGTTGCTGCGCCAGCCAAATGAAACTGATTGCGTAGCGTGCCACGGCGGAGGCACGAACATGGCGCCTGCCGCGTTGAATGTGTTTGCGGAATATGCGAATCCGAAGGTTGGCCACCCGTTTATGACGGGAACGAGCGCGCACGACGCGGCGGAGAGCAACGTGTTGAACAACAACCGGCATGCCACTTGTGCTGATTGCCACAATGGACATGCGTCCGGCCAAGTGGCGTCCTTTCCCGTGCCGCCGATGACGCGGGCATCCCAGAACGGAGTTGCAGGCGTAAGCGCGACGGACGGAATCACGGTGGTAACTCCAACGGTCAATCAGTATGAGAATTGCTTGCGTTGCCATGGAACGAGCGTGGGGAAAGTGGCCAATCCCATATTCGGGTACTTGCCGCTGCGCGCGGTAACTTCGGGAGACACGTTTAACGTGATACCGCAATTCGCGATGGCAAGCAGCTCGAGTCATCCGGTTACTCACGTTCGAATGAGCGCGCTGCCGCAGCCCAGTTTGCTGGCGAACATGCTGAACCTGGACGGGGCAACGCAGGGGCGGAGCATGGGGGTGCAGATTCTGTGCACGGATTGCCATAACAGCGACGACAATCGCGAATTCGGGGGATTGGGACCGAATGGCCCGCACGGTTCGAAGTGGACGCACATCCTGGAACGGCGTTACGAGTTTTCGCAGGCGACGGCGCCGGGGCAGTTGATCACGAATCTGATGCCGACACCGGAACTATCGATCAACGGGCCTTATGCGCTGTGCGGCAAGTGCCACAATCTGACCGCGATCGTGGCGAATACGAGCTTCAGCGAGCACGCACGGCATGTCAACGACGGATTCTCCTGCTCGGCGTGCCATACGGCGCATGGAATGGGCTCCATGAACGGAAGCATCTCCGGCGAGCGGCTGGTGAATTTTGACGTGAACGTGGTGGCCCCGAACGGCGCAACGCCGATTATGTATAGCAGGGCGACAAACTCCTGCAACCTGACCTGCCATCTACACCCACACACAGCGGTAGGCGTGACGCCCGCAGCGGCCGCGAAGCCGCACCCTTAAAAGAGCGGAAAAACTTCAAAACGAATGACGCAGCTATCGCTGGGCTGAGCGGATTTGGCTTAACAAGATGCGAAAAACGCTCATGCGTTGTCATCCCGAGCAGAGCGAGGGATCTGCTTTTCTCAAAAAACCAGCAGAAAAGAAGATTCCTCACCCCGTTCAAAAAGCGAACGGGGCTCGGAATGACAATCGCGGGTATTTCCCCGCACCCTGATTAGGGGCGAGAAGCGGGCCGCTGGGCCGGATCGCTTGCTATAGGACTCTTCAATTCGGCGGGAAAAGAGCCGGACATTGCGGAGAGGACGGGCCGAGCTTCTTCGAGAGAGATGAATTGCGCTTTGGGAGGAGCTTGGGCGTGAACGGAGCAGGGGGATAAGCAAAGGGAAAGGATTGCGCCGGCCAGGAGTTTGTGAAGTGTCATTGCCACCTTGCAAAGCTATTCGGAAATGGGAGCGTGGGAGCCGGATTTGGCCTGATCGATCATCTGCTGCACTTTGTCGCGAGCCTCGTAGTTCGGGTTAGTGTCGAGCAATTTCTGCCAGACAGCAATGGCGCCAGCCGCGTCGTTTTTGCTCTGCCACTTGACGATCCCGATGTTGAACAGGGTGTTGGCCTTGTTGGGCTCGTAGGTGAGAGCCTTGTTGAACTCGGCGAGGGCCTTGTCCGCGTTTCCGCTATACCAATAAGCGGTGGCCATGTCCGTGCGTACGGCGGCGTTGGCAGGCTGGAGCTTCAAAGAGCGCTCGTAGTAATCGATGGCCTCCGGGTAGTGCTTGACGTCGTAATAGATGTTGCCGATGCGGGCGAGCAAGTCGGGATTGCTGGGGTCAGATTTCAGGTTGTCAAGAAGAGGAGCAGCCTGCGTGTCGGCCATCTTCTTCAATTGATCGGGAGTAGGCATGGCGGCCAGAGAGCCGAGCGGAGCGACAGGTGGATTGTCGGCCGGAGCGGCGGGAGACGCGACTGCGGTTGCGGCGGGAGCAGGAACGAAGGACTTGCGGATAAACCAGCCACCGGCCAAGCCAAGCAACAGGGAGATCAGAGCGACGGCGAAGGCCTGAGTGGAGGTCCAATTCACGCTCACATTTGTTGTTTTGATCTCGGGCACGATGTGCGGCTCCTTCTGCTAAGAATGCTGATGCGAGCTAGTTCTTTACTGTGCCACCCATCCTGGCTTCGGCAATCATTCTCTCAACGATGGGGCGGCGATCGAGGTTGGGATGCACCTTGAGTAGCTCTTGCCAGGCGGCGATGGCTCCCGGCGCATCTTTCTTCCCCTTCCAGCGGATCACACCGATGTTGAATAGGGAATTGGTGTCTTTGGGATCGTACTTGAGGGCCTGATCCAGTTGCGCAAGCGCGCCATCAACGTCGCCGCTGTAGTAGAGAGACGAGGCAAGTTCGGTGCGAACGGGAACGTTTTTGGGATCGAGCTTGAGCGACTTGTCGTAGTACTGAGCGGCTTCCTGGAACTGATGCATGGAGTTGTAGATGGCGCCGAGCTGGGCGAGCAGGCCTGCATCGTTGGGAGTGGTCTTCAGCTTCTCAAGGAGCGGAGCGGCTTTGGCGTCGGCCAGGGCTTTCATTTGCTCCATAGTTGGCAAGGGATGGGGAGCGCTCGGAGCACTGGCGACGGCGGGGGGATGTGCGGGATTCGCCGCCCTGCCGGCAGGTAGAAAGTAACCTCCGGCCAACCCCAGGACCAGGCAGACAGATGCGAGGAGACCAACCTGCCCTGGGGTCCAGCCCGGCGCGGCAGAGGCTGCCATTGACACCGAGTCGTTTGCCATAATCTGGTTACTCCTTCATCCGCTCGGCCTCCCGCAGGGGATTCAGATTGTCCCCCAGGACACCGGCAATGAACTTGGCGCAAATGCAAAATGGACGCGGTCCGGCTGCAGTATTCCACTCCAAGCTACCGGTTATCAATAGTGTTTTCAATAGCTTGTCTGAGTAAGCAAAGGCCGCACAGGAATCGGCCTCGGTGGTGAAATGAGAGGGCCAAGCCGAAGTGTGCCGGAAGAAAGGGTAGAGTGTAGGGCGCACGGGGTGCCATATTCTGCATCACATCAACTTGTGACATATATCACATTACGCAGGATTCGTGGTGAGAACACACCGTGGGTAGTCTAGACGTAAGATTCGGCAGAGTTTGCGGTACAATTAAGGCGCTCATGAGTCGAAGGATTTGCACAAGACGAAAGATTGCCAATGTGGCGCGGGTGAGCCTGAGCCCGCTTTGCCTCTGCGTGTTCGCAATGTTGCTTGGCGGAAATGCGGCGGAAGCGGCGCAGGGGACTTCTGGCGAAACGAGCGGATTCTCACCTCGATTTGCCATAGCGGATTTTGACGGCGACCAGAAGCCAGATCTGGCAACGGTGCAAGTCGAGCGGGACGCTGCGAGCGGGACGCGATATTCCATCCGGCTGCAACTGAGCGCGAGCGAAGAATCGGCGATCGGGATCACCGGACCGCAGGGCGGGCTGGAGCTAGTGGCGCGGGACGTCAATGGCGATGATGCGATGGACCTGGTCGTGACCACGGCCATGGACTCCCATTTTGTTGCCGTGCTGCTCAACGACGGGCACGGGAAATTCACGCTGGCCAAACCGGGGGCATTCCCGAGCATCGAAAGTGATGAGGGAATACGGTTGGTTGCGGCGCAGGAGCCGGCCGAAGAGTGTGCCGCGCTGCAATTCACGTGGAGCACATTTGGAATTGAAGTCCTCGATGACTCTGGAACGGGTCTGGAGCAGAAGTCAAAATTCTCACTGGTTGGCGATTACAATGCGAATTTGCCGGGCGTGCGGGCCGGGAAGTCCGGGCGCTCGCCGCCTGTTTCCGTTTTTCATTCCTAAATAATTTTTTCACGCATTTGTAACAAACTCGGAACGATTGCAACCCTATCGTTCCGCTCATCCTGTGCCAAAAGGAAGCAGGAGCGGCACAAGGTTTGGCCGAACCACAGAAAAACCTGGAATCCGGGGTCAGAGTCTTCCGTGAAGTTTGAGGATGTGAGGGTAGAACGATGCAGCGTCTTATTCGGGGTGTCTGCCTGGTGCTGGTATTGGCGGCGGGAAGCGGTGGTGTCGCGCAAGCGCAACATGCGCTGACGTGGGATGAGGTGAAGGCGCGATTTGAAAACAACAATCCGACGCTGCGCGCCGGCAAGTTGGGTGTAGATGAGTCTCGCGCACAGGAGACCACCGCCTATTTGCGGCCGAATCCGAATCTGGCGCTGACCGTCGATCAGATCAATCCATTTGATGGAGGCCCGCCGCACAGCACGTTTGGATCACTGCTGATGGTGGCGGCGGCGAGTTATTTGCACGAGCGGCAACATAAGCGGGAACTTCGCTTGGAGAGCGCGAAGGGGGCGACCGAGGTTGCGGAAGACACGCAGGCGGATTTGGAACGCACGCTGCTGTTCACACTACGTATGGCGTTTGTGCAGGCGCTGCAGGGAAAGGCGGTTTTGGCGCTCGCAAAGGAAAATCTGACCTACTACGACAAAGTTCTGGAAGTGAACCGGGAACGATACAAGGCAGGAAGTATCGCGCAAATGGACCTCGACCGGCTGGAGCTTCAGCGCATACAGTACCTGGCGGATTTGCAGACAGCCGATGTAAATTTGCGAACGGCAAAGATTCAATTGCTGGCGCTGCTGAACGAGCAGACTCCACTGGATCAGTTCGATGTGGCGGGTCCGTACGAGTTTGCGGAGCAACTTGCGTCGCCAGACGAGTACCGGCGGTTCGCGATGGAATCACGGCCCGACTTGAAGGCAGCGCTTCGCGGGATCGACAAAGCGGAGACGGATCACCGCCTGGCGATGGCCAATGGATCGACGGATCCAACGATTGGATTTGATGTGGGGAGAAATCCACCCATCGACCAGTACATCGGATTCAATGTGAGCGTGCCACTGCGGATTTTCGACCGCAACCAGGGAGAAAAGCTGCGCACACAGATTGACATCGACCGCAACCGGCGCGTTGCCGATGCCGCCCGAGCCCAGGTGTACAGCGATGTGGACTCGGCGTATGCGACGGTGAACAGCACCATCGTGCTGTTGAAGCCGTACAAGGACATGTATCTGACGCAAGCAGAGCGGGTGCGGGATACGGTGTCCTTTGCCTATCAACACGGAGGTGCGTCTTTGCTGGATTTTCTGGACGCGCAAAAAGAGTACCGCGACACCGAATTGAACTACCTGAACCTGATCGGGTCGTACCTGATGGCGGCGAGCCAGATGAATCTCGCCGTGGGACGTGAGGTCATCCAATGATGCGCAGGCTTGGTGTGCCACTGACATGCGCTGCCTGCCTGTCAGTGATGCTGATGGGTTGCGGCGATAAGAAAGAGACGGAGGGCGGTGCCCCGCCGCCGGCGAAAGTGGAGAAGGAACAGGATGCCAGTCTTGTGCAGGTGGAGCATGCCGAACAGTTCCCCTTATTCACGGCGGTGGAATATCAGGCGGCGCCGACGCTGACGGTAACGGGCGTGGTGACTCCCGATGTGAGCCGGACTGTGCCGGTGATCTCGCTGGCGTCAGGACGCGTGGTGGAAATACGCGCGCATCTCGGCGACACCGTGCAGAAGGGGCAGATTCTGCTGCGGGTGCAGAGCCCGGATATTGCCGCGGCTTTTTCGGATTACCGCAAAGCAGTCACGGACGAAGCGCTGGCCAGAAGACAGTTTGAACGCGCCCAGATCCTGTACGACAAAGGGGCCATCTCTCTGAATGATTTTCAGGTGGCGCAGGATGCGGAAGAGAAGGCCAAGGTGGACGTGGAGACTACGCTGGAGCGCCTGCATGTACTGGGAGTGGAAAAGGATCACCCCAGCGGAGTGGTGGACATCAAGGCGCCGACAACCGGGGTGATCACAGACCAGCAAGTAACCAACGCTTCGGGGGTGCAAGGACTGGCGGGGAGCAATCCGTTTACGATTTCGGATTTGTCGCGGGTGTGGATCCTCTGCGATGTGTATGAGAACGATCTGGCAAACGTGCATGTGGGAGAGACGGCGGAACTCCGGCTGAATGCGTACCCCGACAAAACACTGAACGGAAGGATCAGCAACATCGGGCCGATTCTGGATCCGAACATACGCACCGCGAAAGTAAGGGTGGAAGTGGCCAATCCGCAATTGCTGATGCGGGTGGGGATGTTTGTGAGCGCTACCTTTCGCGGACAGAAGAAGGAGAAGCGGGCCGCGGTGCCAGCCGATGCCATTCTGCATTTGCATGATCGCGATTGGGTATATGTGCCGGCGGGAGAGAAGAAATTCCGGCGTGTGGAAGTGAAGGCCGGTGTGAGCCTTCCCGACAAAATGCAGGAGATTCGCACGGGAATAGAGCCGGGACAGCAAGTGGTGACGAACGCGCTGGTGTTGCAGAACACGGCGGAGCAATAGAGCGGAAACCCATGGACTCGAAAAAAAGCTCGCTGATTTCAGGGCTGGTGGACTTCGCGCTGACGAATCGCTTCATGGTGTTGGCGTTGACGCTGCTGCTGCTGGTGTGGGGCGCGGTGTCTTTCCACAATCTGCCGGTGGAGGCCTATCCGGACGTCGCGAACAACTATGTGCAGGTGATCACGCAATGGCCGGGGCGAGCCGCGGAAGAAGTAGAACAGCAGGTCACCATCCCCATTGAAATCCAGATGAACGGTCTGCCGCATCTGGCCCACCTTCGCTCCGTGTCTCTTTTCGGGCTCTCCAGCCTCATGCTCATCTTCGACGACTCCTCGGACAACGATTGGAACCGGCAGAAAGTGCTCGAGAGGCTGTCCATGGTTACCCTGCCGGCGGGACTGCAACCGCAGATGGGGACCGATTACAGTCCGGTGGGACAAATCTATTGGTACACGCTCAAGAGCACGAACCCCAAGTATGACCTGATGGAATTGAAGTCGCTGGAGGACTGGACGCTGGAGAAGCAGTTCAAGTCCGTGCCGGACGTGGTGGATGTGGTGAGCTTTGGAGGAACGACGCGGGAGTATCAGGTGCGCGTGGACCCGAGCAAGCTGGTGGCGTACGGGCTGACCATCGGGCAGGTGGAACAGCAGCTTGCCAACAACAACGTGAACGCGGGCGGGAGCTTCATCGAGTCCGGATTACAGCAAATAAATGTGCGCGCGGTCGGGTTAATCGCGAACTTGCAGGACATCGAGGGTACCGTCCTGAAAGCCCAGAATGGCGTGGCCTTGCACGTGAGGGACATCGCAACGGTGACCCAGGGGCCACGCATACGGCTGGGGCAGATCGGAAAGGCGCTGCGCCGGGATGACGGGAAGATCATCGATAACGAAGACGTGGTGGAAGGAATCGTGTTGCTGCGGAAAGGGGCGAACGCGGATACCACGATTGAGGATATCCATGCCAAGGTGAAGGAGCTGAACGAGCGGATATTGCCGCCGGGCGTGCAGATCGTTCCGTTCCTGGATCGCAGCGACCTGGTGCACTACACGACGCACACCGTGCTGCACAACCTGACCGCGGGAGTGCTGCTGGTATCCATCATCCTGTTTTTCTTCCTGGGAAATGTGCGCGGCGCGCTGATTGTGGCGCTGACCATTCCGTTCTCGCTCCTTTTCGCGTCCATCTGTCTGGACCTGAACAAGATCCCCGCAAACCTGCTTTCGCTGGGGGCCCTGGATTTCGGGATGGTGGTGGACGGGTCGGTGGTGGTGATCGAAAACATCGTGCGCCACTATAACCTGGCCGCGAACGCAGCAAAGACACCATTCGAGAGAATCCGGGGCGCGGTACACGAAGTGCTGCGGCCGGTATTCTTTGCGCGGGCGATCATCATCACGGCATACATGCCGATCTTCACTTTGCAGAGCGTGGAAGGACGGCTGTTTCGTCCGATGGCGTGGACAGTTTCGTTCGCACTGCTGGGAGCCCTGATCTTCTCGATCGCGATTGCGCCCGTGCTTGCAAAGATGGTTTTCCGGCATGGAATTACGGAGTGGCACAACCCGGTGATGGAGTTCCTGAGGAAGAGGTACCGGTCAAGCGTGAGATGGGCACTGGCGCATCGCAAGCTCACGTTGACGGCAGCCAGCGCGTGCATTGCGGCGACGTTTATTCTGTTGTTCAGCGGGATCGTGGGGTCAGAGTTTCTGCCGCACCTGGACGAAGGAGCGATCTGGGCCCGCGGTACGCTGGCGCCAAGCACGGGACCGACCGAAGGCACACGCATCATGAATCAGGCGCGGCTGATCCTGGCGGCATTTCCCGAAGTGAAGCAGGTCGTGTCCCAGGTGGGGCGTCCGGACGACGGAACGGACACAACCGGCTTCTTTAATACAGAATACTTTGTGGATCTGAAGAGGAAGGACCAGTGGCGGCCCGTCTTCCGGGAAGACAAAGACGCGCTCATTTCGGCGATGGACAAGGAACTAAGCCAGATACCCGGGGTCCTGTGGAATTTCTCGCAGCCAATCTCAGACAACATGGAAGAGGCGGTCAGCGGGGTCAAGGGCGAATTGGCCGTGAAGATGTATGGCGATGATCTGAAAGTGCTGGAGCAAAAGGGCGATGAGGTGGTGGACGTAATGCGCGGCGTGGCCGGAATTGAGGATTTGGGGCTATTCCGTGTGCTGGGGCAGCCCAATTTGGACCTCAGCGTTGACCGGCAGAAGGCGTCGCGGTACGGACTCAACGTGACGGACGTACAGGATGCGGTGGAGACGGCCATCGGGGGCAAAGCCGTGAGCCAGGTGCTGGAAGGAGAAAAACGTTACGACCTGGTGGTGAGGTACCAGGCTCCCTACCGGGACACGCGTGAGGCCATCGAAAACATCCGCATCGTGGCGCCATCGGGAGAACGCGTCAGCCTGGCGCAACTTACCAATACGCGGGTTGAGGATGGAGCTTCGGAAATTTACCGGGAAGCAAATTCCCGCTACATCGCGATCAAATACAGCGTTCGCGGGCGAGACCTGGGCGGTGCCGTGGAAGAGGCGATGGCCAAGGTCGAAAAGCAGGTAAAACTCCCCACAGGGTATCACCTGGATTGGGCGGGGGAGTATGAGAGCCAGAAGCGCTCGCAGCGGCGGTTGCTGATTGTGCTGCCGATCACGATCCTGGTTATCTACATCATTCTGTTTACGATGTTTAAGTCGGCGAAGTGGGCGGCGCTGACGCTGGCGAACGTGTCCATGGCGCCACTCGGCGGGATTCTGGCGCTGCTGATTACGGGCACGCACTTCAGCGTGTCGAGCGGCGTAGGGTTCCTGGCGCTGTTTGGAGTTTCCGTAGAGGTGGGCGTGATCATGATCGAGTACATCAATCAACTGCGCGCGCAAGGGTACTCGATCGAAGACGCGGCCGTGGAGGGGGCAATCCTGAGGTTGCGTCCGATCATGATGACGATGCTGGTGGCGATGCTGGGTCTATTACCGGCAGCACTTTCGCGCGGGATTGGCTCGGATTCGCAAAGGCCTTTTGCGATCGTGATCGTGGGCGGATTGTTTGCTGCATTATTCATCAGCATCTATTTGTTGCCGACGATGTACGTTTGGGTGGCGCGAGACACGGACATGCTGCCGCTGAGTGACACGGAATGGGAAGAAACGGCCTGAGAAATTGGACAGCATGCAGTGACGTGCGTCACAAAACGCGATGTGCGACTGCGCAAGTCGTCCTTGCCCTTATTTCATCGTAGTTTCCATTGATTTCGCCTGCGGCGCAGCCTACCATTTTCTTGAGACCTTTTTTGATTGCCCCGGAGAAACCAATGACCCGCAAAATGTCTATCGTCGACGGCAACGAGGCCGCCGCCGCCGTCGCCTACCGAATCAATGAGGTGATCGCGATCTACCCGATCACGCCGTCGTCCCCCATGGGGGAGTGGTCCGACCAGTGGAACTCTGAAAAGAAGCCCAACATTTGGGGCGCCATCCCGGATGTGATTGAAATGCAAAGCGAAGGAGGCGCGGCAGGCGCCTTACATGGCGCACTGCAGGCCGGCGCATTGGGGACCACGTTTACAGCATCGCAGGGCTTGCTATTGATGATCCCCAATATGTTCAAGATCGCAGGGGAGTTGACCGCGGCGGTGATTCATGTGGCGGCGAGGACGGTGGCGACGCACGCCCTGTCCATTTTTGGTGACCACAGCGACGTGATGGCCACGCGCACCACGGGTTTTGCTTTGCTGGCGTCGAATTCAGTGCAGGAGGCAAGTGATTTTGCCTGTATCGCGCAGGCCGCTGCGCTGGAGTCGCGCGTTCCTTTCTTACACTTTTTCGACGGATTCCGGACCTCACATGAAGTGAACATGATCGAACCCCTGAGCGATGACGATCTGCGGGCGCTGATCGATGACAAGTTCGTGCGCCAGCATCGCGAACGGGCCATGTCGCCGGATCATCCGATGCTGCGCGGGACGGCGCAGAACCCGGACGTGTTTTTCCAGGCGCGGGAAGCGTGCAATCCGTATTACCGGGCGTGTCCTCCGATTGTGCAGGATGTGATGGATCGCTTCGGGAAGCGCATTGGGCGGAAATATAACCTCTTTGACTATTACGGACCGGCGGACGCAGAGCGCGTGGTGATCCTGATGGGCTCTGGCGCGGGCGCGGCGGAAGAGGCTGTGGACGCGCTGCGGAAGTCGGGAGAAAAGGTCGGACTGTTAAAAGTGCGGTTGTACCGGCCGTTCGCGGCGTCGGCGTTCCTCAACGCGATTCCTGCCAGCACGAAAGCGATCGCGGTGTTGGATCGCACGAAAGAGCCGGGCAGCCTGGGCGAGCCGCTCTACCAGGATGTGCTGACGACATACGCGGAGCGATACGCGACGAAGCCTGGCGCGGGCATCCCGCGAATCATCGGCGGGCGTTATGGATTGTCGTCGAAGGAGTTCACACCCTCGATGGTGAAGGCGGTGTTTGACGAGTTGAAAAAGGCCGAGCCGAAGAATCACTTCACCGTGGGCATTCAGGATGATGTGACGCACACCAGCTTGAACTACGACCCGGATTATTCGACGGAAGATCCGCGGACCGTGCGCGCGCTGTTTTACGGATTGGGGTCGGACGGAACGGTGGGGGCGAACAAGAACTCCATCAAGATCATCGGAAAGGGCACAAACAATTACGCGCAGGGCTACTTCGTGTATGACTCGAAGAAAGCTGGGGCGGTGACGGTGTCGCACTTGCGATTCGGGCCGGATCCGATCCGGTCAACGTACCTGATCACGAAGGCGAATTTCGTGGCGTGCCACCAGTTCCAGTTCATGGACCGTATTGACGTGCTGGCGGCAGCGGAGCCGGGCGCGGTCTTCCTGCTGAACACGCCATTCGGACCCGACGAAATCTGGGACCACATCCCGCGGCAAGCGCAAGAAACCATTATCAAGAAGAAATTGCGGTTCTTCGTGATTGACGGCTACACCGTGGCACGGACGGCCGGGATGGGCAGCCGGATCAACACGATCATGCAGACGTGCTTTTTTGCGATCAGCGGTGTGCTTCCAAGGGAAGAGGCGATTACCGCGATCAAGAAGGCAATTTCGGATACGTATGGCAAGCGCGGCGAAGCGGTGGTGCAGAAGAACTACGCGGCGGTGGACGCGGCGCTGGCGCACATGCACGAGGTCAAAGTGCCGGGCAAGGTGACGGCGCTCTTCGACATGCTGCCGGCGGTATCGCCGCAAGCGCCGAAGTTCGTTCGCGACGTTTTGGGAACAATCGTAACTGGGAATGGCGATTCTCTGCCGGTCAGCGCGATGCCGATCGACGGAACGTTTCCGACGGGCACGGCGATGTGGGAGAAGCGCAACATCGCCCAGGAAATTCCCGTTTGGGACGAGGCCTTGTGCATCCAGTGCGGCAAATGCGTGCTGGTATGCCCGCACGCGGTGATTCGCGCGAAGGTGTATGACTCCTCGCTGTTGAAGAATGCGCCGGAGAGCTTCAAGTCCTCGAAACCGCGCTGGCGGGAATTCGAGACGCTCAAGTACACGCTGCAGGTGGCGCCGGAGGATTGCACGGGTTGCAAGTTGTGCGTGGAAGTCTGCCCGGCCAAGAGCAAGAGCGAAGTGAAGCACAAAGCGATCAACATGGAAGACCAGGCCCCCTTGCGGAAGCCGGAGAGCGTGAACTGGGAGTTCTTCCTGTCGCTGCCGGAAATCGATCGCAACAAGCTCTCGCACACGCAGGTGAAAGACTCGCAGTTGCTCGAGCCGCTGTTCGAGTTTTCGGGGGCTTGCGCGGGCTGCGGAGAGACGCCGTACATCAAGCTGCTGACGCAGCTCTTCGGAGACCGGCTGCTGATCGCGAATGCGACCGGCTGCTCCTCGATTTATGGCGGAAACCTGCCGACGACGCCGTACACGTTGAACAAGGAGGGACGCGGCCCGACGTGGTCGAACTCGCTGTTTGAAGATAACGCGGAGTTCGGGTTGGGGATGCGCCTGGCGGTGGACCAGCAGAACGTGTATGCGCGCGAGTTGCTGAAGCGATTGAGCAGCCCGCTTGGCGAAGTGCTCGTCAAAGGCCTGCTGGAGGCCGACCAAACGAAGGAACTGGGAGTTCAAGAGCAGCGCAAGCGCGTGGTGGAGCTGAAGAAAAAGTTGCAAGCGCTGAATACGCCGGAGGCGCAGGCGCTACTGCCGGTGGCCGATTGTCTGGTGCGTAAGAGCGTGTGGCTGCTGGGCGGAGACGGTTGGGCCTATGACATCGGATTTGGCGGACTGGATCACGTGCTGGGATCGGGGCGCAACGTCAATGTGCTGGTCCTGGACACGGAGGTGTATTCCAACACCGGCGGTCAGATGTCCAAGGCAACGCCGCGTGGAGCGGTGGCGAAATTCGCGATGGGCGGAAAGCGCACCGCGAAGAAAGACCTGGCGATGGAAGCGGTCAGCTACGGTTATGTTTACGTGGCGCGCGTGGCGCTGGGATCGAGCGACACGCACACGGTGAAAGCGTTCACGGAGGCGGAAGCGCACGACGGACCCTCGCTCATCATCGCGTACAGCCACTGCATTGCGCACGGTTACGACATGTCCATGGGATTGGACCAGCAGAAGAAGGCGGTGCTTTCGGGTTACTGGCCGCTGATGCGCTACAACCCGGCGCTGCGTTTGGAAGGCAAGAATCCTTTCCTGCTGGATTCCAAGGCGCCGAGCATTCCGCTGAAGCAGTATGCGTACCAGGAGGCGCGGTACACTATGCTGGTGCGGAGCGATCCGGAAGCGGCGCGTGAATTGCTAAAGCTCGCCCAGGACGACGTGGAACGCCAGTGGCGGGTGTATGCGAACCGCGCAGCCATGGCGGGGCGCTCGGAGTCGCCGCATATCGCGCCGGAAGAACCCGAATCCACGCCGGAACCCGTGAAGAAGGGAGGGGAAGAGGAATGAGCGACCTCTCCACGAAGTATCTTGGACTCAACCTGAAATCACCGTTGTTGGCTTCGGCTTCGCCGTTATCGGAATCGTTGGATAACATCAAGCGGCTGGAGGACCACGGCCTGGCGGGCGTGGTCTTGCCGTCGTTATTTGAGGAGCAGTTGGCGCTGGAAAGCCTGTCCGTGGATTCCGATCTGGCGCGGGGAACGGAGAGCTTTCCAGAATCCGCGAATTTCTTTCCGGACTTGCAGACCTACAACCTCGGCCCGGATGGGTACCTGGAGTTGATCCGGCATGCCAAGGAAGCGGTGAAAATCCCGGTGATCGCCAGCCTGAATGGCGTATCCAGCGGAGGATGGCTGGAATACGCGCGATTGATGGAAGAGGCGGGCGCCGATGCGATCGAGCTGAACATCTATTCGATTGCCACGAACCCGGCGGTGAGCGGGGCTGAGGTGGAGCAGGGCTACATTGACCTGGTGCGGCAACTGAAACGCACCTTGCGCATTCCGCTGGCGGTGAAACTCTCGCCGTTTTTCAGCGCGCCTGCGAATATGGGAGTCCGGCTGGATGAATCACGCGCGGACGGGATCGTGCTGTTCAACCGCTTCTATCAACCTGATTTTGACATCGATCAACTGGAAGTGACGCCCTCGCTGAACCTCAGCCGGCCGGAGGAATTGCTATTGCGTTTGCATTGGACGGCCATTCTGTTTGGACATGTGCGGGCAGACCTGGGGATCACCGGCGGGGTGCACAGTTCGCGGGACCTGCTGAAGTGCATCCTGGCGGGAGCCAAGGTGGTGTTCATGACGTCCGCGCTACTGCGGAACGGCGTGCAGCATGCCGCGCACGTGCTCTCCGAAGCCAACCGATGGCTCGATGACCACGAGTACAGCTCGATTCAACAGATGTGCGGGAGCATGAGCCATGGCTCCGTGCCGGATCCCACGGCGTTTGAGCGCGGGAACTATATGAAGGTGCTGAGCTCGTACACGCTGCGGGCAAACGTATTTAATGATTAGCAGACGTTTCAGACGGGATGGCCCAGGGGCCTGCGTGCTGGAGTAGCTGTTTAGGTGGCCGGAGCAGGAGAGATGACCTGGTCTGCGAGCGCGGAACTTGGGAGCAATTGGCGCATTCGGCGCGGCACATCCGGTTGCACGAGAATTTTCTTCCGGACCTTTATTTGCGGTCGGTGCGCTGGGTTGGTGAGGTGCTTGCCGACTCACCAGTGTTGGTTTGAGCGCTTGTCATTCCCTGACTGGCCAGAAGAAGCGATTCGTTGGATGCCTCACTGAGTTGGGCGTCGGGCACTCTGCTATTCCTCAGCTTCGGAGAGGACTTCTTCGGCGAGGTGGAAAGCAGCATTCGCGGCGGGCACGCCACAATAAACTGCGGTCTGCAGAAGGACCTCGCGGAGCTCTTCGCGGGTCACGCCATTCTGCAGCGCGCCGCGGATATGCATCTTCAGTTCATCGCCGCGATTCAGGGCAACCATCATGGCGATGGTAATCAGGCTGCGCGTTTTTCGCGGGAGGCCTGGACGCGTCCATATCTCGCCCCAGGCATAGCGAGTGATCAAATCCTGAAAGACGGAATTGAATTCATTCTCGGCTGCCTGGGCGCGCTCGACGTGCGCTTCACCCAGCACCGCGCGGCGGACTTTCAGGCCCTCTTTGTGGCGATTGCGCTCATCCATGCGGAGCTCCCTTACTGTGCAAGAAAATTAACCACCTGGGTGTTGAAGTCGTCCTGGGCTTCGATATTGGATAGATGCGCGGCGTTTACTTCGACGTAGCCGGCGCCGGGAATGTGTTTTGCCAGGAATTGGCCATCGGCCGGAAGTATCGCGGGGTCGTGGGCTCCGGCAAGGACGAGTGCGGGGACTTTGACATTTTGCAGATTCTGCCGCTGGTCCATATCGCGGACTGCGGCGCAGCACGCAACGTAACCTTCGGGACTTGCTTCCTCAAGCATGCGCAAGACCGCCGCGGTTTCCGCAGGGTGCGAAGCGCGATAGGCCGGGGTCAGCCAGCGCTCAACGATTCCCGCGGCCACCGCGCGCATTCCGCCCTTCTGAACGGCGTCAATGCGCGCATTCCAGGTTTCAGGTGTACCGATTTTTGCGGCGGTGTTACAGAGAACAATTTTGCGAAACCGGTTCGCGGCATTCGCGCCTAGAAACATGCCAATCATGCCGCCCATGGAGAGGCCGCAGAAATAGACGCGATCCAGTTGCAGGAAATCGAGGACGTGCACGACATCCCAACTCAACTTCTCGATCGTGTAAGGCCCCGGAGTGGCGCTGGATTGGCCGTGGCCGCGCGTGTCGTAGCGCAGCAAGCGGAAATGCGTGGTGAATGCGGCGACTTGCGGGTCCCACATGCGATGGGAGGTGCCGAGAGAATTGGAGAGGACAAGAACCGGGGCGTGCTCCGGGCCGGACCACTCGTAATAGAGTTGAGCATCGGCAAGTTTGGCAAAGGGCATGGAAGTGGCGCTCCTTGGTCAACGCATTGCAGGAAACTCGCGAGCTTCCGCAACGACGCGGCGGATGAATTCATCGGTGCTGCCGAGATAATTTCGCGCGTCGAAAAGGCTTTCGAGGTCGGCAGGCGTCAGATGCCCGCGCAGTCGCGATTCCTCGCGGAGGATTTCTTTCAAGTGGCGATTCTGCTCGCGAGCTTTCTTGCAGGCGGCTTCGACGAGAAGCTGAGCGGGCATTTTGCCCATACGGTCTCCGAGAGCCATGGTGACGGCCTCGGCGAAAATGAGGCCGTTGGTGAGTTCGAGATTGTGGCGCATGCGCTGGGTGTCGACTTCCAGGCCCGGCAACATCTCCGCCAGATGATGAAGCGCGCCGCCGAATAGGCGGACGATGTCCGGCAGCGTTTCCCATTCGGCGTGCCAGCCGCCGAGCCCGCGCTGCTCTTCTTGAGGCATGGCGGAGAGAAGCGTGTTGACGAGGCCGGGAATCCGCGTCGCGGCCGCGAGAACCACGGCGCAAGTGACGGGATTGCGCTTTTGAGGCATGGAGGAAGAGCCGCCGCGCCCCTCGAAAATGGGTTCGGCGAGTTCGGCGATTTCAGTTTGCGCGTGAAGAGAGATGTCACGCGCAATTTTGCCCAGCGTGCCGGTGAGGAGGCCCAAAGTAGTGGCGATTTCGGCGATGCGATCGCGATGCGTGTGCCAGGGAATGGATGGCAGGGAAAGGCGCAATTCGTCGGCCAGGGCTTTGGCGACTTCCGGACCGCGGCCGCCAAGTGCGGCAAGGGTGCCAACGGCGCCGCCGAATTGCAGCGCCAGGACGCGCGGCTTGATTTCGGCGAGCCGCTTGCGGTGGCGAGAAACTGCGTCGAGCCATCCAGCAACGATGAAGCCGAAGGTGGTGGGCAGGGCTTGCTGCATCCACGTGCGAGCGACAACAAGAGTGGCACGATGTTTTTCGGCGAGCGTGACGAGAGTGCCGCTCAAACGAGCCAGGTCCTGATCGATGAGATCGCACGCGCCGCGCACTTGCAAAATGCAACCGGTGTCGATGGCATCCTGGCTGGTGGCGCCCCAGTGAACGAAGCGCGCCGCGTCCTTGTCCCCGTGCGCGACAAGTTCGGTGAGTTTCTTGACGAGGGGGATGGCCAGATTTCCGGCGAAAGCGGCGTCTTTGGCGATGGCGGAGAGGTCGAAATTTTCCGCGCGGCACTTACCGGCGATGATTTGTGCTTGGGATTGCGGGACGATTCCGGAGGTGGCCTCGGCGCGGGCAAGAGCGGCTTCAAAATCGAGCATGCCCTGAATGCGGGCTTCGTCGGAGAAGAGTTTATCCAGCGCGGCGTAGCGAAATAGAGGGTCGAGAAGGCTCATCGGCGGCAGTGTCTCCCCAGGTCAGCACTCAAAGAATACGGTTTCGTGTTCGCCTTGCAAACGAATATCCCACTCCAGAATGTGCAGGTCGTCCGCGAGAGGCCGTGGGATCAGAGTAGCGCGGCGGCCACCGGGGACGAGATTCAAAACATGATCTGCCGGGTTCGCTGGATCATTCGGGAAATAAAGCCGCGTAACCAAGCGGCGGAGCAAACCGCGCATGAACACGGAGATTTCGAGATGTGGCGCCTGAGGACGGCCATCGGGGCCGGGAACGCTGCCAGGCTTGATGGTGATGAAGGAGAATTCGCCTCGATCGTTGGTAGGGACGCGGCCGAAACCAGAAAATCCATGAGCGGGTGATTTTTCCTCAGAATTAACCGGCGGAGCATATTTGCCGTGAGCATCGGCTTGCCAAATTTCTAGACAAGCGTCAGGAACGGGCTGACCTTCGCCATCGAGGATGCGTCCGCGAATGGTGACACGCTCGCCGCCAGATGCGCCGGGTGCGAGATCGCAGCGATTCAGCCAGGCGAGGCCAATGCTGAAATACGGGCCGACGGTTTGCGAAGGTGTGGTTTCTCCGCTCATATCATCGCTCCATGGGAGTGGCATTGCGGCCACGCAGCACAATATCAAAGCGGAAGCCGAGTGCAATCTCCGGTGTAGTTGTCGCCCAGTCGAAGATCGAGATGAGGCGCTTGCGCGCGGATTCGACCGGCACGCTGTTGTAAATCGGGTCGAATTCGAGAAGGGGATCGCCGGGAAAATACATTTGCGTGACGAGGCGTGTGGCGAACGCGGGACCAAACACGGAGAAGTGAATGTGCCGGGGGCGCCACGCATTGTAATGATTGCGCCACGGATACGCGCCGGGGCGAATGGTGACGAAACGGTAGCGGCCCTCTTCGTCGGTAAGGGTTTGCCCCATGCCGGTGAAATTGGGATCGAGCGGAGCATCGTACTGATCCACCTTGTGCAGATAACGTCCGGCGGCGTTGGCTTGCCAAATTTCCACCAGCGAATGAACAACTGGGCGGCCATCTTCATCCATGAGGCGGCCGCTGACGACGATGCGCTCGCCGAGAGGCTCGCCTTTATGCTGGCGGGTGAGATCGAAGCCCTTGGGCGGAACGACTTCTTTGGAAAAGAATGGGCCGGTAGTTTCAGAAAGGCTGTGAGGGAGTTGGATCAAGGGTTGCGTGGGAGCGCGTTTGATCGAGGAAACGTAGGGCGGATGCAAAAGCTCCGGCTGGGTACCGGGGGCGGGCCTGCGATATCGCAGCATCGGCATCACGCTCCGTTTTCTTCAGACACGTTCCAGAATCACGGCAATGCCCTGGCCGACACCGATGCACATGGTGCAGAGGGCATAGCGGCCATTGGTGCGCAGCAATTGGTACAGCGCAGTGGTCACCAGACGCCCACCGCTGGCGCCCAGGGGATGGCCGATGGCGATTGCTCCGCCATTGGGGTTGACGTGCGCGGCATCGTCAGAGAGGCCCAGTTCGCGAAGCACCGCGAGAGCTTGGGCGGCGAAAGCTTCGTTCAATTCGATCACGTCCATTTGCGAGAGATTGAGATTAGCCTTCACGAGAACTTTGCGCGTCGCAGGAACGGGCCCCATACCCATGATGCGCGGGGCGACACCGGAGGCCGCCGCGGCAATCACGCGGGCTTTGGGTGTAAGGCCGTGGCGCTTGATCGCGTCCTCGGAGGCCAACAGGAGAGCACAGGCGCCATCGTTCACGCCGGAGGCGTTGCCGGCAGTGACGGTGCCGTCGGGCTTCACAACACCCTTCAGTTTCGCGAGGGCTTCGAGGGTCGTGTCCGGGCGGGGATGCTCGTCAACGCTGACAAGCACTGGGTCACCCTTCTTTTGCGGGACGGGGACGGCGACGATCTCTTCCGCAAGGCGGCCAGCTTTCATCGCCGCGCTGGTGCGTTGCTGGCTGCGAAACGCAAAAGCATCCTGGTCGGCACGCGCAACATGATATTCCTCGGCTACAATTTCGGCGGTTTCCGGCATAGCGTCGGTGCCAAACTTGGCTTTCATGGCGGGATTCACGAAGCGCCAACCGATGGTGGTGTCTTCGATTTTCATGTTGCGGGAAAAGGCGGCATCGGCCTTGCCCATCACAAACGGGGCGCGAGACATGCTTTCCACGCCGCCCGCAAGAATAAGATCAACTTCACCGCTCTTGATGCCGCGCGAAGCAACGGCGACGGCGTCCATGCTGGAGCCGCAAAGACGATTCACGGTGGTGCCGGAAATTTCCTTGGGAAGACCGGCGAGAAGAAGAGCCATGCGCGCGACGTTGCGATTATCTTCCCCCGCTTGATTGGCGCAGCCGTAGACGACGTCATCCAGCAAGCTCCAGTCGACCTTGGGATTTCGTTCGACCAGGGATTTGATGGAAATGGCGGCAAGGTCATCGGTTCTTACGGTTGCAAGCGCGCCGCCGTATCTTCCGATGGGCGTGCGAATGGCGTCACAAATGAAGGCAAAGCTCATGGTTTTTGCGGTCTTTCCTCGTTCCCAGTCTACCGTAAACGCGCACCGGTTGACCAAATCCGGTGCTTCTTCCGGGGGCGTGCGTTAGACTCGCTTGGACCACGTCAGCCGCTGAGGATGGAAGCACACCATGCTCATAAATCGCAAAGAAATCCAGATCGAATGGGGCGACTGCGACCCCTTCGGAATTGTCTTTTTCCCCCGCTATTTCGAGTATTTCGACGCTTGCACCAATGCGCTCTTCCTTCGAGCGCTGGGCTTGCCGAAGGCAGAGATGTTGCGGCAGTTCCAGATTGCGGGGATTCCACTGGTCCAGGCGAGCGCGAATTTTTTCGCACCATCCTCGTTTGGAGATGTTGTCAGTGTGGAATCCTGCGTGACGCAGTGGGGGAAGAGCAGCTTCACTGTGCAGCACCGGCTCTTGCGCGGACAGACCCTGGCGGTGGAAGGGTTTGAAAAACGTGTGTGGACGGTGCGGCCGGGGGGCGATCCATCCAAGACGGCGAGCCAACCGATTCCCCCGGAAGTCATCGAAAAATTCTCGTAGAGTGACAAGAGGCTGTTCCGTTTACGGCAACGATTCGCACGCAAGTCGGGATCATCGGCGCGGGGCCGGCAGGCTTGACGCTGGCGCATCTGCTGCACCTCCAGGGGATCGAATCCGTTGTTCTGGAAAGCCACACGCGCGAGTACATCGAGAACCGTGTGCGTGCCGGCGTGCTGGAACAGGGAACCGCGGAGTTATTGCGCGAATCCGGCGTGGGCGAGCGGATGGACCGCGAGGGGCTTCAGCACAACGGGATTGAGCTGCGCTTTGGCGGCGCGGGACATCGCATCGATTTCAAGGAACTCACCGGGGAATCCATCACTATTTATGCGCAGCAGGAAGTGATCAAGGACCTGATCGCCGCGCGGCTTGGTTATGGCGCGCCGATTTGTTTTGAGGCGGAAGCGCTGCGGGTTGCGGACGTGCACGCACAGCCGAGGATCTTCTACCGGCAACGCGGCGTCGAACATGTGGTGGCTTGCGATTTCATCGCGGGATGCGATGGCTTCCATGGAATCTGCCGCCCAGCAATCCCCGCGGATCGCTTGCAGATTCAAGAGCGGCAATATCCTTTCGCGTGGCTGGGGATATTGGCGAGAGTGCCGCCCGCCTCCGACGAATTGATTTATACCTATCATGAACGCGGCTTTGCGCTGATGAGCATGCGCTCGCCCGAAGTATCGAGGCTGTACCTGCAGTGCGCTCCGGAAGAGGACATCCAGAACTGGCCGGATGACCGTATTTGGGAGGAACTGCGAACGCGCATGGCCACGCGTGAGGGTTTTGCGCTGAACGACGGGCCGATCTTTCAGAAGAGCATCACACCGATGCGGGGTTTTGCGGCGGAACCGATGCAGTACGAAAGACTGTTTTTGCTGGGCGATGCAGCGCACATCGTACCGCCGACGGGAGCAAAGGGGCTCAATCTGGCCATAGCGGATGTGCGGGTGATGACGCGCGGGCTGGTGGACATCTACAAAAATGGAAAGCGGGACGGATTGGCGAACTACACGGAGCGGTGCCTCAAGCGCGTCTGGAAAGTGCAGCGATTCTCAGCGTGGATGACGGCGATGCTGCACCGGTTTGAGAATGAGGGCGCCTTTTCCCACAACATCCACCTCGCGGAACTTGATTACGTGACGACTTCGCGGGCTGCTTCCACCGCACTGGCCGAAAACTATGTAGGCTTGCCATTCGATACGCCGGGGCTGTTCTAGCCTTTCGCGGCAGGTTCCGAATATTCGCCGCGCGGGATTTTCCAAACATACTCTCCAGTATTCAAGTCAATAGCGCTGAACGTGACACGGGGATTTGCCCCAAGCGCGCCCGGGGGGAGGAAAGACGTGATGCAAACTCCCAAGGAGAAAAGTTCTGTGTGAGGAAGTCTTAATGAAAGAAAAGAAGTGAGATGTGCCGAATTGGAGAGTTGCTGCCGAGTTGAACGAAATTTGTACCCGGTAGCATATGGGGAGATAGAACCGTGTGGAACGGAATCGGAAGCAACTGCGCCGCCAGAGCCGTGAGGCTGAACAAAAAGAGAGGGATGGCGAATTGAGAACGGCCGAAAGTGCCGATAGAAGAAAGTGTTGGAAGAAAAGTGTGCTGGAACGCCGCTTGCTCGGTAAGACCAGTTGCACACCTCTGCGCGTGGGCTAGCCGAGCGTAACGCTAGAGGACTCGACGTTTGCGCAGCCTGAAGTGAGAAACGCTGTGTCCTTCCAAGAAGTGATTCAAATTGGGGCGCAGCCGCCTGGCCCGTAATCTTTCGAGCGCTGGCCGCAGAGCCTTTCTTGACAGCCTTGCTCCCAGCCCCCAAACTCGATGCATCCCCTTCCAGAAAGTTCGTTTGTGTGAACCATCATGCGCCTTCTTGTCGCTGAGGCTGATTTGTCTCTGGCGGAGCTTCTTCAGTCCCGGTTTCAGCAGGAACACTTCACCGTGCAAGTCGCTTCCGCAAGCAATCAGATTTCCGAATTATCGGAGAAGTCTCCCATTGATCTCATAATCCTGGACCTGAATCTCCCTGGAATCCCGGGGCTGGAGTTTCTTCACACCATTCACCGCCGCTGGCCGGAGGCGCCCGTGATTCTTGTTTCCCAGGCTACTTCGGTGGAAGAGCGCGTTCGCGGCCTCAATGCCGGCGCCGACGACTTCCTCGTTAAGCCGTTCGCCGTTGCGGAACTTGTCGCCCGCGTGCACGCCGTGCTCCGGCGCCGCAATCGTCCCGTTACGGACACTTTCCGCTTCGAGGATCTCGAGGTGAATCGTGTCTCTCACAAAGTCAGCCGCAATGGACGTGCCATTGAGCTGAGTCCCAAGGAATATGCGCTCCTGGAATATCTTCTCCGCCATTCCGGCCGCCCTGTCTCGCGCAATTCCATCATCGAAGAAGTTTGGTGCATGCACTCCGATTCCATTACGAACGTCGTCGATGTCTACATCAATTACCTGCGCAAGAAAATTGACGCGGGCTCCGATCGCCCGCTCATTCGCACCATTCGCGGTGTTGGCTATCAAATTGGTGGAAATCACCTGCCCAAATAGTCTCGCCCCCCAGCAGCCTCACCCAAAGAAAATGGGCGCCCCAGCTTGGCCGGGACGCCCAATGAAGCAGAAGGGAACTCGGTTTTTCTAGCGCATCCCCGGGCTGTTCCCGGCGTTCGCGGACCGCGCATTCGGATCCAGACTCAGCATGCCCTCGGTGGCCGAAACCGCCACCAACGAGCCGTCACGCCGCGTCCGAATCACGGGGAAGTAACCTTGCGACAGCGGATCGTCCAGGTGCTGCCAGGATTTTCCGCCGTCGAATGACGCCAGCAGGCCCTGCTTCTGCAGTGACACCACCAACGCTTTCTCCGTCCCCGCCACCGACTGGAAGGACAATTCACGAACGTCCGAGCGGTTCCAGGTGCGCCCGGCATCGCGCGAGCCATACAAGCCCATGTTCGACGTGATGAAGAGCGTGCTGTCATCCACGCGGTGAAGTTTCAGGTTACCCGCCGCGGCAAACGCGAGTTCCTTGGCATCCCAAGTCTCGCCCTTGTCGCTCGAGTACAGCAGATTCCGTTCGACGATCGCCCAGACCTGAATGCCATCGGCGGCAACTTCCACTGATTGCGCCGGCTGGCGCGCCAGCGGATCCTTGCTGGCCGGCTTCCACGTTGCACCATGGTCCTTGGAGACGAGCACGCCGCCGGCCGTCGCTGCGTACCAGGCATCCCTGCCGAACGCCATGCCATTCACCAGAAAAGCTGTCAGTTGAGGGGCAGCATTCTTCGGTGCCGCTGCCTTAGGAGTCACGCCCTTCTTGCCCTTGGTCGTTTTTACGGCCGGAGCAGAAGTTGTATCCGGCACGTACAGCCCCGCACGCACCCACTTGTGAGCTGCGTCGTCATACTTCATCCATCCGCCGTTGGTCAATGCCGCCCACCAACCGGTAGGTGCAGCATAGACGTGACGCACTTCCGTGCGCTTTAGCCCAGGCCCGAGCGTTGTCCAGGAGTTGCCGCCGTCCTTGGTCGCCAGGAACGCATCGTTATCAAACGTCAGCACTACCAAGGCGCGTTCCGGATGATCGCGGTCCAACGCCACATCCGAAATGTGCTGGTGCTGGAAGCCGTTGTTCGCCGAAGTGAAAGACGCACCGCCGTCCGTGCTGATCTCGACGCCTTCGCGCTCCGTTCCAATGATAATTTTCTGCGGGTTCTTCTGGTCAATGATCAGTGCGTTGATGATCCAGTCGCCCGGGGTCACACGTTTGAAATCCTTGTCATTCACGGTCTTCCAGAGACCGCTGGTCGTCCCCGCGTACAGAATGCTTGCATTCGTGGGGTCCATGCGGATCAACTGCGTACGGCGGAACACCGAAGGAATGCCCTGATATTTCACCCACTGCTGCCCGCCATTCATGCTGTGATAGATCCCCGAACACGCCGTGGCATGCACGCTTTCCACATTCGCGGGATCGACGATGATGCTCATCACATCGGAGTCATCGATCATGCCCTTCACCACCGGAAACCAGTCTTTGCCGCCATTCGTGGTCTTCCAAGGCAGGTGATAAGTTCCAGCATAGATGACGTTGGTATCCTTCGGATCGAAGGCCACCGAATCAAAATTCCGCAGGTCCGAATGATTGACAGGGGTAATACGTTCCCAGGTGGCGCCTTCGTCGCTCGAGCGGTACACGCCGCTGAGCGCGCCGGCCAGCAACAGCTTCGGATCCGTCGGCGCTTGCGCCAGCGCTCTCACGGTCTCGTGCGCCAGTCCAATAATGTTCCAGGAATGCCCGCCGTCGCCGCTGCGGTACACGCCGCCGCCGCCCGAATACAGCGTCCAGGTGCTCGCGTAGAGTCGTTTCGCATCGCGCGGGTCCACGATGATGTGCGTAATTACGTCATCTTGCCCGGTGCCGATGCGGCTCAGTAGTTGCCAGTGCGCGCCCTCGTCGCTCGACGTGAACACGTGACCGTCCGCTGTTCCCAGATAAAGGTTGTCGATGTTATTTGGATCCGCAGCGAGTGAAATGACCGTTCCGCCGGGAGGCCCCACTTGCCTCCAAGTCTGCGCCTTCGCAGGAACGGCGAAAATCAGCGTAAGCGTGGCTAACCCCAAAAGCACACGTTTCATTTGCATGCGATTCTCCCAGAGCGCCGGTGCGCCCACAAGAGGTTAGTGTAGGCAAGAAGTTCGGAGAGGCATGCTGGCCTAAGGTACAGATTCCGGGCAAGATGTTTATAGTACTAGGACTTCCTGGCCCAACTGGGCCTACTTACTCCTCTCCTCAGCACCTGTGGCAACTTAATTCCACCTTTGGGGTTTGTACCCCATGGAGACCCACTGAGCGTCATAATTACATACGGGTTTCCGGGACCCATCTGCCAATTTTGGGTTCCTTATCAGGGGAGAAAGTTATGAAGGCCAACCTTACCGCCAAGAGCACCATTGCATTCCTGTTGTGTCTGGCCGCTTCCTTGTTTTTGTTGTCGCCCGACGTCAAGGCGCAAGGTCCGGAGAACAATGCCACGGTCACTTCAGGCGATGTCGGGCCAAGCGCCGATGACACTCAGGATCCTCCATCACGCGTTGCCCGCATCAGTTTCACAGATGGTTCTGTCTCGCTGCAGCCCGGCGGGACCGGCGATTGGGGCACTGCCACCAAGAATCGCCCCATGACCATCGGCGATAAACTCTGGGTGGATCAAAACTCCCGCGCGGAATTGCAAGCAGGACAAGCTGCCCTCCATCTAGGCAGCATGACCGCGATCTCTTTCCTGAATCTCGATCAGAACATCACCCAAATACGCCTCGCCGAAGGCAAGCTCAACTTCCGCGTACGTGAAATCCTTCAGGGCGATAACTACGAGGTGGACACGCCCAATCTTGCCTTTACCGTTCGCGAGGCAGGCGACTTCCGCATCGACGTCAACGAGAACGGCGACTATACCAGCGTTACCGCGATCCGCGGCCAGGGTGAAATTGCCGCTGGCGGGCAGACCTATCCCGTTCACGCCGGTGAGCGCGCCGATATCACGGGTGCGGATAACAACATAAAATTCTCGACTGCCGCTGCAGCAGGGCCCGATGATATGGATCGCTGGGCACAGGATCGTGACCTGAAGGAAGACAACTCCCCTTCGGCCCAGCATGTATCCCGCGACACGGTCGGCTACAGCGACCTGGACGATAATGGCACCTGGAGCGAACAGCCCGACTACGGCTCGGTCTGGACACCTAACAATGTCGATCCCGAGTGGGCACCTTACAGCAATGGCTACTGGAACTATGTTGGCCCATGGGGCTGGACTTGGATCGGCTATGAGCCTTGGGGTTTTGCTCCGTTCCACTATGGCCGCTGGAACCGGTTCGGCGGTTCCTGGGGTTGGTGCCCCGGCTCGATGTATGGGCGGCCCTTTTATGGTCCGGCCTTTGTCGGGTTCCTCGGCGGCGGGTTCGGCTTTGGGTTTGGGTTTGGCGGCGGTTATGGTTGGTTCCCCCTGGGCTGGGGTGAGCCGTTCCGTCCCTGGTATCACGCTGGCGGCAACTACTGGCGCAACGTGAATATCCACAACACCTTCATGCGCAATGCCAACGTGAACAACTTCCGCAACTTTAGCAACTATCGCTATGCGCACAATGTGAATGCGGTCACCACCGCCTCACACAGCGCCTTCGTGAATGGCCAGGCCATCAATCGCGGCGCAACGCATCTCTCGGCATCTGCTCTTAGTGGCGCCCGAGTGACCAACGGCATCAATGCATCTCCCACCCGCGCAAGTTACCTGGGCGCTTCCAGTTCCCATGGCCGCGTCGCCACACCTTCTGCCAGTGTGCAGAATCGCAGCGTGATGGCACGCACCGCTCCTGCGGCATCTGCTTCTCATCTGCCCGCGCGCACCATGAACAGTTCGGCTCTCAGGCCGGGCAACTCCACAGCGGCCAGCACAGCGCGGTCCGCAGGCACTTCGTCAGGATTGAGCACTAACCGTCAGTCGCAGCTCTCCGCCAATCATCCGCCCTCTGCCGGTTCGCAGGGTTCCAGGCCGTCGGCTTCGGTGAATTCATCGGCCCGCTCAAACACTTCCTCGCGCGCTTGGAGCGCGCAGGGCAACTCAACCGACTCAGGCCGGGCCCCACAAGGTTTCGGCAGCACGAATCGGCCCGCGAATTCCGTGTCGGCGGCGGCTCGCCCGAACTCCAACAACCGTCCACCCTGGGCTGGCTCTGGCGCGGCCCCCAATTCGGCCTCCCGGAACTCCGCGAATCGTCCGCCCAGCGCGATGAACGGCAACCGTGGCTACTCTGCGCCACGCTCCAACGCCGCTCCGCGAAGCTACGCGCCTCCACACGGTTCTTCGGCGCCGCATAGCTCCTCTGCTCCGCACTCTTCCGGTGGCAGCAGTTCTCATGGCGGTGGCGGCAGCAGCTCACATGGTGGCGGCGGGGGCGGATCCCACGGCGGCCATCGCTGAGTGGGATTGTCTTAATCCGTCGAAGCTCCGTTACCTCTTCTCAAAGAAAGGCCCGTGCCGGGATACTGGACGGGCCTTCCGTATTTCTGCTCCTCCGGCGACTTGTACTTTTCGCATCCCCACTGCGTGCTCCTGCAACTCCCTGAGACCTGACCGTGTTACACATAGTAGCGTCAGAAAGTCTGGGACGTGACACTGCGCGCAGCTAGAAAGGCCGCGAAGCATCTGATCACGAAACCGGCACCAGCCCGTCGCTCCTCCACGGTCCATCCTCACGCGGAGGGTTCTGGCATCAGGTTAATGAGGGTGGCAAGCGCTCCAGGAGAGAAGAAAGCACCATGAAAACACGCTCACTTTATTGCCTCACGCTGTTTACTTTGATTCTCGGAGTAGCGTTAGCTGTTCCGACGCGTGCGGCCGCCGACGATGACGATCCGCCGGGCCGCGTCGCGCGTCTTAGCGTTACTCAAGGCCAGGTCTCCTTTAGTCCTGCTGGAACCGATGACTGGGTTTCTGCTGTCACGAATCGCCCCATCACCACAGGCGACAAGTTCTGGACCGATAAGGACGCTCGCGCCGAGTTGCACGTCGATTCCGCTGCCTTTCGCCTTGCCGGCGAAACCGGCTTCTCTTTCCTCAATCTGAATGACCAGACCATTCAGGTTCGCATTACCGAGGGCACCGTCAGCATCCGTGTGCGGCGCTTGGGGGACGGTGAAAACATCGAAGTCGACACACCCAATCTTGCCCTCTCCATTCTTCGTCCTGGCCGCTACCGCATCAATGTCAACGAAGCCGGCGACACCACTATCGTCAGCGTTCGCGATGGGGAAGGAGAAGTCAACGGCGGTGGCTCCGCTTACACCGTCCACCCGGGCGAGCAAGGCTCCTTTTCCGGCACGGACACTCTCGATGCGGACATCGAGGGCGTTGCCGATGCGGATGATTTCGATAACTGGTGCGATGAGCGCGATCTCCACGAAGACCACGTCGTTGCTCCCCGCTACGTCTCCGACGATGTCATCGGCTACGAAGATTTGGACGACAACGGCGGCTGGCGCCCGGTTCCCGACTACGGCACCGTTTGGTTTCCACATGTGACCATCGTCGGCTGGGCCCCCTATCGCTACGGCCACTGGGCTTACATCTCTCCTTGGGGCTGGACTTGGGTTGATGATGCGTCCTGGGGCTTTGCTCCCTTCCATTATGGCCGTTGGGTTTTTGTGGCAGGCGCCTGGGGTTGGGTACCCGCGCCGCCGCGTGTCGTCGGTATTGCTTATGTCCGCCCGGTTTACGCTCCCGCTCTTGTCGCTTGGGTCGGGGGACCCCACTTTGGTGTCGGCGTTGGCGGTGGTATCGGTGTCGGCGGCTTTGCTGCTGGTGTGAACGTAGGCTGGTTCCCGCTGGGCCCGCGTGAAGTCTTCGTGCCCTCCTATGCCGTCAGCCGCGCATACGTGAACAGAGTGAACATCTCAAACACAACCATGAATGAGACCGTGGTCAACAACTACTACAACACGACCGTCGTCAACAGGAACGTCAACGTCAACAACAACGTGAGATATGTGAACCAGGGCGTTCCGGGTGCCGTCACTGCCACATCGCCACGCGCGTTCACCTCTGCCCAGCCCGTTTCGCGCAATCTCGTTGCCGTTGACCAAAGGGAAGTGGCTTCCGCCCCCGTGGGTTTCTCTGCTCCCTCCGTGGCGCCACCCAAGCAGGCCGTGATGGGTTCGGGTGCAGCGACAAACGTGCGCCCGCCCGCTGCTCTCGCGGGCCGCTCGGTTGTGGCTAAGACCACTCCTCCTCCGCCTCCGCCTTCTTTTGAAAAGCAGCAGGCTGCCATTCAAGCGAATCATGGACAGCCCATCTCGATGGCACAATCGCGGCAGATTCAGCCGGCGCGTACCACCGCAACCGTGGCGCCCGTCAAGATCGCTCCGCCGTCCACCCCGGCCACACCTCGCGTGAATGCGCTTCAGGGACAGAACAATCCCAACCGCCCGTCCAATGCCGCTGGCGCGCAAACCAATCAAGCCGGGAAGCCAGCCAACACCCGCGCCTACAACGATCGGCCGCCCGCCTCGCGGCCCGCTACTGTCGAGAATTCTGAACTCGAACAGAAGCACCAGCAGGAACTTGAGCAGCTTCATCAGAAGCAGGACCAGGAACGCCAGCAGCTCGAGCAGCAGCAGTACCAGGCGCAGCAGAAGCTCCAGCAGCAGAATGTCGACGCCAGCAAACAGCAGGAGCTAAACCAGCAACATCAACAGCAGTTGGAGCAGTTGGCGCAGAAGCATAGTGAGGAGAAGCAAAAGCTGAATCAAAAGCAGAAGGCTGAGCATGCCAAGGCAGCCTCGTCATCGAAGTCCAAAAACGACGATAAGTCGCATCACTGACGCTTCTCTTCACCAATCCATTCTTCTACCGGGGCGCATTCATTTGCGCCCCGTTTTGTTGCTGCTACCCATCTCATGCCTGGCGCTCGTCAGGGCACGGCTTCACATGCTGTTGTTTGAGTATTTCTCTTTAGGAGGCCGGGGCTTCAGCCCCGGCGCAAAGCCCCTGGCGCGCGTGGGCTTTAGCCCCTCTTCTCCCACACCATCCACCACCCCAAATCTGTCATTTCGACCGGAGGGACGGCGCTTTTTGCCGGCCCGCAGTGGAGATACGGTTCTCCATCGCACGTTTTTTGTGCGATGAAATCCCTCTTCAACTTCGGATTTCAGGCTTAGCGTTCCGAGCTTCCAAAGGGCTGCGCGGATTCCGCCGAATCGCCCTGCTCTTTCCGGTGACTCTTCACTTCGCGCAACGCGTAGATCGCTTTGTTCTGTGATTCGTAATAGGTGCGGGAACTGATCTCTCCCAGCAGGCCCATGGAGATGAACTGAATCCCGCTGACAAACAGGGCAATCGCCAGCAGCAGCAGCGGCCCGTGCTGCGTCATGATGTTCTCGTTGAAGAAAATCTTCTTCACGACCAGGACGGATCCGAGGATGAATCCTGAGCCCGTCCCCGCCAACCCCAGCATCCCAAAAAACTGCAGCGGCCGCGTCGAATAATCCAGCAGGAATTTCACCATGATCAAGTCAAAAAAGACGCGGATGCTCCGCCCTATCCCGTAGTTCGACCGCCCGCTCTTGCGCTGCGGATTGGATATCGGCACTTCCGTGATGCGCGCGCCCGACGAACTCGCCAGCGCAGGTATAAACCGGTGGAGTTCCCCATAGAGCTGGATTTCCTGCAAAATCTCGCGGCGGTAGGCCTTGAATGTCGTGCCGAAATCGTGCAGCTCGATTCCGGAAAGTTTGGCCATCAACCAGTTCGCGATGCGGCTCGGCACTTGCCGCGTCAGCCAGTGGTCGTTGCGGGAGCGCCTCCAGCCGCTGACCAGGTCGTAGCCTTCCTCAATTTTCTCCAGGAATCGCGGAATCTCCGCGGGATCGTGTTGCTGGTCTCCGTCCATGGAGATCACGATGTCGCCCCGCGCAAAATCGAATCCCGCCTTCAGCGCCGGCGTTTGTCCAAAGTTGCGCCGCAGCCGCACCACATTCACGCGCCGGTCGTGCTCGTAAATCTCCGAGAGCACCTTGTACGAGCTATCATTGCTTCCATCATCCACAAACACCATCTCGTACGGCTCGCCGATCGAATCCATCACATCCGTCAGCTTCATGTACAAATCCGGAATGTTTTCCTGTTCGTTGTAGAACGGAACCACAATCGAGTAGCGGATCGGCGACTCAATTCCCATAAGGCTGTTTCTTTGCCTTTCTCAAATGACTTGCCCGGCGCCCCTCACGCCGTGCTGGCTGGAACCCTGCCTTCTGTCAGGCTCAGCTTTATCCCAGCGCACCGCTAAAACCGTAGTTTATCAGGCGTATCCCTCGCTTGGCGACAATTTTTCTGATCTGTGGGTCGGTCAGAATGTCCAGCTCGGTCTTCCTCGAATCCTGCAGCCGGGTGGCGGTTTTCCGCAGCTCCTCGTCCGCATAGCCCGGGTGGCACATCAGTTCCGTCGTGCCCTCCGGCAAACTCTCCAAAAACTCTTCGACCCCTTCGCGGGTCAATTCGCCCGTCTGTGCGATCCCGCAGAAGTAGTCGCTCGTGGCGACCCCTTCGCGGTTTGCCAATCCCCGGGCATCCCGCGCCAGCAGCTTCAGCCCGCGCGCCTGTATCCCCTGTTTCAAAACCACGCTCGCGTTGTGTGATGCCCCTGCCGATAACGCCGAGCGCAAGCTCGATTCCTCATGCGCCACGCGAATTGCCCTGATCCCATGCTTCTTTGCCAGGCGCAACGCCAGTTCAAATAGCCCCGGCAGCATTTGCACGTGCTTGTGCCCGTCCAGGTGTGTGGGAGAAATCCCGGCCTCTCGAATCTTCCGGATCTGTGCGTTCCATTCCCGCTCGATTTCATCCAATCGCAAGCCGCGGCGCGCAATTATCAGCAACAAGCCTTCTGGCCCGGCATCGAGCTCGCCCGCGCTGTTCAAAAGCCCCGGCACTTGATCAGCAGGAGCGGCTGGCGGGCCATCGCTCAGGTTCAGATGCACGCCAATTCCCAGTTCCGGATTATTTCGTGCCGCCGCAATCCCGGAGTCGAACGCCCGCCCGTTGGCCAGCAGCGTTGTGCTGGTCACCAGACCCTTGCGGTGGGCCTCCACGATCCCCCGGTTCACCCCTTCCGTCCATCCCAGGTCATCCGCATTGACGATCAGATTCCGCACTTTTGCCTTTCGTTTACCCTGAACCTCGCAGGGCCTGTCCCAAGGGTCAAAGCGCCTGTCCTTTCGGACAGCTACTCTTACGCTTCCGTACCATTGACCCTTCTTTCTTGTAACTCTAGCATGATCAACAAGACAGTTTGTGGAACAGCGTTGCTCTCGGTCGCGCTGCGGCTTTTGCTTCGTCGCGACCTGCGCTTGTTCCATGCGGCTTTCATCGCAGCAGGCCAGCACGCTCTGTTTCTCCGCTGGCTCTCGAGGCCATGATGCATGTCAAGTTGCAGGAATTGAAACAGGTAGGAATACGCTACGGCGAAAAGCGGCGTGGACGCCGCATGAACTCCCGCGTCCCCATCCGCCTGGAGTGGGATGCTTCCGCTGGCAATCGCCAGCGCATCGAGGCCTTTACCCGGGTCGTGAATCCTTACGGTTGCATGGTCATGATTTCGGAGTCGCTTGAGCTGGATCATCGCCTGGCCCTCACCAACGTCGCTACCGGCGCCAGCAACGCCGCCGTGATTGTCTGGAAAGGGAATCAACAACCCGACGGCTGGGAATACGGCATCGAGCTCGTTGCGCCGGACATGGACTTCTGGGGGTTGGAGCTGTGACGCATTTGCCAAAATCGACGCCGCCCGCGGCCGCTGCTGCCGCCCCGAACGTCAAGCGCAGCGCCAACGGGGTGCGCCTGCAAACCAATGAAGAACGCCGCCGCGCTCAGCGTGTGCACCTCAGGATGCCCGTCGTCGTGTATATCGAGGGCAAAGCCAATCCCATTCACGGCACCACGCACACCGTCAGCGCCAGCGGGGCGATGATTATTCTGCCCCAAGGCCTGCCCACCGGCACCAAAATTTCCATCGAGAATCCCAAGACCCAGAAAAAGGTGGAAGCCCACGTGGTGCGCCCCCCTGTAATGAACGCCGAAGGCTCCCTCGTTCCCATCGAGTTCACCACGCCTTCCCCGCAATTCTGGAATGTCTTCTTCCCGCCCAACCCCAACAACTGACGCCTCCGACATTCGCGCAGGGCATCCCGTAGCCCAAACAAAAGAAGGGCGCGCCATTTGCCTGGCGCGCCCTTCTTCAACTCGATGATATGCGTTGTCTGGTTGACCACCTGCTCCGACTCACGTCGGGGAGTGGCTTTTCTCTTCTCGTGCCATGGCGAGCGATCCGACCTGGCTCACTGCACCGTAATCTGTACAGTTCCGGACGAGGACGAATAGTTTGTGTCGCCCGGATAACTTGCCGTGATCGTCCTCGTGGTTCCACCACCGCCACCGCTGCTGCTTCCTCCGCCGCAGCCGGCAATGCCCACAACCAGCAGCGCGAACGCCACCAGTCCGGCATACGCATAGGCGCGTCGCCGCCCCTCCGGCATCCAGCGGAAGCCCAGCGCGAACAGCAGCAGGCCCACCAGCGCCATAATCACCGGCATCACCGGCAGACCCGGCCCCTTAGGCCCGCCCACCGGCGGCGGGTACAGCCCCGAAATCGCCGTCGACAGCGTCGCCGTGCAATAGGCAGGCGTGCCTGTGCTGACCGAGTAAGCCGTGGGCACGCAGTTCGCGGAACCCAGGCTGGCGCTTCCGTTCGTGAAGGAAACCGTGCCCGTCGGCCCGGCGCCGTTGCTGTTCGTCTGCACCTGCGCCGTCAACGTTACCGTCGCCCCCGACGTGACCGGGGACGGGCCACCAACTAGCGTTTGCGTCGTCGCCTTCGTAATCGTCACGGACAGCGTGTTGCTAGTGCTCCCCTGAAAGTTGGTATCACCAGAGGTAAACTGCGCCACGAGGCTGTGGCTTCCCCCAGGCAACTGGATGGGCTGGTCCTCTGCGATACTCTGATTGTTCAGTTTTGCGATGTTTGTCGCATTGAGTGTACCCGCAATGGGCCAATCATCTAGCGCGTTGTTGTTATCCGTCAAAGCGACTGTGCCCGTGGGGCAAGGGGTGGCCGGTGTCGTGGCCGTGCCGCCGGTCAGGCAGCTCGTTCCGCTGGAATTTGTCACCGCAATCTGCACGATATAGCTACTGCCGTATGACACGTTCCCCGACGTGTTCAGAATCGGGTTATTATTCGCGTCAAACGTCACGAAATTCAGAGCCGTCTTGCTCGTCTGATTTGCCCCGCTCACGGCCAGGGCGAGGGGTGGTGTGGACGTGCTCGCGCCATGAGTTACATCTCCACCATAGTAGCCCTCAATGTATGCCGTGCCAGGAGGCAGTAGGTTTGTACTCACCGTAACGCTCCCCCCTGACAGCGTAAATGGTCCCGCAGTGTTCGCTGCAACCGACCCGAGAATCGTGCTTCCATTACTAGCCAGCGCGGTCAGGGAAACATTTCCTGCCGCCCCCGCCGGCGTGACAGTAATCGGTATGCTGAAACTCTGACCCGAGGTGAGGGTTGCGGGGCTTGGAGCACCTAGCGTCGTAGTTGTTGGCGTACGAACTGCCGTGCTCCAATTGGTGAGCAGGTTGGCCACGTTGATCGAACCTAGCCCCGTCGCCAGGTCGTACCCAGTCTCGGACTGGAACGCAGGACTCCCGTGGTCCGCGCTCACGCCAGAAATAATGAGTCCATAACCGCTGCCTGGATTGCTGCAGTTCGGCGACCCTGCGACGCAGGCAATGGAGTTGTTTCCCGTGGTGATGTCGAAGAACACGCATGTCGCCGGAATTGTCTCTGTCGTCGGATTTGTGAACAAACTCGACTTACAGGTCGAGTAGGTCTCCTTTGTTGCCGCCAGAGCGTATAGCACGTAGTTCGCGTTTCCCTGACGTCCCCCCGTCTGCTGGTTCACCAACGCTATGATGGCTGCAAACGATGGCGTGCCCCCGGATGTGCCGCCGACGCCGGTGAAATTATGCGTCCCGGAAGTCGGGCTCGTCGATGAGTCGCAAGGCGCGTTATTCGGATTTGCGTCCGATTCGCATATGATATAAAAGCTTGAGTTGATACCATCGCCCGCAAACAGCGAAATGTCCGGCAGATCTCGCAACGAGTCGCTCGGTGTCACACCGTTCTGAAACGCCGGTTTTGGATAACCGAGATTCGGGAAAGCACCACTTCCCGTGTTGCAAGTGATATTCCCGCTGCTGTCCGATGTCGCCGACACGCAATTACTCGGACCGCCGGCGCCAGCGCTGAGATCCGCACCGCTCGAATCCACGGTCGTGCACGTTGGAAAGTTTGCCGCGCACGTCGAGTCATCCCACGGCACCTCGGCGATATAGCCCAGTGCCGAGAGCTGGGTGGTGGCATTGTTTGTCGGGCTCCAGTAGTTGCTCAGATTATTGAGCTGATCGAAATCCGTCCCCCCGACCGCCACGTTATACGGCGTCGAGGCAGTACCGCTTACCGCTAATCCATTTGTTGCCGCGTTCTCTGTAAACGAAGAGTCACAGCCTGCTGAACCGCTGTCGCCTGCGGCGACGACGACCGTGATCCCCTCGGCCGCCGCCTGCTGCCACAGTGCGTTGTAAAATGCGTTTCCCGCGGTCAAGATGAATGGTTCGCACTCTCCATAACTCTCGCTCATTACGGGCGCCAAATTGTTGTCAATAATGTACAGCGCCGATAGGTCGACGCCACCTACGACCTGCGTCAGACTTGATTGTGTCGATTGCGACGTAACAAAAACAATATTTGCCGCAGGTGCCACCGCTCCCGCCCATTCCACGTCCAAGTCCGACTCTTCTTCATCCCCGCTGGCAAGCTGCAACCCGGGATCCGGCCCATTCACAATAATCTTCGGGTCGTTCGCGGGCAGCCCGAACATGCTCCGGAAATCCCTCACGTCCTGAATATTGATATTCGACTGCCCCACAATCGCGATACTCTGCCCGGTGCCATCTGCTCCGGCGGGAATGTTGTAAATCTTCGCGAAGTCCGCTGGCCCTACTCCATAAAACGTGCCATTCAAATCCGTATAGGTAAATAGGGGTTTCACATCTCCGGTAGCGAGGTTTCGTTGAAAACTTCCGACCCGCCGGTGCTGTGCATGTATCGGGAAATTGTGCAGCGCCACCACTCCCTTGACCACCGGGGCCAGCGCCTCTGGGATCGCCGGATCGCTCGCGTTCGCGAAGTGCTCTTCGCCCTTCACCACATACTTATGAATCTGGGTGTGAAATGCGTTGCGCACCTGCCCCACGTTTCCGCTGAACTCGATCACCGTGCGCCCCGCGGCCACTCTTGCCACCTGAAACCCTTGCCGCGTCAGCCAGTCCGTCACCGCCTGCACATCCGTGTCCGCCGGACCATACTGCTTCCCAAACAGTTCCGGGGTCAGCCAGGTGTGATAGCTTCCCGATCCCTTAGTCTGCTGCGCGTCCATCAATTGGCGCAGAGAGGCTTCCTGCGCGTCGCTGCGCTGCAGTAAAAGCAGCATGCGCGTCATTGGCTGCGAATCCGGCAGCGCTCCCTGGTCGTTCGCGGCCCGCGCTAGCGGGTGCACATTCCCCTGCAACGTCACCGTCCGCGTGTCATCCACGGCTTCCACCACGCGCGCCGGCACATTCGCTGTCTGTGCCCACGCCGCCTGTCCTGCCAGCAGCAGGGCCACGGCACACAAAATCATCCAGCTATTCGTCTTTAGAATCTTCATAATTTTCTTAAACTCCCCAGCGTCTTTTTCGCAATCTTCCCGGGCTCTTTTGGCAGGAATGGCGTGCCTCCGCCCCTTACGCAGCCACGCATCATGCTGTCTCTTTCAGATGCTCCAGGACAGGAAACGGTTTGCTCCCCTTATGCGCCGTAAGTCCCTCTTTATATAACACCTTTCCGGCTAATTTAGTTGCACCTGGAAATCGGCCGGGTGCGAAATTCCGCTGCTCGAGGCCGCCGTAATCTCCAAATTGGTCACTCCCAGCACTTCCTGGTTGATCGTCGGGGAAACCGACGGCAGCGTGTTGGCGTCGCCGAAATAGTGCGCCGCCATGGGATGAGACCCGACCGCCAGCGTATCCGTAGTAAACGTCGCGTTCCCCCCAATCACACCCACCAGGCCGCTATAGGGTTGGCCGTTATCATAGACTTGCACTTGGCCCAAGGGGTTCGCGCTGGCATTGACGGACACGATCAGGGCCAATGGCTGTTGATATGCGATCCGCAAGCTTGAGCTCGAAAGCGTCGTCGTGGTCGGCACCTTCGCGCCCCCGCCGCCCCCGCCGCCGCTCCCTCCTCCGCACCCCAGCGCCGCCAGGCTCACCAGGCAAACCGTCCAGCCGCTGGCAAAGGCCAGCCGCCGGGCGCCCTTTCTTCCATCCGTGCCCCACACCGCCAGCCCCAGTATGCCCATCCCCACCAGCAGCCCAAACGCCATCCATCCGTTCCCAATCGCTGTTCCCGCGCCCGACACAGTTCGCAAAGCCGCCCCAGCCGTCGTCGTGGTGGGAGTCAGTTGCAGTTGCGTTGTCGCCGTGGTTTGCCCCGCGGCAATCGTGACGCTCGACGAAGAAAACGAGCACGCGTATCCCGCGGGCAAAACTGTCGTCCCTGCGGGGCACGTCAAATTGATCGTTCCCGTAAAGCCGCCCGACGCCGTGATCGTCACCGTCGCCGTCCCCGCGCTGCCTGCCACAAACGCCACCGGGTTCGGCGATACGTTCACGCTGAAGTCTCCCGTCGTCATCGGTTGGCTCGTCGAGTCCGCCGCCTGCCAGTTGTTGTCCCCGCGATAGTGCGCTTTCAGGCTGTGTACTCCGGGAGCGAATGCCTTGCGTATCGCGAACACGCTGATATTCCCCGCGCCCACCGTCAGGTTCTGCGCGGTGATGAGCTGCGCGGCCCCGCCATTCAACGAATCCCAAAACTCCACCACTCCCGTGGGGTAGGCCAGGGCCACATTCCCGGGAATTCCGGCCACGCTGACGTTGACGCTGACTTCCTGATTCGCATTCGCCGCACTTGGCGCGCTCAACGTCACCACCGGCGTGCCTTTGCTCACGCTAAACGCCAGCGGCGGCGCGCTCGCCGAGGCCCCATAGTTTGCGTCCCCCGAATACTCCGCATAGAGCGTCACATTGCCCGCTTGTGGCCACGGAATGGTGATTTGCGCGGTACCGTCGTTCCCCAACGCCACCGCCGTGCTTCGCGGTCCCACTGCATCCCACAGCGTCACGGCACCCGTCACTCCACTAGCGCCTGAAGGCGTGACCGCAACGCGAAAGCTGCCTGTGCTTCCCAGTGTTGTGGGCAGGGAATTAGCCGTCAGCGTCGTCGTGCTTGTCTTCGTCCCTCCATTCGCGCTTACATTTACGGGAAAGCGCGCTTCGTTCTGGTCGCCGCTCGGCACGCTCGCATAGTTGGCGTCGCCGCTTCCATCGTAGCTGGCGCCAAACTTGTGCGTCCCCGCCGTCAGGTTGCTCACAATCATCGAAGCTTGCGCCTGCGTCCCGAAAAATCCGCCTGTCTGCAGCGGCACGGTAGTGCCAATCGGTGCGCCATTATCAGTGAACTGAATCGTACCCGTCGCTGCCTGCGTCCCAGATCCCGCTACAACCGCGTGAATCCCCACGGACTGCCCCACGGCCACGTTCGCGGAATTTGCGCCCAGCACGACATACGGCGTCCCTTTCCCGATCGTGAAGTTCGCCGGAGCAGACGCGCTTCCCGCGAAGCTGTTGTCTCCCGCATACGTTGCCGTCAACGCGTGCGTCCCCACTCCAAAGGAATATCCACCGCCATTTCCAGTGGGAATGTAGGCGCTGCCATCGGGTGTAAGCGCGTACGTGCCGATCAGCGTCGCTCCATCCTGCAATGTGACCATACCCGTCGCCTTGCCAAAGCCCGAGGCGCCCGCCACCCTCACGCGCACCGTCACCGCCGCACCGTAAGCCGCACTTCCTCCCTGCACACCGTTCATGCTGATCGTTGTAGTGCTAGGTTCCGGCTGTACATTCAACAGCAGCACCGGCGAATCGCTTGCCGCAAACGTCGCATCACCGGCGTAATGCGCGGAAAGCTTGTACTGTCCTCCTGGCAGATCGCTAACCGCAGCCGTGAACGCGCCATTCGTCAGCGGCAAGCTGTCCGCGTCGCCGTACAGGTCCGTCTTCAGCGAGACCGCTCCTGTCGGCGTACCGTTTCCGTTCGCAGGCGCCACCGCTCCGCTCACGTTCACGCTTGTGCCGTGCACGAAGCTGGCGCTCGACGCCTGCATGCTCGTTTGCGATCCCGCGAACGACGCATTCTTCCAATTGCTCGCCAGGTTCGCCGCATTCACCGAACCCAGCCCTGTCGCCATGTCGTAGCCCGCTCCGGCCGTCTGCCCGGTCAGGAAACCATTCACTCCATTCTGCGCCGAAGAACATCCCGGCGAATCGCCCGCGCAGGGCACGGCGTTGCTCCCGGCCGTCACGTCATAAAATACGCAGGAATTCTGCGCCGTAGGATTTGTCTGCTGCGAAGCGTCGCAACTTTGGTTCTGCGTCAACTGGTACAGAACGTAGTTCACCTGCCCCTGCAAAACTCCATTCTGCTGTTCCACCAGCGCCAGGATCCCCGCCATCGCCGGCGTCGCTGCCGATGTGCCGCCCACCAGCGTCAATCCCACCAGATTATTTTGCGCATCGATTTGGCACGCGGGTCCCGCCCCAACGTGGCTGGTGCAATACACAATGTTGTCGTGCCCCCACCCCGCCGCCAGCGCCACATCCGGCACATCGCGCGCGCCATCCGCGGGAACGCCCGTGCCCGTTTGCCACGGCGGTTTTGCGTACACCGTACTCGCCCCGCCGCCTCCCGCCAGCAGGCTGAAATTGCCGTTCCCATACAAGCAGTTCGTTGCGCTGGCCGCCTGCCCGGGATCGCAACTGTCGTTCCACGCCGCTTCCGGGATGTATCCGATCGCGGAGGAAAAATCGCCGGCGTCAGTCGTATTCCAATAGGTTGCTTCGTTTCCCTGATCCGCGAATTGCGTGCCGCCCACCGCAACGTTGTACGGCGTCGCCGCCGCGCCATTCACCGCGAACCCCTGGCTCGCTGGCATCCCAAAGTTCGGATTGTCGCAGCCCGCCGCGCCATTATCGCCCGCGGCCACCACCACGGTGATACCTTCGGCGGCGGCTTGCTGCCACAGCGCGTTGTAAAATGCATTGCCGGTCGGGCCCAGCGCGGCTTCGCAGCCTCCATACGTGTACGTCAGGATCGGCGCGACTTCGTTGTCAATCGCGTAGGCCGCGGCCAAATCCACGCCGCTGGTTGTGTCCGTGCTCCCCGCGATCACCACATTGATCGTCGCGCCCGGTGCAACGGCCCCGGCCCATTCCGTGTCCAACAACGCCTCTTCCGCATCCGTCGGATCGCTGAAGCCCGGGTCCGGTCCCACAACCACGATGTTTGGATCGTTTGCGCTCAGCTTGAAGATCTGTCGGAATGTCTGCACATCCGTCAATTCAAACTGCGACTGTGCGGTCACCGCTATCGCCACTCCCGCGCCGTCAATCCCGCTGCTCAGCAGCGGCTTCGTGTTGTAAATCGCCGCAAAATCTCCCGGCGCAACGTAGTACGCATTCGTCGTCCCGGCGTAAGTGAGTTGTGGCCGCAGCCCTCGATGCAGCGTCACCGGGCCGCTGCCCGTCGTGCCGGCAACAACCCGTCGCGGTGGCCGTTTCCCAAAGCTATTCAGCGACACCACTCCGCCGGAAATCTCCGCCAGCGCATTGGGAATGGCAATGTCCGTGGCATTCGCCACATACTGCTGCTCTCCCACCTTGTAGTAGTGCAGCTCCGTGTGAAACGCTTGCTCCACCTGTTGCGAAGTGCCGCTGAACTCCACCCACCTCTTGCTCTTCGCAATTTGTGCAATCGTGAACCCGCGCCCCTGCAGCCATTGCTTCACCTTCTCCACGTCCGCGTCGGCCACGCCAAACTTCGCGGCAAACTCGTTCGCGCTCAGCCAGTCGTGGTATTGCGGCGACTTGCGATTCTGCTGCTCGTCCAGCAACTGCTTCAGTTGGTTTTGCTGCTCCGCCGGCGGCCACAATACCAGTAGCATTCGCTGCATCGTTCTGCTGGACTCAACCGGCCCCACATCGTTCGCCGCCGTCGCCAGCAGCGGCTTGGTGTGCTCGATCCGCACGTAGTCCGCGTCATCAATGGCTTGTGATAGCTGTTCGCGAACCTGCGCATTCGCCGGCGAGCCTAATAGGTTGATTGCGATGATCAGAACGAAGAGCGCAAGACCCTGCCTGAGAGAGCACAACTTGACCCACCTTAACGGACCTGTCATGCGCGCTTCCACCGGGACGGCGGGGGCGACCCCAGCGGCATCATCGCGCTGCAATCCCGAGAATTATTCCTCTGAGCGAAATTTACCCCACAAGTCTACACAGCGCGCCCAAGCCTGACAATCCTTAGCTCTCTGACCGTGCCCTGGGTTCGTTCTTGCCTTTGTAGCGGCCGCCTGGCGTTTACCCCGACCTGGTCGGGGAGGCGGCCGCCTTTGCTCGTGGCACAGACACTCCTGTCTGTGCTCTTGGGTTTCTCTTTTCCGTTGTAGCGCAGCGCAAGACCGCGCGCTTTACCAGCCCGCCGCCAGCTGGCGCGAGCCCCGCAGCTTTTCTCTTGGGTTCGCCCTGTTATGCCACTCGACGACGTACTTGAGGGTGCCCCATCCTTCGCGCTGTTTGCGAAGGGTGGGTTCTTACGCTCTAACGCCACTACCTCTCTTTTCTTTTTCTTGTGTTCCTCTTCTCTGCCTTCTCTGAGTCGGCGTCTATCCCGGCCGGGTCTGGGTGTTCTCTGCGTAATCTTTATCTCTTCCCCCGCCCCGATTAATTCATCAACCCATCTCCACGTTTCCGCCGGAAAGAATCACACCGATTCGCGGCGACCTTCCATGCGCGCCGGTTGGCAAGCCCAGAGCCGCCACCCCGCCTTCGCGCAGCAGGGGAGCAAGAGCCACGGCGCTCGATGGTTCGATCACGATCTTCATGCGTTGCCACACCAGCCGCATCGCTGTGCGGATCTCCTCTTCGCTCACCAACAAAATCCCATCTACATACTTTCGCAGAATCGCGAACGTGCGTGGCGCCAGTGAAGCGCGCAGGCCGTCCGCAATCGTGTCGCTTGTCTCCTGCGTCTGCAGCACGCCGGTTTGCAGCGAACGGTACGCATCATCCGCGCGTTCCGGCTCGCACCCCAATACCCGCACCGTGGCGCGCATTCCTTTCGCTCCCAAACATGTTCCGCTCAGCAGCCCCCCGCCGCTGACCGGTGCCAGCACGGCATCCAACTCCGTCACCTCTTCCAACAATTCCTTTGCGGCTGTGGCCTGCCCGGCGATGATCCGGTCGTCATCGTAGGGATGGATCAGCACCGCGCCCGTCTCCGCCTGAATCCGCACCGCCGTTTCCGCCCGCGCCGAAACCTTCGGCTCGCAATAGGTGATCTTCCCGCCGTACGCTTCCACCGCGCGGCACTTCACCGCCGGTGCGTTCTTTGGCATCACAATCCACGCCGGCACGCCGCGCCATCCCGCCGCCCGCGCCACCGCCGCCGCGTGGTTGCCGCTGGAATGCGTCACCACTCCCCGCTTTGCTTCACCCTCACTTAGCGAAAAGATGGCGTTGCTGGCCCCACGAATTTTGAACGACCCCGTTTTTTGCAGATTCTCGCACTTGAAGAATAGCAAAGCCCCCGCCAGTTCGTTCAGCGAGGTGCTCGTCAAGACCGGTGTGCGATGGATGAGCGGCTGGATGCGCTCGTGGGCCTCGACGATCGCCTCCCAGGTGATGGCAGTCACCTCATTCTGCGCACTTAGGTTGGAAGCAGCCATAGCCTCAGTCTAGTCTAGCCGGTACTCCTAGCGCGAGAGTTCCCCCTCGAATGAACCCCTCTTCCCCTTGACCTCTGCTACCTCTCTGTTAACCTTAGCATTACAGTTAGTGCGCCGCCGCGAACCGCCCACCCCTCGCCCGGCGCGGAGTGATCATGGCCCCTTCGGAACGCCGTCAACTTGAGCGCTTTGTCTTTCGTGTACCCTTGCGCTTCCGCTCCCTGGGCCTGGCTGCGGACAAGACCGAGCATTTTACCGAAGCCATCAATCTTTCGCGCGGCGGCTTTTTCTTCGTCACTTCCGCACCACTACAAGTCGGCATGCCGATTGAAGCGACACTGAAGATGCCCGCTGAGGTTACCGGCAACCAGCCTGATGAGACCCACTGCCGGGCTCGCCTGGTGCACGCGCGTCCCGATGCCTATAGCGATGGACGCATGGGCTTTGGCGCGGAAATTGAAATGTTTCTGGATACCGATAAGCCGCGGCCCGCAAACCCCGATCAATCCAAGCCGAAGACTTAGCTCTGATTCCTACTTCGCGACCGTGATCGTCGTTTTCGCCGCTCCCACGTTTTCAAATTTGTCGTAAGCGCGCACCGCGATAGTGTGTTCACCCGGGGAGAGGCCTCGCACGGTGAATTCGTACGATTCCGTCTTGCTGTCGCTGATGCCCGCCGCCGGCGCTAGCAACACCCAATCGCCTCCGTCCACGCTGTATTGTGCTCTTTCGACGCTGCTCGTCGCATCGCTGGCCGTGAACCGGAAATCATACGAAACGCCCTGCGCAGGGTCCGTGTTCATTCCTGTCGGACTCGCCTGCGGCTTCTCAATGCTGGGCGGCGTGTTGTCCACTTCAAATCGTTCGCTCTCCCGCTCCGTCTTCAGTGCCGCGGCTGGCGGATTGGACGGCGCATCGCTCGCCATAATTTTCAGGTAATACGCCCCATCCGGCATGGTCGTCGTATCCCAGGAATAGAATTTCTGGTCCAGATTGTCTTTCAGAAGCTTCCAGTCGTGCTCACTTTCGCCACGAAAATAGACGGCGTAGCGCAAATCGTCGTCATTGTCGTCGTGGGCGCTCCACAGTACAGACTGGTATCCCTTCTGCTGCGTCCCTTGCGGCGGCTGGTCAAACTTGGTTGTGTTCGTCGTCGTAATAATCACCACGCCGCTGGGGTTGGGTGCTGACGGCTGCTTCAGAATAACGTTGCCGGGCTGCCCCGTAATAATCTGCTGCGCTTGCACGCGCACCCCCGGGTCCTGCAGCGCAATGCCATCAATCACCGGCGCAACGTTTTTCGGCTGGTACGCCACGCTCACCCAATCGATCCCATCGCTGGGGCGGCCATCGTGAATCACTACTTTCCACTGCAGGAATCGCGCCGCGGGCGCTTCCACGGGCGTTGCGGACGCCGTGTACGGCCCAAACCAACGCGACCATTCTTTCCCCGGGTCTTCCGTGTTTCCGCTGCGCACGAAAAATTCCAGCCGCGGCTCGCCCGCATTCTTTCCACCCTTACTCGTCGCAGCGCCGGCGCTAGCTGGTGGCCCCCACCACTCAATCCGCCCCCACTGCGAAAAGAGTTTCGCGTCAAACGACTGCGACTCAAACGTGCCTTCCGGCTCGTACTCGGGGCCCAGCGAAAACACCTTGCCGGGATTCGCGGTGCACAGAAACACCTTCCCGCCGGACGAGCGCGAAATCCCCGTGATCTGCGCCGAACCCGATTTCGCCAGTTGTGCATACACCCCGCGCCCGTCAATCACCAGCAGCGAACCGGTGTTGCCCGTTCCCGCAAGCAATCGTCCATCCGAATTCAGCCCCAGCGCGTAGACCACGTCGTCCCGCGAACTCCAGATCTCTTCGGGCGCGCCATCGGTTGCGATCTTGTAGATGCTGCTCGAAATGGCTTGGGGAAACGCCAGGAAGGGCACTCCTCCTTGGCCGCCCATCTGTGAAACCGAAGTGGTGATGGTCGTCGTTCCCTGGGGCGTCGCGATCACCGCCGAAGGAGCTTGCATGGCCGATTTCTGTTTCTCCCCAATCGCTGCCACATAAACGATTCCGTCGGGCGCCACCGTCAGCGAAGTCACCTCGCGCTTCGATGTCTCGTAAATCACGAACCCTTGCGCCACGGCCTCGTCCGCCGATTTTTTCTTCCCGCTTTTCTCCGCGCTTCGCGATATCCGCAGCACCCGCCCATTGGGCTCCGTCCCGGCGAGCAGATTGTTCTTCGCATCAAACGCGAGCACCTTGATGTGCGCCTCGTCGCTCGCGTAGAAAAGTTCTCCCTTGCCCTCCGCCGCTACCGCGAAAATCTGCCCTTTATCGCCCGTCGCCACATACAGCGTTCCATCGCTCCCGAACGCCAGGTCCCAGATGTATTTCGTCTTGGGGTCGAAGAAGACCGACTTCTCACCGCCCGGCGTAACGCGATAGACCTTTCCGTCCGGCGACGTCGCCACATACAAGTTGCCCTTCGCGTCAAACGTAATCGCCTGCACCAGCAGGTCCGTGGACTCGAACACCGTCTTAGGCTTCCCGTTTCCCTCAAATCGAAATACCTTCGCGGGTGATCCTCCGCCCGCATACAACACACCCGCGGGATCCGTCCGCAGCGACCACAGATACGAAGCATCCGCATCGGAAATCAGCGTGAATTTCGGCGCAAGTTCCAGGTGCCCATCGCTCCGCACGGCTACGCCCTTCGCCGTGCCTTTCAGGAATTCTTCATACGTGGATTGGTGCCAACGGCGCGTGTGGTCCGCCACGGCGGACGCCGCCACCAGGCAAACCAGCGAGGACAGCAAGATCAGGCGTTGCATAAGTTTCGACATTGACAGTTTCACCGGATTTGAAGATTCAAGGAGATCAGCCCGGAAACAGGGCCGCCAAGCGCAATCGAAGACTCGCTGGAAAGGGATTCGCGAAGCACCTGCACCGTGCCCGGCGCCGGACGCCCGTCAATCATGTTGATCTGCGACAGCGGCACATTCGGCAATTCCTTGTCGTCCCACACCAGCGTCGGCGCCGGAACAAACAGCCCCACATACAGCCGGTCATTGCGCCGTTCGCGATTCATCAGGGTGATCAGTTGATCGAGCCCCTCCGGCCCCGCCGCGCCGGGCATCCCGGGAAAATTGAAGCCGCGCGACGCGCGATTCATCCAGTCCGCATCGCTCACCAGCACCCGCAGCGTCGCGCCCCGCGCAATCTGGTCCGGCACATGCACCGTCGCTTCTTCGATGCGTGCCGGCCCGCGATACGGCTGCAAAAGCACGCGAACTTTCAGATTGTCCCCCGGTGCCGCTTCGCCTTTTTCCAGCCACGCGCTGTCAATCGTGTACGACTTCCGCCCCGGCTGGCTTTCCACGCGCAGCGCAATGTGCTCCACAGTGGGAATTTCGTAATTATTGCTGAAGAGCCGCCCGAACATGTTCTGCACCACTAACGCAATCGGCAGGCTGTCCGGCATCAGCGAATCGCCCGGCGCAAACGTGTTTTCCACCTGCACCGGCACGTGCCCCTGCAGCCGGATTTCGCCCGTCAGCCGCAGCGTCGTTCCCTCGCCATACAGCGAATTCTGGCTGATTCCGTTGAACGTCGTCAGCGCCACCAGCAGCGGCGTCAGCTTCGGATGATTCACCAGCTCAAAGTGCAGCTTCTTCTCCGCGCTTCCCGTCACAAACGTCAAATCCAGCGGAATCATCGCCGGCGGCGCGCCTAGCCTTCCCGTCACCGACGTCAGGTGATCTCCCGTAATCGTCCCGATCGGCCCGCCTACATTCACAATCTTCGTGGACGCCAGTTCCGACGACAGCGTCGTCACCACGCGGCTCCGCGCCATCGGCATCTGAACGTCGCCCAGGTTCATGAACGGGTGCCCGCACAAAAACACCCGGTCGCCCTGCACCGCCGTCACCGTGCACGCCGCATTGATGGACGCATCGCCTTGCACCAGCACCATGCCCGCCATGTCCCCGGCCACCAGATGTCCATCCTCCGGCCGCGCTTCGGCCGTGCCGCCCTGTGCCGCCACAAATCCATAACTCTGCAGTTGCGGCGCAAACTGCTGCAGCGCCGCCGGCTGGAATCCAGAGAACACCAGCGGCGTCTCGATGGGTTCCAGCGACGATCCGCTCGACAGCGTGTTGCGCGCCAGCGCGTTGTTCGGCAACGAAAATTGCTGCGGGTTTGCCTGCGCCACGGCGCTTTCCGTCGGTGGCCGCAGCACATCTTCAATCGGCGTCACACCCGCAATCGCTTCCTTGGTGAAAATTCCCAGCTTCAGCGAGAGCGCTCCCGCTAGCTTCCCCTCCAGATACACCGGGCTCCCGCTCATCCCGGCCACCACGCCGGTATGCTCCACCTTCGGCCCCTTAAGTTGCACCAGGATGATGGACTGTTTCGGCCCCAGAAAATTCGGCAGCACGCCAAGCACTTCCAGGTCAAACTTCTCGATTTGATCGCCCGCGAAAATCGTATAGGCATAACCCTGCATCCCCGCGCGGACCTGGAATAACGGCATGATTTCCGTGGAATCCGGGGGAGCAGAGGATACCGCAAGCGCGCCAAGGAGGAGCGCCGACACAGCCAACTTTGCTAACCGCTGGAAAAAGCGTGCCATAGTGAAGATAGACGTGACCCCCGACGTGAAGGATGCATGATACTGGCTGGGGAGGGGGTACGCAATTGAACCGCCAGAGTGGCCGGGCTAGCCGCAAAGGCTTAGCCTTCCTAGGACTCGCCCTCGCCCTTCTTGCGGTATCCCACTGCAACGCGATATTGTGAACAGACCAACCTGAGGAGGCACCATGGCAGAACCCACCAAAGAAGAATTGCTCGCGCGCATCGCCGAACTTGAGAAACAAACCACAGGCCGCAAAAAGGGCGCCATCGAATTTCGCGTTGGCGAAAAGGGCGGCGTGAGCGTCTACGGCCTCGGCCGCTTCCCGGTCACGCTCTATTACGAGCAGTGGGTGCGCCTCCTCGATGCCTCCAATGATCTGCGCGCTTTCCTCGAGGAAAACAAGCACCGCCTCAAGCTCAAGGATCAGTAGGAATAACTGGCGTGGGTAGCGTCAGTCGTGGTGGTGCATCGCGAAAATCTTCTCGCTCGAACTCTCTTACGGTTACACGTGCACCATCCACCCAAAAATCACCGGGTGGAATCGCCCGTCTTCGGCGCCGTCATGTGCATAGGCGCGGAATCCCCGTGGTGCCTGTGCGCCATGTCCTGCACGGCGCCTTTCTCGTTCGCTTTTGAGTCGTCCCTATCCACGCCCGGCATGGTCGCATGCTCCATCCCCTGCGCTTCCTGGCCCGGCTCGGCAGAAACGCCCTCCACCACGGGAGCGCGGTGATTCGGAATCGCGGCCAGCAATACCCCCACAAGAAACAGCGCGCCCAAGCCAATGGCGAGTTTGGTGGCCAATTGCATCAAAGTACGGCGAGAAAACATGTCTTCTCCAAGGTCAATCGCGATGCGCAATTTGTACTACTCCATGATACGAATGCCTCCCACGAATTGTTTCTCCCCATTCCCCCCGCGTTCCTCAATAAAACTGTCCCGTCGTACAGGCAATCCCGGCTCCTTTCACGTCCCTGTAGCTCAGGCCTTCAGGCCTGAGGCCTTTTCCTGGGGTCGGCCCCTTCGTGTAGGATTTGAGCACCGCTGGACCCCATCTCGGCAGCGTGTAACTACATTTGTCATCCCGAGCGGAGCGACCCGATTTTTGCTTCCGCGCCGCACTTTGGCGCGTCGGGTCGCGGAGTCGAGGGATCCCTCCGCCGCTTTTCCTGTGCGCGCCCCACTGCTTTTCTCACGTCGCTCTCCACTCAACCTCCGCGCTCCCGCGGCCACAAATCTCCCCGTGATAAACTGAATCCAGGACACCGCATCGTGAGAACAGAGACCATTCATCCCGCCAAAGCCCTCACCGGCACGCTCGAACTTCCCGGCGACAAATCCATCTCCCATCGCTACGCCATGCTCGCCGCCCTTGCCGAAGGCGCCAGCGAACTCCGCCACTTTGCCGCCGCCCGCGATTGTCACAGCACGCTCGGCTGCATGAAGTCGCTCGGCGCGGATGTGAATGTGGATGGCACCACCGTCAAAATCACCGGGCGTGGCCTCCGAGGCTTGAAAAGCTCTTGGCGCACCCTCGACGCGGAAAATTCCGGCACCACCATCCGCCTGCTCTCCGGAATCCTCAGCGGACAGGACTTCACCTCCAGGATTACCGGCGATGCCTCGCTCCAAAAGCGCCCCATGAAGCGCGTCGTCACCCCGCTGCTCCAAATGGGCGCCGAAATTCAAGCGCGTGATGGCAATTTTCCCCCGCTCGAAATTCGCGGCGGTCATCTTCACGGCATCCACTACGAGATGCCCATGGCCAGCGCCCAGGTGAAGTCCGCCGTGCTGCTCGCCGGCCTCTACGCCAGCGGCGAAACGCTCGTCACGGAGCCTGCCAAGACGCGCGATCATACCGAACTCGCCCTGGAACTCTTCGGCGCGCGCGTCGAAAAACGCGGCCGCACGACCGCAATTCACGGCATGGCGGACGGCCCCGGCAAAGGCGCGTTGCAGTCCAAGTCCCTCGATGTCCCGGGAGATATCTCCTCGGCCGTTTTCTTCATCGCCGCCGCATCGCTGCTGCCCGAATCGAATCTATTCATCGCCAATGTGGGCTTGAATCCCACCCGTTCTGCCATTCTCGATTTCTTTCAGTCCATGGGCGCTTCGCTCACCGTCCTCAATCTGCAAAGCGCTCAGGGTGAACTGGTCGGCGATTTAAGCGTGAAGGGCGCGCCCCTGAAAGGCGGCCACATTTTCGGTGAACTCGTGCCCCTGCTGATCGACGAACTGCCCATGCTCGCCGCTCTCGGGCCTTTCACCGAGGAAGGCATCGAGATTCGCGATGCCTCCGAATTGCGCGTAAAAGAAAGCGACCGCATTGCCGCGCTCGCCGAAAATCTTCGCAAAATGGGCGCGAAGGTCGAAGAACTCCCCGATGGCTTGCGCGTGGAAGGCCGCCACTCCGGCAAAGTGCATGGCGCGGAAATCGAGCCGCACGGCGATCATCGCATCGCCATGGCTTTTGCCGTTGCCGCTCTCGCCGCCGAAGGCGAAACTCTCATCCGCGACGCCGATTGCGCCGCAGTCTCCTATCCCCGCTTCTTCGATGAATTGCGCCGCTTGGCCGGGGCCTAACCTTCAGCCCTGGCGTCCCTACTGCTCGGTCGCCGGTGGAATCGGTGTCGCGGGCGGAGCTGGCACTGCGGGCCTTGCTGGGACGGCTGGAACCGCAACCGCCGTCCGCCGCAACGCGATATTCCCGTAGCTGGTCTTCAATGTGATCTTTGGCCCGCGCCCGCTGCCATACTTTCCGGCCAAATGAGAGTCGCCCGACTCCGACTTCGTCGGCGCCAACGCCGCAAACTCCGAACCGATATCGCAATTCCGGCAATCTGCTACGACTTCAAAGCTCGAGCTGCCCGGCAGCGACAGCGAGATCTCTCCAGAGGAATTGGTGATGCTCACGTCTTCCTTAGGCACCGACGTGAATCGCACGCTGATCGCCGCATTGCGGTTATCGATGTTAACTTTGCCGCCGGGATTTTCCACGCTGATCTCAGTGTCCCGCGTGCGCAGGCTGAGGTTACCCGGCACGTCCACCACGTCCAGATTGCCCGATCCTGTCTCCAGATGTCCGGCCAAAGCGGACAGCGTCAAGTCCGTCTTCGCGGAAATCATCCGCACGCCCTTGGTCACCTTGTCTGCGCGCACCGGACCGTAGAAATCGCCGTCAACCGTAAGGCTCCCCGCCGCATTGGTCACGTCAATTTCGCCGCCCTTGCCGGACACCTTCACGTCGCCCTTGGTGTCGTTTACCTTGACGTCGCCCTTGTGCATCTCGATCAGGACGTCGCCCACTATGTTGCGGATCTCCACATCGCCATTCTGGTTCGTCACTCCAATATCCGCGGTCATATCCGAAACCGTAACGTCGCCCTTATCCGTCTTCACCGTCAGCGGCGATTTCTTCGGCACCGACACTTCCAAATTCACACCGATTCGCGAATCGGATAAGTCATACCCGCTAGGCCGCACTTCGTAGGTGTCGCCATTCTTCACGATCTCAACGGACACCGGTTTGGCGATCCGGTCGGCTTCTTGCTCGCTCCACGTTTTGACACCCTTCTTTGCCGACACGCGAATCTGCGCATCATCCGACGACCGCACGCTAATATCTCCGCGGCCGTTGTGCACGAAAACGCGCGCATTCGCGGGAATCGTCTTTGGTCCAACGTCCACGTCGTAGTTGAAGTTGTCTCCAACGTCGTCCATTATCCCTTCGCCAATCTTCTGCTTTCCGTACTCCACGCCTGCTACGATCCCGAGCAGCGCCAGCATCCCCACCACCAGTAGCACTTCGCCCCCCGTGATTGCCGCGCCACCTACTGTGCCACCCATCCGAGGCCCGATCGTGCGCTCGTACAGCTTCACCGCTCCCCAGAAAATTATGATCAGCGGCCACCAGTGCCCAAAGAAATGCCGCAGTTCCAGATGTCCGTAGGTGTGCAGCAGCAGAATCACTCCCGCGAAGATCAGAACGAGGCCAGAGAATAAACCGCTGCTACGCGTCTGGGTGCGTGCCATAAGTGATTATTGCCTCTCCGAAGGTGACACCGGCGGCGGAACGCCTGCCGGCGGCGATGGTGGTACCCCGGGCATCGCTGTACTCGCTTGTGCTTCAACGTGGCCATCACGCGGCGCGAACGCCGAACCCAGGTGCAACAATCCGATCACCACGAGGATCAGCGGCCACGTATTGCCAAAGTCGAAGTAACCGCCGTGCAACTGGTGCAGCAGGAATAGCACACCAACCGTTATCAGAACCGCAGGACCCGTCAGACTGCGGATCGCGCAGCTTTGGCAATGGCATCGGACCTGGTTGCTCATCGTCTTACTCCTCTCCGTTCCTGATCCTCACTGCTGCCCGCGCATGCGCTTTCGCAGCAACAGGAAACCTATCCCGATCAATACCAGCGGCCAAAAGATCTCACGAATCCGAAAGCGCTCAAAGAATCCAAAGTTCCGCAGAAGGATCAGGACGCCGACGCCGATCAGAATGATCGGGCCCATGGGTTGGCGCGCGCTCCACGCCTCAATTGGATCTTTCAGGGCCTCTCCGGTCTGGCGGACCTTCGCCGTACGCAAAGCATCAATGGCCATGTAGAAGATGAACGCCACCAAGCCGAAAACCCAGAAGCCGTCCATTCCTTCGCCAAAAGCCCCCGTGATGCCAAGAATCAAGGCGCCGAAGACGACGATGTGAATCATCGCCTTGTTGTACTCGCCGTTGTAGATTGCGCCGAGACCCGGAATAAATCCAAGTATGAATGCAAGCACGGGACTCACCGACCCGGGTTTTCCCGCAACGGGAGCCGGTGGGGCTGCCCCCTGAGCCTCCGGCGCTCCTTGGGCCAAAACCGGTTCCGCAGGGTGCGGGGCCGGCAGCCCCATCACTTGCGCCAGGCACTCCTCGCAATACAGCACATCACGCACCGGCCGCACGCACGCCGCGCACATTGGCTTGCCGCAATTCCGGCAATAGCCTGAAGCATCCACTTCCGGATGCACGGCACATTTCATCGAAAGCTCCTCTCCAACAGCACGGGACACTCTGCCGCCAGCAGTTCCACCCGGCGGGCCAGCTCATTCGCGCGATTCTGCTGCCGCGGTTGCGCCGGTTTCTGATCGTCTGTCTGCCCGGGTTCTTTCTCCGGGTTCGACTTCGGCAACGATTCATCCGGCGCGGCCTGCAAGTCGTTCTGTCCCTCACGGAGGCGGGACTGTATCTCGTACACCACGCGCAGGTCGCTCACATATTTCACGCTCCGCGCATACACCAGATGTACTTGCCGGTCCGCATTGTGATACACCGCCGCCGGTTGCAGATCCGCCAGCTTCGGCTTGCGGAAGGAGAATCCTGTTGCGTACACCAGGACGATGCACGAGGCAAACACGCTTGCCACTCCATACGCAAACTTCGGCGACGCCAATCCGCGCAGGAAATTCCGCAATGCCTGCCACGTGGAAACCGTTTCGCGCGGCCCCAGTGTCTTGTCTAGAATCTCGTACACCAGCCGCGGCGGCACTTCCACTTCTGCCATCTCATGCATTTCGCCGACAAGCCCGCGTACGCTCGCCAACAGCGGCGCACACTCCGGGCATGTCGCCGCGTGCGCATCAAACGCAGCGCGTTCTGGGCCCGCCAGCAGCCCGTCGAGATAGTCGCTCAATCGCGCTTCGATCTGTTCACATGTCCAGGTCATAGCTTGACCCCCCGCGGCGGAGTTGCCTCCACCGTTATATCCACTGCAAATCCTTGTGTGAATTTCCGCTTCATGCCGGCCGTACTCCCATCTGCTGCAAGATCCGTGCCAACTCAATCCTTCCGCGGTTGATCCGCGACTTCACCGTGCCCTCGGGCACCGCCAGCACCTGCTGAATCTCCGCATACTCCAATTGCTGCAGGTCGCGCAAGATCACCGCCTCGCGCAGCTCCGGCGAAAGCCGCGTCAGCGCACTCTGCACCTGGCCGCGCAGCTCCCCCAGAAGCGCCTGCTGATCCGGGCGGCGTGCCGACGATTCCTTGTTTTCTACCACTGGCATCGCGTCGTCCAGCGAATCCGTAATGCGGTCGCGCTTCGTGCGCCGGTAATGGTCAATCAGCAGGTTGCGCGTCACGCTGGTCATCCAGGTTACGAAGCCTCCGTGTGCCGACCGGTAACTCACCAATGTCCGATACACTCGAAGGAAAACTTCTTGCGACAGGTCCTCGGCTTCCGTGCGGTTCCCTACAAATCGATAGCAGATATTGTAGATGCGCCGCGTATGCCGACGCACAAGTTCCTCCCAGGCCGAGCCATCGCCCTGGAGGCATTGCTGGACCAGTTGGGCATCCTGCTCCAAGCTTCCCTTAGCCCCATTTTCCCGATTCCTGCACTCACGAAAACCGCAGGTGATCTCACTCGGCCTGCCATATAGTGGAACGCAAATTGCCTCTGAAATGTTCCCTGATGACAGGGCGTGGAACCCACCGGATAGCGGCATCTTACCACTCCCACCACCCCTGACAAGACTTTGCGATTCAATTGCTTATGCGCACTTGACGCCACCCTCTTGCCCCCAGTACTCTTCACCCTCATGGGTGCTAAGTCGAGGAAGTGGTGGCTGCTGGGCCTGGGTGGACTCCTGCTCGGGTTCCTCCTCTACCATTCTCGCCACCTTCTGAACTTCAGCGAGTTCAGCGGCGCAAAGCTCTGGCACGCCATCCGCGGCGCAAATTACACGTATCTACTGATTTCGGTCGTGGCCATCTACCTGTGCTATGCCGTTCGTGCCCTGCGTTGGCAGAGATTCCAAGCCCACGTTGGCCAGGCTCGCTTCTGGAATATTTACGCCATGAACCTCGCGGGATTCAGCGCCCTCTTCCTGCTGGGCCGCGCCGCCGAGCCTCTCCGTCCGGTGCTCATCTCCCGCAAGGACAAAATCCCCCTGGCCGATACCTTTGGCATCTACGCCTTGGAGCGCATTCTGGACGCTGCCAGCACCGCTGTCCTCGCTGCCATTGGCCTCCTCGTCTTCGAGTCCTCCGGCCACTCGTCCGCCGAAGGCACCGCCCAGGCCTTTGAGAAAGGCGCGCGCACGGCTGGCACCGTGTTTTCCCTCTTCGCCTTAATCGCCATCTCCGCGCTGGTCTATCTTCGCCTATATGGCACTGCTGTCCTGGAGCGCCGCATGCAAGGCTGGCTCGCGGCTCACGGTTGGCGCGCCGGCTTCGCGCGCATCGTTCTCGGTTTCTCCCGCGGCGTGCAGACCGTTCGCACCTGGGGCGATCTCGTGGCGGCGGTATTCCTCTCCGCGCTGCACTGGTGGCTCGTTGTGGTGATTTATTTCCTGGTCATCAAGAGCTTCGGTGGGAAGCTCGGCACGCTCACGTTTACCGATGCCATGCTGGTCCTTGTGTTCACCATGGTGGGTTCCGCTATACAGCTTCCCGGCGTGGGCGGCGGTGCGCAAGCGCTCTCCATCGTTGCATTCACTCATTTGTATGGAGTAGAACAGGAAGCAGCAGTTGCTTGTGCGATGGTGCTGTGGCTGGTCACGTTTGCTTCGTGTACGCTGGCCGGTGTGCCCATCCTGTTCCGCGAAGGATGGTCGCTCGGTGATTTGCGCCGCATGAGCCAGCGCGAGGACGAGCAGATCGACGCCGAAATCGCAGCTCGCTGAATTTGTAATGGCCGGTCTTTAGACCGGTTCTTGGGTTTGACTTTGTAGCGGCCGCCTGGTGTTTACCCCGACCTGGTCGGGGAGGCGGGCGCCTTTGGCCCAGTGGTAAGACGAGGAGAATCTTCCGAGTGAAATGTCCTTTCTGCGCAAACATTGACGACAAGGTGATCGATTCCCGCGAAGGACGCACCGGCGACACCATCCGGCGCCGCCGCGAATGCCTGAAATGTTCCCGCCGCTTCACCACCTACGAGCGCATCGACGAAATTCCCTACATGGTGATCAAGAAGGACGGCCGCCGCGAACGCTTCGAGCGCCAGAAAATTCTGCAGGGTTTGCTGAAGGCTTGCGAAAAGCGCCCCGTGCCCACTCCCAGACTCGAAGCCATCATGGATGAAATCGAGGGCGTGGTCCACGAAGCCACCGAAAGGGAACTGACCACCACGGAAATCGGCGAAATGATCATGCACCGCCTCAAGAAGCTGGACAAAGTCGCCTACGTGCGATTCGCCAGCGTGTATATGGATTTCAAGGACGTCCAGGAATTCATGTCCGAACTAAAGAACCTCCTCAAAGACCGCGCCCTGCCCAAAAAGTAGCCTCGAACGCCGGGAACGCCAATCTCCCGATTGGTGCCTTAGAGTACGCCAAGCACACCAAGGCCACCAAAAACGCCATTCAGGCGAATGGCGTTCCCAGGTCAGCTCGTGAGAATGGTTTTCCGTAAATGCCGCCCCCTTTCCGTATTCGTCCGGTGAACCCATCTTTCCCCGTTAAGCACCTGGAGTGATACTCCGCTCGAGATGGAGCCGTGTGCTTCGAGCACAGGTGCAAGGAAGCGGGGGTGTCGCATGATCAAGAAG
>Ga0182011_10000017_pt1 | contig 133487 bp, 115 predicted proteins | sample 711E1DmetaG_FD_120481 | JGI IMG/M metagenome (GOLD analysis project Ga0182011, IMG submission 120481) | Permafrost microbial communities from Stordalen Mire, Sweden - 711E1D metaG | ecosystem: Environmental > Terrestrial > Soil > Wetlands > Permafrost | place: Sweden: Stordalen | collected...
CTAAATCACAGCTACATTCCCCTCGCGGCAGAATACCTCGCGGAGGGTGGCGTCTTCCGCTCCGGCCTAAACGCGGTCCGCACCCCGGACCGCAGGCCTCCGCTTCCGACGCCACCCTCCCTGCTAATCCAAATCTCCCACACACTCATCTGGTCTAGTTTTCCTCCGCCCCAGTGGTCTAGTTTTCCTCCGCCCCAGTGGTCTAGTTTCACTCCGCCCTTGACAAGCTTGCAAATGAGAGTATCTGGCCGCAACTGGGAAGGGGCTAATGCAAACAAAATGAGTGAAAATCGGTGTGTGCGAATAGGGCAGGTAGAATTAGCAAACCGCCGCCTTCAGCCTCTCGGCCACCTCTCCGCGGCGAATGACCTCGCAAATTGTCGCGCAGACCAAGCGCCAGCGACAGCCAGAAATTGCGCCGGGAGCCCGTTCGAGTTCGCGAGATGCATCCCTAGCCTTTGCTGCAACGCAGCCCATTTTGACGGCGGGAATGACCAAAACACTGCCTCTTGCGTCTAAATAATGCGAAGTTTCCGGGCGCTTGGACAGCCCTATCCAACCGCCCCAAATCTTTTCTTTCCTGTGATTTGGACCTACAATAAGGAGGATTCGGGCAGCAACTGATCCGATTGGAACCTGCACTGAGTCCGTTGGCCTACGGCAACATCGCCGGTCTGGGACGGTTTTGACCCTCCGGCGAAACATTTGCCCCCGTAAAGCCGTATTCAATGTAGGCGCAAACCCAAAACTGATTGTTACGAGTCTTTCCCGCCCGGGTGCTCCCTGGGGGATCAGCGAAAGGAATGGCATGAAGACGTGGCAAAAGGTCGGCATAGGTTTCGCAGCAGTGGCAGCCTTAGGCGGGATCGTGTGGTTCAGCATCAACCAGGCCAATAAAGGTGTGGTGACCGTACAGACCTCCAAGGTGGCCAAGCAGGAGGCGCTCGTATCTGTCGTGACGGCTTCGGGGGAAATCAAGCCGACAACCTACACGAACATCACCGCACAGGGATTCGGGCGCATCATCGACATCATCGTTAAAGAAGGCGATCACATCAAAAAAGGTGACCGCCTGTTGATGCAGGAAAACGTGCAGGCCAACGCCGACGTGCAAGCTCAAGCCGCTTCAATTAGTTCCACTCAGTCCGGCGTGCAAGCAGCAGAGGCAAGCTTCAGGGCCGCACAGGCAGATTTGATCCAGCAGCAAGCCAACCTGGAAAAGGCCAATCTGGACTTTGAGCGCGGACAGGGGCTTTTCAAGGACGGCTTGATCCCAAAGCAGGATTTCGACCAGAGGAAGACGACTTACGACGCAGCAGTGGCCGCCGTGGATTCTGCCAAGGCTCGAGTGCAGGCCCAAAAGGCACAACTGGATCAGGTACGTGCGCAACTCGATCAGAGCAAGGCGGTGTTGGTCCGGACCAAGGACATCCTGCAGAAAACTACCTACTTTTCGCCGATCAATGGAATCGTGAGCTATTTGCCGGTGCGCCTCGGCGAATATGTTGTGCCGGGCATTCAAAACGCCACCGGCAGCTTTCTGATGACACTCTCGGATATGTCCGTGGTGACGTCTGAAGTGAAAGTCGACGAAACAGACATCGTAAACGTCAAGATCGGGCAGGACGCCGACGTAACCATCGACGCTGTCCCAGGGAAAGTTTTCAAGGGGAAGGTTACCGAAATCGGTTCCCAGGCGGTTCTGAGGAGCTCCGGCCTGGCCACGACGCAAACAACAACGAGTAACCAGGAAGCCAAGGATTTTAAGGTTGTGGTCACGCTGGACAGCCCGCCGGAGAACTTGCGGCCAGGGCTTTCCACTACATCGAAAATCAAGACCGCCGAACGAAAGAATGTGGTTGCCATTCCGATCCAGGCGCTGGCCGTGAGGTCGCGCAAAGATCTGGATGAAGCCGCGAAGAATGGCAAGAAGTCCGGCAGCGTCACGTTGGCCGCGCCTCCCGCTTCTGCTCCGGGTGACCCGAAGAAGGATGAAGTTCAGGGCGTATTCGTGGTGAGTGGGAAGAAAGCAGTGTTCCGCCCTGTCGAGACGGGCATTTCGGGAGTGACCGATATCGAAATCACCAAAGGTTTGCAGGAAGGTGAGGAGATCGTGGTGGGGAGCTACAAGGCTCTGCGTACGTTGAAGCCGGAAGCCAGCGTCAAGGTGGATAATTCCGCCCCCAAGAAGGCGGAAGAGCAGCAATAACCAGCGTCAGCAGGGAGAATAAAATGCCCGTAGAGACATCAATTTCGGATTCCTTCCGCCAGGACCTGGTGGATAGCGGCATTGTGATCCGGACGGAGGGATTGACGAAAGTCTATGAGATGGGCGCGGAGCAGGTGCACGCGTTGAGCGGCGTGGACGTCGATATCCGCAAGGGTGAGTACGTGGCCATCATGGGGCCGTCCGGGTCTGGAAAATCCACGCTGATGAACTTAATCGGCTGCCTGGATTCGCCGAGTGCCGGGCGCTATTGGCTGGCTGGGCGCCTCGTCAGCGATCTTGACGATGATGAGCTTGCCTATATCCGGAATAAGGAAATAGGTTTCGTCTTCCAGACTTTCAACCTGCTGCCACGCGCGACGGCTCTGCACAATGTCGAGTTGCCTCTGATCTATAACGGCACTCCCGCCGAAGAGCGGGTGGAGCGCGCCAAGCAGGCGCTGGAACGCGTCGATCTGATCCCGCGCATGCATCACAAGCCCAACGAGCTTTCCGGAGGGCAGCGCCAGCGCGTGGCTATCGCCCGAGCCCTCGTCAACAATCCCTCTATCGTGCTCGCCGACGAGCCCACGGGCAATCTCGACTCCAAAACGGGCGAAGAGATCATGGCCTTGTTTGAGAATCTGCACCGCCAGGGCAATACCATCATATTGGTTACGCACGAAATGGATATCGCGCAGCACGCCCACCGCGTCATTTTCATTCGCGACGGCAAGATCTTCTCCGACGAAAAAGTCGCTAAGAAAAAGGCCGAGACCGACTGAGCTGCATTGTGCGGTCGAAGCCGCTGTATTTACTTGCGATTGCCTCAACTCGCGTGGACGTGGCCTTATCGAGCGGCGGCGGCGTCCGTGGCATCCGACTCAGCAAGAGTCTCGGGCGAGGTGAGATACGTCCGTGAGAGCCGGTCATGCCAGGTGAGAGCGTCTTCGTCCCAGATGGCCCAAAGAAATCCTAGAAATAGAGTACCAGCCGATAGCATGTAGCCCAGCGCGCGCTGGAAGTATTGCTTCGCCGTCGGGTTCTCTCCCGAAAAGCTGACCACCTGCAGGCCTCGCACCATCATCCCCGGCGTGGTTCCTCCGAAAATGGTGAACAGCCCGAAGTACTGGACATAGACGAACGCGAACGCAAAAAAACACACCGCGGCGCTTAACTTGCTAAACGTGAAGTGACCTCCCAGCGAGCCGAACAACGCAAGGAATCCCCCGTACGCGAACGCCAGACATGCTGCATCCACCACTGCTGCTGCTCGTCGCTCCTCGATCGAGGCCACAGGAAACACCCCGGAGTAGACCCGTGTCACGCTCTCGGCCGGCAGTTCTGGGAGTGCTTCCTCTCGTATCGGGGGCAGGCTCACGTCAATCAAGAGTCGCGTTTCCACGGGTTCCTGTTTCCGTGGAGGTCGTCCGATCGCCACGGTAAACGCAAAGTCGTCGCGTTTCGTGAACGTCTCATCGGGCTGAGGAAACTCCTCGACCGCGACGTTTTCGGGCTCGGCTGAGGCGCCACTCTCGAAGGGCAATTCAGTTTGCCCCTCTCCGGCACCTACTTTTCGCCGCCGTGCGCGGTAGGCCTGGAGGCGCTGGTTCAATTCACCACGCCATTCCCCGTTGGCCTTCGCGTTGAGCGCCAGATTTCCTTGTGTGGAATGGGAGTCCTCCCCCTCGGGATAGGACTCCGGAGAATCACAAAAAATACACCTGCGCACGCCCTTGGAGAGCACTGCGCCACATTGCGAGCAGATTTTATTCACCGGTGCGTTTTGCGCTGCGGACGCTCTCACTCCGGTGAGGAGGAGCTTTTCCAGATTACCACGCTCGAGGGAAGTCAAGCACCAAGGAGTGAAGGGAAGCCGCCAAAGAAGCAGTAGTTCCGGCGGGGCTAAAAATTGTCTTGTTGCGCGAGCATTTCACGGTTGTGCGCAATTCGCCGGTCCAACGCCACGGCGGCAAAGTACGCGCAACCCGCCTGCTCATGTTCGGCCCAGGAACGCAGCGACGGCACAATCCAGGCGAACATTTGCCGAGTCGCGGTCAGAAACGAATGATAGATGCTCACCGCCTGGAGTCCAGTACGGTCTTCCTGACGATCCGGGCACAATTGGAGCAATTGCGTAACTCGTCTGTAATCTCCCGCAGACGCCACCGTGCGAATTCCGGTCACATCCCTCACTTCAGCCGACAACGGATGCCGCGAAGAGGAAGCCATCAGCGACCGGCAGTAGGAGACAAAGAACATCCAGAGTGTGGCCAACGAGGCCACGAAGATCAGCGCGGCCATCATCATCGCGGCACCGCCAAAAGCTGCGCGGGCACCAGCCGCGATTCCTCGGTATACCGCAGCATCGTCAGCGACCACGACAATGGCAGGAAGCATCCGAGCGCCGGACAGATATATTGGATGATACCGTGTTTCCCCGAGAAGTTCGCCAACGCATAGCTAGCCGCATAGCCACTGAAATACAGGCCCAGAGACAGGATGATCTGTACCGGTCGTGTGCGCGTTTCGCGCAACTTCAACACCGCGCCCCACAGGATATAGGTCAGCACCAGGCCCACAAAGTAGAGGTTTTGCGAGAGCTCATAGGCAAAACTGGTGGAAAGGCGAGTCGCTGATTGCGCCACCACTGCGTAAGAAAACCCTGCCGTTCCGAGCAGCAGGAAGACCGCTCCCCATTTCACGTATTCGCCGGCGCGAAGTTCGCCAAGCACATGCGAATACAGGCTGATCAATGCGACAAACAGAGCCACCGTGAGCAGGGCATCGCTGTAAAAGTAAAAATACATGTACTGGTCGGAGCCCTGACCGGAGCTCCACAGGATAAAGAAACGTCCGATGCTCACCGTCATGGACAGAAGCAGATAAAGATTTAGGAAAAAATAGCGAAGGAAGGACTTGCGGGCGAGCGAACACACCACAAACGTCAGCTCAAAAGCTGTTCCCAGAAACCAAATAATCAGGTCAATCGAGCCAGGCATAGACTCCTAATCGGCCCGGCCCATTCCCTCTACCGGCTTGCAACTGCCCAATAGCCTGGATAGAGTTAGCGCGGAATCGGCATTGGTGCCGGACCGTTTGCTATCACCACCGTCCCCTTCGAGTTGCTGGAGAGAACGGTCTTGATACCCATCGCTCCCACCAGTATACCCATGGCGAGAACAAGTGCCCCCAATTTGCGTGACATGGTGCCTCCGTGGTACTTGGACTTACGGAGACACTCTATCCCTTAGTGGAATAGTGTCAAGTAGGGCACACCACGCCTATGTTAGATAAGCGTTACGGGCAAGTGGCCTCGCCCTTTCGCCATTTATTCGTATGGCGCCAGGATAGACCCCTTCCCGCTTCGTGCATCTTACCGGCACACCCCGTCGAGCCGCAACGGTACCGGAGTCCCAGAAGCACTGGTACGCTAGTACCATCAGGCTGGCCACAATTCTGTTCGTTCGTACAGAGGATCTGTCCGGTTCTCTCACTTTTTCGCAACTCGCACACGCTTGACACTCCCCGCGATTACTTCGTAGCATGAAGAATTGCTCCACGCCGGCGTAGCTCAGTGGTAGAGCGAGGGTCTCATAATCCCTAGGCCGTGGGTTCGATTCCCCCCGCCGGCACCAGTTCGTGCAGATTCCCGGGAATGATTGACAATCGAATAGTGCCTCTGCCAGCAGAATCAACCTGTGCCTAACCTCGCCGCGCCCCCGCATGGCATTCCGGACCTGGTTCTTGTGAACCCCGTTGCGGGCGGAGGGTTGGCTCAAGATGTTCTCCCTTCGCTCAAGAACTTTGCCGGTCGCCGCGGCTGGCTGGTCGAGTTTCGTTCCACCCAAAGTCCTGAGAACCTCGCTGTGGAAGCGCGCAGAGGGGCTGCGGAGGGACACAAACGGATCTTTGTGCTCGGCGGCGATGGAACTTTCCAGGTGCTTCTAAACGCGCTTGCAGGGGCTTCTGGCGTTGTTTTGGGCGTGATTCCGGCTGGCGCTGGAAATGACCTGGCCGCCGCCATCGGTCTGCCCCAGGACCCCCTCCTTGCTGCCGACCTTCTTCTGGATGGCCAGCCCGCTTTTCTTGATGCCGCTCTGGCTCGCACTGCCGACGGTAAGGAGAGGCTCTACACCGGCGGGGGCGGAGTGGGCTTGGATGCCGAAGCCGCCCGTTACGCTGGCGGTGTCTATCGCAATTTGCGCGGCCGCCCGCGCTATCTTCTTTCCGCGGTACGTGCCTTGATGGGCTTCCACTCTCTTCGTCTGCGCGCGCTCATCGGGACCGGCGGCCAACAAGTGGAGATCAACGCCAATGCGCTTCTTCTGGGCGTGCTCAACACACCCAGTTACGGCGCGGGTCTGCGTCTCGCCCCTGATGCGCAGACGGACGATGGGAGACTCGACCTGGTGTTGCTGGAGGATCTGAGCTTTCTGGAAGTCCTCGCGCTAATTCCGTCTCTGGCTCGTCGCGGCGAACTGCGAACCGCGCGCGTCCAGCGTTTTCGCGTGGACCGTGTGCGTATAGAGACCGACAGACCGTGTTCATTTCACGGAGATGGCGAGATCCTGGGAAATACTCCTGTGGAGGTCACCGTCGTACCCAGCGCCGTTCGTATACTCTGCCCTCGCAATCCACGTTCAGCTCGCTAATTTGTGCCTGTGACTGCTTGAGCCGCGTGGGGGTCCGCTGGCGCCTGGTGCTTTTTCTTGGAGTGCCGCCGGATGAGCGCATTGAGGTCCGGCGTAAACTCTTTCAGTTGATTCCAGCCGATGTTGTAGGCCTGGTTGACCGCCCATCCCACGAGCAATCCATGCACATCGCGATCCTGCTTGGCGTAATACGACAATGAGATGCCGGCCTGCCCCAACTGACCGAAAACCTGCGAAGCATTGAACGTGGTCTTGCCCGAATCCGTGCGCGCGATGAGCACACGCGATGCCGCATAGCCGATGCGAGACAATGCAGAGCCCCGCCCCCGCCGAAAATAACGCGGATCCTGGTGCAGCATAGTTGGCAATATCCCGTAAATCAGAAAACTTCCCGTGAACTGATCGCCTTCTTGGGCCGCGAATCTTTCTCCGAATGCACCCCAGCCTTGTCCGTAGTGAGGAATCCCGTCTGCCGCCTGTGAAATCCCCGCCTGCAAGAGATTCCCGAAATGCGCGCTCTCATCAAAGAACTGATGCCACGCGATGTTGTACTTCTGGGCCGGCGTGAGCGGTCCTTGGTTTTCCGGTTGGTCGTTGGTCGTCATGAAATTAGGAATGATCCAGAAAATCCGCTTCGGCACTTCATCCTGGGCTTCGTGGTCTTTCTGATCAGCTTGAGTGGCTGTTTGGGAAGCTGGCGATGACGCAGCGTCTTGCGAGGATGACGGAATCTTGGGCTCAGGGCTGTCCGGCTTTGCTTGCCCGAACAGAGACACCCCGGATAGGGCCAGCGCACACAGGGCTGCCCCGAAGAAAAAATGCACTCTGCAGCAGACCATCGTCCTCCATGCCTTTGCTCCCCTAAGATCCGCTCAAACAAGTGAATCGCGGGAAGATTTCGGCTTACTCGATTTGCCTCATATTCCCCAACTATCGCGGGCCAATTGCCCCCGCGACGAAGCCTGGAGTCTCTAAGTTTTCTTCCGGTCAATCTTCAGATTGAGTGTGATTTCCTTGCGGCTGTCAAACGACGACACCGTCTTGACCTGGGATTTCGCCCCTTCAAGTTCCGCATGCACCTCGTAATCCACGTTGGGATCCAGCCCGCTGAACCGGTAGTTGCCATCCGAATCCGCGAAGCTGCTGCGTACTGCGTTTGTCCGCAGGTTTTTCAGGAACACGACGCTGTTGGGAAGGGGCGTTTCCGATTTGTCGGTGACGATCCCGCGCACGGTCCGCAATTGCGACTCTTTCTTGGAGTCCTGCGCGCCGGCGATCCATGCGAATACGAGCATAACCACCCAGAAGTAGGCGATCTTGCGATGTGCCTTCATTTCTTGTCTCCCGCCTTTCCCGGCGTCGCTGGTTCCAGCCGGAACGATAGCTGCTGCTGAACAGAGCCGGCGTCCGCCTTCACCGTCTGCGATTGTTCCTTGAAGTTTTTTACCTGCACCCGCACTTCGTATTCGCTGCCTTCCGGTACCCGCACGGCGAACTCCCCGCGGGAATTCGTGTGCGCCTCCCACCGGAATTTCTTCTCGCTGGTCCGCCGAATGCGAACCTTTGCATCCGGAAACGAAAGCACCTTTTCATTAAAGACCGTGCCAGTGATCAAGTAAATGGGAAGCGGCTTCTTCTTTCCCTTTGAAGATGAACTTGCGCGTGATGCGTCCGGAGGGGTCGCCGGGGGTTGCGACGGCGACGCAGCCGGTGCGGTCTCGGTCGGCTGTTGACCTACAGCAGGGTGCGCCAAAAACAGGAGAAGCCCCAGGTAGAAGGAGGTCGGTTTTCGCATGGGAGACACTTTGCCTGGCAATGGGGTCACTTTCTATTAGACGATGCTCACAGGGCCCCAGGATGCCCTGCCGCTCCCGAGGAAGCCGCTACTCATCCTCATCATCATCCTCTTCGTCATCCTCGTCGTCATCCGGGAGGTCTCCATTTTCGTCAGGCTCGTCCTCTTCGATGTCCTCCTCATCCTCCTCGTCTTCTTCGTCAAGATCGTCGGAGATGGGATTCAGCACGACCGGGTGGGTCTGCGATACCTCGAGCTCGCACTCACACTCCGCGCAGCTCAGGATTTCTCCCTCTTCCACTTCGTCTTCGTCCACATCAATTTCTGCGCTACATTCTGGGCAGCGGAGCACGTCTCCATCCTCCGTGTTGATCTTCTGGCGATGCCGCGAGCGCGGCCTTCACCCTCCGGCGTATTATATACCCCAGCGGGGGATGTCAATTCTAGGACCCTTCCGCCACGTTTCAGTGTAACTCAACAGTCCGGACGAAAGAAAAGCCTGTCTTGGCGCGTGAATATCCAGAGCGGCCCGTCGTCGGCGTCGGTGGCGTTGTCATCGAGAACGGGCGCGTACTCCTGATCCGCCGCGGCAGCGAGCCGCTCCGCGGACACTGGTCCATCCCCGGAGGGACCCTTGAACTTGGTGAGTCGTTACAGGAAGGTGTCGCACGCGAGTTACTGGAAGAGACCAGCTTGCAGGTGCGCGTCCTGGAGATGATCGAGGCCTTCGATCACATCTACATCGATCAGGAGGAGGGAGGGGGAGGCTCGCCGGATCGCCCGCGCTTCCACTATGTGATCATCGATTACCTTTGTGAGCGTGTCGCCGGGGAAGCCCGCGCGGGTAGCGATGTGACGGATCTCGTCTACGCCGGGGAAGACGAACTGCCTTTGTATCAGCTCACGGAAACAGCCACACGCATCCTGCGCAAGGCGTTCGCCATGCGCCGCGAACGTTACTGAACCACCTGGATTCCATCGCGCTAGACCGTGCACTCCCGGGGCAGGCAGCCCCGCGTCCGTTCTCGCCGCTCGAATTCCTGAACAGCATTCCGCAGGTCCACCGGCATAAAGTCCGGCCAGCGCTTCGGCAAAAAAACGAATTCCGCGAAGGCGCATTCCCAGAGCAGGAAATCCGAAAGCCGCTGTTCTCCGCCCGTGCGAATCAGCAGGTCCACTTCAGTCGAGCCGCCGCGTTGCACTTCGGCAAGTAGGTCGCCGAACGCCTCGCTGGAAAGGTTGGTTACTTTGTAAAACTTGCTTGCCGCCTGGTAGATCGTTTGTCGCGCCGAATAGTCGATCGCCAATCGCAGGTGCAGCGCCTTGCCCTTCGCGGTCAGCGCTTCGGCGTCGGCAATCGCTGCTCGCAAGCCCGCGGGCAAGCGATCGCGCCGCCCGATGATGCTCAGGCGAACGCCTTCTTCGAGGCAGTGTGAAGTCTCCGCCTGGAGGTATTCCTCCAGTATCCCCAGAATGGCATCCACCTCCGCGGGTGGGCGCTGCCAGTTCGCGGAGGAAAGCGCGAACAACGTCAGTGTGTGAATGCCCAGGTGCGGCGCGCACCGGATAATGCGCCGTGCCGCTTCTGACCCCGCGCGGTGACCCTCCGAGCGTGACAGACCCCGCGCAGTGGCCCAGCGGCCGTTGCCATCGCAAATGAGCGCAACATGTACCTTGACGGCCGTATCGGCCGCCACCAGGTGTGCGCGATCCACAATCGTGTTTTCCATGAGCATGCTGCTTCCTCCGCCGCCAACTCTTACAATGTACTTTGTAATACAAAGTGAACCGACAAATTTTTTTTAGCCCTCCCGCGTCGCCCGGATCAGCGCTTCCATATGATTCAGGTAGCGCTCCAGCGCCCGGCGCCCGCCAGCGGCCAGCCGGTATTCCGTTTTGGGCAGCCGCCCGTCAAACGATTTCGTGCACACGATGTAGTCCGCCTCCTCCAGCTTCCTCGCGTGCACGCTTAGGTTTCCATCCGTGGTCTTCAGCAGGGCCTTCAATTCGTTGAAGGTCAGCGAACGGTTCACGGCTAACGCGCTCACAATGCCCAGCCGGATGCGCTCGTGAATCAACCGGTCCAGATTCGCCGGCACAGCCTCGCGCTTCTGGCTCGGGACCGCGGAGGGGGCCTCCTCTTTTTGCAGGCGCACCTGCCGGACTGTCGATGATCTCGCCATAACTCTTCCGTTCTCCAAAATCCGCTCAACCGCCGTGCCGCAAAGCGATCCACAAACCGAAGCCGATCTGCACCAATCCGAAACCCGCAGCCATGAATAGATTTCCCCAATGCGCCGGGGCGAACAATGCCGCCGCGCCAAGTCCCATCAAACAGAGCCCCATGATCGGCACGGCACGCACCGAAAACGCTCCCCCCGTGACAATCGCCGTTCCATACAGCAACAGCCACACCCCAGGCACGGCAGAGAAATTGCCCAATTGTAAGAGTGCCACCGTCAATAACCCGCCCACGACAATCGGCGGCGCGAAGCTCAGCACAAACTTGCGCCCCGGCCCGCTAAACAATGAGGAATTGGCGCGCCGCGCTTTGGTCGCTGCCGACGGTGCCGCGATCGCCATCGCTACAAAAGCCTCTGCCAACCATACCGTGACCCAGCCTCGTGGTGTGCCCTGGCGCGAGGCCCACAGTGCCGCCGCCAAAGCCGTGATGCCCATGGCCACGCCGCCCCAACCGGGCACTGCCGTGAATTCAGCGGCCCGTTCCATGGTTTCACGGATATAGCGGAGGTGATCCGCGGCGCGGGCGTCAATCGGAATCGGCTCGCGGGAAGGAGTGCGCATTGGGCTGGTCGTGGGCACACACCAAGAATAGCGCTGGGGGGAAGCACTGTCAAGTACTTTATTACATAAAGCGAAGCTCACCGCTCCTTGCGGTATCTGCCTCGCAACGCGTTCCACCGGATGATCACCACGTCCAGGAACATCTGCACGCTGTCCCTCAGCATGCTCACTTTGGTGGCCGGGGAATGCGCCCAGCGCACCGGCACCTCCACCGTGGACAGGCCGTGGTGCCGCGCCAGGTACAGCAACTCCGGATCGAAGCCAAATCGCTCGATCGTCTGTCGCTCGAAGATCACCCGGCACCGCACTCGACGGAAAGCTTTGAACCCGCACTGAGTGTCCACAAATGGCAACCGCAATACGATTCGGACAATTTTGTTGAAGACGATGCCCGCAAATTCCCGAAAAGCCGATTCGCGCACTTCGATCAAGCGGCGATCCATCGCGCGCGAGCCGATGGCCACATCATGATCCTTCAAGGCCGCGAAAAGTTTTCCTGCTTCTTCAATCGGCGAGGAGAGGTCCGCGTCGGTGAACAGAACTATCTCGCCGCGTGCCTCCAGCGAACCGTGGCGCACGCTATAGCCCTTGCCCCGATTCGTGCCGTTCGCCAGCACCCGCAAATGCGCGATTTCCCTTTGAAAAGACTTGGCCACTTCGGCAGTGCGATCCGTGGATCCGTCGTCCACCACGATAACTTCGGCATTCTTTTTCTCCCCCGCGATGTACCGCGCGATCTTTTCCAGCGTGGCGGGTAGCCGCAACTCTTCGTTAAACGACGGTATGATAATCGACAACTCGGGGACGGAATCGCTCATCAAATCCACACGTCCTTCCAGCCGTGGCGACCCAGGAGGGGCACGAACCGGCAGGGTTCTTTTCGTTCTGAACTGAATTTTCCGCCGTGCTTGGTCAGCAGCAGCAGTACCTGATGCTCTTCCCCGCCCACGGGCACGATCATCCGCCCGCCTTCCGTCAGTTGCTGCGCCAGAGGTTCCGGCACGTGGGGTGCCGCCGCGGCCACGACGATGCCATCATAGGGCGCGAACGCCGCCAGGCCCAGCGATCCGTCGCCGCAGTAAACATGGATGTTTCCGTACCCCAGCCGTTGCAGCCGCTCACGCGCCCCACTTGCAAGCTCCTCCCGGTATTCGACCGTGTGTACCTCCCGGGCCAGGCAGGAAAGAACCGCAGCCTGATACCCACAACCCGTGCCGATTTCCAACACTTTTTCCATGCTTTCCAGATGGACTGCGGCGCACATGACGGCAACAATGTAGGGCTGCGAGATGGTCTGCCCGCCGCCGATCGGCAGCGGCTCATCGGTGTACGCCACATTCTTCCAGTGGGATTCAACGAATTCATGCCGCGGCACGCTCCTCATGGCCCGCAGCACTCGTTCATCCGCGATGCCGCGCTTTCGGATTTGCGTTTCTACCATGGCATCGCGCAACTCCGTGTAGCCCTCTTCGGTCAAGGTTTTGGCTGTGCTCATGGAATGCATTCCCGCCAACTTCTCTCCCGTGCGTCTCTCTTTTCCGGCTCGCAGGGAAGTCAGGATCTGCTTTAGCCCAAGCATAATCTACTGGCGCTTCTCCCGTAAGAGAAGGTTCAGGCGCAGTCCGGCCCGGAGCGCCCTCCAAAGTTGGGCGCCACGTACCCCCTGCACCTCCGGCCAGTATCCGCGAGGCAAACCTGCACCCCAGCGCAGGCGCGCCCGTTTTCGCGCTTCCCTACAATCAATCCTAAGGCAGGACCATAGAGTGTGGAGGATGCGATGAAAGCGGCAATTGCATTAATTCTGATTTATGTGGGAACGTTTCTCGTTGCCATTCAAGGTGGCTCCTCCACGGCGGTTCAAGCGGCCTCGCAATCCGCCGCTAACAAGCCCAGCTCTTCACCTGCCGCTTCCATCGATCCTGCAAAAGACGCCGACATCCGCGCGCTTCTGGAGCTGATCGGTACCCGGGATCAGTTCCAGGAATCCATCAATCTGATCGCCGATCAATACCGCGAAAAACTTCTCGCCTCCGTGCCAAATAATGCGAAGGGCCAGGCATTCATCAACAACGTGATTTCAGGCTACGAAAAGAATTTCGATGTGGACCAGGTGACCGAGCAGATGGTCGCGGCTTACGACAAGCATTACACCGACGACGAGATCAAGGGTCTGCTTCAGTTCTACGGTTCGCCCCTCGGACAAAAGGTAGCGGCCGAAAGCCCGAAAATCTCCCGTGAAGTCCAGGAAGCCACGCGTGCCGCGGCTTTCAAGGCCGTCAAGGACGCTCTGCAAGCAGCCAAGGAGCAGGATCCCGTCACCGGACAGAATGCCCGGCTGTACATTCCTCCGCAGCGCCGCTGGCAGCCACAGCATCGCCCCCAGCAGGAAGCGCCTCAGCAGGCCGCACAGCAGTCTCAACCCTGAGTTCCAATTACACTGCAATGACAGCTCGATGGTTTGGGTCGCGCGCCATTCTTACGGCAGGCGTTTCTTAAACTTGATGTCCACACCGAACGTGCCGTTCTGATCCCGCAAGCCAACCACGGAAATATTCCGGTTCAGGTTGTACTCGATCTGGATCACCTGCTGCTGCGTGGAAGTCACGTTCGTCTCATAGAGTACCGTCAAGTTGGGCGTCACCTGCTGCTCGACAGTCACGCGCGCCGCTGCGTTCTGGCCGGAGCTGCTTGCTCCCACGCTGGTGAGCCCGGGATCAACGCGGAATCGCGTAATGCCGAACAGCCGCTCCACGCGCCCCCCCAACTGGCTCGAAATCGCTTCCGAGAGCAGTGCCGAGGCACCGGAAGTGCCGCTCTGCGTCGTGCCGCCCGTGCGCAACGTCGATTCCGAGCTGGTCTGCCCTAACGCCAGCAATGTGATGATATCGTTCGCGGGCAGTGGCGGATCGGACCGGTAGGACAAACTCAGCTTGCTCGCCTCCCCCGTGAAATTCAGCGTGATTTCATATTGCTGAATTGTCGTCGTTGCTTCGACATTGATCACCGGATTCAGCCGGAACGGGTTGGCAAAATTCAAATCCCCTCGCGCCACGTGATAGTGGCTGTCCCGGAAATACAAATCCCCGGAGAGCACGTGGATGTGCCCGAGCAAAATCGGATGCTCCGCAGTGCCCCGAACGCGCAGGTTGGCGTCCGCTTCCAGTTGCGCCCCCGGCCATTCCATCCGTGCATCGGGCGTGGAACTTGCCTCCACGTCGAATTGCAAATTGCGCAAGAAACTCGAGCTGCCGGAGCTGCTTCCACCCGTGCTGGATACCAGGATGCCCGCCGATTCCAACCCCTCACTCAGGTTCACCCGCTGAACAACTACTTTCCCGGAGAGTAGACCCCCGTCCAACGTGCCCGAGAGCCGCAGCGATCCCCCAGCCAGCCAGCTGAGCCCTTCCGGGTAGCGAATCCGAATGCGGTCGGTTTTCGCGGAGATATCGTATCGCAGCGGCTTCTCCGAGTAATTCACGCTGCCGGAAAGGGCCAGGATGCCTCCACCTGCTTCGCCGGTGACATTCTCAAAAAACAGCCGGTTCGCATCGAACACCAGATCGCCTTTCACGTTGCTCAGCCCCGTCGGTAAGTCCGCGGAGCGCGCCGAGGCATTATTGAGCTTCACGCGCCCAATGATCCTCGGCCGGTCCACCGTACCTTCAATCGATGCGTTGATATCGGCATGGCCGGCCACATCGGCGTCCGGAATGGAGGCGCTCAGTAGCCGCAGGTCAACCGAACCGTTCATTTTCATCGCCAGTGCCCGCCGGCCGCTGAACTGAATCGAGCCGCTCAATTCGGCGTTCGTATCCGTTCCTTTCAGCGCAGCGCTCACAATCTTCAGGCTGTCCCGTGTCGAAGTCAGGTGGATCGGGCCGGAATTTTCCAGTTGCACGCCGCCATAGGTCAGCAACAGCCGGGTGAAATTGCTATCCACCACCAGGCTCTCCGGATGCTGAAGTTCCCCGCTTACCGTAATGTCGCCGTCCGCGGTGCCGTGGCCGGTGAATTTTTTCAGGTGCAGCGCAGAGAGGAGGTAGGGGTCGAGGTTTATGTTTTGGATCGTGATCTTCCCATCCAGAGGCAGCGGGTCGGCCAAGCCCAGCTTGATCCCGCCCGTAATCGCTCCTTCGTTCATTGCGGATGCAAGTTTCAAACTCGCTTCTTTTCCATCGGAATGCAGTTCCCCTTCCAAACTCCCGATCACTTCCGTGCCGATCTGCAAATTCACCACGCGAAAAGAGCCTTCCGCAACGGGTTGCCTTATCGGGCCGCTCGATTTCAGACGAAAAGTGATTTGTCCTCCCAGAGGAAGACTGTCCGACTGAATTTTCCCGAAATTCGCGAGCGGCAGCGAGGCCCCCACTAGATCTGTCGTCAAAGAACGGTCGGCAAATCGGTACGCGGCCGTGCCCGTCACGATTCCCGCTCCCCCGGTCTTTTCGGTGCCCGGCTCAAAGAACCGCAACTCCGCGTTGGCCAGGCGGACTTCGTCCGGCATGACGCTCAGTTGCCCGCGCAAGCGATTAAACGTAACGCCGTATGCTTCTCCATCGGCCACATCGAGCAAGCCGGTCAGCGCAGGCTCCGCGCGCGTGCCGTGCCCATGGAATTGCCCCGTCACCAATCCTTTTACTGGATATTTCCAGCCCGCCAACTGCTCCAATCCTTCCATCGGCACCTTTTCCAGGTTGATATCGCTGCTCCACTCGTTGTCCGCCAGAAAATCCCAATCGCTCAGCTGCATCCGCCCGTCGATTTCCGCTTCCATCACGCCCCGGCGTGCGCGCCCTTTGTTAATCACCAGTTGGTTCGGCGAATACGTCAGCTCGCCGTCCAGTGAATCCAGCGCAACATCCTCATAACGCATGTGTTCCCCACGGAAGTGGCCCTGAAACTCCGGCCCCGTGGCGGGACCCGTGATTTTCCCGATCCATTGCAACGACCCGCCAATCCGCACCGCTGCTTCCGGCGTATCGGGTTTGTCCCCCGCAATCGCATGGATGAAATCGTTCCAAGGGTCCAGCGAGCCCACATTCAGCCGCACATCAAGCGCCGAATTCTTAGGATGCAGCACGCCGGTAATCGAGCCGCGGGAAGTCGGCGTCTCAAATTCCAATTGCTCCAGGTCGAGAATGTCTGGCTCGTAGCGATAGCGCAGTTTCCAGTCGCCCGCGACGGGAACGTGCCCCGCGGCAAGCTCCTCCGGTTCGTCCCAATGCATCCGCGCGTTGATGTCGAAATCGTGAAAATTGTCGTGCCAGGTTTCCACGCTGTCCGCCGAAATCACCGCATCCCAGTGCAATTTGTCGACAGGAAATCCCACGTGATCAATCGCCGGCGCAACAAGACAAAGGCGGATATCCTGCAGCCTCGTCTCCGCGCGGAACTTCAGCCCATCGAAACGCATGGTGACGCGCCCTTTCACGCTTCCCCCCAGCGCGTAGGCCGCGAAGTCCGGCAGAACCACTCCTTGCGGATCCAGAACGTAGCTCGACCGGCTGGTCAAATTCGCGGAATGGAAATCCTCGTAACTCAGTTTGATGTTGTCCGCGGCATAGTTGCCTTTGCCCGTCAGTCTGCCAGCCTCAAGACTCCCTTCGCCTCGCAGATCAACGCGCCCCAGTGGAATTTCTGGCGTGCGGAGAGTTTCACGCAGGTCGAGCAGGTCCAGCCACCCACGGTAGCGATAGGTCCAGTCTCTCGCGCTCAGATCCTTTGCCTCCGCTTGCATGTCCACATGAGAGCGGCCGAGGTCGAGAATGCCCTGTTCCAGCGCCAACCCCTGCGGACCCAGCGAGAATTTCGCGGACAGATTCGCCGGTACCGGCACGTCGCGACGCCGGGCCAATTCAACGGACTCCCACTGCACTGTGCCGATATAGAGGGCACGCTCCGGCTGACCGCCCCGCGTCAACTGGAACTGCAAGTCGCCGCCTTCCACCGCGACTAGTTTTTTTATGTCGTTGTAGAGCAGCCAGCCATCCTTGATTTCCACGCGCTGCACGTGCAGTTCCAGAAGCATTTCCTGCGGCGTCTTCCGTGCCGCACTCGTGCGTTTTAAGGTTGGCAGATTGTTGTTCCCGTCCTTTTCCACGCGAAGGTGCAGCCGCGGCGATCGCAACACCAGTTCATTCAGCCCAACCCGCCGTCCCCAGAACGAATCAATGCGCAGTCCGACGCGGGCCTGCTCCACGCTAAACAACGGCTCCGTGCCCGCCGGCTCTTTGCCATGCACCACCAGCCCATTCACCGTGGCGCTCAGTGAAAACCAGCCCACGGAGACCGTGCGGATTTCGACGCGCGCTCCGGTCAGCGTCTCCATCCGGTGTATCAGGACACGGCGCAGGAGCGGATTTGCCAATCCGCTGCCCACGGCGATGATCACCAGCGCGATTCCCAGCAGGGTCCACGTCCCCAGCACCCAAAGGACGTGCTCCAGCCAAAGAATTTTCCGCCAGCGCGACTTTTTGGTCATGGCTTGCTCTCGGTCAACATATTCTCCACGCGAATCCGCGCCCTGCTTTCTTTCAGCCAACGGTCGGCTTGCTCATTGATCGCCCACTGTACCAGCGCTTCCTGAATGAAATCACGCGCGGCTTCAAGTGTTGGTGGTGTCTGGCTTCGCTCTTCCGCCCTCGGCACCACCCGCTCTTTGTAAAACTCTTCCACATCTTTTTCTTCGACCTGGATTGAGGGCCGAAACCTTGTGTCCAGGTAATTGCTCAGGTAGAGCTGCGACTTCACCATCGCCTGTAGCTCTTCGCTGCTTAGCCCGCTCTGGCGCCTGCGATCCTCAAACTCGGCGGGTGAAGAGAATGACCGCTTGAGGCGCGCCAGGCTACGCTGCACTTCTTCATCTGATAGTTGCGGGTACCGGGCGGCGTTGGCCTCATTGCGCACGATCCACTGATCGATCAGCCGATCCAAAATCTGCGCGTCGCTTTCTGATTTGCCGTCGATGAACAGTTGGTAGCGTCCCAGCGCACGGACATCGCTGACGAGAATGATGTCGTTCTCCACGCGCGCCGCGACTCGGTCAATGACCTCCTGCGGCAGCACGGCTTTGCCGACCATCAACACGGCCAGAATTAAGCTCAGATTTAAGACAGGGCGCCGCATTAGAAGCTCGACCCCAAATTGAAGAAGAACTGGATCTTCGGCAAGCGTGTCCCCTCCTGGCAAAGTACCGCCCCATTCTTGCAAGGGATGACGAATTGCGGCCGGTTCAGTTCATAGCCGACATCAACGCGGATTGGCCCGACCGGCGTTGCGTAGCGCAATCCCACACCGATGGTGTGCGAAAAATAGTTCAGCTCATTGCTGCAGTTCTCCACGCATTGCGTGGGATTGAATCGCCCCGGGGGGTACCCCGGATACGCCGCCTTGAAGACTGGATCGGGCGGCGACCAGCGGAAGGTCATGCGCGTCAGCCGGCTATATGTGTTGCCTCCGTCGTAGAAGAGCGTGCCACCGAGGCCCGTGCCCACGTAGGGCAGTTTGAGCGGAAACCGCAATTCCTGATTGAAGATCATGACCGCCTGGCCCCCAACCGGAAAGCCTGTGTCCGCATCGCGGGGCCCCGCCTGATTCAACGCAATGCCTCGCAATGAGGTTCCGCCGCCCGCAAAGAAGCGCTCCGGCAAGGGGATGACCTCTGGGAGCGGCGGCGTAGTCGGCGCAGGAAAGTTTAAGGAGACGGTATTGCGATACGGTTGCAGGATGCCAATACGGGTTGACCGTGCAAAGCTCCATCCTCGTTTGATTGGCGTATAGGTCGAATTCTGAAAGAAGAACCGGGCGAAGCTGGCGCTGGATCCGATCTTGGTGTCCGAAATACTCGCGTCCGCACTGTTGAAGCTTCCTTTTGTCGCATCCGCCGGATTATCCCGCGTGTCGCGGAACCATGTCACGCCGAATTGCGATACCAGCGTTGGCTGGTTAAACAATGGGATCTCGTCGGACGGGATGTTCAGATTGCTCACCTTCACTTCGCGGAACGCGTAGCGATACAGTATGGAAGCCCGCGAGGAAATCTGCTCCGTGAGCTGCAGGTTTCCTTCATAGCGTGTTTGCGAAAAAGTGTTTATATCCTGCGATTTCTCTGCGTATGCCGTCGCCTGCAAGCTTAATTTGGGATTGTTGAACGTATTCGGCACGGAATATGCCAGCAACGCCCGCCCCTGAATCGTGCTGCCCCGCAATTTCAAAGTGAGAGAATCGGCGCGGCCCGTCAAATTTTGCTTGGAAATCTCAAAAATCCCGCGCGGTGCTGCCTCCAACTCTCCTCCCGTCGGATTGGTCGAGCTTGCCAGGCGCTGCACTTCGAAACCCCCGCCATACGCGATGGTGTAACGTTTGGCCTCTTCCACTAGGACAACGACATCCTTCTCGGGGTCCGTACCCCCGGCGTTCTGCGGCTCGACGATCACCCGGTTGAAAATTCCCAGGTTGTAGAGTTTCTGCTGGGACTCCACCACTTCTCCCTCGCGAAGCGGCTGATCCGGTTTTACCTTTACCTCGCGGCCGATCACCCGGGAACGCGTGCGCCTGTATCCTGTCAGGAGCACGCGGCGCACGCGAATCTGCGAACCTTCCTCGATCCTGTAGACCAGGCGCATGGGCTCCGCGCGCTCGATGTGGTACTCCTGTTTGTTGGCTTGCGCCGCTTCGGATTCCCCGTTGGCCGAATTTATCTTTGCAGCTTGTCCTTCATCCCGCGGCGCGTGGTCAGGCTCTACGGTCCAGGAGAATTGGGCATTAGGGAAGCCCTGGTTGAAGTAGAGGGCCAGAATATTGTCGCGGTCCGTTGCCACGTTAATGTCGGAATAGGGCTGGCCCGGCAGAGAGCCGATAACACCGCGAATCTCCTGTTCCGGTATGGCTTTCATGCCCTCAACGGCCAGGCTCGAGACCAGTGTCTGCTTGCCTTCTTGAATGACAAACCGGATCACTAGGTCGCCCCGCTTCCCCTGGAAGTCGTCCTGTATCTTCCCTTCCACATTGGTAGATAGAAATCCGTTGGCGGCGTATAGACTCTTCATCGACAACACATCCGAATCCAGCAACCGACGGCTGAATCGCGCTCGAATCTCGAATGAGCTGGGCGCGATGTTCAGCCGGCTGCGCAGCAGGGACGTGCTGAAATAGCGGTTCCCGACGAACTCGATGCGCAGCAACTTGTGCCGGTCGCCCCGATTCACCTTGTAGGTGATCACCTCCTCGGACCCTTTCCAGTCCGACTTCTTCCCGTCGACCTCGCGCTCCGCCGCCGCATAATCTACCGTCGCGTCGAAATACCCCTCGCGCTCCAATCGTTCCCGCAAATTCCGCTTTCCTTCCTCGAGCAGGTCGGCATCCACCGAGCCTTCCTGGTACACAGGAACGAGTTTCTTCAATGTGCGTTTGGAAAACTTCGCGCCAACCACCTCCACCAGGACACGCGGCCCTTCCGTCACTTCCAGAGTTAAAGGCAGCGTGTTTACCTGCGCGGTATACTCACCCCGCCGTACCGAAACGCGCGCGCTCAAGTGCCCCCGCTTTTCCAGGTATTTCCGGATGCGTTCGGTGCCCTGCTGCGCTCGGGCGATGGTCAGTTCTCTCCCAGGCTTGAGCTTGAAAAGTTTCAGTAGCTGGGCGTCCGGATAGTGCGTGTTGTTGAGCAGTTCGACATTCCTCAGGCGCACCCGCGGCCCGGACTCCACGTGCATGATCACATCCATTTGGTGCGTTTCTGGATGAGGCTGACGCTCCGCCATCACTCTCGCCTGATACAGGCCTTCCTCGCGCAACGCTTCCGTCAACCGCTTGATCGCGTCATCAATATCTGTTGTACGGTACGTCTGCCCTAGCGACAACTGCATCGCCGCGGCCGCGGAGGCTTCCGAGGGCGGCGCTTTCAGTCCTTCGATGACCAATTGATTGATGAACAGGTTTTCCCGCACAACGAAATCCAGCCGCACTCCCCCCGCCTCGCGCGTAACGACCGCCCGCAAATCTGCGTAATCGCCGGTTTGATAGAGTTTCCGTATGCTCGCAGCCACTTGGTCGCGCTGCAGGGGCTTCCCGATTTCCACGGCAAGGCTGCCAGCGTTTGCAGCCAGGACACTGCCATCCTCGCGCACAACCCGCACGGCAATTACGTTTGAGGCGGGCGCATTTTCGCCGGTAGCTTTTTCCGGTGCCTGGGCGCACGCGGACCCTCCTCCCAGAAGCAGGAGCAGGAGCGCTAGACCTCGCAACCTGTTGACCCGGCATACTTTCATGTGTTTCTTCACTCAGACGAAGCCTAGCACAGAGGCGTTGCCTCCACGGATTCCATTGGAGCAATCATGAGCGGAATTTCCAAGGCTGGAACTCTATCTTACGCGAGCCACCCGCTCCATGAGAAATGCTCCCGGAAGATGTTCCTGGAAGGCATTGGCGCAAAGGGGCAGGCGCGTCCTGTGGGCTCCTGCGTCAAGCGAAATGGCGGTTCTCAGCAGCGCCCGCGGCATCCTGAAAAGTGCGACTGATCCCCCAGCGGCGCGCTCGCTTTATTCCACAAGTACATGGGAGCTCAGTTTGTGGGGGCTAGCGGGAAAATCCGCCGCGGCCGGTCGGTGTGCGCATGGCCGCGCGATCCAGATTCTCGCGAAGATTCATCAGCGTGAGGAAGGTGCTCAGCACGCGCGCTTTCAAATCGTCCGTCATGTGCAGGCCGCTGGTCGCGACCCTGGCCAGGCGCTCCCCGTTTTCTGTGATGAACCGCATGATTTCGCGCTGCCGTTCGTGCGGCGTGTTCCCAAGGGCCGTCTCGCGTCGCTTCTCCGCGCAGCTCGCTTCCAGCGACAGCGTGAAATGGAGGATGCACAGCTTGTCGTCGGCCAGGGCGGCCGGCACGTCGTGCTTGCATCCCCCGATATGGCACAGTTCGGTCATCGGCGCAAAAAGGCGATGACCGATTCGTAACATTCCTGGCGCAAAAAATCCAGCAGTCATCTGCGGGATGCGGCGAATCGTGCAGCCATCCCTACCTGTCCTTCCGGTCAGACCACTTCCAGGGCGTCTTCCAGGTCGGCGATGATGTCGTGCCAGTCCTCCAGCCCCAGAGAAAGGCGGATGCCTCCGGGCTGCAACCCGCAGCGGATTTTCTCTTCGTCCGGGATCGCCGCGTGCGTCATGGAGAACGGATTCTCGATCAGCGTCTTGATCTGCCCCAGGCTGACCGCCAGGGTCACTGTGTAGGACTTCTCCGCGACGTAGTCGACAAATCGCTCGGCCGCCTCCGCCGCGCTATTACCGGTGCCATCTCTTCCTTTCAGCTCGAAGTACAACATGCAGCCCGGCGCGAATGCTCCGTCCGGCGTGGTCATCTGCCGCCGCGCCAGTTCGCGCTGCGGAAAGTTGGGCAGCCCCGGATACAGCACCCGCGCCACCTTCGCTTGGCGCTGCAAGAACTCCGCTACCTGCATGGCGCTCTTCTGCTGGTTCACCATGCGTGTCGCCAGCGTCGGCAAACCATACACTAGGATGGGCCACGCATTCTTGGGCGAAAGGACGCCGCCAAAATCCTTGCGGTAGAGCATGAGAAGATTGAAGTACTCATTCGCGCCGATCACCGCCCCGCCCATTTCCGTGCCAAACCCGCCGATGTCCTTGGTCAAGCTGTGCACTACCAGGTCGACGCCATGCTCCAGAGGCCTCTGGCAATATGGCGTGGAAAACGTGTTATCCACCACGATCCGGATTTTTTCCACATCCGTCCTTCCCGCGTTTAGCCGGTCAACCACGCGACGCACCGCCTGCAGATCAATCAGTTCCATCGTCGGATTGACGGGCGTCTCGAAATAGACCACGCGGCACTGTTTTGTAACCACCCTCGCAAGTGTTTCCGGGTTGCACAGATCACAGAAATCCGTGTGGATTTTGTAGCGCGGCAGCCAGCTTGTCATCAGGCTGTGAGTACAGCCATATAGGACTTGGTGCGCAACGATCTGGTCGCCGCTGGCCGTCAGAATTCCCAGAGCGCCACTTATCGCCGCCATGCCCGTGGCAAAGGTGACGGCAACCTCTCCACCCTCCGCCACCGCCAGATTCTCCTCCAACATCCCGCGGGTCGGCTCGTCTAACCGGTCATAGATGTAGATGGGCGCGCGGCGCGATTCCGGCGTTGCAAACTCGATGAATCCCTGCGCCCCACGGTGCACCGAAGACAGCCGGTACGTGGCGGAACTCGATTGCGGCGGCACCACATGATGATCGTAATCCCAGCGGCCGGTGGCAAAGCTTCCGTGGATCAGCCGCGTGCGCAGGCGGTATTGCTCGCGCGGTTTTTTCGGTTTGCGTTCATTCGTCATGGCTGGCTCCTATTCCGGCAGGGCCCCGCGCAGCCGGTGCAACGCGGCTTGCGGGAGAGCAACTTCGTGCAGAACCCCATCATAGTCCAAATGCCGTTGACCGGAAGGTGACGCGTGGGGCGCAAGAAAGCACAAGAAGCCGGGGCAATTGAGTTGACACTCTGGCCCGAGAACTGTATAAATATACAGTACGTTGCATAAGGCATTCTCGATGAGCGCGACAAAGACATTTCGCCACGGACAGATTCTCCGCCTGGTTTCCGGCGAACACATCGCCAATCAGGAAGAACTCCGTCACCGCCTCGCCAAGCAAAAGTTGCGCGTGACCCAGGCCACGCTTTCCCGCGATTTGCAGGAATTGAAGCTCGTCAAAACAAACGAGGGCTACAGGTCTGGCTCCGGTCTGCCGGAAGAAGCCGCCACCGTTCCCCCGCTTATCCGCGCACTCCGCGAATTCCTGCTGGACATCCGGCCCGCGCAAAATCTGCTGGTCCTCAAAACGCCTCCTAGTGGCGCGCAGCCCTTGGCTGCTGCCGTCGACGGCGCAAAATTCCCCGAAATTGCCGGTACCATTGCCGGCGACGACACCGTTCTCATCGTTACCCCCAGCCGCAAAAGCCGGGAATCTCTCCAGAAAAAAATCGAAGCACAGGTGAAATGAGGGATCCCCGGCACATTGCTGTCATTGGTGTCACCGGCTACACGGGTTATGAGCTGGCGACTCTCCTTTTGCGCCATCCCGTGATTTCCCGGCCTACCTTTTACGTTCGCGATACCAAGGGCGCACAGTGCCTCTCTGAGCTTTTTCCTCAGTTGCGCAGTTGGGGCGAGGCGCCTTTGAAGCCTTTTTCCATCGAGGCGGTCACGGCAAATTCCGCAGGTACGGCTTTTCTCGCCACGCCCCACGAAGTCTCGGCAGAGATTGGGCCAAAGTTGCTCGATGCGGGTTTGCGGGTGATCGATCTGAGCGGTGCATTCCGCTTCTCTTCGGCGGAGACGTTCTCTTCCTGGTACAAGCTGCCCGCACCGCACCAAGCGCATCTGGGCGACGCCGTGTACGGCCTGCCAGAGCTTTATGCGGACATCATCCCGGGAGCGAAACTCGTCGCCAATCCCGGCTGCTATGCGACCAGCGTGATTCTCGCGCTGCGCCCGTTGACGCAGGCCGGCCTCGTTTCGCCGACGCAAAACGTCATCTGCGACTGTAAATCCGGCGCTAGCGGCGCGGGCAAGGAGCCGCGGCGCGATCTCCATTTCGTCGAAGTAGGCGAAAATTTCCGCGCTTACAATCTTTTCTCGCATCGTCACACGCCGGAAATTGTCGAGCACACCGGCCTGCGGGAATCGCAGGTGGTTTTTTCAACCCACCTGCTTCCCGTTGCCCGCGGCATCCTGTCCACGATCTACGTGACACTGGCCCTGCCGCAAACACCGCAAGCCATCGAAGACCTGTATAAGAAGTTTTATGCGGGCCGCCCCATGGTGCGCATCTCCCCCGCGGGTTCCACGCCTGAATTGCAGCACGTCACGAAAACAAATTTTTGCGACATCGGCTTCGTTCTGGACACCGACGGGAAACGCCTGATCATCGTTTCGTGCCTGGACAACCTGGGGAAGGGCGCAGCCGGGCAAGCCGTGCAAAACATGAATCTCACGCTTGGACTTGAGGAGCAGACCGGACTTTTATGAGAATTGTCATCAAATTTGCGGGTGCTTTGCTCGAAGATGCCGCCACCGTGCAACAACTCTCTCACCACGTCGCCACGCTCGCACGGCATGGCCACGAAATCCTGGTGGTTCACGGCGGCGGCCGCCTCTTCACCGCCACCTTGAAGCGTCTTGGGATCGAGAGCAAATTCGTCTCTGGATTGCGCGTCACCGATGGCGAAACCCGCGATGTCGCTGTAATGGTTTTTGCGGGGCTGCTGAATAAACGCCTTGCCGCCGCGATTTCCGCGGAAGGCCAGCCCGCCGTCGGCATCTCCGCGGCGGATGCGGCTTGTTTCTCCGCTGCACCCCTCGTGCATAACGACATCGAGGGCAGCCTCGGCTATGTGGGCTATCTGACGAGCATCAATGTGCTTTTTCTCGAATCGCTCTGGCGGGAGAAGCTAATTCCAGTTGCCCCTTGCCTCGGGCTGGGCGCGGACGGCGAACTCTACAACATCAACGCCGATCACATGGCCGCGGCCTGCGCCGAATTCATCGAAGCAGACCATCTCGTGTACCTCACCGATGTCCCCGGCGTCCTCGATGGCGACAAAGTTCTCTCCGCCATTTCCTGCGAACAGATCGACCATCTTGTGCACTCGCGCGTTGTCTCCGGCGGCATGATTTTGAAGCTGGAAGCCGCCAAGCGCGCCCTCGAGGGTGGCGTTCGCGAAGTTCACATTGTAGGCGGCCATTCGGCCGCGGCAGCGCTGGCCCCCGCCTTGTTTTCGCCCGTTTCGGGCCGCGCGGCCTTTTCCGCTGTTCCCGGTACCCGTGTTCTGCGCGGTTTCTCTTCCGCGGAACACTCGGCCGGAGCAACTGTCTGACACTCTTGTCCCTGTGGAGAATAACGAATGACCGCATCACTGACGATCCCCGTATCCATCGCCAAGGACCTCCTCACGGGCGCCGAATGGTCGCCCGCGGACACGCGCGAGCTTCTGCAGCGCACCGCGGACATCAAGGCACGCCCGTCGCGTTTCGCCTCCGTGCTGCGCGGTAAGCACATTGCTCTCATCTTTGAGAAGCCATCACTGCGCACGCGCGTCACGTTTGAGGTTGGCATCCAGAGCATGGGTGGCGATGTGGTTTTCCTCGATCACACCCAGGCACGGCTGGGCGAGCGCGAATCCATTCCCGATGTGGCCCGCAACCTCGAGTGCTGGGTGCAGGGAATCGTCGCGCGTGTCTACGAGCAACGCGTCCTGGAAGAGATGGCGGCCAGCATCAACATCCCCGTGGTCAACGCGCTTTCCGACAAATTCCATCCCTGCCAGGCGCTCGCTGACTATTTCACACTCGAGGAAAAGTTCGGCAACTTGAAGGGCTTGAAGATCGCCTATGTCGGCGACGGCAACAATGTCTGCCACTCGCTCTTAATCCTCGCTGCGCGCTTGGGCGTGAATCTCCGAATCGCCGCGCCGGCAAATTACGCTCCCGCGCCGGACGTCCTCTCGGACGCCAAGCGTGTCGCCAGGGAAACCCGCGCGCGCATCGAGTTGTTCACCAACCCAGCGGAAGCCGTCGTCGGCGCGCAAGCCGTCTACACCGACTCCTGGACCAGCATGGGCTTCGAGGCCGAAGAAAAGGTACGCCGCAATGTCTTCAAGGCCTACCAGGTCAATCGCAAGCTCATGGAGCAGGCCGCACCCGGCGCCTTCTTTATGCATTGTCTTCCGGCGCACCGCGGCGCGGAAGTGACCGACGAAGTTCTCGACGGCCCGACGTCCATTGTGCTCAAACAGTCCGAAAACCGCATGTACGTGCAAAAGGCCATCCTGCACGCGCTGTATTCCTGATTCCTTTTGGCATCCTTAGGAGAAAACCCAGTGACCCCGCAAGTCCACAAACCAAAGAAAGTCGTACTTGCCTATTCCGGCGGCTTGGATACGTCCATCATTATTCCGTGGCTCCGCGAGAATTATGGCTGTGAAGTGATTGCCATGATCGGAGACGTTGGCCAACAGGAAGATCTCGAGGCCGCCCGCAAAAAGGCGCTTGCCACCGGCGCGTCGACCGCCTACATCGAAGATCTGCGCGAAGAATTTGTCCGCGACTACATCTGGCCCACGCTCCGCGCCGGCGCTGTCTACGAGCACACCTACCTGCTTGGCACCTCTATGGCTCGTCCCGTCCTGGCCAAGCGTCAGGCCGAACTCGCCCTGCAACTGGGCGCCGATGGCCTCTCCCATGGTTGCACCGGGAAGGGAAATGACCAGGTCCGCTTTGAGCTGGCCTACAAAGCCATCGCGCCACACCTCCCCATCATCGCCCCCTGGCGTGAGTGGGCCATCGACTCGCGTGAGGACGCCATTGCCTACGCGCAAAAACACAAAGTTCCAGTGGAACAGAGCCGTGCCAACATCTATAGCCGAGATCGCAATATCTGGCACCTGAGTCACGAGGGCGGAGATCTCGAAGATCTCGCCAATGAGCCCCGCGAATCGATGTGGCAGTGGATTGCATCGCCAGAAAAGGCTCCTGACAAACCGGAGGAGGTGGAGATTGGCTTTGAAGCGGGGACGCCTATTTCGGTGAACGGCAAGAAGCTCGGACCCGTCGCGCTTCTCAATGCATTAAACGACATTGCCGCAACACATGGCGTTGGCCGCACCGATCTCGTCGAGAATCGTTTAGTGGGAATGAAATCGCGCGGCGCCTATGAAACCCCGGGCGGAACCCTGCTCGTCACCGCACACCGCGAACTGGAGCGGCTTACTCTCGACCGGGAAACCTCCCACTTCCAACAGGCCCTCTCGGGGCGGTACGCCGAACTCGTCTATTACGGCTTGTGGTTTTCGCCGCTGCGCGAATCTCTCGATGGCTTCTTCAATGTTGCGCAGCAGCGCGTCACCGGCTCTGTCGGCCTGAGACTTTGGAAGGGCACGCTCAATGTCACCAAGCGTCTCTCGCCTTTCTCTCTGTACCGCGCCGACCTCGCCAGTTTTTCCATGGGCCGTTACAATCCCAAGGACGCCGAGGGTTTTATCAATCTTTTCGCTCTGCCGGTCACAGTGCGTCCCATGGCTAAAGCCGAAAGTCAGCATTCTTGAGAATTTTCGCCGGGGCGCGGCTCCGTCTCGGGAGAGTTTCTGGCGGCCGCGCCCCATTCCATTGCGGGATTTGCTATAGCTTGTGGTGCACGTTGCCTCCGCTAAGCGCTGTGCGGAATTTGGGGCCCTTTTTCTCGGTGTTGCAGCTCACGCACGACCTTGGATTCCTATGACCGAACGCAAAGACGATCGCCTATGGGGCGGCCGCTTCGATCGCCCGCCGAACGAAGAGTTCGACGCGTTTCAGCGCTCTTTTGCGTTCGACCGCCGCCTTCTCCCCTATGAACTTGCCGTTGACCGCGCCTGGGCCAGGGCTTTGCAGCGTGCCGGCATTCTCAACGAAGCGGAAGTTCCTCAAACTCTCGATGCCCTGGACAAAATCGCAGAACGCGCCAAGACCGATCTCGCCTGGCTCGATTCTTCAACCGCCGAAGACGTCCATCACTTCGTCGAAAAGGCCTTGGCCGAGTTGCTCGGCCCGCTGGGTTGGAAACTGCACACCGGGCGCAGCCGAAACGAACTCGTTGCCACCGACTTTCGCCTTTTTGTCCGCGATGCCGTGGCTGAAATTCACTCAGGCCTGGTTGCCCTCATCCGCGCTTTCCTGGATCAAGCCAAAGCCCGCCTCAAGGTTCCTATGGCCGGCATGACCCATCTCCAGCATGCCCAGCCCATACTCTTGTCCCATTTCCTGATGGCCCACGCGGAGGCCTTTGCGCGTGACCTCACCCGCTTGCACAACGCCGCCGCCAGCGCCGATGCCTGCCCCATGGGCTCCGGCGCCCTCGCGGGATGTTCGTTTGCCATCGATCGCGAAGTCATCGCGCGCGAACTCGGCTTCTCCCGCATCACTGCCAACAGCCTCGATGCCGTCAGCGATCGCGACTTCGCGCTTGACTATCTCTTCGCCCTCGCTGGCATTGCCACGCACCTCTCGCGCCTCGCCGAAGATTTCGTTCTATTCGCCTCCCAGGAATTCTCCTACGCCATCCTCCCGGACGAATATTCCACCGGCAGCAGCCTGATGCCGCAAAAGAAAAATCCCGATGCCTGGGAACTTCTGCGCGGCAAGACTGGGCGCATCACCGGCGCTCTTTTCAGCCTTTTCACAACGCTGAAAGGCCTGCCTTCCAGTTACCAACGTGACCTCCAGGAAGACAAGGAAGCCCTCTTCGCTGCTCACGACCAGCTTGCCTCGATGGTCCATGTCGCCGCTGGGGCTGTTTCTGCCATGCGCTTCAACGAAGGCAAGCTGGCTGCGGCCTCTGCGAATCCCGCTCTACTTGCTACCGAAGCCGCCGACTACCTCGTCAAAAAGGGTATTCCCTTCCGCCAGGCCCACGATCTTGTCGGAAATCTCCTGCGGGAGGCGGAGCGCCAGGCAAAACCCTGGACGCAATTGTCGCTCGAGGACTTCCGTCGGATTTCACCGGCGTTTGACGCCGATGTCGCCAACGCGCTGCAACTTGCCGCAGCCCTCCAGTCCAAAAACGTTCCCGGAGGCACTGCCGAAAATTCTGTTCGTGCCGCGATTTCGCAGCTCGAACAAAAACTCAAATCACTGGAGAACAAGCCATGAGCCTCAGTTCTGCTTTCAGTATTTTCGAAGCCGCAACGCACCGCGCGGAGGATCGGAGGTCGCTTCCGTGAGCGTCACACCCGCCTCACGGACACTCATCCCATGAAGTACGCCCTCTCCGAAGCCGCTCTGCCTCGCGGATTCCGTTTCTCGGCCACGGCTTGTGGCCTGAAGAAGACTGGCGCGCTGGACCTGGCGCTGCTCTCCAGTGACGTTCCGGCTTCGGCCGCCGCCGTCTTCACGCAGAACCTCGTTGTTGCTCCGCCGGTTGTGGTTTCCAAGGAGAATTTGCGCGCGTCCAGGGGCCGCATGCGGGCCGTCATCGTCAATGCCGGCAACGCCAATTGCGCCACGGGTCCCGCAGGCCGTGCCGCCTCGCTGAAAACCGTGGAAGAAACGGCGCGCCGCCTCGCCTGCCATCCCCACGAAGTTCTGGTCTGTTCCACGGGCGTCATTGGCGTGCCGCTGCCACTCGAGAAAATTCTCCGTGCCCTCAACGGCATCGCCCGGAACCGCCGTCCGTCCGCGCGCTCTTTTGCCGAGTTCTCTCTCGCCATCTGCACCACGGACACGCGCCCCAAGACCGCCACGACGTTCTTCAAGATGGCGGGCAAGCGCATTCATCTCGTTGGCTGCGCTAAAGGTGCCGGGATGATTCATCCAAATCTCGCCACCACCCTCGCGTTTGTCGCCACCGATGCCGCCATTTCTCCCTCACTCCTTCAGAAAACATTGCGTGACGTTGCCTCGCGAACCTTCAACTCCATCAGCATCGATGGCGATACCTCCACCAACGACACGCTGCTGGTTCTGGCCAACGGTCAGGCCGGTGCACCTGCCATCAAAGCGGGAACCTCTGCGCACCGCGCCTTCGCCAAAGCTCTCGAAGAAGTTTGCCACTCGCTGGCCTTGCAGATCGTTGCCGACGGCGAAGGAGCGCAGCGCGTCATCGAAATCGAAGTGCGTCGCGCCAGAACAGAGGCCGACGCGCGCCGCATCGCCCAGACCATCGCAACCTCGCCACTGGTCAAGACCGCCTTTGCTGGCGGCGATCCGAACTGGGGCCGCATCTTTGCTGCGGCAGGGCGCTCCGGCGTCAAGTTTGATCCCCACCGCGTGGACATCCACCTGGCGGGAATACCGGTGCTGCACCGCGGTCAGCCGCTTGACTTCAACGAGCGCGCGGCCAGTAACCGCCTGCTGGAAAAACAAGTTCAGGTGGTCGTCGATCTCCACGCAGGACGCGAGTCCACGCGCTTCTGGACCTGTGATTTCACCGCGGAATATGTGCGCATCAACGCTTCCTATCGCACCTAAAAGCAGCATCACGCCGGTTGCGCGGGTTTCACGGGGCCCTTTAGAGCACCCCGGTATCCGCCGTGCCATTTTGGTGCCAAGTCCAGACCCAGTACCCCCCGGCACCCTCTTTCCAACGATTTATGGTTGCAAAAACAGTCAATTTTCGAGACCATGCACGGGACCACTTAAGAGTCCCTCCCGCCCACCGCGGCATGCCCTCCGGTTTGCCTCGTCGGCGGTTCTTGATTCTTCGGTGCGCTCCGCAATCGTGGTTAGGTTCCGGACAGAAGGAGTCCGCTGGTGAAGAAGCTTTACGTGGGTAATCTTCCGTTCAACGCTTCGGAAGAGCAGTTGCAGGAATGGTTCGGTCAAGTGGGTGTGAATCCCTCCGCGATCAGCTTGATTCGGGATCGCTTCACGGGACAGTCGCGAGGTTTTGCCTTCATCGAAATCGCCAACGATGAAGACGCCGACCGCGCCGTGACCAGCCTGAACGGTCAGAACTTCGGGGGCCGGAACCTTGTCGTCAACGAAGCGCGGCCGCAGACGGAGCGCTCTGGTGGCGGTGGTGGGCGTGGCGGCTATGGCGGTGGTGGTGGTGGTGGTGGTGGCGGCCGGGGTGGCGATCGCGGTGGCCGGGGTGGTGGCCGGGGTGGTGATCGCGGCGACCGCGGCAACCGCTGGTAGTTTCTCCTTCTCTCCTAATCTTCGCTGAGGGCTTCGGGCGCGGACTCGCGTCCGAAGCGTCTTTTTCTGTTCCTGCGCCTTCTCCACACTCCCGTCAGGCTTTGACCTGCAGACCGTTTGGCTCCGCTTTCTTTATTCACAGTCGTCGCTACTTTTTTCTAGCCATCTCCCTTTCTACAATGTACTATCGCCGCGTTTGAATCGGCGGCCTCCCTGTGGGAGGTCCTTCCCGCCAAGGTTTATGCGTTTCGGTGCAGCGCTCACCGCTCAAATCCTGTGACCGAAACTTCACGTGGGGTTACGTGTTTGATACACCAGGCGAAGATTTTCTTTCGCTCCTGATTGCTTGGGGTATATGAGTTGAACGACTTGCGCTTTGTTTTTCGTGCAAGGATTGTTTTCGTGGCCGTTCAGAGGAGGAGCGAACCTTCCCGCCATTGTTCGCATCCAACGAAGGGCACGGGGTCTAAGGGTTGAGATGAATACCTGGCACAAACGCGATTGGAAGCAGTTCTACGAGCTGGCGCGCCGTCCTTGGCAGCGCCATCGGCCGCCACGCCCCGTTTATCCTACGGGTCTCAACCGCCTGCTCCCCGCAGCGGGTTTCAGCCTCTCGGAACTCGATGATGCCGGTGTCGATCTCGAACTTGCCGAGCACCTCGGCCTGCCCGTGGATGCTGGCCGCATCGGCGCCTACGGCCCCAACGTCACCGTACTCCGCGATTTCGTCCGCTCCTCCCGCCAGCCGCTGTAACCCCGGCCATTTCTGGCCTCGTTTGTCGAACTTCGCTTTCCTGCGTAAAATAGATTTATCCAGAGTCGCTGGGAATCATGGCCTCGCCCTTCAACATCATTGCCAACAGCAATCCGTCGCTCCCGCTGAACCCTGACGTCCATCCGCGGCCGGACTGGCTGCGCGTAAAATTCTTTGGCGGCGATCGCTACCACAACCTCAAGCGCGTTATGCGCAGCCTCGACCTTCATACCGTTTGCGAATCTGCCCGCTGCCCCAACATGGGCGAATGCTGGGAACATGGCACCGCCACCTTCATGATTCTCGGCGACATTTGTACCCGCGCCTGTGGCTTCTGTGCCGTGCCTTCAGGCAAACCCGCTGGCCCGCCCGATGAAGATGAGCCCTTGCGTGTCGCCGAAGCTGTCGCGCGCATGGGCCTGCGTTATGCCGTCGTCACCAGCGTCAATCGCGACGATCAGCCCGACGGCGGCGCCCGCATCTTTGCCCGCACCATTCAGGAAATTCGCAACCGCGTCCCCGGCTGCAAGGTCGAAGTTCTCATCCCCGATTTTCGCGGCGACTGGAACGCCCTCAACACAGTCCTCGCTATGAAGCCCGACATCCTCAACCACAACACGGAAACTGTGCCGCGCCTGTATCGCCAGGTGCGCAAGGGTGCTCTCTATGAGCGCTCTCTGGAGTTACTGCGCCGCGCGAAACAAACGCATCCCGACGTGCCCACGAAAACCGGCATGATGCTTGGATTAGGTGAGGGGAAGGAAGAAGTCCTGGAGACGATGCGCGATCTCGCCACCCAGGGCACGGACATTCTCACCCTGGGTCAGTACCTCCAGCCCACGCGCGAACATCTCCCGGTGATCCGTTTCATCCATCCTGACGAGTTTGCCGAATACAGGCGCCTCGGCGAACAGATGGGTTTCAAGCACGTCGAATCCGGACCCCTCGTGCGCTCCTCCTACCACGCCTTCGACCAGGCCGAATCCGCCATCCGTTAAAGTTCTCCTCGCGTTCTCAGTCTGGCTGTTCCTTCGCATAGTTTTGGCGGCTTCACTGCAAAATAAAATGGAAATGAATTCCACGGTTTCGTTGACCATGCTCGGGAATTGTCCGGACACACCCCTGCGCCATTTCTGGCGCATCTTTCGGGGTTACTTCAGGCGGGACTTTCTTGCTTTACTTCGCGGCTGCCGCGGCTTTCTTGCTGGCTTTCGCTGCCGTGGAGGCCTTACGCCGGCGCTTCGTCTTGGGCGGGGTGGCGGGCGCTTCGCCGATGATTTCAGCCGAGAAGATGCTGGTCACAAAAAGTTTCGGTCCATGGTCATCAAAATCTATGGCCGTGCGTTCCAGATCCGAGGCTGTGACAATGCCCAGGCCGTATATCCCGTGCTTGATGGTCTGCCCTTCCTGCATCACTTGCACAACTTCCTCCTTGGCCTCACCTTCCTGGATTCCTGCTTTTCCCACTCGCTATTGGGCGAGGTCCCCGACCCCTCGGGGACCTCCCCAATCTACAGGCTAGAGGCTTGTGACGTTCTCAGCCTGAAGGCCCTTCGGGCCCTTCTTCACTTCAAACTCCACCGCCTGACCTTCGTTCAGGGACTTGTAACCGTCCATCTGAATCGCGGAGAAGTGTACGAATACATCTTCACCGGTTTGGCGCTGGATGAACCCGTAGCCCTTCGAAGCATTGAACCACTTCACTGTTCCTTGTTCCTTCACTGCTAAACCTCGATATTGAAATTGCTTTGCCTCTCTTGGTCCCGGCAGATGGTTTCCCAAGCTCCGCGACTGCCTCCAGCCCGAAAAAAAGGCTGCGAGTTTGTTCTCGCAGCCCCCTGAACGAGTCAAAAGGTAATACAAGAGCAACAAACGCTATATGTAACGCTATCACAAGAAAGGGCTTATTGTCCACAGCACTGTGGGGCCCTTCCCTCATCTTCCAAAAATTGTAAGTGATTTAAAATCAGAAATTTATCGAATTCCAGCCCGTTTCCGAGCCCTTCTTCTACTCTTCCAACGATTCGGGCTGCAGGCTCAGGTTTTCCCCACCGGAAGCTTTCTTTTCCCAATACTTCTTTACCCAGGCCTCCCAGCTTTTCCCTGCCGCGGTATCCCGCCCGGAAAAGGCCAGTGCGGCAATTTCCCCATAGCTGATTTTCACCCGCTGGTTGGAATCTTTGGGCAGCAATCGCACGAAAGAGCTCTCCAGGTTCTTCCCACTTGTCCGATCAAAGACATAGCCTTCGAGTTTCGTGCCGTCCTTGCGCGTGATGGTCACGTCCCCGCGATAATCAAACGCTTTTTCCAGGGCCTCGCGCAATTCTTCCTCATTCGCAAGCTCCGGCACCCAGCCTTGCAGGCCTTCGTGCTGAAATCCCGGCGCCACTTCCAGTTCGTCGGGATTCGCCGTATGTGCGGGACGTTCCGCATGCCGCGGACCGGTCATGCCCGCGTCTCCTCAAGTTTTTCGGGATTCCCTTCGATTTGCACTAGGGGATTATAGGCGTGCACCGGTTTCACCGTCTCGTTCAACAGGAGTAGTGCTTCCTCGTCCGTGTTTTTCGTAAACAGAGTTGCCTTTGCCGTCGCCAGCAAGCCCTTCAGCGAGCTAAACGTGTAATCAACGCCAGACGCTTCGTACCCGCTGTGTACCATGCAGTTGGCGCACTGCGGATTGCCCGACTCCGTGCCGTAATTCGCCCATTCGGTTGTCGCCATTAATTCATCAAATGTGTCTGCGTACCCGTCCTGCAGCAAGTAGCAGGGCTTCTGCCATCCAAAGATCGAGTAGGTCGGCATACCCCAGGGCGTGCAGCGGAAATCGCGCTTGCCCATCAGGAATTCCAGGAACAGCATGGACTGGTTAAAACGCCACGCCGGCTTACGGTTCGAGAGCATGGCGCGGAACAACCGCCGCGTCCTGGCGCGTCCCAGGAAGTGCTTCTGATCCGGCGCCTTATCGTAGTTATAGCCGGGCGAAAGCATCATGCCTTCCACGCCCAGTTCCATCATCTCATCGAAGAAAGCGCGTACGCTGTTGGGATCGGCACCGTCAAAAAGCGTTGTGTTCGTGGTCACGCGGAATCCGCGCGCCAGGGCCGCCTTAATGCCTTCGACGGCCTGCTCATACCCGCCTTCGCGGCACACCGAAAAATCGTGGTGTTCTTTTTGCCCGTCCAGATGCACCGAAAACGTCAGGTATTTGCTGGGCTTGAAAAGATGCAGTTTTTCCTTAAGCAGCAGGGCATTCGTGCACAGGTAGATGTACTTCTTGCGCGCCACCAGTCCTTCCACGATCTTTTGGATCTGCGAATGCATCAGCGGTTCGCCGCCGGGGATGGACACCATCGGCGCGCCGCACTCGTCCACCGCCTTAAAGCATTCCTCCGGCGAAAGCTCGCGCTTCAGCACGTGCGCGGGATATTGGATCTTGCCGCAGCCCGCGCAAGCCAAATTGCAACGGTAAAGCGGTTCCAGCATCAGCACAAGTGGATACTGTCTGCGTCCCTTGAATTTCTGCTTCAGGACGTAACTTGCCACCGTCCATGCTTGGGATATAGGTACAGGCATTCGCTCCCCAGTTGTTTCAAGGCACGATTTCATTCGTGCCACATGTCCTGCCGACTGATAGGGCTTGAGCCTCGAAGGCGAGATTCGCCAGGCTTGCGTGCATCCCCCGGCCCCGAATCTTTTATTTTACCCGAGAAGCCCCCTTCCCGGACACCTCTAGATTCTACGGGCCTTCTCCCGAATCCTCTATTTCGATGCACCGTAAGGTGCTTAGGTGGCACCCGACGTGCTCCCCTCCCCCTGAATGGCATAGACTCTGTAGGCTGCGGAGAAGTCTTTCTCTTTAGGAGGCCGGGGCTTGAGCCCCGGCGTAAAGCCGCTAAGACAACTGGGCTTTAGCCCCTGAAGAGGCTATTTCCGATGTTTACCCGCAGCCCGTTTGAACGTCCCATCCGGCGTATGATGAACTCACACTCCATGGAGTGCGTCTGAACTATGCCCCGCTCCAGCCTTCTCTCTCTCTTCGATGAATTTGCACGCTTCTCTAGTGGCGTCGCCATTGTCCAGCAGCGCGGTTATCGCCGCGAAGCCTGGACCTACCAAAAGCTCGCCAGCGCTGCCGTCCTCCGCGCTTTCCAGTTGAAGGAACGCGGCGTTCAAACCGGCGACCGCGTTCTCCTCTGGGGCACTAACTCCGCAGAATGGGTCGCCGCCTTCTGGGGCTGCCTCCTGCGCGGCGCTGTCGCTGTTCCCCTCGATGATTCCTCGACGCTCGATTTTGCCTCCCGCGTTGCCGCCGATGCTGGTATCAAATTCGCTTTCGTTTCCCGCTCGAAACCTCCCTTCACTCCCGCCGCCCCGACCTTCTTCCTGGAGGATTTCCCCGGCATCCCCGAAGAGTTGAATGAGTCGGCCGGTCATGGAAACGCAATAGTCGGCCTGCACACCGCAATTTCCGTTCTCTCCGATCAGCCCATCACCCGCAGCCATGTCGCGCAAATCCTCTTCACCTCCGGCACAACCAGCGAGCCGCGGGGCGTTGTGCTGACTCACGGCAATTTCCTCGCGAATCTCGAACCGCTGGAAAAGGGCATCGCCGAGTACCAAAGATACGAGCGCTGGTTTCATCCGCTGCGCTTTGTCTCCGTCGTTCCGCTGAGCCATGTCTTCGGCCAGTTCATGGCGCTCTTCGTGCCTCCGCTCATCGGCGCCACGGTCGTCTTCGAAAATTCCCCGCAACCCTCGGAAATTCTCCGCACCATCAAACGCGAACACGCCACCGCCCTTATCGCCGTTCCTCGCATGCTTGACGCGCTGCGGAGCAGCCTCCTCCATGAATTTGCTCCGCCAGGCCGCGCCCATTGGTTTGGTCACATTTTCATCTCAGCCGCCACGCGCAAATTTCTTCGTCGTGCTTGGATGTTTCGCTTTATCCACCGGCGCCTCGGTTGGAAGTTCTGGGCGTTCATCTCCGGCGGCGCGGCGCTTTCTCCCGAAACCGAGGAATTCTTCAAACGCATCGGGTACGCCGTCGTGCAAGGCTACGGCATGACCGAAACCGCTTCCCTAATCAGCCTCAATCATCCATTCCGCGCCGCGCAGGGTTCCGTCGGCAAAATCCTGCCTGGGCGCGAGTTCCGTCTCGCGGATGATGGAGAAATCCTCGTCCGCGGCGAAAATGTCTCTTCTGGCTATTGGGAAAAAGGCGCGCTGCGGGACGGCACCCAGGAATACGGGGGCTGGCTGCGCACCGGCGATCTTGGCGAACTCGACACCCAAGGCAATCTCCGCTTCCGCGGCCGCAAGAAAAGCGTCATCGTCACCCCCGCCGGCCTGAATATCTATCCCGAGGATCTCGAGGCTGCTCTCCGCCGCCAGCCTGGTATTCGCGACGCCGTCGTCATCCCCTTCCAAATCGGTGGCAACGCCGAACCCTGCGCTGTCCTCCTCCTCGCCGCGGTAGCACCGGGATCGAGTCCGGCCACTTCCCCTGTCATCCCGAGCGTAGCGCCAGCGCCGTTTGCCGGCGCGGAGTCGAGGGACCCCGGCAAGATTGAAACCTCATCTCCGTCGATGGAATCTTCCATCACCGATCCCTCCATCTCCATCGCCCGCGCTACGATCGACGCCGCCAACTCCTCCCTCGCCGATTACCAGCGCATCCGCCGTTGGCTCGTCTGGCCCGATCTGGACTTCCCTCGCACGCCCACCGGCAAGCCACGCCTCGCAGTAATCGCCTCCTGTGCCGCAGAACTCCTCGGTGCACCCGCCACCCCTGCTTCCAAATCCTCTACCTCCTTTACCTCCTCTACTTCCTTTGCCTCCCTGCCCGCCTCGCTCAATGACCTGTCTTCTCTTGATCGTGTCGAACTCCTCTCCACCCTCGAGCACCGCTACAACGTCGAACTCAACGAAACGCAATTCGCCAACGCACAATCCCTCGCCGATATTCAGAAACTTCTCGCGCAACCCTCCGCCCGCCGTTCGGACTATGTCTATCCGCGCTGGACGCAACGCGCCCCTGTGCGCCTACTGCGGCTTTTCATCTACTACGCGCTCACCTGGCCCGCCACTCTTTTCCTCGCCCACCCCCGTGTTCGTGGACGCGAATTTCTCGCCAATCTGAAAGGCCCGGTGCTCTTTGTCGCCAACCACACCACGCGCCGCGCCGATATCGGCCTCATCCTTTATTCGCTTCCTGCACGATTCCGCCATCGCCTCGCCACCGCCATGAGCGGCGAAACCCTGCGCGAGTACCGCCATCCGCCCCGCGACTGGTTCTTCGCCAAACGCTGGCTCTGGCAGCTCAGCTATTTCCTGGTGGTCTCGCTGTTCAATGTTTTCCCGCTCCCGCAGCTTTCTGGCTTCCGCGAAAGTTTTCGCTTCGCCGGCGAATCCGCAGACCGTGGCTTCAGCCTGCTCGTCTTCCCCGAAGGCTTCGTCAACGATCGCGATACCCCCGACATGGTCCCCTTCCAGCCCGGCATCGGCCTCCTCGCCCAAAATCTCCGCATCCCCATCGTCCCCTTGCGCCTCGATGGCGTCTGGCAAATGAAGCAGCAGCACCGCCGCCTCGCCCACTTCGGCGAACTCACCGTACACATCGGTGCCCCAGTCACTTTCCCGCCCGAAACGCCCCCCGCCGAAATCGCCTCTCAACTCCAATCCCTAGTCCGTTCCCTGTAGGGGTCTTGCACGCTGGACCCCATTTGGGCAAGATCCAAAATTCTCGCCTCGGACTTCCGCCCGTAGCCCTCAACACCCCACTCTGTTCTCCCTGTCTCGTATTGTCCCTATCCGGCCCCGGCTCCTCAACTCAAACTGCGTCTTGTGGCAATATAGAAGCTCCAAAGAATAGACCATGGCCAACCCTGTGACCCTCGTTCCCACAAAGCCCGCCAAATCCGCGAAGAAATCCCCTGCGCCCAATGGCGCCGGACACGCCGAGCGCGAGCGCATCTTCTATCTCTTCCGCCGCTGGGGCTTTTATGAAGCCACTCTCGATCCCCTCGGCTTCTTCACGCCGCTCAAGTGCCCGGATCTTGAAGGCCTCTCCGGCGAATACGCCGAGGAGGCGCGCCGCTGTTATTGCGGCAACATCGGCGTGGAATTCCTGCACATTCCCGAACTCGACCGCCGCCGCTGGATTGCCGAGCGCATGGAAGGCCCCGAGTTCGAGGTCAACCAGGCCGCCATCCTGGACCGCCTGGTTCGCGCCGATCTCTTTGAACAGATGCTCCAAAGCCGCTATCTCGGCAGCAAGCGCTTTTCTCTCGAAGGCAATACCTCGCTCATCCCTCTTCTCGATTCCATCCTAAATGTCGCTGGCGATGTTGGCGGTGTCGATTCCATCATGGCCATGAGCCACCGCGGCCGCCTCAACGTCATGACTCACATCGCCTGCAAGCCCATGCACCAGGTTGTCGCGGGATTTGAGGACGTCGATCCCCGCAGCGTGCTCGGCGCGGGTGACGTCAAATACCACGTCGGCGCCACCGGCATTTACACGACATCTTCCGGAAAATCGCTCAACATCCACTTGGTCTCGAATCCCAGCCACCTGGAAGCGGTTGATCCCGTCGCCATGGGCCGCGCCCGCGCGAAATTAACGCGCCACGGCGTGCACGGCGCGCAAATTGATCGCTCCCGAGAAACGCTCAACAAAGTCTGGGCCATCGTGATGCACGGCGACGCGGCCTTCGCCGGCCAGGGCATTTGGGCGGAAACCTTGAATCTTGCTGACCTCGCGGCCTATTCCGTCGGCGGCACCCTCCACATCATCGTCAACAACTTGATCGGTTTCACGACACGCCCCGCGCAGGAGCACTCTTCGCGCTACGCTTCGAGCATCGCCCGCCGCCAAAGTGTTCCCATCTTCCACGTCAACGCCGAAGATCCCGATGCCGTCGTGCGCATTGGCCGGCTCGCCGCCGAATACCGCGCCGAATTCAATTCCGACGTGGTCATCGACCTCATCGGTTACCGCCGCCACGGCCACAGCGAAGTGGACGATCCCACCATCACCCAGCCGCTCCTCTATGCACGCATCAAAAGCCATCCGCCGCTTTGGAAAATCTACGCGAAACACACTGGCATCAACGCCGAGTCCATCGCCGTGGCCGTCAAGAAGGAATTCGAAGAAGAGCAGCGCAAGGCCGGCAAGCTCACCAAGATTCCCCAGCTTCGCAAGCTGCCCGATTACTGGTCACCGTACAACTACGGCAAATACAATCCTGCCTTTGAAGTCGATACCGGCCTGTCCGCCGAACGCCTCGCGAAAATTACCGATGGACTAGTGCGTGTGCCACCGGGTTTTCACGTCCATCCCAAAATCGTGAAACTCCTGGAGCAGCGCGCGGAAATGGGCCGCGGCAAGCGTCCCATCGACTTCGGCTTCGCCGAGTTGCTCGCCTTTGGCTCCCTGGTCCTTGAGGGCAGTCCTGTCCGCCTCACGGGTCAGGACTCGCAGCGCGGCACCTTCAGCCAGCGCCACGCCGTTCTGATTGACACGCAAACCGAGCAGGAGTTCCTCCCGCTCGCGCACCTTTCACCCACGCAAGCCTTTTGCGAAATTCATAATTCCTCGCTCTCCGAAGCGGCCTGCCTCGGCTTCGAGTACGGCTTCTCTCGCGACTATCCCGAAGGCCTCGTCTTGTGGGAAGCGCAATTCGGCGATTTCGTGAACGGCGCGCAGGTCATCATCGACCAGTTCATCAGCGCCAGCGAAGACAAGTGGGGCTTGCCCACGGGACTCGTCCTCCTACTTCCCCATGGTTACGAAGGCCAGGGCCCCGAGCATTCCAGCGCGCGCATCGAGCGATTCATGCAGTTGGCCGCCGAAGGCAACATGAACATCTGCCAGCCTTCCACCGCCGCGCAGTATTTTCATCTCCTGCGCCGCCAGGCGCGGCGCCTGTGGCGCAAGCCGCTCATCGTCTTCACGCCCAAAAGCATGCTCCGCCATCCCGATGCGTCTTCCACTCTCGAGGAGTTTTCCCGCCCGCGGTTCCTGACGCTGGTTCCCGATCGCGAAGTCACCGATGCGCAAAGCATCCTCATCGCCAGCGGCAAGGTCGGCCACGAACTTCGCGCCGAGCGCCGCCGCCGCAAGGACACCGCCACCGCCGTCTTTTTCCTGGATCAGCTCTATCCTCTGCCCAAAACCGAAATCGCCGCCGCCATCGACGCGCATCCCAACGCCCGCGAAATCGTCTGGGTCCAGGAAGAGCCCGCCAATATGGGCGCGTTGTTCTACGTGCTGCCGCGTCTCGAACGCATTGCCCAGGCAAAGAATCTCCGCGTCCGCTCCGTCAAGCGCTCTGCCAGCGCCAGCCCCGCCACCGGCTCCGCCAAAGCCCATGACCTCGAGCAAAAAACGCTCATCACCTTGGCCTTCGCCACCACACCCAATCCCTGAGCTTCCAAGTATCTCCGCAGGGTCGGCACTCCAAAGAGTAGCTCATTAAGTTCAGACGCCCAGCCCCCCTTTGGAAATTGTCTCAATGAGGAATTTTTTTGCTTCTTGCACGGCCGGCAGATTCTTCACTGTTCGGACTTCAAACCCTAGTGCGCTTCCCAGTCCTGCCAAGCCAGTTCCCAACCCCGTTTCCTTTACACGTACTTCCGCGGGAACCAAATGCGCAGATTCCATGGCAGCCAGCAGGGCGCGGCTCACGAATGCGGCACGGGATTCTCCCGGCATTCCGAATTCGCTGTGATAAAGAAATCCACTGTTCGCATCCGCAATGATCGTGGGATGCATGCACATTTTCCGCTCATTCTTCTGGCCGATGATTCCTGGTGCGAAGAAATGCTCCGCTTCCAGAATGGTTTCCGATTTCTTACACTCTGCCGCGATCCGTCGAATCCTTTCTTCGTCCAGATCGGCCACTTCGATGGGGGCGGGCCCAGGGGCAGGCGCGGTCACAAGGCGCACTTTGTATTCCTGTTCCTTGTTCTCCGGAACAACCAGCGGAAACACGTCTTTCGTCCGCCAAAACTTCTCGAGCTCTTCATCTGTTACCGTGCTGCAAAACATATTCACCGCGCACAGGCAATACCGGAGCAGCCTGCCTTCCGCCTCCGTAACATGCCACGGTAGATAGCCGGGCCTTACAGCTCGGAATTGCGGCGCCAACATCCCTTTCTTTAGCGGATGATCCAAGTGTTTCAACAGCACCCGGTCGGCTGCCTCCAAATCCGATGCCCTTACGACTTCCAGACTTACGCCCTTCTGCTTCTCGTAGAAACTATAAGGATCAGGCTTCTGACCGCTGGCCAGTTTCCTGTACATCCGGTAGCTTTCCTCTCCTTGATAAACATGCATTCCGATCCATTCGCCGGCGGCTCCCATTACGCAGCAGTAGCAGCGCTCTCCGCTCTCCGGGTCATCCACCAGGATCAGTTCCTCATCCGCCAAAAATTCCCACGGCTTCTCCTCCATGAAGTTTGTGGTCTCGGCGTACAGTTGCTCCGCCGTCGTCCGGGAGAGTGCTTCTTCCCCTTTTAGTTGTTCCTGGAAGAAGCCTTCGTGCATTTCCTTCGCACTCGTGTCGCGTCTATGTCTTCGTGTCCCCATCAACTGTTCACCTTATCTCCTGACGTGCTGGCCAGCAAAAATACCCAGGACCTGTCTCTCGGCCTGCTCTGCAATCTACCATCCCGCCTTCCATTTTTCCTCATCGGATTCGCGCCCTCTCGGATCTCCAGTCCCTCGGGGACAACCTCAGCTCCTGACTCTCATTCCCTCTCCCATCGTGTTAATGCGCGCGCGGCCGGTACCAGGAATATCAAGATGGAGATGGATGGGCATTCGCTGGCTGGCCCAAACTCTGAAATTTCATTGCGTGCAGCCTGCTGCTTTGTTACGCTCCAATCCAAATTGGTCCTCTGGAGGGACCCCCTCATGGCCTTCTGCAAAGCGTGTGGTCAGGAAATCGGAACTGCCACTTTTTGCCCCAAGTGCGGTGCCAACCAATCGTCCGCGGTCGCTCCGTCCGCTGCCCCGGCAGCGAATCCGACGGAAGGCCTCGCCGAAAACGTAGCCGGATTGTTGTGCTACGCCGTCGGCTTTGTCACCGGCATCGTCTTTTTCCTTATCGACAAACGTCCCTTTGTGAAATTCCATGCAGCCCAATCGATCGTCGTTTTTGGTGGTCTGTTCGTCATCCAGATCGGCCTGTCCTTCATGGCTGCCTTGATTCACGGCCTCATCGGCTTTGGCCTTGCCGGGCTCTTGGAATCGGTCGTGGGGCTCGTGGCATTTATCCTCTGGATAATCCTGATGTTTAAAGCCTATCAGCACGAAACCTTCCGCGTGCCCATCGCCGCGGATATCGCCGACGGCCTCGCGAAGAACTGACAACTCAGCTTCTCACGCGTGCACGTGAAAGTAACCGTCTTCCCGGAACACCCGTACGTGTGCGCCGAAGAGCGCCGATAGCTGCTCGTTCGTCAGCTCTTTTTCCTTTGGTCCATCGGCCAACACGCGCCCGCTCTGCAACAGCACCACGCGCTTGATTTCCGGAATTATCTCCGGCACGTGATGCGTAACAAGCACGATGCCCAATCCGGCATTCGCCAATTCGCTCAGCGTTGCCCGTAATTCCAGCTGACCGCCGATGTCCAGCGCGTTTCCCGGCTCATCCAACAGCAGTGTCTTCGGTTCATGCACCAAGGCCCGCGCGATCAACGTGCGTTTCGCCTCGCCCGAAGACATTTCCACTACCGGTCGCTCCGCCAGGTGGGCAATGTGCAAACGCCCCAGCGCGGCTTCCGCCCGCTCACGATGCTCCGCCGCTGGACGGTGATTCGGAAAGATCCGCGTGCTGCTGAAGAATCCGGAGAGAACCGCATCCATGCCGGTCGCGTCCGTCGTGCAAGCCGCCAGTTGGTCCGGCGAAACAATGCCCAGCAAAGGCCGCAGTTCAAAAATGTTCCACACGCTGCGCCCCAGAATGGACATCGCGCTGTCATCCCGTTGCACGGGATAGCATTCCCGCGTGATCGTCTTGATCAGCGTGGACTTGCCACATCCATTCGGGCCCAATATGCAGACGTGTTCACCGGCTGCAATTTGCAAGGTCAAACCGTCCAGCGCCACATTGTTCCCGCGCATGACGGTGACGTTTCGCAAGTCCAGCAAGGGAGTCGTTTCGTTGCTCATAAGGAAATGATTTTCTCACGTAAGGCAGGGAAATCCGGACAAGGAAGCAGGCACAAAAAAAGGAGGCGAAAACACGTAGCTTTCGCCTCCCGGGGTGGGGTGGGTGTTACATTCAAGCCCTTTTGTGGCGCAGCATCCTCTGCCCTGCCAGGCAGGATTGCGGCCTCGCTCGCGGATTGTAGCCTTCTAAACCGAAAGGAGACTCACCACCCGAGGGCTTGCCTTTGATGTTTTCTAACACTCGGTAGAACGCATGTCAATCGAAAAAAATCGCTACGTAATACCGGATAAACCGGTTAATCACGGGAGTTTTTCGCAATTTCACGGGATCTTCATTCTGCGGAAAGTGGGGGTATCGGACCGCGCATGTCCCACGGATGGGCTTCAACGGGCTTTGCACCATGCTCAGGACCTCGAAACACTCCCGCCGCCGCTTTTGGGGGGTAATAGTACTATCCCGGCGTCTGGCTTATTTGCGCGTCGCCTGACTTCATCGTACCCTGCCCGACTCGGAGTCTTCAGAATGGCGCACTGATTCGCGCTCGCTTCCTGCAAACCGCTCAAGACACGTGCGTTTGCGGATTGCCCAGGATCTCGCGAATGGCTCTCCCCAATGAAGTTGGGCTATACGGCTTCTGGAGATACCGTGAGGCAGGTGCCTGCGAGACCGCAGGACGCGGATACTCCGAATAGCCGCTGGTGAACAGGATCGGCAGATCCGGGAATCGTGCAAGCAGTTGGGCAGCTGCCGCCGGTCCTCCCAGATGCGGCATGACCACATCCAGAATGGCCAGCGAAGGTCTCTCCTTGTCACACAGTCGCACGGCCTGTTCGCCGTCGTTTGCGGCCAGCACGCGATAGCCAAAGTTCACCAGCGTCTGCCTTGCCATCTCTCGGATCGAATCGTGGTCCTCCGCCAGCAAAATCGTCTCCGTGCCCCGCAGATTCATGGCCTTGGGGAAGTCCGCTGCCTGCAATGCGCCTTCGGTGACCGCGCCCTCCATGGCGGGGAGATACACGCGGAAAAGACTGCCATGACCCAGCTCACTGTAAACGTGAATGAATCCCCCATGTTGCTTCACGATTCCATAGACCGTTGCTAGACCCATCCCCGTGCCTTTGCCGCGCTCCTTCGTCGTGAAGAATGGCTCAAAGATACGTTCCCGCGTTTCCTCGTCCATGCCCACACCCGTATCGGAAACGGAGAGCACTGCATAGCAGCCGGGCAGCACATAGGGATAGAACCGGCAATAGGATTCATCCAGTTGTACCAACTCCGTTTCGATCGTCAAATGGCCTCCCTGCGGCATGGCATCCCGCGCGTTCAGGCAGAGATTCATCGCCACTTGCTCAATCTGCGACGGATCCGCTTTCACCGGCGGCAGGCAACCCGGCACTACTTTGATCTCAATGCTCTTGTCGATGACCTTGTCGAGGAGGCTCGCCAAACCTTGCATGATCCCGTTCAAATCCACGGGGCGTGGCTGCAGCGCCTGGCGCCGTGCGAAGGCCAGGAGTTCCTGGGTCAGCGCCGCCGCGCGATTCGCCTGTTCACGAATGCGCGCAAAACGCTCCGCAATTTCCGGATAGCTGCGGCTCTGCTCTTGACCCAGCTCCGCCCAGCCGAGGATGGCCCCGATGACGTTGTTGAAATCGTGCGCAATGCCCCCGGCAAGCTGCCCGATCGTTTCAAACTTCTGTGCCTGGAGCAATTGCCGCTCCAGCGCTCGAAGTTCGGTTACGTCTTCCACGACGCCTTCCAACGCATCCGCAGGGCCCGGTAATGATAGATAGCGCAGGTGCAGACGCACTACGATCAAACCGCCGTCCTTTCGCCGCAACTCCGTCTCCGCGCTGTGCACAAATCCGATTTGCCGGCAGGTGATCATGAATTGCCCGAACTCCTCCGGAAAACGAAATACGTCCGTCGAAAGATTCAGCACCTTCAAATCTTCGAGGTTCTTGCACGCCAGCAACTGCAGCAGGCTCGCGTTCGCGCTAAGAAACTCTCCCGCAAGGGATACCCGGAAGATCCCGTAACTCGAGTGTTCCACCAGTTCGCGGTTCCTGGCTTCACTTTCGGCCAAAGCGGCCTGGGCGCGCACATTGGCGTCGCGCAACTGTTTTTCCTCCAGCGCCCGCTTCAGCGCCACCGGCAGCCGCGTTAGCCGGTCCTTCCATACGTAGTCGTTGAACCCCTGCCGGATGAACTCCGCGGCGGCTTCTTCTCCCAAAGAGCTTGTCAAAAGAAGAAAGGGAATGTCTTTTCCGGATTCGCGCAGGATATGCAACGCCTCGATACCATTCCAGTCGGGCAAACAATCCGCCGCGAGCACCGCGGCAAATTCGCCCGAACCCAGCGCCTCCTCAAACCCGCTGCGGTCCGCTACAACCGTGCATTCGATCGCCAGACCCGCATTCCGAAGTTCCTCAAGAATGGCCTCAACGTCATGTGGGGATTTTTCGAGCAGGAGAATACACAAGGATTCCGCAGTCGTGCAGGGTGCCGATTTTTTGTGGGCCATCGCCTTCACGGTTAAGTACTCACAGCCTGGCAAGAGTGCGAGGTTCACGAGATTCCGGCAAAGTTGCCGCTTCTCGATACGCGCCGGAGCGTGCAAGCACTTTGCCCGGGATCACCTTGCCGTCAATGCAAAAAATCAATATCGTGCGCATCCCGTTGGATTGTTGAAAAGGAAGCAGGCGCGCCGCAATTCGCCGCCGAACAGCGGGAAGGGAAGACGCCTCGGTATCCTGCAATGCGACGACAAACTGGCCTGCGCGATTCGACGACACCGAATCCGAGGCTCGTACGCTTTTCCTCAGCGTCTGCGCAATCCTCGGCATGAGTTCTTCTGCCGCAAACCTTCCATTCCGCTCACGAAGCATTCTGAAGTTCTGCACTTCGATGCACATTCTCACCGCGCTGCCGGCCAATCCCGGCCGCTCTACCGGGCCACCCTTGCCAGTAGGAACAGATCGGTTCGCAGCATTCGCGCTGGATTCTTGCGCATCTTCGGGGGCGCGTACCACTGCCTTCGCCGCGATCGCCGTTCGCAAGGTTCGATCCAATGTCCGTGCATCTACAAATCCTTCCAGCATGTAATCTTTTGCCCCCGCCTGAATGCACTGCGCAGCAATCTCCTTATCGGCAGGTTCCGCCCAAATGATGAGCGCGACCTCAGGAGCACACTCGTGCAGGTGACTCACGGTGGCGGCTGGGTCAGGCTGGAGCACCAACATCTGGAGGAGTGCTACATCGGGACGGTGTTTCTGAAGCGCTTCCAATAAACTCGTCGACCTCGACACCAAACCCATTTGGTCGCATCGGTTTGTCGTCGTTGAAAATGTTCGCAGACTGACGCTGGCTTCACTCGCTCCACCTTCTGCCAGGAGAACTTTCAAGGGGGGATCATTCATGGCCCCATCCCTTTCATCAGCAATGAAAGCTACATGAGTCTGGCGGCAGCCGGCCAAGTTAACGACTGCGTCAACATACAAGAAGGGGATACTTGAGGAGGGGAATGCTATTGTCGGAGTCTGTTATGGGAGTGTCAAGAACTATTCGCGAATCTTAGAAAAATTAAAGCCTTTCCGGCGTAGCTTCCCTGCGGCCAAGAAGAAAGGCTGTAATGCCCGCCACAATACCCCCCAGAATGACCACTCCTTCCCAGACAAGTCCTGCGGCAAGTATGAGATGGGGAGCTGCACCAAAAGGAGACAGCAGCCCCACCAGCGCCGCTTCTCTTACTCCAATCCCACCTTGGGTCAGCGGCAGAAGCGCCGCAAGCTTTGCCAGCGGCCACGCAAAAAACCAATCCCGCAGTGGAAGGAACAGCCCGCAGGAAATGGCCAGCAGCGCAGTCAGTGTGAGAAACGTGGTTTGTATCGCTGTCCCCAGAATCCATCCGAAGAACAAAACATGGGGGCGCCGGGAGACGCTGCGTAGCGCAAAACGCAGTCGCGCGAGCCGTCGCCGAAACCTTACGGAACGTCCCCGCAGCAATGCCCGGTACGATAGGCCCAGCAGCACAATCGCGATTGCGGCGACTCCCGCAAAGACGTACACCACATGCCGCGCTTGATTCCGCAACGCCATCGGAACGCTACCCGGCAGAAGCAGAATCCCCAGCAGCACCAGGCCTGCTTGCGCGCTCATATCCAGAAAACGATCGGCCACATTTCCGGCAAGCACGGCCGCAGGATTCGGACTGCGGCGCAGGCCGACCGCCAAACGCACCATGTCTCCGCCAATGATCGAGGGCAGAAACAACGTCGCGAACAGGCCACCGGCATAACACTGAGCACTGGTTCGGTAATCGAGCTGCGCGCCGGCCGCGTTGACCACCATGCGCCATTTCGCCACCCCAACGACGTGCGCCAGCAGGTAGCCGATCAGGATGATGATAAATCGCGTCAGCGGTACGCGCTGAATCGCTTCACTGAGCAGGTGCAACGGCAGAAAATGCAGCAGTATCCCAAGAACCACCATCGCCGCCAGCCATCGTGCGGTGATGAGTAGCCGCCCGCGCCGGCGCTTTTCGGGTTGATGGGCGCCGATCATGCGAGCGTCAGAAAGAATTTAGCTGCCGAATATCTCATTGATTTTCCCCGCCAGCTCGAAATCCAGATTGCTGATCCCCTGGACGCTGTGCGTGTTCAGGTCGATCACCACCTTGTTCCACACGTTAAACCATTCCGGATGGTGATTCATGGACTCCGCAGCCAGCGCCACCTGCGTCATTTTCCCAAAGGCGGCCGCAAAATCCTTGCACTCGAACGCGCGGTGCAATTTCCCATTCACCAGGCCCCATCCTTCTGTCTTTTTCAGTTGGCTTTGGATTTCGCTATCGCTCAACTTCTGTGCCTTCATGGTCATATTCCTCCTGTGACCCGGGCCGCCGTTGCCACCATTATGCGTTGGCTCCCCGCGGTCGGCAAGAAACGTGCCCCGATTGAATGGCCCGGCGAATTCCACTATCCTTGAAGGTTCGCTCTCAGCGAAATTCCGCTCTGTGCGTTCTCAGTTAGGAAGGAATCGGAGACGACCGTGAAAAAGAAAATTCGCGCCATCCAGTACGGAATCGGCCCCATTGGGGCGTCCATCGTGAAGCTGCTTCGCGAGAAAGAAGCGATCACCCTGGTCGGCGCCATCGATACGGACCCCTCCAAAGTAGGTAAAGATCTCGGGGAGGTGGTTGGCGCCGCTGATGCCCCGTGGGGCATCCGGGTTTCGGGCGACGCCCGGGGCGTTTTGGAGCAGTCGGCGGATGTCGTCATGCACACAACTTCGTCGTCTCTGCCAAAGGTCATGGATCAGCTTCTTGCCTGTTTGGACGTTGGCTCCTGTGTCGTTTCCACCTGCGAAGAGCTCTCCTATCCCTATCGCACCTATCCTGAGTTGGCCGAAAAACTAGACAAAGCGGCCAAGGATGCGGGCGTCGCGTTGGTCGGTACCGGAGTGAATCCCGGCTTCGTCATGGATAAGCTGGTCGTGACCCTGGCGGCTGTTTCCCAGCGCATCGAGCACGCTAAAGCGCTGCGCATCGTTGATGCTTCGAAGCGCCGATTGCCTTTGCAAAAGAAGATCGGCGCCGGCATGACCGTGGAAGAGTTTCGCGCCAAGGTGAAGGAAGGCGTCATCAAGCACGTCGGCCTGCCTGAATCCGTTGCGATGGTCGCGGACAGCCTGGGTCTGCCCGTCGACGAAATCATCGAAACGATTGAACCTAAAGTCGCAACCGAGCACATAAAGACGGAATTCCTCACCATCGAAGCCGGGCAAGCCGCCGGCGTCCACCAAATTGCCCGCGGGCTTTCTGCCGGCAAGGAACTCATCTACATGGAGCTTCAAATGTACGTGGGCGCGAAGGATCCCGCCGACACCATCGAACTCAAGGGTCACCCGAATATCAGCCTGGTCATTCCAGGCGGCTCCCAGGGGGACATCGCCACAGCCTCTGTGGCCGTCAACTCCATCCCGGCGATTCTTGAAGCGCCCTCCGGCCTGCGCACCTCGCGCGACCTTGCCATCGGCTTTTTCTCGCCGAGGCCGCTCAAGTAGCTTCGTCCGTTCACGCCGCACTTTGAAAAATGAAGTGGAGCAGGCACAATCTGCCCCGCTTTTATTTCGTGCATTTTTAAATCAACATACGTGACGTTTCGCTGCTTTAATAGCCGCCGAAACTACCTCTTCCAAAATCGCATCACCGCCGAATAATCCACGTCTTCCTTCGCTTCTCCTTTGACGTAGCTGTACACTTCACGCGCCGCCGCCGTAGCCGGCAACGCCACTCCAAGTTGATTTGCCAAATCCAGCATCAGTCCAAGATCCTTGTGCATCAGCCGCAATGGAAAGCTCGGCTTGAAATCGCCCTTGACCATCAACGGTGATTTCACATCCAGCACGCCGGAACGCGCCATGCTCGCCTGCATCACCTCGATAAGTTGCTCTCCCTGCAACCCCGCTCGCGTGACCAGCGCCAGCGCTTCGGCCATTGCCCCAACCTGCAGCGCCAGGATCCCGTTCATCGCCAGCTTAATGGTTTGACCCGCGCCATTCGGCCCCAGGTGAAACCACTTCTTGCCCATCACTCCAAGGATCGGCTCCACTTCCTTCAACGTCGCCGCGTCTCCGCCGATCATGAACACCAGATTCCCTTCGCGCGCACCCCAATCCCCGCCCGTCACCGGCGCATCCAGAAACCGCACCCGCCGCTCCGCGCACGCGGCCGCAATTTTCCGCACCAGCGCTGGAGAGACGGTGCTCGAATCAATGTAAATGCTCCCGGCTCGTAACCCGCCAAGCGCTCCGTCGTTCCTCCCTTCGTGGCCCCAGAGCACCTCCTCGAGCGCCGGCGGATCGCTCACCATCGTCAGCAGAATTTCCGCCCCGGCCGCTGCCTCTCGCGGCGTCTTCGCCAGACTCGCACCCGCCGCTACCAATTCCTGAGCTCGCGACGCCGTGCGGTTCCACACTGTCAACTTGTGCCCCGCTTTCAGCAGGTTCATGCCCATCGGCCGGCCCATCAACCCAAGTCCAATCAAGCCTATTCTTCGTGGGGTCGCAGAATTACTCACAGAAACCCTCCTGGCGCTCCGTGCATTTGTTCAGCTAGCGCGCGAATGCCAACAGATTGTAGCCGATTCTTCGTTGTGGTGTAGGAAAGCTCAGCAGTTCAGGCGGTTTTGGGGCGTCGCGGCAATCGCAGGATCGAAGGCGTCTCCGGGGGCGCTTGTGCAGCGCCAGCCGCCGCGGCCAGACGATCGGGAAGCTCGGGCGCTGGCTCTGCAGCGGCATCCGGCTGGGGTTCGCTCACTTCCTCGATGCGGTGAATGTAGCCGTAAGGAATCTCCCAGCGAAAATAGCTGCGCTTCCCGCGCTGCTCGATGTGCTGTTCCAGGAATATGGACCGCCCGGAATCCGCCACAAATGTCCCGGAAGCAGGCACAAGAATATCGCCCGCGCGGTATTGCACGGTGACCTTGCGCCCCAGAAAATGCGAATAGGAGGCCATCCTAAGCAGTCTCCGAGGGGGGCACCGCAGGGTCAATAGTACGGAAGGGCTGTTACGCGTGAATATGTGGAAAAGCAGTGGGAGAAATCTTTGGACGCACCGCCAACTCGGAGAACAGAATCAGGACCAAGGCGGAGCAAACTCCAAAAGACACAACCGCCGCCACAATCGGCAAAGTCCATCCGGCTGTTCCACTTGCCTGCCCACCCAGGTGCACCGCCACGAATGCTGCCAGGATTCCCACGAACGAGGCCAGCACTCGGCTGCCGCGGGAAACCTCCAGCTCTGCGTGGCACGCCGGGCAATTCACCTCCAGCGTTTTCGTCAGGATCAGCGTTCGCGGCACCTTCGCAAAGCACAACGGACAAACGTGGTTCCCCATCGCAAGAACTCCTTTCCTTCGTCTTCTACCGCTGCCCTAACCTGCCCCTAGAGTGACGGGTTTCTCAATAGATGGTGTTCCGCTTTTCCGGAACATTCCTTATTTTTCGCCGGGGCTAAAGTGGATTTCTGTCTTCAACTCGCCGCATCCGTGCCGAGGCTCGAATTTCATCCGCTTTGCAGCGTTGAGCAGAGCTTCCGTCGCTTCCTTTGGGGAAGCGGCTGATACTCGTGCCTCAATGACGTCACCTGCCTCGCTTATGACTATCGCGATTTCGCCCGTTACGGGTTTACCTTTCCACTTCGCTCGGTCCTCGTCGTAAAATCTTGGCTGGGAAAGAATCTTTGGCGGGTGCCCGCAGTCATTTTTCTTGTTTTGTGCTTTCGCGGAGCATGCGCCAGATGAAGAGATGAGGGCAAGTCCCAGAAAAACGAAAATCACGCCCGTTCGCCAACTGTCCACAGTATTGCGCGTTCTTTCTACTTTGAATTTCACAGGGACCGCTTCCATTCGGCTCTCCGATTCTACCTATTGGCAAAGGTGGTCCACCAGCGTTTCTGCTTCTCGCGCGGCAGTGTCCCGAGTTTCGCGTGTTTCCCGTTTCACCGCCGATGCTTCTTGACATTCTTGGCGGTCACGGTACAGTCTCCCTGCCGTCTCGACGGACGGATTTTCTGGAGAGCAGACCATGCGAAACACACTTCTGCGCGTCCTTCTCTTGCTCTTCTTTTTCTGGGCGCCGGGTTATGGACAGGGACAACAGCCAACCAACAGAACCTACGTCTTGAAGGCTGCTCGTCTTTTTGATGGCAAGAGCAATGCCCTGGTTACTCCCGGCCTCGTCGTGATCGCTGACGGGAAAATCGTCGCTGTAGGCGCCTCCGCAAATATCCCCGCGGGTGCAGAAGTGATCGATTCCGGCGATGCCACCCTTCTGCCTGGCTTCATCGACGCGCATACCCATCTCACCATGCCCTTTTCCGACGATTTCCGCCAGGCGGAATTGAATCGACTGGAAAAAACGGTCGCGGAACAGGCCTTGGACGCCAGTGTCAACGCCCGCGTCACCTTGATGGCCGGCTTCACCACCGTTCGCGACGTCGGCTCCACCGATTACTTCGATGTTGGCCTGCGCAACGCCATTCGCGACGGCGTTGTGCCGGGACCCCGCATGCTCGTCACCGTGCATGCCTTGGGCTCCACCGGAGGACACTGCGATTTTCAGGATGGTTTTCGCCAGGGCCTCTTTGGCCACGAGTCCGGTCCGCTCGAGGGCGTAATCAACGGCCCGGACGAAGCGCGCTATGCTGTTCGCCTCGACCACAAATACGGCGCGATCACCTGGATGCGTCCGCCATCCGGTTGTGGATAGAATTTTCCCAGCTTGCGCGCCTCAATGATGGGCTCAACACCTGTGCTTACGCTGCTCATAATCGCGTGTATTAGCTCTCAATTCGAACCTGCCAGCACCCGCTTCGCCCAGGGTCGCCGCGCAACCCCATCTCCGGTTACAATTCCATGAATCCTCGATGACAAGTCCTCTTCCATCTCCGCCCCTTCACGCGAAGCCTCGAATTCCAGCCTGGGCCATCGCCGCCGCCATTTTCTTTTTCCTTTCCGTAGCCATCGTCTTGCCATTCTTTTGGCTGGGCAGCGCCTCTGGCCACGATTTTGAATTCCATGCCTCTTCCTGGCTGGACACCGCCTTTCAGTGGAAGCAAGGCATTGTCTATCCGCGCTGGACTGCCTGGATGAACCACGGCTTCGGCGAACCGCGCTTCATCTTTTATCCGCCGCTTTCCTGGATTCTCGGCGCCGCCCTCAGCCTGGTCCTTCCCGGGATGTGGATCCCTCTTGTGTTTATCGTTCTGGTGCAGACCTTCGCGGGCTTCTCGGCATTCTTGCTACTCCGCCGGCTCGCCAGCGAACGCGCGGCCATCCTCGGCGCCGCCTGCTACGTCATAAATCCCAATGCGCTCCTGCTTACTTACATCCGCAGCGACTTTGCCGAGCAGCTCGCCTGCGCCATCTTCCCCCTTTTGCTTCTGGCCGCCCTCCGCCTCGCCAATCTCCTCGACCCACCTTCACCCAAATCTTCTCCGCTTGCCTCCTTCGCTATTCCGTTTGCGGCTGTTTGGCTCACCAACGCCCCCGCCGGTGTCATCGCCAGCTATTCCCTGGCTCTTGTATTCGCTTGGGCGGCGATCACTCAGCGCTCGTGGAAGATGGCTTTTCGCACTGTTTGCGGGCTCCTGCTGGGTTTTGGCCTGACCTCCTTTTATCTGATTCCTGCAGCCTACGAACAGCGTTGGGTCAACATCGGCCAAGCCCTCGCCAGCGGCCTTCTGCCCTTCCAGAATTTCCTCTTCACCTACATCGCCGATCCGGAGCACACTTGGTTCAACTGGATCGCTTCCTTCTGCGCAATCCTCCTCTTTCTGCTTTGCGCTGTTGCGCCCCTGATCTCCCGTCGCTTTGCCTCCTTCGCCAATTCTGGCGACCCTCGCCGGAAAGCCTGGCTCGCGCTTCTGGTTCTTGCTTCTGCGGCCACCCTTCTCATGCTCCGCTTCACTACCCCACTGTGGAACTTCTTGCCTAAACTTCGCTTCGTTCAGTTTCCCTGGCGCTGGATGTCCATTCTCGCCCTCGTCGGCGCCTGTTTTCTCGCCGGCGCCCTCCAGAAGCGCCGCGGATGGGCCTGGCTCATTCTTCTTCTGCTTCTTTCCGTCCCCCTGGCCCATTTTCTGGTGAACAACACCTGGTGGGATCCCGATGAAATACCCACTCTCCAGGCGGCTATCACGGATGAAACGGGCTTTGATGGCACGGACGAATATGATCCCCTCGGTGATGACCACCTGGACCTTCCACTCGATGCCCCGACAACAAAGATTCTTCCTGCCGAGCCCGAAAATGCGCGCGCCCCGGACGCCCACGTTCAAATTGAGAAATGGACCACGGAGGATAAATCTCTACGCGTCGATTCCCCGGCGCCTGCGCGCCTGGCCCTGCGCCTGCTCAACTATCCCGCATGGCGAGTCGAGGTAAACGGCGCGCCCATCGTCCCCGGCCGCCTGGACAACTGCGATCAGATGGTCATCCCCATCGCTGCGGGGAGTTCCACAATCCACGTGCGCTTTGCACGCACTCCGGATCGCACCTTGGGCCTTCTAATTTCGCTGTTGAGTATCTTGCTGACGGTCGTCTTGCTGCTCGTTGCCCGGAATCGCGGCTCCGCAAGAGCCTGACCTTCACGCTCTTCGCGAGCTGCCGCTTTACCGCCGGTCCACCGACGGATGCCGGATATCCTGCCCCTGCACGATGTAGATCACGTCTTCCGCGATATTCGTAGCGTGGTCGCCAATCCGCTCCAGATTTTTCGCCACCAGAATCAACTCAAACGCGGGAAAGACCACGCTCGAATCGCCCATCATATAAGTGAGCAGTTCGCGGAAAATCTGGTCCCGGTAATGATCCACCTGGTCGTCCGTCGCCATCACCTTCTGCGCCAGCTCCACATCGCGCCGCACCACCGCGTTCAAAGCGTTCCTCACCTGTTCTTCCACCAACTCCGTCATCCGCGGCAAATCCACGTAGGGCTTCACCCGGGGATGCCGCAGAATCCGCAACGCGCCTTGTGCGATGTTCACGGCCTGATCGCCGATGCGTTCCAGGTCGTTGTTGATCCGTGAAACTGCCAGCACAAAGCGCAGGTCCGCCGCCATCAATTGGTGCAGCGCCAGCAGTTGCACGACCCGGTCGTCAACCTCCAGTTGCAGCTCGTTGATGGCATCTTCTTCGTCCAGCACCCGCTTGGCCAGTTGCTCATCGGTATCCAGCACCGCGTGCACGGATTGGTGTACGGCGCGCTCCGCCAGGCTGCCCATCCACAGCAGCCGCTCTTTCAGTTCGTTCAAGTCCTTTTCAAAGTGACGTTCCATTGCGCCCTTCCCATCGGCATCTTATCTGCTTCCCGAAGCCGCAAAAACCAAAATCATCCGACTCCTCATCCGAAACGCCCCGTGATGTACGCTTCCGTTCGCGGATCGCTCGGCGTCGTGAACAATTGCGGCGTCGCGCTGAACTCAATCATCTGCCCCGTCAGCACGAATGCCGTGAAATCGCTCACACGCGCTGCTTGCTGCATGTTATGCGTCACGATCGCGATCGTCGTCAGGTTTTTCAGCTCGACCAGCAGCTCCTCGATCTTCGCCGTGCTGATTGGATCCAGCGCCGAACACGGTTCATCCAGCAGCAGTACTTCCGGCTCGACTGCTAGCGCCCGCGCGATGCACAGCCGCTGCTGTTGCCCGCCGGAAAGCTCGTACGCCGACTTGTGCAGGTGATCCTTCACCTCTTCCCACAACGCCGCTCGCCGCAAACTTTTTTCCACCATCTCGGAGGTCGAGCCTTTTATACCGTTAATCCGCAGGCCGTACGCTACGTTATCGAAAATCGACTTTGGAAACGGATTCGGCCGCTGGAACACCATGCCCACTCGCCGCCGTAGCGTTGTCACGTCCTGCGCCAGAATGTTCTGCCCATCCAGATGGATCTCACCTTCCAGGCGCGACGTGTGTACCGTCTCGTGCATGCGGTTCAGCGCTCTCAGCAGCGTCGATTTGCCGCACCCCGATGGGCCGATCAGCGCCGTCACCCTTTTGTCGGCAATGCCCAAGTTGATGTCGAACAGGATCTGCTTGCTGCCGTAGTAGAAATTGACCTTGGATATCGTCATCCGCATCGCCAGCGCTGCGGCCTCGCCGTGTATCACTGATCCCGTGTTGGTTACGATATTCACCGAAAGCCCCGGCTTTGATGACGCCTGCATGTTCATGACCTCGGCACCGCTATCCCGCGCGACAATATCGTCCGGGCCAGAATATTGATGATCAGGATCAATCCCAGTAACACCAACCCCGCCGCCCACGCCTGTCTGTGCCAATCCTCGTACGGTGACACCGCGTAAGTAAAGATCATCACGGGCAGCGACGCCGTTGGCTGTCCCCACCCCTGGCTCCAGTAGCGGTTCCCGAATGCCGTAAACAGCAGCGGTGCGGTCTCCCCCGCCACCCGCGCCAACGCCAGCAGTATTGCCGTCAGGATTCCCCGGTAAGCTGCCGGCACGACCACGCTCGCTATTGTCTTCCATTTGCTTGCCCCCAGCGCCATGGCCCCTTCCCGCAAATATCGGGGCACTCCGTTCAGAAACTCTTCGGTGCTTCGCAGCGTGATGGGGATCATCATTAATCCCAGGGCAAATGCACCCGCAAACGTCGAAAAGTGCCTGAACGGCAAAACCACCATACTGTATGCGAAAATCCCGATCACAATGGATGGCACGCCATTCAGCAGGTCCGCTGCGTACCGCACCACCGAAGCCACGGCGCCCCCGCTGAACTCCGCCAGATAAATCCCCCCGAGGAACCCGATCGGCACGCCGAACAGCGAGGCTGCCAGCAGCAATTTCGCGCTTCCCACGATGGCGTTCGCCATTCCTCCGCCGGCTTCGCCTACCGGCTTGGGAAGTTGCGTAAAGAAGGCCCAATTGATGGACGTGCCGCCATTGAAAACCAAATACCCCAGAATAAGAAATAGCACGCTCACACAGACGAGCGCGCACAGACCTGTCAGAGTCAGCATGAAGTTGCTAACAAACCGCCGCCACTTGACCCGTGCACTCATCAGGTGGGTACCCCGCTGCCTCTTTGCGTCGTCACCACAATCAGCAGGCGTGCCAGCCCGTTCAGGATGAACGTCATCAGAAACAGCACCAGTCCTAATGCGACGAGGGACTGCAAATACAGGTCGCCGGTAGCTTCCGTAAACTGGTTCGCGATCACCGAAGCGATCGAATCTCCCGGTGAAAACAGAGAGGCGCTGATCGTCGGCACGTTCCCGATCACCATGGTCACGGCCATCGTTTCTCCCAGAGCACGCGCCAGCGCCAGAAAGATCGAACCCAGGATGCCTGTCTTGGCGAACGGCACAACCACGTTCCAGGTTGATTCCCAACGTGTCGAGCCCAGTGCCAGCGCCGCTTCCCGCTGGTCCCGTGGTACCGATAGCAGTACTTCCCGCGATACCGAAATGATGTACGGGATCACCATGATCGCCAGGACTATCCCCGCCGTCAGAAATCCCACGCCGTACGATGGGCCCTTAAAGAACGGCAGAAAACCCAGCGGCTTGTTCAACCCGGGGAAAATTACCGTCCGCATCAGAGGAACGACGATGAATACTCCCAGCAACCCATAGATCACGCTCGGCACCGCCGCCAGCAGATCAATGAAGAATTGCAGCGTGTCCGAAATCCGCGGCGGCGCCAGCTCCGCGAGGAAAATTGCCGCTCCAATTCCCAAGGGCACGGCAATGAACAGGGCCACCGCCGAAGTGACCAGCGTTCCATACATGAACGGCAGCGCCCCATACTGGTCAATCACCGGGTCCCAAACCTGCGTCACGAAAAAGTGCAGTCCAAATTTCGCTCGTGCCAGCGCGGAGTTGGTCCACAGTTCGTACACCAACAGCAGCGTGATCAGCACGACGGTCGCCGCGAACACCATCGTGATCAGCCGCGCGATTTCGTCGCCGTCCCGCAGGCGGGATAGAAAAGAACGCGAGCCCGTCACCGGGCCCGCGTTCGGCAGAGTTGTCCCTGAAGTCGCCACGTTCCTCGCTGGTTGCTACTGGATGCTGTTGATCGCCTTCTTCTCTTTCTCGACGATTTCCTTCGGGAGCTTCGCATAGGATAGCGATTCGGCGTAGTTCTGGCCGTCCGTCAACATCCACTTCAGAAAGCCTTTCACCGCCTCGCGCTTCCCCGCATCCTGAAACTTTTGAGGAATCAGCAGCCACGTGAAGCTTGAGATCGGGTAGGCGTTCTTTCCCGGCGCATTCGTGATGGAAACCCGGAAATCATCCGGGATTTCCTTCGCCGCACCCGCTGCCGCTGCGCTTACGCCCGCCAGGTCTGCCTTCACAAAATTCCCCGAGGAGTTCTTGACGGCGCCATAAGGAATGTTGTTCTGCGCCGCGTAGATCAGCTCCACGTAGCCGATGGAATTGGGCGTCTGCTTGATCAGTCCCGTCACGCCCTCGTTGCCTTTGCCGCCCAGCCCCACGGGCCAGTTCACCGAAGTGTTCTTGCTGACCTTGCTCTTCCATTCGTCGCTCACCTTTGACAGGTAATCGGTCCAGATGTACGTCGTCCCGCTGCCATCTGAGCGGTGTACGACCACGATATCATTCGCCGGCAGATTCACGCCCTTGTTGGCGCCCGCGATCGCCGGATCGTTCCATTTCGTGATTTTTCCAAGGAAAATGCCCGCCAGCGCCTCCGGAGTGAAATTCAGCGCCCCGCTGACTCCAGGCACATTGTAGGTCGGAACAGCCGCGCCGAGCACGGTCGGAAAGTGCAGAATCCCCGACCCTCTCTTGGCCTGGAAGGCCTTCAACTGGTCGTCGTTCATCGGGCCGTCGGTCGCGCCGAAGTCAACAGTGCCTTCGGTTACCTGTCTGATCCCGGCGCCGGAGCCTACCGACTGGTAGTTGAACTCAGTGTTTGTGTTCTTCTGATGATATTCGTCAAACCATTTCGAATAAATTGGATACGGGAACGTTGCACCGGCCCCATTGATCAGGAGCGGATTCTGCGCCCACACCATCGCCCCCAAAGCGAGAATACCCACCACTAACACAGCAACTCTCTTCATGAGATTGATCTCCCTGCGGTTTCTAAGTTTGCCCAAGTACCCTTCAGCTTGACCGCCTATTGTTACAGAATTGTTACATCTCATCGTGAGTCTGTTAAAAATCAGAAATGTTTAGATTAAATGGTTTAACTCTTCCTTTTCCATGGAGTTGCGCCGCAGGCGCCACCACGCAAAAAAAGGGCAGCTCCGCGAAGAGCTGCCCTTTTGCCGTCCTCTCCACCAGGACGCGCCAAGTTAGTTGTGACTGCTTACGGCAAGTAGTAGCGGAACGACGTCCACATCATGTTATCCACCGCGTGCGGTTGGATACTCGTCGTCCCCGTCAGTCCGTTGCTCCCAGACCAGCTATTCCGGTAGAGGTAGGAGTATTGGATCCCCCACTGCATTCTTCCCTTTTCGCCCTGGTAGAACTTGTACCAGAAGCCAAGGGTACCTTCTCCGATGTACCGGGTATCACCTGCGCACGTGCCTCCGCCTCCCGGTGTGCCCGTGGCACTCGGGAGTGTCTCGGTCGAGCAGCCCGAGTTGTTGGCATACGGTGAGCCGTATCCGCCGATACCGTTGGTCGCAATGGAGGTTGTCGTCAACGCCGGGTAGGCTGGCTGTACTCCTCCACCAGCGCACGGCTGCTGCCCTGCGGCGCCACAACCTGGAATGGCGGCCGTGATGGTGATCTTGACCGAGTCATATCCCACGTAGGCTGCGCGAGCGGCGTATTCTCCGCCCACGTAGCCGTACAGGTCAAACTTCGGTCTCACGTGCCAATCCAGCGAGCCCAGCCAGTGCCCTCCACGAATCAGCGCAAGTGTGCCATCCGGACGCGCCGTCGCGTCCGCCAGCTGCGCAGATCCAAAGCGGCCAGTGCCATCGCCATAGAACGCCTTCAAGCCGACCTCCAGCTTCTTCGCGAACACGGGCACACGAAGGCTGGCCCCCCCGCCTCCGCCGGTGCGGGAATCGTTGGACGCTCCGGTCACGCTGGGTGCGGTTGTGCCGTTCGAACATGCCAGAACAGTCGGCGTGGCAGGTGTTGGGTAATTGCCTGCCGTGGTTCCCACCACCGCGCAAGGATAAACGCGGTTCCGGAACGTGCTAACGATGCCGAACACTTCGTAATGGCCCCATCCTGGGTCCAACGCTGCTTTCACCAAGAAGTCGGGTGTCTTGTTTATGGAATAGCCTGTGCTGTCATACGCATTGTACAGACCGCCGCCACTTCCCGGAGCGAACTCGAAGAAGTTCTGATTCGTCGTCACGACACCGGTGGCTGTGGTGCTGGTGTACGTGCTGAATCCGCGCCCACCAACCGTGGCCTGCGGACCTTCCACCGAAGCCGCCAGTGTGAACACATTGCCGAAGCTCTTCGCAATGCGGGCCCCGTAGGCACGCTGCCAGGTGTAGCCCACGACGTACTGTGGGTCAATCTGCGAGGGGAACCATTCCTGGCGGTTTTCGATTCCCTTCTTGTTCTCCGTCGCCAGGCTCCACATCTGCCCCGCCGAAAACGCCCAGCCGTTCGCAAAGTCCGCGCGCGCCCACAACTGCCGCTGCCGGAACACGTAGGAATTGCTCTGCCGGTTGTTGGAGGTCGTCCCGGCGCCGAGGAAGTCTGCTTCGTAGTAGCCGGAAAGTTTCGTGTCGCCCACTTTTGAGTCAAACAAAAGGCTAAGGCGCGACTGGCGCGCTGTCAGGTTCATTTCCGAAAGCTTGCCCGTAGAGTTGCCGCTATATGGAATCGAGTTGAATGCCGTGTTGATGTCCGCACTCTCGGCGCGCTGCCGGTTTACCGTTGCTGCTTCGATGAATCCGCCCGGAGTGATGTTTACACCCTTGAACCGGATCGTCGCCGGGCCTTTGTTCTCTGTACCACCTTGTCCTCCCGTAGCGGCTACCGCCGCATTCGCCGCCGCCGCGTTGCTCGCCGCGAGGCTCGCCACGGAAGAATTCAGCGCTGCAGTTGTCGTCTTCACTTCTGCCGAAGTCGCTGCCGCTTCGTTCGCCTTCACGTTGGCTTCTGACGCCCGCGAATTTGCCGTCGCAGCCGCTTCCCGCGCTTCCTCGATCTGACGGTCGCGCTTGGCCAACTCTTCCTTCAACATCTGCAATTGCTCTTGCTGGGCCTGCAACGCCTGACGCAGCTCTTCTACTTCCTCTGCGATCTCTGCGCTCGTTTTGGCCGTCGCGGGTTTTGCCGCCGCAGCGGACTTGGCCGGCTGCGCATCGGCATCCTTCGGTGTATCTTTCGGTGAGTCAGCGAACGCCGGTCCTGAAAGTAGGAACAGCGACAACGTGAGTGATGCCAGTTTTTTCATTGCCTCTCTCTTTGTTTCTCCGGATTTCAAAGTCTTCTCGTGGGAAAAGTGCCACCCCGCGTTCCGAAGTTAGTGGCCGTCTCTTACGCTCATGTCAATTCGGCATGAATAATCTGTAACAAACTATCGGCGCCCTTATGCAACCCTATTTATTTCAATCCCTTGGGACAAAACTAGGCGGGCCTCCATTGCCCCCTTGTTAGTCCCCTGCCGGAATGTTTCTGCACGCCTGTGACCTTTCTCGCCTCACCGTTCGGTGCATTACCTCTCTCCTACCTGTGTCATCTGTTCCTCTTCCGCAAGCACCAATACCCCTTTGGCATTCTCTCGGTTGTGCTTGCGCCAGAGTGGCCCGCTCTTTTTCGCGGGAGAGAGGAGAAGGGGACCGGAGCCAGGGGTGCACCGGTCCCCGTGGTAGGACGTAGATTGAAGATCAAACGCGCTGAGTTTCGCAGCCTGGAGTCACGCCCAAATGAAGCCCATGTGAATTCTTGGTGACCTCCTGGGCCCCAGCGCCGCTCGTTTCTGTTTGCTCCGGGTTCGCCGCCAACCCCCGCCCGTGACGCACATCCAGGCCGTGCACCCAGAAAATAATGTCTTCGGCAATATTCGTCGCATGATCCGCGATCCGCTCCAGGTGGCGCGTTGCCAGCACGAATTGCATCCCGGGACTCACCAGCGCAACATCCGTGGTCATGTGTTGTAGCAGATTCTCGAAGATGCGGTCCCGGTATTGATCCACCACGTCATCGCTCTCCAGAACTTGCGCCGCCATTTCCGCGTTCCGGAAGATCAGCGCGCCCAGGCTGCGGCTCACCATCGACCTCACCGCTTCCACCATCGGCCCCAGTTCTTCCGGCGGTTGCGCGCCCGGCATTTCGCGCAAAGTCATCACGCGTTCCGCCAGACTCACCGCAATATCCCCGATGCGTTCCAGGTCGTTGGTAATCTTCAGCGCGGCCACGATCAGGCGCATCTCGTCATCGTTAAACGAGCCGCGCCGCAATAGCCGGATGGCGTGCTCGTCAATCATGATTTCCATCTCGTTGATGCGCGGTTCCAGAAGGAATACTTCACCCGGAAGTCCCGCCGTCCGCTGGTTGTCAAACCCTACGATCGCATCCAGCGCGCGGTTCATGGCCGTTTCCACGACCCGCGCCATGGAAATCAGGTAGTTGACCAGCGCGTCGTGCAGAACCACTTCGGTCAGTCCGGCTGCAGTTGCCATCCTTGCCTCCGCGGCGGAGTCATATCGTCCGGCACACTTCCGCACGCTCTCAGGAATTGTGCTCCGCGCAGGTTACGCTTTGTTTACAGGGATATGAATAGCGCGGAAAGGGAGGTACTACGAACTTGTCGGCAGGCTTCCGCGATTGGCTCGTGCGCTGCCCGCCGTTGAGGCTGCTGCTCGCGCTGCCGAGCGCTCCGCGTCAAACACCGGCACGGACACATGGAATTTCGAGCCCACACCCACTTCGCTTTCCACCCAGATGCGCCCGCCGTGCCCCTCGGTTAGATGTTTTGCGATTGCCAGCCCGAGTCCCGTGCCGCCCGCTTCACGGGAGCGCGCCACGTCCACCCGGTAAAACCTCTCAAAGATCCGTGGCTGGTCGGCTTGCGGAATACCGATGCCCGTGTCTGCCACCGTGAAGATCACTTCTTCATTCTTGGCTTCGGCGCTCAGCACAATCTTCCCGCCGGGTAAGGTGTACTGAATCGCATTGTCCAGCAAGTTTTGCAGCACCTCCTGCAATCGCCGCGCGTCGCCGGAAACATCGGGCAGCCCTTCCGGCAGGTCCAGGGAAAGATTTAGCTCCTTTTCTGCGGCTTGGTGGCGCGCGGTTTCGTAGCAGGATTCCACCAATTGCGCCACGCTGACCGGGCGCAGCTCCAGCTCCAGCCGCTCCGCATCCATCTGCGACAATTTCAGCAGGTCTTCCGTCAGCCGCGCCAATCGCCGCGCATGCTCCAGGATGATCCCCAGAAACCGGTCGCGGTTCTGCGGGTCGTTCACGGCTCCCGCAAGCAGCGTTTCCGCAAATCCCTGGATCGCCGTCAGCGGCGTGCGGAACTCATGCGATACGTTGGCCACGAAGTCTCGCCGGATTCGTTCCAATTTCCGTAATGCCGTGATGTCGTGCAGCACGATCACCGCGCCAGAGGTCTCTCCCGCGCGCACCGCCGCAACAGTCGCCGCAAAAAAGTGCTGCCGCAGTGTCCCCGTCACGATTTCCGCTTCCACGCGTGGCTCTCCGGCGTGCACCCGGCGCACCGCCTCGATCAGCTCCGTCTGGCGCACCACCTCCAGTAGCGAACTTCCGGACATGGGCGGCACATCGAGACCCAGAATCGACGCAAATCCCGGATTCGCGAACACCAGGCGCTCGCCACCGTTCACCACCGCGACTCCTTCCACCATCGAACCCAGAATCGCGGAAGACAGATTGCGCTCCTCCGTCAAGGTGCGAATCGTCTGGTCCATGCGCGCAGCCGTCTGGTTCAGTGAGTACCCCAACGCTTCCAGCGTGTCTCCTGTCCCATCCGCAGCCAGCGGCCGGAAATCGCCTTCGGCCACGCGCCGCGAGAATTCGCGCAACCGCTCCACGCGTTCGGTGAACGACCTCGACACCAGCAAGGAAATGGCCCCCGCAAGAATCAGGATCACCAGCGACCACAGCCAGAGGTTGCGCCGGAAATTTCCCAGCGTCTCATCAACCGCCTCCAGCGGCAGGGCCAGCCGCACCACCACCGGCACACCTCCCGAAAGGTTGTATCGCTCCGCGTAGTACAGCAGTGGCTGCTTCACCGAAACACTCGTCCGCGTGGACCTGCCCTCACCACTCCGTAGCGCCTCCAGCACCTCCGGGCGGTCCGCGTGTGATTCCATTGTCTGCGTTTCGGATTGCGAGTCCGCAATCACACGGCCATCCGCCGTGATCACGCTTATCCGCGCGCCGCTCTTGGCCGCGTCGGCAACCCAGTGCTTCATCACGGCAAGATCTTCCGGGGTTTCCGGCGGAAAGCTCGAGAAATGCAACTGCTCGAACGGTAGGACCCGCGCAATGGCCTTCAGTTGGTTAAATACGTCGTTCTGGTAGCTGCCTCGCAGGGCTCGTTCGGCGAGGAAATCCACCGCGAGCAATACGCTCAGCAGAAGCGCCAGAAAAGTCAGCGCGAGTTTCCAAAAAAGTTTACGCTGCACGTGTCTCGAATAAGTAGCCCGCGCCGCGCACCGTTTTCAGGTGCAGGGGGTTCTCCGGATCGGGTTCGATTTTCTCCCGCAGCCGCCGCACGTACACATCCACGCTGCGCGGGGTGACGAATCGATCCGTGCCCCAGACGGCATCGAGCAACTGATCTCGAGTAAAGACGCGATTGGGGCGCGAAGCCAGGTAATACAGCAAGCGGAATTCCAGCGTGCTCAGCGGTACGGGCTTCCCGGATTGGCTGACACGGTACGATGCTGGATTGATCGCCAGCTTGCCAACCTCAATGATCCGCGGTGATTCCGCGGGCGGCTCGGCCCGCCGCAAAAGCGCCTTCACCCGCGCAATCAATTCCCGCGGGCTGAAGGGCTTGGTGACGTAATCGTCCGCGCCCATCTCCAATCCCACCACGCGGTCGGCTTCGTCGCCTCGCGCGGTCAGCATCAGTATGGGTAAGCGGTTCAGCGATTCGTCCTTGCGCACTTCCCGGCAGATTTCCAGCCCTGAAATCTTTGGCAGCATCAAGTCCAGCAGCAGTAGGTCCGGCGGCGTTTTCTTGAGCGACGACAGGCCGGAGGCACCGTCAAGGGCAGCGTTCACCTGAAACCCCTCGTTGGCAAGGTTGTAGCGGACCAGTTCGACGATGTCGCGATCGTCTTCAATGATCAGAATGCGCTTCATATACAGCTCGCGCGCCTTGGATCGCATCGGCGGTAGTTTACCGTAGTGCGTCGGGTAACGGTAGGCATCGGTGTGAATAGGGACCCCTATGTAAACTCTAGGATCCTCTTCATTGTGGCAGGGGAGCCGCAGTGCTTGGTAACGGCCCAGTAACAATCAGATGAATGCCATGTAAACGCGCAACCCGCCAAAAATCACTCCGTTCTCTCTGGCGGCGTATCCCTGCCATGTCGCCCGACCACTGGAAGACTTGGACTTAAGCTCCTGATTCCCCAGTGGCTCAGGACCCCAAATCGCAAAAGTTCTCTGCCTCACCCGCCCTTGGGGCTTATAATTTTTCGCGGCGCCTCCATGTAGCAGGGACTCGGCGCTTCCACATAGGTCTTATCGGGAGATCCACATGCCTCGCGTTGCCTTTCGATTGAGGATTAAAGCCGACAAGGAGCAGGAGTACGAAGAAGCCCATCGCCACGTCTGGCCCGCCTTGCTCGCCAAGCTCAAGGAAGTGGGCATCTCTCACTATTCGATTTTCCGTAGAGAGCAGGACTTGATTCTGGTTATGCAGGTCGCTGATTTTGACGCTGCCTGGACTGCCCTCGATAAGGACGAGACGAATCTGAAATGGCAGCAGGAAATGGCCGCCCTCTTCGAGCCGGTGCCGGGACTCCAGCCTGGCGAGCGCTTCGCCATGATGAAGGAAGTCTTCTATCTAGACTAGCCGCCCCGTCCTTCGGTCTTCCTGGTAGGGGCGCAGCATCGCTGCGCCCCTTGTCCGCAAGATCACTGCATCTTGGTTCCCTGCTTACTCTGGAGTGCGCCGGCTCACTTTCGCCGCTTGCCCCGCTCCTCAAGGCGAGCTTCGAAAGGCCGCCGCTTCTGCAACTGCAAAGCCTGCCCACAACCCGTAATTCATCTCCCCCCTTCTTTCCCGACACGATCTCCGCGTCTCGAGCTCCTTTCTTTCCCTCTCACTCTCTTGTCCCACCCCTCCCGTGAACTTGGCCACCACAAATGGTGTAGGATTTGGCTGGTGCGCGGTGGAGGAACGATGCGTGCAACCCCTGCAAAGCCGGACTATGGCATTGACGCCCCAGGTGTGATTCGGAGCTTGTTCCTGATCGGCGCTTTGGCGCTGCTGGCCAGCCCCTTCGTCCCCTCGCTACGCCTCGGCCATGTCATTTTTGTCTTCCACTCCATGTTCCTCGGCATTGGCGCGGTCTGCATCGCGGAAGGCCTCTTGATGATCCTCTATGCGAGATACGGCAAGCTGTGGCACCGCGATCGCATGTTGCATCGCATCACCTGGCAAGGGGATGAGCGCGTCCTGGACGTGGGCACGGGCGCCGGGTTGCTGATGATCGGCGCGGCGAAGCACCTCACGACGGGTCGCGCCTTCGGAATCGACCCGTGGAGCAAGGTGGATTTGGCTGGGAATGCCCGCGAGCGCACCCTTCGCAATGCCGAGATCGAAGGGGTGCAAGAAAAAGTGGAGGTACTCGACGGCGACGCCACATCCCTCAAATTCCCGGACGCCTGCTTCGATATCGTCGTTTCCAACCTCTGTCTGCACAATATTCCCACGAAAGAAGGACGCGATCAGGCCTGCCGGGAAATCGTCCGCGTGCTGAAGCCCGGCGGCCAACTGGTGGTGTCCGATTTCATCAAAACGCGCCGGTACGAGCAGGTGTTTCGCGACTCAGGAATCGTGCTCGAACTCGGATCTACCTTCTGGTGGAGTACGTTCCCGCCGCTGCGCGTGCTCACCGGCAAAAAGCCGGGGCCCGCCTCTAATTAACGCGGAAACAGGCGCGCATGAAATTCCAGCGAGGCCGGCAGGTGTGCCGCGAAGTAGCTCGCATCGTGCCGGCCGGGGTACAAGTGAAATTCGTGGGCAATGTGCCGCGTCGTCAGCACTTTGTCCAGAACCGTGGCTCCCGCGTCGAAGCCATAATCATCTTGATCCCCGCAATCGAAGTAAATCTTCAATCCCGCCAGATTGGCAGTCCGCGCAAGAGTAATCGGACTCTCCTGATTCCAGTACACCGGGTCAGGCGGGCTGCCAAACACGCCCCCCAGGATCCTCGCGCGATTGGGCTGACTGCTCTGCGGCGCCGCACCGCCGAGAAACACCGGCAGTTTCTCGATGAGCGCGGCGCTATGGGCGCTTACGGCGGAGAACAGTTGCGGATGTCGGAACGCCAGGTGCAGCGCCCCGTAGCCGCCCATCGAAATTCCCGAAATCGCGCGGTTCGTGCGGCCCGGCGACACACGGTAACGCTTCTCGATGAACGGGAAAAACTCCTGTACCAGGAAGTCTTCGTAGCGTTCCTTCCCATCTTTCGCGTTGATGTAGAAACTCGTGCCCCCATCCGGAGTGGCGATCAGAAAATCCTTCAGCTCGCCCTTCTCCCGCATGTCTTCCACCAGGTTCCATTCCCCGGAGTGCATGAAGAACTGTTCGTTATCGCCAAGCCCGTGCAACAAATAAAGGATGGGAAAATGCCGCGTCTTGTCCGCGTCAAACGCTGGCGGCAGCATGATGCAGTAGGGCACCGCGCGATGCGTGAACTTGCTGGGAAGGGAATTGCACTCGACGCGGCCCGTCGCCGCGTGCAACGGCACAGCCAAACACAGGAGGCTGAGGAAATAAGTGAAGAATGGCCAGCGCGCCAACGCCAGAGCTTCGCTACTCATAACGCAGCGCGTCAACCGGATTGAGCTTGGCCGCACGCGAAGCAGGATAGAGCCCCGCGGCCAGGCTGACAAGAATGGCGAACACGATGGCCGCAATCACCAGCCACCACGGCACGGAAGAAAGTTCAATCGGATTCAGGTTCTGCCGCTTCAAATAAACATTAGTTCCAAACGTGATCGCCCGTCCCAGCAACCAGCCAAACAACACCCCAAGGAAACCTCCGAACAAACCCATCACCCCGGCTTCGACAAAAAACAGTTGCTGCACGTCCGAATCCGCCGCTCCCAGCGCCTTCAGCACGCCGATTTCGCGCCGCCGCTCCAGAATCGCCATCACCAGCGTGTTCACGATTCCCAGCGTCGCCACCGCCAGCGCCAGGCTCCCGAAAATCCCCAGCAGCAGATCGAACACGGAGAAAAACGTGCGCAGCGATTTCGAGGCATCCAGAAGCGAGAAGGCTGCAAAGCCCATCGCTTTAATCGATGCCTCCAGCGTTTCCACCTGCGAGGGCGATTTGGCGCGCACCGAAAGCGAAGGGTAAGTCGTCTTGTTGGCGGTGTTGTCGCGCACGATGTCGCGCAAATCGTTCACCTGCGCCGCGCGCAAGGTTGACGCCGTGGAAAGCGGCATCAGCAATCGCGCGTTGCCGTAGCCGCCATATCCGGCCGCCGGCTCCGTTTCCACAATTCCTACGATCTTGAGCCGCAGCTCTTTCGGCACCACGGAAAAACCGCCCGAGGGTCCGCCGCTCGGGCTGGACGAATCGTCGTTCGCCGGCAGCGCCTGGCGTTCCGCGTATCGCAGCACCAGATCCTGCCCGATCAGCGACGCGGGCTTTTCCGAAAGATCCTTTGCGAACTCAATCTGCAGGATCGCTTCGTTCGCCGTTGGAGAAGAGAAAAAATTCCCCTGCATCCCATCGAACGAACCGGAATTGCGCGAAGAATCCGGCATCCCCGCCACCACCGTGGCAAAAGGTTTGTTGTTGAACCGCACCTCGGTGAAAAACCGCACTTGCGAATAAACCTCGATCACGTTCGGGAGCTTCTCAATCGCCTGGCGCGCATCTTCGTCCAAGGTCCGCGCCGGCTTGTCCGCTTCGACTTCGCGCTGCGGGCGCCCTATTCCGCGGAAATTGTTCTTTGGCGTGACGAAAATCGTGTCAAACAACCCGCTCTGCGAAAGCCTCTTTGAAGCCAGCTCCTGCAAGCCCACACCCAGCGACATCATCGCCACCAGCGAAGCCACTCCGACCGCCACTCCCAGCGTCGTCAGCGCGTTTCGTAAGATGGCTTCACGAAGATTGCGGAATGCCAGGTCCGCCAAGTCGCGGGTTTTCATTGCGCGGCCTCTTTCGTGATTTCCGAAGCCGACAAAAGTTTGCCATCGCCCATGATCGCCAGACGGTCGGCGTAGCGCTCAGCCAGCGGCCGTTCGTGCGTCACCATCACGATCGTCATCCCCAATTCCCGTTGCACGTCGCGCAGCAGCGACAGAACCGCTTCCCCCGTCGCGGAATCGAGATTGCCGGTTGGCTCATCCGCCAGCAAAATCTTCGGCCGGTTCACCAGCGCCCGTGCGATGGCCACGCGCTGCTGCTCGCCCCCGGACAGTTCCGTGGGACGATGACCCAGCCGGTGCGTCAGCCGCACGCGCTCCAACACCTCGTGCACGCGCCCGGGCCGCTCTTCGCGTGCAACCTCCGCAAGTCGCAACGGCAGTTCGATGTTTTCTTCCAGCGTCATGCGCGGCAGCAGGTTGAACGATTGAAAGATCATGCCGATGGTGTTACAGCGGTAGCGCGCCAGTTCGATACTCGTGAGTTCCGCCAGATTTTGCCCCTGCGCCGTGATTGAGCCCGACGTCGGCCGGTCCAGGCCCGCAATAAGATTCAGAAGCGTCGATTTCCCCGATCCGGAAGAGCCCAGCAGCGCCAGGAATTCGTTGCGAGCAATGGAAAGCGAGACGTCGTTCACGGCCTGGATGGTCGCTCCTCCCATGGTGTACTGGCGGGAAACGCGGTCAAGCTGGATGGCAGTTTCGGCGTTGGGCATTTGGGTCAATGGGTGTGGTCAATGGGTCGTCAATGAATGATACGCCGCAACTGGCACGGAAATTTCGTCACCTTCTTGGATGCGGCAAAGATACCCGAAGTTGGGGCGGCAAATGAGATGGGGCAAGTAAAAGGTAGAATGCGCGCGGCGAGGACGAGGCGATGAGCAAACTGTGGGCGGCGATCGCGCCACGCGTTTGCCTCCTGAATCTTCAGAGTTTCTCAGCGTTGCAATGGGTATCTGTCGACTGCGGGTCCACGCTCTTACATCTCAGCCAAAAACCGGCGTGGCCGGCGTTTCGGGCCTGGGGTGGGTGCTGCATGGGCTACCGTGTGGGGCGGTATTGCATTGACCAATCTGCAAAGCCCTACTTACCATAGGGCAATGCCTCTGAAGCCGATGATCAGGCCCTCGCTGGGCGCGGTAGCGTGTTTCGCATGGCTGCTCGCTTTGGCAGGTTGCGAAGATGCCAGCAAGAAACCGGTGCAGGCGCATGTTCCGGCGCTGGCTCCGGCGCTGGCCCCGGCCTCCGCCGCCCCCGAAGTCGGCGCTCTGCCACTCAGAAACTTGGTATCGCAGCCTCTCATCACTCTACAGGCACCCGTGCCAGGCGGTATCGACTACCTGATCGAAAAGGTTAAGGAAAAATTCAGCTCCGGCGAAGCCAATTACCAGGCCGGCCACCTGGAAGCCGCGCGCCGCGATTTTGACGACGCCGTCGACTGGATGCTCGAAAGCGGCTACGACCCCAACAGTGATGCGCGCCTCAGCGAGCTGTTCCATCAGGTCACGGACACGATCTACACCTACGAATTGCAGGCCTTCCGCGCGGGTGATGGTTTCAGCGAAGCTCCCGCCGTTCCCGCGGCCATCGACGAAGTGGCCGAAATGACCTTCCCCGTCGACCCCAAGTTGCGGGAGCGCGCCGAAGTCGCCGCCAAGAGCATCTCGCACGACTTGCCGCTCACCGTGAACGACACCGTGGTCTCCTACCTCAACTTTTTCCAAACCCCGCGCGGCCGCGCCATCGTCGAAAATGGTCTGCGCCGCTCCGGCCGCTACCAGCAGATGATCTCCCGTGTCTTGAGCGAGGAAGGTGTGCCCCAGGATCTGATCTACCTGGCCCAGGCAGAGAGCGCCTTCCAGCCCCTGGCTCTTTCGCGGGCCGGGGCCCGCGGCATCTGGCAATTCGTGCAGTGGCGCGGCAACGAGTACGGCTTGAAGCGCAACTGGTGGGTGGACGAGCGCCTGGACCCCGAAAAGGCCACGCGCGCCGCGGCCCAGCATCTCCGCGACCTCTACGGCCTGTTTGGCGACTGGTATCTCGCCATCGCCGCCTACAACTGCGGCCCGGGCAACGTCCAGAAGGGCGTGGAGCGCACCGGCTACGCCGATTTCTGGGAGCTCTACAAGCGCAATGTGCTCCCCCGCGAAACCAAAAATTATGTGCCCATCATTCTCGCTCTCACCCTGATTGCCAAGGACGCCGCGCATTACGGCATCGCGGTGGATCCCGATTGGCCGGTGGATTCCGATGTCGTCAAGCCTGGCCGCGCCATCGACATCCGCCTGGTGGCGGAAACCATTGACGTCGACGTGGCCACGCTACGCGCTCTGAATCCCTCGCTTCTCCGCATGGCCACCCCGGAGGATCCCAGCTTTGTCTTGTACCTGCCGAAGGGCACCTCGGAAAAATTCTCGGCAGAGATCGCGGACATTCCCCCGGACAAGTGGGTCAGTTGGCGGCGCCATCGCGTCGAATCCGGCGACACGCTGACCTCCATTGCCAAGAAATATCGCGTCACCCCGGCTGCCATCGCCGACGCCAACGCCCTGGACCGCGCCGAAGCCTTGACGCCGGGAGAGAAACTCATCATCCCCGCTACCCGCCCTCCCGAGGAGGCCAAGAGCCGCCTGGTGCGCTACCGCGTCCGCAAGAGCGACACCCTTGCGGGCATCGCCGATCAGTTCAGCGTGACCTCCGAGCAGATCCGCAAATGGAACGGGCTCAAGTCCGCCAAGGTCTCCCGCGGCATGGTCTTACGCATCTATACGGTGGGCGGCGCCCCGGAAACCCGCACCGTGCATAGTTCCGCCAAATCCAAGAAACCCTCCACGCGCACCTCCGGCAAGACCCGGCAGTAGTCCCCAGGCGGCTCATGGTCCACCCCCTCGCCTCCCTCCACTCCTCCGAACGCGCCTCTTCCTGTGCCGCTGGTCACATCATTTCGGCCTGCCCTTGACCTCCGAGAAACGCCTGCCTCGCCTACCCGCGAGAACTCTTGACATCCACGTTGGAGTGGGATAACAAATCGCAAGGACGGAGTGACTCATCTCCGGCTGGAGCAGCATGCCAAGAACATCGGGAAAACAAGTGCCCCCAGGGGAGGAAAGCATGGATTTTGAGAAGGATCATTTTGAAGAGGATGATGAGCTGTCCCGGCTGGAAGAGGACGACGAGCTGGGTGGCGATACCGAGGGCGTGATCGAAGAACCGGAAGAGATCCTCTTGGTAGAAGATGAACCCGCGGGAGAAGCTGGGGAAGAAGCCCCGGCGAAGCCCGCACCCAAGGCTGCGCCAAAGAAAGCGGCGAAAAAGCCTGCCAAGAAGGCGCCCAAGAAAGCGGCCAAGAAGGCTCCGAAAAAAGCCCAGAAGGCCAAAGCGAAGCCCAAGAAGGCCGCCAAAAAAGCCGGCAAGAAACGCCGCCGCTAATCGTTCCTGGCGCCCAAAACTGGATTTCCCGGAAGTTCCGCGACGCCATCACGGGGCTTCATTGTTCCGGACTGCCACGGCAGGCGCCACATTGGCATGACTTTGCTGCTGCCGGGAATAGAAGCCCCCGCCGCCCCCGCGCCGAATCGGTGCGCTCCTTGCGCCGCATTGGGAATCACCCGGCGCCGCTGCCCCCGCGCTCTTGATAGAACCTCTAAGTGCCGTTAGGATAAACGCGTATGTTGCGAGCCATCGAGCACATACGGAGGATGCGCGGAGGCGCGCAATCGCACCTCATGAGGTGCTCGGACGGCAACTACTATGTCGTCAAATTCCAAAATAACCCGCAGCACCTCCGCATTCTGGTAAACGAGCTGCTCGGCACTCGCTTGGCATCTCGTCTCGGCCTCCCCACCACCCCCGTAGCCGTCGTCGAGGTCAGCCGGGAGCTGATCCAGTTGACCCAGGAACTGTGCATCGAGTTGGCCCATTCCCATACGCCCTGCTCCGCGGGGCTGCAATTCGGCTCGCGCTATCCGGGTGATCCCCGCCGGCTGGTGCTGCACGATTTTCTCCCCGATGAGAAGCTGCGCGAGGTCGCCAACCTTCACGATTTTGCCGGCATGCTGGTCTTCGACAAATGGACCTGCAACACCAACGGACGGCAGACTCTGTTTTTTGAGGAGAAGAGCCCGGCATCAGCAGCAACGCCGGCTCATGTTCCGGGAGAATCTCCCCACGCGGCCGGCAGTAATCCGCTTGCTTATCGCACGCTGATGATCGACCAGGGTTTCTGTTTCAACGCCGGGGAGTGGAATTTTCCCGATGCGCCCCTGCGCGGCTTGTATGCGCGCAACCGCGTCTATGAAGGCGTAACCGGCATGGCATCCTTTGGCCCCTGGCTCGAGCGCCTGGAACATCGCATCAGCGAACGCGTGCTTGCCGAATTGGCCGGGGAAATTCCGCCGGAGTGGTATGCGGACGATTATGACGCCGTCCTGCGGCTGCTGGAGCAACTGCAGCGCAGAAGGACGCGCGTTCCGGAGCTTCTCCTTTCCGCAAAATCTTCCAACCGGCAGCCTTTTCCGTACTGGGTCCGTGATTCGTGACTGGTGAAAACCCAAGACCGGCTGCCGGTGATGTTCTTTCACGAGTCACAAATTGCGAATCACGAGTCACGCAATTGGGAGAAATACGATGATCACAGAGACAAACGAGGCAAGAGCGAATGAGCGCGCCTGCGCCTATCGCGTGCTCCGCTATACCCCCAATCTGGTGCGCGACGAGTGGGTCAATATCGGTGTGCTGGTCTTCGATCCGCAAACCGGCGAGCGCCGCTTGCGTCTGATCGAAGAGCCCGAAGAGTACGCGCGCGTGCGCCGTCTTCACCCCCAGGCCGATGAGGAACTCCTGCGGGCTTTGCGTGATGATCTGGAAAACCGTTTTGCTGGCGCCGGCGACCTCTTCCCCAGCAATGGCCAGGAAACAGATCAAGCGCCTGATGCGGGAAACGGGCAGGCCGCCTGGTTGCGGCTTTTGGGAAAGTGGGACGACACGCTCTCCAATGCCCTGCAGCTTGCCCCGCAAAAGGGCGTCTACGCCGACGATCTGGATGCGGAAATCGAGCGCCTCTATGCCGATCACGTGGCCCCGGCGCGCGCGGCCACGCGCGTCGGCATGCCGGGCAGCCGCGGCGTGATTCGCTCCTACTGCGCGCAAGTGCTGAAGCAAGCGCGCCTGTGGGAACGCATGCAGAAGGGCGTGCGCGCGGAGGAGTTCACTTTCCCGGGCGATCCCATGCGCCTCGACTATGGCTACCGCCGCAACGGCACACGGGGCTTCGTCCAGGCGCTCAGCGTTACGCGCGCGCCCGCCGATGCCAAGCTCCTCGCCTATACCGTGGACCGCATCCGCGGCAAAGTGCCGTCCAGTGAATTTACCGCTGTCACCGACGTGGCCTTGCTCGCCGAAAACGAACGCCATCGCTTCGTCCGCGAAACCCTGCGCGACGCCGGCGTCGAAGCCGTGGCGATGGAAGGCTTCGCGGTGTGGACCGCGAAGTTGCGCCCGATGATTCAGTAATCAGTTATCAGTTTTCAGTTATCAGTCAGAGCCAGCCAGGCGATTCCCGCGCCATCGGTTAGCGCGTGAGAAAAGACCGCAATCACTATCTCAATCTCGCTTCCAAGCTGCAATTTTCCTTACTTCGGGATTTCCCAAAGACGAGCGAATCTCTGTAGATGCCGAGCCGGGCATCACCGCGACTTCGTTATGGGCGTTTCCTTCTTTACTTACCACTGAAACTGATTACTTAAAACTGCGCGCTAGCCCAGTGCCAGCGTGAGCTTGTTAACCGAGGCCGCCGGCAGCACCATCGCAAGCTCCTCACCGTTCACATCCAGCTTCTTCGTTTGCGGTTCCAGCGCCGCAGGCTCCGCAAACGTGTTGTGCGCCTGGATGTCCGTGCTCGTCAGCGTCGTCAATGAGGCCGAGGAGACCCGTCCGCCCCGCATCGCGATCAGCGTTTCTCGCGCTTCGCTGACGTGCGGGTTCACCACCGTCAGCACCACTTCCTTTCCGCGCAGCGAAGCCGATCCCTGCAATCCCCAGAACGTCGCCGGTTTGCCGTCGCGGTCGTAGCGCACCGCCGGCGCGGAAATGACCGTCCGCAGCCCCTGCCCGCCCTGGTGCGCCGCATACATCGCGAACACGTGGCCGACCGGCGTGACGCAGAATTTCTCTTCGTGCGCCAAATACGGGCTGTTGATGCAATTGATGAGCTGGGCGCAATTGGCCATGGCCACTTTTTCCGGGTGCCGGCTGAAAATGTCCAGATTCATCGCGCTGAATACCGCGTCGCGCAGCGTCGGCGTCTGCTCGAACAGGTCGCCCGGCGTCGCCTCCGAGCCGCTGCGGTACCACGGGCCCCACTCGTCCACGATCAGCTTCACGCGATGCTCCGTGTCCCATTCGCCCATGATGCGCCAGTGGTTTTCGATCATCGTTTCGATGCGCTGCCCTTCGCGCAGCAACTCGTACCAGTCAATCGGCGCAAATTGCAGCGCGCTGCCCTTGCTCTTCTCCCAATCGGCAATTTTTCCCCGGCTGAGGTTCGCTGCGTAGTGGTGCAGCGACAACCCGTACACGCCATCGAGCTGCCACTTGCCCTTGCGCAACAGTTCCTCAAAAAATCCTCTCGTCCATTCCCACTCATCCGTATTCGGCCCCGAGGCCACAAACGACAACTCCTTCTGGTCATACCGCGGCACCCACGTCGTGAATCGACGGAACTCCACCGCATATTCCTGCGCCGTGAAATCCCCCCCGCAGCCCCACGATTCGTTGCCCACGCCCCAAAAGCGCACGCCGAAAGGCTCCGAAAATCCCGCGGCCGCGCGCATCTCGGCCAGCGTGGTGCTTCCTGCCGGGGCATTGCAGTACTCCACCCAGCGGGCGAACTCTTCCGGCGGCAAACTGCGCAGATTCGCGGCAAGATACGGCTGGCAGCCGGCCAAGCGGCAGAACTGCATGAATTCGTTGGTGCCAAATTGATTTGCTTCGTATTTGTGGGTGCTTGGCGCGTTCTTCGGCTCGTCATTCGCCCAGAAATTCGTCCGCCGCGGGCGTTTTTCCGCCGGTCCAATGCCATCGCGCCAGTCGTAGCTGTCCGCGAAGCAGCCGCCGGGATAGCGCATCACCGGCGCCTGGATCTTCTGCAATTCCTCGATCAGCCGCTTGCGGATGCCCTTCACGTTCGGCACGCGCGAGTTTTCGCCCACCCACACGCCGTCGTAGATCACCCCGCCGAGGTGCTCGATAAAATGCCCGTAAATGTTGGGAGAAATGAGCCCCAGTGGTTCATCCAGCAATACGTCTATCCGCGAATCCGCGGAAGCCGTGCCCGCCGCTGAATAGGGGAGATACGCGCCGCAGGCAACCGCACCCGCCGCCAGCGCGCCATGCCGCAAAAATTCCCGCCGTCTGATTCCGCGGTTCATACTGCCTCCTGTAGGTTTTCCGGAGTGACGAGACGCTTCCTGGCGAGATTATAGCCGAACTTTCTCACGAGCTACAATTTTGAGGTTATCCAAACTGCGCAGCACCCTGTCATCTTGAGGGACGCGCCGGGCGTTTACCCCGACCTGGTCGGGGCGCGCCGAAAGATCTCAACTCCCACACCTTGTACGATTTTGATGTTGCGGGCCTTCGGCGATCCTCATCGCATCGCCTTGGGATGATCATAGCTTGCTTAACTTGGACATCGGATGAACGTAGTTTTTGAGAAATCCGGGAAAGGCCCCTGCGTCTTTTTCAACCACGTAGCTTGCGTAAATCGTTTGTTACGGGCGTTTCCTTCTTTACTGAAAACTGATTACTGATAACTTAAAACCATCCCCCTACACCACCGGCTCCGCCCAGTTCTCCAGCGTTTCCTTCACCTTGTGCAGGAACTGGTGCGCGATAGCCCCATCCACCACGCGGTGGTCGTAGCTCAGCGTCACATAGCACATCGAGCGGATGGCGATCGAATCGTTGATCACCACCGGCCGCTTTTCGATCGCCCCAAGCCCCAGGATGCCCACGTTCGGCTGGCTGATCACTGGCAGGCCGAAGAGCCCCCCGAATACGCCCGGATTCGTGATGGAGAATGTTCCCTCCTGCACCTCGTCGGGTTTCAACTTCTTCGAGCGCGCGCGCTCCGCCAGATCATTCAGGTTGCGTTGAATGCCCAGCAGGTTCTTCTCGTCCGCGTTCTTCACCACCGGCACGATCAGGCCCCAGTCCAGCGCCACGGCGATGCCGATGTTGATCTCCTTGTGCAGCACCACGTTCGTGCCGTCCAGCGAAGCGTTCACTATGGGATAGGCGCGCAGGCCCGCCACCGCCGCCTTCACGAAAAACGGCATGAACGTCAGCTTCGTCTCGTAGCGCTTCTCAAACTCCTCTTTGGACTTTGCGCGAATCGCGGCAACCTTGCTCATGTCGATTTCGTCGACGGAGTACACATGCGCCGAAACGTGCTTCGACGCCACCATGTGCTCGGCGATTTTCTGCCGCATCACGCTCAACGGGTGCACTTCGTAATTCCCAAAATAGAGGCGTTCCCGCGGCACCCCGACTTGCAGCGCCGGAATGAACTGGCTGCCATGTGCTGCCGCCGCCCCAGGGTGTGCCACGGCTCCCGGAGCCGGCGGAGGTATGGGCCGTGCCGCAGCTGCGGGAGCCGTTGCCGGAGCGCTCGCCGGCGCCGCGCCGGACGATGCCGCGATCGCCGCTTCGATATCCTGCTTGGTGATGCGGCCGCCCGCCCCGCTGCCTTCGAGGGTGGAAAGATCCACGCCATGTTCCTTCGCCATGCGCCGGACCAACGGCGAGGAATGGATGCGTTCCGTGGAAGCCGCTGGCGCTACTGGCACAGCAGGGGCCGCCGGTGCAGCCGCCGGAAACGGAGCTTGGGCAGGTGCTAGTGGCTTTGCTGTCGCAGGCACGGCTGCCGGCTCTGGCTTCGCCGCGGGTGCCGACGCTGCAGGAGCTGGCGCGGCTGCCGGAGCCGATGCCGCGGCCGACCCCGCTCCATCGATCACCGCCACAATCGTCTGTATCGGCACCGTCTGCCCTTCGGGAACCTTGATCTCTTTCAGCACTCCCGCCGAGGGCGAGGGAATTTCGGCATCGACCTTATCGGTGGAGATTTCAAACAGCGGCTCGTCCCGCTCGACCTTGTCGCCAGGTTTCTTCAGCCACTTGGTGATGGTCCCTTCAAAGATGCTTTCGCCCATCTGGGGCATGACCACATCGACTGCCATTGCGGTGATCTCCTTGCTCTATGGAAAACTGCCAACCGGGGCGCTTTTGGCCTATGAACAGCCCAACCTTTCTAGTCTACAAGGAAAGCCATCGGAACAAAATCACCTGTCCTCCTCTGGAATTGAAAGGAGCAAGTGTAGCGCCGGGCTTGAAGACTCGCCCTGCGCCAAAGGTTAGCGCGTTGGGAGGAAAACGAGGCAGACGGGAGAAGGTATGCCTTCGGTTTTGGAAACCTGTGTCAGCGCGCCGGTCGCGGGGTCGATGCCGAACACCACAATGGAATTGGAGTGCTGGTTTTCGGCGAGCAGGAAATGGCCCGTGGGGTCAATGGCGAAGTGGCGTGGTTCCTTGCCGCCGGTCGGGAAATCGCCCGTCTTACGCAGGGTTCCCTCATGTGGATCGACCGCAAAGACGGCGATGGTGTCGTGGCCCCGGTTGGACGTAAAGAGCCATCTTCCGCTGGGGTGAAGGGCAATTTCCGCCGCGTCGTTCCGTCCGGAAAATCCTTCCGGCAACGCGGAAATCCGCTGAAGCTGGCGATTCGTTACCCGCGCATCGTTGGCAAAGACCGTCACGGTAGACTGCAATTCGCCGAGAACATACATGAAATTCCCGTCGGGAGAGAACGCCACATGGCGGGGACCTGTGCCCGGGCTGAGGACCACCGAGAAGGCGTCATTCGGCTTTGCGGCGCCGGCCTTTGTATCCAAGGAAGGCGCGTCCCCTCGGACGAGCGTGCCTTTGGCGGCGTCAAAGTTGTAGACCAAGACACGGTCGAGACCCAGATCGGCCACGTACGCGAATCGATTGCGCGCGGAGAGCCCGATCCAGTGAGCGTGCGGGCCTTCCTGGCGCTCCTTGTTGGGGCCCACAGCGCCCGCGTCCGTCAAAAGCGCGGTATGCTCGCCGAGTCTTCCGTCCGCGAGGATTGGGAATACAACGACGTTGCCCGACGTGTAGTTGGCGATAAAAACGTACTTGCCGGTTTTGTCGAAGGTTATGTAGCAAGGATCTTCGCCGAGCGCGGGAAGTTGGTTCAGGAGCGTCAGCTTCCCGCTCTGCGCGTCGAGAGAAAAAGCGCTCACGGCGCTCTGCTTGCCGGACTCGTTGACGGCGTAAACGAATTTCCCGTTGGGATGGATGGCGACGAAGGAGGGATCGGGCGTTTCCACCGCGAGACCCTTCGCGGTCAGTTTGCCCGTTTCCGCGTCGAATTCGTAAGCGTAGATGCCTTTGCTGTCGGTTTTGTTGGTGTAGGTGCCGACGAACGCGAGGTAGCTGTGGCTTGCGGCGGGTCGGCTCGCAGCACCGGCAAGCGCAAGGATAGCCAGCGATGTGGTGAATGCAAGAAACGCAAACAGGCGGCGTGTGATTTTCATGGCGACTTAGTGTAACGCAACCGGAAATAAAAAAGGGGCACGACGCTGCGTGCTTCTTTTTCTATTTGGCCAGAGTGGCCGGGACCAGAAAAGCGGCAGCACACTGCCGCACTCCGAGAGTTACTTCTTTTCTTCGGCTTCTTCTTCCTGGAGGACGGCGGCGGCGGCGACAGTGTCGTCGTCATCGAGGCGCAGCAATCGCACGCCTTGCGTGGAGCGGCCCGCTTCGCGAATTTCGTTCGCGTGCACGCGGATGACCTTGCCGTTTTCGGTGATGATCATGACGTCGGACTCTTCCGTGACCTGCAGCGTGGCGACGACCGAGCCGTTGCGGTCCGTGGTCTTCATGTTCACCACGCCTTTGCCGCCGCGCGAGGTGATGCGGTATTCGGCCAGGGCGGTGCGCTTGCCGTAGCCCTTTTCGGAGACGGTCAGCATCAGCGTGGTGAGTGACTCCCGGATGTGTTCGTTGTCCAGCTCTTCCAGGTTTTGCGTGGTCTGCTGGTACTCCTTGGCGATGATCTCGAAGTCCGGTTGCACGGCGTCCATGCTGACGACGTAATCCTCCTTGTCCAGGTCCATGCCGTTCACGCCGCCGGCGTTGCGGCCCATGGGACGCACCTCCGTCTCGCGGAACAGGATAGCCTGGCCTTCGTGGCTGGCAAGGAAAATCATCTTCTTGCCGTCGGTGAGCTTTGCGCCAATCAGTTCGTCCTTGTCCTCGAGGTTGATGGCGATGATGCCGGTGGAGCGCGGGTTAGAAAATTCGGTCAGCGCCGATTTTTTCACCGTGCCGTTTTTCGTGGCCATGAAGACGAAGCGGCCTTCTTCTTCCAGGTTCGTGGCCGCCACCAGCGCCGTCAGCTTTTCGTCTTCCTGGAATTTCACCAGGCTGGCGATGGCCTTGCCGCGCGTGGCCGCCGCCGCTTCCGGCAGTTCGTACACCTTCAGCCAGTAAACGCGGCCCTTGGAGGTGAACAGCAGGATGTAGCTGTGCGCCGAGGCGATGAACAGGTACTCAACGAAATCCTCTTCCTTGGTGCGCGCGCCGATGCGCCCCTTGCCGCCGCGCGATTGGTGCCGGTAAACCTCCACGGGGGTGCGCTTGATGTAACCGGCGTGGCTCACGGTGATGAGCATGTCGGTGTCCGCGATCAGGTCTTCCAGCTTGATCTCGTCCACCTTGTCCACGATCTGCGTGCGGCGGTCGTCGCCGTAGGCTTTGTGGACTTCGCGGAGTTCCGCCGTGATTACCTGCTTGAGCTTCTTGTCGCTGGCCAAAATTTCGCGCAGCTCAGCGATGAGGTCGCGGATGGACTTCAATTCCTTCAAAATTTCGTCGATCGAGAGCTGGGTCAGGCGATGCAGTTGCAACTCGAGGATGGCATCAATCTGCGCGTAGCTGAGCCCGAGCCCCGTGGCGCCCCGGCCGGCGGCTTCGATTTCCGGCGCGCCCGCAAAGCGGTACTTGCGGCCATCGAGCTTCACGCCTTCCAACTTCTTGGACTTTCCATTTTCGGTGATGGTGACGTCCTGCTCGGTGAAATACTTGAACAGGTTTTCCTTGGCGTCGGCGCGGCTGCTGCTGCCACGAATCACGCGGATGACGTTGTCCAGGTGATCGAGCGCGATTTGGTAGCCGACCAGAATGTGTTCGCGCTCTTCGGCTTTGCGCAGCTCGAAGATGGTGCGCCGGCGAACCACTTCCATGCGGTGCTCGATGAAGAGCTTGATCATCGCAATCAGGCCCAGCTCGCGCGGCTGCCCGGCAACGATGGAGAGCAGGATCATGCCAAACGATTCCTGCATCTGGGTGTGCTTGAAAAGATTGTTCAGGATGAGCTGGGATTCTTCGCCGCGCTTCAACTCGATGACGACGCGCATGCCTTCGCGGGAAGATTCGTCGCGCACGTCGGCGATGCCTTCGATTTTCTTGGTTTGCACGAGCTCCGCGATGCGCTCGATCATCTTGGACTTGTTGACCTGGTAAGGGATTTCGGTGATGACGATATTTTCGCGTTCCTTGCCCACTTCTTCGATGGCGGCCTTGGCGCGCATGATAAAGCTGCCGCGGCCCGTGCGATACGCGGCCTCAATGCCTTCCCTGCCCGCGATGTACGCGCCGGTGGGAAAATCCGGGCCGGGAACAATCTTCATCACTTCCTTCAGCGGGGTGTCGGGCTTCTCGATTAAAAGAATGGCGGCATCCACGATTTCGCGCAGGTTGTGCGGCGGAATGTTCGTGGCCATGCCAACGGCGATGCCGCTGGCGCCATTGACCAGGAGATTCGGAATGCGCGAGGGCAGCACCACTGGCTCTTCGCGCGTCTGATCGAAGTTTGGAATGAAGTCGACGGTTTCCTTCTCGAGATCGGCGAGAATGTCTTCCGAAATCTTGGCCAGCCGCGCTTCCGTGTACCGCATGGCCGCCGGGGGATCGCCGTCCACGGAGCCGAAGTTCCCCTGGCCGTCAATGAGGGGGTACCGCATGTTGAAGTCCTGCGCCTGGCGCACCAGCGCGGGATAGATGACCGCTTCACCGTGCGGGTGGTAGTTGCCGGAGGTGTCGCCGCAGATCTTGGCGCACTTGCGATAGCCTTTATTTGAGGCTAGGCCCAGATCGTTCATGGCCACGAGGATGCGCCGCTGCACGGGCTTCAAGCCGTCGCGCACGTCGGGGAGCGCGCGCGCGATGATCACGCTCATCGCGTAATCGAGGTACGACTTGCGCATCTCAACTTCAATTTCTATGGGTAGAAGGATCGATGTGTTCTGTTCGTCTGCCATCATTCCTCGCTGTGTCGCCCGCTTCCGGGCGGAAACTGCAGAAACCTCGTATTGCCCGTTTCCGGGGCTTTCCCCACTCTTAGCGTGTCATTCTGAGGGCTGCGTTCTTTGCAGCCCGAAGAACCTCAACCCCAGCTTCAACCTAGCTCAAGCATGGATTGAGATCCTTCGCTTCGCTCAGGATGACAACCTAAACTCGTTTGCTCGCGCGATCGAGCACATACGCCTTCACGCTATCGAACGCATCGGCGGCGTTGGTAAATCGCCGCGCCGCAAACTCCGCTTCAATCAGCCGCAAAAACGAATCGCGCTCCTCATCATCAGCAAAGTTGAGCGCAACGCCTCTTTCGTTGTCCGGCGTAGCCGTCGGTGTGGCGCGGAATTCGCTCACGTTCAGCCCGTGCAAGCCCGGCAATGTCGTCCATCCGATTTGATAAATCACGGTCCCGTGATCAGTCCGACAATTTCATGTCATTCAAGACGTGCTTTAATCGTTTGGTGTTCAGCCGGAGCGTGATAGTTGTCCATTCAGGGCCCACTTTTACCTTCGTGATCTTGCCACCTGTTGCCTTGGGCTTCATGCGTTTCCCTTTTGGCATTTTTCCTCCAGCGTGCTGTCGATTTTCGCTTCTCCCTATATATCCAAGTTGACGACTTCCAGGGCGTTCTCCTCGATGAATTTGCGGCGCGCTTCCACGTTTTCGCCCATCAGCGTAGTAAAAATCTGATCAGCGGCGAAGGAGTCCTCAAGCTTCACCTGCAGCAGCGTGCGCGTATCCGCGTTCATTGTGGTTTGCCACAGCTGCTCCGCGTTCATTTCGCCCAGGCCCTTGAATCGTGTGATGGTGAAATCCTTCTTGGCGTCTTCCATCACGTAGTTCAAAACGTCAGTGGCTTTTTCCTTGGTGACCTTCGTGCCGTTGCGGGCTACCGTGAACGGCGGCCGGTTGAATTCCTCGATCTGCTTGGTCAAAGCGCGCAGGCGCTTGTATTCCGCGGTGGAAGCCACGGCCCAACTGATTTTCTGGTTGTGCGGCGCGCCGAACTGGATTTCGTACAGGCTGTGCTCTTCGTCGAAATTGATTTTACCTTCCAGCTTGAGCTTGCTCTTTTCGACTTCCTTCAGGAGTTTCTCGAGTGTCTTTTTCTCTCCAAAATCAGTTTTCTTCTCCAGGCCGCTCTCCACGAGCATTTCCACCAGTCCCGGCTCGTGCAGACGGCGGCCCAGCTTCGCCGCAACAGCTTCGTACTCCTGCACGTTCAGGAGGAATGATGTCAGGCGCGCGCCTTCCAGATTCACGCCCTCTTGCGCCTTGACGACATGATCTTCCGTAGCGCGCTTCATCAATTCGCGGGCGAAATCGCGTTCATCGCGAATGTAGCGCTCGCTCTTGCCGCGCTTGACGCGATAGAGCGGCGGCTGCGCGATGTACACGTGGCCGCGCTCGATCAATTCCTTCATGTGGCGGAAAAAGAAAGTGAGCAGGAGCGTGCGGATGTGCGAGCCATCCACGTCCGCGTCGGTCATGAGAATGATTTTGTGATAGCGCAGCTTGCCGGCGTCGAAATCGTCCTTGCCGATGCCGGTGCCAAGCGCGGTGATGATGGCGCGAATTTCCTCGTGGCCCAGCATCTTGTCGTAGCGCGCCTTTTCGACGTTGAGGATCTTGCCTTTCAGCGGCAGGATCGCCTGATACTTGCGGTCGCGCCCCATTTTCGCGGAGCCGCCTGCGGATTCACCCTCGACCACGAACAATTCGCAGCGCGCCGGATCGCGTTCCTGGCAATCGGCGAGCTTTCCCGGCAGGCCGCTAGAATCCATCGCCGATTTGCGGCGCGTCAATTCGCGGGCCTTGCGGGCGGCTTCACGCGCGCGGGTCGCGTCAATGCACTTGCCGATGATGCGCCGCGCCACGGTGGAATGCTTGTCAAACCACTCGCCCAGTTTCTCGTTAACGAGTTGTTCGACGTCGCCCTTGATGTCGCTGTTCAGCTTGCCTTTGGTCTGGCCCTCGAATTGAGGCTGCGGCAGGCGCACGCTGACCACCGCAACGAGCCCTTCGCGCACGTCGTCGCCGGAGATGCTCACCTCGTCCTTTTGCTCCTTCAGCATTCCGGCCGAGGAAGCAAAGTTGTTGATCGAACGCGTAAGCGCCGAGCGGAAGCCCGAAAGGTGCGTGCCGCCATCCACGGTGTTGATCGTGTTGGCGAACGCAAAGACGTTCTCGCCGTAGGTGTCGTTGTATTGCAGGGCAATTTCTATCTCCACGTTGCCCCGCTTACCTTCCATATAGATGGGCGAATCGTGCAGCGTGGTCTTGCCGCGGTTCAGATGCTTCACGAATTCCGCGATGCCGCCCGTGAAGCGGAACTCCGTGCTCTTTTCCGTGCGCTCGTCGTTCAACGTGATTTTCAGGCCTTTGTTCAGGAAGGCATATTCGCGCAGGCGCGTGGCCAGCGTGTCATAGCTGAATGTGATCTTCTCGAAAATCGAGGGATCCGGATGGAAGGTCACTTTCGTGCCGGTTTTGCGCGTCTTTCCCGTTTGTTTGAGCTTGGAGACGGGCTTGCCCTTTTCGTAGCTCTGCTCCCAGACCGCGCCATCGCGCTGGATTTCGAGTTCGAGCAAGTCCGAAAGGGCGTTGACGACGGACACGCCGACGCCGTGCAATCCGCCGGACACCTTGTAGCTTTCGCTATCGAATTTCCCGCCGGCGTGCAGCACGGTAAGCACAACTTCCGCCGCGGGGCGTTTTTCCGTGGCGTGCATGTCCACGGGAATGCCGCGGCCATTGTCCACGACGGTCACGGAGTTGTCCGCGTGAACCGTGACGTTCACTTCGTCCGCGAAGCCCGCCATCGCTTCGTCGACGGAGTTGTCCACCACTTCCCACACCAGGTGGTGCAAGCCCGTCTCGCCGGTTGAACCGATGTACATCGCGGGACGCAGCCGCACGGCTTCCAAACCGCCAAGCACCTTGATCGACTTCGCGTCGTACTGGTGGCCGACTTTTCCCGTCACCGATTCCTTGTCGCCCATTTCATCTCCTGACGTGCATGCCTACGGCAATCCAATCGTGCGGAAAGCTGCCCGGCGCACAACCGGGTTCCCGACGGCGATACTGCAAAACCAATTTTGGTGAAGCTAGGAAAGGCGTGAAGTTTGCAATCCCCGTTCGTCGCCTCACCCTTTGATCCCTGTACTGCACGGGACTCGTAGGGTTCCTGCTTCATCCCATCCCGCGTTCCGGGACGTGGCGAAGACTTATGTTCTCCAGGACCGCTGGCCTGCCCCTGGCGCAGGGCATTGGTGGCCAAACTTTCCTGGCGGACGTGTCGATTGGGAGGAAAAATCACGAATCGACAACCTCTAAATTTTACTGGAAATGGCGCGTTTTCTCAAGCGAGAGAATGGTGGTTGTGGATAAATAAGGGTTTTATTTACACATAGTTACAATACGGTGCCGGAATCACTTCTCGCGCCTTTTGCAATCAGGCACCGAGTGGAATCCGATTGCTCTTCTCGGCGGAATGGGCGTCTCCAACATCCGCTTGATGGTGGCGAAAACCGCATGAAATCTGCCGTCGTATTTGCGCTCCATTTCCTCGATTTTTCGCCGCAACTCCTCGTGTGTGGCCAGCATGCTTCGCAATTGCACAAACGCACGCATGATGGCGATGTTGACCTGCACGGCGCGGTCACTGCGCAAAACGCTCGACAGCATGGCCACACCCTGTTCCGTGAACGCGTACGGCCTCGCCCTGCGGGCCCCTCCCCAACTTGAAGTCACAGATTGTGACTTCAAGTCTTTCATCTTTTCCGAATTGAGCTGAGACAGGAAGTCTTCGGGGAAACGCGATTCATTGCGCTTAACCGCCTGCACGAGAGCCTTTACGGGAACGGAGTACAAGAGTGCGAGGTCGGAACTGAGTATCACTTTTTGACCGCGAAGAAAGTGAATCTTCTGTTCAATGTGGTCGCGGGGGAAGATCTGTTTACTGATTTTGGACTTCATTTTACGACTATATAGCAATGAGACTTGAAATCACAAACTTCGATTTCAAGTCTCGGCTTCGCCGGCCGAAAAGCGCATCAAATGCGCATGGGCATGATGACGTAGCGGTAGCGATAGTTGTCATCCGCCAGGGGGCGCATCTGCCCGGCGGACTGTTCATCCTTCAGCTCGATGCTGATCGGCCCGTCCGCGGCGGCGGCCAGAAAATCCAGCATGTAGCTGGAATTGAATCCGATGGCAATGGGATCGCCTTTGTACTCTTTCTCGATGATTTCTTTCGCTTCGCCGTATTCCGGGCTGGAAGCGGAAATTTCCACGCCTTCCGTCGAGACCGAGAGTTTCACGGCGTGCGATCGCTGGTCGGCGAGTTGCGACACGCGGCGCACCGCATCGCTCAATTCCGCGCGTTCCAGCGCGACAGTCTTGTTGTTTTCGCGCGGCAGCACCGCCTCGTAATTTGGGAATTGCCCGGTGAGTATCCGCGAAATCAGCAGACGATGGCCCACCTGGAAGAATAGGTGGCTTTCATCCTTCGCAAACTCCATTTGCGCATCGGAGCCGGCGGCGTTGGAGAGTTTTTCCACTTCATCCATGGCTTTCTTCGGAATCAGGACGCGCACTTCGCCGTTGAGTCCGGCGAGTTTCTGATCCGTTTCCGCAAGCGCCAGGCGGTGCCCGTCGGTGGCAACCATCGCCAACGTGTCCGGTTTGAGAATCAGGAGGCCGCCGTTTAGGGTATAGCGGGACTCTTCCATGGAAATCGCGAATTTGGTCTTCCTGATCAGGTTTTCCAGGACGACGGCGGGAATGTTCACCAGGGTGTGCGGCATCACCGGGAGAGCGGGGAAATTTTCCTTGGCCATGCCGACTAGTTTATATTTTTTCTTCTCGCTGACAATTTCGACCCAATGATTGTCGAGTAGCTTGAACTTGATCTCGCCCTCAGGGAGAAGACGAACGAGCTCCAGAAGCTTCTTGGCCGGGATCGTCCCCGCGCCTTCTTTCTTGATGTTAGCTTCGCAAGAGGTGCGCACGCTCAGCTCAAGGTCTGTCGCCGTGATCGTCAGGCGGTTGCCTTTTGCCTCCAGCAGTAGGTTGGAGAGAATGGGAATGGTGGTCTTGCGCTCCACCACACCTTGTGTCGTCGTGAGTTCATTGAGCAACACCGATTTCGTTACGCTGAATTCCATTGCTTGGCTTTCCTCGCGCGCGGTTCCCATTGCGGTCATTCATTTCCCCCGTCAAGTTTGCCCGCTAGCGTACTGTACTCGTTTTTTCGCAAAGTATAAAGGCCGCCTGTAGTGGATTCTCTGTGGAAATAGTGGCTTTTAAGGAGAGGTCCAGGCACTACCTGATCGCCGTTTAAGTACCTGCCCGCGGCTCTTTATTCACAGCTATAACTTCTTTCACAATCTCTCATCCAATAAAATTTAATTCTATAGCTTGTTATGATGATGACTGCTGTGGATTGGTGGAAAACCCTCATTGGTATAGCCCTGCCTGCAATTTCTTTGACAACTGTCAAGTGGAATTCCCTGCGGATCGTTGGAAAAGTCTGCGGTGTCCGCGGATTACACGGATTCGTTGCATATCCCATCACAGTTTATCCGCATCTTTCCCACGCGTAGTTCACAGCTTCTCCTTGCGATGTTCTAGTGACAATTTTCCTCGCGCAGTATCTAATGGAAAGAGCCAGATATACATTTTCCTGATGCCGTGCACAATTTTCCCAATGCATGGAGGAGCTCCCACTTAGAGCCGAGGAGTTCGTAATCATGTCTACCATCCTGATCACAGGTGCCAACCGCGGTCTGGGTCTTGAGTTTGCCCATCAATACGCCGCCGACGGATGGGAGGTGCTGGCAGCGTCCCGGCAACCAGAAATGAGCGCGGACCTGAAGCAACTTGCCGCGCAACATCCCACAGTTGGGCTACATCGTCTGGACGTCACAGATGAAGAGTTCGTGCAGGATCTTGCCGACAAATTGGACGGCAAGCCCATCGACGTGCTGCTGCACAGTTCGGGCATTTACCCGCGCGAAGGCCAGCATATTGGCGAAATCGATTACGATGGCTGGCGCGAGGCCATGGAGACGAATCTTTTCGGGGTCATGCGCGTCACGGAGGCGTTACTCGAAAACGTTGCGGCCAGTCAACGCAAGCAGATTGCCGCCATCTCCACGTCATTGAGCTTGCTGTGCGGCGTGCAGGGTGGTTCGGTGGCGCAGGCCGGCACGTCCTACCAATACCGCAGCAGCAAGACGGCTCTGAACATGGCCCTATCCATTCTCGCAAAAGAGCTGGAGCCGCGCGGCATCAGCGTCGTGCTGCTTGACCCGGGCTGGGTCAAGACCGACATGGGCGGCGCCCACGCGCCACTTTCGCCCCAGGAAAGCATCGCAGGAATGCGCAAAGTGCTCGCCGGCAAGCCGATGGAAATTTCCGGGAAGTTTCTGGGGCACGACGGCGTGCCACGGCCATGGTAACGCGATTGGTTTAGTCGAGCTCCCCAACTTGCCCCGGTCCCAACGCCATGGCCATCTTTAAAAGGAAAAAACCCACGGCACCCGTGGGTCTTTTCCTTTTTATGGAGAGGGAAGAAACGCTTCTACTGCAACGCGTCCATCAATCGTGTAATCGTGCGGTTCAGATCCTTGTCCGAACGGCGCAACTCCTCGATCTTGTTGATCGAATGCAGCACCGTGGTGTGATGCTTCCCGCCGAACTGCCGGCCAATTTCCGGAAGCGATGCCGTGGTCAACTGCTTCACGATGTACATGGCCACCTGGCGAGGGAAAGCGATGGCGCGGGTGTTGCTCCTCACCTTCAAGTCCTGCTCGCGCAGGTTGAAGTGTTCGCTGACGCGCTTCTGGATCAGGTCGATGGTGACGCGCTTCTCCTGCGAAGCGATGATGTTGCGCAACACCTGCTGGGCCGTGGCCAAAGAGACGACCGTGCCGGTCAGCGAAGCGTAAGCCATCAGGCGCGTCAGCGCCCCCTCGAGCTCGCGGACGTTGGACTTAATCGCCCGCGCGATGTACTCCGCCACATCATCGGGCAGGTTAAAGCGGTCGTTCTCCGCTTTTTTCTGGAGGATGGCGATCTTCGTTTCCAGGTCCGGCGGCTGGATATCGGCGATCAAGCCCCACTCGAATCGCGAGCGCAGGCGCTCTTCGATTGAATTGATGTCCTTCGGCAGACAATCGGAAGAAATCACGATCTGCTTCTGCTGCTCATACAGGGCGTTGAAGGTATGGAAGAACTCTTCCTGGGTGCGCTCCTTGCCGGCAATGAACTGGATATCGTCCACCAGCAGCACATCGACGGTGTGGAACCTGTCGCGGAAGCTGATCATGCGGTCAAAACGCAGCGAATTAATGACCTCAATGGTGAACTTCTCCGCGCTGACATAACTCAGGCGCATGGCCGGGTTGCGCTTCTTGATCAGGTGCCCGATGGCATGCATCAAATGGGTCTTGCCCATACCCACGCCACCATACAGGAAGAGCGGGTTGTAGGCCTTGGAAGGCTGCTCTGCGACCGCGCGGGAAGCGGCGTGCGCAAACTCGTTGGACTTCCCGACCACGAAGGTGTCGAACGTGTACCGCAGATTCAACTGGTGGTCGCTGCTCTCGAAATCGAGCTTGGACTGCTTCGCGGCAATCGCCGCGGGCGCAGCCTGCACGGGCTCTTCCTCGGTGCAAACGTATTGCACCTTCATGTTGGGCGTGCCCATCTGGTGGAACACCGCCTTCACAATCTCGCCGTAAGTGCGCGTCAGCACCTGGCGGAAGACCGTGCTGGGGATTTGTATGAAAAGGGTTTCCCCTTCCATGCGGTTCAGCCGGGTGGGTTGGAACCAGGTGGTGTAGGTATTGATGCTGATCCGGGACTTGCTGAGTTCCAGAAACTTGTCCCAGACATTTTGTTGTGTTTCGCGCTCGCGTCCGAGTTGCGTTGCGGTAGTCATTGTGATGGGAAAAACCAAATCCTAAGCTATTTCCACAGGTGTGAATAAGCTGTGGAAAGCATTTTTGTGCCCTAAAGCTTCACGCTTTGGAGTTCGTGCACACGCTGGAACGATTGATACCTGCCCCGTGGATTCCCGCGCGGCCCTTTCAGAGTAGCCCCGACCTCGTGCCACTTGCTATGAAACTGGGATGGATTCTCGCGCACTGTCCGTGATGGAGCAAGCGAAAAATGTGCGCAGGGTTGCACCGCCGTTCACATGGCATTCACAACTTTTCCACAAGCACCGGTTTTGTGCAAGCACCAAAATTTTCCCGCTTTTCCCGCGCATTTCCGCGGAATTTTTTTCGCGGCAGATTGCAATGCACTGAAATTGTGCAAGCAGCCCTGAGGAAATCTCCAGCAATCTTTCAGTGTTTTCGGTCCGGCCGCTCGAAATCGAAGACGCCTTGCGGGTCCGCGCCGATCAACAGGCGGTTTTCCTCCACCAAAATGGTGTTCGCTTCCAGCCGCGCTCCCTCGCGCGTATAGATCTGATACTCCGAGCGGCGATTCCCTTCCTTGTCAAAATGGAGCAGTGTGTTGTGCAAGGCCATCCAAACCTCTCCACTCACAGGGTCCACGCCAAATGCCGTCAGGATCGCAAGGAAATACGGGGGAGTCTGTTTCTTTTCCTGTTTGTCGATCTCTTTGCGCGCCGCTTGCGCCTCCGGAAAGGCATCCAATCCGGTAAACTCAAAGTCCAGCCCGGCGTAACCAGCCTGATCGTATTGACGCACCAGAGGTTCCGGGCGAAAGGTATAGCCGTAGTACAGCCGTCCTTGCGCATCCGTGCCCAGGCGACCCTCGCTGAGAAGCCAGTTAATTTCCTGCCGCGAGGAAAATTCCTCGGGCTCCCCAAACTCGCGGACGACCTTGCCATTCGGTCCGTAGACGGTCACCAGGTGCGCTCCGTGCAGCGTGCTGACCGCCACTTCCCCCTCGGGCAGTGCTGCCACGGAAACGGGCCCATTCACATGGATCGAGCGTAGCAGCTTACCGTCAGGAGCCAACTCGGTGACCAGGTTATCGCCGCGATCCACGACATAGACATTTCCCTGGGCATCCACGTCGCAGTCTTCGCCAAAGGCGATGCTGGCGCGCCCGGCCTTCTCGGTGCCCGCCGCGGTCGGCGCCCCGATCACGGTCAATTGCTTTTCCTTGTCATCAAAAACCGCCACGCCCACGCTGGGCGACGCCAGCACGTAGTATTTCCCGTCTTGGCCGCGCTTCACCGTGCGCAGGCCCGGCCCGATGGGCTTGAAAACGCGCTTGCGGGCGGTCAGTTGGTCGTCCACCTGGGAAGCGACGGCCCCCAGGACGCTGGCGAGGCACAATCCCGCGACGCACGCCACGAATTTTTCCGTATTTCTACGCATGATCTTTCAGATTGCAGCCACACCGCTGTGGTTGCCTCTCCCGCAGCACCACAGGAGCCCCCCAGATGCCTTGCGATGGCCCGTAGGCCGCTAAGGTGACAATAACCTGGCCTAGTCGATGCGCAGGCGCACGCGTTCGATCGACTTCGCGCGCAAGCGCCCCGCTTCATTGCGCGGCCCGGCATCATCCGTTTCGATCAACACCGCATTCAACTGGGTGTCGCCCGCCGCCACCTCAAAGCGCGCCGGCATTGCATCCAGAAACTTCTTGAGAATGCCGCCGCGGTCCATGCCGATCACGCCGTCGTGCGGCCCAGTCATACCCACGTCGGTAATGTAAGCGGTGCCGTTTGGCAAGACGCGCTCGTCCGCGGTAGCTACGTGTGTGTGCGTGCCAATGACCGCGGTGACCCGGCCGTCGAGATACCAGCCCATCGCCACTTTCTCGCTGGTGGCTTCCCCGTGCATGTCCACCAGTACGAAAGTCACATCCGCGGGGAGTTTCCCTAGCTCGCTGTCGGCTTTACGGAAGGGATCATCGATCGCCGGAAGAAAGATCCGCCCTTGCAGGTTCAGCACCGCGAATTTCACGCCGTTCTTTGCCGTGCCCACATACACGCCCGTTCCCGGATTCCCTTCCGGGAAATTCGCCGGGCGCAAGAGTCGCGGCTGGTGCGGCATGTACTCCAGGATTTCCTTGCGGTCCCAGCTATGGTTTCCGCCGGTCAGCACCTCAATCCCATTCTGGAGCAGGCCCTCAGCGAGGCGCGGCGTAATCCCAAATCCCGAGGCGGAGTTCTCCCCGTTCGCAATCACCAGGTCAATCTGGCGTTGCTCGACCAGGTCAGCCAGCCGGTCATGGACGATCTGCCGCCCCGGCGACCCCACAATGTCCCCTATGAAAAGAATGCGCATGAGGTAAGTTATCAGTCCTCAGTTCCAGGTCTTCCGTTTCGGAAGCGCAAACGCGCTGCCCCGCAGAAACCAACTCCAATCGTTCAATTCGCTATTCTTTACTGAAAACTGAAAACTGGCCACTCCGCAAGCTCTTCGGCTGAGCCGGAGTGCCTTACCTAAAACTGAAAACCGCCGTTTCCGCAAGTTCCTCGGCTAAGCCTGAATTCCTTACTTAAAACTGAAAACGGATGACTGATAACTGAAACGGAGCGAACTGCTCAGCCGTGGGAAGCTAGGCCGTGAACCTCTGAAATAAGTGGGCGCCACGAGCCAACCATTAGGCTTTCCTGCCCCGCTCACGAGTCCCGGAAGGAACCCGCCAGCGGGACAGGCCGTGCACACAAGCTGGCTATCCGCAGCACCCCAGAGATTCATTACGGTTCATACGGCGTTCGCGTCCTCACCTGCCTCGAAGTACCGCTCCACCCGCCATTATCCTCCCACTCCCCGCGCACGTCCAACGAAGCCGGGAACGCCAATCTCCCGATTGGCGCGTCGAACAGCGCCAAAGACGCCATTCAGGAGAATGGCGTTCCCAGCGGCAGACCATGAAGCAAGCGGCAACCGCAGCCGACGCCTCTTCCACTGCCTGTCTGTGCCATAGAAGCGCCCCCGTCGGTCCGGAAACTTTTCGACTTAGGGGGGTCGGAGCTTCAGCTCCGACATACAAGCACTCTCTCTCAAAACTCTCTTCCACCGGTGATTTCAACCGGTGAGGGCGCTCCCCCAGCCCGCCCATGTAGTGGCCAGCCTTCAGGCTGGTTCCTCGATTCAGTTTTTGCGGTGCGGCAATCAAGAATGTCAGCCCGCCGACAAAATTCACGTGTTTTTGCGTATGTGTGGAAATAATTGGACTTACGCGAAAGCAGCTCGTATGTGTGAGAATGATTGGACTTAGTCCATGACGTGCAACGATACCCAGCGCCGTAGGCACGCCTTTTGTGTCCGCCGTTTTCTGGAGCCTGTAGCGCAGGGCGAGCCTTGGAGTCCCGCAGCTTTTTCTTGGTTGCTCTTGCCATTTTAGGCGGGCCGCTCCTTCATCCTCTTAGGGGACCGGAGCTTCACCTGGGATCGCCATTCTCCCGAATGACGTCTCTGCCTTCCTCCGCGCCGCAAATCGCCTCAAAAATAAAAAAACTCCACAAACTCTTTCTACTCCCGGACTCCCGTACTTTAGGAGGGCGCGACTTCAGTCGCGCCGTAACCGCACTCCACAAACTCTCTCCCTCTCCGGTGATTTCAACCGGTGAGGGTGCTCCCCCAGCCCGCCCATGTAGTACCCAGCCTTCAGGCCACCTCCGCTGATTTGCAAATTCAGGATGAGCACACTCCTTCTGTGCTTCATTGCTTCCGCGTTACCCGTATGGTAACTACATAACGGCGCAGCAAAGGAACTCGCCCTCCCCAATGTCCCCTCTCGAGACCTATCTCACGTCCCTCCGCGAGATACGTTCCAGCGGCGAAGCCGTTGATGAAACCTCTTACTACGACGCTCTCGCAAACCTCCTCAACGAAATCGGCAAGTCCCTGAAACCCAGAGTCCGCTGCGTTCTCTCCCTGAAGAATCGCGGTGCGGGAATTCCTGACGGCGGGCTTTTCACTGACGAACAACTGAAGAAATCAAGAGGCGAAGAAAAACCTCTCCCTCAAAGTCCCGCGCGCGGCGTAATTGAAGTGAAACCAACCTCAGACGACGCCTGGATAACCGCCGACAGCGAACAAGTCAGCCGTTATTGGGGAAAATATCGTCAGGTTCTGGTCACAAACTATCGCGATTTTGTTTTCGTCGGCCAGGATGCCGCTGGGAAACCCGTAAAGCTCGAAAGCTACCGCCTCGCAGACTCGGAAAAAGCGTTCTGGGCTGGTGCCGCTCAACCCAGGAAAACCGCGAACCAGCATGGTCCCATGTTTATCGAATTTGCCCAGCGCGCAATGCTTCATGCTGCCCCCATCGCTTCGCCCGAAGCTGTCGCCTGGTTCCTCGCTTCCTATGCCCGCGACGCGCTCGCGCGCATCGGCCTTCGCGAGCTTCCCGCCTTGGCTTCCGTCCGCAAAGCGCTGGAAGAAGCTTTGGGCCTTGCCTTCGAGGGTGAAAAAGGCGAACATTTTTTCCGCTCCACTCTCGTCCAGACTCTCTTTTATGGTGTGTTCTCCGCCTGGGTTCTCTGGTCCAAGAAATACCCTCCCACCAGCAAGGAGCTATTCGACTGGCGCCTCACCGCGCACCACCTCCGCGTTCCTGTTCTTCGCAAGCTCTTCCATGAAGTTGCCGACCCCGGCCAGCTTCAAGAACTGAATTTGGCGGAAATCCTGGACTGGACCGCCTCTGTCCTCAATCGCGTTGACCGCGCTTCCTTCTTCTCCAGATTCCAGGAGACTCATGCCGTACAGTATTTCTACGAGCCCTTCCTTCAGGCGTTTGACCCTGATCTACGCAAGCAGCTTGGCGTCTGGTACACGCCGCCCGAAATCGTCCAGTACATGGTCGCCCGCGTGGACACTGTCCTCCGTGAAGAACTCGGCGTTGCCGACGGCCTCGCTGACAAAAACGTCTACGTTCTTGACCCGTGTTGCGGGACTGGCTCCTACCTTGTCGAGGCTCTAAGCAAGATTCACGAAACTCTCAAGCAACAACACGGCGACGACGCCCTCGTCGCTGCCGACCTCAAGGAAGCCGCCAAGAACCGCGTCTTCGGCTTCGAGCTTCTCCCCGCTCCATTTGTGGTCTCTCATCTCCAAGTCGGCCTTCTGCTCCAAAACCTCGGTGCCCCCTTGGCCGAAAAAGGCAACGAGCGAGTTGGCGTCTTTTTGACCAACGCCCTCACTGGCTGGGAGCCTCCGAAAGGGCCCAAAAGACATCTCCTCTTCCCCGAGCTCGAAGAGGAGCGTGATGCCGCCGAGCACGTTAAACGCGACGCCCCTATTCTCGTTATCCTTGGCAATCCTCCCTACAATGCGTTTGCCGGCGTGAGCCCCGAAGAAGAGCAAGGCCTCGTCGAACCCTACAAAGAAGGTCTCGTCAAAGAATGGAAGATCAAGAAATTTAACCTCGACGACCTCTATGTCCGCTTCTTCCGTCTCGCCGAACGCCGCATCGCGGAGATGTCCGGTCGGGGTGTGGTCGCGTATATCTCAAACCATTCATGGATCAGTGACCCCTCGTTTGTCGTCATGCGGAAACACCTTCTCGACTCGTTTGACCGTTTCTGGATCGAGAATATGCACGGCAACCGGAAAGTATCCGAATATGCTCCGGACGGCCGAACAAGTGAGACCGTTTTTGCCATCCCGGGATTCTCAGTCGGCATACAACAAGGCGTCGCAATTTCACTCTGGGTTAAGAGCGGGCACGCCCCCAGCAATAGCCGCATTCTTTTCCGCGAAGACTTGCAGGAAGCGCGAGCGGCAGAAAGACGGGCCCGGCTAGTGAAGAGTCTGACCGATTCAGATCGGGGCGACCATTACCTTACAGCGAATCCGGCCCCAAACAACCGCTTCTCGTTTCGACCCCAGAGGGTCACACGCAAATACATGGCTTGGCCCGCAATCGACTCGCTCTGCGGCCTAAGCCCAACTCTAGGAATTCTGGAAAACCGGAAGGAAGCTCTCATTGACATCGACCGCGCACGCCTCGAACATCGGATCAAATCTTACTTGGACCCCGAGATACCCTGGGATGAAGCTAAGAACAAGTCCGACGGGCTGTACAGAGACTTCGCAAGGTTCGATGCCAAGAAAACTCGCGATAAGATTCTAAAGTCTTCACCTTTCAATCCAAGCGACATCCGAAGATTTCTCATCCGCCCCATGGACGTCCGATGGTGCTACTACACAAGTATTCGGCCTGTCTGGAACGAGCCCCGGCCAGCATACGTTGAACAACTGTGGCCAGGAAATATCTCGATTATGACTCGCAGAAAGGGCGTCGCAGACCCGGAAGGCACTCCTTTCTTCGCAACGACATGTCTAGGTTTTCAGCATGCACTGAACACGGACGCGTATTACGTCCCGCTCCGTCTTCGTGACATCCCACACGCCGGCAAGAAGACCGCAGCGAAGCAACTGAACCTTCTGCACAAACCAGAGTCCGGAACTCAATCTGAACGTCCCAACCTTTCGCAACCCGGGGCGGACTACTTGAAGTCGCTCGGCCTAGACCGCGCGGGCGATAAGAGCAGCGGAGCTAGCGCAATCTGGTTGCATGCCCTCGCTAGTGGCTATGCGCCCGCTTACCTATCAGATAACGCAGACGGCATACGACAGGATTGGCCGCGTATCCCCCTCCCGAGCACCAGTAAGTCATTGCTCGCTTCCGCAGCGCTTGGCGGCAAGATTGCTGCACTCCTCGACACTGAAGCTCCAGTTAACGGCGTCACCGCTGGTGACCTTCGCCCCGAACTAAAGCTGATCGCCGCGACCACGCGCGCCGGTGGTGGCAGCCTCAAGGAATCCGGCCTCGCGCTCACTGCTGGATGGGGCCACACCGGGAAAGGCGGCGTCACAATGCCCGGTCGGGGGAAACTGGTCGAACGCGACTACTCGGCTAAGGAACACCAAGCCATCGTCGAAGGCGCGAAGAAGCAGAGCCTCTCAGAGAAAGAGGCTTTCTCCCATTTCGGAAACAAAACGTGCGATGTCTATCTTAACGACTCCGCCTATTGGTCCAACGTCCCCATCCGCGTCTGGGAGTACACCATCGGCGGCTATCAGGTCATCAAGAAGTGGCTCTCCTACCGCGAAGCGCCCCTCCTGGGTCGCCCTCTCACGATAGACGAGGTCCGCTATGTCCAGGAAATGGCGCGCCGCATTGCCGCCATCCTCCTCCTTGAACCCGCCCTCGACGCCAACTACGAATCCATTAAGGCGCATACCTTTCCTTGGCCTCCCAAGTCCTAAGGACAAAACGCCCGCGGGCGGGTCCTTCCTTCTTTCCGCTCTCCCCGACCTCGTACCAGTTTCAAAACTAGTACCCCATGAATACCTATTGACAGTTGGTAAATAATGTGGTACCATGCGTCGTGAATGCTCGGCACCACGCCGCCCGCGCCCCACAGTTCTCCTGCAAACTCACTCTTTGCACTGCCATCGCGCATCCATATCAAAACAAAGACTTTCTAACTCCCCTATTTTCACACTCTTGCGCACTCTTGCGCTCGTATCCCCTTTGTTTTGACATGCTTCACAAAAACACCGGGGGTGGGTATTGCAACCACTTCTCACCCAATGTTTTTAACGATGCCTCTTTTGGTTTCTCCACACCCGGAGGTTCCAACCGGCTGGAGGTCTCTGCTCCGGACTGTGAACTGTCAACTGTGAACTGTAAACTCTCATCCCGCCATTCGCGTCTTATCTCCGCTACAATGTCTTTCGGACGCACAGGAGATCCCATGAACTACCGCCGCTTTGGCCGCACCGGATGGCACGTCAGTGAAATTGGATATGGCATGTGGGGACTGGCCGGTTGGACCGGCTCCGACGACGCGGAAACGCTCGCTTCACTGCACCGCGCGATCGAGCTCGGCTGCAATTTCTTCGACACCGCGTGGGCCTACGGTGCGGGCAAGAGCGAGCAGATCCTTGCCAAGGCGATCGCCCACTACAAAAATAATTCCAGCGTTGGCGGGCCGGACAAGCATCTCTATGTGGCCACGAAGATTCCGCCAAAAAACCAGAAATGGCCCAGCCGCCGCGAATTCACCCTGGACGATTGTTACCCGCCGGACTACGTCGAAGAGTACATCGGGAAAAGCCTGAAGAATCTTGGCGTCGAGACGATCGACCTCATGCAGTTCCACACCTGGGAAGACCGCTGGCTGAACGACGAGCGCCTGCCGCGTTCCATCGAAAACATGAAAAAGAGAGGCAAAGTGCGGGCGTGCGGAATCAGCGTTAATCGCTGGGAGCCATGCAACGGGATTCGCGCGGTGTTGGAAGGCCACGCCGACGCGATGCAGTCCATCTACAACATTTTCGACCAGAATCCCGAGGACGCTCTCTTCCCTATTTGCCGGATGAAAGATATCGCGGTGATCGCGCGTGTGCCCTTCGATGAAGGCACGCTGACCGGGACGCTCACGCTGGATTCCAAGTGGCCCGCGGGCGATTGGCGCAATGGCTACTTCGTGCCGGAAAACCTGAAATCGAGCGTGGCCCACGCGGAAGCGCTTCGCCCGCTGATTCCCGCGGGATCCACGATGGCGGAGCTGGCACTGCGCTTCATCCTGACGAATCCGGATGTCAGCACGATGATTCCCGGCATGCGCAAGCTCAAGAATGTGGAAGCCAACTGCGCGGCGAGCGTTGCGGGCCCGTTGTCCCCCGATTTGCACAAGAGGCTTCGCGGGCACCGCTGGGACCGCAACCCCACTTCGTGGTCGCAGTGAAAGAGAAAGAGCCATGAGCCGAGGCGTCAAAGTTCAGATTTACGGGCAGAGTTACACCATTGTCGGCGAACTGGAAGAAGCCTATGTTCAGCAACTGGCCGCCTACGTGGACGCGAAGATGCAGGCCATCACCGGGATGACTTCCACGGTGGACACGCAGAAGGCGGCCGTGCTTGCGGCGCTGTCCATCGCCGACGAGTTGCACAGCAGCCGCAAGGAAAAGGGCGTACGCGAAGAGTTGCTCAAGGAACAGGCCGAGCGCTGCCTTACGCTGGTCGAGCGCGCCCTGAAACAGACGGAATGATTCTGGGTTTGTGTAGGGGCCGCCTGGCGTTCACCCCGACCCGGTCGGGGAGGCGGGCCGTCTTTCCCTAGCGGGCTCGCAGTGAAGCACCGAGAGTTTTTTCCAGAGCGCTGATGATACGGCCGGAGAAATCATTGATCTGCGCTTCGGTCAGCGTGGCTTCGCGGCTCTGGAAGGTGACGCGCACCAGCAGCGAGTATTTTCCCGCCGGCACATTCTTACCGCGGAAAAGATCGGCCGCTGCAACGGAGGTCACTTCAGGGATGCCCAGCGCTTCGATCGCTTTTTTCACCTCGGCAAAGGTCTTGCCATCCTCGAGGAACACCGAAAAATCGCGCTCGACGCCGGGAAGACGCGGCAACGGCTCGTACCGCCGGTTGTTTTTCACGCCGTAGAACATGCAATAGACCGGGCCCAGATCGAGTTCGGCGAGAAACACATCCTGCCGGAATTTGAATTTGTCGGCGACGCGCTTCGCCAGCAGCCCCGCTGCGCCAATCGGTTGATTGCCTTCCTGGCCCAGGCGCAACGTGCCGCGTTTCGCGGCGTTCAGCCACTCCGGACCGCCATCCTCCCAGCGGAAGCCGCCGGAAAGGGCGCCGATGGCGTCGAGATCGCCTTTCAAATCGGCGAAATTGTATTCGCGCGCAGGATCGTACAACCCTTGTTCGCGGGCCGCGCCGGTGGCGCCAATGGTGAGGACGCGCGTTTCCACGGGCTTGCCGTCCACGAGGCGATACTGCCGCCCAATTTCAAACAGCCGGACGTTGCGCTGCCCGTGATTCAAATTCCACTCGATGGCGCCGGCCAGGGTCACGAAACCGGTGGATTTCAGCACGCTCGCTTCTTCCGAAAGGGGATTCGCGAGCTTTGCCACCTGCGCGTCCGGCGGGCGAAACAGATCGTTGCGCTCTTCCGCCACGTGCGGGATGGTAATCGCTTCGTGATAGCCGAGCCCGATCAGCCGCTCGCGCAAGCGGGTCTCCGCTTCGTGATGCGGCAAGCGCGCCGCGGCGATTCGGGCCACAGGCAAACGCGGCGGGAAGTTACCCAGACCATAGATGCGCGCGACTTCCTCCACCAGATCAATTTCGCGTTCGACGTCCGCGCGCCAGGAAGGCTGCGTGCACTCCCAAGCGGCCAGGAGGGAATTCGCGGCGCCGCGATTGTCGTCGACGCGCACAGGAGCGAAACCCAGCGCACTGAGAATGGCCTCCAGGTCCTTGTCGGGAACGTCCGCGCCCATCACGCGCAGGAATTCCGCGCGCGTGAGGGTGATCTTTTTTGCGGCGCGCTTTCCCGGATATACGTCCACGACCCCGGCGAGCAGTTCGCCGCCGGCAAGCTGCAAGATCAATTCCGCGCAGCGCCGCGAAGCCGTTTCCGCCATTTCCGGATCGGCGCCCCGGCCGAAGCGCGTGCTGGCCTCGGTGTGGAGTTTCAGGAACCGCGTGGCCCGGCGAATGGCGACAGGATCAAACCAGGCGCACTCGATCAACACATTTTTCGTGGAAAAGGAGATTTCCGTTTCGCCGCCGCCCATGATACCGCCGAGGCCCACAGCACGGGCGCCATCCGCATCGCACACGAGGGGAATCCCGGGATCGAGCGAGCGCTCGATGCCATCAAGCGTCTTCAGCTTTTCGCCGGCTTTGGCGCACCGGACGACGATGCTGTGATTCCGCAACAAATCAAAGTCGAAAGTGTGCAGCGGGTGGCCCAGCTCCAGCAGCACGTAGTTGGAGATGTCCACGACGTTGCTGATGCTGGCCATGCCCGCGGCTTCCAGGCGATTCTTCAGCCAGGTTGGGGAGGGCTGGATCTTGACTCCGCGTACCACGCGCGCCGTGAAGCGCCCGCAAAGTTCCGGCGCCTCGATCTTCACGCTGACGGCGTCGCTGGCCTTCGCCGACCTGCTTTCTGCGGGCCTGGGCGCAATGTGTTTCAGCGGCAACTGGTAAATCGCGGAGATTTCCCGCGCGATGCCGAGCATGCCCAGACAGTCGGGCCGGTTGGAGCTGACTTCCGCATCAATCACGGTGCCGTGCGCACCGTTTTCGATGCCTGCGATGTTGGTGCCGGAAAGCGCCAGGCGCGAGGCAATCTCTTCCGCCGGGGCGGTCACGTCCACAAATTCTTTCAACCAGTTGTAAGCGACTTTCATGCGCTAGTTCCTGTCCAAATGCCCGAAGTTCACGTGCGCAAAAAATACATCCATGCAAAAACTTTCCGTTCATGGGCGTCGGCAAATGTCATGGTCGCTGCTGTCCTCATGGGAACTGGCGCAGGAAGCGCACATCGTTCTGGAAGAATGCCTGAATATCATCAATGCCGTACTTGAGCATGGCCAGCCGGTCGATGCCGATGCCAAACGCGAAGCCGCTGACTTTTTTGGGATCGTAGTTCACGAAGCCATAGACAGCGGGATCCACCATGCCCGCACCAAACAATTCGATCCAGCCCGAACCCTTGCACTTGCCGCAGGTGCCGCCGGAATTGGCCGTGCCGCTGCCGCCGCAGAAGACGCAGGAAACGTCGAATTCCACGGAAGGCTCGGTGAACGGAAAATAGCTGGGGCGGAAACGCGTCTTCACGCTTTCGCCGAAGAATTGCTTCACGAAATAGTCGATGGTGCCGGTGAAATCGCAGAAGGTGATGTCCGAGTCCACAGCGAGCCCTTCGATCTGGTGGAACATGAAGGAGTGGGTGGCGTCTGGATTATCGCGGCGATAGACCTTGCCCGGCACGATCACGCGCACGGGAGGCTGGCGCTTCTCCATGGTGCGAATCTGCACGGGCGAAGTGTGCGTTCGCAGGAGCAGCGGACCCGGCGCGCCCTTAGGGAGTTCCAGGTAGAAAGTATCCATGTCATCGCGCACCGGGTGAAATTCCGGAATGTTGAGCGCCTCGAAATTGTAGTAGGGCGTTTCAATCTCCGGGCCTTCGACGACGGAAAATCCAATGGAAAAGAAAATGTCCTCAATTTCCTGAAAGACCTGGCGAATGAGGTGATGCGTGCCGACGGGGCGGATTACGCCAGGGAGCGAGAGATCGACGCGGTCTTTGGCGCTCAGCGCTGCTTCCGCGCCCGCTTCACTTGCGGCCAGGGCGTCCGCCAGGACAACTTCAACATGCTCTTTAAAGCTGTTCAGAGATTCTCCGATAACGCGCTTCAATTCGAGAGGGGCAGGCTTTAGCCAGTTCTCGGTGATTTGAGTAACGACGCCTTTTCGGCCGAGCCATAATACCCGCAAGATGGTCCACCCATGGGCGTCTTGTGGCCTGGCGATTTGAGAGTCAAAGCGCGTGCGCACTTCCGCGAATAGCCGTGCTACTTCCTCGCGTGAGGCGGCGCCGAGTTCAGCCAGTGTTTTCTCTGTCGGATTGTTCACGGTTGGCATAGTTGCCAGCTAGATTACACCGTAGGGGCACGTTTGAGCGCGCCCCTGTGGGAAGAATACAAAACAATAACAATTCGCCCTGTCGTTTGCATCTTGCCTAGATGGGGCGCAGCGTGCTGCGCCCCCACAAATGACGGGCGCCCTGCTACGCCTTCTTGGCAGCGGGCTTGGGCGCGAAGGCCTTGGCCTTTTCCACAAGCTGTGTGAATCCGGCGGCGTCCTTTACGGCGATGTCTGCCAGCACCTTGCGGTCCAGAGTCACGCCCGCGGCTTTCAGTCCGTGGATGAGCTGGCCGTAGGTGATGCCATTCAGGCGGGCAGCCGCGCCGACGCGCTGAATCCACAACCGGCGATACTGCCGCTTTTTCACGCGGCGGTCGCGCTTGGCATAACGATCGGCGCGATTGGCCGCTTCCTGTGCGGACTGGTAGAGCTTGCTCTTGGTCAGGAAGAAGCCCTTGGTCCTCCTGAGATACTTCTTACGCCGAGCCCGGCGCTTTGTGCCGCGTTTTACGCGTGGCATGGGTTTTCTCCTTCATCTTTCGGGGAAGCAAAACAGGTTGCGGCGAAACGCCGCGAGGCGCTTCACGCAACGGGTTTGTTTCCAGTGGGATTCGTTGGCCGGGCGAACCCGGCAACGATCAGCGCCGGTCTTGAAGACCAACGCTACGATCCCGCGTTGCGGGATCTAACGGCCGGCAGGCACCCGTGTAGCGCTGCCTGGCACGTTGTTGCGGAACGTTCGCTCCGCAATTTCGAGTGTAGTGGCTGATTTGCAGATCAGCAGGCTTTCCCTCGGAAAGCGCCAGTCCCGCGAGGCGAGACTGGCCACTACAAAAACCTTTGCGCCGCGGCGCGCCTTACGCCCCGTAGGGCAGCATCTGCCGCACGGCGGCCACGTCGGTCTTATCCACCTTCGTGAGTTTCTTCAGCTTGCGCATGCGCTTGGCCGCCTTGGTGCCAAGCAGGTGACGCTTGCCGGAGTGCATGCGCAGGATCTTGCCGTTCGCGGTGATTTTGAAGCGCTTGTGCGCGCCGCGATGCGTCTTTAATTTTTTCTTGGGCTTCAGCGAATTGCGTGGCATTGCTTTGAATCCTCTCCGTGCGTCGATGCGGGCCGCACATACTTGGCTCCTGCATCTGAAATTTCCAGCCGAAGTGCTTCCGGCGAAAACAAACGATCCGTTTGATACCGCTAGGCGCTCTGCTGCGCTGGCGTCGCGCTGCGTGTTGGCACGCCCGCACCTTTTTTCGGCGCCAGCAACGCCACCAGGACGTTTCCTTCCATGCGCGGCATCGTTTCGATCTGGCAGTGTTCGCCGATTTCGCCCAGGAGCCGGTTCATCTTGGCGCGTCCTACTTCCTGGTGCGCCATTTCACGGCCACGATGAAAAATCATGGCGCGAACTTTGTGGCCTTCCCCGAGGAAGCGGATGATCTGATTCTTGCGAACCTGATAATCGTGTTCCGCGGTTGCCGGACGAAACTTCACTTCCTTCAACTGCGAGCCGCGGCTGCTCTTGCGCTGCTCGTGGGCCTTCTTGCTCTGTTGATAGAGAAACTTGCCGTAGTCCGTGATCTTGCAGACCGGCGGATCGGCGGTGGGCGAGATTTCCACCAGGTCCAATCCACGTTCGCGGGCCATGCGCACGGCCTCGAACGGTTGCATTACTCCAAGCTGGCCGCCTTCTTCATCAATAACCCGGACTTCGCGCGCCCGTATCCGTTCATTGATGCGGATACGATCCACTTGCCGGAAATTCCGCTCAGCGATAAATCCCCCTAGGAAAAATAAAGGCACCCGGCGAGCCGGGTCACACCCCGTTTTGACACCCTATCCCCTGAGGCCTCAGCCAGTTCGGGACAGAGCGTACAGTATATCACGCTAAGCGAGGCGTACAAGATCGGAATACCCTCAGGCTCGCCGCTGTCGGCTACTGGATGGTTCTTTTCTCGATTTCCTGCTGCAAGGCGGCGACGAGGTCGGCGATGAGCCGCGGGCCGAGGTCGCCCTTGCTGCGGTGGCGGACGCTGACGGTGCCGGCTTCGGCTTCCCTGGGGCCGACGACCAGCATGTAAGGAATTTTCTGGAGCTGCGCATCGCGGATCTTCGCGGGCAGCTTTTCGTTGCGGTCGTCAAGATGCACGCGGATGCCGTGATTTTTCAGCGTTTCGTGAATATGTTTGGCGTAGTCCTGCACCTTTTCGCTGACGGGGCAGATCTGCACCTGAACGGGAGCGAGCCACAGGGGGAAGGCGCCGGCGTAATGTTCGATGAGGATGCCGAAGAAGCGCTCGACCGAGCCGAGCAGGGCGCGGTGCACCATTAGCGGCTGGTGGCGCGCGCCGTCTTCGCCGACGTATTCGAGGCCGAAGCGCGCGGGCAGGTTGAAATCGAACTGCACGGTGGTGAGCTGCCAGGAACGCCCGATGGCGTCAATCAACTTCACGTCGATTTTAGGTCCGTAAAACGCCGCTTCCCCTTCCATAAGCTTGTAGGGAATCTTCATCCGGGACATCGTGCTGGCCAGGGCGCTGGTGGCGCGCTGCCAGTCTTCGGGCTTGCCGGCGTAACTCTCCGGATGCTTGGGATCCCAGTCGGAGAGTTCCACCTCGAACTTGTCGAAGCCAAAATTCTTCATCACCGCAAACGCGAAGTCCACGCAAGCTTCCACTTCGGCTTCGATCTGCTGCGGCGTGCAGAAGATGTGCGCATCGTCCTGGGTGAAGCCGCGCACGCGGAGCAGGCCATGCAGAACGCCACTGCGCTCGTAGCGATAAACGGTGCCGAGTTCCGCCAGGCGCACGGGCAAATCGCGATAGCTGCGCAGCTTCGATTTGTAGATCAGGATGTGGCCGGGGCAATTCATGGGCTTCAACTGGTAATCGGTCTTCTCGACCTCCACCAGGCCGAACATGCTGTCCTTGTAGAAATTGGCGTGGCCGGAGGTCTTCCACAGGTCGAAGCGCATAATGTGCGGGGTGAATACGAGATCGTAGCCGCGCTTGAGCAACTCCTCGCGCAGCCAGTTTTCCATGAGCGTGCGAATCAGTCCGCCCTTGGGATGCCAAAAAATCAGGCCGGGCCCGGCTTCTTCCTGAATGCTGAAGAGCTCGAGCTCCGTGCCGAGTTTGCGGTGATCGCGGCGCTTGGCTTCTTCGAGCCGGTGCAGATATTCGTCCAGCTCCTTCTGCGAGTAGAACGCCGCTGCGTAGATGCGCTGCAACTGCGGATTCCCTTCCTGGCCTTTCCAGTAGGCCCCCGCAACGCTCATCAGCTTGAAAGCCTGAATCCGCTTGGTGGAAGGGATATGCGGTCCGCGGCAGAAATCGATGAATTTGCCGGTAGTGTAGAAGGAAACCATCGGCTCATCGGCCTTTTCTTCGATCAACTCGCACTTGAAGAGCTGCTTGGAATCCTGATAGAGCTTCAGGGCTTCGGCCTTCGGCAGGAGCTTGCGCTCGTTTTGCAGATCCTGGGCGGCCAATTCGCGCATCTTCTTTTCGATTTTTTCGAGGTCTTCCGGAGTGAAGGGCTGCTCGCGCAGGAATTCGTAGAAAAAGCCGTTATCGACCGGCGGTCCAATGCCCAGCTTCACGTTAGGGTAGAGATCCATCACCGCGGCGGCCAACAGGTGCGCCGCGGAATGCCGGAAGACGTACAGCGCGTCGGGATCTTTTTCGGTGAGAATCTGCAGCTTGACGTCCTGCTCGAGCGGACGGCGCAGATCGAAGAGCAGGCTGCCGTCTTCCGCGGGATCCACGGAGTTGGAGAAAATGCCGGTCTTTTCCTTTGCGCCGTTTCCGCCCGTTGCAGACACCTTGGCCACGAGCGCGGCGTCCGCAAGCCGCGGCGAGATGGACTTGGCGATGTCGATGGGCGTGGTGCCCCTGGGAACGTCTTTGACGCTGCCATCGGGAAGCGTTACGTGGATCTGTTCCATGGTGAGTCTTCCTAACCTGCAGAAAATCTGCCCAGTATGTAATTAACTAGAGTATCGGCGGGTGCGGGCAGGGTCAAGCCGCTGCGCCAGGAACTAGACCAACGTGACGCCGGGCAAATTAATGTCGAAATGCGTATCGGAAGTGATGAGTTGCGCTCCGTGTGCCTGCGCCGTAGCGTAAATGATGGCATCGGCCATGTGTAAACCCTTCTCGAGACTTAAGCGTGCTGCCAGGAAGGAGAGACTTGCATCCAACGAGATGAGACGGTCCCTGAAACCGTACGCATGAACTGCGAAAAATTCTGCCAAAGTACTCCCCTTTTTCGCGAGGAGCGTTTTGTAGACTTCATAAACAACGATTGTCGGGAGAAGTAGACTCTCTGGAGATTTTAGGTATGGAGCGAATAGATCCGCCTTGGTGTCCTCAGTCAAGTACTCGAGCCAGCCCGAAGAATCCACGACCACGAATTTAGAAGCGGTCGTTGCGGTCACGATAGTCATCCTTCCACTGCATGCCCTTGGCGATGCCGCGAAGTTCCTTGATGGAGCGGGGACGGCTGAGGCGGATAGTGCGGTCCAGGATGTAGATGTGCAATTCCTCGCCGGGCTTTAGTTCCAGAGCCTCGCGTACCTTTTTGGGTATAACGACCTGAAATTTGGGGGAAACTCTCACCGTATCCATAGCAAACTCCTAGGCTTAGTTTATCGACCACAGAATCGTATGTCAATATATCTATCGATTATAAAGGCGTCATACAATCGTATGACGGCTATACGCCCGTCACGGTCAACGCAGTACAGAAGGCATGCGATCCTTACGGCGCGGTGCTATTTCTTGGGGCTATTTCTTGGGGCGTGCGGCTTCGAGTTGCTCCCAGGCCGCATCGGGAATCATTGCCAGATCGTTGAATTCGCCGGCACCGCGCAGCCACTGCCCGCCGTCAATCACCACGCATTCGCCATTGATATATTCGGCCATGTCGCTGATAAGGAAGACCGCGAGATTAGTGAGTTCGTCGTGTTTGCCGAAGCGCTTCATCGGATGCTTGTTGAGGGCATACTCTTCAAACTGCTGCGAAGGAATCAGCCGCGACCACGCACCTTCGGTGGGAAACGGTCCGGGCGCGATAGCGTTCACGCGGATGTGATATTTTGCCCATTCCACCGCGAGAGAACTGGTCATCGCCAAGACGCCGGCCTTGGCGCAGGCGGAAGGCACAACGTAACCCGAGCCGCAATTTGCTGCGGCGTAGGTCGTGGAAATGTTCAGGACATTGCCGCCGAGTTTTTTCGCGATACGCCGTCTGGCGAAGGCCTGGGTGCAATGAAAAGTGCCGTTGAGGACGATGCCGACAACCGCTTGAAAGGCATTCGGCGACAACTTTTCCGTGCGGGCCATGAAGTTTCCGGCGGCGTTGTTCACCAGTGTATCGATTTCGCCCCAGTGATTCTCTGCGGTGGTCATAGCGGTTTCAACGGCGTCGTATTCCCGGACGTCGCACGTGGTGTAAGCGGCCGCGCCGCCATCGCGGTGAATCTCTTCGCAGGTTTTCTTGAGAGGCTCCTCGCGGCGCCCGATGAGGAAGAGTCGGGCCCCGAGCTTGGCGAAGTGCAGGGCCATGGAGCGGCCGAGGCCGGTGCCGCCGCCGGTCAAGAAGATGGCGCGGCCTTTGAGGAGATCGGGCTGAAACATGGGGCACCAACTTTCGGAACGAAATTGTATCAGGCTACAGAGCAGGCACAGCGACAACTCGGGCGGAGAGAGCCCTGCGATGACTGGGAAACTTGCGCAAAAAAGAGGCGGGGTGGGGACCTGGTCCCACCCCGCCTTCAGGCGCGATAGCGGTCTCCCGCTATCCGCAATTACGCCGTGGAATGAACGTCTCTCTGCTGGCTTCCCGCTTTGCAGCCCGGACTGCACGACCTGCGGCCATGCACCTGCTCGCTTTTTCCATCTTCGAGAGATGGTCCAGTCTGGCTTTACCTGTTTTCTTCATGACGCCCTCGACGGGGTCATGAGCGCGGGGCGGATGAGCACCCGCACTTCAGGGAAGCGCAGCCAGGAGCGTATCCACGGCGTGAATCAAATCCTTCCAGGCCGCTTCCACGGCCTCTTGAAACTTTGCCAACTGGGCGTCATCGGCATCCTCGAGGTCCGCGATGCGGCGCTTAAACTCTGCAAAGCTCGTGCGTACGTATTCGAGTTCCCAGTAATGCTCGAGCTTGACGCTAACCTTCTGCTTGGCGAATCGGCCCTTAAGCTGCGCCACGCGGGCCGCCAAATCCTCGACTTCCCCGACAACCTGGTCCAAATACACTTCCTTCAGCAACATGACCGCCTCTCAACGCCAGAGGGAATAAGGACACAAAGACAAGAATCCCTTGCGAAGGAGAAAGCAGTTGATTCGCCAAAGGGGAGTTGGGCTAAGGGACTGAAAACAGGATGGATGAGGGTTTCTCAGGGAGAGAAGGAGTTTGCACATGGGTGGAAAAACGCAAACACCTACGGGAGTGGCTGAAAATCACTCAGTTTGTCAGCGGGGATCGGCTGTGCTCATCGGCGTAGCAGGCGATAGCGAAATTGCGGTCATGGTTTTGTTTGACCGCCAACGAGATCCAAACTAGAGCCGCAGACTCCAGAAGGCAAGTGATCAAGAGCGGACGCAGGTCATCGGCATCAGAGCCCAAATCTTTGGCGAGTTGGGCGGCAGCGACTTTGGCGCTGGCGTCGTCCAGCGAGTCCAGCGCGACCGCAGATAACTCTATTGGGCCGGGCCGATGGAGGCGGGGATGGGACGGCCGAGGGCTTTCTCGTATTCTGCCAGGTAGACAAGATTGCCGGGGAATTCTTCGGTGAGGTCTTTCAGGAGTTTTTGAGCGAGAGCATCCTGTTTTTCGCGGCGCGCGCAGAGCGCCAGAAGGATTTGGGCGAAGGGCTTCAGGTAGCGGCCGCCATCAACGGTCTTCTGCACCTGCTCCATGCCGAGCCGTTTGTCGCCGTGAATGCCGCCGAACCAAAGCATGAAGCGCGCCGAACCGGGGAGCGAGCCGATGATGTAGTTGGCGCAGCCGAGAGCGACATAGGCGTCGAAGGCGTCAGGGCGCTGCTGGAGGAGAAGTTCGGCGTTGACGTTCGCTTCTTTCAGGTGCTTCAGCGCGTCGTAATGTTTTTTCAGGAGCATGCTGTAGGCGTCGGATTCCATGCCGGCGGCTAGCGTGAGGACATAGAGACCTTCAGGATCGCGCGAATTTTTTTTGAGACGCTGAAAGGCGAGTGCGCGCGCCTTGGCAACGGCAGATTGAAACCCCTGGATGCGGCCGGGGTCAGGCGTGCCGGTAATGCCCCCGAGGAAGCGCTTGTCATTCAGGAAATAGTCGCTAGTGAGAACGTGCTGGAGATAAAACTCCTCGAAGAGATAGCTGGCAGCAATGGCGACCTGGCCGAATGGCTCCTCGGGGTGAGCGTTGGCCCATTTCTGAAAGATTTCGCGCGCTTCAGGGAATTTCTGTATGTAGAGGTCGTGAAAACCATCTTCGAGTTCGGGGACGGAAGAGAACGCCGGCGTGTCGGAAACCTGCGTGGGGGCGGCCTGCGGGAACGCGGGGGGAGAGACCGGAGTGAAGGTGAGTCCGGCAGCCGTCAGGAATGCGTAGAAGTAGCGCATCATCGAAAACCCTTCAGAACAATCCCGGCACAAAACGGGGTTTGTCCGACATGGCGGCGCGGTACTGCGCATCGGCGAAGAGCACGCGCTCTTCGGTGGCGAGGCGCTGGGAAAGCACAAGAATATGGGCGAGCGAGCCAGCCAGCGCGGTGATCCACGCGGTGTGAATCAGCGGGAGGACCAGCATTTCCACAAAGACGGCGGCGTAGTTGGGGTGGCGAACGTAACGGAAGGGGCCGGAGGTGACGACGCCGAGGCTGGTGGAGTTCACGACCTGAACATTCCAATGATCGCCGAGAGTGCGAATGACCCACCAGCGGACAAGATTGGCGGCAAGGAAAATGAAGAAGCAGATTGCGGCGAGAACGGGATAGAAAGGACGGTGGAGGAACACCACTTCGACGGCGGCGCCGATGAGGACGGAAGTGTGCAGGAGAACCATCCAGCGAAAACGGGGATCATCCACTTTGGCGGCGCCCCGGGCGACCATTTCCCGCTGGTGGCGGCGGGAAATGCGCAGTTCCACGAGGCGCAGGGCAGCGACAGCGCCGAGAAGAACGAGAAAGGCGATAACACTCAGTTCCATTGCAGCAACAAGAATTCGGCGCTGAAGCCCGGACCAAAGGCAACTGCCAAGGCGTACTCGCCGGTCTTGAGGGGGCGTTTCTCCAGCCACTCCTGAAGAATGAAGAAGATCGTAGCGCTGGAAAGGTTGCCGACATTCCTGAGGATGTCCCAGGAAGGCTGGGTATCGCACTTGCAGAGGCCGAGTTCTTTCTCGACGTTGCGTAGAAGACGCGCGCCGCCCGGATGCAGGATCCAACCCTTGATGTCGCTTTGGGCTCTGCCGCAACGCGCGAGGAAATCGTGGACCAAGCCTTGGATTTTGGCGCCGATCATCTCCGGCACGTCCTTGGCGAGAAGAATGTGGAAGCCGGAATCACGGAGATCGAAGCCCATGGCGCCGAGGGAATCCGGAAAGGTGTAGGTTTCGGTAGCGAGGATGCGCGGGCCGGGCTTCGGCTGGCCGGTAACCACCACGGCCGCTGCGCCATCGCCGAAGAGGATGGAGCAGATCAGGTTGGCTTGCGAGATATCCTTGCGCTGGAAAGTGAGCGAGGGCAATTCCACGGCGATGATGAGAACATTGCCGCCGGGATTGGCGCGAAGATAATCGGCGGAGCGGGAAAGCGCCATGGCGCCGGCAGCGCAGCCGAGCTCGGTGAAGGGCATGCGGCGGACATTGGAGCGAAAGCCCATCAGATTGATGAGGTGCGCGTCCAGGGAAGGAATCATGAAGCCGGTGCAGGAAACGGTGATGATCAGGTCGATGTCGGTGGGGCGGAGGCCGGCGCGCTCGAGGCACTTTTCAGCGGCTTCGCGGCCGAGCTTGACGGCGTGATCGATGTATTCATTGTTGGTTTGGGCCAGGGGGCGAGGCTCGATGGTGTAGTCAATGGGGAAAATTGCGTGGCGATGATGAACCTGGGCATTATCAACGATGGACATCATGGCTTCGAGGCGGCGTTCGGGGATATCAAAGACGCGGCCCATATAGTATTTCACGTCGTCGCGGGTGATGGAGAAAGGAGGGACAGCGGTAGCGGTCGCGGCGATGGTGGCATACGGGGAATTGCCGTTCGGTGAAACGGGGCTCGGTTGACTCACTTGTACCATCCACTATTCTATAGGAATGAACACAAAAATTCACGACCCAGCAACATGAATACGTAAGTGTACAGGGCGGAATATTCGAGAGGGTTACTTTACATCAATTTTGGCCGGAGAGGAAACGGCACGAAGCCCTGAGCAAGGTGACGTAGAGCACAAAGATTGAAAACGAAGGGGATAGAGATGAACCACAAGACGATGAACAGGCGCTGGGCCGTGGTGGCCCTGATTCTGGGGATGCTCCTGGTTGGGGGAGTGTTGCAGGCGCAGGAGAAGGCCAGCCCGCTGCTGGTGATGGTTTCCATTGATGGATTGCGGCCGGATTACGTGACGGCGGCAGACGCACACGGAGCAAAAGTGCCGAACTTGCGGCGGTTTATGAAGGAAGGCGCGTACGCGGAGGGTGTGACGGGCGTGGTGCCGACGGTGACGTACCCGAGCCACACGACATTGGTAACGGGGGTGTGGCCGGCGACGCACGGAATCCTGGCGAACACGACGTTCGATCCGCTGCAGAAGAACTATCAGGGCTGGTATTGGTACAGCGAGGATATTCGCGTGGCGACGCTGTGGGACGCGGCGGCACAAGTGGGGCGAACCACCGCGAGCATCCAGTGGCCGGTGACGGTGGGCGCGAAAATTACCTGGAACATTCCGGAATTCTGGCGCGCGGGAACGGCGGACGATGCCAAGCTGATTCGCGCTGTATCCACGCGTGGATTGCTGGAAGAAGCGGCGGCGGAGATTGGGGAATACCGCGGAGGAATTGATACGTCCGAGGAGGGCGATGAGGTGCGCGGCAAGTATGCGGTATGGATTTTGGAGAAGAAGAGGCCGGGATTGCTGACACTGCATTTGACGGCGCTGGATCACATCGAACACGAGACGGGAGCATTCAGCGCGGAATCCATCGCGACGATCGAACGGCTGGATGGGATTATCGGGAAAGTGCGGGAGGCGGCGGAGCGAGTCGCACCCGGCCACGCGATTGTGGCGGTGGTTTCGGATCATGGCTTCGCGAATTACGACCAGCAGTTGAATCTGTTTGCGGCGTTTCGCGCGGCGAAGCTGTTCACCGTGGACGAGAATGGAAAGATCACGAATTGGCGGGCGATGCCTTGGGTGACGGGAGGGTCGGCGGCGATCGTGTTGAAGGATGCGCAGGACAAAGCGACGCTGGGCGAAGTGCGGGAATTGTTGGCGAAGCTGGCGGCGGACCCGGCGAACGGGATTGACCGCGTGCTGGAATCGGAGGAGCTGCACAAGCGAGGCGGGTACCCGAATGCGTCGTTCTTCGTGAGCTTGAAGCCGGGGTGGCGGACGGGTGCTGCGTTGACGGGACCGGTGGTGGCGAAGGTGAAGCCGGGAGGAACGCACGGACAGTTGCCGGATGTGCCGGAGCTGCGGGCAGCGTTTTTCGTGGTGGGGCCGGGGATTCCGGCGGGGCGGGATTTGGGTTTGATGGATATGCGGGATGTGGCACCGACGCTGGCGAAGGAGGCGGGGCTGACCCTGGCGGGGGCGGAGGGGAAGGCGTTGCTGCCGTAGGAGCGTTCCGTTTTGGGAAGGGTTCTACCCCCCTCCCCCGGTGTTTTTTGTAAGTGTTGATTCTAGGGCAGTTAGCGGGAGAGGTGTCTGTAAGTGCGGATTCTAAAGGTGTTGTAAGTCACTTGTTTTGTTACACTTTTGCAAGTGGTGATTCTACAGGGGTTAGAGGAGAGGTCTGCTGCAAGTGCGGATTCTGCGGGGCTTAGGTGGGTGGAGGGCGGCAGGACGGTGTGGCAGGAGCAAAGCACAGATTAACTCACTTGCAATTATACAGGAAAGTAATAGAAAGTCAAGGGAAATCTTGATTGAGGCGGGGATAACCACCAGCGGGACCTGCGCGCGAGGCCGAGAGAGCAAAGTTCAGGGGAGGGACTTGTGGCGGGCGGAGCGGAGGATGGTGTGGAACTGGACGAAGACGTGGTCGTCGTCGGCGTGCTGATCGTGGCAGGAAGAACAGAAGATAGAAATTGGAAATTAGAAGAGAGAAGAAGAGAAGAGGGACGGTAACACAGAGAAGAGACGAAAAAGCAGATCCCTCCACTTCGGCCCGCATACGGCGCGGGCCTTCGGTCGGGATGACAATTCGGTCTCAGACGGCGACGAATCGAAGAGGGATTCATCGCACAAAAGGCGTGCGATGGGGCGGAGTTCCTCACTCCGCGGACTCCGTTCCCTCCTGCGGCGGGCAGGCGGAATGACGGCGCATAAGGTAGATTGCCTGCGCCGAGGGGACGCGTTAGTTGGCGGCTTCCTGGGAGGCGCGGATTTCCTGCCAGCGGCGGGGGCGCTTGTTGTACTGGAGAACTTTTTTGCGGAGGCGAACGAATTTGGGAGTGATTTCGACGAACTCGTCGTCGGCGATGAATTCGATGGCCTGCTCGAGGCTGAGCTGGCGATGGGGAATCAGGCGAATCGCTTCGTCGGCGGAGGAAGAGCGCATGTTGGTGAGCTTCTTCTCCTTGGTGACATTGACTTCCATGTCCTGCTCGCGGGAATTTTCGCCGACGATCATGCCTTCGTAGACTTCGACGACCGGGCCGATGAAGAGTTCGCCGCGTTCCTGAAGGCCCCAGAGGGCATACGCCGTGGAAACGCCGGGGCGATCGGCGACGAGAGCGCCGGTGGGGCGAAGAGCCATGTCGCCACCGTATTCCATCCAGCCTTCAAAGATCGAATGAATGAGCGCGGTGCCGCGGGTATCGGTGAGGAGCTGGCTGCGAAGGCCAATCAAGCCGCGCGAGGGGATTTTGAAATCGAGGCGAACGCGGCCGGAACCGTGATTGCTCATTTTGAGCATTTCGCCGCGGCGGCTGCCGATGGTTTCCATGATGATGCCGATGAAACTCTCGGGAATATCGATGACGAGGCGCTCGACGGGCTCGAGCTTCTTGCCGTTTTCGGTGCGCACGACGATCTCGGGTTTGCCAACCATGAGTTCAAAGCCTTCGCGGCGCATGGTTTCAATGAGGATGGCAAGCTGAAGTTCGCCACGGCCGAGAACGCGGAAGGATTCGGGTGTGTCCGCGTCTTCGACGCGAATAGAGACGTTGGTGAGGAGCTCCTTGGCGAGGCGATCGCGGAGATCGCGCGAGGTGACGTAATTGCCTTCGCGGCCGGAGAGCGGGCTGGAATTGACGCTGAAAACCATGGCGAGGGTGGGCTCGTCAATGATGAGCGGCTCGAGGGGAGCGGGAGTTTCGAGACTGGTGAGGGTTTCGCCGATCTGGATGCCTTCGACGCCGGCGATGGCGACAATGTCACCGGCGGAGACGGAGTCGGCTTCGTCGCGTTCGAGGCCGCGGAAGGTGAAGAGCTTGGTGATTTTGGTCGAGATGAGTCTGCCGTCGAGTTTGCTGATGCCCACTTCCTCGCCACGGTTCAGCGTGCCGTTGAAGACGCGGCAGATCGCCAGCCGCCCAAGAAAATCGGAGTAGTCCAGATTGGTGACTTGAAGCTGGAGGACGCCAGCAGGATCGCCGGTGGGAGGGGGGATGTTGGCGACGATGGCTTCAAAGAGCGGGAGGAGATCGCGGGAATCATCGCCGATTTTGCGATGAGCGACGCCGGCGCGGGCGTTGGTGTAGACGATGGGAAAGCCGAGCTGGTCTTCGGTCGCATCGAGATCGATGAAGAGGTCGTAGATTTCGTTCAGGACTTCTTCGGGACGAGCGTCGGGGCGGTCGATCTTATTGAGGACAACCACCGGGGGAAGCTTGGCAGCGAGGGCTTTCTGAAGGACGTAGCGGGTTTGCGGGAGCGGGCCTTCGCTGGCATCGACGAGGAGGACGACGCCGTCGACCATGCGGAGGGCGCGTTCGACTTCACCGCCAAAATCGCTGTGGCCAGGCGTGTCCACGATATTGATCTTGGTGTCGTGGAAAAAGAGAGCGGTATTCTTGGCGAGAATGGTGATGCCGCGCTCGCGCTCGAGGTCGCTGGAGTCCATGACGCGCTCGACGACAGCCTCATTGGCGCGAAAAATGCCGGATTGGCGGAGCATGGTGTCCACGAGGGTGGTTTTGCCGTGGTCCACGTGGGCGATGATGGCGATATTGCGAATCTGTTTGTTCATGATCGTGAAAGCGTTTTAAGACAAAAATAGCTGCTGAGACAACCAGCAGCCCGGACGAAATCTTTCTTCATCGGATACAGGTGCGGTTACAAACTACCATTTTAGCAGAGGCGGAGCGGGCGGGCTACCGGAGGATTTGGGCGCCGGGTTGTCTCCGATTATGCAACCGAGCAGGTGCAGGGCGTGGTGTAGTATGCTCACGGCGAAATTTTGTGGGCGTCTGAGATTAGAGGAGCAAGAGCGAGGATGCGAATGATTAAGATGCGGAGACAAATTTGGGTGCTGGCGGTTGTGGTGCTGCTGGCCGTGGGAGCTGGGGCGCGGGGACAGGAGGCGGGGCGGCCGGACCTGGCGAAGATGTTCGACAAGCGCGAGGTGATGATCGCGGTGCGGGATGGCGTGAAGCTGCACACGGAGATTTACACGCCAAGGGACGCGAAAGAAGCGTTGCCGATCGTCATGATGCGGACGCCGTATGGAATTTCGGCGGGGGGCAAGGGCTACAGCCGGATGCTGTATGAAAACGCGGACCTGTTCGCGGACGGATATATTTTCGTGTTTCAGGATATTCGGGGGCGGTACGGTTCAGAGGGAAAATTTGAGATGAACCGTCCGCTGCACGATGCGAAGGACGCGAAGGGAGTGGATGAGAGCACGGACACGTACGACACGATCGAGTGGCTGGTGAAGAACGTGGCAAAGAACAACGGACGAGTGGGGATTTGGGGGATTTCGTACGACGGATTCCTGGCGGCGATGGCGATGGTGAACCCGCACCCGGCGCTGAAGGCGGTTTCCGAGCAGGCGTGCATGGGAGACGCGTGGATGGGGGACGATTTTTTCCACAATGGAGCGTTCCGGCTGAGCTACGGGTTTGAATATGCGGCGCTGATGGAGTCGCCGAAGGGAAACTTCAATTTTTCGTTCGACCGCTTCGATATGTTCGACTGGTTCCTGCGGCTGGGAGTGTTGTCGCACGCGAACGAGCGGTATCTCCACGGGAAAATTCCGACGTGGAACAATTTTGTGGCGCACCCGGCGTACGACGAGTTCTGGAAGATTCACGCGATTGAGGCGGGGTTGAAAGAAGCAAAGGTACCCAATTTGAACGTGGCGGGCTGGTGGGACCAGGAAGATTTTTACGGGCCGATGAGGACGTACGCGAACCTGGAGAAAACGGACGCGAAGCACCTGAACTACCTGCTGGTGGGGCCGTGGAATCACGGAGGATGGGGGTACGGGCCGGGGAATTTGCTGGGGGAAATACCGTTCGGGTCGGACACGGGAGTGTATTTCCGGCAGAAGGTGGAAGCGCCGTGGTTTGCGTACTGGCTGCACGACAAGGGGAATCTGCCGCTGAAGGAGGCGTTGCTTTTCCAGACGGGGAGCGACACCTGGACCAGTTTTGACGCCTGGCCGCCGCGCGAGGCGAAGACGGAGAGTTTGTATTTTGGAGAGAATGGGAAACTTTCGTTTGAAGCGCCGAAAACGGGATCGCGGGAAGCGTTTGATGCTTACGAGAGCGATCCGGCGCATCCCGTGCCGTATCGGCACCGTCCGGTGGATACGACGTATCCGCAAGATCATCCAGGTAGCTGGTACACATGGCTGGTGCAGGACCAGCGGTTCGTAAACGACCGGCCGGATGTGGCGACGTGGCAGACGGAAGAATTGCAGGAAGATGTGACGCTGGCGGGACAGGTGACGGCGAAGCTGTATGCGTCCACGACGGGAACGGACAGCGATTGGGTGGTGAAACTGATTGACGTGTATCCGCAGAAAGTGGAAAGCGATTGGAAGCTTTCGGGATATGAGCTGATGATCGCGGACGAGATTTTCCGGGGGCGCTATCGGAAGTCGTATGAGAAGCCGGAGCCGATTGTGGCGGGGGAAGTGACGCCGTACACGATTGATTTGCACACGGCGGACCATGTGTTTTTGAAGGGGCACCGGATCATGGTGCAGGTGCAGAGCACGTGGTTCCCGCTGTACGACCGGAACCCGCAGAAGTTTGTGGCGAACATTTTTGAGGCGAAGGAAGGGGATTATCAGAAGGCGACGCAGAGGATTTACCGGTCGAAGGAGTATCCGTCGAGGGTGGAGATTTCCGTGGTGCCGGAGGGGGCAGGGACGACGGGCGAGAGATGAAATAAAGTTTGTCGGGGTGTTTGCAATCGTAAAAGCGGCGGCCCTTCGCAGTTGAGGGTAAACAAGCCGCCGCACTCCAAATTAGCCTGAAATGCGAAGTTACGGAGGCGAGGCGGAGAGATTGTGCCGCGATTCCTCCGCTGCGGGACGGCATAAGGCGCCGTCCCTCCGGTCGGAATGACAGTTCAGTTTACTGGTGAAGCGGGGTTATCTTGTGGCGGCGGGCAATTCGCCGGAGTGGAATTCGGTCCAGGGGCCGGCTTTCATGTCACGCAAGTAAGGTTCCTGCCAGGCGAACTCGGGATGGGCGGCGAGGAAAGGCTTGGCGAGGAAATCTTCTCCGCAAGGATGGCCCATGCGAGCGACGAGGCGCATGTCCTTGGTCATCGTCGAGTCCGTTGCCTTGCCCTGCACGGCGCCGCCGGGATAGAACGCGCCCCATTCCCAGAGGGAAACGCCGCGTGCGCTGGCATCGACGTGGCCGCAGAGCGTGCGCTCGTTCGCCCCAGTCTGCTTCTCGAACGAATCAACGTGGTCGGCAAGCATCTGCTGGGCCAGCGAAACATCGATCTTGCCCTTGTTTTCATTGAGGAGTTGTTCCCAACGAACGCGGCGGGCATTGGGCGAGGATTCCAGAATATTAGGGTCGAATTGCGGCGTGTCTTCCCTCAGGACCTTGGGATCGCGGGCCCAGTTGGAGCCGGCGAAGACGCCGTCTTTGGTGCGCCAAAGTTTGTAGGCTTTGAGGCCCAACTCGAGTTGGGCGATTTCGCCGGTCTTGCGATCGCCGAGGAGCCAATCGTTGGCGTAGCCGCCGTTGTTGCCGTCGAGCATGATGCGCGTGTAATCGTCGATGGAGCTAGCGTATTGCAGCGCCTTGCGCGCGCGGAAGAACTCGGGCTTACCGTTGGGATCCCAGCCTTCAAATTGGGTGATGGTGGTTTCGGTGACCATGAGGCCATCGGAATTGACGCCGAAATCGTCGTCGCTGACGATGATGCCGGGGAAGCCGTCCATCAGGATGCGGTAGCCGTGAGAGGGCTGAATGTCAAAGATGATGCGCCAGCGTTCGCCGTTCATGTAGCTGGTCCAATTGTTGTGAGCGATGACGATCTGGCCGTTTTTGGTCCAACTGCCTGTGGCAACGAAGGCGCTACAGTTGCCGGGGCTCTTGAGGTTCGGGGCGTTGGCGAGTTTTTCTTTTTTGTTGAGCCATGGAACGTAATAGTCGGGAACTTCTTCGAAGGAGTTGAGGGCCACGATGTCGTAGACGTCGAGCTGCGAACCGGTGCGGGCGTTCAAGCCTTCCGCGATGCCCTGGAGTTCCTGCTGATATTCGGGATCAATTTTGGGCCAGAGCATTTCGCGGGCAACCTGGCGAAAGAAGGCCCAATCGCGCTGCGTGGAGCGCACCATACCGGCCTGGACGGCGGGAAAGGCGTCCTGGATTTCCTTGGCGAGCATGTAGCCATGCTGGAAGCCGATGGTGGCGGGGTCGCCCTCGAGATGAACGTATACCCAGCCGCCGCGCTCGAAGCTGTAGGCGCCTTTCAGGCGGGGATCGCTGGAGGCGGCGTGCTCGCGAGCGTACGCGACGGTGGAATCGAGGTCGTCCTTGGCGGCTGCGGCATCATTGGAGTGCTGCCCAGCCAACCACAAGAGCGCAGCGCCGGCGATGAGGATGAGGACGGCGGCGAGGCGACGAATTCCATTGGACATGGGGAGAGGCTCCTTCGGGTAAATGTGGCAGGCCATAGTGTACTACTGAGGGGGCGGGAGAGAAGGTTTACACAGAGGGCGCGGCGACTTTGCTGGGGCGGCGGGCGGTGGATGAATTGTAGTTTGTCGGCAGGCATGCAGCTGTAAAAGCGGCGGCGAGCCGCCGCACTCCAAAATAGCATGGGAGCCAAGACGCAGCGAGTTTGCGGATATGGGGCTCAACAGAAAACCCAAGAAACACAAGAGAAAAGCCGCAGGGCTCACGCCAGAAGACGGCGGGCTACGAAGCCCGGAGCCGCCACGCGCTTCGTGATTATTTTGGCGCGGGTGTGGACTTGGCGGGGGGCGCTAGATCGGGAGGCGGGCCGATGTTATCGGGGAGCTTGCCGTTGAGGGAGTCGAGGAATTGCAGGAGATCGTCGCGCTCGTCGAAGGTGAGGACATCGAGCGAATGGATTTCCTTGTCGAGATGAGGATTCCAGTTGCCGCCGCCGATGTAATGGGCGAGGGCGTCCTTGACGGTGGGGAAAGTGCCGTCGTGCATATAGGGGCCGCGATTGGCGAGATTGCGGAGCGAGGGCGTTTTGAAGGCTCCCATGTCGGCATCGTTCTTTGTTTCGCTGTAGCGGCCGAGGTCATTCAGATTGCCGCGCGTATCGGCGCCAATGCCCAGATTGTGGAACTTGTTGTCGGTGAAAAGCGCGTAGTCTTTTCCGATGGGGTGGCAAACGGCGCAATTGCCCTTCTTGGCGCTGATGAAAATTATCAAGCCTCGCTGGGCGGCGGAAGGGAGCGCCTTCGAGTCATGGCCATAGTAGAAACGGTCGAAGGGAGAATCGCCAGCGATGACGGTGCGCTCGAACGAGGCGATGGATTTCACAACCATGTCAATGGTGATCTGATCGGTGCCCCAGGCCTTCTTGAAGAGTTCGGGATATTTCGGATCGGCTTGCAGGCGCTGCACAACGCCTTCCAGGGAATGGGCCATTTCCACGGGGTTGGCCATGGGTCCTTTGGCCTGTTCTTCGAGGCTGGAAGCCCGGCCATCCCAGAACTGCAGGGAGTTGTAGGTGGAGTTGATGACCGTGGGGGAGTGGCGAGTCCCCGGCTTGCCACCGACACCCTGGGAAAACGGGCGATTGTCTGAAAACGCGAATTGCGGGGCGTGGCAGGAGGCGCAGGAAACTGTGCCGTCAACGGAAAGCAGGGGATCGTAATACAAGCGGCGGCCGAGCGCGATGGTTTCTTCCGTCGGCGGATTGTCTGGCGGAATCGGAACCGGCGGCAATCCCAAAGGGGCTTTGATTTCTACGGTTTTTCCAACGGGCATGGTGGCGGAAGATGAAGCCGAGGACTGCGCCTTGGCGGGAAGGTAAGCGAACGCGGCGAGGAGAAAGAGACCCAGAAACATCAAGAAAAAGAGAGTGAGTTTGGTGGTGGGTTTCATGAGGGCACACCTCGTCGGCGCGAGAATAGCGTTTGGGAGGCCGGGGTAATGTGATGGTGGTCACGAAGAAAGGACGAGCGGGAAAACCGTGAGGCGCTCCGCCGCGAGCCGTTCTGAGGGATAGGGAAATCCTTGAAGTGGCCAGAGCTATAGAGGTTGCGATGTTGCCTAACTGGGGTCGAGCAGTGCTCGACCCCTACGGGAGGCGGATCAGGGGCTTCAGCAATAGCTGCAGGCTTCGTCGCCCATGCCGTTGCCGCCGCTCATGCCGTCCTTCATGCGACGCAGACGCCGGCCGAGCCTCTCGGCAAGCTGATGGCGGGCGCGCCAGAGCCGCGCCTTCAGGGTGTTTTCTGTAACACCAAGCTTCCTGGCCGCTTCAACCGTGGAGTAGCCCTCCACTTCGCGCAAGAGGAAGGCGGTCCGTAGAAGTGGCGAGAGGTCGTCCAGATTTTCGTTGATCATTTCGCGGATTTCCGTGCCGGCGTAGACCTGCTCCGGATTGGGCCCGTCATCGGCAAAGCGCTCGGCGAGAGGCAGTTCGTCCTCGTGCTGCGAATCGTCGAGGGAAATCGCGGGGCGAGCCTTGGCGCTGCGACGCTTCATCAGTGCGGCGTTGATGACGATGCGCGTGAGCCAGGTGGAAAACTGCGAACGTCCCTCGAAGCGCTTCAGGTTGCGATAAGCGGAAAGCAGACCATCCTGCAGAGCGTCTTCGGCGTCCTCGGCATTGCCCAGAACGCGAAGAGCGGTCTGGAACAGTTGGCGATGGTAGCGGCGAAAGAGAGTCTCAATCGCCTGGGCATCGCCACGCTGGCCGGCCCGGATCAGCTTCTGTTCGCTAAATTGCGGAGTACTCATCACTTGCGTTGCCATTTGCTCCCCCCATGTAGGTTACTACGAGTAGTTCAGCACAAGAAAGTTACAGAGACGTCGCAGCCTCAGTGCACAGGTATCCCCCCCTGTACCTTCGCGAAAGCAGCCAGGGTGACGGTAACGGCGATCACCCAGGGGTTGATCGAGCCATCCGGCATGCGCAACTTCGATGTGATTTTCCCCAGCATCGCTTGTGACTCTTCCCGTTGCGTTTAGTCGGTAATTACCGTTGCTTCCACATTCATGCCCGGCCGGAGGACAGCCACTTCCGGCGGGATTGGATCCAGGACAATTTTCACGGGGACACGCTGAACAACTTTGACGTAGTTGCCCGTGGCGTTTTCCGGGGGGAGCAAGCTCAGCACCGCGCCGGTAGCACCCGCGATGGAATCGACATGCCCGGTGAAGGTCTTGCCGTAGGTATCCACCTTCAGATAGGCCTTTTGGCCGGGCTTCATATTCTTGAGCTGGGTTTCCTTGAAGTTGGCGGTGACCCAGACGTCGCGGAGTGGCACAACCACGAGCAAACCCTGGCCGGGCTGGACGATCTGTCCGGGTTCGACCTGCTTGTGGGTGGCGACGCCATCGACGGGCGCGACGATGTTGCAGTAGCTCAAATTGAGGAGAGCGGCGTCGAGGGCCGCGCGAGCCTGGTCCACTTTCGCGAGCTTGGCTTGAGCGTCGGCCGAGCGCATGGCCACGCGGCGCTGATCGGCGTGGGCGGAAGAGACGCCCGCCATGGCCTGTTCGACGCGCGCCTTCGCGGCATCGAGCTGGTCCCGGGAGATATCAACGTTGCGCTTGGCCTGATCGAAGCGCTGCTCATCCGCGTTCAGGGCGCTAAGACTTGCATCGGCGTTGGCTTTAGCGGCGTCAAATTGCTGCTTGGAGATTTCGCCCTTTTCCATCAAAGGGGTGTAGCGCTCCAGATCGGACTTGGCGAGTTGCGCGTTGGCGCGGCTGCGGTCCACGTTTGCCTGTGCAAAGGCGAGGTCCGCGGTTTGCGCCTGCTCGTAGGAAGCTTGCGCGCGAAGCAGATCGGCCTGCGCGCCGGCGAGTTGCGCATCCGCGTTGGATTGGCCACTGGCGACATTCTCGCTTGTGCGCGGGACATCCACGCCCGCTGAACGCGCTTCGCCTTCCGCCAGAGCCAGCGCGCCCTTGGCCTGATCAACGGCGGCCTGATAATCCGCCGGCTCGATCTGGGCGAGCACCTGACCGGCCTTCACGGCTTGATTGTCCTCCACGAGAACTTTGCCGATGCGGCCCGAAATTTTAGCAGCGATGGGGGTGATGTGGCCGTCAACCTGGGCGTCGTCCGTGGATTCCCGATTGTGGAAATAGAGGAAGAGTGCCAGAAGAGCAGCAAGCAGCACCACACCACCGATGATCAAAAAGCGGCGCACTTTCGGGCTGAGAAGACCCTGTGGCGTCAGGTCCGTCTTGCGCGGCTCCGCAGGCGGCACTTTGACGTTTGCCGCATTCTCCAATCCAACTTCGATCTCAACACTCATCGCGTCCTCACTTCGAGTAGGTCTTTTCCATCTGCCCAACCGCGCGCGCAAAGTCTGCGCGAGCCTGGTTGAAGCGGTAGAGCGCCAAGATCTGATTGTCGTTGGCGCGCGCCAGGGAATCCTGGGCGGAAATCACTTCGATGTTGTTAGCCACGCCGGCCCTGAAACGATCGCGGGCCTGGCTGACTTCTTCTCTTGCCAGCTCAACACCTAGATTGGCGACCTGTACTTCAGTACGCGCTGAATCGAGGTTTAGCAGCGAGGTCTTCACATCAAGGGCAATTTGATTGCGCAAATCGGCCTTCTGCTGTTCCAGTTTCTGAACTTCGAGGTTGGTCTTGGCGATTTCCGCGTGAATCCTGCCGCTGGTGAAGAGCGGGAAATTCACGCTGGCCTGATACTGGTATGTCGGGATGCCGTTGTTGACGGAGGTGCCGAGATAAGTCCAGTCGCCATCGAAACGCAGAGAAGGCAGGCGGGAGAATTGCGAGGCTTGCTTCTGGTAACGAACGACTTTTTCCTCTGCGAGAAGGGCCTTCCATTCCTGACGATCGGCGAGGGCGGCGTCAATGCTGGCTTCGACTTCGGGTTGTGGAGTTTCAAAGAAGCTGAGCGAATCGGCCAGCTCGACCTTCTGGCGCGGATCGAGGTTGAGGAGTTTGCTGAGGCCATAAAGGGAAACTTCGCGATCGTTTTCCGCTTCAATGAGGCGCTGTTTTTCGTTTTGCAGCTCGACGTTCGCGCGGAGAGTGTCAATGCCCGTGCCCACACCTTCTTTTTGCAAATCGGCGGCCTGATCATAGAGAGCCTGGGCCAGTTCCACGCGAGACTTGGAAGCTTCAACATTGGCCACGGCGCGCAGCGTGCCGATGTATTGCGATACGACGAGCAGGATGACTTGCTCGCGTGTGGACAGGCTGTTGGCCTTGCTGGCATCGACGGCGCTGCGCGACGCCTGATACTTTTTCCAGAGGGAGAGATCCATGACAGAACTGCCGAAGCTGGGGCCAGCAGAGAAAATCTCATACGGCCCAATGTGCCCGGGAAGTTGAAACCCCGGGATAAGCGGCTTCCCACCAAACTCCGACTGAAGATTCACGCGATTGGCGGAGTCGGCCAGCCTCATGTCGGCTTGAGGCAGAAGTTCGGAGCGTGTGATGTTTTTGTCCTGGACGCTTTCCGCGGCGGTCAGGACAGCGATCTGTTGGGTGGGGTTCTGCTTCAAAGCGAGAGCGACAGACTGCTCCAAAGTGAGGCGCAGCGTGTTGCCAGGTGGATTGGCCGGAAGCGGCGCGGGATTGCCTTGTGCGAGCAATCCGGCGGGGAGAAGCAATAAGCTGAGAAAGACACTATAGAAAATGATGGGCGACTTCTTGCGGGAGTCTGACTCTTTCGTGGAGTCGACGTCGTGTTTTGCGTCGGCCTCGACGATCTCGTTGACGATAGCCTGGTTGAGGCAGCCTTCGGCGATGAGTTCGCCGCCGAGGCGGTGCATCTCCTTCAGAAGAACCTTTCCGGCGTCATCGATGAAACTCACACCGCAAAGATTGATGCTGAACTTCTGGCGCGGCGAAGCTGTCAGGAGTTCACGCCAGCACTGTTCGAGAGTGGCGACCCAGGGTCCGGCGAGGCGACCCTCGACACTTAGAGTAAGGCGGCCGCGCTTGGTTTCGGTGGTAATTCGTAGCATGTCAGTTATCTCTTCGGGAAGAGTAAGGAGCAAGGAAGAGGCCAAAGCGGATGGTGGGCAGTTTAAAGTAACATCCTTATTATACATATACTTACCTTTACAATGCGAGCCGCAATTCGGTGCATTAAGCCATTATATGGGCAAATGACGTAATATAACCGTTTATGTATGCCCATTTAAGGTCATTCTTGAAGAGGTGATATTCCCGCCCCATAGAAGAATACGAACGGACAGAAGGACAAGTTACGGGTGGCGGGCTTAGCGGCGCACGGCGATGGCTTGCATTTCGAAGTGGCCGCTGCGGAGAAGGGAGCCCGCACCAATGAAAGCACGCGCTGGAAAATCCTTTGTGAAGTATGTTTTATAGGCGGCATTGAATTTGTCGTAGTAGGCCAGGTCGGTGCAGAAGACCTGCACGTAGACGAGATCGTCCATGGTCATGCCGGCAGCGGCGAGCGTAGTTTTGTAGCCATCGAGCAAGAGCTTGATTTCATCCTCGATTTTCTCCGGCGCCTTGCCAGTCTTAGGATCGAGTCCGACGCTCCCCGCCAGGTAGAGGGTGTCTCCGGCAAGAATAGCGTTGCTGAAGGGTGCTTGGATGAGCCTGTCGGGCAAGTTGATGGCGCGACGCGTGGATTGCGGTGACGGTTTGGAGAAGGCGCCGCGAACTGTGAAAAATGCGGCAACGGCGAGAACGCTAAAGAGAATAAGGACACGACGATTCATGCGAACCTCCTGCGGATGTTGTTCTACAGCGTTACTGCCGCGGGAGTGTAGTCCGCTTTGGTAGTTGAGAGCAAGTGTGAAGGGCGACGGAAGATTTTGTGCAGCGCCACCTACCGCGAGTGGCGAGCGAATCGCTGCGGCGAAGAAAGGAGTTTCTTCAGGGGCTAAAGCCCAACTTGGTGTGAGCCGATCTGTCGGAGCTAAAGCTCCGACCCCCTGACATTCGGAGCACCTTCGCAGACTTTGAGGCCCGGGCCTCCTGAGGAGAGAGGTGAGTCAAACAGTCTCTTATGGTTTTGGTGAGTCGGGAGAAACGGGGCTGGCGGCGGGCGCTTCGGCCTTGCTCTTTTCTCCGGCGGCAAAAAGCTCTTCGACAATGGCGGCGGTGCGATCCTTACTGAGTTTGCACCCGCGGTCATAGATGCGGCACTGGGCGAGAGTGAGCTTGCAACCGCAGGGACACTCTTCGGCGTTGAATTTGTGTAAGGCAACGAGGCGCTGCTCCGGGGTCAACTTCGTCAAATTGACGCCGGGAAGCAGGGTGGCGCGGTCGGCGTGTTTCAGGAAGATTTCGCCGGTGTCTGCGAAGGTTTCGACTTTGGCGGCAATGGGCAGGTCCAGAAGGGCGCGGACTTCGGTTTCGTAAAGGGCGGGATTGAAGAGTCCAACGTGCTTCTGAACGATGCGGCCTTCGGTGTTGATGATGAAGGCGGTGGGCAGCGCGGATACGCCGCCATAGTCAATCCGAATCTTGTCCGTGACCATGGCCACGGGGAAATTGATGCCTTCGGAATCGATGACCTGTTTCACCACGTCCTGGTCATCGTCGTCGGCCAGGCCGATGATCTGAAGGCGTTCCTTATAGCGATTCTGGAGTTCGATGAGGCTGGGGATTTCCGCGCGGCATGGCCCGCACCAGGTGGCCCAGAAGTTCAGGAGGATGACCTTGCCGTGCGCGGAGGCCAGCGAGAGATCCTTGCCGGCCAAATCCTTGAGCTGAAAATCGGGCGCGGGATCGGGATCGCGCACAAAGCGGATCACGGGCAACTGGGGGGAAGCCAACATTGGAAACAAGAGGCCAAGGATTGCGACGCCCAGGAGGCCTAAAGGGAACAGCCTGAGAGAGCTGCGGCGGCGGTTTGGTGGCGTTGTGTTCATAGCCAGGTCACTCTAATAATGGGACCAGAGTGCGGGAGAAAAAGCAAAGTACAAGGGGGCGGTGAGTCAGTTTCCAATTACTCGACTGAACAGCCAAGTGAACGCTGGCCGTCTAAGACTCTCTCTTGAATATCTTGCGGACGCGCAGCCCCAGAGAAACCAACGCAGCATAAACTAAGACGTTTGTCAGGACCGTCACCACAGCGAAGAGGCCCCGTCCATAGGAAGGGAACATTATAAGCATTCGCAAAAAAAGCCAGTAGAGAAGCATAGCCACGATGACCCCTGGAAATTCAATGTCAATTCCCCGCGTTCCGAACAGGGTCGTCCAACCGACCAATGTTTGGAGTGTTGCGACTGCCCAAATGGCTATCCAAATTGGCTTGCTGATGCCGAGCCATCGGAAAGGGCTTCTCATAGCTTCTCATCATACCTGACATGGGGCGCGTCCTGAACCGCTGCTGTTTGCGGCAGATGCGGGGCTATGGCCATTGAATGCATTCGTGCCTGTAATCCGTAGATTTTACTGTACTTCTAAGAATCAGAACCCTACGAAGATCTCGATTCAAGACGTTACGGCGCTGCGTGACCGCTAGAGCCTAGCAGGTGAGCGTCTGCCTCGTCAGCGGCTTCGTTCAAACGCGGAAACCGGAAGCTGCCCCCTGTCTTGCAAGCTGAAGAGATTGCCTCGGGGGCAAGGCCTTGCCGGTTCAGACGGGGCGGCGGATGCCGAGCTTGCGCATGCGGGCTTGCAGAGTGGTGCGCTTCATGCCCAGAAGATTGGCGGCACCGCGAGGGCCGGCAATACGCCACTGGGTTTGACGAAGGGCGCGGAGGATGTGCTGACGTTCGGCTTCTTCCAGGGTGGTGATCGATGCTGATGCTGCTGGCGCATTCGAGGGCGGCGCAGCAAAGCGCGGGGTTTCCGCCTGCGGGGAGGTCATGAGCGAAGCGGGTGAAAGAGCGCGCAATTCCGGGAGCGGGACGCGCAACTCCTCACCAGGGGAGAGGAGCACCGCGCGTTCCACGAGGTTCTCCAGCTCACGGACGTTGCCCGGCCAGGGATAGTTCACGAGCGCCTCCATCACGTCCGAAGGCACATACTCGACGGTTTTGTTCTGGCGGCGGCTGAATTTCTGGACGAAATAGCGCACGAGAATAGGCACATCCTCCGGCCGCTCGCGCAACGGCGGAATGTTAATCGGGAAAACGTTTAGGCGGTAATAGAGGTCGCTGCGGAATTTGCGTTCGGCAACGAGTTGCGCGAGGTCGGTATTGGTGGCCGCCACGACGCGCACATCCACGCGCTGGGTGCGGTTGCTGCCGAGCCGCTCGAACTCCTGTTCCTGCAACACACGGAGCAATTTGGGCTGAAGCTCGAGGGGGAGATCGGCGACTTCATCGAGGAAGAGGGTGCCGCGATCGGCAAACTCAAAGCGGCCGATCTTTTGCGTGAGAGCGCCGGTGAAGGCGCCGCGCTCGTGGCCAAAGAGCTCGGATTCGAGGAGCCCGGCGGGAATCGAAGCGCAATTGACCTTGACGAAGGTGCGTTCGCGGCGGGGGCTTAAATTGTGGATGGCGCGGGCGATGAGTTCCTTGCCTGTGCCGGTTTCACCGAGGATCAGGACGGTCGTCCCCGCGGGCGCGGCCAGCTCCACCTGGGTCAAGGCGCTGCGCAGGGCGGGGCTGTCGCCGATGATCTCCTCAAAATTGAGTTCGGTGCGAATCTCTTCTTCCAGGTAGAGCTTTTCGACGGCGAGCTTATCCTTGAGCGCGTCAATTTCCTTGAAGGCCAGGGCATTTTCCAGAGCGATGGCCACCTGCGCGGCAACTTGTTGGAGGAGCTCCACATCCGGCGTGGAGAACGCCTGCGGATTGCGGCTGGCGAGATTGATTGTACCGAGCGCGCGGCCATGGGTCGCCAGGGGGACGCAGCACATGACCTCGACGCCCTCTTGGCGCAGCATGCGGATGACATCAACGTTGTAGCGGTCGAGTTGCTCGCCGCGAACAATCAGGACTTGCCCGCTGGTGAAACATTGTCCCGAAGGCGAGTTCTCCACCGGAACGGTGAACTCCGTCTTTGGCAAAGCGAGGGCTGCGGGCATGTCCAGGGCATGGATCTTCAGGAGGCCGGTGACGGGATCGAGGAGCGCGAGGCTGGTGTAATCGTGGCGAAGGACAGGCTTGAGGGAAGAGACGATGCCATTGAAGAGCGCGGTGATATCGCGGGTGCTGAGGAGGATGTTATTGATGGAGAGGAGGGCTTGCAGGCGGTCGCGTTCACGGGCGAGTTGCTGCTGATAGGCTTGGGCGGCCTCCAGGTTGATGACGTTGTCCACGGCGACGGCGACTTGCGCGGCCACACGCTTTATGAACTCAATTTCCACTTCAGTCATGCCTTGCGGCACATAACGCCCAAAACCGATGGCGCCGAGGCGGTGCTGCGCGGTGGTCAGCGGCACAATGGCAATGGTGTGGACGCCGGCGTCCTGCAGGCGCTGCATGAAGAGCGGATAGCGGGCGTCCTTTGCCGTGTCGAGGGAGACGAAGGACTGCTGGTTTTGCCAGACCCAGCCGGCGGGGGAGTCTTCCACGGAAAGTTCGTTGGACGGGGGCGGATCCGTGCTCTCGCGGGTTTCCAGGACGTGGAGGCGCATGGTGTTCTTGGAAGGGTCGTGAAGAACGAGACCGAGAAAATCGAATTGCAGGACAGAATGCAGACGTTGGGCGAGTTCGTGGAAGAGGGCCTTGAGATCGTGCTGCTGGGCAATTGTCTCGCTGACTTCCAGCAGGGCCTCGAATTGCCGGCTGGAAGAATCGAGGGACGAAGGGGGCCGCGCTTCTCGGACAGGATTTTGCGATTCCGCCATGAAAACGAGAATAGCATCCGGTTTGGCGAGCTCACAACCAAGGGAAGGGCCTGCGGCATGGCGGGCCATTTGCGTATACTCAAAGCGCATCGGCAGAGGTTGAGTTGGCGAGCCAAGGGAGATTTTTGGAGTGAGGAAGCCGGGGAAAAAAATCCGGGTACGTCTATGGCTGGTGAGGATTTTTGCGCTGGTGTCTGTTGGAGTGGCGGGCTGCTCACAGGGGCCACAGCCGCAGACGGGGACTCCCGAGGGATCGCAACGTGCTTCGTCAGCAAGCGCTGGCCGCGCAGCGGAACGCTATGACCTCAGCAAAGACGAAGAGCGCGGCGGGCACACGCTGGAGCGGCACGTGGCGCGGACCGACGAGGAGCTTCGCGAACGGCTGCGCCGTGAGGGCAACATTTCGGCTGCCTCCACCTGGACGGATCGGGAAACCGCCGAGGAAACCATCGCGGAGGCTCTGCGTGCCGAGCGCGGGCGCGTCGAGAGTTGGATGCGTCGCGGGTATCCCCGCGCGAATCTGGCGCTACACTACGAAGCGGGGCGCGACATCGGGCGCAGCCTCCGCCAGGGAGAAACGCAGGTGGTGCGCTGCCGAGAGGCCTTGATTGTGCTACGCGCCGATGGTGCAGATACTTTTTATGTGCTGACCGCGTACCCGGAGGCGCGCGAATGAAAGACGAGAGGAAGGGCGGCGCGTTTGTGCCGGCCAACTATCCGGCTTTGCGGGAGTCCTTGCCGGGCTACCTGCACGAAGATTTTCAGGAGACGTCCGGCACGGTGGCGGAGGCAATGGAAGCTTTCTTGAACGAAGCGAGCGCGGAAGAGATGCAGCAGGTGCGCGAAGAGTGGCAGCGATTGCGCAAACAGTTTGCCGAGCGGCCGCTGAAGGAGCTGCAGACGGCGCTGGTGCGGCTGGGAATTGCGTGGCGACCCGCGTCGGAAGAGGAGTTGCGGGGCTTGGACGAAATTCTCACGCGTGGCAAGGCATGATATTCTGATGGGGTTCTAGGCCCGTAGCTCAGTTGGTTAGAGCGCTACCTTGACACGGTAGAGGTCTGGGGTTCGAGTCCCCACGGGCCTACCATTCCTGTGATGGTAGCCTTCCTCTACATCCTGCAGAGCGAAACCTCCGGCAAATTCTATGTGGGTTCCACGGACGATCTTGACCGCAGGC
>Ga0182011_10000018_pt1 | contig 129920 bp, 142 predicted proteins | sample 711E1DmetaG_FD_120481 | JGI IMG/M metagenome (GOLD analysis project Ga0182011, IMG submission 120481) | Permafrost microbial communities from Stordalen Mire, Sweden - 711E1D metaG | ecosystem: Environmental > Terrestrial > Soil > Wetlands > Permafrost | place: Sweden: Stordalen | collected...
CCAAATTAACCACCTCAAGTGATATTTGCTATGATATTAATATTATATAACTAATATTGCTATCTTTTGAGAAACTAATATATAAATGTTATTTTTATATGACCGTCTGCATATATTAATAGGAAAAATAAGAAAAAAAGTATTATTTATAATTGTATTGATATCAATCGAGCACCTTGAAACATCGTATTTACAGTTAATGTATGATAAGCTCCTGTATAACCTAATTACATTGAGTCAAACCCTTTTAATGGATTATGTGGCTTGTAAATTTGAGATACTGCATGCTCCGTTTATGCATCTATGGCTTCCTGTGCATGCCCCGCAGTTTAGGTATTTTCCGCATCCGTCGTATAATGATCCGCATGTGTGACCTGCTTGCTTACATGATATGGGAGTGCATGTAGGGATGTATCTGCATGCTCCGTTTACGCATGTGTTATCTGGAGGGTATCTTGTTTGGCATACGCTATTGTCATCAACATAGTCTGATCCGAATTTATTGCATACAGAGCATTCGGATACAAAATCTCTCCCTGCTTTGCATAACATGCATGCTCCGTTGAGACATCCGTTTGAGCAGTTGTATTCTGTCTTGATCACAAAAAGGCCTTGGCAACTATATTCTACTAATACACTGCTGTTATAACCAGGGTTTCTGCAGTAGTCTGATTCATTGAGGTAGATATTTCCGAAAAAATCTTTGCCTGTCACATATCCTTTTGTAAGTTCGACTGGTGTGCCAAACTGTTGATAAGGGTCAGTGTCAATGCAGTAGTTAAGGTTCCAGAAATAGTCGTGTGCACTTGGTGCATTTGCAGCGATATATACTTGGCCAGAATTATCTGATGCAGTGCTTTGCATTGTTGATGTGCCTGCATTCATCGAAGATATAATCAATGCAATGATTGCGACGACCGCAACGATAGCGACTATAGAAAGGATATAGATATTTTGTCTTGATTCTGCCAAATTAACCACCTCAGATGGTATTTGCTGTATAAAATATTATATTACTATCTTTCGAGAAACTAGTTTATAAATATTTCTTTTTTATGAACTTAAGATTTTTTTATGACCATAAATGCAAGAATAGAGTCTAAGAATAATATAGTTTTCCTGATGCCTTCTGCTCCTTGTCTTTCTGTGAATCTTCCTTGTTCACCCTTGGCCTGAAATTCTCCTCATCCCTGCGAAATGTTATATTTAGATCTGTTAAGAAATGATTCATCCCATCCTTCATGCTCTGAGGCTTTGTCGCAATGCCATGGATTGCAGGCTCGCCATCAAAGACTATCAACTTATCTGAAAGATAATCGATGAATAACAGGTCATGATCTACGATGATGGCACTTTTTCCAGTAGAAAACATCATTTCCTTGATGACTTTTGAGACATTCAATCTCTGCTCGATGTCAAGATATGCTGATGGCTCATCCATGAGCATTATATCAGCGTCTTGCGATAGGCAATGCGCTATTGCCACCTTTTGCAATTCTCCGCCTGACAATTCATTTATTTTTCTCATGAACAGTTCCTTGAGATTCAATGGCCTTATCAATTGTATCTCATATTTCTGGATAGCCCTTTGAAGGGCAGTCATCACAAGTTCATCTGAAGTCTCGAGATATTGTGGCTTGTATGATACCTTGAGCTTTAATGCATCATCATTCCCAGTATTTATCTGGCCAGCAAGGATTTTCACAAACGTAGTCTTGCCAATCCCGTTCTGCCCAAGAATGCCGACAACATCGCCCCTATACAATTTTCCATCCTCTGCATCTAAAGAAAATTTTCCAAGCTTGTGATGGATGCAAGGCCATTGCGTGAGCATGAATTCCCTTTTCTCTACAGTAGGAGCAGATGATTGGAACTTGATATGCTCGTCCCTGAACCTCACATTCTCTTCCTTCAGATAGCCTGACAGATAGACATTTATGCCTGCCTTTGTGGTCTTGAGGCCAGAGACTACACCATAGGCGCCTTCTTTCCCATACATGAGATGTATCATGTCAGTCATATAATCAAGGATTATCAGGTCATGCTCTATGACCATCACTGCAGTATTCTCGTCAGCAAGGCTTTTGATGAATCTTGCGACATTGATCCTCTGCTTGATGTCAAGATATGATGTAGGCTCATCAAACATGTAAACATTTGCTTTTTTCAAAACTGTTGCAGCTATCGCAACCCTCTGCAATTCTCCTCCAGAGAGTTCAGATACATTATTTGAGAGGAAATTCTTCAATTCAAGCAGCTCGACGATCTTTTCAAACTCTTGCTTCTGGTCGACCTTTTTCAATAATTCTTCCACTGTTCCGGAAAATTGCCTTGGTATCAAATCCACCTGCTGAGGCTTGAATGATATAACTATCTTATCATCCCTCAGCTTTTCGAAAAACCCCTGGGCTTCAGAGCCTTTGAAATAATTTATCAATTCCTGGATTGTGGCATCTGACTTCTCTGGTCCGATGCGTCCAAGGTTTGGGATGAGATTTTTCGACAATATCTTTAGGGCTGTAGACTTCCCTATCCCGTTTCTTCCTATGATACCTACAACCTTTCCGAACACCGGCGTCGGAAGATTATATAATGAGAATCCATTAACGCCATATCGGTGTATAGGCTCTTGCTTCAATTCTTCTGGCAAGTTTATTATCGATATAGCCCCGAATGGGCATTTCTTTGGGCATATCCCGCAGCCTGTGCAAAGCTTTTCATCAATCCTTGCCTTATGGTCAGGCCCGGCAGTTATGCATTCATCGCCCATCCTGTTCACAGGACAGACCCTTGCGCAAAGATAATTGCCGCAACCCACAGGATTGCACTTCTTCTTTTCAATGACAGCGATTCTTACCATAAATAATACTAGAAGAATATATTATTTAAAAATGTATTCACAATATTATTAGAATATTATAATTGAAAAAAAATTATATCCTGTTGATTTTTATTGTTCGACCATCACTGATTATCCTTAACTTTTCATCATCTTCATAATTATCAAGCAGACTGGAGCCAGAATATGCCACTACAGGCACAGACCTTGCAATCACCATATCTTTATGTGCAAATAGCCCCCAGCCAAACCCGAATAATGCTGCCTTGATTCCGATCAATGTTGGAAGAATATTTATATCGCCAGTATTCTGAACCTTTCCAGAATATCCTATATTCTCTCTTTGTGCATTAGGAAGTTTTCTTTCTAAATATTTTTTTCTTATATCTTTTTTAACCTTTATTTCTATGCCATATTCAGGCGTGATGCCGAAAACTATCAGTTCCTCGGCTCCTCTTGATTTTGGAATCGTATATTCAGCAAACTGTTTTTTCCTGAATGGCTTGAACTGGAATATGCATTCAGGCATTTCCATTTTCTTTGCAGGATCAATGCCGAATTCTATTTGCCATGAATACTCCTTGTCGATCTCTGGCAATGCCTTGATCTCATTATACCATGAAGCAACATTTTGTAATTGCGCTATTAATGTCGGCATCCAATTCTCATAATCCCTGTTCATAACTACACTAAATGATTCCATGGGTTGCACTTTTCCGTCAGCATATTGGAATACTGCATGATGCCTGTTGTTATATCCCCCAGCATAATATGAAGTTCTCATATATAATACTCCTTTCTGATTCGGATGTTCTACCAATACTCCGTTCAGCTCTCCCTGGTGCTGTTCTGTTATTATCACAGGCATATTTTTTGATAGAAAATTCTGTATTACCATGATTTCTTTTTTTGCATAATGATTAAACTCATCAAGATTTTTGCAGAATCGTGTTATCTCTTCACCTCGCACAAAACGTAATTCATTCTTGTCTGCTTTTGTGGTCGGAAAAAAACCTTCAAATCCATATAATTCTTCTAGTGTACTGCTTCTAAATAGGCGCGGCCATCCTATGTTTTCATCATCAGCCTGACTCAGGATATCATCTATATTGTCTGTTGGTCTCTTGACGACCATAGGCATTTGTGGAATGTATGGGAGATGTTCTTTGATATACATCAGTAATCCTGCTTTAGCGCCATATTCATGAACATATTTTTCTGGATATATCATGATGTCTGGAAACAAACAGGGTTTATATATCTTGCTACTTTGGAGTGGTCTAATATGCTCTTGTTTTGCGTAAAATATTTCATCAGATGCTTAAAAATTTATTTGAGGAATTATCATAAATCTTAATGGCATGTATTTTCATTTCATCAAATTTATAAAAAACACCTAATCATGGACATTAAGCATTGAATCTGAGGTGCATTGATGGAAGCAAAGAAGATAGCCATTGTCATCGGCATAGCAGTGCTGCTGCCGTTATTCATAGGATTATTCTTAGATGCAGTTTATACGATGCCGCAATATAATGATTATTGCAAGAACAATTATCCATACACTACACCTGCAATGCCCACAGGCAAGGATCTGAATTGCACAAATTCATACAATAGCCCAGAATACCAGCAATGCATGAATGAGGGGGGACAGCCACAGTTCAATTATTCGACAGGATGCGAAGTATTCGAAAAATGCGATTATTGCAATAAGATGTATCAAGACGCAAACGCATTATATAACAGGAACATATTCTTCATATTAGCGCCTCTCGGATTGATCATTGTCATAATAGGGATATATCTTGCCATAGATTATATGGGCGTAGGCCTGATGTTTGCAGGGCTTATAACAATGCTCTATGCCACAGCAAGATATTTCTCTGACTTGAGCAAATTGCTGAGGGCAATTGTGATACTTGTAGAATTGCTGATAATAATATGGATCGCATTGAAGAAGATAGGAAGAGAAAAGGGAACAGATAAAAAAACTTTTAAAAAAAAGTAAAAGGAAAAAATAAAAGAGATAATTAAAGAACTGATAAAGAAGCATTAGAGAAATAATAATAGTAGCGATAATAAGCCATAATAAAAAAGAGATGAGATTGTTGAAGATTGAAGATTGGATATTACAGCACGAAGCAGAAGGGCATACAAAAGAAGAGATCAAAGGGCATCTGCAGAAATATGGCTATGGCAAAAAAGACATAGACAGGCTCCTCGATGATCCACATCCGAGAGCTGGTCCGAAAGAATTCTTGAAGCCTACATTAGTGAAGCTCCTTATCCCGATATTTTTCTTTCTGATAATATTCGGGGCATTCATAGTGAACCTTAATATGGCTGATAGCTATGGGAACACGATGTGCAAGGCGATACAGGACAGCATCACCCTTCAGGCTCCTGCAAAGCAATTGAGTGAGTATAGCGTAATGAACAATGCGGATCCGGAAATAGTATATCAGATGCATGATTCATTGAACCATCAGGAAGCGGCAATACAGCAAGATTATTATTCTATAAGGCAGAATCTACTCTCTCCGCTAGTTATCGGCAACACATTATTCTTTTACAGCAGGGTATATGTAATCTATCCATTCGTTACAGCACCATGCGAATATGCCAATTCAGGCAGCAACGATCCCAATGCAGCATCGTGCGAATACTTCATATCAAAGGAAAATTGGGACTGCATCCAGACTCAGGCTAATGGTATGTCGGCCGATACGGCGGTCGGGCCGGATTATCGCGAAGTGAACATCGCAAGCTATGTCGCGAATGCATTGATATTCTTGATATTGCTCTATCTATTCGTATGCCTGGTGATATGGCTTGGCGAATTGATCATAAGAAAGCCATCAATATTCTGGATGCTACTGACAATAATCTGCATGGCAATCACCTTATATTTATCTATACTTAATTATATGAGTGATTTCTCTGGATTCCCGGCATTCTCAGCCCAGGTGCTCATGCCATATATATTCCTGATATTCCTCCTGATATTCATGTCATATATTGAAAGATTTGTCGGAAAGGTATGGATAAGGATAATGCTGGCATCATTCATCATAATATGCGCGGCATGCATCATCGTCGCAGGATACATGATCCATATGCAGGCGCAGCCCATGACAGCCTCATCAAGCGTAGAGCCAAGAATAGTATACTGCAATTCTACAGGAGAATTGACAGGGCTCGACGCCATAAATTTCCTGCATATTCCATTGAAGAACGCGTCAAGCTATGTGAATGCTACCACAGGAGAGCTTGTCAGGTATGTAAATGAGACTGTGAATGTATGCATGAACCCAGGATGCCGCGACATATGCCATGGCTTGAGCAATGAATCAGTAGAACTATATTCTTTGAGAGGAGATTCTCCCTCTTGCGTGTGCGCAGTGCTTGTGCATCAAGCCCAATAATTCATCAAATTTAAAAAAGATTCAGACTTACTCCTGATTACCAGTCGATACGAGGTAAAAAATGTTCAAGAAAGGATTGATAGAAGAGATAACAGAAAAGGCCATCAAGATAAATAAGGTCGCAAAAAAGATGATACTGTTCCCTGAAGTTGATGAGACAATACTCAAGGCATGCTCGATGATTATCAAGAGAGGCATCGCTCATCCTATCGTTCTCGGAAATGTCGTCAGGATAGAATCGATGCTAAATAGGCTGAACATAAAGAATTTTACTGAAGAGAACATCTATGATTATATGAACCCGAAGCATAAGAATGATCTTGAGGATTTTTCAAAAATGTATCTTGACATGAGAAAGGCAGACGGCAAAGATATCACAATAGAGATTGCCAGATCAAAGATGTCAAAGCCGCATTATTATGCTGCGATCATGGTCCACAAAGGCCTTGCCGACGGCATGATATCAGGCTTCAACAGCGAGACAAAGCCATATTTTCCAGCTTTTGAGATCATAAAGACGCGAGAAGGAATCAGCAGGGCATCAGGAGCATTCATAATGATTGATGGAGCTAAGAATTATTTTTTTGCAGACTGCGCATTGAACATCGACCCGACTGCAGAGCAATTGTCAGAGATTGCGCTCACTACAGCAGAGACTGCGATAAGCTTTGGCATAAAGCCGAAAGTCGCAATGCTCTCATTCTCCACAAGGGATTCAGCAAAGCATGAAATGATCGATAAGGTCAAGAAGGCCACACAGATTGTAAGGCAGAAGGACAAGGATTTGATAATAGACGGAGAGATACAGCTCGATGCTGCCATAGTCCCGACTGTCGCGCAGAAAAAATGCCCAGACTCACCGCTCGAAGGCGAAGCAAATGTGCTGATATTTCCAGACCTTAATTCCGGAAACATCGGATACAAGCTTGTGCAAAGATTTGCAGGCTACAAGGCAGTAGGGCCGATAATGCAAGGGCTCAACAAGCCGGTGAATGACCTGTCAAGAGGAGCGAGCATACAAGACATCGTTGATCTGGCAGCGATTACTGTGATACAGGGATTATAGAATAAAATAAAAAAATAATTTATCGATCTGACGCTAATTCATCCCTACCACAGCTCTTTCTTGAATAATTCTTTGCCGAGGCTGAATTTTCCTGTGCCGAATGCAAATATCACAAAGAACGCCATCAGATAGAGCATTGCCAATTCCCCGCCGTTGATGATAGGCCAGATGTTTTTTGGGAAATGCACGATGATCAATGCCACTATCATGTCTACCCCACCTATCAATGCCGCAATCCTTGCAAATATCCCTAATGCTATCGCGATCCCTGCAAGCAATTCCACTATTGAGACAAAATATACCAGCCAGAGCGGCAGGCTAAGTATTGTTGCAAATCTTGCCGGACTGCCTGGTGATAATGCGCCAAGCCATCCGAGCTTCTGCATCCCATGCATTGCAAACATCAATCCAACAATCACCCTGAATACAAGATATAGGGCGCTATGATATTTTTTCCCGAATTCCTCAAGCATCTTATGCCTCCCTCACCTAGAAATGATAGATGCATACAATATCTTAATATGTCTAATCAATGATATGATCAGTCAATTATAAATTTATTGAAAATTTCAAGAGAACTTTTCAATCCAAAGAATTGCTGAGGCAATTCTTGGCCTGAAAATCCTTGATTTTCATGTCCAAAGAAACGCAGCGTTTCTTTTGTTTTTGTTATTTCAATGTATTCCCCTTATGAGAAGCGGCAGGATATTTCTAGTATCCTAAATATACTTGGTATAAAACAATAGATATTTAAATAAGTTGTGGTTTCCTAATTGATATCGGTGAGGTCATAATATGGATAAGTCTTGTGCAGTGTATAGCGCGACAAATCTTGTGGGAAAAAGATGGACGCTAGTTATATTGCTGGAATTATACAAAGGCCACGCCAAATGGAAGAGATATCATGAGCTCAAGGAAAAGCTTCCGTTGCTCACACCAAAGATACTCTCGACAAGGCTCAAGGAGCTCGCCAAAGAAGGCCTGATAATCAAGAGGGTGGATTCAACAGTAGTCCCAATAAAATCAGAATACTCGCTCACAAAAAGAGGAGATGAATTCATCGAGATAATCAAGCAGATAAAGAACTGGACCACACGCTGGGGCGAGTTCAAGAGATGCAAGGCATCAGACTGCAAGACATGCGGATTCTAGAATAAGTTGATAATTTTTTGCTACTTTTTTAATGCATATTCTATATTTGTCAACATAACTTTTTTTAATTTTTTCACTGTAATTTTCCTAGGTAATCAATAACTTTATATATTTTGTTGTCATTTTATTTGATATGCATAAATTATTTATTGTAGTATTTTGTGTGTTAACAATATTGTTGTTTGGTTGTTCTGATATCATTGTAAGTAAATATTATTATGTGTCAACAACAATACTTCTAAAAGATGAACAATGTCATAATTATTTAATAAAAACTTATGGAAATGCATCATATACTGGATTTAAAATATTAATTAAGGATAAGGATACAGGCGAGATACTTAAAGATGGTACAGCCACCATAGATGTTGATGATTTAGGTGGTGGTGGTATAAGCAATGATTATGCATGTATTTATGTGCCAGAACAACACGTAAATATGTACGGCCATGCTAAAATTGAATCTTATGCCCCTGGACATAGTCCTTATACATTCATATTGGATTATCTGGCGAATAAGAAGTATGATATTAATGTATATTTAACAAAAAGTTGTAATGACGGACCAAGTTTTTTTGATAATATAAATACATCAGCGCAACGATTTACTAATAATACGCTAGCAAATGAATATATACAAAAACAAACTCAAAGCATATACAATAATATAGATGAAGCGTATAATTTGAATTCTTCAGATTATACTCTAACGTGTGTAGAGGCGCAGCTTGTTCGTGGAGGATATATTAAAGCTGAGGGTATATATAAAGACGGATCGTCATTTCAATTATTTTATCATCAAGGATGGTGTTCATCTGGAGGAGCAGATTGTTCGAGTAATATATGTTTTAATTCTACATCGAAAGAATTGTTAGCTAAATTAAGAAAAGACACAGTTGTAGCTGACTGTATATCTAATAATTAAAAAGCACAAGATATTTTTTTAGAATCACTCCACGCCGCACTTCCTCTTCAATTTATTCCATCTGTCATCTACATCTTTCTGGAACTGCTCGACCAGTTTCTCATTGCCTGGCTTCAGCAGATGCTTGAATCTTGACTGCATTTTCAAGAATTCTGTAATAGGTTTCTTGTTCTCTCCCGGATCATAACTAAGTTTGTATACGCCATCCTCTACCTCGTATAATGGCCAGAAGCATGTATCGACAGCGACTTTAGAAAGCTTGATTGCATCATCATCATGGATGCCCCATCCTGGGATGCATGGGGAGAATACGTTGACAAATGCCGCAGTATCATCTGTCGCCTTGAAGGCCTTTTCCATCTTCATGATGAAATCATTCAGGTTTGATAGCGATGTCTGGGCGACATATTTCATATTATGCGCGATCATTATCTCTGTGAAATTCTTCCTGAGCTCTTGCTTTCCTTTTCTGACGCTGCCTATAGGATCTGTTGTGGTGTTCGCAAATAACGGTGTTGCAGAGCTTCGCTGAATGCCGGTGTTCATATAAGCCTCATTATCATAGCATACAAACACGAACTTGTGGCCTCTTTCAATGGCTCCAGATAAAGATTGCAATCCGATATCATAAGTCCCGCCGTCGCCAGCAATTGCCATGAACCTATATTCTTTATTCAGTAATCCTTTCCTCTTCATGACTTTGTAGGCTGACTCTACACCAGCGATGTTTGCAGCAGCATTCTCAAAAGCAGTATGTATCCAAGGGGTCTTCCATGCGCTGAACGGATAAATGGTTGTGGAGACTTCAAGGCATCCTGTCGCATTCGATACGACGACTTCCTTGTCCGAGCACATCATGGCAAGCTTTGCAATAGTCGGTGCAGGACAGCCAGCGCACAATCTATGCCCACCCATCATCTTGACTTCACGTTTTGCGAATTGTTTTATGTCGACCATGTAATATTCATTTATCTTCAATATTTTTTATTCTCTCACTCCATAATATCTCAATTTATTCTTCTCTGTCAGGAACTCATTGTCTAAAGTTTCGAACTCTTCTAATATGTTCAGCGCATCATTGTGCCCAAAATTCCTTCCGCCGAGGCCGAAGACATAATTTATCATCTTTGGCTTTTTAGGATAATGATATAATGCCGAGGATAATTCGTTATATATCGGGCTGTATGAGCCGAATCCTGAGAACCTCTCCAATACTATGACTGCCTTTGCATTCTTGAGCGCGCTTGCCATCTCAAATTCTGGGAATGGCCTGAAGACCCTTAATTTCACAAGCCCTACCTTCAAGCCTTTTTTTCGCAATTCATCAATGGCATTCTTCAATATTCCGCATGCCGATGACATCGCGACAACAATGTATTCTGCATCGTCGCTATGATATTTTTCTATGAAATCATATTCCTTGCCTGTAATCTTGGAAAATTCCTTGAAAATATCCTTGATGACCCTCTTAGAATTCTCCATCGCATCAAAGCCCTGCTTTCTGTGCTCGAAAAAATAATCATAGAAGTCAAGTGCACCAACAGACATGGGCTTCTCAGAATTGAGTAGTGAGAATTCTGGCTTATAGACTCCGACAAAACCTGAGACAATATCATCATCCAACAATTCGACATTCACCAATGAATGGCTTGTGATGAACCCGTCCTGCCCGACAATCACAGGCAGCTGCACATCCTTATGCTCAGCAATCCTTACAGCCATTATCGTGTTCTCGTATGCTTCTTGCGCATCTTCAGAATATATCTGAATCCATCCACTGTCCCTGAGCACCATGCCATCAGAATGGTCGCAGTGGATATTTATCGGACCAGCTAACGATCTGTTGACAATATTCATGACAATAGGAAGCCTGAGCCCTGCAGCGATGAACACCGGCTCGAACATGTATGCGACGCCTTGAGACGATGATGCGGTCATCACTCTTGCTCCAGATGCAGATGCTCCCATCGCAACACTCATCACAGAATGCTCTGACTCGCATCTGACAAGCTCACTGTCAACCAATCCATCAGCGACGAACTGGGAATATACCTCGACAATCTGGGTCTGAGGGGTTATAGGATACAATGGAACAACATCTGGCTTGATCTGCCTCATTGCTTCAGCTGCTGCTTCTGCTCCTGTCAATGCTTTTGTGATTGTTTTGGATTTCATGATATTCTTTATCCTTTCACCAATCTCTCTTTTGCTTCTTTGTCTCTCTTTGTTGCCTCGACTTCTGGAATCATTGTGATGCATTTCACAGGGCATACTGAACTGCATATGGCGCAGCCTTTGCAATGGTCTAAGTCGATTCCGACAACTTCAGGATTTCCCTTTTGTTTTGGGCTATCGGCAACAATCTTTATGGAATTATCAGGACAATATAGGAAGCATAGCATGCAATTGATGCATTTATTGAATTCTATTGAAGGCCTCATCGCTCTCCAATTGCCTGTATTGAACTTTGTTGAGCTGCCGCCTTCGGCTCTTGCTCCGATGCTGATTTGATTATATCCTTGCTGCACCATTTTGTGATTATCTTACCTCATCAAATGCCCTTTGCGTGAGCAAATAATTCTTGTTCAAAACATCTTCATCAAGTTTTTTTCCGAATTCCTCGAAGATCTCTTTCTTGAGATCCTCTAAATTGAGATATCCTGTGACTTTAGCGAATGCTCCCAGCATCGTGGTGTTGGTGATTGCGCTCTTCATGACATCCAATGCTATCTTTGTAGCATTTACAGTGTACAATTCTCCTTTGAATCCTAATTCTTTTTTCAATGATTCAGGGCTCTGATCGCTATTGACCAATACGACCTGACCTTCTTTTATATTGAATAATGTTCCGTTCAATATTAGGAGTGTAGGGTCGATTATGATAAGCACATTCGGGTTGGCTTCTGAGCTGCATCCTCTAATGTCGATGCTAGAAATCCTTGTGAAAGCCCGCACTGGTGCACCTTTCCTTTCTGGGCCATAGTCTGGAAAACTTTGCACATATTTGCCATTCTTCAATGCATAGCGTGCAATCATCTCAGCAGCAGTCTTGGCGCCCTGCCCACCCCTTCCGATGAATTCCAACTCGTAGATATCAGACATAGACTTCTTTGCGTTTGCGCCCAGCGAACCACACGATAATATTTTCGTAGCCAATAAAATCTGATTCATCAGATGATATCACAGCTATGTGAGCGCGCACGCACCTCTTTTCTTACAGAGGACAATTTAATAAATATATAAATGTATTGGTATAGAATAATATAGCATAGAAATAGATTAATATATTATAGAAGGCTTAATGCCTTATCTTCTAGAAATGCTCTCTGCCTTCAAATTATTGTTGAATGCCTTCATTATCCCAAGCCTCTGCCATGCTATTATCTTGGCCTGTGGCGTGAACATCTTGCCGCCGATCTTAATCATATATTTCATATTGCCATACAATGTCTCGTCAAGCTTGTCGTTCTTGGAGATGAACAATGGCACTTCTTGCTTGTTTGAGAAATTTATCATCCTCACAATGCCTACAGCACCTACTGCATCAAGCCTGTCTGCATCGCACAATATCTTTGCCTCTATCGAAAGCTTGTTGTCCTTGTCTATGCCTTTTGCAGAAAATGCCCTGTTATGATTTTTTATCGCATGCCTTATCTTTTCTATCATGTCAGCAGAAAATTTCATAGACTTCAATATTTTTCCAGCCTCATCAGCGCTCCTTAGTTGATGGTCCTTGATAGGATTTGTCTTGATGTCATGGAGCATGCATGCTGCGACAAGCACATCATAATCCACTCTCTTGTATGGAGCAGCTATGGTGAGCGCAGTGTTAAGGACGCGCATGACGTGCGCGTAGTCATGGCCGCTTTTCTCATCGCCGAGCCTTTTCTTGACAATATCTCCAAGGCTCTCCCAATCAAATCTGTTGCTGAGTTTTGGATGCATAATCACAGAAAAGTGGCTTATGATAATAAATATTACGATTTGCAAAGTCATTTGGGAAAATTTATAAATAAAATTCCTTGGATAATAAAAAAAGAGGTTTTGAATGCCAGATACTGTAAAGATTGACAAGATGCTCGATAAGGTCAATACTGGAAAGGTTCAAGTAAATATTGATAAGATATTAGAAAAATATTCTTCAAGAGATGATCTTATACCTGCACTGCAGGATATACAAAAATCCTTCGGATATCTTTCAGAGGATAATCTCGCGATATTATCAAAACAGATAGATACTCCATTGACGATAATCTCAGGAGTGGCCACATTCTATAACCAGTTCAAGCTAAAGCCTATTGGAACATATCACATCAGCATATGCAGAGGTACCGCATGCCATGTGCATGATTCTGCTGAGCTGCTGAGGTTTGTAGAAAAAAAGCTTAGGATAAAGGCAGGTGAATTGACATCAGATGGGAAATTCAGCCTAGAGCCTGTGAATTGCATAGGCGCTTGCGCAAAAGCTCCTGCTATGATGATAAATGATGTCGTATACGGGGAATTGACTGAGAAAAAAATATCAGAGATAATAGATTCGCTGAAATGAAGAGCATAACACAGATCGCTGATTTGAAAAAAGGATATGATGAATTGAATTCTGAGAGGATCACAGTAGGCATGGCTACATGCGGCATAAGTGCAGGAGCTGATAAGACTTTTGAGAAATTGAAAGCAGCAGGCCTTGGAATAATGATTGAGCCAGTCGGATGCGCAGGCATGTGCTATGCTGAGCCTATCGTAACAGTAAAACAAAAAGGGATTTATTCAATATATGGGTATGTCACAGAAGGGAAAGCAGACCTTCTGATACAGGCCATCAAAAATAATATAGTATGCACAGAACTGTTGCTGGGCCATAAGCTTGAAGATATCGATTATTACAAAAAGCAGAAAAGGATAATGATGCAGAATTGCGGAAAGATAAATCCATTGAGCCTAAACCAATATATCGCATGCGGAGGCTATTCAGGCCTCATGGCCGCAATCAAAAAAAAGCCAGAGCAGGTAATTGAAGAAGTCAAGACATCAGGCCTTCGAGGACGAGGAGGAGCAGGATTTTCTACAGCACAAAAATGGGAGATCATCGCAAAAAAGTCTGGGATGAAATATCTTGTATGCAATGGTGATGAAGGGGATCCTGGGGCATTCATGAACAGGACTGTGATGGAATCAGACCCATTCAGGCTGATAGAAGGAATGACGATCGCAGCATATGCTATAGGCAGCAAAGAAGGGATGATATATACGAGGGCAGAATATCCTCTGGCGATAAAAACATTGGATGCGGCGATCGCGATTGCAAGAGAGCATAATCTATTGGGAAAAAATATCTTTGGGATCAAAGGATATGAATTTAATATCGAGATACGCAAAGGCGCAGGAGCATTTGTATGCGGGGAAGAGACAGCATTAATTGCATCCATTATGGGAAAAAGGGGAAATCCCAGGTTCAAGCCTCCATATCCAGCTGAAAAAGGTATCTATGGATATCCGACAAATATCAACAATGTCAGCACATTATCTCTGGTGACATCAATACTTAGCATGACAGGCAAGGAATTTGCAAAGATAGGGACTGATAAGACAAAAGGCACAGCAGTCATCTGCCTTACTGGAAAGATCAAAAGGACAGGAGTTGTAGAAGTGCCTATGGGCATAAGCCTGCGCCAATTGATATTTGATATAGGCGGAGGAGTAGTAGAAGGCACAAGATTCAAGGCAGTGCAGGCAGGAGGCCCAGCAGGAGGATCGATCAGCGAAAAAGAGCTTGATATGCCGCTGGAATTCGAATCATTAGTCAATGCAGGAGCGATGATGGGCAGCGGAGGCATGGTCGTACTCAATGATTCAGCATGCATGATAGATATGGCAAGGTTTTTCATGACATTCACACAAATGGAATCATGCGGGAAATGCACGCCATGCCGTGAAGGCACTACACGAATGCTAGAATTGTTGGATAAGATAACAAAAGGACTTGGCACAAAAAAGGATTTGGAAAACCTTAGGATACTGAGCAATTATGTGAAAGAGAATTCATTATGCGGCCTAGGACAGGCAGCGCCGAACCCTGTGCTTTCGACACTGAATAAGTTCCCAGAAGAATATGAGGCTCATGTAGAGAGAAAAGAATGCCCGAGCCGTGCATGCAAGAACCTTTTGCATTATAAGATACGCGACAATTGCGTCGGATGCGGCAATTGCGCAAGGCATTGCCCAGTATTTGCGATTACAGGAAAACTGAAGGAAAAATATATTATCGACCAAGAAAAATGCGTCAGGTGCGGAGCATGCTTTGAAGCGTGCGCATTCGATGCCATCGAGAGGAAATAATGGCCAATAGATCTGTCAAAAATAAATCCATTGAACCATCAGTTGAATCGTCGCCAGGGATAAGAATATTCTTGAACGGATCAGAAGTGAGATGCAGCCCTGATGATTATATCATAGACATCGCCTGGCGTGAAGGCATAAGAATACCCAACCTTTGCCTGCATGAAAGGCTTGAGAGGACAGCGAACTGCAGGCTTTGTGTAGTCGAGGTAGAGCAGAATGGAAAGAGAAGGATAATGACATCTTGCAGCACAAAGGCAGCTGATGGGATGAAGATATATACGCATACGCCAAAGATTCTCGAGGCCCGAAGGATAAATATTGAATTGCTGCTTGCAAACCATGATCTTAATTGCCCAATATGCCCAAAAAATCTCAATTGCAAACTACAGACATATTCCGGGGACCTAATGGTCAAAGACACAAGATTCACAGGCTGGAGAAAACAATTCTCAATTGATGAATCGAGCCCCTCAATCAGAAGAGACAACAGCAGGTGCATACTCTGCGGCAAATGCATAAAGATGTGCAATGATGTGCAGACAGTATATGCGATAGACCAGAATTTCAGGGGCGTACATACTGTCGTCAGTCCACCATTAGGCCATGACATGGCAGAGAGTGCATGCGTGAACTGCGGCCAATGCGTCATTGCATGTCCGACAGGGGCATTGACAGAAAAATCAGATATCCAGCATGTCATTGACGCGCTCAATTCTGATAAGATACTTATAGCGCAGACAGCGCCGTCAATACGGGCAACATTGGGCGAATGTTTTGGGATGACTCCAGGCACAAATGTCACAGGAAAGATGGTGACTGCACTAAAAAAGATAGGATTCCATTATGTCTTCGATACAAATCTCGGGGCTGACATAACAATAATGGAGGAAGCAAAAGAATTCATAAAAAGGCTTAAGAAGAATGAGAACATCCCGATGATAACAACATGCTGTCCAGCATGGATAAAATTCGGCGAGCAGTATTTTTTTGACGAGCTAAGCCACATGAGCTCATGCAAGAGCCCTCAAGGTATACTTGCTGCATTGACAAAGACATATTTTGCAGAAAAGATAGGCAAGAAAGCAGAAGATATCATTCTTGTCGATATAATGCCATGCACTGCAAAGAAATTCGAGATACTGCGTCCAGAATTCAACAGGGAAGCCAATTATGTGCTTACGACTGTCGAACTCGCAAAGCTAATCAAGGAGATGAATATTGATTTCCTAACACTTGAGAAGATGGATTTTGATCATCCATTGGGCGAAAGCACAGGTGCTGGAGCAATATTCGGGCATACTGGAGGAGTGATGGAGGCAGCGTTGAGGACAGTTGCAGACTGGATGGGTGAGAAGAGCCTGAGCCATATAGATTATACCAATATAAGAGGGATGGAGACATGCAAGGAAGCCACAATAGAGATATCAGGCAAGAAAATAAACATCTGTGTCGTGCATACTCTTGGGGAAGCAAGAAAGCTCATGGAAGACATAAAGAATAAGAAAAGCAAATATCATTTTATAGAGATAATGGCATGTTATGGTGGCTGCATCGGAGGCGGAGGGCAGCCTGCATTTGCCAACAAGGAGATATTGCAGAAAAGGGTTTCAGCATTGATCAGCGAAGACCAAGGAAAACTGATAAGAAAATCTCATAAGAATCCTACAGCGCTCAAGATCTACAAAGAATTTGTGGGCGATATAGGAGGAAAAAAAGCCCATGAATTATTGCATACGAAATATTATAGGAGAGCGTATAAATAAAAGATAGGATCCTCGGTTCGAAAATAATCTAAATACAAATAATTCATCGACAGGGGAACTTGCCCCATCCGGGGATGCCGATTATAGAAAAAAAATATAAACATTTTCGAAAGATGTTGCCAAAAGGAAGGTAAAATGGAATATGAATTCATCAAAAAGACTTATTATGAAAATATCTTCAATATAACAAATCTTGAAGAGGATATTCATATGATATTCTACTCTATCTTGGCATTCTTTATCCCCTTCCTATTAGGGCATCCGCAACTTCTCGTCGGCTCGATTGTGAATTGCGCATTGATACTTGGAGCGACATATCTGAAAGGGCATAAGATACTTCCTGTGATATTATTGCCGAGCATCGGGGTATTGACTGCAGGCATGATATTCGGCTCATACACGATATTTTTGGTCTATATGATACCATTCATCTGGATCGGAAATGCAGTCTTTGCATTCGGACATAAATATCTATATTTCAGGACAAGAAGATATTATCTGAGCATGCCGATATCTGCTGCATTGAAGACAATATTCTTGTTCGTGGCAGCATATGTATCGGTTAGCATGAAAATATTGCCTGCGATATTTCTTGCGACAATGGGATTATTCCAACTGTATACTGCACTTATTGGATGTGCAGCAGCATTTGCAATAATACAATCAAGAGAGAGATTGGTAAAGAATTAAGAATCTTAGAGGAGCCACATATATTTTAGTGATGATTGAGGGATTCGAGAAATCCTATTTTTTAGTAAACTATTTAAGTAATTTTGATTTGTATGGTATAATGAAGTTGTTGATAGTTGATGATAAAAAAGAAAATATTAAAGCTGCTGTACAATTCTTTGAAAAAATAGGCGGTTTACACGTCGATTATGCTTATAGTGCTTCTGAAGCGATTAAAATTATTAAAAAAAAGTATCCTTCAGATAGATATGATATTGTGATAACTGATTTAGAGATGGAAGAACAGCATTCTGGCATGAATGTGGCTCGTGAAGCTTTGGCGCATCAAACTTTTTGTGTTATAGCTACAGGTAAAAGTGCTACTGGTCATGGAGATAATATAACTGTAAAACCAGGAAATAATCCTTTTCCGGGATTAAAATCTGATGTTAGTGTCTGGGAAAAAATATATGCTTCTGCCTTGGAACAGTATCGAGCCCATGACACTTTAAGAGCAGCATTTAATAGATATTTGCAATATAATGGAAAGCCGGATTATAAATCTGGAGATCTAGCATTGAATAAATATTCTTAAATTTTATTAAAATATTAAGTGAGAATCTCGTAACTTTAACAAATTGGAATTCTAGATAATGTTCAATGACAATCAGACTAACTATTTGTCTTTGGATGCGGCTCGAATATTATTCTTCATCTCCTGGAAATATTTTCGCGTTATCTCCTACTCCTGGATGTACATTTAGTGTTGTGCATGTTGCGTATTTGTCTAATATTCTTAACATTGCTGGTCCGTCTCTTTCTGAGCTTACTATGTTTATTGTTGGCATTGCCAGTCTTGCTAATGCATATATTATTTCGTCGAATTTTTCATAGTCTCCTGCTTTTAACAGTATGTTTCTTCCTTCACTGTATTTTCCTCTTTTTAGAAAGTATGGTATTGTAACTCCTATATTTGCTAGTTCATTTGCGCTTGGTAAACATATTCTAGATGGTTTGACTTTGTATTTCTTTTCGAGATGTTCTGCATGTTTTCTTATTCCTTCTATTTCTTCTAATGGGTATCTGTGTAGGCCAAATAATGCTCCTAATCCCACATTGTCAAATCCTGCTTCTATTGCTCTTGCTTGAACGTTTATTCTAAAATTATAGTCTGCTTTTGGCCCTCTTGGATGCATGATTTTGTATGTATTTTTATTATATGTTTCCTGAAATACTCTGAATTGTAATGAAGTATTTTTTACTGCTCTTCGTAGTTTTTTTAATCCTTCTAATGTTGGTGGTTCTGTATTTAATATTATTTCTTTTAGACCTAACTTGTCTAATTCTATAAGATATGGTATTAATTTGTCAGGTAATTTTTCTCTTCCTGGTGCACTTCCTGTTAGATAGCATACATGTTTATGTCCATCTTTCATTACTGCTTTTGTGTCAAGAACTGTTTGTGCGACTGTTAGTTCTCTTAATGGGTATGCTCGTCCTTCTTTTAATGCTTTTTGTCTATTAGTTATACTTCCAGGACAGTATTGGCAATCATTTACACATGCATCCCAAATATAGACTACTCCATAAAAATGCATATCCTTTCCAAATATTAGTTCACGCATGTTCTGCGCTTTTGTGAATATTTTTCTTTTTTTTGCTTCATCGTATGCTTTAGAAATACTTTTGGGATTTTTTAAGTCGAATTTTTTCATATAATCTTTTTTGAATTTTGTATATATATTCTTGCTTTCAGATATCTTTTTCTTGATAGCAGGATTATTTAGGTCTACTTTATATTCAGAATTCATTAAGTATTTTGGCATGTTTTCACCTTCTATTTATTTGATGGATTATTTATAATATTACCTATTTTATCTTGTATTTCTATTTTTGGAAAGAATCTTTCTTGATGTAATTTATAGTATGTTAATAATTCGTATTCTTTAATTATTGTGGAGAATTTTCTTCTTATGTCATCTATAAAGCTTCTTATCTGGTCAGGTGTTTGTGCTTCAAATTCAAATTCTATATCATCTCCTCCTATTAATTTATCTTCAAATATTATGTTAGGGTTTTCTCTTATATATTGTATTAGTTGTTTTTTGTTTTCCATTGTTGAATTAAATAATGTTATTTGAATTTTATAATAGGTATAGTTTAATTTATCAAGACCTAATGTTATTCTGTATCCAGTAATTATTTTTTCATTCTCTAATTTTTTTATTCGTTCAATGACTGTTTTTGATGTTAGTCCTGTTTCTTGGGACATCTTTAGAATTGTTGTTCTTGCGTCTTCTCCTAATAGTGATAGAATTATTGTATCTTTCTCGTCAATTTCAATAGGATCACTATTCTCGTATATAATAAATGATTGACGTTCTAATTGCTTATCTAAGTAGTCTCTTGAATATGCTTTAACCTGATAGTATATACTAAAATTTTTATCTTCAATATAATTACTATATTTGTCAATAAAATTTTGATAAAAAATATGCATTTGATTTATGTCTTTAAAATAAAAGTATGTGTTTATATCCCAATAACCTTCTACTGAAACAATCCATCCAAGATCCTGTTCATCTAATAAGTATTGTATTATTTCTTGTTCTTTTTCAGGAGAAACTTGATATAATTTTAGTAATAGACGCATTCCTATATATCCTAACTTTCCTACATTTATTGAAGCATGAAATCCTTTTATAATGCCTATTTTTTTCATGTTTTCAATACGATAATTAACCGTATCCTTGCTTAAATTAATTTTTTTTGCAATTTGCTGATAGGGGATTCTACTATTTTTATCTAATTCCTTTAAAATCGTTACATCACGAGCATCCATTCTTACTTTATAGTATATTAGTTTATAAATATTACTATAAAGTCGCAATTATTAGTCAAAAGCTTAATATATTACTATAACTATTATATAGTAATAACAAAAGAGGTGCTTAACATGACAAAAACAAATCAAACAAAAACAGAAATTCATTTCGAACAAGCAACAGTATTCGCAAGAGACCCAATAAAGACAATACAAGAAATGAAAGAAAGAGGATACAACCCAATAATAGGATAAAAGGTGAATCAAAATGAAAGCATACGGAAGATGGTCTGAAGTCCAGGCAAAACTCGACTTAGAAGCAAGAGTTGATCAAAAGTTCAAAGATTTTGTCGACAAAAGAACTAGCGCAGGCGGTTACAATGATATGTATATGTTTTGTACATTGGTAGATTATGTGATAAAAGATAATAAGATAGCATATGCATTTGCAGATACTACAACAGGATCGGAATCTCAACATACAGATGATGTATACTTTGGAGTCTATTCGCCAGCAGGATTCTCAAAAGAATCAAAGCTGCGAGTCGGCACTATCGGCGAATTGAAAATAACAAACTTTACAGAAGCAAAAAAATGGTATATTATAAAAGTAGATTACACAAAAAGCGGTCCAAAGTATCCATATGCAAGCATTTCAGAGAAGACAGAGAGGTATATATCCAAGAAGCATGGATGATACCATCACAAGATATTATGGGAAATAATTTTCAAAGTCCTCGGTTCACTCCGAACTTGATACCCTCAAAATCAAAGATTTTGGGGCGCAAAAATCCTAGGGATTTTTTGCGAATTCTTATCAATTAGAACCGAGGCAATTCTTCTTTTTCGTTGATATTTAACTTCGTATTCCCCCTTCTAGGCTATAACCTTTTCTTATATTATAGGAGAATGTAATACAGAGTAGCAGTTGTCCATGAACGGAATATCTTGGTATGGTCTGGGCGGGGCTATCCGTAACGATATGACAATTGAGGGCTATCAAAATATAGATATTCAGGCAGGGCTAGAATTTTATTTTTTTTGCTATTTTCCATAGTTCTTCGTAGTTTTTTTTTGTGAATGTATAATTTATACACCATATTCATAATACATCTCATCTAATTCGTTAATCTTATTCCATAATGTTTCGTATTTTTTATGATCACTCGTATTTAGACAATCTTCTAAATCATTTTGAAAAAGTATTTTAACACATTGAACCATGTGCGCTTGCATTTTTCCATTATTCATATTGATTACTTTTGCTCCAAGCGAAAATAGGGAACTTTTCCATAATAAAAGAAGTTTATTTTCATCAACCTTCCACTCACCCCAACCGTAGAAAAGAAAACTCGTTCTGAAATGCTCTAGAGCATTCCTTGCGGCAATTCTCACTCTTCCATCAACATCTTCAAGTAATAATACTATATTAAGAAATTGAATCTTAAAGTCTTCAAAATCCCAATTTTTTCTCATAAACCTGGAAATAGCGTACATTGCCAAATATCTTTCTTCCCAATCTTTAGAAGCAGATTTTAATAGTACTGTATTGAGAAAATCCTTTTTCCATAAAGTCTTATTTGATCTTGAAAATTCTAGTATTTTATCCAACGCTCTATATCTTATTTTCTTATCTTTGCTCTTCAATGCATTAAATATTGAATCAACTTCCATTGTATATCATTTACGCTTATGGCTGCTTGTTTATTATTTCTTCTGCTTTGCTTATGAATAGTAGCGTTTTTATGCGTATTTTTTCTACGTCTTGTGTTTCGTACTTGATTTTCGTTGAGTATTGTGCGTCTTCGCGTTTCTGTTTTGATTCTACGTAGAAGAATAGGTCTTGCGTATCCAGCATGTTTAGCAGTTCTATATCTTCTTTTGAGAGTCCTGAATTATAGAAATGCTTTATTACTAGGCATAGTGTTGCATCATGGTTTTTTGATGATAACCCTTTTGTTGTTATTAGTGCTAATGCTGCATGGTATGCTGCGTAGTAGCATACTATTAGTTTCCAGTCGTTGAATTCTGACATGATGTTTGTGATGAATTTTATGTTGTGGCGTGATTTTTCTATGTGTCCTTTTATTTCTGCTTTTGTGGTGTTTGTGTTGATTAGTGATTTTTCTTGGTATGTTTTTATTTTTGCTTCTAGGTATTTTTTGTCTTCTAATAATTTTTTTAGTTCGTATTCATTCATTGAACACCTCGTAGTATGCTTTGTTGTTATATATTGGGAATCCACTTTCTATTCCTGATTGTATTACTTGATCTTCTTTGAGTTTTGTTTCTTTGATGAAATCTTTGTATGTCAGCTGGAATTCGCTTATTGTTATTCCTGTTTGTGCTTGCGCATAATCTTTGGCTTTTTTTGTGTCTGTTTTCTTGTTGAACACAGTTATGATGTCTATATCTGAGTCTTCTTTGTATGTATTTTTTGCTGTTGATCCGAATATTATTGCAAATACTGGTTTTTCTTCTAATTCTTGTATATAAAATTTTATTGCATTTCTTCTAAGTATTGGTAGTGCTTCTAGTCTTTCTTCATCATATATTGGAAAGATGTTCTTCACATAGTTTTTGTTGATGTAGAATTTTTTTAGATTACCTTCTATTCTGTACGTTAGTATCTTGTCTTTTGTTAGATTGTTTAGGTGTCTTGTTAGTGCACTTTGGTCAAGCTTAATATTTCTAGATATCTCTCTTAGATGCTGTGGAGTATTATTGTTTGTATAAAATTCTTGTAGTATATTCCAATATGCTTCCTTAATCAATGTTCTCATTTTGACAACAATCATTGTCATAATGACATCATTTAAATATTTTACGATTTATGAAACATATCAATGTAAAAAAAGCGTATTAAATCTAGCCGTGGCTACTATAAATTTCTTTTTAAGGATTAGAATTTGATATGTTGTAACATTCACTAAGACGCCTAATCTATTTCATAGGCACTTCAATCAACAATATTTTAGAAGGTTCTTTACATATGATAAAGAAATGCTTTATCCCATAAATGCCTAGTGCATCCTTCTCTTCGAGCAGATTATCATTAACATAAATCTTTCCTTTGATCACAAAAACATACATGCCGTGCTTATCTCCTATATCATGGCTGATCTTTTCTCCTTTGTCAAAAATTCCTAAAGATAATGATGCATCTTGATTAATATATAGCCTCTCATGCTTTTCATCGTGCCTTTTTCCTTCAACAATTTTTTGAAATTTATTATTCAGGCTCTTCATGTCAAGTTTTTCCTGGGCGTATCTTGGAGCGATATTATCTTTATCAGGAACTATCCAGATCTGCAATAAATTTAGCGTCTTATCTGAATTATTGGATTCTGAATGCATTATTCCTGTGCCTGCAGACATCACCTGAACTTCATTCTGCTCAATTGTTTCGCTATGGCCCATGCTGTCTTTGTGCATAAGCGATCCATCGAGGACTATTGTTATTATCTCCATATTAGAATGGCCATGCATGCCAAATCCTTTTCCTGGCATTATTGTATCGTCGTTCAATACCAGCAACGCTCCAAAACCATTAAGGCCTTTATCATAGAAATCATTGAAGTTAAAACTATGCCAACTAGCCAGCCAGGGTGTTTTAGTCTGGCCTCTGTTCTTTGCCTTGTACAGCCTTAGTGATTCTGCCATAATCCTATTATATTTTGTTCTGAATCTTTAAAATATGCGATAAATCCCATATTTCCGACAGGCTTCTTGTCCATCAGGATCTTTCCACCAAGGTTTCTGATGTCTTTACAAGACTTGTCTATATTTTTCACAGCAATCGTGATTACTGGAGAATTTATCATCTTGTTCCTCATCATCATGCCTCCATTTATAGAGCCTGGCTTTTTTACCATGCCTTTTTTGTCAGTCTCTGATGTCCAAAGAATAGTATAACTCATCTTTGGCATAGGCTTCATCTTCCATTTGAATGCTTCTTTATAGAATTTTTGCGCCCTATTCAAGTTGCTGACTGGAATCTCAAAATGTATTACATTATCCATTAGCACCACCTCTGGTATAGAAAGTATACTAAGAAATCCTATTTCATTTAATAATATTATGGAGGATGATTCTAGGCTATGAGAAAAATCTCTAATAATTTTTAATATTGTTAATATACTGGGAATCCCATGATGATGTATATTTTGCAGAGTATAGATTAGAAGCAAATCATAAACGAGTTCAGAATTTTAGTATTTCGATACATTTAAATATATCTTGTATCTATTAATTCTGAATATCAGAAATTAATTCCAATAAATGGTATTATTTTCTATAAATAAACGATTTAATATTATAATAAGAATAATATATCCATTTATCAGAAACTTAATGCAAAATTTCAGAAAATGAAGAGATATGCCAAGATTGTTCAAGCTGATGCACGAGGACAATTAGTAATCCCGAAAGAGGTGCGTCAGGAGCTTAGTGTCGAAGAAGGCACAGGCTTTTATCTTTATATCATAGAAAATGAAGGCATACTACTGAAGATTGTGCCACTAAAAGAGCTTTCTGATCATACTCATATGGTAAACGAGATCGAGGTCAATGCAGACAAGATAGCTGTGAAAAAAGCAAATGTCGCGAAAAGTATCCAAGGCTATAAGAAGACTTCGAAAGGTAACATAGAAAATATAACATGACGCTTAGGTGGGGTGGTGCCGGTTCGGGACTAATTCTTTTTAAACCCCCAACAATTAAAAAGAACCTGCCGGCTACCCACCGAACTTTTATCATAAAAATTTATAATATCGCAAAGGTTTCTTAGGACGACCGGAATTCTTACCTAGCTCAGGGATCAGACCAGTTTCGTTATAGATTTTCCAAACCTGATAAACCCTTTGCTTGGAAATATGAGCAATCTTACGAGCCTGATACTTAGAACTGCCATTATTGAGAGTCCGTAGAGTCTCCAAAAGAGTAGTTTGAGTCAATTTCATACCTCGAAATATTTCATCGAGGTAAAATACTTTTGGGATAACACATGTAATTATTTTATGACAAAATTTATAAAATCCTTATTACTACTATAGAATTATTATTTATTTGAAGGGATTTTCATGAAAATAATCAGGAATACATTAATATCATTATTGGCTGTCTATTCTATAGGCTGCGGGATTAAAGGTCCGACAACTGAAGAAAAGGCGCGCGATGATTCTCTTCGTACGGTTTATGACCAAAGGGATGAAGCAGAAAGACAATTCAATCAGAGAAAAGATACATTGACAATAATACTCAATGGAAATCCTCAAAAGCAATATCGTTTTGGAGGTGCTGATGTAGCGTCTATCACAGGATATACAATAGACTCTACAATACATAATAGGTTGAAATCCCTTAGAATTGAGGGTGATAACGAGTCTTTAAGGATATGTTCTGCATTGAAAGCTGGTAGTGTCTTGACATTCATCCTGCCAAAAAAAGGGTATGGTGAAAGGGTCGACAGCAGTTCGGCCATATATGATTTTAGCCAAGCTCCAGGTAACGATCTGAACTATATAGTGTCTGTCGATGGGATGCCGTTCCCGAAATAAATATTCCTGAAACCGTAAAATTCTTATACAAACCTATATCCAAGTATTTTATGATAAAAAAACTTCTCATCAGGAAAGCAAAGACAACATATTTAGAAGACCAGAAAAGAGAGGTTGTCGTAAGCCCTGAGAGGGTGTATTTTATTGAGGATATTACGAAGGATTATCATTGCTCTGATGGCGTGTTCAGCATAAAGGATTTGAATAAGAAAGATGTCCTCATTAAAAGCAATACAGGAAAAGAATTCTTCATAATAAATGCCCAGTTCCTAGATTCTTATAAGGGATTGAAAAAAAGTGCCCAGACAATACCTTTAAAAGATCTAGGGTTCATATTTTCAGAGACTGGCATTGACAAGAAATCTATTGTCGTCGATGCTGGCACTGGCTCTGGAGGGAGTGCATGCTTTTTTGCCAGGCATGTAAAAAAAGTATATTCTTATGATATGAGTTTATCTAATATTGATCAGGCAAAGAAAAATGCCCTATATCTGGGTATAAAGAACATAATTTTCAAGAACCTGGATATTTATCAAAATACCCCCAACAATCATGGCGATCTTGTCCTTTTGGATGTTCCAGAACCTTGGAATGCGACAGATTTTGCTTACAAATGCCTAAAATCCGGGGGTTTTTTGGTTTCTTATTGCCCTCAGATTACACAGACTCAAGCGTTTGTGAATAAAGCCATCATGAGCAATTTCATACATGTCAAGACTGTAGAGATTGTTGAGCGCAACTGGAAGATTGAAGGACAGATAGTCAGGCCAAGATCCTTGTCAAATATTCATTCAGGGTTTATCTCGATAATGAGAAAAATCATCTAGACATTCTGGACAATTAATTCATCTTCTTTTCCCAATCTTCTTATCATCTCTCTTTCATCTTCTTGTTTTTCTAGTCTGCGAATCATCTCTCTTTCATCTCTTAGCAATGCAAGCTTTTTTGGGTTCATTTTACTCCTCCAATGAATATACTGGGCTGATCGTGATTGTATTGATCTCTATATCTGACAATTCATCCCTGAGCTTCAGATTCCCGTTCCGATCAATGATCCATTCATCACTCTGCCACTCAAACATCCTGTCTGCTACCATCCTATTGTATTTAGTCTTTTCATATCTCATATTTCCACCTCTCTATTCGGTACAATGCCGTACTCTTCCCATAAAGAAATCCTCTCTTCTTTCATCAAAAGCTCCTCTTCTATTTCAAATCTGGTCTTCATAACATCACCTCAAAATATTTTTGATACTATTTTTTGGCGTAGCATTTATTAATACCTTGGGAAGGGTAATTAAAGAATGCTTATAAGGAAAAATCATGCATAAGATTTAAAAAGCAGCTATCTCTGGTAGAGGATAGAATAAAAAAGTAATTGATGTAATTACTGTAACATTTTTCTTATAAGCTTTGCATTCTCGAAATCCTTGCAATCTCTTGCATATTGATCACATAAATGATAGTATGCATCATGTATGCTTTTGTGTTATCTTATTCCGGGCACAGTTGCAATGAAAAATAAGTCATGAGAAAGATTATGCGTATGCCAATGGTGAATATTGTTCTTCCTTTGGTCTCAATTTTATTCTGATTGTAAATATGTACTGTCTAAGTTTCTCTTCTAAAGAAAGTTTGCTGTCAGGCCTATTTTTTTCGATATATGAATCCATGACTTTTTTTATATCCCCTCCATATCTCTCTGTGAATAACCGTGCTTTTTTTATATAGAGCTCTTTTTGTTCTGGAATCTTGTTTGCAAGACTCATATAGAATTTAACCAAAGAGAAATCATTGTCGAATTCGACTTTAGGTATGCTCTGTCTCAAGTCTTTGGAAGATTGGAAGAAATAATGGTTAAGTTCATGGATGATGAAACCTTTTATTGCGTCTTCATATGACAATCCTGTCTTTCTTGAAAACTCTTGTGCTGCCTGGTCGATATAGTCTGCATTGACGATCAGGTTAGACTTTACATGATTAGGCAATGTAGCAGCCACTTTGCCCTTGCCTTCATTCGTCACAATTATCTTCTCTAATATCCCAGGCATTCTCTTGCCGTTGCCATGTCTCCTTAGGTGAGCGACGTATTCTTGGCCTTCCCTTGAATTGAGGAAATCCTGGTATACCGCATCTATATATTGGCCTGTGATTATATTATTATGGATGTTCTCTCCATAACTAGGTATATTGCTTACCTGCGCCCTATCTTCATCAGTATATATCTCGCCTGGTGCCTGCTCTGTGACCACATTGCCGTCAGGTCCGATGGCTGCAGACATATACAACGGATCTGTGATTATCCTATCTTCTAGATCAGGCATATTTCTTGAATAGTTGAATTTACCTGTAGAATTATTTATTATAATATCCTGCGGTTTTAATCTTGAGTAAGAATCTCTTATATTCATTGCTTCACCTGTAATAAAAGATATATACAATGTTTAAATATTTTATGAAAGAGGATAATGTTTAATTAACTGATATGATCCCTATTTATTGTTTTCTTATGATTTGCTCATCATATAAGAATATTATAAGAATAAATAATACAAACTCTCAAATGAATCAATGAAAAAATTTGATTGTATGTGCCTTGTTCCACAACACCAGAAATTCCGCTGAATTTCTGTATTTTAAATGCCATGCAATTCAAAACCTTTATATACATCCTGAATATTCCTGAGTATTGGTATAAGCCCTAATCAAGCTTATACGTTCAGCCCGACACAGAGAGTACCTGTGGGAGCTTACGGCAAAAGCCAAGCTTTGAACATGGGGGTTAGTGGTGCGGGCGACAAACCTTTTTTAGGTTTGTGAAAAACGAATGTTTTTCACAAGCAGAATTATAGAGTAATTCTGCATTTGCAGAAAAGAGAAAGCTTTTCTGCATCCAAAAATGTGCAACATTTTTAGGTTTGCGGACAGTCATAAAAAGGGGACAAGTTCATATTCATCATTTCATAAAATGTGTGGGTCAAATTTAAGTAGAAGATACATATTAAACAGACCTTTAATGAGCTTGTTCTAAAATTATGCACTTATTGATTAGAAACTATGTTAGTATCTGTTTCGCTCGTCAATTCAGTATTTTATGACGAGCCACCCCGTGAGGGACAAGTCCCCCGGCTCGTGTTTGAGTATGCGTCGCATGTTCGCTACACCTTAAGATACTAACATATGCAAAGTAATGGTGGTAAAGATGGGGAAGATCAATCCAGTAAGTTCAAAATACATTGTGCATACCTCAATCCAAATTGATGGTGTTGTCGATAAGCCAGACGTCATCGGCGCGATATTCGGCCAGACTGAAGGTTTGCTCGGCGCTGATTTGGAGCTTAGGGAGCTCCAGAGGAGCGGAAAGATAGGCAGGATAGAAGTCAATCTCGATACTAGAAGCGGGAAGACAAAAGGGGAGATAATACTTCCAAGTTCTTTAGACAAGGCAGAGACTGCAATAGTTGGTGCTGCGCTAGAGATCATCCAAAGGATTGGCCCATGCAATGCAAAAGTACGCGTCGAAAACATCGAGGATGTGAGGATAAGCAAGAGGCAGTTTGTTGTCGAAAGGGCAAAGGAATTATTGAAGACATTGACAGATTCAGTGCTGCCAAACAGCCAAGAGATTGCTGAAGAGGTCGCTGCATCAGTGCGGATAATGGAAATTTCTGAATTCGGCAGAGAAAGATTGCCAGCAGGCCCAGATATAGAGGAAAGCCCTGAGATAATTGTTGTAGAAGGCAGGGCAGATGTTGTAAATCTGTTGAAGAATGGCTTCAAGAACGCAATCGCAATCAATGGGACATCAGTGCCTGTAACAATCATTGAATTATGCAGGAAAAAGACAGTCACAGTATTTGTTGATGGAGACAGGGGAGGCAGCCTGATTGTTCAAGAATTATTGTCTGTTACAGATATAGATTTCGTCACAAGGGCTCCAGACGGCAAAGAGCTTGAAGAATTGACAAAAAAAGAAATCCATAAATGCTTAAGGGCAAGAATAGCAGCTGAGCAGGTCAAGCTCGAGATTGGTGTCAAGGATTCAGCTCCAGAAAATGCCACCGATAACCAGCAGTCAGACAAGTTGACTGGAGATAGTTTCAGTGTAAAAAAGCCTACTAAGCCGATGATGCCACAGCAAAGGCCTCAGCAGGGTCCAAGGCCGCCGATGCCACAGCCAAGACCAATGCCACAGGCGCAGCCTCATCCTGTAAGCCAGAAAAAGGTTACTCCAGCAGAGACTGAAAGCTTTGGCGATATGATGGAAGACTTGATTGGCACAAGGGCAGCATTTATGCTGGATGATAAGCTAAATATCTTAGGAAAAATACCTGTATCAGAGCTTGTCAGCACAATAAAAAGCCTAAACTCAGGAGTATATGCGGTAGTCCTTGATGATGTTGTAGATAAAGACCTATTGGCAGCAGCAGAGAGGGCAAATGTGTCGTTCCTTGTAGGAATGGATTCGAGAGTGCAGAGCACCAGGCTGACTATACTCACGACAGATGATTTGTAAATTGTTATGTTTACAGATATTTTTTTTTATATTTTTCTTTAATGTATATTTTTTTCTTTAATATACTTTGATAATTTATCTGTTCTGGCCACATGCCTTCTATTGCTTGCTTCTATCCCTGCTAATATGCCTTTTCTCGCATGCTTATGCCATTATTCATAAATAGATTTTTAAATTATGCTGGATTCCGGATTGTTATTCCATATTTAGGAATCATTCATATAGGGGGTTAAATATTTATTAGGGATTATTGGAGGAGATGCTGATGAAATTGCTAAAATTTATGTTATTCTTTATTTTGTTATTCTCTTTTGTGGAGATTGTGCATGCACAGGGTCTTGTCGCTTCTTATGGCTTTAATGAGAGCAGCGGCAGCACCACTGCAGACAGCTCAGGGAATGGCAATACAGGCACTATACTCTCGGCTACAAGGATTACTACTGGAAAATTCGGTAGGGCCTTGGCATTCAATGGACTCAATACTTGGGTGACTATCAACAATGCTTCAGTATTATCAATGAATAGCAGTCTTACGTTAGAGGCATGGGTATATCCTAATGTCACATCCTTAGGTTGGAGGACAATCATAGCAAAAGAGGGAGTCTCATCATTGGATTATTATCTTTATGCAAGCAACAAACATGGAAATTATCCTGCAGGTGGGATAAATAATGGTACAGAGCAGGATATTTACGGTACAACTGCGATTCCAATCAATCAATGGACTCATCTGGCCTTGACATATAATGGATCTGTTGAAAAATATTATATGAATGGCAATTTGGTGTCAACCGTGATAGCACCGGGCGGAATCAAGACAAGCGGCGGCAGGCTTAGGATTGGTGGAAATAATATATATGGCGAATATTTTATCGGATGGATTGATGAAGTGAAAATATATGATACTGCCCTGACCCAGAATCAGATCAGCCAGGACATGAACCTGTATGTTGGAGGGCCAATACTTGATATAATAAATCCTTTAGTCAAGATTACATCTCCTTTGAATAATGCCTCTGTATTTGGATTGATAAACATCACTGCAAATGCCTCTGACAACAAGAACGTGACTAAAGTCGAATTCTATGACGGGGCTTTATTGATTGCAACTGATAGTTCTGTCCCTTACAATATTCAATGGAATGCAACATCTGCAGGGATACATCAGCTCAAGGCCATAGCATATGACGCAGCCAACAACACTGCGCAAGATATTGTGACAGTGAGTGTAGGCGATATTATTCCTCCTACTATATCTGTAAGTTCATCACCAGTAAACCCTCGAAATGTGGATACTGTAATGATAAATGCATCAGCTTCTGACTCTGGCGGCATATCATCAATAACTATATATCTAGATGGAAATCCTGTAATGAATTGCTCCTCTTCTCAATGTGCATATTCATCTCAACTATCTGCTGGCCAACATAATTATTATGCGACAGCAAAAGATAATAGCCTTAATTCAGCATCTACTTCAATATATAACATCACTGTGAGCTATTATGATAATGTTGCGCCTAATGTTTTTATCGTTAGTCCTTTGAATTCTTCTATTGTTTCAGGTGTTGTGAACATTTCTGCTAATGCATCTGATGATGTCGGTGTTGTTGGCGTCTCATTTTTCGTGAATGGCGTGCAGCTCGGTAGCGAGGATGTAAGCGTTCCATATAGTATGTTGTGGAATACTTCTGCATATGTGAATGGCACTTATAATTTATCTGCTAAAGCTCGTGATGCTGCTGGAAACAATGCGACAGCATTCGCTATTGTGACTGTGGACAATTATATCCCTGACATAACACCACCATCAGTCTCTGTTATCGCCTCTCCTGCAAACCCTACTGATTTAGATACTGTTGTCTTCAATGCGACAGCCTCTGATGCAAGCGGCATCTCAACACTTTCCATCTATCTAGATGGCAGTCTAGTGGCAAGTTGCATCACAAGCCAATGCATATATTCTTCGCAGCTTTCATTAGGCCAGCATAATTATTATGCTATCGCATTCGATAATAATTTGAATAATGCCAGTACGCAGGCATTTAATTTGACTGTCTCGCATCTTGATCTGATTGCGCCTAATGTTTTTATCACCAGTCCTTTGAATTCTTCTGTTGTTTCAGGTGTTGTGAACATTTCTGCCAATGCTTCTGATGATGTCGGTGTTGTTGGCGTCTCATTTTTCGTGAATGGCGTGCAGCTTGGTAGCGAGGATGTAAGCGTTCCATATAGTATGTTGTGGAATACTTCTGCATATGTGAATGGCACTTATAATTTGTCTGCTAAGGCTCGTGATGCTGCTGGAAACAATGCAACAGCCTATGCTGTTGTGATTGTGGATAATTATATCCCTGACATGACACCACCGATAGTTAGCATCACAAGCCCTGTTAATGCCTCGAATGTAAGCGGCATGGTGATAATCGCTGCAAATGCATCAGATAATATTGGAGTCTCGACAGTTGAATTCTTCAGCGGGGCTGTAAGCCTCGGAGTCGATACCACAAGTCCATACTCTATTAGCTGGAACACTACCCTTGTGCCGAATGGACTATATAATATAACAGCAGTTGCTAAAGATGCTGCAAATAATTCTGCCACAAGCATTCCTGTGATGATCAATGTCAAAAATGTTGCCAATAATAGTACTTTCATACCGAAGATAATGCCTCTTGGCGATTCTATAACAGCAGGTGATGGTGATACTCGTGGAGGTTATCGCTCACAGCTTTATTATATATTGAACAAGGCAGGATATAATTTTAGTTTTGTTGGCAGGTCGACAGTCGACCATGATCCGCCTGTTAATTTCACATTCCCTTCAGCATATTGGTATCATGAAGGGTATAATTCTGCAACAATAGATAATTCTGGCTCTGCATATGTGTGGAACCAGAACATAGCAGGTTGCCTTGCAGCAAACATGCCAGACATAATGCTTGTGATGCTCGGGACAAATGATATATGGTCTACCATACGCAATTCTACTCAAGTGCGAAACGAGATGAGCTCATTCCTTGACCAGATATGGGCGATAAATCCAAACATCAAAGTTATTTTAAGCACCATTCCATATGAGACTGCTGATGCAGGAAACCTCGTCATCATCCAGCAGACTAACGCATTATGGCCTGCTCTTGTCGCGCAAAAACAGGCTCAAGGAAGATATATAACATTGGTGGATAATTATGCTGCAACAAAGGCAGCTAACAGCTTTGCTGACGGCATCCATCCTGATACTGTAGGCGACATCGCCATAGCCAATGCATGGTATCCTGCAATTGTAGCAGCAATAAATAATGGTACGATAGCTGACACAGTCTCGCCTATCGTGAGCATCACTGCCCCTGCAAATAGTTCGAATGTATCTGGCAGTGTGAACATCACAGCCAATGCGACAGATAATGTTGCTGTGAGCACAGTGCAATTCTTAGTCGATGGAGTAGTTGTTGCAACAGATAGTTCAGCACCATATATTGCAGTGTTCAATTCTGCATTGTACATCAACGGCCTGCACAACATCACTGTTATTGCCAATGATACCAGCTCTAACACTGCTTCAGCGCAAATCGTCGTGAATATAAATAATGTTTTAGCAGACACCACACCACCGACTGTGAGCATCACTTCTCCTGTCAATGGTTCTGTTGTCAATAGCACTATAAACATAACTGCCAACGCATCAGATAATGTCGGCGTTGCCAGAGTTGACTTCTATGCTGATGCAAACCTTGTGGGTTCATCGATAAATATCCCTTATGTATCGACGTTAAATACAAGCAGCCTGACAAATGGGATGCATCTGCTCTCAGCTAAAGCGCAGGACACATCTAACAATACTGCATGGAGCATCAATGTCAGTATCAATGTCTCGAACAGCAATGTGTCTAATGTGTCATATGTGCCATTCATAGGAAATTATGTCCCTCCATTGAGGCCGAGCTTCAACAAACGTTATATTGTCGACCAGAACAACAAGCCATTCCTGCTTCAGGGAGATGCTGCATGGTCGATGATTGCCCAACTCAATAGATCAGATGCTGACATATATCTTGCTAACAGGAGCGCCAATGGTTTCAATATTGTGATGGTGAATCTTATAGAGCATATGTTTGCGACAAATGCTCCTGCAGACATCTATAACAACAAGCCGTTTACAGGCACTACATTCACGACGCCTAACGAAGCATATTTTGCAAATGCCGATTATATGATAAAATCAGCGTCTAGCAAAGGCATCATTGTAATGCTTGATCCTCTTTATCTGGGCTATTCATGCGGCAGCCAAGGATGGTGCGCAGAGGTGCAGAGCGCCAGCACGAGCGATATGTATTCTTGGGGGCAATATGTCGGCAATCGCTACAAGAATTATGACAATATAGTATGGCTGATCGGCGCAGACACTGATCCAACGCCTGTGAAGGCAAATGTACAGGCTATGGTAGACGGGATATTGTCTGTCGATACAAGGCATGCGTTCACAGCACATAATGAGCCTGAAAGCATGGCGATAGATCATTGGGGCAATGTTACTTGGCTCAACATAAATGATTTCTACACATACAGCACATCGCTATATTCCAACGCGCAGAGCGCATATGCAGTAAGCCCTACAATGCCGTTCTTCTTGATCGAGTCAGCATACGAGAATGAACATAGCTCGACCCAGGTTCAGCTGCGCTCCCAAGCATACTGGACTGTGCTGTCAGGCGGAATCGGTCAGATGTTCGGCAATTGTCCTATGTGGGAATTTGATTCTTCAAATTATTGCGGAGTCACAGGATGGAAGAGCCAATTATTGAGTCAAGGCTCATTGAACATGAAATATTTCGGATTGCTGTTCAACTCTCGAGCATGGCAACTCTTAGTACCAGACACTAATCATAGCGTAGTCACAGCAGGCTATGGCTCAGGCATCAATTATGTGGCGACTGCTCTCGCATCTGATGGCTCGACGATGATCTCATACCTGCCAGCTAGCACGACATTGACTGTCAATATGGCAAAGATCTCAGGCAATTCATCAATGGCATGGTGGTATAATCCATCAAATGGACAGGCAACGCTCATAGGAACATATAGCAACAGCGGAAGCCAGGCATTCACGTCATCAAGCGGGGATTGGGTGCTAGTAATCGATAATGCAGCATTGAATTATTCTGCACCAGGAGGAGCCAATTATACCATACCTCCTGATACGACGCCTCCTAGCGTAGCTGTAACAAGAAATATCGCAAGCCCGAACAGCAGCCAGCAAGTCATATTCAATGTCAGCGCAAGCGATGCATCAGGAATTTCTGGCATATGGCTGTTTGTGAATAACTCTCTTGCAAAGAATTGCAGTACAAGCCCATGCATATATACAGCAGGACCTTGGGCCAATGGCACAAATATCTCTTATTTTGCGAATGCATCAGACATCTATAATAATACAGCGCGCAGTCCTTCAACAGGAGTCTACAGCTTTGTTGTGATAGATCCTGTTAGTCAGTCTAACCAGACTAACCAGTCGAATCAGACGACGCAGGACTTGATAGTCTATCAGGATAATCTTGTATCTCCATGGACAACTGATGGGACATATGGCGGGACATATACTGTCCAAAGCAATGTGCGTCCATATACTGGGAATTATTCCATCTATGCAGCATCCAATGCATGGGGATTGCTATCTCTTAAGGAAGGGACTTATTGGACAACCCTTAACTCCTCAGGAAAAAATTATACTGCATTGCGCTTTGCATTGTTTGTGAACAATACCCCTGTGCTGCTCAGGATATCTTTAGGATATGCCAATTCGACTGCAAATGGTATAGTCACAGATTGGGGCTATGTGCAGCAGACATACTCTGCAGGCAGTTGGCAGATCGTCACATTGAACATGACGCAACTGAACCCTAACAAGGCGATATTCAACACAATAGAATTCTGGACATATCAAGGCACAGCAGCAAAATATTATCTGGATGATATTAAATTTGTCGGAAGCTAGGCGATAGGAAGATTTTTTTATCTTTTTGTTATCCTTAAATTATTATTATTATTATTTTATATTTATATTTAATTTGTATTTTCGAAACATATCTGTCTTCTACTTCATGTGAAGAATATGCTCTTTTCTGATTCTTAGTAGTTCATAGCTAGAGACTGAATTTCCGAACTTTGCCAAGAATTCATCCATGACATTATCTATGTTGTTTTCTGGTATCATGAGCTCTATATGCATATCATAATATCCTATATGTTCAAGTATTGAATTGCATGCCGGATGCTGTTTATAGAATGCAATCATCTCTTTTCTTTTTGCATGATCCTGCAACGAAACAAACAGATGATAATATGACAGCCCTAATTTTTCTATATCCAATCTCATCTTCAATCCATTGATCAACCCTTTTTTCATTATATTCCTGTACCTGTATGATATTGCCTCTGATGTCATCTTGAGCTTTGCAGCCATTTCTGTGAATTTTATCCTGGAATTCATAGATATCTCATTCATCATTGTCTCATCAATCTTGTCTTCAGGTTTGAGGGCTGAATCGAAATCTATGGAATAAGCATATAAGAATTTTCCTTCTGGATTCAGATATTTCTCATTTGTCAGCATTGCGCTAGTAGATTTCAGGATATCTCTTCTTTGGAAAAATGAGCTGTATCTTTCATTCAGCTCTTTGAAAAATTCTATGAAATCCTCATCTGTTCTGGAGGTTATCGTCATTATGAAGTCCCAGTTCCCTTCTGTCTCTGCAAACCACGAGACTATTTTATGCTTACTTGCAAACTGTATGAACTCCTGCTTCTTCTCTCCTGACAGGCTCCTGTTTTTTATCAGCACTTTGTAGACTGAGGCATACCTTTGGTTTATTATCGCCCAATATCCTGTGATTATCTTCTCATCTTCTAACTTCTTTATCCTGTATTGCACGACCTCTTTACTCAGCCTGGTCTTTCTTCCAATCTCAGAATATGATGCCCTTACATCTTTGTCGAGTACCCTCAGGATAGCCAAATCCTTTGTGTCAAGTAATTTTAGTCTCATTGCCAATATAATCTAAAATATAATATATAAATATTTCGTTTTGATAAAAAAATAAGAAAGAAAATTAATATATCTCCTATAGCTACTATAGAGTTATGACAAATAAAGAAGACAAAATCGCGGATTTCAACAAAGCGTATCTGACGGCTGTAGACACTCCGCCCATAGAATTGAGCCAGACATTTCAGGAAGAGGCAATTCTTCTTGAGCACATGATATCATTTACGCCTCCGTATTCGGCGATTATTGAACTTGGATGTGGAGTCCGTCCAATCCAGCAATTAGCAGAATTTTTTCCTACGAAGAGATTTATTGGTGTGGACAACAATGCACAAATATTGGATGAGGTAAAGAAAAGGCGCAGGATAGGATATTTCGAAAATAGTTTTGAGAACCTATCATATATCCTTGCGGATGCCACAAATACTAGATTGCAAGATAGGATCAGCGGCTTGACTTATTCTACATACAACCTAATAGGATCAATCCTGCCAGAGAATATGCATAAGTTGATTGCAGAGAAGTCTAGATTGACGCAAAGCGATGGTCTAATTATGACAATAACATGGAGCAATGACCCATTCACACAAGAGTTCCAGAAAAAATATTATCCTTATATCGGTGCGAAAATAAGTTCCATAGATGGTGAGAAGACAACGACGTCTGTCGGAACATTCTATCGCGTTCCATCAGAAAAAATCATAGAATTATATGAAGCTAATGGTATAGAATACACAAATCAGGTCAAGATAAACGAAATATGGACATGTGTAATAGGGAGAAAGAGATGGAGAAGATGACTAAGAGCGAAATATCTGATTTAATCAAAGGGACGGCATCGGAATCAGCGAAATTCGCAAAGAATTTTTTCATAAGCGCAGCTTGCTATTCCACTGCAGGTCATTTTCTCTCGTCCATCCCAAGATATTTTGGTAAAGATGCAAATAAGGGTTCGTTGATTGGAAAGTTGATGCAACATATTGATGATTCGCAGGACTTTGCATGCGGCCTAGGATTTATGGCAGGGATGCTTGCAAACTTTGCGATTACAGGATTTTACTTCATCGAGGCAGAAAAAGGTCATGACGAACTTTTATTTATTCCGTTAGCGACCAATCTCTATAGCTTTTTTTATGAAAGACTGCAAGACTATAAGGAAACAAAAAAGGTGAAAAAATGAATACAAAAGATATTCCTACAATGGCTGATGAATTTATCAGCGAACAGATGAATTACGCATCTGAAAAACCTGAAAAAACACCGACGACAATTGATCATATCTTGAGATTGAATGAGATGATAACAAAGTGGAATGAGAATAGGTCCATGGTCTTGGATGCAACCCGCTCTCTGATGCAGTCCGCTCTAAGATATAACGATAACACAGTACGGTGCATTCCTTATATCAATAAGAAAAATAAGGGATTAGTTGAAAAAATAGATATCAATATGATGGATCTCTTATCAAGCGCGAATGCGACGCAAGGATATCTTGAAAGGATGATGGCAATGGATGGCAGGAGTGAAAGAACCAATTTTATCAAGAATACGTTTAAAAAAATCTGGAGCCTTGAAAGCCACCCTGTAGACATTACTCTAATGCTCTTCGGAAGAGAATATTATAATACTAATTGGGAAAATGCCATGGAGCATGGCTTCATCAAACAATCAGACGATGTCAGGGATAGCTTAAGGATTTACATCGATGCTGTAAGTGGGATATATACTGAAGAAGATATTGAGGGTTTAGCGGGCCATCACACAGGCGATGAATCTAAACGTGTTTGGCGTTGTGATGAAGAAAAGGAAAGAAGGATCGCAATGTATATGCCTATAGATAGGGTGCTTTGCTTGAATAATCTGAAAAACGATTTTGAGCTACTCTACAACAAGCAGGGATTGATACCTGGTGTTGAAACAAATATCCTTAGAGCGGCCATAGATAAAGTCAATGATATGTATTTTATTGAATCAGGAAACTATGGCTCACACCTTCCAGACGGAAAACAGTTAAGATCTGACATATGGAATGAAACGCCAGAGGAACATAAGGTGCCATTTTTTGTATATCTGCCCAGGCGTATCGAGGATATCAGCATCAATCCAATAATGTCAGTATTCAACAATTTTAGAGGAGTATTGGAAACGGCGAAGAATAAATTGATTGAGGAAAAAAAGGGACCAGGATAAGATATGCTCCTGAGAAACAATAATTTTATTTTTTTATTCTTTTTTCTTCATCAACTTTATATATCAAATATTATTCTTCATTTCTTATGAAAGTTCGTGACAGGAGAAAAATATCTGAAGAGGACTGGAAAGTCTATGGGAATGTCTTCAGCAGCCATTCAAGGAAATTATTGTTCAAGATGGCATCGCAGGGATATTTCGAAGAGCTGGAGAGCGCAGTAAATACTGGCAAAGAGGCCAATGTCTTCACAGCATTGACAAAGGATCATGAAAGGATCATCGTGAAGATATACAGGCTTGAGAACTGCAATTTCAACAAGATGCGGGAATATCTCGTCTCTGACCCGAGATATATCAATACCACGACCAATGCAAGGCAGATAATATTCACTTGGACCCAGCGCGAATACAGGAATCTCATGCTTGCGCGTGAAGTCATCAGGGTGCCAAAGCCCATCGCCATAAAAGATAATGTCTTATTGATGGAATATATAGGCGATGATGACCCTGCGCCAGAGCTGAAGAACAAGCCGGCGAAAGATCCTAAAAGATTTTATGAAAAGACCATATCAAACATGAAAAAGCTCTTCAGCATAGGATTGATACACGGCGATCTATCGCATTTCAATATACTGAATTTTGATGAAGAGCCGATATTCATAGATTTTTCGCAGTCCACTATGAAGGATGCATCCAACGCACAGGAATTATTGCATCGCGATGTCAAGAACATCTGCATATATTTCAGGAAGTATTTTCCTATCACAGAAGATGATGAAGAAAAAATATATAAAAAAATAATAAAATGAAACTATTCCTTATGGTTTTATCTTGCTCCTGCTCTTTGACAATAACTATATGCATAATCCCAATTCCAACAATTGTTATAGCATCTATTATTTATTGCATTTTCTGTTATGGCACCGCACATATCATAACAATTCCAATGAATACTTTCAAGACATGAATACATTGTTCTGTATGCTCCTCCTGCTGCATCTGTTGCTGTTGTACTGGCTGCAACTGCAGGTTCATATGCCTTAGCTATATAATCTGCACTAGGTGTTGTTCCAGTCCCTGAACTTACTGTCGGGCTTGCGAATGTTGCAACACTTGCTGTTGGCTTGTTCATCACCATCATCACTAATGCGACGACTGCCACGACAGCGACTATCGCTGTTATGTATATCATTGATTTGTCATTCTCCATTTGACACCTCTATATTATTGCTTGTTTAACATTAATTGATTTTTTTATATTCTTGAGAATGCTTGTATAAAAATAAATCTGTGATTATATATATATTCTACTATATAGGTTTAGCGCAGTTTATGATATGTTTCATAAACTTTATAAATTAATAGTTATCTTATTAACTATATGGTTAATATATTAACTAATATCCTGAAACCTTTCCTTTCAAGACCCAATGATAGGATTCATCTGTTAGAGATGTCTAGATTATTGAAGATCCCGCATCCTACACTCAGGCTTTGGCTTAATGGATTATGCAAGGAAAACATCTTATTGAAGGAAAAAAAAGGCAGATTAACATTGTATTATCTAAATTTTTCAAATCCTAGTCTATTTGATTATCTTATCATAGCAGAAAAAAAAGTTTTAATGGAGCAGATAGGGCATTCTCTTGTGCTAAAAGAATTGAAAGAATATATCTATAATGAGATAGATGCTAAGGTATTAATATTCGGGTCTGCGGCAGTATCTATAGAAAAAGCCAATGATATAGATATCCTTATTATCGGCAACTATGACAAAAAGAAATTAAAATATATCGGAGATAGACTGAATCTGGATTTGCATGTGATCAATGTCTCAAGTTTCGCCAAAATAAAAGATTCATTAAAGAAAGAGATTATCTCAAAACATATCATAATCAAGAATAGTGAAGAGCTTGTGAGGTGGTTATTTTGGTAAATCTAGGATGGTGCTTTAGACAGAAGAACGGCATATCTTTAATCGATCCAAACAATAATTTGTCATCAGAATATATGCAAAGTTCAGAAGAGACATTGGAAAGCCTCAAGGATGGCAAGGAAAAATCTCGTATGTGGCTTGCAACAAAGAAATATTACTGTGAATATCTCGCATCTTATGCATTGCTTATGAGATTAGGGATAAAATGCGAAATCCATGAATGCACGATCGCAGTATGCAGGTTTCTAGAACAAGAAAAATTGATGCCTACAGGTTATTCTGAGATGCTTGATGATGACAAGAAACTTAGGATTGACAACCAGTATTATCTTAGGAACAGAGAAGTGAACATTAGCTATCCGAGATTACTTGAATATGTATTAACTATTAAGAACATAATCCAAAAAATAAATGAGAAGCAGATAAATGAGATCAGAAGAAAAATTAAGACATCCGCCAAAATTAAATAAGGACATCTGCCATTATTTCAGGAGATATTTCCCGATTCCTACAGAAGAGGAAGAGAAGATATATAAGAAGATAATAAAGTTGTGATATACTTTGGAACTTCATCTACAGGGAGTATTGCTTCTAAACATCATTCCGTTAGCATCTACGCATACATATGCATTTCCGCTACCTCTCATTTGTACAGAATTGATTGATGATGCAAACGCTGCTTTATCATTGAAAACTGCAGGTTTATTGAATGTGGTCCCTAAGGAATCCGTCAATAAACTCGAATAACCACCTGTACTATCCAGTCCTGCCTCTATGCTGCTTAATTTAGTTTTGCTATTTCCACTGGTGGAAACATCACCTAATATACTGATGCCATTAAAAAAAGTTGTTTTTTTCTGAAAATTTACTGGTACGGAAAATCCTGCAGTATTCTTATTAACCACTAATGCCCATGGTCCATCGCTAGTAGGTCCGCCTAAAGCTGCCAAAGCAGCATTTATAGAAAATGCAGACAGATAATCTGAACCGGTAGCTTGTCCTGCCACATCTGTTCCAAGTGTTGAACTCTCTCCTGCTGTTACGCCTTGTGTTTGGCTTCCTAAATTTGCTGCGCCTGCGCTTGGCTTGTTCATCACCATCATCACTAATGCGACGACTGCCACTACAGCGACTATCGCTGTTATGTATATCATTGATTTGTCATTCTCCATTTGACACCTCTATATTCTTGCTTGTTTAACATTAATTGGTTTTTTATATTCTTGAGAATATCTGTATAAAAATAAATCTGTGATTATATATATATATTCTAGTATATAGGTTTATTATATCCCAATTCTGTCTTTTATTGGCTGTCATTCATAAAAATAATAATCTTTATATTGTGCTTAAGATTACATGATCCTATGGTCAGGGCTATAGATGACAAGAATATCTTGACAGATTTTTGCATTAGATTCTGTAGGATTGTAGAAAAATATTCTGAGTATATCGTAGTTTCTGGATTTGTAGCCATCGCTTCTGGAAGGATGAGAGGTACAGAGGATATTGACATGATAATAAGGCTGATAAGCAAGAAGAATTTCTTAAGGCTGAATGATGAGTTGTCAAAGAATGGTTTTTTAGCTATGCAGAGCGATGATTCTTATGAATTATATAGTAATTATCTGACTAAAGGCTTGTCAGTTAGATATACTGAAAAGGATTCTTTTGTCCCAGAGATGGAACTGAAGTTTGCAAAAGATGCATTGGACGAATATCAGCTAAAAACAAAAGCAAAGCTTCCACTTACTGGCCTTGATATATGGTTCAGCTCAATAAACATGAATCTTGCATTCAAGGAAGAATTGCTCAAATCAGATAAGGATCTTGAAGATGCAAGGCATCTGAGGATAGTCTATAAAGAATTGGTAGATGAGAAAGAGATTGACAAGATAAAGAAGATGATAAAGAGGTATAGACTATGAGAGATCAGACCCATGAAGAGTTCATTGTTAGATGGGCTAACTATGTCAGGGACAATCCTGACAGATGGAGAAAGCAGCATACAAAATTCATAAATTCCCAGATAAATATGAACAAGCAATTCTTGAAAAGGCTTCTATCACAAAAGGATGGGAAGAGAAAGATAATAGAATTATATGAACTGAAGAACAGATCTAATAGATTATAGAATTCTCTAGAATATCATCTGCATATATTTCAGGAGATATTTCCCAATTCCTACAGAAGAGGAAGAGAAATATTATAAGAAGATAATAAAATAAGCTCATGATTCTGGCATGATGAAAATAAAAAAAATCGCGGTGAGTGCAATCATAAGGAATTCTCAAGGAGAATTATTATTGCAGTACAGGAACAAGGGAAAATATATCGATAGATGGGTATTGTTCGGCGGGCATATGCTTGCTGGTGAGAATTATGAGCAGGCATTGCGCAGGGAATTATTAGAAGAGATTGAATTAAAAGTCAATAAGCTGAAATTCTTTGACACTTATGAGGATGATGCTGCGATAACACCGATATATATTGTTGAAGAAGCTGTAGAAATTAGGCAATTAGTATTGCATGAAGGCCAGGGCATGAGATTCTTCAAGCCAGAAGAATTGAAAGATATAGATATAGGATACAATCAAAGGAAGATATTGATGGATTTTCTTGACAGATGAATTCAATGATATTTGATGATTTTTTATGTCGGCAACTATATTCTCGCAAAATTTAAAAATATTCTCATAAAATTTATATATACTGTTCTTGCATATAGAGGATGGTACAAGATCCGTTGGCAAGACATCATCAGCATGTCAGAAAAAGATTATACAAAAATCTTGAGATCTATCCTCAGGAAAATAAATTGAAACATGTTCTTGATATCCTTGTATATTTTGCAAGCCTTTTCGGCATTGTGATGACATTTCCGCAATTATGGATAATCTGGGTAGAGAAAAATGCTGCCGGCATCTCTGTATTGAGCTGGAGCGCATATACTTTTACAGCATTGATATGGATGATGTATGGCATTGTCCATAAGGAAAAGCCCATCATTTATGCAAATATCTGTGCAGCCATATTGAACATCTTGATAGTCGTGGGGACAATCCTTTATAGATAAATATTGCTGATGTGCACAAGATTATGATCAGCCGATAAACCTGAATCTCGGAACTTTTTTTCCATCCACGACAACTTTTTCTAAGAACATCTTCTTCGGCCGTGCAAACATAGGGTTCTTGCCGAGCTTTGGATCATCCGCATAATGGATATAGACGACCAATTCCTCAAGTGTCTCGCTATGGTAGGCTATGCCTATCACTTCAACAATCGCTCCTTTGTAATGCTTATACTTGCCGAGCTTCGGATTCATGATAGTATAATATCTATGGTTTTTATATATTTACTGAAAATTTCTTTCCAAATTTTCAGTCCTAAAAATGGAAAAACATTTTTGTTTCTAAACCATCTACTTTAAAAATCATCCAGAATTCCTTTGATGCATGGATGATGAGGAATATTCTTATGACTTGAAGATCACAAAGGATCGTATCGCTGTACTCATAGGCACCAAAGGAGAGACTAAGCAGGAGATCGAGAGAGAGACCAATTGCAGGATCCAGGTCGACAGCAAAGAAGGCGATGTCACATTGTCGGGAAAGGATGCTGTGACATTGTTTGCATTACGGGAAGTAATCAAAGCGATAGCAAGAGGCTTTAATCCAGATATTGCAAAGCAATTATTGAAACAGGATTATATACTTGAGATAATTTCCCTGAATGAATATTCTAAGGAAAAATCCCATCAGCAGAGATTGAAAGGGCGCGTCATCGGTATGGAAGGCAAATCAAGGAGCAATATCGAGAATCTCACAGAATGCTATATCTCAGTATATGGAAAGACTATCGCCGTGATAGGAAAGATCGATATGGTAAATATATGCAAGCGGGCAGTCGAATCCCTTTTGGGCGGGAGCCCTCATGCAAACGTCTATAAATGGCTCGAGAGGCAAAGAAGATTATTGAAGAAAAGATCATTTGAAGAAGGCGGATTCTAATAATTTTTTTTATTGTGCATTTTCTCTTGTCAAATATATCGCTCCTTCTGGGCAATGCTCATGGCAGCAATAGCATTTTATGCAAATGCTCCTGTCAAATGTCGGATATGGCTTCATGGATATGCAATTGACAGGGCAATTCTTTGCACAGATGCTGCATTTTATGCATTTTCTCTTGTCAACATCTGGAATCAATGCCTCTGGCTTGAATAAGTATGTTCGTGCTGATGATACAATTGTCTTCATAAGATTCCGCTTTCCTGGCATCCTGTATTCAGGGTATTTGCCAATATCTTTGATATCGCCTGATAGTTCAACACTGCCAGAGGCTCCTCTTTTTAGCGCTGCATTGATGTAAGGAGCATTTTTCAGATCAACGCCCATTATCCTTGCTTGAACAATATCTAAGGATAACGCATCTGTTGATGCGATTATCAGTCCAGTATTTTTCGGGTCTCCATTACCTGGCCCTTCACCTTCCATCCCGATGATGGCATCCATGATATTTACTTTTATTTTCGGCTTGTAATATTCATAAATATCCAGTAGAAGCTCTGCAAACAATTCTTCAGTATTGCCTTTCATGTGATAGAAAGGTTTAGTAGTGCCAGGCACCAGCCCGAAAATATTTTTCACAGCGCCAGTAATCTTCATCAGGCTGTGGGTCTTCATCTTAGGAAGATTTATTATATAGTCAGGAAAATCCATAATATCTGTAGTCTTGAGCGATTTCAATACTTTTCCGCCGATATTTTTCTCTACAGTTTTCTGCTTTTCAAGAATGATTATTCTGGCATCATATTTTTCTGCAACAGCCCTTATGCCAGAGACTGTGAATGCATTTTCTGTATTCCAGCCAGAGCTTTCAGCAATCATTATCTCGCAGCCAGAATTCTTGAGGATCTTGCATACTGCCTCGACGACGGAAGGATGAGTGCTCACTGCAAACTCTGGCTTTTTTGCCATCAGCATATTTGGCTTGAGCATTACCTTGTCATCTTTATTGAATGCGATACCTAGGTCCTTTAGGGACTTGGCTACTGCCTTATCAACATCCGCTTGGACATAATTCGGGCATTTGATCACACTAACCTTGCTCATGGCAGGGTATTTTTTTGATGATTAATAAATTTTTCCTAAATAATCCGGGGCGCGTGATATTTGGTTCGGTATTCTAAGTCAATGGAAATATTTATTAACAACCTCCTAACTTCTTGGATTATGGCTGATGATGGTAAAAAGGCTAAGAAAGATAAGGGCCCGTCTAAGGTGAAGACTGCTGAAGAGTTGGCATTGCAGCAGCGTGAGATATCAGTCGCTGAATTCTTTGAGAAGAACAGGCACCTATTAGGGTTTGATAATCCGAGAAAGGCACTCCTCACTGCAATCAAAGAGGCTGTGGATAATTCCCTTGATGCATGCGAGGAGTCAAGGATATTGCCAGAGGTAAGTGTCGAGATTATTGAGATGTCAGAGAGCAGGTATAGGATTATCGAGGAGGACAATGGTCCTGGGATTGTGAAAGAGCAGATTCCGAAGATCTTTGCAAAATTATTATACGGCTCAAAATTCCATAGGCTTAGGCAATCATTGACAGCCGATCAACCTATATTATTAAAGAGGGATCATAAGGTCGAAATCGTCCCAATAGGAGAATTTGTGGACAAATTTCTAGGATCTGATGATGATACATTTGATATAAGCAATTTAGGCATACAAGTACCTGCTTTTAATCAGGAAAATAATCTGTACGAATTAAAGAATGTGAGCCATGTTATAAAGCATAAACGAGCTAATGAAATTTTAAAGATTAAAACGCAATATAATAAAGAAGTAAAAGTTACTGGATGTCATAGTTTATTTGCCTTTAACCCTGAAACTACAAAAATTGAGGCAGTTGAGGCTAGAAATTTAACAGTCGGGAGCTATATCGTTGTACCAAGAAAACTTCCCGAATTAGATAATGTTAAAGAAATAAATATTCTACAATATATCCCTTATGATATGATAAAAAATAATTGGTTGTATGTTTATGGTATAAGTGACGTAGTGTCAATACTGATTAAGAATGCTGAAGTATTGCATAAAAAGATCGATAAATCTCGAAGATATTATAGACTTAAAAATGGAGAATTGTACGTTGATGTTTTGGATGATAGTCTAAAACAATATAGTACTAAGGGTTTTTTACCTCTAAAAATGATATATGAGTTAGGCCTAATTAATGATGTTTCGCACGGGGCGATAATTACTTATCATCATGGGCAAAAATCCTCCATGCCAATAACTTTAGAACTTAATCCTGTTATCATAAGATTTTTAGGGTTATATCTAGCTGAGGGACACTGCGATACTAGACAAATAGGGTTAACATTTGGAAAACATGAAAAATGCTTAATTGAGGAAGTAGAACATTTTGCATCTACATATGGTATAGGATTTACTCATGAAGTAAGGGATAGAAGCATTAGGATAAAATTGTTTAATCAAATATTCGTAAAATTTATTACTGCAATCTTTAATAAAGGCGCACATTATAAGCAGATTCCTGAGTTCTTATTTCGTACGAACGAAGATTTACGATGGCATTTTATAGATGCATATAGTCAAGGAGATGGTCATAAGACGAAAAATCGAAACACATTATGTTTTACAACCGTAAGTGAGAAACTGGCTTTAAGTCTTCAATATTTATTATTAATGAATGGCGTAACATCTACACTCTATAAACATAAACAGAAAGGTTTAGGAAAAGATTTTTCAGTTGTTCACACTATTTCCTTATATGGTAGTGATATAAATAAATCACATATCTATGCTAGAAATATTAATTCAAGAATAAAAAGTAGGGATATAGAATACAATTATGGAAAAGTTCTTGGACTGCAGAAGTTAGATATGGGAGATTTATCATTTGTAAAAGTGAAAGAAATAACCATAATTGATGAAGGTTACGAATATGTCTATGATATTTCCGTCCCTGGTTCTGAGAACTTTGTTGGTGGTATAGGTGGTATTGTCTGCCATAATAGTCGCGGGCAGCAAGGCATAGGAATAAGCGCTGCAGTGATGTTCGCCCAACTTACTACAGGAAGGGCGACCAAGATAACCTCTAAGACAGGAAAAGACATGCCAGCGCATTATATGGAGCTTCACCTGAATACACAAAAGAACAGTCCAGAGATTATGGTCGATGAGATAAAAAGTTGGGACAAGAAAGAGCATGGCACAAGAATTGAGATGGACCTTGAAGGCAGTTATCTTAAAGGGCTACAGAGCGTCGATGAATACATAAGGCAGACTGCGATAATAAATCCTCATGCGACAATAATATATACTAATCCAAAGGCTGAGCAGTTCGTCTATGCACGGGCCACTGAGCAGTTGCCTAAAGAGCCTCTTGAGATAAAACCTCATCCTTATGGACTTGAGTTGGGAATTTTAATCAAGATGCTGAAGAATACAGAGTCTAGGACATTGCAGAGCTTTCTTACCAGCGACCTATCTAGGGTCGGAGCAGGCACTGCCAAAGAGATCTGCGATAATGCATTGCTCGATCCAAAGAAAAAGCCTATCGATGTATCGATGCAAGATGCTGAAAAGCTCATCAATGCGATAAAGAGCACAAAAATAATGTCTCCATCTACAGACTGCCTGAGTCCTATCGGCGAGGATCTTCTGGAGAAAAGCCTGAAAAAAGAGATCAATGCAGAATTCTATTGCGCAGTATCACGGCCCATATCAGTTTATAGAGGAAATCCGTTCCAGATAGAGGTAGGCCTTGCATACGGCGGAAACCAGCCAAAGGATGAGAGTGTTGCGCTATTACGATTTGCGAACCGTGTGCCATTATTATATCAGCAAGGCGCATGCGCCATAACAAAATCTGTGCTTGCCACAAATTGGAAAGCCTATGGCCTGCAGCAATCAAATGGCTCATTGCCCTCAGGTCCATTGACGATAATCGTGCACATGTCATCAGTATGGGTGCCATTCACATCAGAGAGCAAAGAGGCTTTGGCGCATTATCCTGAAATCATCAAAGAGATAAAGCTTGCTGTCCAAGAGGCAGGAAGGAAATTGCAGATTTATGTGCATAAGAAACATAAGGTGCAGAATCAGCTTGACAGGGCAAATTTATTTGAGAGATATATGCCAGAAGTCGCTGATGCATTATCAAGATTGACAGGACAGAACAAAGAATTGATACTCACAAAGCTCAAGGACATGACAGACAAAGAAGAGATAAAGCAGCAGATCTATGAGATGGAGACATTGAAAGGAGAGGCAGACGAAAAGTCTGACGACAAGCCAGATAAGGAATCAGATGATACTGAAGAGCCTATGGATGAAGGATAATTTCGATGAAGAATATTTTGACAAAGAGTCAGATGATGGATATGAAGAAAAGTCTGATGACGAAGAATAATTGCATGAATATTTCGAATTGCATTAATATTTCGAGTGATTAATTATGGCAAATAAGATTAAGGTTGAAAAATCAAATAACCCAAAAGATGTACAGCTGACATTTCCAGATTCAGCAGTATCAAAAGATATCAGGAACAAAGGCAACGCAAATCCAGAATCCAAAGAAAATTTTAAACCTAAGGAAAATATAAAATCTAAAGATGAACAAGACAAGGATGCAAGAACTGAGCTCATCGATTTAGGAAAATCTATCGTCGAAGACATACAGAAAGGCAATAATCCAAAGATAGAATTGTCAGTCAGGGGCCTCAGCAATGTTGTTTATGACAAAGAATCAAAAACATTAGGGTTAGGGGATAAGACAGCACAGAGATTCTTCTTTAATATAGGACAATCAAAAAAATTCTTACAAACAATAGAAGTAGCAGCAATATGCAAATCCTTACTTGATGTTGCAAAACATGCGAGCCTCAGGGATGTATTCTATATGGCAAAAAGGACAATACCAAATACTAAAATAAATATTGTCGATCATCAAAAAGAATCTGATAAGTCAATAGAGGACCTGGAGCTGATTACAGGCTTTTCAAGAGAGAATCTTAATGTGAATGCGAACAAGATGGGCAGTGTAGCAGGGAAGGTAATAATTGAAGATTCAGGAGATACAATAGACTGGTCAAGACTTGGTTCAGGTGGCTGGTCTATACCATCAAATGTCGAGAACATCAAATTCAAGAAAGTTGATGCAAAATTTGTGATATATATGGAAAAGGCGGCAGTCTGGGAAAGATTGCATGAGGACAGGTTCTGGGAAAAGCAGAATTGTATAATAATGTCATCACAAGGGCAGACTACCAGAGGGATAAGAAGACTATTGCAGAGGCTCAATAAGGAACACCACCTTCCAATACTTGTATTGACTGATGGTGATATATTTGGGTACTATATTTACAGTGTAATTAAGTTTGGAAGTATTGCTCTTGCACATATGGCTGATGAGATGGCCATATCAGAAGTGAAATTCTTAGGCGTCACAATGGATGATATATTGAAGTATGACCTAAAGAGACATTTTATTAAATTAACAGATCAGGATAGGGAAAGAATAAAGCAGATGCAAGCATATGAATGGTTCGCAAAACACAAAGATTGGCAGAGACAATTCAAAATGATGAAAGAATTCGATGCAAAAGTAGAAATACAGTCGCTATCTTCTAAAGGCATAAGTTTTATTTCTGAAAAATATCTCCCTGACAAGATAAAGAATAAGGAATGGATAGAATAGATTCTCGAGTGCGTGTTTCATGTTTCGTCTTCTGGAATATTCGCATGATTCCTAACAGCAAACTTAATAAACCATTAGGACAATTTTACATCAATGGATGAAGATTCTGGTCCAGAAAAAAAAGAACCTTTATATGATCCTGTCAATGAGCCTGCAAAAGAGCCTGAGAATATTTCTAGGGAATACAAGGTCGTGAATGTCAGGATCCAGAATCCTGAGAAGATAGAATACAAGGATTTTGAAGAATTGAAAGATTATGCGGCAAAAAAGGGCATAATGTTCGTCGAGGAAAAAAAGCCTTTTGATGCAGAAAGGAATAAGTACAAGACATTTGAAGAGCTAAGAAAGCTCAGGTCTCAGCTCCCAGAAAAGAAAGTGATGGTCATCAAAGAGATCAGTAGGGTATTGACAGATATCGAAGAGTCCAAAAAGACCAAGAAGCTGATATATTTCAGCAACCTATGCGGCAAGAAGATATATGATGCAAAGAATCAGCTCATAGGAAAGCTCAAGGACCTTGTGATATCTGGAGGAGAAAAATTTCCTGAAGTATCGCATCTTCTTGTGATAAGGGACCATAGCCCTATGCTATTATCTTGGCAGGATATATTGTCGTTTGACGGCATAATACGATTGAACAAGCCATATGAAAGTTCGGAGAAAAGGATGCTCAAGGATGATGACATATGCCTTGGAGAGAATATCCTCGACCAGCAGGTGGTAGATGTCAATGGCCTCAAAGTCATAAGGGTCAATGATATAGTATTGACATTCATAAAAAACAAATTGGCAGTTGTGAACATCGATGTCGGCTCAAGAGCCTTCACCAGAAGGCTAGGTCTAGAGAGATTTTTTGGCATAATGCACATCAACCTCAAGGATCATCCTGTGCCATGGAACACTATCGAGCCATTGGTGGGATCGATAGAGAAGATACACCTGAAAGTGCCATGCCCGAGAGTATCTGACCTGCACCCTGCAGATGTTGCAGAATTGTTTGATGAACTCAGCCTGATAGAGAGGAGCACGATCCTCAAGTCTATGAAGAGCGAGAGGGCCGCCCAGGTGTTGCTTGAATGCGACCCTGAAGTCCAGCATTCTATAATAAAGGGATTGAAGCCTAAGAGGATTGCTGCTATCTTTGAGAGGATGACGCCGAATGACATAGCAAATATAATATCAGACATGAGCGATGCCCAGATCAGGCCTGCACTCAATTTCATGAACAAGGAATTGGCTATCCATGTGCAGGAGATGCTCTCATATAAAGAGGGGACAGTCGCTAGGTATATGGAAGAGTCATTCATAACAATAAGCCCTGATTTGAGTGTCGGCACTGCTACAGATTATGTGCGCTCATTATCAAAATATCCTACAGACTTCTATTATGTCTATGCAGTTGATGAGAATGATGTCTTGATAGGGGTATTATCGTTAAAACAGCTCATAGTCGCTGACGCTAATACTTTGATTAGAGATATCATGAAGACCAAGGTTGTCAGCGTAGATTTGAATTCTCCTGTAGAATATGTCGAGGAGCTGCTCACCAAATATGACCTGATGTCGTTGCCTGTCGTAGATCTGAATGGCAAGATCCGCGGGATAATAAATATCGATGATGTGCTAGATATTGTGATGGATAGAACCAAGAACAAGCAGAGCTTTGAACTGACTGAGGAGCAAAAGAAGGATCTCAAGAAAAAGGGAAAATTCAAGACATATTATTCCACATTGGTAAAAGATGCAGGTCAGCTAATAAAAGATATAGATTCTGTAAAACAGGATAGATAAATTAAAACAGGATAGATAAAGTGATTATGCAAAGGATCATTGATGAAAATGTTTGAATCCATCAGAAAAAGATTTGACAAGACTCAATTATTTCTTCTGCTTAGCATAATAGGTCCTGGCATAATAACAGCAGCTGTGGATAATGATCCTGGAGGAATTACCACTTATAGCGTCGCCGGCTCTCATTATGGGCTTCTATTGCTGTGGACAATAATACCTATCATTGTTGCCTTGGTCCTTATTCAGGCAATGGCTGCAAGGATGGGGATAGTGACTGGCAAAGGCCTTGCAGACCTGATCAGAGAGACATTCGGCTTAAGGGTAACATTCTATGTAATGCTGGTCCTGATTGCAGTAAATTTCGGGAATGTATTGTCAGAATTCGCCGGCATTGCTGCAGCAGGAGAGATATTCGGGCTTACCAAATATTTGCTGGTTCCTATTTGCGCAATCGGGATATGGTTTCTTGTAGTATATGGGAACTACAAAATAGTGGAAAGGGTATTTTTGATAGCATCAATATTCTATTTCTCCTATGTGATATCAGGCGTGCTGGCACATCCTCCATGGAGCCAGGTACTTGTGCAGCTCGTATCTCCGCATGTTGTGATGAGCACAGATTATTTCCTGCTCATTATGGGTCTTATAGGAACAACAATAGCTCCTTGGATGATGTTCTATCTTCAGAGCTCTGTAGTTGAAAAGGGCATCAAGTCGACAGAACTGAACTATTCAAGAGTTGACGTCATATCCGGAAGCATAGTCACAGGTATTGTGGCATTCTTCATAATAATAGCTTGTGCACTTACGCTTTATGTGCATAATATCAGCATAAGCACTGCTGCAGAGGCTGCAAAGGCACTTGCGCCGCTGGCAGGCACTTATGCATCATTGCTGTTTGCATTCGGATTGTTCAATGCAGGAGTATTTTCTGCTGCAATACTCCCATTATCGACTGCATATTCAGTATGTGAAGGCTTGGGATGGGAGTCTGGAGTGAACAAAGGGTTCAAAGATGCTCCGCAGTTCTATACATTGATTACATTTTTGATAATTTTTGGTGGAGGCTTCATATTATTGCCTAATATGCCCTTGATACAGATAATGCTTATCAGCCAGGTATTAAACGGCATACTACTGCCGATAATACTAATATATATGCTTAGGCTCAGCAGCAACAAGAAACTCATGGGAAGCTATGCTAATACAAAAATATTCAATATCGTGACCTGGGCCATATGCATATTGATAATCGTACTCACGTTATTCTTGACAGCGTCATATATAATTAAATTCTGATAATTTTTCTGATGATTCAATAATCTGTTTGGTAAAATTAATAAACAAACTATTTTTCCTTACAACATGAAATGGCTGAAGGCTGAGCTGCATTCGCATGCTAAGGAAGACAAAAGGCACGATCTTTCTTACACTGTCAAAGACCTTATAGGCCAGGCAAGAAAGTGCAGATATGACGTGTTAGGTTTGACTTTTCATGACAAGGTCTTTGAAGGCCCTGAATTTGACAAGGCATACAGCTATGCAAAACGCAAAGGTTTATTGCTTATGGCTGGATGCGAGGCAACTATAGAGGGCAAGCATGTACTTATCTATGGGATAACTGATGCTGAACGAAAAAAGATCAAAAGCTTCAGGGACTTGAGGCGGATGAAAAAACAACTTGATAAGGCAGGGCGCAGCACCTTGATAATAGCTCCTCACCCATTCTATAACACAGGGATAATGGGCAAGTATTGCCTTGGAAGAAAGTTGGTGAGAAATATCGACGTGTTCGATGCCATCGAATACAGCTTCTTTTATCTGAAGAGAGTGAACAGGAACAAGAAAGCAGTCAAGGTAGCGAAAAGATATCTCAAGCCGATGGTCGGCGACGGGGATATACACGTATTATCGAACCTCGACATGACATATTCTTTGATAAAGTCAAAAAAAGATCCGATAGGGATAATCAATGCAATAAAAGAGAACCAGGTAAAGGTCGTGAGCAAGCCGCTCACAATGAGATATATTGTTAAGCTCGCATATTTCCATTCTTTCAAAAGTTGACACAAAGGAAATCCTGCGTGTACAATCTCCAGACTCAATAAAATGCAATGCATTTTATGAGTTAAAAATGCTTAACGCATTTTTATGCTTCAGCCCGCAGTTCTTGATAAAATTTTTAAACAACAACATCAGATATATTGATATGGTTATGTTCAGCTTTGATCCGAAGGAAAAAGATCATAATATCCTGGTCTCTCAGATGGAGATCGAGAATGAAGACACATTCCATATGAAGAACCTATACAAGCTGATACATGACTGGCTTATCGAAGAGGGATTCAAGACAATCTATGATGATCCAGAAGATGAGAATCCTGAAATATTTTATCTGGAAAGGATATTAGGCACTGGCGTGAAAGAGCATAGGATATGGTGGCGTTGCCTCAAGGTCCCGCAGAAGAGCGGCTATTACAGATATTTTCTTAAGATAGATTTCATGACGCTTAATATGAAGTCTATAGAAGTGATGCATCAAGGCCATAAGATGAAGACAGACAGGGGAGATTGTGTCATTAGGATATGGGCTTACTTGCAGCTAGATTATAATGAGAAATGGCGCAATAGCCCTTTTTTGATGAGATTTGATAAGATATTCCGCAACAGGCTATACAAGGCACAGATAGAAGCATATAAGATAGATTTGTACAAAGCAACCTATAGGCTGCAGAATGTCATAAAGCAATACTTGAAACTCAAGACACTATACGAGATGCCAAAGCCATTCCATCCAGAGAAGGGATTGTAAACATTACTTTTTCCATCAATCTAATGATTAAAATGCGAACCGATGGCAGAAGCCCGGAAAAAGTATTGTAAAAATCTAGAGATGGGGCTTCAATCATCAAATTTTTATATTGTGTTCTTTTCTTACAATCATGGATGATGTTGTCGATGAGCTAAGGAAAGCGATAGCCAAGGGCAATCCTGAATCAGCAGACGATATATTGATGATGTCAAGGCAGTATTCTCCTATTGTGATTGATAAGAAAAATTTCCATGCGATAATATCAGATGATCATCCGCAATGCATGTTGTTTGTGGATGGCGGCAACTCGATTATTTTCGAATGCCCGAACTTTTGCCTAGGATATATCAGGGTCGCAGCAATAAGGTACAAGAATAATGTTAGACAATCGAAATCCTCAGATGAATTCTATGTGCTTATTACAGAAAATGATTCTAAGTTCAATGTCAAGACATTCCCTGACTCATCATTCAATGGCTTGATATTCGACTCGGATGATGAGACATTGCGCATTGGCAAGGAAAAATGCATCATATCAAGGATTGTTTCGATAATAAGGAGATTTTGCGAGATAGACTATGCATATTCCCAGGATAGCAGCGATACAGACATCATCATCCTTGACGGTACATTAGAGGCAAGATATCCTTATGAGCAGAATTACCTCAACAAATTATTCTTGTCTGGCAAGGCATGCGCGCTTAGCAAGACATGTTCTCTTACGACAAAGAACGGGAGTTCAATCACAAGAAAGCTGCTTGCTTTGTCTAATCAGCTGACTTTGCATGATCAATTATCCAGCGCATGGTATTATCATCCTATTGTCCAAAACAATAATGTCGAGCATAAGGCAGAGATATATTTCACCAGCCTAAATCCGAAATCAGATTATGTATTCAGATTCGAGATCCAGCAGGGTTTTGCAAAAGATATAGAATCATTATTCTCCACACTTTGCAAGAACAGCAATGATCCTGTATTCTTAGGCTATCCGTATGGATTCATCGACGTGGATTCTAACGCTAGGATTTCTGAGAATGAGCTCATGATGCAAAAGACCCGATTTGCTGTGAAGCTCGGGAGCGAATGGAGCGAGCTATCAAAAAATCTGAGCAGCATGAATGCACACGACATATTGGATAAGATGAGGTTCTGATTGTAAGATTCTAACATTCTAACAACCAAAAATTTATAAATATGTATTTATAGTCTATTACAGAGGTGGGTCATGAGCAAGTATGATGTTATCACTGTCGGTTCTTCTACTATCGACGTGTTTGCCCATACTGATCCAGGGCAGTCTGAACTATTGAATGTTCATAATCACGCTGATGTTGCTTATCCATTAGGTGCTAAGATCCTGATCAAAGAGCTGAATTTCTTTACAGGCGGCGGAGGCACGAACACTGCAGTAGCATTCTCAAGGCTTGGCCTAAAGTCTGCATTTCTTGGGATGGTAGGCAATGATGATAACGGCAATGTCATACTTAAGAACCTATCTGATGAGAAAGTCGATTTCATAGGAAAACAAAGCGGGATATCAGGATATTCTGTAATACTGGATTCTGTGCATGACGACAGGACCATATTCACATTCAAAGGATGCAATGATGATTTTGATCTGAGAGGAATTGAGTTGAAAAGCCTAGATGCAGGATGGTTCTATTTCTCTTCTATGATGAACCATGGCTTTTCAGCACTTGAGAAACTCTCAGATTATGCGCATAAGAAAAATATAAAAATAGCATTCAATCCAAGCCTTTATCTTGCAAAAAAAGGCAAAGGCTATATGAAGAATGTGCTGAAGAATTGTGAGATATTGACGTATGCAAAAGAAGAGGCCCAGGAGCTGCTGAGCAATCCTACAGAGAATATCTTCATATTATTGCAAGAATCATCAAAGCTCGGCCCGAAGATAGTGGCCATCACAGACGGAAAGAACGGCGCCAATTGCTATGATTCATACGAGAATATTTTCTATTCAGCAAAGCCTCCGAACAATCTTAAGATTGTCGAGACGACAGGTGCTGGAGATGCGTTCGCTTCAGGATTTGTCGCAGCAAAAATTCTAGGCAAAGGCACTCCCTATGCGATGAAGCTTGGGATGATAAATGCAGAATCTCTTATTTCAGGTCTTGGCGCAAAGACAAAGCTACTCACCAGCATCGCATTCCAGATTGCAGAAAAAAACAAAAGACCTATCATCAAGACTGCAGGTATGCAGATAAATCAGTCATAAAACAATAACTATAAAAATACTTAGTCATAATATTGTTTAATCATAATATTGTAAAGAGGTGTGTTATGGTCAGGATCAATATTGGAAAGATTATCAGGAATGATAGAGCATTATTCTTAGCCTATGATCAGGGTCTGGAACACGGTCCAAGAGACCTTGACCAGAAATCAGTAGACCCAAAATACATATTTGATATAGCGCTTGAAGGATTATATGACGGGATAATAGTGCAGGCAGGCCTTGCAGAAAAATATTATAACAGGTATTTCAAAGACATACCGCTGATAATCAAGCTGAACGGAAAGACAGCGATGCCAGACATATCTCCGATATCAAGGCAGCTATGCTCTGTTGATAGGGCGATAAAATTAGGCGCATGCGCAGTAGGATACACTATTTATACAGGAAGCCCGAGCGAGCCTGAGATGCTGCAGGAGTTCTCAAATATCGTAGAGACAGCCCACGATTATGGGATGCCGGCGATTGCTTGGATGTATCCTCGGGGCCCAAACATAAAAAATGAGCTTGATACAGACATATTGGCATATTCTGCCCGTGTTGGATTAGAATTAGGTGCTGATATATTGAAGATGAAATACAATAATAATCCAGAAGGCTATAAATGGATAGTAAAATGTGCAGGCAGGGCAAAAGTGATGATCGCAGGTGGCGATAAGGTTCCAGAGGCAGAATTCTTAAGAAAAGCAGAAGAGATAATGAAGACAGGAGTTGTCGGCATGGCAGTAGGCAGGAATGTCTGGCAACATGATCATCCGTTGCCGCTCTCAAAAGCGTTGAGGAAGATAGTGTTCAATAATGCGACATCACAGGATGCAGAGAAATTATATGAAGAAGAGATAAATAAGGAACGATAGATATTCGTGAAATGTGTATAATGATTAATCTGGTAATTAATATTTTTTCTTATCAATCATCACAATCTCCCTTGTCAATGTCTTATGCACATAATATGATATTATTTTTTTTATCTTTAGTTTTTTGGATAGATTTATTTTTAAAAGTTTTTTATAGTCGACAAAATCAGGGAAGACGACAACTGACCTTGCTGATATTTTCCTGATAAACCTTGAATATAGCCTTGATATTTCACCGCTCTTTTTTGAGCTTTTCCCATAAGGCAAGTCTGTGACAATATTCCTGAAATTTTTTATTGAAAGAGCATCTTTGTTGATCAACTTATATAATTTCAGGTTTATCTTATAATGCATCAGATTAATCCTTGCCCTGTTCAGCATAGGCCTGTCAATGTCATATCCTATGGACTTGATGTTCATCAATGCAGCCTCTAATAATATTCCTCCTGCACCACAGAATGGATCTATGATCACTTCGCCATTTCTCGGATTCAGGATGTTCACTAAGCCTTTGGCCATCTTCGGATGCATCGCTGTCGGATGCAGCGCTGGCTTCATATGGGCTTTCCTGTCATCATAATGCTCAACATTCTCATGAATGAGCCTGCATACATATGTGATTTTTTTGAATATGAACAATTCTATTAGAGTGGCCGGATTTTCTAAATCGACATTCGGGCTTATGCCTTTTTTGACCAGGCTCCGCCAGATGAATCTTGCATATTCGCCCTCATCAAAAGCATCTTTCATAGGCTCCATCACATGTATCCTTAGGCAGAAATTTTCTTTGTATATCTTTGACCAATCATATTGCAATAGCATTGAATGAATATCTTTTGATTTGCAGTCAAATAATAGTCCAAAGACCTTTCTTGTGTATGCGAGCCGAGATATTTTATGCAGATTGTTATTATTGATATTGCACAGAAGAAGATTGCTATTCATTGCGTATCTCTTTATTTCTAGAAGTGAAACAGCTTCATAGGATGATAAGTCAATATCCTCTTGAGATAATAACAAGACATGTTTCAAAGGCCTTTTCCTCCTATAGAAACTATATATGTCTTATTATTTTTATATGAATCGCTATTTAACAAGTGCTTTGGCGGCCATTCCCAATTCAATTTTATGCCAAGTGCTTTCATCAATTCAGTCACATTCACGCCATGAGCTTCTGGAGACCTGATTATCTTTTCTATATTGTATTGCGCTTTTGCATTATTCTCTTCTTTAAGATGTATCTTGCGCGCCATGCCCTGCCATCTTCTAGGATTATACCATTGCCTTGGCTGATTTTTCCATGCAGGATGATTCTTTCGCATCCTCTCAGCAAATACCCCGACATCAAAAGCAGTGTATATCACATACAGGTCGCTTTTGAAATCAAATAATTCATCAATCAATGGCTGATTCGGCGGGCAGCCCTGCTTTTTTCCCACATTCATGCATCCCTTCGGATGCCCATGATATGGGATCATGCAAAGGTTCTGAATCCTTTTTTCATATTTGATTGTCTTCGGATCTATCTTAATAATCATGTATTCCGAGAAATAACATTACATTTTTAAATTTGATTATTGATATGATATCATGAACAAGAAAGGCCGGGGCAGGCCTATAGGCTCGAAGGTTCGACAGAATATTGTCGAGATATTATATTTCTATAAGCAGATGCATGGATATGAAATGTATAAGGTGTATTCTGAGCTGTTCCCTCCTGTGACGATGAGGCTGATATATTATCATCTCAAGAAAGGGCGTGATACAAAAGAGTTTAGGATAATGAAGATATCCCATAAAGAAGGCAATTATTCTTGGGGCAATGATACAGAGAATATCATCTACGAACTAGGAAATGATGCAAAGCCGATGATAGAACCAAGGATAAAATTATATTGGGAAAAGAACAAGAGATAACCTTACCCTGGCAAAATTAAAAAACATTTTTAAACCGCTTCTGATATCTTTGTCCTATGGCAGCGCCTGTCAATGAAAATAATAAGTCATCATCGCAGTTCTATAATGAATTGATTAGCTTCGTGCAGCAGAAAGGATTCATCTGGGGCCCTGAGCCAGAGATATATGGTGGGCTTGCAGGATTCTATACTTATGCCCCATTAGGCAAGCTCCTGAAGAATAATGTCGAGAATGAGATAAGAAAATTATTTATGAAAAATAATTTTTGGGAAGTGGAATGCCCTACAATAATGCAAAAGCAGGTCTGGGAAGCATCAGGACATCTTGGTGGATTCACAGATCCTGTAATCACGTGCTCTAAATGCAAGAATAATTTTCGTGTAGACAATCTTTTATCAGAATTATTCCCTGAACAGAATTTCGAACATAAGAAGGATGATGAATTTATAAGATTCATAGAAAAGCATGGTGTCAAATGCCCTTCATGCAATTCCGAATTCATCAAAGAGATAAAAAAGCACAATCTTATGATGAAGACGACAATAGGGCTTGATATCGAGGCATACAATAGGCCAGAGACAGCAACGACGACATATCTCCCATTCCTTAGATATAATGATTTTTTCAGGAAAAAACTCCCTTATGCAGTCTTCCAGATAGGAAAGGCATACAGGAATGAGATCAGCCCAAGACAGCATGTTCTTCGATGCAGAGAATTCACCCAGGCAGAGGCCCAAATATTCTTGTTCAAAGATCAGAAAAATACTTTCGAGCAATATGAAGAGATAAAGCATGAGAAGCTTCCATTATGGCCATGGCAATATCAGCAGGACAATAAATCCCATCATCTGATGACTGTGCATGAGGCATTAGAAAATGGCAATTTCAAGAACAGGGCATATGCATGGGCGGTCTATATCGCATATTCATTATTCAGGCAGATAGGTATTCCGGAAGATAGGCTCAGGTTGAGGCAGCATTTTCCTGACGAAAAAGCATTCTATGCCGATGATGCATGGGATATTGAATGCAAGCTCAACAGTTTCGGATGGTTTGAATTATGTGGAGTGCATGACAGGACAGACTATGACCTGACACAGCATGCAAAAAGTTCAGGAAAAGATCTTAAGGCATTCAATGAGCAGTCGATAAAGCAAGAAAAGAATGAAGTTCCAGACATCATCGAGATAGCATTCGGGACAGACAGGCCGACATTTGCTTTGCTCGACTTATTCTATAGAAAAATTGAGGAGAAAGAAGGCAAGACAAAATTCTTGGTACCTATGCATATGAGCCCTGTAAAGGCAGCCATATTCCCGCTTGTGAAAAAAGATGGATTGCCGGAAGTCGCAAAAAAAATATTTGAGGAATTGCAGAAAGAATTCACAACAAGATATGACATGACAGGAAGCATCGGCAAAAGATACTTGCGAGAGGACGAATCAGGCACGCCATATTGCATCACAGTCGATTATGACACATTGAAAAACGAAGATGTGACTATCAGGAATAGGGATACAGAAGAGCAGAAGAGAATCAAGATAAATATAATAAAGCACACGATAAGAGAACTTCTTAATGGCAAATTGAAGTGGGAAGACTTGAAATAGCCCCGCCCAGAATACTATATAAAGCACAATAAAGATGTGCTAATTTTTTGACATAAAAGTATAGTAGCCCCGCCCAATTACCACGCCGAACTGTGCTAAAACAGAACACTTCTAAATGTATTACAAAACAGTAGAAAATACATACATCCGCCGAAAACCACGAAAAATCCCGCAACAGAATTTTGCGTTTCTACAAGTTACATACATATATTTGAAAAAAGTATATTAACATTTATATATTAGTGATACCACATAATTATATGAAGTACTTAACAGTTTTTCTAATCAAAGGAGATGCAGGCAAGTTTCAACGAAAGATATTGTGTGAGTTAGCAAAAAGATTTGATATTGGCGAAGCTATACGGCGTGATCCACCTCCCCATATAACTCTAAAATATTCATTCGAAACTGAAAATATCAAAGAAATTGAACAATTACTAAAAAATTTTTGTAAGAAGCAAAAACCGACATCTCTAAATCTAGATGGTTTCGGACATTTTGGCAAAAATGTTATTTTTATTAAAATAAATCCATCCAAAGAAATGCGAATAATGCATAAATCTCTAATTTTAGAATTTCATAAAATATCTTGGATGCGTTGGCATGAGCATGATAGGAGTAATTTTAATTTCCACGCAAGTGTAGCCCATACCGACATTACCACAAAATTTGATGAAATATGGAGATATATACAGAAATATCATCCAAAATATGAATTAATGTGGGATAATATAACACTATTTAAGTTAATAGACGGTAAATGGAAAATACATAAGACATTTCATATTCTAAATTAAAGGTAACTGTGCTCTTGCAGTTTAATAGTGTCCGCAAAAAGCACAGTTAAGGCAGTAGCCCCGCCCAGATACGAATTTATAAAAGTACCTATTAGAATGTAATACGATTAAAGATAGCCCGGACAGGACTAAAACAAAAGGATTAAAATGAAGCTATCACGTGCGCAAGAAAATGAACGTGATATTATGTATAAGTATGTTTTTATAAGAAATGACTTTCTTATCAGGTAAGAAAAGTATATTATTTTAAGCAAATTTTCTTACCGAGTAAGAAAAACTTTATAAATAGAGAGCAATTTCTTACCAAATATGAAAGAAGATATATTAATCAAAACAGCAACAGAATACTATAGCTCAGCATTAGAAGAACATAAGAAAGCAAGATACAACGCTTCTCTAGTATTATTCTTTAAGGCATTAATCGCCCTCACAGACTTATATATACTACAAAAGACAAAAAATACTCCATCATCGCATGCAAGCAGGTTCCAGATAACAAAAAAACATTTCCCAGAAGTCTATGATTTATTAGACAAAGACTTCCCATTCTATCAAGACAGCTACGTACAAATAATGAGCAAAGAACTTGCAGAGGCTATAAAAGATGACGTACAGATTATGGCAGAAAAGACGCGCACTAAAATATAATAATAAAGTATTAGACATAGTGCAATTCGGATCATCAATGAAAGAGAATAGCGACCCGAAAGACATAGACATAGCAGTAATATTCACAAATACACCAATAAAAGACCAATTAATAGAATCCCAAAAAATAAAAAAACAAATAGAAAAAGAAGTAGATAAAGAAGTACACATAAAATCATACGACCTATATAGCTTACTAGACCAAGCAAACTTTGCGAGAGAAAGCATACTAATATATGGGAAAAGCATAATCACAGGAGAATATTTCGCAAAAATCTTCGGACTCAACCCAAAAATCCAAATTATATATCGACTAGAAAAACTGGATAAAAAAACAAAGATACGGTTTCATTACATGCTAAGAGGAAGACAAAAACAATACGGCCTACTAAAAAAATATGGTGGAAAACTAATAAGCCCAGGGCTAATAGAAATAATGCCCGAACACGAGAATATATTCATAGAAGCCATAGAAACCATAACAAAGAATTACGAGAAAAAAAATATCATGTACACATAATACAAAAAACACATCATAAAGACTTTAATAGTGTGATGTCGTGTGAGAAATATTACTAAATTTTAGCCCTGCTCAGACTATTCATTATGCATTTCGAAATATCCTTGGCTTTCTTTGCAGACTGGGCATTTCTTCGGTGCTTCTTTTGATTCAGTCATGTGGCCGCAGTTCCTGCATCTCCATTTTACTACATGCTCGCTTGAGAACACTTTTCTCTCATGGAAGTGCCGCAGCAATTTCAAAAATCTCTTCTCATGCTCTTGCTCTATGCGGGATAAATCTTTGAAGAATTCTGATATCTCTTTGAAATTTTCCTGATTGGCGATCGTCTCGAATTCTGAATATAGGTTCTGATGATAATAATTCTCTATCTCTGAGGCGTCCCTGACATTTTCTGCAGTGTCTGCGATGAGATTCAGGTATTTGAATATCTGCCGTGCATGCTCTTTTTCATGATCAGAAAATTCTGAGAATATGTGAGCTATCTGCTCATATCCTTCGCTTTTAGCAAGCCTTGAGAAGAACTCATATTTTGTGCAGGTCTCGCATTTTCTCTGGAAGATATTTATCAGGTTCTGCTTAGTTTGGGAATTCTCAAACTTCACACGCATTCTACCGTCGAGCTTTTCGATAAGGCTGAGTCTTTTCTCCTTGAGATTCTTCCCTCCCATCCTCGGATCAAGTTTCTCAGACTCTTCAATCTCTTGGTCTCTTAAGTCATCAATAGTCTTTAAGAGCATGTCAATCTCTGCTATCGCCCCTGATATCTGACCTTTTCTTAGTTTGTCTAGGGCACGGTCATGACTGAGCATATTCATCAATGTAGTCCTTCTTTTCTCATACATCGACTTTAGTCTGTTTAATGGCATTTTTATTTGCCTTTGCTTTTCGCATCCAGCTTAATGTTCTCTTCAATCTCCTGCTGCCTTAGATGGTCAATGGTCTTAAGAAGTATGTCTATCTCGCATATTGCTCCATATATCTGATGCTGCCGAGCAGGCTCTAGTTTAGGATTCTTCTCTAGCAATTCGACTAGGTTCATCTTTCTCTTTTCATATAATGATCTTAGTTGTCTGAGCGGCATGTTATTTGGGATTACTTATAGGTTTTTTAATCTTATTATTTTTCGTTAAGTATTTATGCACAAAATAGTCCATGCAGTCGACACCGCAGAAATGCGCCTTTTTCCGGATTGAGGCCTCGCCAAAAATCAATACAAAGCAATCATCCTGGACCATGTTCCCGCATACAGGGCATGTCTTGTCCTTTAGTTTGAAGAATTCTTTCTTGCGATCGATATATCTTTGTATGATGCCTTCTTTCATGTCTTTTTCAAATATTTCCAGCTCATCTGAATTGAGCTCGTCGATGAATTTGTTGAAATTGCTCACATCAGATCCCTCTTCTGCTTGAACTTTTGCAGTATGCTGTCTGAATCATGCAATAGCTGGGCATTCTTGAGCATGTCCATGAAATACTTATCTTTCCTCTGCAGACCATCATTTATCTCATATTCATTATGCGTCCAGTTTATGATCTTTTTTGTCTTGCCATGGCCGTCTTCTATGAATATGTTGCTGAATTTTGATCTTATCTCATCTACATGGTCGGTGATAAGGAATAATTCCATTGAGTCTTTTGTGGATTTTATGAATCCTATAGCTTTGCATTTCTTGAGTATATCTTCATATTTGAAGCTGAATTTCATCATATAAAATATATCATCAGGATTGAGCGTGAATATAATGTTTGCCAAAGTGGCATTCATCTCATCTATTTTGAAATACCTTTTCTCGCATTTGCCATCCCTTAACATTATGCCATAGACGAACTCGTCATTTATGGAATAGATTGTCCTTGGCTTTCCAGTATTCCTCTCAAGGGATTTCTCTTTTCTTACTATGTTGTATGCTTCAAGCAGCTTGAGTTGCTGGATGACATTTGATAGGCTGGTATTTGTCTTTTCTGCAAGTTCAGTTGGCGACTGGTGCTGACCTGATATCTCTTTTATCAATAACCATTTGCTGTTTGTAAATAATTCAGGATTTAAATCTTGCATGAAATGTGTTTTGCATGTTTATTATTTAAATGTTTCGTTTAGATAGTAATAACTACATTTAATTAGTTAAATAACAACTACATATACTCCGTTAAGAATAGCTTTTATCGAATAATATACTGGTTTTCTTCAATTTTTTCATGCTCAATATATGCTTAAAAATAGAAACCTTTTTATATGTGAGGCACGAATAATTAGGAAAAAGGGTTTAAAAGGAATTTTGTCGCAAATATTTTAAAGGAAGTTCTCTATCATTAAAAAAGAGGACTAGGTGAGCGTGAATCAATTTGAAAGTATTGATGTTCGGCTGGGAATTTCCGCCATTCTATGCAGGAGGCCTTGGAACAGCCTGTTATGGCCTGACTAAGGGTCTTAGCAATAAGAAGATTGATGTAACATTTGTTGTTCCCCAAGGACCAGATAATCAGAAGGCAGAGTTTGTGAATCTTATCGTTGCCTCAAATCTTTCTAGATACAATATCAAGATAAAGAAGATCAAAAGCCTGCTCCACCCATATATGACTGAAGAGCAGTATTCTCAGTCTTATGAAAAATGCCTTGAAAAGCTGCAGAGCAAAGGAGCATCAAAGCCGCTTTATGGAAGAAATATCTATGAAGAGGTCCATAGATATGCCTTGACAGCAAAAGTGATAGCAGCATCAGAAGATTATGATATAATACATTGCCATGACTGGATGACATTCCCGGCAGGGATTGAGGCGAAAAAAATATCAGGCAAGCCACTAGTCGTGCATGTGCATGCGACAGAATTCGACAGGACAGGAGGCCATGGGGTCAACCAATATGTTTATGACATCGAAAAAAAAGGTATGCAGTATGCTGATAGGGTGATTGCAGTCTCAAATTACACAAAGCAAAAGATCATAGAGCAATACGGTATACCCGCAGGAAAGATAGAAGTGGTCCATAATGCTGTGGATTTTGGTGGCAAATGCAGCTTTGATATTCGCAAGAATGAGAAGGTGGTATTATTTCTTGGGAGGCTTACATTGCAGAAAGGGCCAGATTATTTTATCGAAGCTGCAAAAAAAGTCCTTGATTATGATCCAGATGTCAAGTTCATAATTGCAGGCTCAGGAGATATGGAGAACAAGCTCGTGGACAGGGTCGCCCAGCTCGGCATAGGAAATAAGGTGCTGTTTGCAGGATTTGTCACAGGCGCAGATGTTGATAGGGCATATCAGACAGCAGATCTTTATGTGATGCCTTCAGTGAGCGAGCCATTTGGGCTGACTCCACTAGAAGCCTTAAGAAATAATGTGCCGGTAATCATATCAAAACAATCTGGTGTCTCAGAAATTTTGAAAAATGCCTTGAAAGTGGATTTTTGGGATGTCGATGAGCTGGCAAATAAGATACTCACAGTGCTCAATTACCGTGCATTACATCATGAATTGAGAGAGCATGGGGCATTAGAAGTTAAGACATTCAATTGGAATGTGCCTGCTGATAAATGCATCAGCATATACAATGACCTGATAGCTTCAAGGCATCTGCTTGTGAAAGCGATGGTGTCGTAGGTACTAATGCGAAACGTAAGAATCAAAGGTGAAAGATGGTGAATGTCTGTCTATATTTTCAAGTGCATCAGCCATTTAGGATGAAGAAGTATTCAGTATTCAGCATAGGGCATAATTCAGATTATTTTGATGAGCAGAAAAATAAGGAAGTCATGCAGAAGGTCGCAAAGAAATGCTATCTCCCGACAAATAAGGTGATGCTGGATCTGATAAATAAATATAAGAATACTCCTAGGAAGTTCAAGATATCATATTCAATTACCGGCGTGGCTATAGAGCAATTCGAAAAATATGCTCCTGAAGTCTTGGAATCATTCAAAGAACTTGCAAGGACTGGATGTGTCGAATTCTTATCCGAGACATATTATCATTCATTATCATTCCTGTATTCAAAGCAGGAATTTGACGAGCAGGTCCTGCTGCATAAGCAATTGATGGAAAAGACATTCAACCAGACGCCGAAGGTATTCCGTAACACTGAGCTGATATTCAATAATGAGCTCGCACATCATATCGAAGGCATGGGATTCAAGGCGATACTTGCAGAAGGGGCCGACCATATATTGGGTTGGAGAAGCCCAAATTTCGTCTATAGGGCAAAGACCACGAAGCATCTTAGGCTGCTGCTCAAGAATTATAAGCTTAGCGATGATATCGCATTCAGGTTCGGGCAAAAGACCTGGAAAGAATATCCTCTCACTGCAGAGAAATTCTCTCGCTGGCTGCATGCAAATGCAGGCCATTGCGTAAACCTATTCATGGATTATGAGACATTTGGCGAGCATCAATGGGAAGATACTGGAATATTCAATTTCCTGAAACATCTTCCAGAGCATCTGCTAAATGATCCTGAGACAAAATTCCTTACAGTCTCAGAACTTGCAGAGTTCGAGCCTGCTGGAGAGCTTGACATCCACAACTATACATCATGGGCAGATATCGAAAGGGACCTGAGCGCTTGGAAAGGCAACAATATGCAGGATTCTGCATTGCATGAGGTATATGCTCTTGAGAAAATATTGAAAGAGATGGGTAATAGTGCATTGCTGAGCGATTGGAGAAAGCTGACGACAAGCGATCACTTCTATTATATGTGCACAAAATACTTCAATGATGGGGATGTGCATAAGTATTTCAACCCTTATGATAGCCCGTACGAATCATATATAAATTTCATGAACATATTGAATGACATGATATATAGGATGAAGAAATTGATCCAGGAGAGAAACATGGTGATAGAGCTTAAAGATAAGTATGTGATAAAGCCTAGGATAACCGACACTCCTGCATTGACGCTAAACTGAGCATGATGCTCAGATAAGATACTGTCTAAATTAAATAATACCGATATAAAATATTGTTTATGATAAATGATATTAATGTAAAATAATATTAAGAAAAAATGATAATAATATAAAATATTCATAAAAAATAATATTTTTATCATCAAGATCAGAGGTGGGATTGATGTCTAGAAAAAAGAAGGAAACAACTCAGGAGCCAGAAAAACATGAGCATAAGCATGAAACCCATGCAAAAGAGACAAAGCACAATGTATTGTCTATAGATGTCAAGCCAGAGAACTATTTTGTTCTATGCGACGGCAGGACAGTGAAGGACGTCAGGGAGCTTGCAAGATTGCTAGAGACCATGAATGATGATGTCTTCTTCTACCATGTCACCAGCGAAAGGAATGATTTTGCGAATTGGATCAATGACGTGTTCAAAGAAGAGGACTTGGCTAACATGATACGCTCCAGCAAGAGCAGGATAGAGATGCTGGCTATGCTCTATAAAAGGATGTTTGAGAAATTGGAAAAGACATTGTGATGATCATGGTTAATCATTAGAGAGGTGAGGAGATGATTAATGCACCGTATGAGAAGGAGTTCGTGTTCCATGACGGGAAACGTGCCAAGAACATATTAGAGCTTGGCGAGGTAATTGAGAGGATGTCAGATCAGGAATTCCAGTCGTTTGCAGATCCAAACAAGAATGATTTTGCAAATTGGGTCGAGTATGTCCTATTTGATAAGAAATTCTCAGAAAAGCTGAGAGACGCTCCATCCAGAGATCATGCCATTCTGCTATTAAAAGAGAAGCTCAGAGAGTTGCAGGAGGAGGAAAACTCTGTCACAGAAGCGGCCATGTCGACCAGCAAAATAAAGGTGTTAAAGCAGGCAGATAGCATAATATATACCACGCCTGTTGATTATACCACGCCTGCTAATGTGGCTAATGATACAACGCACTCTCTGAAGTATATAATATCAGAGAGCCATAAGGATGAAAAAAAGCCTAAAGCTTCTGCAAGATGGTTTGACTTCTTCAAGACAGATATTTCAAAGAAAAAGATTGAGAAGGCCGTTGTCGCCCAATCTGACAAGTCTAAGCCCGAGAGAGAATTGAAGGCACAGGAAGTCGAAAATAAATCAGAGAACATGCTATGGATTGTATTATATGGGTTGCTTATAGGGCTAATATTGCTGCTCTTAGTGTATAAGTTTTTGATTGCGAAATAAGAAATCTTAGAATGCGACAATACGAAGAGGATAGATTATAGGACGAGGATGTGAGGATGCAAAAACCAGAAGCAGACATTTTGTTTGAATCATCTTGGGAGATATGCAATAAGGTAGGGGGCATTTACACAGTAATCAGCAGCAAGGCATATCACATGATGGAACTCTACAAGAATTATTTCGTCATAGGGCCTTATTTTGAGAATAATGCCAAGCTAGATTTTATGCCACTTGAAGTGCCCAAGGAATTTGCAACAATATTTGAGAGATTGAAAAATGAAGGAATATTGTGCCATTATGGCAGATGGGTCGAAGTCAAGGGCAAGCCGATTGCGATACTCATAGATTTCCAAGGACTGATCCATCAGAAAAATAATCTCAAGAGCATGTACTGGAATGATTATAAGATTGATTCCTTGAGAGGATATTGGGATTTTGAAGAGCCGATGCTATGGTCATATGCGACAGGAAGGCTTATTGCAGAATTGAAATATTCGCTATATAAGGAGCTGAATGTGGTGGCGCAATTCCATGAATGGCTTTCTGCATTCGGTCTATTATATCTTAAGAAAAACTGTCCGGATGTAGCTACAGTATTTACAACACATGCCACGACGCTCGGCAGGAGCATATCCGGAAATGGTGTTGACTTGTATGCAACGCTCAAGTACCTTGATCCCTTAAGAGAGGCCTATAATAACAATGTCGAGGCCAAACATCTCACAGAAAAGGCTGCTGCGCTGAATTGCGATATTTTCACGACAGTATCGGAGATAACTGCAATGGAAGCAGAGAAGTTTCTCGGCAGAAAGCCTGAAGTGCTGGTGCTTAACGGCCTTGATATAGATAAATTCCCTAGTTTTGAGGAGACATCAATAAAGCACATATCATCAAGAGATAAGCTGCAGGAGTTTTTGACCTATTATTTTTTTCCATACTATACTTTTGATGTCACCCAAACATTAATCTTCTACACAGTAGGCAGGAACGAGTACAGGAACAAAGGATATGACATACTGATTAAGAGCCTAGGCAAACTCAATAACCTATTGAAAAAAGAAAAGCAAGATGCAGGATTGCCAAGGCATATAGCCATGATGTTCTGGATACCTATGGAAAACCATGGGCACAAGCTCGACGTGCTAGAGAACAAAAACTATTACATGCATATCAAGAATTATGTCAATGCAAACGCTCCGGACATAATGACGAGATTGATCTATGATTTCATATCAAAAAAAGACATAGACCACGACCTATTCACAGAGACATTTGTCGAGCATATAAGAAAAGATATTGTAGCTTTCGAACGCAATGGCAATCCTCCGTTGTCCACACATAATATTGATGAAGGGAACAATATGATAATAAGTTCTCTACGAGAGAACGGCCTATTGAACAGAAAAGAAGATCTGGTCAAAGTCATTGTGGAGCCAGTATATCTTGACGGCACTGACGGATTCATCGATCTCTCATATTATGATGCGATGATAGGATGCCATCTAGGATTGTTTCCAAGCTATTATGAGCCTTGGGGATACACGCCTCTTGAAAGCGCAACCCTCGGAGTGCCGGCCCTCACGACAGACTTGTCAGGTTTCGGGATGTTTATCAAGGATAAGCTGACGAGCAAGAAAGGCATGATGGTCTTAGAACGGCTGAACAAGAGCGAGGATTATGTGATAAATGAGTTCGTGAGCGATTTGTACGAATTCTCTAAGCTGACGCATGCAGAGCGTGTCGAATGCAAATTGAATGCAAAATCATTATCAGCATATGCTGAATGGAATGTCTTGATAGAGAACTACGTCATAGCGCATAATCTTGCTTTGCAGAAAAATAAGAAATCAAAAATCCTACCCTAAAGCCCTAGGAAATGACATGCATTCCGAGAAATCCGTAAAGATTTCTGGAACACGGAAATCCCTGATTTCCGGTTCAAGAAATGCTTGCGCATTTCTTTGAACTAAAAATCCTAACGGATTTTTATGTTTCTGGGGTACAACAAAATCAAAGATTTTGTGTGCTAGAAATAAATTATTTCTATGCACAAGAATTGTTAAACAATTCTTTTTGGGCGAGGTGTGATTTTTTTGTAATCAAGGGCGTAGCAGGCCAATGGCAGGATAAATATTACAAAATGGAACTGAGAAAAGATTATATACTGGACAAATATGTCGTGGTTGCAGAATCGAGAAGCAACAGGCCAAATGATTTCATTCCTAGATCCCAGCCCACAACAATGGAGACAAGTTGCTTTTTCTGTCCTGGCAACGAACAACTTACTACAAAAGAGATAGGGCATATAGGCGAACCATGGAACATCAGATGGTTCGAGAACAAATTCGCGGCGTTGGCACCGCAAGGAAAGTTTGATATATCGACTGACAATGATTTTTTTACATATTCTGATGCTTATGGCTATCATGAAGTCATAGTAGAGACCAATAATCATTCCAAGCAACTCTCTGATCTCGGGGACTTCGAGGTCAAAGAGGTCCTGAAGATATACAAGCAAAGGATTGAGGAATTGTCAAAACTCTCTCATATAAATTATGTCCTGATATTCAAGAACACCGGCATGGACGCCGGGACATCGGTGCAGCACAGCCATTCGCAAGTCACAGCTCTCAATGTTGTCCCGTTGTCAGTAAGGCAAAAGCTTGAGGCTGTGAAGAAATATTCTCATTGCCCTTATTGTGACATAATAAAAATCGAGAAGACATCCTATAGGAATTGTTATGAGAACAACAGCTTTGTATCATTCACCCCATATGCCTCAAGGTTCAATTATGAGATTTGGGTATTCCCAAAAAAACATTATCTTTCCATAACGCAGCTTGATGATTGGGAATTGCTCGACCTGGCACAGATGCTGAAGAAAATATTGACAAAACTTAAAGACCTTAATGTGTCATACAATATGTTCATTCACAATTCGCCTCAGCATTTCATCTCTGATCCGTTGAACGGGCTGCATTTCCATATCGAGATATGCCCAAGGATCAACATCTATGGAGGGTTTGAATTAGGCACAGACATCATAATAAATTCTGTAAGCCCAGAGACGGCAGCAAGGTTCTACAGAGGAGAGCTGAGATAGCATGAAACTGGAGGATTCCATCATCGGAGAGAGCGCTAATCTCAAAAGTGATTTCAAGGGACTGAATGCGGGTGATTATTCAGGACTGCAATTCTATTAGCCAGAGGCAAGGATATGAAAATAATCCATAAGCTGAAAAGAGCTTTTGCAAAAGAGCTTGAGGATGACGAACTGCAAGGCAGGTCTGTGAATCTTCTATTGACCAGCAAAAGAGGGCATTATTTTTCCTTGCCAGCACATCCATCACAACATATCACAAATTTCAATGGATGGTTTAATATGATAGAACTTGGAAATTCTTATACGCTATATAAGAGCATAGATAATATTTATCTGACTGATGATGAAGGCAGGATTCTTCGGCCAGATTCTGTGATTAATAAATTCACGAGCTTTGAGAGGGATTATCATGATAGTCAAGAGGCTTATACTCTTACAAAGAACGGCCTTATTGCAGAATTTTCCTCAGAACATGCTTACATAAATATCGACCTAGACTTTAGGCAGTCCTTTGATTATGATGACAAAGGTCGTACATATATTATTTACAGGGAGAAGATATTGGATTATGAGCAATATGATAAACATAGGGCTGCATCAGAAGCTATGTCAAAGCATGAAAAGAATAATCAGGTGATTATTGTTGAGTATTCAAAATATAAAGACAATGGATTGAAAGATTTGGACAAGAGATATTATCTTGTCATATATGGTATCGATGATGCCTACGAGATCGTCGACAGATGGGAAAGGAGAGACTATTGCTATGATGCCTCAAGGAATTCAAGGTCTGAGTTCTATGTCTATAAAGCCTTCAGGATATTGTGCAAAAAAGGTATGAAGCTATTTTTTGCCTTCGCAGAAAGCAAAGAGCATGCCATTGGAAAATTGGTTGATGTGATATTTAATGTGCCTATGATAAAGAATGTCCAAGAGAACTATATAGAGAAATTAGAGCATAAGAGCAGCATCTCAGAATTGTCCGATGATGCAAGAGGGATGGGCTATGTCAATTGCCTGAATTCCCTTGATGGCTTGTCTGTTCATTTTCAGCTCAATCATAAGAAGTTATTTGGCATCTGGGCAGGGCTACCATGGTTTTTTCAGTTCTGGGCAAGAGATGAGCTGCTATGCATAAGATCGCTGATATTGGAATCAAAATTCGATATTGCAAAAGAGATATTATTCAGGCATCTGAATGAGATAAATAGTGACGGCAGGCTTACTAACATATTCCCTGCTTCAGGTCTCGGCAGTGCAGATGCTATAGGCTGGCTGTTCAAGAGAATCGAGGATTATATAAAATATCTGAATGACAACAAGATTTTGGGAGATTATCTAAGCCTCTATGACCTGAAATATATCAGGGAAAGGCTGAGATTTTCTATCAAACAGCTCCAGGCAAATTATATAAAGGAAGGATTGATGCATAATTTTGCTCTAGAGACATGGATGGATACATCATATAAGGATGCAGGCTATGAGACTGATACAAGAGAAGGTTCAAGAATCGAGATCCAGGCATTATACTTGAATATGCTCAAGCTGATGAACAGGCTCGATGCATTGCTGGCCAACAAGTTTGTGAAAAAAGGAGACAAGCTGGTCAGTATCGCAAGCTTTGGAGAGGATTATATCAAGATGGAGAGGGATGCAAGAGATCTTATAAGAGAGCATTTCCTTGTGAAAAATAATGATACCGACAGATTAATATTGAACGATGGATATAATTGCTCATATCATAATATCACCAGGCCTAATATATTTTTGGCATATTACATCTATCCTGAACTGCTCTCAGATGGTGAGTGGATGTCTAGCTTCGATGATGCCCTAGCAAAACTATGGTGCGAATGGCAGATTGATGAGATAATAGGTGGGGGGATCTCAACAATAGATAAGAATCATGTGCTATATCAACCATTTTATTCTGGAGAGAACAACAAGAGCTATCATAGAGGGGACTCATGGTTCTATATAAATAATATAGTAGCAATTTGCCTATCTAGGTTGAATAAGGAAAAATATCTCCATTATATCGAAAAGATCATGAATGCATCGACTGAGGATATGCTATTCTCAGGATTCATCGGATATTGTTCAGAGCTCAGCTCTTCATCTTCTTATAAACCAGGAGGATGCCTATGCCAGGCTTGGAGCATTGCTACATATATCGAGATAATACATGAGTTGTATATGTGATTATGATATATACTAATAAATTAATACTAATAAATAATAATACTCAATATCACAATAAATAAAAATAATATATAACAATGCTAGGAGCATACTATGAATCACCCGATACATCATGTCAAGAAAATGATGCATATATTGCAGCATCATAGCATCAGCGAGCATAAACATTGGCCGATTGGCCCTATAATATTCTATTTCATCGCATTGATTTATCTTCTTGCATTCATATTCTATGGCGGCGATATGCGTATAGATTTTCTCATCACAACCATGATATGCGCGATATTTGCATTCATATTAGGAGAATTTATTGTTAAGATGATTGATTGAATCATAATGGTTTTAGGATAATTGTGAGTCATAGGATGATAATTTATAGAATAACTATATAAAACAATTATCAATTCTATATATATGGGCGATGATTTTGAAAAAAATAATTTTGTAGAGTTGTTAAATAATGCTGAAAAAACTTATAAAAAAAACTTTTCTGATGCTTGTTCTTTTGAGCGTGCATTATTCATCAGCTGGTATTGCTCTAAGGCAGACTGCAAGTTCTGCTATATGAGCACTCAGAAAGACAAGATAAGGAATGTGCCCTTGAAGCTCGCTAAACGCAGGATAGAATCATTGATAACTGAGGTGTTGATATGCAAAGAGCTTGAGTGGAATATCGGATCTCTCAGCAGCGGATATGATGCATATACTGTTGATGAACTGAAAAATATTATTGAGAAGATAGTTGCGGCTTATGGAAAAAAGGTCTGGCTCAATATAGGCTTGCTAAATGCTGAGCAAATCAAGATCCTTGGCCCATTTATCGACGGAATCTGCGGTTCTATAGAATGCCTTGATGAAGATCTGCATGATAAATTGTGCCCATCAAAGCCTCTGAAGCCGATAATTGATATGCTAGATTATTCTAAGTCGCGCAATATGAAGACTGCAATAACAATTATCATAGGACTTGGAGAAAGTATCGAGGATTATGCATTGCTCAAGGATTTTATAATAAAGCATATGATTGACAGGATAACATTCTATGCACTGAATCCTCATGAGTCAGGATATTTCACAAAAGGGCCTGACCCAGAATACTATGCTAGATGGATTGCAAAGACGAGGATTGATTTTCCTAATATAGAGATTATTGCTGGCTCTTGGGTGAACAGGCTTTCTGAGATAAATATGCTGCTTAAGGCAGGGGCGAATAATATCACAAAATTCCCCTCGACAAGCATGTTCGGCTCAGGCTTTGCTAAAGAGATTGAGAATCAGATCATGCTTGGAGGAAGAAGATTTCAGGGATCAATGACAAGATTCCCTGATATAGACTGGGACTCAAAAGTTGATGCATTGCCAGATGATATATTCGACCATAAGCTGAAATCCTTAATAAAATCCAAGATCCTTAGTTATAAGAAGATGATGATAAAAAAGAAAAAATGAATGATATTATTCATCTTGATGTTTTCTAGAGTTTATGTGTCAATTTTCTGGTGATATTATTCTCGTTATATTATTCTCGTTATATTATTCTCGTTATATTATGTTAATTATATTATTCTGATTATTATGATTATATTATCCTGATTTTATTTTCTACTATATAATGAATAAATTTATAAAATATCCTTTGTTTTCTTCATCATGGATAATAAATCTGAAGAAGATATACCTGATCAAGATACTTCGAGTTTGGAATTTATTATTTCACCTGATGATTATTTTGCGCATTATAAACAGAAAGTGGATGAGGCTGTAAGTTTTTTGAAGCCAAAAATTAGTGGTGAAGAATGGTTCGGTGTTGTTCTAGGATCAGGATTATCTGAATTGGCTGGCGTTATGGTCATCAAGGAAAAGATACCTTATGAGAATATCCCAAATTTCCCAAAATGCACAGTCAAAGGTCACGATGGCAATTTCATAATAGGAAAGATATCTGGATTGCCTGTAATAGGATTGCAGGGAAGAAAACATTTTTATGAGGTCGCGCACAAGCCGGCAGAGATAGGGATCCTTGATGTAGTGTTTCCAATCAATGTGCTTGCTGGTCTTGGAGTCCCGAATTATTTTGCGACAAATGCAGTAGGAGGGCTCAACCTAGATTATGCTAAGGGCGATATGATGGTTGTAAAGACTCACATATCCACATTTATGCCGAATCCCATCGGGTTGCTCAATAAATGCGGATTGGAGACGATTAATGGTTCGATTCCAGAATATTTTCCTGCAATGAATGATGTTTATGATCCTGCACTTATTAAATTACTAGAAGAGTCTTGCCGCCAAGTAGGCGCCAAAGTTCATAGCGGTACGCTTGTGTCGTTAAAAGGTCCTTCTCTTGAATCTTGCGGAGATTCGATAATGCTCAGGAAAATTGGGGCTGATGCGGTTGGTATGTCGTCAATACAAGAATGCATGGCAGCAAAATATAGAGGCATGTGTGTTGTGGCGATGTCTATAATTACTAATACGATAGATATAGACGGCAATAATCCTGCATCACATGATGAAGTGAGTGCAGTCTTGGAAAATCGGGCGACAAAGGAAAAAATCGCCAGAACCTTATCTAAATTCTTTGAATTATATTATCAAGAATACATGTGATAAAATATTCAGAGCTTCCATCCTTGATTAACATTCTTTGTCTTGCTCGCCTGGTCTGAATAATCCCATTTCTTATAAGTCGGGAAATTCTCTTTTGTGAGCTCTATATTATCATCCATTGCTATCGATATCTTATGGAACTGCCATATTGCCACAATCAAGAGCGCTGCTGAGATTATTATGGCAGCAATCGGCATGTTGAATAGGAACATCATAAATGGCCAGATCAAGGCAATGCCGAATAACGTGAATCCTATGAAGGCTCTTTTCACAATTATCCTGCTATGATACACGCTCCTGCTGTTTGTAGCATTTGCGAATATATCGCTCAATGATTTCATTATCTTTTGAGTCTTGTAAATTATATAGAACAGCATTATGCTGATTATGGCCAATACTGTAAAATATCCTAGGCTTATGTAAGCCTGACTTATCTGATATAGATTCAGGTATGGCAATAGTTCTCTCCATCCAAATATGGATAATAGCATGATTAGCACGCCTAATAATGCCCTGAATACATTGCTCTTCAATCCTTTGCTATACTTGTTGTCTAGGTCTAATTCTTCTGATATGGCCTTTATGTAATTTGAAAACTTGTCAAGTTTTTTCCTAAGACCATATGGTATATGATCTTTAGTAGGCTCATAAAGCTTGTCGCTATGGTTCAATGTCAAAGACATCAGTATTGCTGTTATGAATATTATTGCAGTGCTAATGCTGATAAGATCGATTCCTATATTGAAGTTCTGAGCTTCCTGAGCGACCAGCAATGCGAATTCTCCTACGCTGAGCATGGCCATGCTTGAGAAGAACATCTTGTCTCCTTTGAAATTTGCGAACATATAGACGATAAATGCGAACGTGAACATCCTAGTGAGTATGACGGTCAACACCAGCACGAGAATGATCATTATATTCATCTTTATTGACGCAAAATTGACAAGCGTACCGACTGATAAGAAAAACAATGAGCTGACTATAAGATTGTATGGTGCTATGGCATTCTCAAAATTCTTTGCTTTTGAGAGCGATGCTACGATAGATCCTGCTAGGAATGCTCCTGCAGCAGGGCTTAGGCTGAGATAATATGCCAATGATGAAAAGCCTGCGCACATTGCTAATGCCATGAATGCAACGACTTCCTCGCCTTTTGCAGTATTCAGTATCCAGGATAATATGGGCTTTACCAATTTTACGAACAGGAGATATGCTAACATAAGTATGCACATGGATATGACTAAGTTTTGTATAGTGCCTATCATCCCTGTGCTCTTATCTCTTATTCCTGAAAAAAATGTCAATGCTGTGACTGCGAGTATGTCCTCTATTATCAATACTGCTATCAATAATGGGACCTCTTGTCTTTTTAGCATCTCTCTCTCTTCTAGTACCTTGACTATTACTACTGTAGAGCTGAATGCCAATATTATCCCTATGAATAATGATGCCATGACTCCTAAACCTAGCAATAAGCCGACGATGAATCCTATGAATGCTGTGATCCCGCTTTTCAATAATCCGACAACTATTGCTTTGAGGCCAATCTTCTGAAGTTTTGATATATCAAACTGCAGACCGATCATGAACAGCATCAGTATTGCGCCGATATTGATTATCATATTTATTGTGTTTGTATCTTTGATTATGCCTAATGTATATGGTCCTATCACTGCTCCGACCAAAAGCAGTCCTAGAAGTATGGGCTGTTTGAATTTTGATGCAAGTACACTGCCGATTAGCGCGAAGAAAAATAATATTCCTAATGTGAGTATAACATTTTCCATTTTAATCTAAGTCCAACGATTCTATTTTCCGTATATGGGTTGATAATCTCTCTAAATAACGCATTTAGTATACGTTTCTATATACTGGTATTGTAAGATGTATGTTGTTATATATAAAGATTACGGTTCGTGAAGGATTTATGCTCAAGCCAAGAACAAGATATGAGAAAGTGTGAGGCATAAAAGAAAAGAAAAAAGAAAATATTAGCTAACATACCGCCAGACTGCAAACTCCCGAAGCGTATCATCTATATTATAATGCGAGCTTGTCTCTCTTCTATTCATTTCCAATGTTCCTAATTGGGACAGGACATTAACGATAGGCTTGATCTTTCCTGCATCCTTGTTCCTTATATCTATCATGTATCTGAGTTTCCCTGCTTTCTCGTCGAATTTGTCTATCCGGATATATGTGCCGTCATATAGAAAATATGCTGTTCCCTCTTTATGTGATCCCATATTTTGGTATTTTTCTAGAGAGCATGAAGTGAACATGGCATTCAGCGCACGCTCTGGATCTGTGATTCCGCTCTTATGATAAATGTCTCCTCCAGCAAATCTTAAATCAAAACCATATTCCTTGGCTGTCAGAAGATATGATTCTGTGGTCGTATGCACAACATCAGGTCTGTTTTGGACAAGCCTTGCTATGTTTTCTAATTTTGATTGCATTCTGTATTTAATATCATTTAATTTTTGTTTAGCTTTCATTTTTTCCTCCTTTTTGATTTTCATCCTTGGTCCACAGCTAGAAATCTTCTAGTTCGGGAGCGGACCAAGGATGTTTTTTAATATCTTTATCACTAAATAGTAGTATTGATATATTAATATTTATCCTCCCAAATAGGACTATATTGATTAAATTTATATATGAATTAAGCACAAAACTAGAATGGACACTGAGATTCTCAAAGATCTTGGATTGACGCATGCTGAGATAAAGACCTATATCACACTGCTTGAGATAGGCAGCACAACAGCAGGATTGATCTTGGAAAAATCCGGCCTCCAGAATAGCGTCGTTCACAGGGCACTGAACACACTTATAGAAAAGGGCCTGATAAATTATGTTGTCGAGGGCAAGAGAAAGAAATATCAAGCAACAGATCCAGAGACTTTCTTAAGATTCATTGACGATAAAAAGAAACGCTTTGAATCAATCCTTCCAGAGCTGAAGGCAAAGCAATCAATACAGGAAAAACGTGAGACCGCGACGGTGTATAAAGGTACAAGAGGGATCACAGAAGTATACAACTTCATGATTAAACAGAAAGGAGAATATAACACATTCGGTGGTGGAGAAGAATGCGCTTCTAGAATGGGAATGTCCTGGTGGCTCAATATACACACAAAAAGGGTTGCAAACAAGCTCAAGGCAAGGCAAGTGTTTGATGAAAGCGTAAGAAAAAATGCAAAAGAAATAGAGTCAAAGCCGCAGACAAAGGTCAAATACTTATCCAAGGAATTCGCCTCATTCCAAGAGACAGTAATAGTCGGGGATTATGTCGCCATCTCTGTATTCACAGAAGATCCATACAGTTTTTTAATCAATGACCAAAAGGTCGCTGAAAGCTACAGGAAATATTTTGAATTGTTATGGGATATGGCAAAACCATGAGATAAACATTAGTTCGCATATTGATGCTAACCCATAATCAACTTTATAAATTATAGGATATGAGATGATGTATCATGGAAAATAGTAAGGGTGGTCTATTCAGCTGGATCAGACGTACGTCTTTTCTCCAATTCTTCCTTTCTTGGGTCATAGCAATATTTGTATTCGCAATATTATATTGGTTGGTTGCATTATTTACAAAAGGATTGCTGCTTGAGAATGAGCAGATAATATTCAATATAGCAGGATTATTCAAGAGCATTTATGCAAGCTTTCTTATAGCCACTCTTTTCGGATTTACCAAAGTAGGTTATGCAGGCCTGCTTGCCGCAATAGTATATATCCAGCTCGGCCTTAGCATTCTCATCATATTGATACTCATCGATAAACTGCTGCAGAAATATGTTATGCCTAATTATTATATAAGCAATGTCCAGGACAAGAAGATAAATACTGTGATGCTGATGATGTCGATATTTAGGCAGGACACAGATAGGATGATGCATGAGTTCTTATCAAAGACGCTGCATCATATCAATATCAAGGATATAGAGAGCATAATCGATGGGTTATATGTCGCATTCCTGGATGTGGAGAAGCTTTTTTCATCAAAAAATATCCATAGGCACAGGATCAAGTCATTGCAGTATCTTATGCTCACAGAGAATATCGAGGACTCACTAGAAAAACTTTCGAGATTCATAGATTTTCTTGACAAGCATAAGATAGAATGGAAGGACAAGAGTGTCGAGTTCTGGCTAAGGTATATATTAGAGTCGGCAGACAAGATAGCCTTGAATGTCGATACGAGCGGCATAAAGACGCCTAAGGTGATCATAGCTATAGAGAATATCAAGGAATATACAGAGAAGATAGAGAAGAAGCTTTGAGCCGATTATACAGTAAAAAATATAAACGATAGAGTAATCTTTTCATATATGTTTAAAAGGTGATTATCATGGATGATGAGAATTTATTGATTATTTGCAGGGCATGCGGAAGGAAAGTCCTTATGCATAATATGAGACCAGACGATGATGGCGAGCATATGATCTGCAATGATTGCTGGAAGAGAAAACAGGGTGCAAAAGGCGCATCTTCAAGCAACGTGTTCGGAAAAAAAGATGTCGAGAATACGCCATACCAGCCACAAAAATCAACGATGAAGGCTCAGAAATCAGAAAAGCTCATAAAATATGTATGCACTAGCTGCAAATATAAGTTCTCAAGAAAAGCATCGCAGCAAGTCGAGAAATGTCCATACTGCAGCAAAGAAAGTGTCGTATTGGATTCAGCGATGGGCGCAGATAAACTGATCAAAGACTCGCAAGATAAAAGATTTGAGTGGTGATTACAAAAAAAGCACGCCTCGCCCTTTAGGGCGGGGAGGTTCATTTTTCCAATTTCTGTATCTTCTTTTTTCCGTGCATATATTTCTGGAGCATCGTCGGTATATTTATAGTACCGTCGGCATTCTGATAGTTCTCAATAATTGCGACCAACGCTCTTGAAGTCGCTATTGCAGTATTGTTGAGGGTATGCACAAACTGTTTATTTCCTTGTGTATCGCTGAATTTTATATTTAATCTTCGTGCCTGCGCGTCTGTGAGATTAGAACATGAGCCGACCTCATAATATTCTTTTCTCTTCGGTGACCACGCCTCTATATCGATCTGGCGATTCTTCAGGTCTCCCAAATCTCCTGAGCAAATTTCTAAGACCCTGATCGGAACCTCTAATTCCTCAAATATCTCGACGGTAATCTTCTTGAGTTCTTCGAAGAATCTCTCAGAATCCTCTGGCATGCATAGCACGATCATCTCGATCTTATTGAACTGATGTGTCCTGAAAAGGCCTTTCTCGTCGATGCCATGGCTTCCTATCTCTTTTCGAAAGCACATAGAATAGCTTGTGTTCTTTATCGGCAATTTTCCAGCAGCTACGACAGAATTGATATATCTCCCTATCATCGAATGCTCGCTAGTGCCTATGAGATATAGATCCTCGTCCTCAATCTTGAATATCTGGTTCTTCATATCATTGAGGTCTGTCACATTTCTTATGACGCTACTGTTTAGCATCAAAGGAGTTTCCACGTATACAAATCCCTTGGAGACCATCTTGTCGACGCCAAACATTATCAACGCCTGGTTGAGCAATGCCAAGTCTCCCTCGAGATAATAAAAGCCGTTGCCTGCAACCTTTGCGCTCGAATCAAAGTCCACGATGCCAAGGTCCTCGAGCAGCTCGACATGATTTTTGGGCTCAAAGTCCATATGTCGGATTTTTCCTATCTTTTCGGATTCCACATTCTCTGTGCCGTCCTTTCCAATAGGCACTAACTCGTGCATTATGTTCGGGATCTGCATCATGTTCTTCTGTATCCTTGATTCGAGATGTATAACTGACTCCTCTATCTTTGCTATCTTTTCAGGTATTTCCTTGACTTGCATAAGAGTATGGCTCGCGTCTTTTTTTTCCTTTTTCAATTTGTTGATCTCTTCGCTAAGAACGTTTCTTGAATGCCTTAATGCATCGGATTCTGATCTGACCTTTTTCAGCTCCTTGTCATATTCTAGAATCTCGTCTACCAGGTAGAGTTTTTCGTCCTTGAATTTTTTTTTCATATTCTCTTTTACAAGATTCGGATTTTCTCTGATGAGTCTGATGTCAATCATGCATTCAATTAATTATAGTCGATTTATAAAGTTTTTTCATTGGAATAAACAGGACAAGAAACAGAAAACTATATAAACTTATTAATCAAACTTTGATTAAAAAGGGGTGCCTTTATGGATGATAAGGATTCTGATGATTATGAGCTTTTGCCTCATGGCGAGCTTGAACAATTGCGTAAAGATATTGCAACAGCAAAAAAAGGCTCTGGTGATCCAAAGAATAGGGACTTGCAAGATGCTATCGAGAGATTGAATGGCTCGATTAACAAGCTGATATCAATTCTTGAAGATGCGCAACAAGACATAATCGATGAATACCAAGAGTCCAAGCCTGTCGAGAAGCTGAACCAGTTATTGGACCAGAATGAAACTATCGCTAGGGCGCTGATAACAATTAATGATAGGCTGAAAGGCGATATGCCGCAAGACGCGAGTCCATCCTCAAGCATGATGGATCAAGCAAATTCGATGCAAAGTCAGATGTCTGGTCCGCTGCAAGGCCCAATGCAACAAGCTCCGATGCCTGTAAATTCTCAATATCCGCAGCCAGCATTTCCTCAGGTGAATCCTTCTATGAATCAGTTGCCTCAGATGAATCAGTCTTCAACGAATCAGATGCCTATGAGTCAGTCGAATCCTTTGCCTCTATTAAATCAGTCATCCATGAACCAATTGCCTCAGATGAATCAACATATAATGAATCAGCCACCACCTATGCAGCAAACTCAACCTAAAATGCCTTCATATAATGCTTATCAAAACATTCCATCACCGCAATTCCAAGGACAAGACATACAATTCAACACATTGCCTCCACTTGATGCTCCTCCTCCTATGGTCCCTGATCAAGGCATGCCACTGCCAAACAAGAGAAATAAGTTCTTAGGCCTGATGTAAAATGCTTCAATTACATAAGGATCTGTTCGTAAGGCTTGCGATTTCTGCAAAGACGATCAAAGCCCAAGAATTAGACAACACTATAAAACACGGCTTAGTAAATATGTCACGACTTGAGACTTTAGAATATACTGAGCCAGAAGTTTCAGATGGGCAGGCTGTTGATAAGGGTAAGCCCCTGTCCATGAAATTGGATGAGACTGTCGAGAAAATCATTGAGAACCCTGATGTCGTTGCATTGAAATCTGAACTTGAGAAGGTCGAAGAGATTTTTCATAGGCTGAAAGCAGGAGAGGATGAGGATCTCATATTTAGGATAGAGAAGAAGATCGAGCAGCTCAAGAGATTGATAGAAGAAAAAACCTATATCTAGATATCCCTTCCCATGACTGTCTTTCTTCCATTCGCCTCTGCCCTTTTTATAGAGTCCTGAATCATCTGCTTCACTTTCTTGTTCAATTCGTCATTGAAGTCGGCAGATACATTGAATGTGCCAACCATTTCCTTGATTTTTGATTTGACAATAACCCAGTCTGAAGTCATATAAACCACCTCGCTGAAATGGTGAAGCCAAGGCATTATTTAAAGTTTGTGAAAACAAATTGTTTTGCGCAGGAATTCTAGGAATGTGTTTATTCATATCAGTTCCTCAGCATAGCTTCGATTTCAATAAATTGCTTTTCTTTGAGCAGATAATCTTTCAGATAGGGCATGCCTGTGAATCTAGCATATTTATCTTTTATATCCTCTGGATTTGTTAGGCTGCCCGACTCTATCTTTTTTCTTAGCCTGGTTGGCATGAATGAAAAATGGAATCCGCCGATATTATACAATATAGCGAGATGCTGTTCGTTTTTTGTTTGCTTTTTCAGGTTATTTATCATATACAATGCGAATACAACCTGCTTGTGTGGGTCTGATACAAGCGATTTCTTGAACTCTGTTGCGCCCAGACTGTCAATTCCTAATTCTCTGGCATAGGCCCTGTCTCTTTTGCTCCTCTTTAGGACATTATAATTGAAGATAATGCTTGGAGGATTCAGCTGGAATGCTCCGATCTCTCCTTTGCTGCCCACAATATACTCGATACCATTGGACTCCTTTGCCAATATCGTGAATATTTCTTCATACGGGATTTCATCGATATTGACTTTTGCCAGCAATGGAAGAATGGGCGAGCAATGGAGCAACGTGTTGCATGCAACGTATTTCTCTCTTGAAAAGCGCATCATGCACTGTAATTTGTCTATCATGCGCTTGTATCTAAATAATGCATAATATTGCTCATTAGTGAGCCTATATGCATAATTGTTATCTACAATATAGCAGGCATTGCCATCTTTTAAGAGAGTATAATTAATGCTGGCTTTTTTTCTCTCAATGCTATTGTTCAAACTATCTATCCTTGAATAAATATTTGGGAAATCCTTTGATACTGGATTATTGCTATAATTCTCTATTAAAGATATCAGCTCAGTTTTCTCATTGGAGATGATGCTGTCAACATTTTTTGGCTTTAGATGCTTTTGAATCAGCTTATCAATCGTCTGATATGTTTTCGGGTCACCATAATAGAAACCTAAACCTTTCATTCTCTCAAAATCAAGGGCCGAGATTGACATCACTTCATTTAGCTTGATTGGAGTAGGACTACTCATACTGATATCTGCAGGAGAAGCTGATATTAATGAAGCTGCTAGCGCTATCTTTGCCAGATATCCTTTTATCTTTTGAGTTCCCATAGCATCTCTCTCACCCCATGCTATTTATGCGTGAACCAGAACTTGTAGATATTTTTGCTTCTGTCCTGCAGATTTTTCTCGACAGAATCCAGCCTGCAGAATCCGAACCTCTCGAATTGTATCACTTCCCCAACTTTCAATTGCTTTATTGAATGCTCTGCAACCCCTTTCAATGTCGTGGCATCATCCATCAATATTTCTACATCAACATTGCCATATGCTGGCAGCCAATGCATGATCTTTTTGCCGACAGACTTATAATTATCATATCCTAAGCTGTCGAACTCGAATATGCCGTCAATCTTTCTGAAGTTCAGGCAATCCATCAGCCTGTATAACTCATTATCTTGAAGCTCTGATAGATCGCTTTTTTGTATCAAGAAATCCTTCTCAACTTCTAATTCCCTATACCCGAAATCATCATTGTCAGGATGTAGGTGCAGCAAAAGGTTCTGGTGTGGCGCGCCTTGGATTATTATATGCTCATAATCGTGCATGAAGAAGAATCTTTTTGCAAGCTTGTCAAGTATCCTCTTGTTCTGTATTATCAGGTCATCCCATGTCAATGTGGATTCTGATTTGCTCATTCCAGTATTTATCACAAAATTCTTTATCGCCTCAGGCAAGAATCCTCTCCTGCGGAGCGCAACTATGGTCGGCAATCTGGGATCATCCCAGCCGATCATCTCTCCTTTCTGAATCATCTCTCTGATGACCCTTCCTTGGCTGACTACACCTTCGAGATTGAATCTGGCGAGTTCATAAGTGATGGTATTATGCAATCCTAGAATATTTTGGATGTATCTTTGCAATTCAGAGCGCATCTCAAACTCCTTGCTCCTAATCCTATGAGTTATCTTATAATATCCGTCCATTATGGCATTCTGGAAATCATAGTTCGGCCAGACTGTATATTTTGTTCCATGTCTTGCATGCGCTGTCTTGATTGTCCTAAAAATTATCGGGTCACGCATCGTGGTATTTTGTTGGTTCAAATCGATCTTTAATCTTAATATGGCCTTGCCCTCCTCATATGTCGGGAATTCTTTCCAATAAGCCATGTTCTGGGCTATTGTATGGCTCCTATGATCGCATGCAATGCCTTCGTTTCTTGATCTTTTCAATGCTTCTTCACCGCAAAAGCACATGTATGCATTGCCTTCATTGATGCATTTTTCAGCATATCTATAGAAAAGTTCCATATTGTCAGACGCATATACTAGCTCGTCCCACTTAGCTCCCAGCCATGCCATATTGTCTTGGATGATGTCATAGAATTCTGCCTTGACAAGGTTAGGGTTGGTGTCTTCGAATCTTAGGATGAATTTCCCTCCATACTTTTGGGCGCACAGATAGTTTAGTAGGCAAGCCTTTGCATGGCCTATATGAGGATATTTTTCTGGGCCAGGAGGATAGGCGGTGATTATTTTTTCATCGTCTCTGATGTTTAGAACTGAGAATATGTTCCTTTCCTCTTTTTTCTTCTCGAGCATCTCAGGGAATCTCTCTTCCAGCTCTTTCTGCTGCTGCTCGACACTCATGCCATTGATCTCTGGGATTATCTCACCAGCCTCGAATGCGACTGCCTTCATATGCTGTTTTAGTTCAGGTTTTTCTCCAATGAGCTTTCCAATGATGTTTCCCTGGCTTGCCTTGCCATCGTATTTTATAGCATTCGCAAGCGCATGCTTTCTTATGAGAAGCCTTAACTCGTCGAGATCCATAGGATTACAGAAATTAATCTCGTTTATAAATTTTGTTCGTAATTCATATTGTTTATACTTCTGTTGAATTCAGCAATCTCTTCTAGCCTGTTGAATCCTGTGGGATAATTTTCAGAAATCAATCTATATTTCAGATTATCAGCAATCATTTTATTATAATTCTCCATGAATCTGGGATTCCTGTTTCCCTGGTTGTATCTTAGCTGCATCCTGTGGAAGTCTTTTCCTAATAATTCATTCCATACTGTCTTGAGTGCTTCCTCTTCTTCTGTCGTGTATGGTGCCTGAGGCGTGAACCCTACATCCCTAGAGATTTCTCCACTCTTGATCTTATCTGCAACATCAAGTATTGTCTTATATCCTGAAAAGAACCTTTGTCCATAACAGTAAGTTCCTGCAACATAATTTATCTCATGATTCCTGCGCACCCAGCTCTCAAGCAACCTATTAGCTGCCTCAGCTGCTTTTTTGCTCATTCCATTGGTCTTTTGGAAATGAAGGTTTGGGGCAAGATCTCCTTCTGTATATGTCCTCTTGATTCCTGTTGCATCAGGATTATAAGAATCAGGGCTGTCTCTTGAGAGCTTGTACCATGTAGGTTTTATCGTGAAAGTGTAATCTTTAGTGTCTTCAAGAAATGTGAATAATTTCAATGCATCCTCGATAGTCTCTCCAGGATATCCTACAAGCAAAAATACATGGTTCATGATGCCTGCTTCATGCGTGTTCTTTAGAATAGTGTATGCATTGACATTATCTACTCCTTTATGCATGAGCTTCAATGATTGTACTGAATTGCTCTCTACTCCGAATTGCAGAAAGTCGCATCCTGCCTTTGCTATCAGCCTGCAGAAATCCTGGTCTGTGAATTTATTCTCTACTCGCGCATATGCTGTCCATCTTATATCTATATGCTCTTCAATAAGCCTTTTGGAAATCCTTTCCATATCCTCTGCAAAAAATGTCTCGTCAGTGAAATTGATATAATTATATCCGTTGCCTTTCAATTCTTTTAAGTCCTCGATGATGTCATCTGTATGTTTTCTTCTTGCTATGAATCCGTCAGGATTCTTGTCTGAGCGCATCGCAAATCCATCATAGCCTGCCATCAGTCCGCAGAATGTGCATTTCCCATAATTGCATCCACGCTGGAAATTGTATGCAATAGTTGCTTCAGGAGTCCAATACTGCAGGCCGTCAAATGACGGCGATGGCAATGTCTTTACATTAGTGACTGTGTGCATTTCTGTATGAAATATTTTGTTGTCTTCCCTCCATATCAGTTTGTCAATGCTTTCTCTCTTTTCTTTCTCCTTGCCTTCATTGATTGCTTTTGCTAATTCTGTGAATGACTTATCAGCCTCCAGATAAATCATATAATCGAAATTCTCAAACAATATCCTGTTGACTTCATCATCTTTCAATACTGCTTCTCTCCCCCTGCTGATGAAATTTCCTCCCATGATAATCTTGATATCAGGCAATTCTTTTTTTATCATGCTTGCAATTATGAATCCCTCGACTGCCTGTTTCCTGTCAGTCATGCCTATACCTATAGCCTTGAATCCTTGTAATGAATATTTTTCTTTTATCTGAGGTATCAATTCATTCTTGAAATATTCATAGAATAGGTTCTCTTCAGGATTGGCAATAGCTTCTGCAAGCCCTTGCCTGCTAGTGGCTTCATGTTTTGGTATATAGAACATAGTGTTTCTATGGAATGAGAACTGTTCTCCGTTTCTTCTTGACGCCTCTTGAGTAAGTTCCTCGATAGTCTTTTTTGTATCATGAAACAATGTAAAGTTCTCTGCAGAATAAGATTTTTCATCTTTGAGGATTGCTATTGCCTTCTCTGCTTTTTCCTTATCAATGCTTTTCATTACATATTCCAATCCCGTGACATTTGCATCAAGGATTTCTATATTTAGTCCCTGCTCTTTTGCATATCCTGCGACAGCTGCAATCCCTGGCTGCAATTCAGTAGGGATGTATGCAGGCGGGAAGATGAGGAGGGCGTCGAGGGATTTCATTTCATCCTCTATTTTACCATTCCTTTGATATGGCGATTTCATCCTCTATTTTACATATGGCGTAGAGATATGCTAATGAATACACAATTCCTAGCATTCCTGCAAGTACAGGCAAGTCTCCTTTATGTTCTTTGACAAGCAACGCTTCTGCTTTTGCAAATGCAGGATTATGCTCCAATGAATCGATTTTGGATTGCATCTGATCTTTCTCTTTTTTTAGGCTGGAAAGTTCTTCCAAGGACATGTAAGGCTTAGTTGAGTCGTAAAAATGTTCCATTCTCTTATTCAATACTGCTTTTCTTCCATTAGCTCCACGCAACTCTTGCCATGTGGGATTGTTCTGAAGTGCATTAAAGTACGGCAGCTCATAGAAGCACCCGCCAATTGTCAACGCCAACCCTGTAATTCCACTTATTGCAGCTATTTTTGCATTATTACATATTTTCATTTACCCCTCCATAATCATCTGCCCGGCCCACATCTAGGATTGTTCTAGTTCGGGGTGAGCCACGACAGCTTTATTTTGTTATTACTAGATAGTAATATGTTCATAATAAATATTTGTATTGAATTGTTTATCAAAATAACAATATTTATAAATAAATTATCGTTATGTTTGATTATATGTACCAATTGGATATCAAGGACAAGAAGATTCTTGCAGAGCTCGACCTGGATGCGAGGCAGTCAAATGCAGAGATAGGAAAAAAAGTTCGATTAAGTAAGGAAGTAGTCAAGTACAGGATTGACAACATGATAAAGAATGGAATAATCATAAGATTCCATACAGTAATAAATTATTTCAAGCTAGGAATACAGAAATATAAACTATATCTAAGACTGAAAAATGCCGACAAAGAAAAGCTTGAGGAATTGTGTCAATTTCTAAAATTAAATCCGCACGCAGAATGGGTCGCATCATGCACAGGAAGATGGGATGTAATAGTGAATTTTCTGGTCAATAATGTCAATGAACTGGATGAGGAAGTGATGAAGATACAGAACAAGTATCATGATCATATAAAAGAGAAAGCTATAGCCACGACATTATATCTTGTGCATCATCTGAGAGAATATTTGGGCAAATCAAATGTTGTAGAAAATATAATATATCATACAAGCAAGGATCCTAAAGAAGAGATAGACAAGACAGATAATGAACTGCTCAGATTGCTTGCAAACAATGCGCGGATGCCAGTCACAGAATTGGCATCAAGGATGAAGACGACTTCAAGAGTCATACAATATAGGATGAGGCAACTCGAGAAGAAACAAATCATTCTTGCATACAAGTGCCAGCTGGATGCTAGGATGATGGGCAATATATTCTGCAAAGGCATATTCTATATATCAAATATCACAGGACAGCAGTTGAAGAGCTTCATATCATATTGTTCCAACATAAAAGAAGCAGTCTGGCCACAACAGGTGATAGGCAATTGGGATTTTGAACTCGATATCGAAGTCAAGGATTATGAGAGAAGCCAGGAGATAATATCTGAGGTGAAGAACAGGTTTGCTGAGATAGTTTCCAATTCCGAATTTTGCATTGTCAGTAAAGAATATAAACTGGATTTGTTTCCTGATGCATATCCAAAATATTAATTATCATAAGGACTGATGGTAGAATGGCTAATATGCTCCGTTCGCAACGGAGAGACTCCGGGTTCAATGCCAACGGAAACCTTTTACCAAAAGGTTCCCAAAGACTAACATCTTGGGCGCAAGAAACAACACTTTCTTTGCGTATCAAAAGTGTATGTTCAACTTCGTTGAAGCATACGATAAATATTTTATGGGCTGATAGTTCATCGGTAGAACGTTCCGTTCGCAACGGAATGGCACCGGGTTCAATTCCCGGTCAGTCCATTTTAAAATGAAAGGAATAGTTTACATCGGATTATTGCTGTGCGCTTTATTAATATTAGTCAGCACTGTATCAGCTCATCTGGATGCAGGCCAGGATGTTGTCGTCAACGGATATCTCATCGATTTCGGCTATGATCCTGCCAGTCCTATAATAGATGGCCGCACTGTGATGCTATTCAACCTTCTGAATGCATCGACGAATGAATCGATATACCCAGATCATGTATGGGTGAGGATTTCTAAGGGCGACAATATAATGTTTTCTGGCCAATTCAGGCCCGCAGTCGGCTCGACAACATTCACTTACACATTTTCTGAGCCTGGCAAATATGATATTGATGCAACATTTTATGGCAATGAGACTGTTTTAGTGCAGAAGACGCTGAATATTGATATCAGAGGAACATCTGCTATCAGAGGAACATATGCTTTTGCCTATTACGGCATAATAATATTACTCCTGATAATCATCATCATATTGTTTCTCAAGAGAAGGAAGCGCAGATGAATCCGAAATTTGTTGTGCAAGAGCATCACTCAAGGAATTTGCACTATGACTTACGTTTAGAGTTAGATGGTGCCTTGAAATCTTGGGCAGTCCCGAAAGAACCTCCGCTAGTTGAGGGCGTGAAGAGGCTGGCTATTCAAGTCGATGATCATGCATTATCTTATGCGAATTTTGAAGGAGTGATTGAAGAAGGCTATGGAAAAGGCACTGTTGTAATATGGGACAGCGGGACTTATGAGATGGAATCAGTCCATGACAAGAAGATGGTATTTATCCTGCACGGAAAGAAGATGAAAGGCAAATATGTCCTATTGAAATTTGAGAAGGCAAAGAATGGCTGGCTATTGTTCAAGAAAGAATAGATTTTAAAATCAGGCATTATTTCTCTGCAGATGGGTTCAGTAATTTCTTTGCAGTTGAAATTCGTGGCCTGCTTTTATGAATACACGGATAGTTTCCTGATCAAAAAAAATAATAACAGACTGTATGATATAATCAGGAAAAAGCCATTGAGGGGGGAGGATGACATCACATTCCTGCGCAGAGAATCTGAACGTCTGGGCTTTGGCAATCTGAATAATTTCAGAAGAATGGCAGCTATCGGCGATTCAACATATTATGCTTCTGAATTAAGAGATTCTCTATTGCCAAAAGGCATAAGATGTATCACGCCTGCCGAGGCATTGGATGAGTCGTTTGCGAAACAATTGCGCCCAGGCCTCGCAGAAATTATAAGGCAAGCTTATCAGGGATAACATACTGCCAGAGATAATCAATAAATTTAAATATACTCATGCAATCTTTTATTTATCGAGGGGGTTATGGTAAAGGCAATCATCTTTGATCTACAAGGGACATTAGTAGAGAATGGAATATATCCTAGTCCGATAAAGCAGGTGAGGTATATACTTGGCATAATGCAGAGCTTTCATGAATATGTGCCAGTATTCGAGAAAATATTCATGACAAAAAAGTTCGATAGCCTATCAGAAGGGTTTAAGGAAGTGGCTGAGTATTTCGAGCTTGAGCCGCCGGAATATGTCATAGAAAAACTCGTCGGTGTATGGAACAAGAACAAGCTGCTATCGAAAGTATTCCCAGAGGCAATAGAGATATTATCTGAGCTGAAAAAGAGCCACAAGCTGATACTTGTCGCAAACATCGACTGCTTCGGCAAAGACATCATAGAAAAATATTCTCTGGACAAATATTTTGATCAAGTGTTCTTGTCATGCGATACAGGATTATTGAAGACAGATCCTGAACTATTTGAGATGGTTATCGAGAAGTCAGGATTTGACAAAAAAGATCTTATAATGGTCGGGGACAGCATGGAAAGCGACATCAAGAGCGCAGAGCAGGCAGGCATAGATGCGATACTTGTGGATAGGAACAATAGGATGACTTATGATAGGAAAGTTCCGAATCTTCTCGGATTAAAGGATTATATAGATTCAGGTGAGTAGATGGATTGCATATTCTGCAAAATAGTCAAAGGAGGGATACCTTCATATAAGATCTATGAAGATAAGAAGCATATAGCGATCTTGGATATTTTCCCTAACACTAAAGGGATGGCTTTAGTGATGCCAAAAAAGCATTATGGCTCATATGCTTTTGACATGCCAGAAAAAGAATATTCTGAACTCATGCTGTCAGCAAGAAAGGTCGCAAAATTATTAGACAAGAGGCTGAAGGTTGGAAGGACTGCTCTTGTGATGGAAGGGATGGGCGTAGATCACATGCATGTGAAATTATATCCATTGCATGGTGTTGGAAAAAAATTCAAAGAGCCATGGTCGACTGAGAAGAGATATTTTAAGAAATATCCTGGATATATCTCGACAGTATTAGGTCCAGAGGCTGATAAGAAGGAATTAGGAAAACTTGCCAAGCGACTGCGTAAATGAGAAAACTTTATAAAATATTATTCTAAATGGTATATGATGGTTGAGAGCAATGCTGTAAAGCACACTATAACAGAGAAGACAGCTATTATAATTTCTATCATCATCTATCTTGCCACATTATTCTCACTTGCGTATATCTCAGACTCGGATATATTTATCGTGTTCTTGGGGACAATGCCTATATTGCTATATCTTATCACATTCTTCTATTTCATCAGGATTGATTCTAGGATGGGATTATTATGGGTGTTGCCATTATTGTTCCCTATGATATTCCTGTTCTTTTGGTATTCGAGGATGATTGGGCTTAGGCAGATAGACGGGCCTGTGATAGCAGTCCTAGATATTGCAGTATCTTATGTCATCAACATCTTTGTGCTCTTCATATTCGGTGTGGGGCAAAGGCCTAAGGTTGATTCACATGATGTTGATATGCTCAAGGCCCGCCTGAACCAGGCGCATTCAGAGCTTGCTGATGCAGAGGCGAGATTGTATGAAGCAAAAAAAGAATTGACAGTCACAAAAGACAATTTCAATATAAGCCTGCGCAGCATAGAGGATAAGTGCAAGGCGATAAATTTCGTGATAGGAAGGGTCTATAGCGACAAGAGAGGAGCAGACAGCGATACTAGAGACAAGCTTAGGATAAGCAGCGAATTGTATAATTCATTCTCTGAAATGACTGCAGAATTCAAGGCACAGGATGCAGAAAAGCTTCATGAGGTGCTGAGCAAAATACATCAAAAATTATTGCAGCTGGAGAAAAAAGAGGCTGATACAATATTCTTAGGCAAGGCAAAATCATCTTTGGCGAGAAATGATAATGATACGATACTGGAAGTCATGAAGAAAAATGATAAGGATCCGATAGCCGATTATCATTCTGAAGCAAAAGAGATATGCAATAAGCTGATGGCATTTCTTAGCGAGTCATATATCAAGAGCAACACATATTTCACCAACTAAATAAACCAATAACCTTTATAAATTGCCTATTTCTTCTCTATAATAAAAATGTGGGTGTAACTCAGCCTGGTCAGATTGCCACGCTCATAAATGCTTGAGCGATGAGCTTAACAGCGATGATTGTTCGGCAATGTACCGTGGAAGTCGCGAGTTCAAATATTCCAGAGGGAGGCTACAGAGTCCCCTCAGGATTTGAAAGTCTCGCCACCCACATTATTTCTTTATATGAACTAATCCTAAACATTTATATAGTATTATCATAATAAATCATCATCAATTATAAAAGGTGATATTATGGTAGAGAATTTAAATAAGGATATGTGGCAACGCCAATTGAAGATGAACAAGGAGATGGATGAATGCCTTGTAGCAATGACGCAGATATTGAGGACGATGATGAACAGCCTTCCTCCTGACCAGAAGAGGGCTTTGAATCAGCACAGCGGGCTGAGGGATAAATTGATTGTATGGGCAGACGAAGGAGCCATGACAAAACTCATAGCAGAGCAGGCTAATATATTGAGAGGCCTATAACAAAATAGATCTTTGCAGTTAATATGAAATTATGGCATACGGAATGTACTTAACAGTCTAAACCCTATAGGTAAACTTTAAATAAGGCTTAATATCTACAACATAATCAATAATGCCGACGTGGGACAATCTGGTACTCCGCGAGCCTTGAGTTAAAAAAACAGAAAGCTCGTTCCGAAAGGTATCCCGGTTCAAATCCGGGCGTCGGCGAATTTTTATTATTTTCTTAATATCTAAGTATAAGAAGAATCCTATTTCTTTGTCTTGACAACAAAATAATATATTATCGCACCCAATAGTCCGAGCAATACTATGACCAAGACCCAGACAATCTTATCATTTTCGCTCTTATATTTTCTATTGATAGAATCTATCAGCATCCTGATCCAGAAGATTATTGCAAGGACAAATACTGCAATAATTATCAGCCAAAATAAGATTAAGAAGAGAGCCATACCCGCGAATAAGCCTAGAGCCATGCTTCTAAAGAATCATGAATACTTATAAATTTTTCCAAAACAATAACATCCAAGACTATGCCTTGATGCTAGGAAATCTTCTATTTCCATAACATTTAAAAAACATCATTTGATTCAATATAATATTGGGCCATTAGCGCAGCCTGGTAGCGCAGTAGACTCTTAATCTATTGGTCGGGAGTTCAAATCTCCCATGGCCCGATTTCAGTCTTCTGTCTACGGTTAAGGGTCTTGTATACGGTGATGTAGAAGTTGACATAGGTTCACATACGTTTGTATTCTGAACTTTTCACAAAACCGTTGACTCTACGTTCTATTTCATCTTTGATTGGTTTGAATATGAAATCAATCTCTTCATTAAATCTAAATTCTGGTATAGCTAATTCTTTGCTTCTTCTTTCTCTTTTGATTTGCTCTTCCAATGTAAATGTTAATTGTCCATTGGTATATCTGAATAATTCGGTTGTCGGTATATAATATGGAGGTATTAATCCTGTAGGTACTTCTATGTTATACGATACTCTTGTGTTTATGTCTTTGAATCTATACATATCTTCTGCATCTACTTCCGCTTGATATTTATCAAATAGTTCAGATAAGAAGATATTCAGTGGTGTGTTATTTTGAACATTAAGAATTTTTGCTGTACATTTGAGTAGTTTTGTTTTGAATTTTTTTGCATAGTTTTTGTCATGTAGCATTATTTCTAAATCTTTCTTATATGCCGCCAAATACCCTCTTGCTATAAATCCCTCTTTTGTCTTTTCAATCTTTCTTGGATTAACTTCTCCTTGTATTACAACAAATGTTTCGGTATTATCTTTTGCTCCTAAAATGGTTTTATTTAACTCAAAATTGTAGCTTGAACTACAGCCTATGCTCTTTTTTATAATTATTGTATGTTCTATTGGATGATATATTGAATCGTCAAGTTCTCCGTACTCTGTCCAATCTGTTGTTATCATGTTCATCTTTTCACCTTTTGAAATATTTTTTCTCAGTATCCTTGAATGCTACTTTTATCTTTTTATCATTTCTGTACTCTGCATATTTTGATCCTCCCATTATCTTGTATATATTGAAGGGAAAGTGCGATCTCTTCTCTATAATAACTTGATTTCCATCGACATAGCTATAGTAAGCGATATAGCTTTCACCAGAAATTCTATGCCAATCGGTTGCCTTTTTATGCAATTCAAGCAATTTGTCAAGCGTAGTCATTTTTATTCACCCTTTTGAATTTATCTTGGCTCTGAGCTAGAATATTTCTAGTTCGGGAGTGAGCCAAGATAAGTTGTTATTTATTGGTAGTAATCTTTCGACTTATATAAAATTATCTATTAGATATTTGTGCAAATTATCAATAAATATATAAATAATTGAGTTAATGAACAATAATGAGCTTGGATAATGTTGATAAGAAACTATTATATCTTCTGGACCAAAATTGTAGGCAGAGCACGACTCAACTTGCTAAACAATTACGAATACATAGAAATGTGGTATTATATAGGATTAAAAGATTAGAAGATACACACATTATCCGAGGATACTTTACTGATATAGATACTGCAAAAATGGGATATACAACATTCAGAATACTTCTGAATTTGAGCAACTACTCAAAAGAAGATGAGGAAGAATTGACAAAATTTCTATTAAGTGTTCCTCAACTGATTTGGTTCTTTAAAACAGAAGGAAAATATGATATGGATATTGTTTATGTCTCTAAATCTGTCACAGAATTTTATTCTTTTATAGACCAACTTCATATTAGATTCAATAGATTAATTGCTGATGAAAAGATAGGAACACTTATTCAATTATTATATTATGGAAAAGATTATCTGATAAACAAAAAACGAGAAAAAATGCCTATAAAAAATTTTAATTCAGAAGTTGTTGATATTGATGAGAATGATAAAAAAATATTAATCTCATTATCTAATAATGGAAAGATTAGCATCATAGATTTAGCCAAGATAACTTCTTTGAGCATTAATACTGTGAAAGATAGAATGAAAAGATTAGAGAAAAATAAGATTATTTCAGGATATAGGCCTTTTATAGATACTGAAAAGTCAGGATACAATTATTCCAAGATTTTTATTAATTTAAAGAACTATAACGCATCTGACATTATGAAAATACATTCATTCTTTGAAATGAAAAATTCAACAATATTTACAACAAAATATCTTAATGGAGATGATTTGGAAGTAGAGACGCATCTTGAAAATGATAAACAATTATTTCATCTCAAGGATGAATTAACAACACAATTTGGAAAAATTATAAAAGAAATATATGTGTTGCAATTTTCAAAAGAATATATATTCAGATATTTACCTGAAAAAATATAGTTGGGGGAATAAAAATGAAAAAGAAAATGAACAAAGTAGATTTGAAAATAGATGAGAAAACACATTGGAAAGGTTCACTAACGAACCAACATAGGCAAAAAGGAGACATTAAACAGACGACAGAAGACCATTTTATCGTCGATATGGCTCCCATGGCCCGTACCACATCTATTGTTGATGTCATAACACATCAAAGGAGAGGATGATGTTGCATCAATGACTGTGGACTTATTTCTTTGCATGATATAATACTGCATACGAACAATCTAAACCATCATCGATTTCTGTTCTTTTTATTTCTGTAAATCCTGCCTTTTTTAGTAATGAGTCATACACTTCGATTGGTTGGTGAACATCTCTAATCCCTACATCAACATATTGTTTATCTGTTGTTTCTAATAATACTGTGAATGGTAGGTCTTGTTTTTCGTATGAATATTGTTCGTCAAATATTAATTTGTATCCTGGAAAAACCATTCTATCTCTGTTTCGAGGATCTGTGATTGTGAAATAGAATGAACCATCTTGTTTCATAATTGATTGAATGTTTGTAAATGCTTTTAATAGTTCTTTCTGTTTCATCTCCGTAAATACATAGTTTGATGTTATAATATCGTATTGGTGTATGTTTGATTTAACAAATGCATTATCTGATACAATATCTACATTTCCGAGTTTTCCCTCAAGACCTTTTGCTTCGTTCAACATTGTTTGATTAATATCTATGCCAAGAATATTTCTTCCTGTAAATTGTTTGATGAAATGTCCATCTCCACAGCCAATATCAAGTAATGTTTCAAATGATTCTTTTGATACTGCATCATATAATCTTTTTTCTGCTGTCTGTTTGAGTTTTTGTGATATGTCGTCCAATTCGTAAAATTTTTTTCCGTTTTCCATAATTAACACCTCTTTTCAAAGTATTAATCACTTAATAGTAGTATATCTATTTAATTATATGTAGCCCTTAAAAGGACAACATTTATAATATTGTGAATGTCTTTATTAGAATGGATTTGACTGCACTCGAAGAAATAGGATTAACAGCAAATGAAGCAAAAACCTATTTAGAATTATCTCGTGCAGGAAGCATTAGTGCAGGAAATCTTGCGAAGAGAGTAGATATGCACAGATCAAGGATGTATGAAGCATTAGATAGATTGATACGCAAAGGACTTGTGCATTTCATAGAATTAAACAATGTTAAGCATTATGAGGCACAGCAACCGGAAAAATTATTGGAATTGTTAAATGAACGAAAAGAGCATATTAACAAACTTATTCCTGAAATCAAGGGCATACAATCACAACCTGAAATAACTCAAAAGATTCATGCATATCAAGGTATTGGTGGAATAAAAACTCTTCTTGTCGAGACACAGAAAGCAAAAGAATATGTAGTGTTTGGTGCACCCGAATCCTCTCTTAAAATACTCGGTGAAACTTATTGGAAGAATTATAATCAAAAGATAAGGGATAACAAAATAATAACAAAAATGATTTTTGATGAATCCTTAAGGAATTGGTCTAAAGAAGTATCAAAGATTAATACAAAAACAAAGATACGGTATCTTGAAAAACATTTTGATAATCTTACTGAAACATTTGTATTTGATGATACTGTCATAATTATTACCTGGAGTGCACAACCAATCGGGGTGCTGATGAAAGATAATACTATTGCAAAATCATACAAACAATTTTTTGAAATGCTTTGGAAACAATCCAAAGAATAAGTTGGGGGATAAAAATGAAAAAGAAAATGAACAGAGTAGATTTGAAAATAGATGAGAAAACACATTGGAAAGGTTCACATACGAATCAACATGTGCGTAAGGAAGACCCGAGACAGAGGACAGCAGACCATTTTATCGTCGGTGTGAGTCCCATGGCCCGTAACGGTCTTCTGTCTACGGTTCGGGGTTTGGTAGACGGTAAGATAGAAGTGGACTTTACCAAGCATCACAATTCTGATATAGTTGATTAAGAATAAGAACTTTACTGTCTTAAAATATTTAATAGTATTATTTCTACTTACTAGTAAAAAATATAAAAACATTTATTAATTTGTATTCTTTCATGCATTTTATGATGCCTGATAAGTTTGTTGCTTATGATGAGATACGCGTTATTTCTCCAGCAAGAAGTTTATCTGTGGTATCACAAGACATAATTGATGCCTCGTTGAAGAGATTTAATGATTTAGGATTGAAAATATCTTTTTCCGTTCATGCGGCAGATACAGATTCACTTCATTCATCAACTATAGAATCGAGGATTGCTGATATACATGAAGCATTCTCAGATCCTAATGTCAAAGGAATCTTTACAACTATAGGCGGTTTTAACTCCAATCAATTATTGAGATATTTAGATTATGGTCTTATTAGATCTAATCCAAAGATCTTAAGCGGATATTCAGATATTACCGCACTGCAAAACAGCATATATGCTAAGACAGGTTTAGTTACATACTCCGGACCTTTCTTTTCAACATTTGGGATGTCAAAGGGGCTAGACTATACAATAGAATATTTTAGAAGATGCTTGATGCAAAGCTCTCCATATAAGGTTTTGCCCTCCAAAGAATGGAGCGATGATAGTTGGTATAGGAACCAAAATCGCAGGACGTTTATAAAAAACACTGATTTCAACAGGATAAATTATGGTATTGCAGAGGGTGTATTGGTAGGCGGAAATCTTTGTACTCTCAATCTGTTGCAAGGCACAGAATTTATGCCAGACCTGGATGATACAATATTATTTATCGAGGATGGCAAAGATTCAAATCCGGAAGTTTTTGATAGAGATCTACAGTCATTAATCCAGCAAAAAGGGTTTGAGGGCGTAAGAGGTATCATGATCGGCAGGTTCCTAAGAGCCTCTGGCATCTCAGACGCCGTACTAGCTGAGATTATTAAATCAAAAAAAGAATTAGCGCACATCCCTATTATTTCTGGATTAGATTTTGGGCATACTACTCCTCAACTGACTATTCCTATAGGTGGAAGGGCACTGCTTGAGGTAGATATGTATAAAGCCGATCTAACATTTACAATGCATTAAGATTCATTTAATATGATTCAAGCTATAAAATTCCAGCACGAAGCATAGAAACATGTTTTCTGTCATGAGTATCATAGTTCGATAGGGTAGTATCTATTATTTTTCTAGCAATTTTGATAATATAACCCGGATTTTTACCATGAGCGGTCTCCTCGCATAATTGAATGGCATCAACTCCATCCAACACTGCATTGCTGATGTCCAGAATTTCTGCAGGTCTCGGTCTGGCTTTTTCCATTGCGCTCATCATCACTCCAGTTGAAAGCATACAAAATTTCCTAGCGATCTTGCTTCGTTCAATAATTCTTTTCTGAAGAACACCTAGCATGCTGTAGTCTACATATACAGCCAGATCGCCTCTTGCTATCATCACACCATCGCTTGCGAGCAATATGTCATCTAAATTATCAATTCCTAATTGGCTTTCTATCTTTGCCATTACCTTAGTATCGTTACTCAACTTGTTTTTCATATATTCGATTTGACATGATTTGGATGTGAATGATAGTGCTAGCCATTGTATTCCGTATTTTGATGCAAAATTGATTCCATAGTCTAAGAATCCTTTATTTGTTTCCAATAAGTGAGTATCCCTGCCAGTAATTGCGATACCTTTTTTTGAATAAACTGTTGCTACAGACTCTGATTTTGCCTTCAATGAATTATCGTCCTTCGATGTTACTCTTAAAACTACTTCACCGTCCCCGCATATAAGCTCATCTCCTATTTGACATAGCGATGCGAAACCTGGGAAATCCACAGGCAACCTTAAGGGATTATCTGAGTTTTGTCCTTCAAACAGATGATATTCTGTATCAGGAAAAAACTGTGTCGGGTCCTGGGCAAATGAGCCAAAACGAATTTTATTGCCAGGAAGATCTAACAGTATTTCTGTTGGCTTATCATTTTGGTCAGAATATTTCTGTATGAATTCTATGTTTTTTTCTAATTGTTCCTCTGCAGAAGTCCAGAAAGGAATCCTTATAATGTCCGCGCCTGAATCAATCATGTTTTTTAGAACGGCATTATCATCCAATGTAGGTTTTATAGTTGCTGATATTTTTATTTTTGACATTTTAGTATTCCGCTTTCAAACAGTCATCATCTTACTTGCTGATTCTGATATTCCTGGTATCCAAAAATTATTAGAGTCCAGATTACTTATATTAAGGAGGTATTGTTCTTCGTCTCTGATCAACCCTCTTGCCTTGAATTCCTTGTAAATAGGAGTTCCTGGCACAGGTAATATGCAGCGTATCTTGCTTGCGTCTAATTGTATACCCATGCGCCTAAAGACATCAAAGGATTTGATTGTCTCAGACTCGTCAAATTGCGGAAATCCTATTATTAGCTGCAACGGTGAATATAATCCTAAATCTTTGGCAGCCAATAACGCATCCACATTTTGCTTTACAGAATTATTCTTCTCCATGAGATTTAGCGAGCTTTGGTTTCCGCTCTCCACACCAAAATATATCCCCACACATCCAGCATCTTTAAAGGATTGCAGCATGTCTGGTGTCACTTGGTCTGTTCTGGCGCCGTATACCCTGAAAAGGATCCCGTCACATCTTATTTTCAATTCATTGAGCAGATTCTCTACAGATTTCTTGCCTTCAGTAAAACATGGATCTCCAAAATCAATAAATCCCACATCATATCTGTCTTTCAAAACGTTAATATGATCTATCACGTAATCTATAGAATGTTTCCTATTTCCTGTACAACGGTTACTGCAGAAAGAACATCTCTGATTGCATCCTCTTGAAGCATACACCTCCATGGATCTCTTGCCTGCTTTGGCAAGCTCTCGGAATCTATTATCCCCCAAAAACGGAGTGAATTTGGCATCTGAGCTGGTTCGTCCAAAATAATGTTCCCTATCGATTAATTCATAGTCTGGGAATGGCAAAATATCCAGATTTCTAAGAATATTTTTTCCGATATGCCCTTTTGCCTTTCTTTCTTTGGTTATAACCCCGCTTATTTCAGCAATGTCGTTGCCTGATGCAATTAATCCCACAATCTCTGGAAATATCACTTCAAAATCTTCCGCTACGACATAGTCTAATTGTGTCCTCTCGATTAGGGTATTGTATGCAACAGTGACGTCTCCGATGCATATTATCGGTGTATTGGATACGCTTTTGATTACGGCAGCAGATGTTTTGATCTCAGAATAGGTCTTTATATTCCTGCCTAAGCAAATCGTAAAATCTGGATTATAATTTTCCACTTGGGAGGCAATATCATCAAGAGATGACGGATTGGCATTTTGGTCCAAAAGTTTTTTCTCATGCTCATTGCCAATCATTGCAGAAGCAGTCATAAATTCAAACGGTGGAACATCTTCTTTTCCTGCATGTCTTGGATAGAAAAAAAGTATTCTCATATTATTGCTCCTCTAACTGATTATGAGACACATAAGATGCCTGCTGGAATATTTCGATAGCTTTCTCAAGCTGCTTAGCGAATGGCATGTCAGAAGAGAATGAATCGCCCCATCTGCATGGGAGTATGTTGCCGCTGGGCAACACATAACAATCATATAATCCCTCATGGCAGGGGTTATAGGAGCAGTCGTTGCACAATCCCTCTAGATCATAGCGGCTTCCATGGCCTAGACTTTTGACATTTATTACAACTCCGTCAACAACATAGCGTTTACACGGTATCCCGAATGCAGTGGAATATTCATGAGGTAATATCTGTGTGGCTCTCTTGGCAAGTTCTCTCTCAATAGGGAGGATCGGAACAAGTTGAGACTTCCTGTCTCCAAATGGTGCTGGCACTGCCACAATTTCGTGAACTTTAAGTCCGCATCCCAAATCTTTGCAGTAAGCAATCATGCCATCAAGGTGATCTTCATTTGATTTAGTTATTACCATATTCAGTCTCAAGAGGTTTCCCACCTTCGCTAGATACTCTATACCTTCTATGACTTTATGAAAATTCCTTTTTGTGCCCATTATTTTATTATAAGTCTGCTCAATAGTAGTATGCAAAGAGACCGCTACATGAATATTATCATTGAGTTCTATAAAATCATGTTTATGCTCCGTTATGAGCGTACCATTAGTATTTATTAGAGTATATGCTTTTTTATCAGAGAAAAATTTTAGTATATTCCCAATATCTGGATGCTTAAACGGCTCTCCGCCTGTAAGCCTGAACTTATGAATGCCATTCTTCATGGCTGTCAAGGACCTGTCAATTAATATATCAATATCGAAAAAAGTTTCTTGGTCTCTCGCAGTCAATTCTCCGCCTTTTCCGCAGAAGGAGCATCTGCTATTGCATAAGCTGGTCAATGGATAGGTTATGTATGGATATATTCCTTGGCTCTTCTTTTCTTGCGGTGTCTTGATTGAGAATTCATCATTCATCGGAGGGCCTCTTCTTGTGAATTCATAGCATATTCTTCTTTCACAAGGATATTTTGCTTTCGTAAATATCTTACTACTTGCGCCAGATATTCGGATGTCAGGTTATTATCCATAACACCTTTTAGGTCTAAAAGATCAGGCCAAGACATCTCCTTACCAGATCTGGTCTGGTATTGTCTCTGAAATTCTGTTCCGAGCCTAGGGCCATATACTATAGCTATATATGGCAATCTTTCCTTCTCCAAATATCTGATTGTATGCTCTAAGCTCTTCTCGGTCTCGCCAGGGCTTCCTAGCATGACAAACATGAAAGGAATAATGCCGTGTTTTCGGGTAAGATAAACAGCCTTATCTATGGCTGCAGAGTCTATCCTCTTATCCATGATTCTTCTCAGGCCATCATCATATGATTCCAATCCATAAATTATTTTGTTACATCCTGAGTCTGCCATTGCTTCGAGTATATTTTCATCAACCAAATCGAACCTTGTCTGCACGCTCCAAGGGATACTAAGATTTTTCTGCTTTATGCCTGTTGTTATTTCATTTGCCCAATGCTTGTTTAATGTAAAATTTGGGTCCAGAAAAAATATATTTTTTGCATCATGCTCCTTTTCCAGCAAAACCATCTCCTCGACCACATTTTCTGGAGTTCTGTATCTTACTGTAGTACCCCAAAAATTATGGCAGAAATTGCATTTGTATGGACAACCCCTGCTTCCAAGCATTACTGCTCCTCCCTCGGATCTGATGAATTTATCTCCTACAAGCTCATAGCCATAATAGTCATTGAGATCTATAGCTGCATAATCTGGGAATGGGACAGCATCCAAATCAGGCTTAGATAAGATTAAGTCTTTGCCAGTATTCTTGATTGTTTTATTATTTTTGATTACAAGATTTGGCACTTTCTCGAGATCCTCTTTTGCAGCAAGGGTTTGGATCAATAATCTTGTTGTATTCTCAGTTTCTCCTAGTATTCCTATATCTGCATGCGTATAATTCATCATTTGCTCAGGATTCAGATTAAGGTGGATACCTGTAAGAATAGAGACAGATTCTGGATGAGTCGCCTTTATCTTGCGTGCTGTTGCTGCACTATAGGATAATCTATAATCAAAATGGAACATTTGAGAGAAATCATAAGGAGCAGTATTGATAATGATGGCTTCGCTCTGGGTGATCGAAGCGGAAAGATCATCAAGGCTCAGTTGTCTCACTCTGTTGTCGATAAAAGACACTTCGTGCCTTTCTTTCTTTAATATAGACATGCTATAAAGGACGTCGAGAGGGGGTTGTAAGAAATGCTTTCCTCCAGCTAAATTAGGTATTACATATGTTATTCTCATTTCGAGGTATCGTTTTCATTTCTGATGTCTGCGATTAAGCTTTTGAAGTCTTTAAGCACGTCTTTCTGGTTGAATGCTATATTGAAACCTTTTTTCATGGCATCATCTATCTTGAACCATCTGCAATCAGAAAATTCTTTCCTATCAAAAACAATATTTCCCTCAATCACTCCAAAAAAATATATCGCTCTTACATGGAGCTCAGGGCTTACTTTATAATAATATGACTTGAAATAAGAAATTTCTTTTATGCGACAACCAATTTCTTCTTTTATTTCTCTAGACAGCGCTTGTTCATAAGTTTCACCCTTCTCAGGACCACCTCCTGGGATAGACCATGAGTCGACGAACTGATCTTCTTCCTCTTTTCTTCTTAAGAGCAAGACTTCATTTTTTTTGTTCAATACAATCAGATTTACAGGAGTTGCGGTTCTCATTGTGTATCATTCAGCCCTGCATATAAGGATGCAGTCAAGTCAGCAATCTTTATTCTTGTCTGGGATTTGGTATCACGTTCTCTTATTGTTACGCTATCATCTTCTTTGGTCTGATAATCTATTGTGATGCAGAAAGGCGTCCCTATCTCATCCATCCTGGCATATCTTTTTCCTATGGACCCTTTTTTATCAAAAACACTTATGAATCCTTGATCGCTAAGCTTTCCATTAAGTGCATATGCTATGTCTTCCAGCCCATCCTTGTTAACCAGCGGAAATACTGCAACATGAATAGGTGAAATCTTTCGAGGCAAGGACAAGATATTATAACCAGTATCTCCTCTCTGTCTGAAATTTTGCTCTAATGCACAGTATAAAGATCTTCCAACGCCAAACGCTATTTCCAATATGTGCGGCACTTGATGGCTGCCATCAGGATGCTGGACTTCCAATTTTTTTCCGGAAAATTCCTGGTGTCTTGTGAGGTCATAGTTTCCTCGATCATGGACTCCGCAAACTTCTACAAGACCATATTGTTGGGTCCTTACTTCGACATCCCACGCATCAATAGCATAATGTGCCTTTTCATCTGGCAGATGCTGTCTGAACCTTACTGTCGAAGGGTCTATGCCTGTCTTTGTTAGAATATTAGATGTTATGTTAAAGCAATAAGCCATTGCTTCACTTGGGAGTATGCCTATGGATACAGCGTCATTTAAAGACATTATTTTGGGTGGAACATTTCTTTTCTGGCTTTCTATATCTAAAATACTCAACTCAAGACCCTTGCCATTATTGAATTCATCAAAAGGGTTTTTTTGATCTTCGAATATGAACATTTGAGCCTCGAATTGCTCAAATTCTCTTCCCCTGATAAGCCCTCTCCTGCTGGTTATTTCATTTCGAAAAGCCTTGCCGTATTGAAACACTTTTACTGGCATATGTCCCCTTAAGGTTTGGTGTATGCTTGGGAAATCTATATATGTTGTTGTTGCTGTCTCTGGCCTCAATGCTACAGGAGAATCTGCGATGCTTGAAAGTACCATCAAGCTGTATTCTCTTACATCATGAAGCGGCTCCGAACATCCGTGAGGGATGATTCTTTCACGTGCTACAAGATTTTTTATGCCCTCCAACCCTCTTTCTGTGAGATTTATATCTGGTCTTGTTTCTTCCACGACCTTCTCGACTCGAAATGTCTTATTGTCTGAAGTCGCTATTATGTCCTTAAATCTATCCATATGGCCTGATGCCTTCCATATGTCTGTTGGAGAGATGATAGGGCAATCAACCTCCCAAAATTCTCTTTTTCTGAACTCTCTTCTCATGGCCTCTACAATATTATTCCTGATTAAGGTACCATAAATGCCATAACTATTTGTCCCAGAAACAGCGTTATAAATAGATGGGAATGTCTGAAATATGTTTAGTCTTTTTATAAATACATTAAGTTCGTCTATATTAAGATTGGCCCCCATTAACTCCTGGAGAGAGAAAAATGTTTATAAATTTTGTTATTCGGTTGCCGGATAATATACGGAAAGTTTTTCAACAGTAGAGAAGTTGATTATTTAAGGCAGATGCGAAACAATTATTAAGGAAACATCAATCTCCTTAAAGCTATTACGAAAGATATTGGAGAAAAGGACTAAGCGTCTTTTGGAGGTATACACATGAAATCGAAGCATATAGTGCCTCAAGACCGCAAGCAAATAACTGAATCAGGTTCACTAATTGACCTGCATCAGGCTAAGGAAGACCGTAGACTGACGACCCAAGACCAGTTTACCGTCGGTATCCCTCCCATGGCCCGTACATCTGTTTTCTAATTCGATTACGAGGTCATCTTCGATGATAAATTTGCATTCTATATTATTATATTTTTGAGGTAGTAATCACTAGATAGTAATTACGAAACAAAAAGTTTATAAACCTTATTTTATTCGCTATATTATGAAAGAAAGTGTAAAAAAAGATTTACTATCCATAATAAAAAGAAAAGTGGATTATTACCTTCCATTAATTAGAGAAAGAACAGGTATACCTCTATCAGATGTTGTTGTAAAAGAATATTCTGATTATTTTGTGGATTATTATAAAAATAAATATGGAAATAATTTTGATTCTCAAAATAGATTTTCTAGATTAGTGTCAAAGTGCATGATAAAGCAAGCGCTTGTAAAAACACGCTTTAAAATGGCCGTTTCAAAAGATTTGAGATTATTTATGTATTATGATAGTAATATTTACGTAAATCTAGGATTTCAAGCAAGAGTATATTCCAAATCAGAAGGTTATGATTTTCGTGATTGGATTGAAGGACAGGATAAGTCCGTTATACATGAGTTGTCTCATCACTTATGGCGAACAATTAATCCGATAATTACAAGAGGTGCATTGAGAAAGTTAGAAGAAGGTTTTGCAGATTATTGCGCTGTTAATTATTTTGCGGACATTTATACAAATACTTCGAATCGTCCTCTATATACCGACAATATTAGAATAGTTCGTCAGATTGTCGACAAGTACGGTCCAGAAATAGTTCTGAACATCCCAAGAATTGGCATTCAACTATTAACTTCTAATTAATTAAACTTGATAAATCCTGTTAAATTTCTTTGTTCATATTAATTTGAGGAGGTCGTAAATATGAAATCGAAATTGATCAGAGGTTCACTTACGAATACACATGTGCTTAAAGAAGACCCGAGACAGAGGACGGCAGACCATTCTATCGTCGGTATCCCTCCCATGGCCCGTTCTAAACTATTGTCTGCAGTCTTGTGGACGGTAAAATAGAAGTGGATATAATTTTATTTATATTGACTTACTACTCGAACTATCTGCTCATGTAGTTTCGGATTTGCGCTACAGATTATGTCATCAATTACACCTGGCTTTTGAAAACCTATTGGAGAACCATCTTTTCTTGTTACTACTCCTCCAGCTTCAATAATATTCAATACCATTCCTAAATCCCACATATGCAATTGCTCAGAACCATTATTAACAAAAACATCATATTTATCTTCTAATATTGCAGCCATTCTACTTCCTGTCGCCAGTCCAGCGGATAATCTTTCACCAAATTGATTATGCATGAACTTCCAATAATTTGCATTCTCAGTTCTTTCTTTATCTCTACCATTTACAATTATTCTTGCATTTTGTATATCTTTTGCTTGTGAAAAATTTACTTGAGAATTATTAATAAAAGAACCTTCACCCTTTATAGCGTAGAAAAGCCTATCATTTTTAGGATCATAATTGACACTGATAAACGGAATTCCATCTTCAACATATTGACTAAGAACCATAAATCCGGGTTTTCTTTTTATGAATCTTCCAGTTCCGTCCATTTCGTCAAATGAAATATATGTTCTTTGCGTTGTCTGCTTCCAATCTGCTTCTTCAAATATCAATGGAATATTCTTATACTCTCGTTCTCCCATCACTTGTGCAATTGCTTTATGACTAGCATCATCAGCTTCAGTCTTGTATTTTGTAGAAATTTCCGTCTTAGCTTTCTCACTATCTACTTTATTGCCTTCTTTAGTAAAAACTTTAAAATCATCTCTATCATAGACTGCCATAATGGCTCTTCCACCAGCTAGCACAGCTTTTCTTAAATCTAAATAAATTTCCTGATGATTATGTTCCATACTGTATGATTATACACTCAACTCTTTATAAACTTTTCGAAAAGTAATCACTTATTAGTGGTAATAAATCTATTTCTTACCCTTTATTTTCTAAATTATAATTATAAAGGGTAAAATTTATAAATCTGTGCTTATTCTGTGTTTTTATGGTCTATGTTTATAGGAAACGGATAGGGAATAAGGATTATTATTATTTGAGGGTCTCGATTCTGAAAGATGGCAAGTTAGTAACTAAGGATATTATATATCTTGGCGATGATCTCAACTCTATTAGAGATAAGATTAAGGACATTCCTCACAAGTATTCTGAAAAGATTAAAAAGACATATAAGACCATAAATAAGTTCATAGAGTTTAATTTGTATTTAGAAAAGGTGAGGTCATTAAAACTCAAGAAAGATCTTTTTTTGGATAAGGATGCTCAAGAGAGCATTGAAGCATGCAGATTGCACTGGACATCTTCATTCAGCAAGCAGGATGAACTAACCAAAGAAGAAATCTTGAAGAATTTCATTGTAGAGTTCGCCTTCAACACAACATCTATCGAAGGCAATACTATTTCGTTAGATCAAGCACAAAAATTATTGGTCGATAATCTTACCCCAAAGAATAAGACATTACGAGAGATTTATGATTTGCAGAATACTGAAAAAGTATTCATGGAGCTATTTCATGATAGAAAAAGAGAAATAAGTCATGATTTAATATGTCAAATCCATGATTCTTTACTAGAGAATATTGATGCTCGGAAAGGATATAGGACACAAGATGTGAGAGTATTTAAGGCACATTTTAAATCAACAACTTGGCCTTACGTTAAAACAGATATGGATATACTCCTAAAATGGTTCAAGGAGTATCAGGGCAAGCTTCACCCGTTTGCCCTTGCAGTGATGTTCCATCATAAGATAGAAAAAATTCACCCATTTATGGATGGCAATGGCAGAACAGGAAGGATACTTATGAATTATATCCTTTTACAACATGATTATCCTCCAATCATAATCACAAAAAAGAATAGGACAAAATATCTTGAGAACCTGCATAAAGCAGATGAATGTCCGATAAATAAAATGAATGATTCATATAATAATTTGATAGAATTTTCAGGATCAGAGTATTCAGATAATTACTGGAACATATTTTTATAAGATATTTTGGGGGTTGTTGAAAATATTCTTAGATGCTTTACTTATTAATGCTTTTTTTTTTGGATTATATCCTGAGCCTGCGTATCATTCCTACATAAGTTTTATAAATGTCTTATATTTCATCATATAAAAATCTAACAGTATTTGCTATATTAATACCAGATTTTTTATCATATGATTTGAGTGCTTGCATTCATCATATATTATTTGTGCATGTAAGAGGTATATGAAATGAGATTTTCAAGGATTGCAGCTGTGGCGATAGGCCTAAGCATGGCAGGATTTTTAGGGGAGCATCGCATAGGAGAATCCATGGATAAATATTATTCTAGCGAGCCTGTTGTTGAGGTAGGTGATATTTCCTCTTTTGCAAATTTTGATAATTATATAAAGGAACAAAAGCCGAGATTGACGAATTTCATTGCTGATAGTACTCTGGAAGGCATTGTCAGCAAGCTTGATTCAGAAGTCCGTCTCCCTACTCCGATAACGCAGGATTATGTGCTCATTAAGATAAATGTTGAGTCAAAGAAGGATGCATATGCCATCAGCGGTGCCGATGCCAGAGGCTTGATGCAGCTCACAAGGAGCGCCTGGGAGCAGGTAGAGGACAGCCTTGATTATGATACGCATTGGTTCATCCCAGAGGATAATATCAGTGTGGGCATGAAATACCTGAAATTTATTTATTCTTTCTTGAAAGCGAATATGGATACGAACAGATGGGACGAGCTTGATTATAGGAAAAGATTGGATTATATATCTGCCACATATAATACTGGGCCTCGGACATTGAAGGATGCCGAATGGAACATAGCTGGCCTAAGCTTTGAGACATTGAACCATATAAGAAAGATGAATATGCAGCTGTTCAACGATTCATCATTTGCATATACGCATTATATGGATAAGGACTATTCTCCTGATTCAAGCGCAGCCGATACGTTGTTGGCAATTGCTGACAGCATGAAAACCCAATAATTTTTTATACCCTTGGCACCGTATTTATTGCTTATGAACATGAAAATAATGCATGCACGACCAGGAGATGGCAAGGCCATCATTGAATCATTCTATGAATCATGCAGTGCTGATTGCGAGGATTGCTACAAAGCTGGTCAATAGGATGATTATTGAAGCAAAAAAAAATGGTATAAGAAAACTTGAGGCAGAATCTGCAGTTGATAATATATCAAGTGTCAGGCTCGCAAAAAAGCTGGGATTTGTGATCGAAGGCACAAAAAAATCAGCATTGAAAGTGGGCAATAAGTATGTGGACAGCTATATTCTTGGAAAAATATTAAAATAGGCCTGATAATCCTAATGTTATGGATGTAGCTCTAAGCAAATTTCACAATTCTCGGATATTGATCATCGGGGACCTGATGCTTGACAAATATATCATCGGCTCTGTTGGGAGGATATCTCCTGAGGCTCCTGTCCAGGTCGTTGATGTAAGGTCAGAGAAATATATCCCTGGTGGTGCTGCAAATGTCGCGAACAATGTGGCATCGCTTGGTGGGAAATCTGATATTTTTGGGATCATCGGTAAAGATCATTCTGGCGAGATTCTTATGTCTGAATTGAAGAAAAGAGGCATTTCGACATCAGGGATTGTCCTAGGCAAGGGTTTTCAGACGACCCAGAAGATAAGGATAATTGCGCAGCATCAGCAGCTTATGAGGATAGATTATGAGATGCCGATCATTGATGGTGTTGCTTTCTCTTCTAGTAAGATAGAATATCTTGTTAAGGCATGCGATATTGTAGTGATTTCTGACTATGCAAAAGGGGTTGTAACGCAGGGACTGTTTGCATTGGTGGAAAAATTTTGCTCCAAATATTCAAAAAAGCTGATAATAGATCCAAAGCCTCCGCATAAATTCTATAAGGGAGCATATCTATTGACGCCTAACAAGAAAGAGGCTGAAGAATTATCTGGGATGAAATACGAGAATGATATTATGGATATAGGGAATAAGCTGGTCGAGCTATTCGATAGCAATGTTATCATCACCCTAGGGGATCAAGGGATGGCCTTGTTTGAGATTGGCCAAAAGCCATTCATTATTCCGGCGTCTGCAAAAGAGGTCTATGATGTGAGCGGGGCAGGAGATACTGTTGTTGCGGCACTGGCATTATCAATCGCTTGCGGGGCTAGCCTAAGGGAAAGCTGCATAATAGCGAATCATGCTGCAGGAATAGTCGTCGGAAAGCTAGGCACAGCAACAATCTCTTTGGAAGAATTGGATAATGCATTGAACCGTCTATGATAATTCCTACGAAACCTTTATAAACTTTATAGGATTTCTTTTGTTACTTTTGGGGGGTAAAATATTTAGATGAGTAGATATAAGAATATAGGAGCATCAATACTTGCGTACATCGCATTGAATAGTGCAACTATTGATAGAGTGCAGGCTCAGGACAAAAAGCATTATTACTCAGTTGGCGACATGCTCCACAATATAGCAGACGAAGGAATTACAACAGCAAAAAATGGCATCACTATCGGTAACACTACTCTTAAGTTCAACAAGAAAGTTTCAGAAAATTACATTAAACCCTTCTCAGAATGGCTCAAAGAAACTAAAGGCAATGAATATGATGATGTGTCGAAAGTAAATGTTGACAGGCATCTGAGCACAGCAAGGAATCTGCCGCTATATTCTGGAAATATTGGGAGTGTCATAAGCCCAGACGTATTGTCAAGAATAAGAGATGAAGGAAGCCTGGAAAAAAGAATCACAAGAATAAATAGGATGAACGAGATAGTGCCGATACAGTATGAGATATATAGACAAGAAAACAGGCATGATATAATAACATTTGATTATATCATATCTTTAACAAGAGGAGAGTCTGATTTCGACAAAAAGGCCAGGAGCGGTAAAGGGGCTAATGGAGTCATGCAAGAGATCAATGATACATGGAAGCTTTACAATAAATTACCATATAACCCTTATGTATTTGATCCAAAAGAAAACACCAGGACAGGAGTAAAATATCTTAATGATATCTTAGACTATTATGAAGATGCGATCAATGATTGGCCAAAATTTGATGATAGATACAAACTGCAACTGTTGACAGCAGGATATAATTGGGGTCCAGCAAACGTCGTAAAGGTAGTCAACAACAGGGGCAATATAGATAATATGCCAGATGACACCAAGGAACATGTTGCAAATGTGAACAGATGGTCATTCGGCGGATAAACTTTATAAACCATTTTCTAATCCAGATAATTAATATCAAATCATATTCAATGCCCCTGTAGTGTAGACCGGCCAATCATACCACCCTCTCAAATCAAATTGATAGGGAACGGTGGTGACCCGGGTTCAAATCCCGGCGGGGGTATTATTTTTCTTACTTTATAGTGATTACCATAATAAACTTTATAAATTATTTATTCTTCCTGACAACATGCGTCCAGCAGAACCTACATATACTCTTGAAAAGAAGCTGTCTGAGTTTTCTTCAGATCAGAGGAATCTTATTCTTGAGAATATATTTACTTTGCAATTGACAGAGGGGTGCTCTTTAGGTTGCTTTGATTGCGGAGCAGGAGCATTAGTAGGTGTCAGAAGATATATTCCATTTGTTAGCCTAGAGAGATTTTTTCATGAAAATGCCTCTGCTTTGAAGAATCTCGATGTTCTATATCTCGCATCTGACCCGTTTGATTATAATTTTGAAGGCAAGTCATATATTGATGTGCATCGATTGATGGCTCAGACTACAGGACATAAGGCATATGTAAGCACTTCTGCGCCTATATCGACAGAGGAAATGATTCTGGGATTTATTTTCAATGATAATAGCTTGGAATTGGGTAGGCATGGTCTGCAAGTTCCTTTTATAAGAAAATTCAACTTGATGAAATCAAATTATTCAAGACTCCAGAAGGCATTTTCAGGAATGAAAGGATTCAGGGAAGAAGACCAGCTCAAGACTAGCAAATTTAGGATACGGCGCGATGGTTCAATAAAAATCAAAGATCCTGGGCTTAGGGAGAAGATCAACGGTTCCGCATTATATCTTTATGGAGAAAGCAAAGGATCAGTAATTTATATGATAGAGACCGGTATTGGTTATGTCTGTTCCCAAGGAAATCCTGTGACATTCCAGGATGCCATTGAGCATCTGAAGTTTTATACAGAATCACATTCGCCGAGTCATTTCATGGTATTCTCAGATTTTTATAGTATGCAATTGTCACATGGGGGATTACATAATCGTCTGCTTGGTGAGCATTTTGCTGATAATCTATCGAGTGAGGGCATAATTTGTGCTCATGGAGTGATTCTCAAGCCAGGAGGAGTCTATAACATACAGGCTGTAAAACCATCATCAGAACATCCTCTAGGTTTTATAGAGAGCGAGATCAAACCTGAAAACTTTGAAGTGATACCTCATTGCCATAATTATTGCCAAGGTAGAGATATCGGAGATGCATTCTATAAATTAGGTGAGCGCAGATATGTGCAGAGTGATCTTGCTTCATCAGGATTGAAAGATATTATAGAGAGTATGTCGTTAGCAGAGTTGCAACTGGCAATTGTATCAGCATATCCGCATCAATGAATTAAGATATGCGACATTTATTTTTCGATTCTCTGTATTAGACATGTGCCTGTGGCTACTTGGATTTCTGTTGCCGACAGGGGTATCGAAGATATCACCGACGGCTCCTGGATGCAAGTCCAGATGTTGGCGGAGGGCAGATTTTTCTCGATGATGATATAGGTATTTATGTTTCATACACTTTATATATAAGATATACTTTTTATACTTAAAGGTGATTTATATGGCGATATTACTTGTAAAGCATAATATAAAAGATTACTCCACTTGGAGAAAGGTATACGATGAGCATAAGACATTCCGTACTAAAAGCGGCATGTTGAGCGAGAAGGTCTATAGGAGCACCACTGATCCGACTGAGATAGTCCTGCTCTTTAGGTGGAACAATATCATGAATGCAAAGATGTTCTCTCAATCAGAGGATCTCAAGAAGACGATGGAAAAGGCAGGAGTGATAAGCAAGCCAGAGATGCATTATCTTGAAGAGGCAGAGCAGACGATATCAGCACGACCAATAATGCAACCAGTGTAATCTTGAATTGAACCGCTAAGATATGTAATATGTACGAAAGAACTTTTTAGTTGTGTGTCTTCAAAGTTTTGGGCGTAATTAACTTTATATATTCTTCTCCTATTGTCCAATCATGCAATTCAACCCTGATGGAAGCCTGAAATTATCTTCAAAGACACTGCAGCAGAGAAAAGATGATGAGGACAGGATGAGATACAAGAAATGTGTGCTCATAAGAAAAGAGGTCGTGAACTTCTCTGCGCCAAAGAAATGCGTCCTGCATCTGAAATTATCCGATGCATTGATTGATAGCAGGTTTGTCGAGACCATATACAATTATTTCAAGGAAAATGCCGCAGTCCCGAGCAGGTTTATCAAGGTCAATGAGAAAGAATTTGACATAGAGATAGGGACAGATTTCCGTAGATGCTCAGATTGCACGAATCTGGTCAATAAGTATAGAGAGTTCTTGGACGGAGATATCATCGAGCAGAAAGGCAGCTGCACATTCTCTGGCTTTAGGAACAATTTCTCATATGAAGACCATTTCGAATAGAAAATAATTATATAATATTACTGAATAAAAAAATTTATTAAAAAATAAAAAACTTTTTATCAGCTAATTATTTCTTCTTAGCCTTCCTTTTTCTTAATATTATTATGATGGCGACTATTATCGCTATCGCCCATAAGAACCAATAGTCAAGGAATACTGCATTCAGGAATCCTTTCTTGGCCACTGTTAAGGATAGTTCTGTAGTGTCCTGGAGCTGCTTACCCTGCGCATCCTCATAATTTAGTATCATATTCAAACTATATTGCCCGATAGTCGCATCCTTATCTATATTCACCACTAGATTGACTGGCGTCGCCTCTCCAGGCGCAATGCTCTCGACATAGCGCACGCTGCCGTCTGTAGAGAATGGGAACTGCGGCTCTATCATTATCCTTATCTTTTTTGCGGTATCAGTCCCAGTATTTTTTAGGCTTAATCTCACGACCCTTGAGTTATCATTCGGAGACAATGTATCGCTTCCTGCCTCGATGGCTGTGAATAATGCCTTGCTCTTTGCAAAAAATGTCATATAGAATGTCTGTACCTGCTGCTCAAGATTCTGGTCAAGATATGAGATTGTCAGATGCATTGGAAATCCTAAGCTTGTGGAATTTTTAGGGACTTCTATCGTGAACTGTGCATTGCGTGAATCCTTTGCATTGATTGTCCCGAGGAGCGCAAATGAGTTGGACCACTTGATGTCCAGCGGCGAGTCTGATGTCAGTGTCGCATTTACTGATTGTGCCTGGAAATTCCCGTCATTTTCTATTGTCATCGTGATCGTCGCTGTATCCCCTGGATAGACATCTATAGGGCTGCTGCTTATTATATGTGCGTTCATGTCTGGAGTTCCATTCACAAGTATATTTAGTGTTGAATATCCTGTATATTGGTTTAGCAGGAGGTCCTGATAATTATTGGTGACTGTTAGTTGATAGAATCCGCCAGTAGCAGTGGGGTCTATTCGTAATGGGATATCCACTGTCTCGTTTTCGTTATAGCATAGATCATTTGCAGCCACAGTACTGACTCCTCTCATTATGAACGGCTCGCTCGCCTGTATTGTCGAGGTTATGCCTACTGCGCATGCAGTGCCTGTATTGCTGAGATGCAGTGTTAGCGTGAAGTCTTTTCCAACACCTGCTTCGCCATTATTTATGCTAAACCCTGATATTAATATGTTAGGCTGAGCTGTTGCCTGTACTACGCCTGACCCGATGATTGCTATCAGCGCAAATATCATTGTATTGTATATTATCATATTATATGCCTGTTTCATTTTTCTCCTCCTATGAATTTATTAAATATAATATCTTGTTGAATATTATATTTGGATTATTCAATATCCCTTTTGAAAACCGTTGTTACCGCTGCCATGCATATTGCGAGGAATATGAGCAGTATAATCATCGGATAGCCTATCATCCCTAGTGGTAATGCTTTTACCATGACTCCTCTCAATGCATTGCCTGCATATGTTATTGGAAGGAAATAGGAAATGGATTGTATGACTTTAGGCATTGCCTGCAATGGAAAGAATGCTCCTGATAAGAACATTGTCGGTAGGCTTACAAGCATAGCCATTGCCTGGAACTGCTGCTCTGTCTTTACAAGGCTGGATATTATCATGCCGATGGAAGTTGATATTGTGATATAGATCATAAGGATTAATGCAATCAAAAGCAGGCTGCCTTGGATCTTTATATTGAAGACCACGATAGAGAATATGATGAGGAATGTCGCTCTCACAAGTTCGAAGAGCACGTAAAACGATAATGTGCCGACAATTATCGTCGTGTTAGAAGTGGGGGTGAGAAAAACCCTGGTGAGTGAGCCTTCACGCTTCTCTCCTGCGACAGACCTGCCCATTCCCATTACAGCACCCTGGAATATTGTTAATGCTATAAGGCTTGGAATAAGGAAATCTATCGCCTTCAGGCCTGAGCCGTATGCAGCTTTATCCTGGGATGAGAGAGGCCTCATGATATCCCCTGCATTAGATTTTGTAAACATTTGTATTGTCATGAGTGGCTTAAGCACTTGGGAATCATATGCCTGTTGCAATTGCTGCTGATTATTATTTGCCTGGCTGGCAATGGATTGGGCAGCATGAACCTCTCCATTTGCAGTGCTGATCAAAGCGCTAGACTTTTGTATGATGGCGATTTGTGCCTTTGTCTGTGCGGCAGCAGGAGAGCTTTCAGCAAATATCACGTCGGAATTTGAGAGATTCATAATAGTGTTCTTGTATGCAACACTTGAGTTGACAGGTATTACTACAGCTGATAATGAAGGCATTGATGATGCTAATGCATTAGAATATTGTTTGTTGAGTGCTTGAGCATCATCAAGGTATGTACCGGCAGCTGCAACCTTTTGGGCGATGATGCCATATTGGTTTCTCTGATTGCTTGCAAAATTGCCGAGTGATGATGCAGCATCGTCTACTGATTGCTGGTATGCTTGGAGCTTTTGTAATGTAATGCTGCTGGCTGCATTATTTATTATGACGGCAAGCGCCTGGTTAGAGGTTGCCGAGATTGCAGAATCTGACTCATCGACGATCACAATGATTTGTGCAGGGATATTATTGTCTATATCCTCTCCGAGCTTTGGAGGGATTTCTATTATTACGCTCACCTTTCCTGCATCAAGAAGATGCTTCGCCTCATCTTCGGTGCTTACAAGATATTTTATAGAAAATGTTTGGCTATCATAGATTTGCTGCTGGATATTCTGGGCTATAGCAGAATGATCATAGACTACAATTGCTGCAGGTATATGCTTTGGGGTATTGCCAGAAGTGAATCCTAAGACCAGGATCATCACGATAGGGAATAGGAGCAACGGCAGGAGCCTGATCTTGTCCCTTGTCATGACTATGAAATTCTTCTCGACGATGGCGCCGACCTTTTTGAAGTCTATAAATTTCTCCTTCCTGTCCTTGATATTGGTTTTTGTCATCAATCCCTCAGATCCTTTTTTGTGAGATTTATGAATACGTCCTCTAGCGATGGCTCCTTATATCTTATCTCCTCGACAATCAAGCCCTTTTTCCTGAAGAATTCGCTCAATGCGAAAAATACTCCTTCCTTGCTCTTCACTGTAATATTAATCAGGCGCCCCTGATGCTCTACTGAATCAACGAACGGGAGATGCTTCAATTCTGAGGATAATTCCTTAGGCTCTGACTCGAGCTCTACCTCGATCAGGTGCCCTGACATTATCTTATGCTTCAATTCATCAGCAGTTCCGTCGGCAATTATCCTCCCTTTATCCATTATTACTATCCTGTCGCATATCTTCTCTGCTTCTTCCATATCATGAGTCGTATAGATAATCGTCATGCCCTGCTTGTTCAATTGCTCTGTGAGCTCCCTTATGGCAATCCTACTCTGAGGGTCAAGGCCTGTCGTAGGCTCGTCCATAAATAATATCTTCGGGCTTGACATTATGCTTGCGGCGAGCGACAATCTCTGCTTCATCCCTCCTGAGAATATGCCTGAGACCCTGTCCTTATGCTCATATAATGACATCTGCTTTAAGAGGTATTCAGAGCGCTCCTTGATCTTCTTGTTATCCATATTGTATAATTTTCCGATATAGGAAAGATTCTCTTGCGCAGTCAATTCAGGAAATAAAGAGAATGATTGCGGCACGACACCTATGATGCTGCGTATATCGATGCCTTCGCCAGATAAGTCATGACCGGCTATGATCGCAGTGCCTGACGTAGGCTTAATCAGGGTTGTCAGCATGCTTATGGTTGTTGTCTTCCCTGCGCCATTAGGCCCGAGGAATCCGAATATATCGCCCTCTTTCACAGATAATTTTATATTATCGACTGCTGTGAAGCCTCCAAATTTTTTTGTGAGATTTTTTATCTCGATGATGTTTGCCATCTTGATTTGACCTATATTGTCTTTATATCCTTCTCTGCCATGCCATGTATCGACTTGCATATCTCATCATTGCCTGACATAAGGGATAAGAGCTCTTCAGACATAGATGCGAGTTTCTTGGCCTTGTTCACTCCGAGCTTTTCAAGATTCTTAACAAGAACATCCCCAGAGCTTATAGTCTTGAATCTTGATATGATATCCATCCCCTTCTGTGTCGCAGTGAGAGGATTTCTCCTCCTATCTTTAGGGTCAGTATCTTTTCTTATGAGCCCCTTGTTCACCAGCATATCAACAACAGGGACTAGCGATGCCGGGGCGATTATCATCTGTTTGCTGAGATCTCCGATGGTCTTTGGCCCATGCAATACCAGCCTGATCACAGCGATGGCAAGCGGGCTGATTGTTATGTTCTCCTTTCTGCATCTTTTCTCCAGGTCCTGCCTATTGATGCGAAGGGTTATGGCATATGATGCCCTTAAGCGATAGGCAAGCGGCCTGAATTCTTGTTCTTTCATAATCCCTCATCCATAATCTCTAATGATAAATAATTAGTATCCTAAATATTAGGTGGCTAACCAATAGGTTTTATTTAAATCTTTTGGATTATAATCATCCACAAAACAATCAAATATAAAAATAGCCGATAATTCTTTTTTTTATATGCGGTTGTAGTCTAGTGGTTAAGATACGAGCTTCCCAAATAATTGGAAAAAGCTTGTGACCCGGGTTCAAATATCCCAGAGGGAGACCGCAAATCTCTCCTCGAGATTTGAAAGTCCCGGCAACCGCATCAGCGGGTGACGGACCCAGAAATTCTCGGAATTTCTCGTGCCTGGCAACCGCAGATTATTGTTATTAGATTATTATTATCAAATAATATGTTCCTATTTCCCTAATATCTTTTTTATTTCTTGGTATACTTGAGGATATTTTTCTGAGTTTAGCAGATCATTGTGCATCAATGTCGTGCCTGAACAGCTTCCATTGATAATAGTTATAGGAATGTTTGGCAGCTTGGCACTCTCTAATGTGACTATCCCATCGCCATCCTTTCCTGATATGCTGCATCCTGAGCCTGCGATTATGTATGTCTCTGGCATGACAGGCTGGTTTGATAAGTCATTGAGGCTATTCATGAACAGGCTGCCTTTTTTCATGTCATCGCATTCATTGGCTTCGCCGAATAATTTGCAATAATTGTATATGCTATCTTCAATGCCATCATTTGGGGTGCCTACAAGTATAAGCTTTCCTATATGGTCTTCCTTGAATACCTGCAAGTATCTTCTCACCACTAGCCCGCCCATAGAATGTGCAACTATGTCCACCTTGTCGCTTCCTGTCTCAAATCTTGCATAATCTATTATATCCTTGAGCCTTATAGCATAAGTGTCTATATTGTCGTTCTTTCCTTGGCTTGATATAATCCCGAAAGTATTCTTGTATGCAGTGATATAATATGTGGGCTTCATCATTATGCCCTTATCAAATATCCAATCACTCCCTAAACCATAGGTCTTATAATCATCCGGAGTGCCTACACTCACATAATAATCCTTCAAAGAATCTTCCATATTATCGAATATCTCTGTAGACTGGAATGCTGATGTCTTTATGTTGAATGAATGCCCGTGAAGCAATATCAATGGATTGCTGACGCATGCTGTATTGCAGCAGCTAGAACATGTGCTGCTGCAGCACCTCTGCCTTATTTCAGGCAATGGTTCGCCGCTTATATGGATATCTTCTGGTATTGCTAATGCTATCGATTGCATCACTGCAGGCTTTCTTGCGATTATTGCAGCAACATCCCTGTTGCAGTCGCGTTTCATCTGCGCAATATCATCAATGAACAGATCCAGATTATAATGCGTGATATTATATAGGCTATTATTAGTGTTATTATTATTTATGGAATATGCAGATATATCCAGGCCTATGCTCTGGTTTGCGGGCAATGATTCTATGATCATGCTTGCGTATCTCTCTATATCAGAATTTATGATGCTATAGTTTATCAAGCGATTATCAGAATCATTCATCGTTTGGTTATCAGCCATTCTGTTGCTTATATGATCCTTCAATGATTGGAGTATCATAAGCATCGCCGTTGCCTGGGCCAGATAATTCTCTGATGGGATGCTCATATTTGATGATATATTTGATGCATTATCTCCCAGAGATGAAGCATATTGCATTGATGCAAGATCATCTGAGCACCTGCGTGAATAGGATGCATAAGCATCATCAAGACTGCTTATGCTGCCAGGAATAATCAGGATATATGATGTCGAGGAATTTGCAGCCAGGCAACCATCATGACCTGATGCCATGCAATGAAGGTTCTCGAATAAGTATGATGCTGCAATCCATTGGGTTGATGATTTGGCGATATAATCATCCTTAATATCATTGAATGATTTGTTGATGACTGCCGCATCCTCTGGATTATATTTTGAGAGCTTCGCATCAACAGCAATTATCGCAGAATCCAATATGTCAAGATAATCATCAAGGCCATTGATATATGAAGAATATCCCTTTTCCGTAGCTGCAGGATATATCGCAAGCATCGGAGCGGCTGATGATGTTGCGCTGGAAATCTGCCCTAATGAATGCACAGCAGCGTCATATGAGCTTACATCAGATATGACATCATCATGCAATGATGCGCTATCATCATCTATGCTCAAGACATCATCCTTGATCCCTGATAATATTTCATATGAGCTGACATAGTCATCATTTGACCATAGATTTATTATTTCAGACTGGTTCTTCTCTATGGCCTTCAATGCATTGCTCAATTGGTATAATCTTTGCGGATAGCCAAAAAAATTTATGTTAGACAATTGCGATAATCGCGTGATGATGTTATCAGTGCTGGAAATCAAGGATTCGCTGGAAGCGATCCCTGCAGCGATATTGCCATAGGACTTGTTGATGCCTGCTATCGCATCCTGCTCTGCAGCGTTGGGATGATAATCCATTATTATTATGGCTGTCCTGCGGAATGTGGAATTATCCGAAGGGCACACATTATCGGCGATATTCGCGCAGCTGACAGTATAAGAGTAGAATTCTTTCCCATAGCCTGACCTGTTTGCAACAATCCTTCTTGAGAATACATACTCTTTTGCATTACTGAATGTGAAAGAATCATTATAGTCGATGCCCGGCATATCATGGCCAGAAAATCTCTCAATACACTGGGCCTTGCAAAAATTATTATTATTTATGGAGACAGATAATGAGATGTCTGCATAATCATTATGTGATAAGCTGAGGCTGGAATGATATGGGGTGATGCCTATGATGATATCCTCGCCGATAAGCAGGTTGATCTTCCTATAAGCAAAGAACAATATCGTGGCAGCAGCCAATATGACGATAATGATCAATATCCATCTCAGATGTTTCATATGTCTCCTATGTCTCTTCTTAGAAATCCAGATATCCTTGTCCATGCCATGAGAATAATTATTTACATAATTATAAACTTTATTATATGGATTTATGGTATGATTTATTATATGGATTATCAGAGTATAACGGATAAATATTAAAATAAGGAAGGATTTATATCAGCATGCCCAGATGGCACAATCTGGTACTGCGATGGTCTCGAAAGATATCGAAATATCCTAAAGAACCATTACCGTAAGGTTTCCCGGTTCAAATGCCTCAGAAGGGACTACTAACCCTCAGGTTTGAAAGTCCGGGTCTGGGCGGAACGAAGTGTAGCACGGACACGGTCCAGAAATCTATTAGGATTTCTCGTACCGGGTCTGGGCGTCCAATAAATTTAAATATCCCTATAGAATCCTCTTTGCATGCGTAGCAGGCACAATGAATGGATATTTGTAGCATTCGCAGGATTCAGTATTATATTCATAATATTATTTGCACTCCAGAAAAAGAATTATTACATGGATGCGATTGTCGGTTTGGTATTTTCAGGAGTATACTACCTCATCCAGAGGAAATATTCATTGAAGACCTGGTGCATATTTCTCGGATTTACGCCTGTGTTCCTGAACCTTGTCGGCCTGCAGTTCGGATTTTTTGCCTTATCAATATATGGAGTAGGATATGATAAAATCCTGCATCTTGTGAATTCTGCAGCAATAACCATCCTGATTTATCATTGGATTGATATTGATAGAAAGAATGTCGCTGTTAAGATATTTATTGCGGCTCTCGTCATCCTAGGGTTCGGTTCTATAAATGAGATAGTTGAATTCGTCGGCCAGAGATATTTTCACATATATGGCCCAGGGATGTTCAGCCAAGGCGATCTCCTGCCGCCCACGATAACAAACGATCTCATCAGGTATGATACTTGGTGGGACATGATATTCAACCTGTTCGGGACTATTGTCGCGGCGATTATCATCATTCTGCACAAAGCTTTGTCTAAGAACAGGCATAGTCGATAAACTTTTTAAACAATCGCGCTATTTTCTCCTCTATGAATGCTTTTTTGAGTGTCATATTCGCAATCATCGGGGGTCTGCTTGCATTTTTCGCCATCGGATGGATACTGATGCAAAGATTCTATGCTCATGCAAAGATATATGAAAAAATAATCTATAGCATAACATTGAGCATATCCTTGATCATTATTATCAGCCTGATACTATCCTATCTTAAGATTTTCAATCTTGTATCATTGATCATCGCCTATGCGATCATCGCGATCGTGATAGTGCTGGCAAGCAGCTTGATGCAAGGATAAAGATTCAATATATAGCGACATTTGATGATATAATTAATAATTGTTGATGGTTAATGATAAATGATTAATAATAAATAATTCACAATCATATTTTGGGGGTCAGATGAAGTACTCAGTCGTATTGCCATGCAAGGATGAGGAAAAGACAATAGGCATATGCATTGATAAGATACATAAAGTGCTAGGCAGGGCAGTGGAGATAATTGTTGTGGACAATAATTCTCATGATACTTCTGCAAAAATAGCAGCAAGACATGGCGCAATCGTAGTTGATCAGAAAATTCCTGGGTATGGCGCGGCACTGATAAAAGGATTTGGCCAAGCGCATGGAGAATATATCATCATGTGTGATTCTGACAACACATATGATCTTGAAGAATTGCCGAAATTAATGAAATATTCAGGATATGATCTGGTGATAGGCAATAGGTTCAACAGCAGGATGAAGAGAGGCTCTATGAGCATCCTGCATAAATATGTCGGCAATCCCCTGCTGAGCCTGGCATTAAGGACGTTTTTTCACACTAAGACAAAAGATACGCATTCAGGATTTCGGATAATAAAAAAAATCGCATTAGAAAAAATGCATCTTGGCTCCACTGGGATGGAACTGGCTTCAGAGATGATATTGAAGGCTGCAAGGCTGAAGATGAAGATAAAAGAAGTGCCTATAACATACTCAAAAAGGCAAGGCCGATCAAAGCTCAGCAGTATAAGTGATGGATGGAAGCATCTTCGGTTGATGCTGCTATACAGTCCAGACCATCTATATCTGATCCCAGGATTCATATTATTCATAATAGGGCTGTTGATGATGATATTATTCTTGCAAGGCCCGATAATAATCAGCGGCTTAAGCTTTTATATACATCCGATGTTTATCGCAAGCCTATCGACAGTGCTCGGCTATCAGATAATATTGCTCTGGCTATTCTCACGAGTATATATGATAACATATCTTGAAGACAATAATGTTGGCAACAAGCGCATGAAAAAAGTATTATCTTATCTGAGCCTGGAAAAGGGTGTAGCATTAGGATTGTTATTATTCATGATCGGCCTTGTGATAAATGTCAACACATTGATGGTCTGGATCAATAGCAGGTATGGCCCATTATATGACATCAAGAGTTCCATATTAGGGCTTACGCTCATACTTCTTGGCCTGCAGACATTCTTCTCAAGCTTTTATCTTAGCATCTTAGGGATGAAAAATGAGCAGAGATTTGTATGAGCAGAGGATGGCATGAAAGATAGAAAAAAGATTGCGATATTCCATGATTTCTTCGGAAGCATAGGTGGTGGAGAAAAGCTTGTGCTTGAACTTGCCCACGGCCTCAAGGTGCATGGGATTATTGTTGATATCATCACAACAGAAGTCAATAAGAAGAATCTTGAAAGGATGGGTACAGGCAACACAAGAATAATAAATCTCGGCAATTGCATACAGATCCCTATATTGAAGCAGATACATTCATCTTGGCTGTTCCATAAGGCAGATTTCAGCAAGACATATGATTTTTTTATCCTGAGCGGCAATTGGGCTGTGTTTGCTGCAAGAAAACACAGGCCAAACATTTATTATGTGCACACTCCAGTGAGGATGTTCTATGACAGCAAAAAAGATTTTTATGAAATTGCTCCATGGTATGCAAAGCTTCCATTCCTCTTATGGGTGAAGATCCATGGTTATTATGTGCAAAAACAATTCAAGTATGTGAACAAGATCATCGCAAATTCCAAAAATGTCCATGATAGGATAAGAAGATATCATCGTCGTGATTCCATAATAATAAATCCTCCAATAAAAAAATATTCATTCATGAGGTATGGAGATTATTGGCTCGCTGTCACAAGATTATATCCTCACAAGAGGATAGATTTACTATTCGATGTCTTCAGGGCATTGCCAAAGGAAAAGCTTATCATAGTCGGCGGATATATGAAAGGAGACCATTCACAAAAATACATGAAGAGCATAATAGGCAATAAGCCGGATAATGTTGAAATCATTGGAGAGGTCGATGAGAAAAGGCTTGCAAAGCTTTATGGAGAATGCAAGGCATTCATCACATTATCTAAATACGAGGATTTCGGCATGACAGTCCTTGAAGCCAACAGCGCCGGAAAGCCAGTCGTGGCAACAGATGAAGGAGGGCATAAGGAGACAGTCATGAACAAGAGAACAGGAATACTTGTGAAAGCAGAGAAGACTGACATAATAAAAGCAATTAAGAGC